>OJQK01000001.1_pt1 | contig 547713 bp, 501 predicted proteins | sample 1598741 | NCBI WGS metagenome assembly OJQK01 (sample SAMN03922511, study PRJEB24848) | human gut metagenome | isolation source: stool sample | host: Homo sapiens | place: Germany | collected 2010-02 | reverse complement strand
TTAAGACGGTTTGGATAGAACAAAGAGAGTTATTCTTAAGAGTAATCGGATGAAAAAGTATTTGCAAAGACAGATACGATATGATATATTTAGTATGCAGTTTTGAAGGAGCAATCCTTTTAAAAGTAAGCTGCTATGTGGCTTACATTTTTTCACATAATGGAAACATTAGTGATAATCCTCGATAGCTCAATGGTAGAGCACTCGGCTGTTAACCGAGTTGTTGTAGGTTCGAGCCCTACTCGGGGAGCTAAGAATAAGTGGCATGCACTTGCCCATGAATTCTTTATTACGGCTCCATGGTCAAGCGGTTAAGACACCACCCTTTCACGGTGGTATCAGGGGTTCAAATCCCCTTGGAGTCATTTATTAATAATAAGGCGACATAGCCAAGTGGTAAGGCGTGGGTCTGCAACACCCTGATCACCAGTTCGAATCTGGTTGTCGCCTCTGTAAGCTTTAATCCGTCAGGGTTAAAGCTTTTTTTAATATATACGATACGTGCAGATGCCAGAAATGGAGATTAATATTATGAAGGTATTAATATTTACAACAAGACAACTATGCTATAACAGTGGATATTATTTTGCACACAGAATTGGTGAAGAAATTGAAAAACTTGGGATTGAGTGTGAATATTGCGAAATACCTGAGAATGCAATCCCATCAGCAGGAACACAGATTGCACAGCCAGCTATAGAGAATGCAGGGAAAAGTGTAGATGAAGAAGCTGAGAAAATGCTGGAGAGTTATATTGGAAAGGAATATCTGGCAATACTAGATTTTAATTCTAAACTTCCAAGACTTGTTCTTGATGATGAATCTTATTATCTTGATAGCATAGATGCTCCTTTTTATAATTTTATTCTGGATCACCCACTGTATCATCATTCAACACTTGATTGTAAGTTGAAGAATTATTATGCATTTTCAATAGATGAAAATCACTGTAAATATATACAGAATTTTTATCCACATATAAAAGCTGTATATCAGGTTGCGCTAGGTGCAGAAAATGTTATCTCTTTAGAAAATCTTCAGGAGAAAAAGAAAAGCATACTTATTATGGGGACATATAGGAATCCCGATATTTATATGAAACAGATATATAATATGAATAAGTATGCAGAAAAAAATATGCTTGTAATGTTAGAAAAGCTTGAAAATGACAATGAAATGACTGTTGAAAATGCACTTAAATGTATAATAAACAATTCAAATATCGAAAAAGACAGTTTTCCATTAATTCTTAATAAATATTATCTGGTAGAAATGTATTACAGAAATTATTATAGAAAGAAAATGGTCGACGCTCTTGTCAATACAGGATTTCATATAGATATAGCAGGGGAATGGTGGGAAAGTTATGATAAAATTAATAGTCCTAATGTGATATGGAATAAAGCAGTAAGATTTGATAAGTCATATGAATTGATAGCAGGATATAGGGCATTGGCAGATTCATCACCGTTTTTTAAGGGTGGAGTACATGACAGGGTATATGCAGGAATTGCTAATTATACTGCAGTTATGACCGACTATAATGACTATAGAAATAGATGCCTGCAAGATATTGTACAGATGTATGGTCAAGAATGCAATTATGAGGAAATATGTCAGAAAATTGATATGATGATGAATAATGATACATTTTATAAAGAAATGACACAGAAAGCATATGAAGAATATATGAATAATTATACATGGAAGTCAGTTGCAAAAAGAATTATTAAACATTTTCTTTCTGAATAATAATATATATGTTATAATTGTAAAAAATGTGCAGTATGGAGGGTATAATGAAAGAACTTGGAAAATGCAGGGCTGTGATTGCTTTATTGTGTTTTACTGCAACAGTTTTTAGTGGTTGCGGGAATAGAACTGAAGCTGTAATCACAGATGGAGAGGATATTACAACAGTAAGTGCTGAATATCCCACATTAGAAGAAAGTCATGCAGATATATTTACCTATAAAGATTTAAAAATTGGAAATATTTCTTATCTTATGACTGAATCCCAGGTTATAGCAATTTTAGGAAAACCAAAAGAGGAAACAGAGAATGATGGTGAGAAGATTTATTCATATAATGAGATGTCAATAGGTTTCGAAAAACTCGATGATAATAACAGACCTAGCGGCAGTGGTGTTTACAAGGTAACACAGGCAGCATCAATAGGAAGTGATGATAAGTTTTCGAGAAATATGCGTGTAGGACAATCAGCAGATGATATTTTAAAAATGTATTATAGAGATGCAGATTATCAGAATCATCTTTATATGTCTGAAGACAAAACACTTACTTATGGAAAGCTGCTCTATGGTGATTTTACAATAGCAGAGCTTGACAAGGTTAATACAAAAGAAACAGTTGCATATGGACTGGTTAATTATAATGGATATAGTAATCTGGAAACGGCAGATAGCTATAATATTGAATTTACATATGTTGATGGTAAATATAAAGGTGACAGGGCAACGGTTGATGATGATTTTGCCACACTTAATTTTGAAATAGATAACAATGGTAAGATAACAGCAATTTCGTGGTTCTATTATCCGGAACAGAATTGATATGAGGAGGACGATTATGAAGAAATTTGCAAGATGCATATTAATACTAATATTAGTTGCCATACTTAGTGGAGTTGGAGGTTATATATATGAAAATAATACTATGACTCCGATGTATGAATCAGTAGCAAAGCTTTATGTAGTACCAGGTTCACAGAATGAGGCATCTATAAGAGCTAAGAATGGTGGTTTGAATCATGATTTTATGATTATTTTCTCAAGCAAGGTTGTAATTGAGTCAGCACAGAGATTAGCTGGAACTTCGGAGGATATTTCGGAATATCTCACAGTTTCATCACCTGCTGACAGTAATATTGTTGAACTTAAAGTTGTTAATCCCGACCAGAATACAGCTAAGGCTTATGTTGATGCTGTTGCTAAAACTGCAGTTAAGACCACAACTATTATTCCAGTAGAGTCAATGCAGATTCTTTCTGAAGGAACAAGTGATGGCGTAGCAACAAAACCAGATTTGTATTATTACACAGCTTTAATTATGGGAGCAGCATGCGCAGTATGTGTATTTATTGAAATTGTTGTGTGTCTTATTCTGTGTGCATTCAAGAAGAAGGAAGACCATAGTGATGATGAATTTGAATATGAAGCAAGATTTGGAAGATATGCATATCCAAGAAGGGAATATATAGAAACAGAGGCAGATTCAACAAAGAGAATTGTTAATGATAATAAGAGAAAAGCCAGCTCTGATGATATTCTGGCAGCATTTGATGATGATGACGATGATGAGTATGATGATTCTTTTTTATATCAGTCATCTGATAATAGTAATGCAAATGTGGCTGAATCAGAAAAAACACCAGAAGCTCCTGTTATGGAATCTGAAGAAATTCTTGACGAAGCAGTAAAAGAGGCCGCAGCGACAAAGGAAGAATATAAGCCAGAGCCAGTTGTAGAAGCGGAACCGATACAGGAGGCTGCACCTGTAGTAGAAGAACCTATACTAGAGAAACAGGATGAACCAACATTAGTTGATGAGGAGCCAGCTCAGATTGTAGTTGATACACCAGTAGAAGAAGAACAGCCGGAAGAGGAAGTGAAACCGGTAGAAGAAGAACAGCCGGAAGAGGAAGTGAAACCGGTAGAAGAAGAACAGCCGGAAGAGGAAGTGAAACCGGTAGAAGAAGAACAGCCGGAAGAGGAAGTGAAACCGGTAGAAGAAGAACAGCCGGAAGAGGAAGTAAAACCGGTAGAAGAAGAACAGCCGGAAGAGAAAGCAGAACCGGTAGAAGAAGAACAACAAGCGGTAGAAGAAGTGGAACCGGCAAGCAAAATTATAATTCTAGGAAGAATATATAAGTAATACAGGAGAGGAGGAGAAATATGTTCAGCGTAAATATAGATAAGATTGTCGTAATGACAGATAATGAGAAAAAATGTTATGAAGAACTTAGAGAAAATTTAAAGAAAGAGTTGAATGGCGGGAAAGTCCTTGCTATTACAAAGAATGGCATGGGAGCATTTAAAATTGCATATAGTTTTGTATGTGCAGGAGAAAAAGTTCTCTTTATCGATGCTGATATTATGTCAGAGATTTTTCTCGGAAAATATAAGCTTGGAAAGAATCTGAAAGGTGTAGCAGATTTTTTAAAAAAACCTTCTCAAATGTATGATTTGATATGTAAGACGAATAATCCTCAGTTTGACATTATATTTACCGGAGTATTAGATGATGGTGTGATATCAGAAGATGAAGAATCAATGATGAAACAGTTTATAGATATGTATTCTGATAAATATGACAGACTAGTGTTAAGCTCAGATGTAGACGGAAGAATAGCAAAATATTGTGATGGAACTGTTATCATGTACGAGGAAAGCGAGTTCGGTGAATTATCAGCAGAGAATTATGTTGATGAACTTGAGAACAATAAATGTAATGTTCTGGGTGTGGTAATTAATGGATAATATTGATAAATTTGTGCAATTAGTGCAGGAGAGTGACAATATTGTATTTTTCGGTGGGGCGGGAGTATCTACCGAGAGTGGGATTCCTGATTTCAGAAGTCCAGATGGATTATATAATCAGAAATATAAATATCCACCGGAAACAATTATCAGTCATTCCTTTTATCAGAGATATCCAGAGGAATTTTACAGATTCTATAAGGATAAGATGTTATATCCTGATGCAAAGCCAGGAATTACACATCTGGCATTGGCAAAGCTTGAAAAAGAAGGAAAACTTAAGGCTGTCATAACACAGAATATTGATGGACTGCATCAGAAGGCTGGTAGCTGCAATGTAATAGAACTGCATGGTTCAGTACTCAGAAATTATTGTGAAAGATGTCATAAGTTTTATGGTATTGATAAGATTATCGATTCTGAGGGCGTTCCGATGTGTGAATGTGGTGGAAGGATAAAGCCCGATGTTGTATTGTATGAAGAAGGTCTTGACGATAACAATATAACAAATGCTGTGAATTATATAAGACATGCTGATATGCTTATAATAGGAGGAACATCTCTTGGGGTATATCCAGCGGCAGGACTTATAGATTATTACAGTGGAGACAAGCTTGTTCTTATTAATAAATCAGCAACTCCTTATGACAGCAGGGCTGACATTCTTATTAATGAGCCGCTTGCTGATGTATTCAGGAATTTTATTTAATTAATATATAGCGGAGGTTTTGAATGGCAGGAATTATTCCATACGAAACTGGTGATATTGTAGAAATGAAAAAAAAGCATCCATGCGGCAGCAGCGAATGGGAGATTCTCAAAGCGGGTGCAGATATTAAAATGAAATGCTTAGGATGTGGTCATGAAATTATTATAAAAAGATCACTCGCACAAAAAAATACAAAAAAATTGAAAAAAGCTTGAAATTAACTTCTGGATATGATAAGATTTTGTCTTGTGATATATTTTTAATCCTTGTTCCTTCATTTACATTTATATGTATAAGGATAGAAGGGACCAAAAGACCAGAAGGAGGTGCGACGTAGATGAATAAGTATGAATTAGCATTAGTTGTTAGCGCAAACGTCGAGGATGAAGTAAGAACAGCTACTATCGAGAAGGTTAATGAGTTAATTACTCGTTTCGGTGGTACTATTACAGATCCAGGCACAAGCGAGAAGAAGAAGCTTGCATACGATATCCAGCATATGAGCGAAGGATTCTATAGTTTCATTAAGTTTGAAGCAGAAGCTACTGCTCCAGCTGAGATTGAAAGCAGAATCCGTATCATGGATAATGTATTAAGATTCTTAATCGTTAAAGATGGAGAGTAATTTATTAATCCCGATTTTTAAAGATGACGTTTGACTTGCAACTCTTTATAGAAGAGGAGATAAAGTATGAACAAAGTTATTTTAATGGGAAGACTGACAAGAGAACCAGATGTAAGATATTCACAGAATGCAGACGGTTCTATGGCAGTTGCTAGATATACATTGGCTGTAGACAGAAGACGTGGAAGAAACAGTGATAATGAGCAGTCTGCTGATTTCATAAGCTGTGTTGCTTTTGGAAGATCAGGAGAATTCGCTGAGAAGTATCTTCATCAGGGTACTAAGATTGTTGTTACTGGCAGAATCCAGACAGGTAGTTATACTAACAAAGATGGTCAGAGAGTTTATACAACCGATGTAGTTGTTGAAGAACAGGAATTTGCAGAAAGCAAATCCGCAGCAGCAAGTAATGGAGGAGACTCTAGTTATGCTGCGTACACACCATCAAGACCAGAACCAAGCCAGGCGGCTGGAGATGGATTTATGGCTATTCCTGACGGAGTAGATGATGAGGGTTTGCCTTTCAACTAAGATAGGAGGTAAAAACCATGCCAGATAAGAAGGCTGAGAGACCAGAGGGTCAGATGAGAAGAAGACCAATGCGTAGAAGAAAGAAAGTTTGCGCATTTTGTGCAGATGCCAACAAGGTATTAGATTATAAGGATGTTGCTACACTTAAGCACTATGTTTCTGAGAGAGGAAAGATTCTTCCAAGAAGAATCACAGGAAACTGTGCAAAGCATCAGAGAGCTCTTACTGTAGCTGTTAAGAGAGCAAGACACGTAGCTCTTCTTCCATATTCAGTAGATTAATATATATTAAGACTACGAGCCGTAGCAGGGAAACCTGCTACGGCTTTTTTTGCGCGGGCAGCGATGAGAGAAGACATGGAAAGTTCCCAGTCGTGCTTGCACGAACTGAGAACTTTCCATGTCTTTTCGAGGAGCGTCGCGACAATGCCAGAACGAAGTTCTGGCATATGAGCTGCCCGCAGCAGCGAGCCGTGCAATCCAGAATATGCCTGCACAAAGCATACTTGTAGTATATTTGTATACATGCTATAATTATTTTAATTCGATTATGGAGATGTGTGTTATGCCAGATAACAAATATGGAAAAAAAGCATTTAAATATAGCGGACTCTTGAGGTCATTTTTTGCATGGCCATTATATATTGGGGCGGTTCTGATTATTATATGTGCAATTATGTTCTGTGTTAATGTGACAGCAGCGACAGTTGTTAGCATTTTTATGGTTATATATCTGATGGCATGCGGCCTCATGTATTTCTATATGAGACCAAGAATAATGTCAGGAATAGTGGAGTTTGCATCCAATTATTCTCAGGTTCAGAAGCAACTTTTGTATAACCTCAGTGTGCCATACTGTCTTCTTGATAATAATGGCAATGTCATGTGGACTAATAAGGCAATGCAGGATTGCTTAGGCATTAAGAGAGATTTCAGAAAGAATATTAATACTGTTATTCCAGAAGTTACACCAAGCATATTCCCAGATAGTGAAATTGGATTTAAGGAGATAAGACTTACATTTCAGGACAGGGATTATAAGGCTGAATTAAAGAATATTGATGCAGATTCTATAGCAGAGGGTGTTGATATAATTGAGAAAAGCATGGATTCTTCAATGTATGTAATGTATCTTTTTGATGAGACAGATATCAACACATATATACAGAAGTTAAAGGATGAAAGGTTCGTTGTGGGACTTGTGTATATAGATAATTATGAGGAAGCCCTTGATAGTACTGATGATGTAAGAAGGTCGCTTCTTGCAGGTCTTATTGATAAGCGAGTTAACAAGTATTTTTCTCCGGGTTCAGCAATTGTAAGAAAACTGGAAAAGGATAAATATATCGTTGTATTCAGATATAATTTCTTAGAGAAGCTTATGCAGGACAGGTTTAGTCTGCTTGAAGAGATTAAGAGTATCAAGATTGGTAACGAGATGACGCTTACTTTAAGTATGGGGATAGGAACGGGTTCGGCAGAGTATTCTAAGAATTATGATGTGGCTAAGGCAGCAATGGATCTTGCTCTTGGACGAGGCGGAGACCAGGCGGTAGTCAAGGATGGTGAGAAGATTCTTTATTATGGTGGCAAGAGCCAGCAGATGGAGAAGAATACAAGAGTTAAGGTGCGTGTTAAAGCTCATGCATTGAGACAGATTCTTGATAATAACAGTAATGTGCTTGTTATGGGACATACACTTGCGGATATTGATGCATTTGGTTCAGCTCTGGGAATATATGTTATTGCCAAGAAGCTTGGCAAGGAGGCGCACATTGTTCTTGGAGAGGTTACAAGCAGTGTACGGCCTTTTGTGAACAGATTCATAGACAAGGAGGAGTATCCGGACGATATGTTTATAAAGCCTGATGATGCGCCTTCTAAGATAAATGCATCAACAGTTGTTATTGTTGTTGATGTCAACAGACCACAGAGAACAGAGTGTCCTGAGCTTCTTGAAAAATGCAAGACAGTTGTTGTATTTGATCATCACAGAAGACAGAGTGATACAATTACTGGCGCAGTTCTTTCATATGTTGACCCATATGCATCATCAGCCAGTGAGATGATAACAGAAATGATACAGTATGTTGATGATAATATTAAGCTTAAGGCATTTGAGGCAGATGCACTTTATGCAGGAATTAATATTGATACTGATGGATTTAACAGTAAGTCAGGACCAAGAACTTTTGAAGCAGCAGCATTTCTAAGAAGACATGGTGCAGATGTAACAAGAGTAAGAAAAATGCTTCGAAGTAATATGAATGAATATAAGGAGATTGCAAAAGCTGTAAGCCGTGTGGAAGTTTATAAGGACGCATTTGCAATATCAATATTTAATGGTGATGGGATTGACACACCAACTGTTGGCGGTGCCAAGACAGCCAATGATTTGCTTGATATATCAGGAATTAAAGCTTCTTTTGTTATCACTCCTTACGAGGATAAGATATATGTGAGTGCAAGGTCTATTGATGAAGTTAATGTACAGCTTGTTATGGAAAAGCTTGGCGGTGGTGGTCATATAAGTATTGCCGGTGCACAGTTTACTGATTGTACAATTGACCAGGCAATTAATAAGATTAAGCTTACACTTGATAATATGATTAAGGATGGTGAAATATAATGGATGTTATTTTATTAGAGGATGTTAAGACATTAGGAAAAAAGGGACAGATTGTTAAGATTAATGACGGTTATGCAAGAAATTATGTGCTGCCTAAAAAGCTTGGAATTGAGGCAACAGCTAAGAATCTTAATGACCTTAAGTTAGCCAGGAAGAGAGAAGAAAAAGAGGCAGCAGAAGAGCTTGCAGCAGCAAAGGAGCTTGCAGCTAAGATTAAAGAGTGCACAGTTACTGTTTCTATGAAGACAGGCGAAGGCGGAAGAACATTTGGAACAGTTTCAACCAAGGAAGTTGCAGAAGAGGCTAAGAAACAGTTAGGTCTTGATATTGACAAGAAGAAAATGAAGCTTGATGTGCCGATTAAGGCTTTAGGTAATTATATTATCCAGATAAAGCTCCATAAAGATGTAACAGCCGAACTGACTGTTAAGGTTGTTGAGAAATAAGTTTTAAGACACATTTGTAAGAAAGGGAATTACTATGGACGAGTCAGTGGTAACACGGGTGATGCCTAACAGCATTGAGGCTGAACAGTCTGTTGTTGGTTCAATGATTCTGGACAGACAGGCAATTATAACTGCCGCTGAAATCTTAAGGCAGGATGATTTCTACTACAGGCAGTATGGAACTATGTTCCAGACAATGGTAGACATGAATAACGAGGGAAAACCTGTAGATATAGTTACTCTGCAGGCAAGATTGAAGGAGACAGATGTACCGGCTGAAGTCTATAGTATAGAGTTTGTAAGAGAGCTGTTATCATCAGTGCCAACATCAGCCAATATAAGACAGTATGCGGGTATTGTTAAGGAAAAAGCAGTACTCAGGAATATAATAAGAGTTAATGATGATATTGCCAATCAGTGTTATGCGGGCAAGGAAAAGACTGAAGATATACTTGCTGATACTGAAAAGAAGATATTTGAGCTTGTTAAGAATAAGGGCGGCAAGGAATATACACCTATTGATAAGGTTGTTCTTGAGGCACTCGACAGAATATCTGCGGCAGCAAAGACTAAAGGTGCTGTAACAGGTGTTCCTACAGGGTTCAAGGACTTAGATACTTATCTGTCAGGTCTGCAGCCGTCAGATTTTATTCTTGTTGCAGCCAGACCTTCAATGGGTAAGACAGCATTTGTCCTTAATGTTGCTGAAAATGTAGCTATCAAGCAGCAGATTACAACAGTTGTATTCAGCTTGGAGATGTCAAATGTCCAGCTTGTAAACCGTATGTTATCACTGGAATCAACAGTAGATGCGGACAAGATAAGAAAAGGACATCTGGATTCTAATGACTGGGGTAAGCTTATTGAGGGTGCAGACAGTATTGCAAAGTCAAAGCTTATAATTGATGATACTCCGGGTATCTCAATTGCAGAATTACGAAGTAAATGTAGAAAATACAAGATGGAGAATAATCTTGGACTTATTATTATCGATTATCTTCAGCTTATGAGTGGCAGCGGAAGCGGACGTTCTGAAGGAAGACAGCAGGAAGTATCTGACATATCCAGAGCGTTAAAGGCACTTGCGAGAGAGTTAAATGTACCAGTAGTAACACTTTCGCAGTTAAGCCGTGCAGTAGAGCAGAGACCAGACCACAGACCTATGCTTTCGGATCTTCGAGAGTCAGGAGCTATCGAGCAGGATGCCGACGTTGTTATGTTCCTTTACAGAGATGATTATTACAACAAGGATACAGAGCAAAAGGGTATTGCAGAGATTATTATTGCCAAGCAGCGTAACGGTCCTATTGGAACTGTTAAGATGGCATGGCTGCCGGAACAGACAAGATTTGCAGATCTTTCAAGAGACTTAAGACAGTAATTGAACAAGCTAAAAAAGGAAAACCCCGAATCAGTATTAAACTGGTCCGGGGTTTTATGTAAGTACCATTCAAGTACATTGAACACCATCTGGTGAACGTTAATCTGTATCTTGTTCAGACTACTGTGGGTTAGGAGCGCCAACTGGACATGTTCCAGCACAAGCACCACAATCAACACAAACATCAGCGTTGATTTCGTAATGAGAAGCACCCTCGCTGATTGCTTCAACAGGACATCCTGCTGCACAAGCACCACAACTGATACAATCATCATTAATTACATATGCCATAGTATATATCCTCCTTAATAATCTCTTTATTAACTGCCTTGGCAGTTGCTTTAGTGATATTATACGATAGGCTTTGATAAAATTCAATATGAATTTTTATCAATAAAATATATTATTATTGTTAGGTATAACTAACTTGAGGTAGAATAATAAAGTAAAATTAGTGTATTATTGACATTTATCCGGGGCAATATTATAGTAGGTATGTTGAGCGGTACAAAAGTACCGATAATATTAACCTAATAACAGGAGGTCAGTATGACAAGAATTACGAAGGACACTACAATTGGAGAAGCTCTTCAGATAGATGCAGGAATTATACCTATTCTTATGGGAATTGGTATGCATTGTGTTGGATGCCCATCATCAGCAGGCGAGACATTAGAGGAAGCTGCTATGGTTCATGGTATTGATCCAGATATGCTTATTGAGGAGATTCAGAATTATCTTCAGTCTATTGGATAATAGATGGATAATAGTTAAAAATAAGAGGCTGTGGATTTAATGATGAAAACCATTAAATCCACAGCCTCTTATTATATATAACCGGTGATTACAATCTGCGTAATATATGAAGTGCATGTTCAGCAATAATGCACTCGCAGTGTTCAGCAAAGAATCCTATATGATTATCAAAACCAGATTCCTTTTGTCCATATTCAGAAAGAATATTGCAGACTTTATTGAAATCCTTAGAATTGCATTTGGTTTTAGAGATGCACAGATAGTATCTTCTGTCAGAAGGATTCTTATATACTGAATTGGCGTCTTTGTAAAAGGTATCTATAATGCAAGCGGCATTAGTTATATCATCAAGTGAAGAAAATGAAAATACCCGTGATATATTAGCAGATTCCCTGTGCTCAGGCCTGTCCGTAGTTCCTTTGTCAGGCTGTTTGGAAGGAGAGGACTGGGATGCTTTATTGTCAGAATCTTTATTGAAATATTCTTTAACACGGTTAAAGATATTCATAAGTTCATCTTCAGGCAGACCTTCTTCATCTGTGGCAGCACATTCGTCAAGCTCTTCATTGGCTGTTGGCAGTGAGAAATCGGAATAATCATTACCTTCTATTGTTTCAATATCATCAAAATCAAAATTATCATCATCCGAATCAGATGGTGAGAAGCGTGAAAATCTTGTATCAAGTTCTTCCGGATTATCAACCTTTGTGACAATGAGGACAATACACTCAGAAGAGACAGGAATTGCTTCAATCATTAAAGGAGTATCTTCCGCCTCAAAACCAAGTTCATATGAAGCCTGCTGCATCATATCACGAAAGAGTTCTTTCGCTTTATCACTGCCATAGGCAAGCTCATTGATCTTTAATTGTCTTGATGCCAGATCAGATTTGTTAAGTGTGCATCTTATCTGGTTTTCATTAAGTCTTTCTATTTTCATAAGCCACCTCTGACTATATTACATTAATATTATTTATTAAAGATATAATACCCACTTTTTGTGGATATGTAAAGGTGGTGGAATAACACATGAATAAAATAAATATAAAAAATTTTTTAAAATATATTGAAAATTAAATTATTATATTGTAATATTTGTTTAGGAGATGTTTTTCATATATCGCCGTAAGAGGAGGTGTATAACGAATTTTACGACAGATATGAAATCATAAGGGAACTATCTTGTTCCAGACATTCTAAAGTTTATCTTGTAAGGCACCGGATACTTGATGTATATCGTGTAGCCAAGATATTTTCGGGTAACCAGTATGAGGCCGACAGGCTGATTAAGGAAGCCCATCTGATAAAGAATTTGAAACATCCCCACATCCCGGTTATTTATGATATTGAACAGAATATTGGAGAAGATAATAGTAGTATCTGCATTATTGAAGAATATATTGATGGTAAATCTTTGCGGCAATATGTTAATGATGAAACAGGTGCTGGCGGCAATCTGAGTGTTCATGAAATATGCCGTATTGGCGTTGAATTATGTTGTATACTGGAATATCTTCATGGTTTTAATGGCAATGGAATATTACACATGGATATTAAGCCAGATAATATTATGCTTGATATTAACGGAAAAGTTAAACTAATAGATTTTGACAATGCGGTTGCAGGTAATGCCGGAGTGTCAGTTGATAGCGGAAGTCCGTTGTATGCTGCACCGGAACAGTATAGTGGAGAGTATGCTGTGACGCAGTCAGATGTATATAGTGTGGGAATGGTAATTCTTTTTATGGTTTCACATGGTCATATTAAGACCGATAAGGGCCATAATTTAGCAGGGATACCGAGGCGGTATTCAAGATTGTATCATGTTATTGAAAAATCAATTCATCATCAATGGGGACTGCGGTACAGCAGTGTTACATTATTAAAGAATGAGTTGCAGGGGATAATGAGAAGAAGTGGCGGTACAATTGAAAAACACTCCTATATAGTACAGGTTGCAGGGGATAAGGCAGGTATAGGAACTACGCATACGGTAATGTGTATGGCACATTTTTTTAAGAAAAATGGAATTAGTTGTGTTGTCGTTGACAGGTCTGGAAACAGGTGTGTACTTCCGCCGTTTTTAAAAAACGGACTTATGGAAGATGGCTCTTATATATATAAGGGCATAAGGATAATTCCAGATTATAATGGAGCAATATCGGTGAGTGCGCAGAAAACGGATATTATTCTTGTTGATTCAGGACATAGTATGCGGGAGCTGGAAAATGATAAGGATATTATGGATATTGCTGTTGAGAATTATGCATATATAGAAGTTTGTGTGACTGGAAAGCATATATGCGAAGAGAATAAAAGGTTAAGAAAACTAAAAGAAGACAGGGTTTATATGCTGAATCTTGTAAGTGCCACACAGTTTTATGAATTAACAGATATGCTGAAAGGTAAAAAATGTTATCGTGAGCCATGCATATATGACTGGTGCGAGGATAATCCTATATTTGACGAAACAATGAATGATTTCTTACAGGATAATCTTTCTGAATTATGGGAAGATTGCAGACCTGATAGATTAAAGGAGTGTATTGGCAGGTTATATGAGAAGATTAGTAGTATCAGATATTTTAAAGGGGTTAAGAAAAAGAAAAGCAGATAATGATGAAGCGGCTATGAATTATAAGACTGTCGGACTGATTGGTTTATGCAGCGGTGCCGGAACAACGCAGCTTGGTATCATGCTTGCTAATTATTTTTCTAACGGACTGCATCTGAAAACAGCTATAGTAAGTGCTGGATTTGATGATTCATTTGACAGAATCAAAGAGGAAGAACAGGTTGGTAAAGTCAGGAATTATGCTGGCAGCAGACGGGGGTTTTCATATAAGGGGATAGACTTCTTTGGAGGTGTAAGAGAAGGTTTCGTCCATGTTATATCAGAGTATTATGACGTGGTTATAGTAGAGATTAATCTTGCTGGCCTGAAAGAAAAACTTGCAGATGGCTTAAGAGATGTTATGTCTTGCGAATGCCGTATTCTTGTTGGATCAATGGTTCCATGGAAATATGGAGAATGTATAAAGAGACTGGGGCGGATAAGAAGAATCTACAGTGTTAAAAACATGCCTATAGTTTCAGTTACGTGGCAGGAAAAACGAGCAAGGAGCATGGAACGTGAATTCGAACTCAGAGCATATAAAGCACCTATGGAGGAAAACCCTTTTGAGATGAGGGGAAGTGCCATAAAGGCTTTGAAGCAGGTTGTAACTTAAAATTTCATTTATGTCTGATTTAAAGGTCTAAAAGAAAATATATCGCAAATCATGCCCTATCTGATTCCTTTTGCGTAGTGTATGATTAAGTTCAGGGCATATCTTTATTATGGAAAATCTGTGATAAAGGTATGCCTTTACTTGCAACGGTATTGTATCAGGTGGTACAATATTATAATTGTAGTGAATAAGAAAGGCAGACAGATGAAAATAAAAGTTGATAAAAGGATTAAGGGAATTACTATTGCAGCGGCGGCATTGGTACTGATTATTGTTGTGGCAGTAATGTTTATTATAGTGAGATATACACCTGCCAAAGAGAAGATGAGTGGTTATACATATTATGGCATAGACAGGAATACGGATAAGGTTTTTGTTATAATAGATGGAGAACTGTATCCAGATACTGGAATTATATATGAAGGCCGGTATTATCTTCCACAGGAATTTATAGCAGATAATATTAACGTAGGATTTTATTATGATAAAGAAAGTGACGCAGTATTATATTCGGATTCGGAATATATGTATACATATAAGAAAGACGAAAATGTATATACGGACGATACAGGTAAGACATACAATACAGATTATTCTGTTGTAGTGGAATCAGAGGGAAAATGTTATGTCAACTGGGAATATGTTGCAGAGCATACAGATTGTGAATATGAATATGGCAATGAGCCGGAAAGGATTAACATAACTCTCGAAAGAGGAGAAAAGCAGTATGTAACTGCACAGAAAAAGACTGCTGTAAGATACAGAGGTGGAATCAAAAGTCCTGTTCTTGAGTATGTGAAGAAGGGGGACAGATTAGTGTACGAGGATGACCTTGACGACTGGATAAAGGTGACAACAGCGACAGGTTATACAGGATATATAAAGAAATCAGAGGCATCTGATACATTTGCGTATATAAGAGAAGAAAAGAATTATGAGACTCATAATTATAATATGAAAGATGATAAGATTACGCTTGCCTGGTTTCAGGTAAGCGGAGTGGCTGGCAATTCAGGAATAGACAATAATATTGCTACAGCGTCAGGTGTTAATGTGCTTGCACCAACATGGTATTCGGTTACAGATTCATCAGGCAATATGTCATGTTATGCATCGGCCGGGCTGGTCAATAAAATGCATCAGAGAGGAACAGATGTATGGGCGCTTGTAAGTGATTTTGATACGAATGTGGATTTTGCTGCGCTTTATTCAAGTAAGAAGGCAAGAACCAACATGGTTAATACACTTATTAATGATGCAGAAAAATATGGATTTGACGGAATTAATCTTGATTGTGAGAATATTAAGAGTGCATATGCCAAAGATTATCTGCAGTTTGTAAGAGAATTGTCGATTGCTTGTGAAAGAAAAGGTCTTGTGTTGTCAACAGATAACTATAAGCCAGAGGCATATAACAGATGCTATAATTTAAAAGAACAGTCAAGATTCGTTGATTATGTTATTGTAATGGCATATGATGAACATTATGCAGGAACAGATGCCGGTTCTGTAGCTTCACTTCCATTTGTAAAGGAGGCAGTTGAGGATACAGTACAGCTTGTTGGTAAGGAACATGTAATAGCAGGTATTCCATTTTATACAAGAATATGGACAACAACAGATGGAAACACAACAAGCAGGGCTGTTGGTATGCAGGCAGCAGTTGACCAGTTAAACAGTGACGGACAGGTTGCATTGTGGAATGATGACTGTGGACAGTATGTTGCCTCATATACTGTGGGAAATGCCACAAGACAGATATGGTTTGAAGAAGAGAAATCAATAGAGGCCAAGATGCAGGTTATACAGGAAAATAATGTGGCAGGTGTTGCAGGCTGGAAATTAGGTCTTGAGAAGTCATCAGTATGGCCAGTTATCAGCAAATATAATAAATAAAAGTAATATGCATAAACCTTCTGTAATAAATTAGTAAAGAATTACAGGTTTCGGAGTTGTTATGCCAGAAAAAGCTGATATAAGCAGGACACTTCTTCTGCCGTTTATGTCAATAATACTACTTGTTGCTGTCTACATGACAGCCAATGTACTTCTGCCATTAAAGGCCAGTGGCAAAGGCAGCAAAGAAAGTGAAGATGTGCAGGAAAGACAACATTTGTCAGATGATGCAGGTGATGGTGAAGTCGTTGAGATGAATATTAATTTTTCTGAAAAATGTATCGTTATTGATAGTGGGCATGGTGGCGCAGACCCAGGTAAAGTGGGGGTTGCGGGAACAAATGAAAAAGAGATTAATCTTGCAATTGCAAAAAAATTACAGGAACGGCTTGAAGATGCTCAGATTAATGTTATTATGACAAGGGACACAGATGATGATTTAAGTGTGGAGTCCGATAAGAGTAAAAAGAAAGCTGACCTGGAAAGAAGATGTGATATAATCAATAGCAGTGGTGCAGATATGGTAATTAGTATCCATCAGAACAGTTATGTCACACCTAAGGCAGAAGGTGCACAGGTATTTTATTATAAGAAGTCTGAGGAAAGTAAAAGAATAGCACAGATAATGCAAGGAATTCTTGGTGAGAAGTTAGGTACAACAAGGCAGATTAAGTCAGATGTTAATTATTACATACTGCTTCATTCCAAGCTTCCGACAATTATATCAGAGTGTGGTTTCTTGTCTAATCCAGAAGAGGAGCAGAGACTGTGTACGGAAGAATATCAGGAAAAAGTGGCTGATGCTCTGTATTGTGGTATAATAGAATATCTGATGATGAATATGAAGTAATGAAAGCTGGCGAAAGGTTTTATGGAAACAATAATAAAGAAGATAACACACACAGAAGAAGATAAGAAAATATATGAACAGGCAGGACAGATTCTAAGAGCGGGAGGGCTTGTGGCTTTTCCTACAGAGACTGTATACGGACTTGGTGCGGATGCACTTGATGCGAAAGCTTCAGCCAAGATATATGCTGCTAAGGGAAGACCTTCTGATAATCCGCTTATAGTGCATATTGCAGATGTTAATGCATTATATGATTTAGCCAAAGAGGTACCAGATAAGGCACTTGTGCTGGCAGAAAAATTCTGGCCGGGTCCGCTTACAATGATTCTTAAGAAAAAGGATAAAGTACCTGATTCCATAACAGGGGGTCTTGGAACGGTTGCGATAAGAATGCCAAGCCACCCTGTTGCAGCAGAGCTTATAAGAAGCTCAGGAGTATATATAGCTGCACCAAGTGCCAATACATCAGGAAAGCCAAGCCCAACAAGGGCAGAGCATGTAATTAATGATTTATCTGGAAAAATAGATATGATTATTCAGGATGATACTGTAGATATAGGTGTGGAGTCTACGATTATTGATCTTAGTGAGGAAGTACCGACTATATTAAGACCTGGCTATATTACACAGGCTATGTTTGAGGAAACTATTGGGAAAACAATAATTGATCCGGCAATTATGGGAAGCCTTAAAGAAGGCGTGATACCTAAGGCACCGGGAATGAAATACAAGCACTATGCACCTAATGCTGATGTGACCATTGTTGAAGGTCCACATGAAAAGGTTGTCCAGTATATTAACAGGCAGGTGTCAGAAAAAGAAGCAGAAGGTCACAGATGTGCAGTTATGGCAACTGATGAGACAAAAGATAAATATATATGCAATGATATTGTTTCAGCAGGACATAAGGATGATGAGCTGAGTGTTGCAAGAAACCTGTATGCGATATTAAGGGACTTTGACAAGCAGAAAGTGGAGTATGTTTACTCAGAAAGTTTTGAGACAAAGAATGTGGGACAGGCTGTTATGAACAGACTTATCAAGGCAGCCGGGCATAAAATAGTTAAACTGGATTAATACATTTTTAAATAATGAAGATATGAGGATTTCCTATGAACACATTTGACAAGGTGATATTCGTATGTAATGGAAATACATGCAGAAGTCCGATGGCGGCAACTGTTATGGCTAATCTTAAACAGGATATTATATCGGAATCCAGAGGGATGGTGGTGCTTTTCCCAGAACCATATAATCCGAAGGCGGTTGCTGTTGCAGCCAAGCATAATATGATAATTCCGAACAATTCAGCAAAACAGTTGTTGAATGAGGATTTCGGAAATGATACACTTGTACTGGCTATGAATTCGCATATGAAACAGAAGATATATGATGAATACAGTGAGGCAATTAATGTATATACTCTGAGTGAATATGCAGGAGAGCCTGAACAGGACATTAAAGACCCATATGGAAAAGGCATTGAGGAATATAATGCATGTTTTGAAATGATATGCAGGCTGGTTGGCAAGGTTGCAGAGTATCTGGATGGGTTGTCAGAAGAAAAAGAAGATAAAGGAGAAGAACAATGATAGCAATTGGTTGTGATCATGGAGCATTAGAACTAAAGGAGCAGCTTATAGAACATCTTAAGAAGAGAGGTGTTGAGTGTAAGGATTATGGCACATATACTAAGGATTCATGCGACTATCCTGTATATGCCAAGAAGGTAGCTGAGGCTATTCTTTCGGGCGAGTGTGAGGAAGGAATTCTTCTTTGCGGAACAGGGATTGGAATGAGCATGGCCGCTAATAAGATTAAGGGAATAAGAGCAGCGTTATGCAGCGACTGCTTCTCAGCACAGGCTACTAAGGAACATAACAATGCCAATGTATTGTGTATGGGTGCAAGAGTTATCGGACCAGAGCTTGCTTTTAGAATAGCGGATACATTTTTAGATTCCAAGTTTTCTAATGATGAGAGACATATAAGAAGAATCAGCATGTTAGAGGATTAATAAATGGGTGATAAGAGAAAAGATTATATATCATGGGATGAATATTTCATGGGAATTGCAACACTTTCCGGTATGAGGTCCAAAGACCCCAATACACAGGTTGGTGCGTGTATAGTAAGCCAGGATAATAAGATATTGTCCATGGGATATAACGGATTGCCAAGAGGCTGTTCAGATGATGAGTTTCCATGGAACAGAGATGGTGAAGATAATAAGTATTTCTATACAACTCATAGTGAGCTTAATGCGATTCTTAATTACAGAGGCGGAAGCCTTGATAATGCCAAGCTTTATGTAACACTTTTTCCATGCAATGAGTGTGCGAAGGCAATTATTCAGGCAGGAATTAAGACTGTTGTATATGATTGTGACAAATATGCAGATACTGCATCTGTAATTGCATCAAAGAGAATGCTTAATGCTGCAGGTGTCAGATATTACAAGTATGAAAGAACAGGTCGCACAATAACGATTGACATGTAAAAAAGGGTCTGGAAACGAATAAGGTTTCCAGACCCTTTAGAGCTTGTTATTCATGAGATTCAAGAATCCTGATGTATTCATTAAAGGTTCCGTTATAGATGGCGGTAAGAAGCTTGTTAAGCTTGTGAAGCGCATCAGACATAAGTTCACAGCTTATGATATTCTCTGTAAGTGCATCTCCTAATTCATCAAGGTCGACAACACGGACGCGCCCGTCATTCTCAATTATGACATCTGCAAGAAGATCAGTGAATATATATGTATCAGAGACAGCATCATAAGAAGTGTCAATAATGTCACAATAGATATATGCAAGAGAGTTGTCTGCTTTATAGAATTTGCTTATCTTAAACCCTTCATTAATAACATAATATGATGTTCCATGTGTGAATTCAGTTTTGGGACGGAATGTGTTCCAACTGGTTACAATAGTATCAGAATCTAAGAATATTATGTTATCGTCCTTAAGATTAACGCATTCATCAGGAATAAGTCTTTTTCTGTATAATGTAGGCATATAAAATCCCCCTTTTCGGGTATAGTTAATAATACACAAAATATAATGACAAAATTATATCAGCAGATTAATTAAATTTCAATAAAAAGGGTTGAAAAATATACCTATAAATTGGTAAAATTAATGCAGACTTTTGTGAGGAACATGATATGAAGAATGATAGCAAAGCATTACGAAATATTGTACTGATATCCCAGCTCGCTATATGTGTGATGGTGCCAACATTTTTATGTCTGGCACTTGGAATATGGCTTGATAAAAGGTTTGGAACATGGTTTACGGTTCCACTGCTTTTTATTGGGATGGCAGCAGGTGCAAGAAATGCATATGTTCTGGCAATGGACACAATACGACAGGAGAAGCTTAAGAAAGATAAGGCACAGCAGGATGAAATCGACAGAAAGGTAGAGGAATATAGAAAGAGGCAGGAAAAAGATTCCAGTGAAATTAAGAGGTGATTTATGTTAAAAAGAATTAAAGATATTAATGAAGCTCTTCCGGGAATGCTGCTTATAGAATGTATTTATCTTGTTGTTGCCCAGATAATTATATTTATTGCTGTTCCGAATAAGATAATGTGTGCAGTGGGACTGCTTGCGGGATGTTTATATGCTGTATTCAGTTCATTTCATTTAAGCTTTACTATACGAAAGGTTGTGTATGGTGGGCATAAGCAGTCTTCAACACTTGTATTTGGGTACATTGTAAGATTTCTTGTAATGATAATACTGCTTGCATTATTGTATATCTTTAAGGCAGGAGATTTGCTGTGTGCAATTATTGGCATGTTCTCAGAGAAGATAGCGGCATATCTGTCGCCTTTACTGGACAAGAAAAGGTCCGCAAAAGGGGAAAACAGTACTGGGGAGTTTCCTCAGACTGATAAAAATATAATAGAAAAGGAGAGTGAGTAGGTGGGAAGCGAGAGTTTGACTACGATGGTGGCCGGAGATTCAAGTTTCATGATTAAGACGCTGTACACATTTAAGCTGAATGGCGTTTCATTGAACATTGACACAACACATGTGGCTCTGCTGCTGGTATCAGTCTTTATTCTTGTTATGGCTGTAATAGCAAGGATTAAGATTAATAAAGTCGATGCTTCAGATACACCGGGAATGTTTCAGAATGCCATAGAAATCATCGTTGAGATGTTAGGCACTATGGTTGATGGTATTATGGGTAAGAATGCCAACAAGTTTGTGAACTATATATCCACATTGTTCTTGTTTATAATAATATCTAACATATCCGGTCTGTTTGGGTTAAGACCACCAACGGCTGATTATGGTGTTACTCTGTGTCTTGGTCTGATAACATTTATACTGGTTCAGTTCAATGGTATCAAGAAGAACAGGATTAAGCACTTTACAGCATTATTCCAACCGATATGGTTTTTATTCCCGATTAACCTTATTGGTGAATTTGCAGTTCCGTTATCATTATCATTACGTCTTTTTGGTAATGTAATGTCAGGAACAGTTCTTATGGGATTGATATATGATTTGCTCAGTCCATTCACAGTTGCATACCCGGCAGTTCTGCATGCGTACTTTGATTTATTCTCAGGCTGCATTCAGGCGTATGTATTCTGTATGTTAACAATGGTTTATGTTAACGACAAGATAGCCGATTAACGGCAAATATTTTTATTAGACGGAGGATTTTTAAATGAATATTTCAGGAAGTGAATTTATTAGTGCTATGTCAGCAATTGGAGCAGGTATTGCGATGATCGCAGGTGTTGGTCCTGGTGTTGGCCAGGGTATCGCAGCAGGTTATGGTGCATCTGCAGTAGGACGTAACCCGGGAGCTAAGTCTGATATTACTTCAACAATGCTTCTTGGACAGGCCGTAGCCGAGACAACAGGTCTTTACGGTTTTGCCGTAGCTATTATCTTAATGTTCGTTAAGCCTTTCGGAAACTAAGAAGAGGTGCGAAGATAATAGAAAGGAGGCCTACAATTGAATTTGTCAGGAAATACATTTGTTGCCATAGCGGCTGATGGACGATTATTCGGTCTGGATCCGCAGCTCCTTTTTGATGCAGCAGTAACTGCAGTCAATGTATTTGTACTGTTTCTTTTACTTACATTTATTCTTTTCAATCCTGTAAGGAATATGTTAAAGAAGAGACAAGACAAGATAACAAGTGACAGGGAGAACGCTGAGAACGATAAGAAGGAAGCGAGCGCCCTTAAAGCAGAATATGAGGCTAAGTTAAAGGATGCCCACAAGGAGGCAGAACAGATTCTTAGTGATGCAAGAAAGACTGCTATGCACAATGAGACCAAAATCATTGATGAAGCCAAGGCTGAGGCAGCAAGAATTATAGAAAGAGCTAATGTTGAAGCTGAACTTGAGAAGCAGAAGGTTGCTGATGAGGTTAAACAGCAGATTGTAACTGTAGCAGCTGTTATGGCATCTAAGTTAGTTGCCAGATCTATTGATGAGAAGGACAGCAATGCTCTTATTGAAGAGACTTTGAATGAAATGGGTGAGAAAACATGGCTAAGCTAATTGAAGCAACATACGGTGATGCTTTATTTGAGCTTGCCGTAGAAGAGTCCAGGGTGGATTCTCTGTATGATGAGGCCGGGGCTGTCATTGAAGCATTTAATGATAATCCTGAGTTTGGCAGACTGCTCAATCATCCAGAAGTTGAAAAGGGAGAAAAGGAAGGACTTATTAATAACATTTTCTCTCAGTTTGTTTCAGGAGATATGACAGGTTTGCTGATAACCATGGTCTCAAAGGACAGACAGAAAAAGATTGTTGATACACTTGAGTATTTTCGAAAGAGAGTTCTCGAATACAAGAAAATAGGAATTGCTTATGTAAGCACAGCAAAGCCACTCACTGATGAACAGAAGAAGGCTGTTGCTGGGAAGCTGTTAGAAACTACAGGATATGTTGATTTCCAGATGCATTATTCGGTTGATGAAAGTCTTATTGGCGGAATGGTAATAAGAATCGGTGACCGTGTAGTAGACAGCAGTATTAAGCATAAAATAGACGAACTTTCCAGAAGTCTGATGAAGATTCAGTTATAGGAATATCAGACAGGTTAGTTTAATTAATCAGAAAGCGGGTGCATAGAGCTAATGAATTTAAGACCGGAAGAAATCAGTTCAGTTATAAAAGAACAGATAAAGAGATATTCTACCGAACTTGAAGTATCAGATGTTGGTACTGTTATTCAGGTAGCAGATGGTATCGCACGAATTCATGGATTAGAAAAGGCCATGCAGGGAGAACTTCTTGAGTTCCCAGGCGAGGTATATGGAATGGTACTTAACCTTGAAGAGGATAATGTTGGTGCCGTTTTACTTGGTGATTCAAGAAATGTTAATGAAGGCGATACTGTTAAGACAACTGGACGAGTTGTTGAGGTTCCAGTTGGTGACGCATTGACAGGACGAGTTGTCAATGCATTAGGACAGCCTATTGATGGCAAAGGACCAATCGTTACAGATAAGTATCGTAAGATTGAGAGAGTTGCATCAGGCGTTATTACAAGAAAATCAGTAAGCGTTCCACTTCAGACAGGTATTAAAGCTATTGATGCCATGGTTCCTATCGGAAGAGGACAAAGAGAGCTTATTATCGGTGACCGTCAGACAGGTAAGACGGCTATTGCTATTGATACTATTATTAACCAGAAGGGTCAGGGCGTACATTGTATATATGTTGCTATCGGACAGAAGGCTTCAACTGTTGCAAGTATTGTTAAGACTCTTGAGGAATATGGTGCAATGGCATATACAACAGTAGTGGCATCTACAGCCAGTGAACTTGCTCCATTACAGTATATTGCTCCTTATTCAGGATGCGCTATTGGTGAAGAGTGGATGGAGAATGGCGGAGATGTATTAGTTGTTTATGATGATTTAAGCAAGCATGCTGCAGCGTACAGAACACTTTCACTTCTTCTTAAGAGAGCACCTGGACGTGAGGCTTATCCTGGAGATGTATTCTATCTTCATTCAAGACTTCTTGAGAGAGCAGCAAGAATGTCAGATGAATACGGCGGAGGTTCACTTACAGCACTTCCAATCATCGAGACTCAGGCAGGGGATGTTTCAGCATATATTCCTACTAATGTTATTTCTATTACAGATGGACAGATATATCTTGAGACAGAGATGTTTAATTCAGGCTTCAGACCAGCTATTAATGCCGGATTGTCTGTATCACGAGTTGGTGGTTCAGCACAGATTAAGGCTATTAAGAAGATAGCTGCTCCTATCCGTACAGAGCTTGCCCAGTACAGAGAGCTTGCATCATTCTCACAGTTTGGTTCAGAGCTTGATGCTGATACCAAGGAAAAGCTTGCACAGGGAGAAAGAATCAGAGAGATGCTTAAGCAGCCACAGTACAAGCCAATGCCGGTTGAGTATCAGGTTATAATCATATATGCAGTTACCAAGAAGTATGTTATCGATATAGATGTTGACAGAATTCTTGATTTCGAGCAGGGATTATTTGACTTTATTGATACTAAGTATCCACAGATTCCAGAGTCTATCAAAGAGACTAAGGAACTGACAGCAGATAATGAGAAGGCACTTATAGCTGCCATCGAGGAGTTTAAGAAAACATTTATCCAGTAAATGTTTTGGAATGGAGGTAATAGTTTATGGCCTCAATGAGAGACATAAAAAGACGCAGAGATAGTATTCAAAGTACCGGTCAGATTACCAAAGCCATGAAGCTCGTATCTACTGTTAAATTGCAGAAAGCTAAAGGGAAAGCGGAAAGTACCAGGCCGTATTTCGACCTTATGTATGATACCGTAAAGAATATGCTTGCCAAGTCAGGTAATATTAATCACAAATATCTGAAAGCCGGAGATTCAAGTAAGAAAGCGATTATCACAATTACAGCGAACAGAGGACTTGCCGGAGGATATAATTCTAATATTACCAGACTTATAACAGGTAGTGATATTCCTAAGGAAGACGCACTTATATATGCAATAGGAACAAAGGGAAGAGATTTCCTTTCAAGAAGAGGCTATCAGATTAAAGCAGATTATTCAGATATGGTTGAAGAACCTGCGTATACAGATGCCAAGGCTATATGTAATGAGGTGCTTGATGCATTTACAAGTGGAGAAGTCGGAGAGATATATCTTGCTTATACATCTTTTAAGAACACTGTGGTTCATGAACCTAAGCTTATCAAGCTGCTTCCTGTTGATGCAGATTCAATGAAACAGGATGGAGCAGAGACTGATAATACACCTATGAATTATGAGCCGGGTGAAGAGGAGGCTCTTAACCTGATTATACCTAAGTATGTGTGCAGTCTTATATATGGAGCTATGGTAGAAGCTGTTGCCAGTGAGAACGGAGCACGTATGCAGGCAATGGACAGTGCTACAAGCAATGCAGAGGATATGATATCAGATCTGTCGCTTAAGTTTAACAGAGCACGTCAGGCTTCAATTACACAGGAACTTACAGAGATTATAGCAGGAGCGAATGCTATCAATTAATAAAACAATGGAGGGAATAATGGCAGAGAATAATATTGGTAAGATTACTCAGGTTATCGGTGCTGTAATTGATATTAAGTTCACAGACGGTAATCTGCCAGAAATCAATTCGGCCATCAATATTAAGACTAATGACGGCGGTAAGCTTGTTGTAGAGGTTGCCCAGCATCTTGGCGATGATGTAGTAAGATGTATAGCCATGGGTCCTACAGATGGTCTTGTCAGAGGTATGGATGCAGAGGCGACAGGTGCCCCAATTTCTGTACCGGTAGGTGAACAGACTTTAGGAAGAATGTTCAATGTATTAGGTGATCCAATAGATAATAAGCCAGCGCCAGAAGTACAGGAGCATATGCCTATTCATAGAAAGGCACCTGCATTTGCAGAGCAGGCAACTAATACAGAGATTCTTGAGACTGGTATCAAGGTTGTAGATTTACTTTGTCCTTACCAGAAGGGTGGTAAGATAGGACTTTTCGGAGGTGCCGGAGTAGGTAAGACAGTACTTATTCAGGAACTTATCAGAAATATTGCAACTGAGCATGGTGGATATTCAGTATTTACTGGTGTTGGAGAAAGAACAAGAGAGGGTAACGACCTTTATCATGAGATGATGGAATCAGGCGTTATCGAGAAAACTACCATGGTGTTCGGACAGATGAACGAACCACCTGGAGCAAGAATGAGAGTTGGTCTTGCAGGACTTACAATGGCTGAGTACTTCAGAGATAAGGGTGGAAAGGATGTACTTCTTTTCATTGATAATATCTACAGATTTACCCAGGCTGGTTCAGAGGTTTCAGCACTTCTTGGACGTATGCCTTCAGCCGTTGGTTATCAGCCAACATTGCAGACAGAGATGGGTGCTCTTCAGGAGAGAATCACATCAACTAAGAACGGATCTATTACATCTGTTCAGGCTGTATATGTACCAGCCGATGACCTTACTGACCCGGCTCCGGCTACAACATTTGCACATCTTGATGCTACTACAGTTCTTTCAAGATCAATTGTTGAGCTTGGTATCTATCCAGCCGTTGACCCGTTAGAGTCTACATCAAGAATTCTTGATCCGAGAATTGTTGGTGAGGAGCATTACAAGGTTGCAAGATCAGTTCAGGAAATCTTACAGAAATACAAAGAATTACAGGATATCATCGCTATCCTTGGTATGGACGAGCTTTCAGAGGATGATAAGCTTGTTGTTTCAAGAGCAAGAAAGGTTCAGAGATTCTTATCACAGCCATTCTTCGTTGCAGGACAGTTTACTGGTCTTGAAGGAAGATATGTTCCTGTAAGTGAGACTATTCAGGGCTTCAAGGAAATTATCGAAGGAAAGTATGATGACATTCCAGAGAGTTACTTCCTTAACTGTGGTGGAATTGATGATGTTTTAGCTAAGGTAGAGAAGTAGAAAAGAGGTTGTAATGGCAGATTTACAGACAATAAAGCTTCTGGTTAATACGCCGGACAGAGTTTTCTACCATGATGACGCTACATTTGTTGAACTTTCTACCAGTGAAGGCGATATAGGTGTTTATCCGGGACATATTCCGCTTACTGCAGTTGTTGTTCCTTGTGTTCTTAGCATACACAATGGTAATGATGTAAAGAAAGCTGCGGTACACGGTGGAATTATAGAGATTCTCAAGGATAAGATAACTATTCTTGCTGAGGTGGCAGAATGGTCAGATGAAATCGATGTAGAAAGAGCTAACGAGGCGAGACTGCGAGCTGAAAAGAGACTTGCCAGCCATGATTCTAATCTGGATATGGTAAGAGCAGAGACAGCGCTTAAGAGATCACTTGCGAGAATTAAGGCTGTTAATTAAATAATATGTATAAACCTTCCATTATCTGGGAATATTTCAGGTGATGGGAGGTTTTTTATATGGTGAAGATATATAGATTTCAGAGGCTGATGATAGCAGCCGCAGTAATTATATGGGCAGTATTTGCCGGCAGACTTGTATACAAGGGCATAAAGGGTGAGACAATGGATGTTGTAGATACATTTTGTGAAAATGTGTACTATGATATAAGTGCCGACATATCAGCGACAGGAAAGCTTGACAATGGAATGTCGGATACTGCAAAGAAACTTATGATGACACAGATGGCAAAGACTCTGGGGCTTAACAGATATAATATAACGGAGGATGAAACAGGAATATATCTTACACAGCAATCAGTTAATGGCAGCGCAGATATATCAATAAAAAAGAGCAGTACAGGAGAATATTTTATAACTGATATAGAACTGTATAAGGGATTTGAGAGCACTTCAGATTATGAAAAGCTGATGAAACAGGTGTTAGAGGAATATGGAATAGATACTCATGTAACAGTCAGCATGAAAGGAAGCATAGCCGGGGATATGTCACAGTATGATAAGAGCGAGGTCAGCGGTAAGATGCTTAAGATGCTGGGTGCAAAGACTGTGACTACGGGACAGATACAGGATTCATATGTTGTGTACGCTTATGCTAAAAGCGTTAAGGATTCTGTAAGCATAGGAAAGAACAAGATAAATGTTAATATAACAATGAATTATGACGAGACAAGGGGAGTGACGGATATACAGCTTTCAACACCAATATATAATGAGGATTTCTGATGATGATTTTTAAGGCATAAAACTTGCTATTGTGGTTTTTGTCTAAAGAGATTAAAATAACCATGTATATCCAGAGGATAAATCAAGAAAAGATGAGGCAGATATGGAATTAAAAGAGCTTTTAGATAAATGTATTAATGACAGGCTTATTGATCTTACAATAAGCGGACAGAAGGTAAAGAATGAAGAAGGTGTGATGAGGGTTAAGATTCGCCCGGTACAGCTTAAGGATGAGATAAAGTATCAGGCATCAGAATTCGTGGGAAGAAAAGTGCTTCACACCAATTATTCAGAAGAAGAGATTAAGACAAGAATTACAGAATATATGGAGAACACATTTAAACAGGCGCAGTTTAATATGACAGATGCGACTGCCACGGTGCTTAGTTCAAAGAAGGGCGCATGTACCTGTAAGTATAAAAGGCTTGCACAGATAAAGAGTCAGAAGGATATGTCACACAACAGAACCAAGACATATATTCTTAAAGAGGGCGAGAAGGTGGATTTTCTTGTTGATCTTGGAGTTATGACTAAAGAGGGGGCAATTGTAAGAACAAGATATGATAAGTTCAGGCAGATTAACAGATTCCTTGAATTTATAGAGGATATTCTGCCACAGTTAGATAAGGATAAAGAACAGACAATAATTGATTTTGGATGTGGAAAATCATATCTTACATTTGCAATGTATTATTATCTCAAGGTACTTAAGGGATACAATATCAGGATAATCGGGCTGGATTTAAAGAAAGATGTTATTGAGCATTGCAACCAGTTAAGAACGAAATATGGTTATGAGAGACTCAATTTCTATGAAGGAGATATTGCTTCTTACAAGGGTGTTGAGTCTGTAGACATGGTTGTAACACTTCATGCATGTGATACGGCTACAGATTATGCACTCGCCAAAGCAGTAAAATGGGGTGCGAAGGTTATACTTTCTGTGCCTTGTTGTCAGCATGAGGCAAACAGAACAATTGCAGATGAAACTCTTTCACCTGTCATGGATTATGGAATCTTAAAGGAAAGATTTGCAGCAATAGCGACAGATGGTGCAAGGGCAAAGCTTTTAGAATCTAAGGGTTACCAGACACAGATACTTGAATTCATAGATATGGAGCATACACCAAAGAATCTGCTTATAAGAGCTGTTAAGACTGGAAAGCCTGATGCAAAGGCTTATGAGGAAGTACAGAATATGAGCAGGGTGCTTAATATTGACCTTACGCTAAAGAAGCTTTTGGAGGATTAAATTGAAAAGAATCAGGAATTATAGTATATCAGGTTCTAAGTATTTTATACTTGGAGTTATATTTTTAGTTACGGTTATCATAACATTTATATCAATGAAATTCGAACAGATAATGCCGTCAGCAACCACTATGGCAGATGCAACTCTTCCAACAGTTGCAATGGATACAGAGGCAGGTACACAGTATAATGTGCTTCATGGTTACACTTCGGAGCTGGATTCCACATTATTCTATGGCAACATTACACCTGTTGCAAAGGACAGAAAGCTGACAGTTACAATTAATACATACGGAGAAGATATTGAAGGTGTGGCATACAAAATCCGTTCTTTAGAGGATAAGTCGCTTATTGAGAATACTGAGGTTAGTGATTATGATAATGCAGGCAGCAGTATAAATGTTACATTTAACATAAAGAATCTTCTTGATACCGGAAAAGAGTATGCGCTTGAGGTTGTGCTTAAGACAAAGAAGCATGAGGCAGTATATTATTACACAAGAATTGTTTATGGAGTGGATTATGACCTTCAGAAAAAGCTTGATTTTGTCATGGATTTCAATGCATGTACATTTGATGACAGTAGACTTAAGGACATAGCCGGATATCTTGAAACTTCAAGTTCAGGCGATAACACTAATTATGGAAAGGTAAATATTAACTGCTCATTAAGCCAGGTCGGCTGGGGAGACCTTGACCCATATGTAGAGAGTGATATTATGCCGGAGGTTATATCAGTTGATGATGATGTGGCAATATTAAGACTTAGTTACAGAGTTGGAGCAGCAAATGATTATTCATCAAGTGATACATATACAGTAAGTGAGTATTATAGAATACGGCAGACTAACAGTGGTTTCTATCTTCTTAATTTCGAGAGGGAGATGAATCAGGTATTTGACGCAAGGAATGACCTGACTTCAACGGCGAAGATTAATCTTGGAATTAATTCTTCAACAGATGTTAATTGTGCATCTGATGAAAAGGGAATATATACCTATTTTGTTAATCAGGGTTCACTGTGGTGTTTTAACAGCAGTTCACAGACATTTACGAGAGTATTTTCGTTCAAGGGTGAGGAGAGTGATTCTGTAAGAGAAGGTTATGATGCCCATAACATTAAGATAATGAAAATAGAAGATAACGGAGATGCAACATTTTTAGTATCAGGATATATGAACAGAGGAGAGCATGAAGGACAGGTTGGCGTATCTTTATGCAGATATTCGTATTCAGATAATGATGTTACTGAAAGACTGTTCATTCCAGTGGCGATTCCTTATAACATTCTCACACAGAATGTTGGTGGCGTTTCTTATGTTTCTAACGACAAATTCTATATACTTATAGATGAGACTCTGTATTCTGTAGACCTTGTAAGTAAAGAGGTCATGACAGAGATAACAGGACTTAAAGAGAATTCATATGCTGTATCAGATGCCGGAGATGCCATAGCATATAGTGTGTCAGGTGATATATGCAACACTGATACGATAAGAGTTCTTAATATGAGTAACGACAGCGCTTATGAGTTAAAGGCAGATGAGGCAGATACATTAAGACCGCTTGGATATATCGATTCGGACTTTATATATGGAATTGCTCATAAGGAAGATATTGTATCAGATGCAGATGGCAGCAGAACATATGCAATGTACAAAGTCGGTATTATGGATGTTGATTATAATATTATTAAACAATATGAACAGCCTGATATATATGTATCTGATACAGAGGTTGAAGGCAAGAGAATTACGCTTACAAGAATAGTGAAGTCAGGAAGTGGTTATGTGTCAACGAGCATAGACCAGCTTATCAATAAGGATGAGAATGTTGTTGAAAATGTTGTAAAGGCTGATACAATAAGCACAGACGCAAGGAAACAGGAATTATATATTGACCTTATAACCAAGGTAAATGATATATCTGTTAGTTACAGAACTTCAGGCGAGATTATATTTAAAGACAATACAAGTCTGGAACTTGAAGATGAATTCACATGGGATGGAAGGTACTATGTATATGGATACGGAACATTCCAGGGAAGCAAGACACAGCTTGAATCAGCAATAACGCTTGCATATGACACATATGGAACAGTTGTGGATTGTGATTCAAAGTCTGTGTGGAAACGGTACAGAAGCACACAGGCATCAATAGACGGGGTTTCGCCGGTTATGGGTGGAAGTTCTCTTGAAAATGCAGTTACAACAGTATGTAATTATCTTGGGGCTGATTATAATGCCGCGGCTTACATGGAACAGGGGTATACAGCGGTGCAGACAATGAACATGATAAGCGGAGTACATGGAATAAGTCTTACAGGAATAACATGTGAGAAGGCATTAAGCTATGTCGGAGAAGGAAGTCTTGTGATAGCAAAGACCGGAGAAGACGAATATATAATCATTACTGCATATAATTCAAGTGAAATAGCATATATTGAATCATCATCCGGTTCAGTAAAGACTATGTCTATGAATGATGCTGGAAAAATGTTTTCTCAGGGCGGCAATATATATGTAACCTATTATAAGTGATGATATGCACAGGGATTGAATATTATGGCGAAGAAGAAATTATCAAAAAAGAAAAGAAGACGCAGATTAATAAGAAGGCTGATACTTCTTACATTATTGCTGGCATTTGTTACAACACTTGCAATATTTTCACCAAAGATAGTAAAGATAATAAAGCTTGCGCAGGAGGCTAAGGAGCTTGTAAATAAAAGTTCCTTAGACACATTTATGGCATCAGGAACAACAGTTATATATGATACTGATGGCAACGAGCTGTGTACCATGCGTGAGTCAAAGGATATGTATTATGTTGATATAGGTCAGATACCGGATACATTACAGAAATCTTTTGTTGTTATGGAAGATAAAGACTTTTATAAACATAAAGGAATTGATTTCAAGGCTATAATAAGGGCTGTGATAGCTAATACAGAGAATGATGAAATTGTTCAGGGTGCAAGTACAATAACGCAGCAGCTTGCAAAGAATATATTCTTAAGTCAGGAAGTTACCTGGCAGAGAAAGGTAAAAGAAATATTTGTGGCATGGGATCTGGAAAAGAAATATACAAAGGATCAGATTCTTGAATTCTACTTAAACAACATATATTTCAGTAATGGATATTATGGAGTAGGTGCAGCAGCGAGAGGGTATTTTGACAAAGATGTAAGTGAGCTGACAGTTGCTGAACAGGTATTTATAGCGGCAATCCCTAACAATCCGACAAGATACAATCCACTGACTAATTATGATAACACAGTTGGGAGAAGAGACCTCATACTTGGAAAGCTGTATGAAAATGATATGATTAATTCCATGAACTATTACACTGCGCTTGATACGCAGGTGGTTCTGGCACAGCAGCCCGAGGTTTCAAAGAACAATTCTGTCGAGACATATGCAAGGCATTGTGCGACAGAGAGCATGATGCAGGCGAATGGCTTTGTGTTTAGAACGAATTTTAACAATGATGATGATTACGAACAATATAAAGAAATATATGAAAACAGCTATACACTGTTTCAGCAGAAACTGCTTTCCGGAGGATACAAGGTATACACAAGTATCAACATGGATGTACAGCAGATGCTTCAGGATGCTGTTGATGATAATCTTAAAGGATATACCGCAGAAAAAGACGGAGTGTATGAAATGCAGGCAGCAGCTACCTGTATTGATAATTCAACAGGAAATGTAGTGGCTATTGTTGGTTCAAGAACTCAGGATTTAGATGGATATACTCTTAACAGGGCATATCAGAGCTACAGACAGCCCGGAAGCTCCATCAAGCCTGTGATAGATTATGTTCCGTATCTTGAAAAGGGCAATACACCTGACACCATAGTTCAGGATGAATACATTCAGGATGGTCCGAAGAATGCAGATGGAACATATATGGGAAGCATTACATTAAAAACAGCGGTAAGTCTTTCACGTAACACAGTTGCATGGAATGTACTTAAAGAACTTACACCTAAGGTTGGCAGTTCATATCTTCTCAATCAGGGATTTCATAAAGTATGGATGGATAAAGAATACAATGCGATTGCCATAGGCGGCTTCACATATGGTGTGTCAACAGAGGAGATGGCAGGTGCGTATGCAACAATAGCTAATGAGGGCGAGTACAGAAGAGTTACATGTGTATCCCAGATAAAGGATACAAGAGGAAGAATAGTATATGATTCATCTGGCAGGGGGCAGAAGATATATGATGCTGAATCGTGCAGGATGATGACAGATATGCTTGAAACTGCTGTGAATGAAGGAACAGGACGCGGGGCAGCACCAGATAATGCAATTGTTGCCGGAAAGACTGGAACAACGAACTCTAATTATGATTCATGGTTCTGTGGATACAGTGCTTATTATACAGTGGCTGTATGGCAGGGATATGATTATCCTGCATCAATACCACAGAGTCATACAAAGGATATATTCAGGCAGTTTATGCAGGATTCACATAAGACTCTGGCAAAGAAGGATTTCCCTAAGTACAGACAGAAGTCAGATAATAAGGAGACAGAAACTGAATCTGTAAGTGAAACACAGACAGAAACGCAGTCAGTCAGTGAGACGCAGTCAGTAACACAGACGCAGAAGGGCAGTCAGATCCAGCCGTCAAGTCAGATGGAAACAGGCACGGCAAGGGATAATGATGCAACTGCAGGCACCAGACAGGATAGTACGGCAGGTGGAAGTGAAAGCCGGGCAGATACAGATAAGCCGGCAGAGACTAAAGGGGATATCTCAGGTTATTAATTGCAGATATATCGTAGATGTAAATAAAATAATACTTGCAGAAAAGTGGATTGTATGATAAATTTTAGTGGGGTAAACTTATAGAAATATAAGGACACAAAACTAGAAGTCTAAGGCTAACGCTATGATAGTTCGGTTGCATTTAGGAAATGTTTCTTAAATGCAGCCTTTTTTGTTTTAGCAGAGACTTGAAAATAATTGTAGATAGTGTCAAATGGCACACGAAATTAATGCATAGCAGGGAAAACCTACTAAAGTTGCTAAATATGATGAAATGGTAGGTTAATTGCAAGAAAATTCCGAGGAGAATTAATGAGAATAAAGAAAAAGACCTACTAAGTTGATGATATGTGTCCGAATAGTGGGCTTTTTTGCTAACTAAAACTGTTTGATGCTGTAGATATATAAGAAAAAGACCTACTAAAAGTGTGAATAGTGTTTGTTTAGTAGGCTTTTAAGTTGGGAAGAAGCATTATAAAACAATTAACAATGTGAAAAGACCTACTAAAGTTGCTGAATATGATGAAATGGTAGGTTTACTAAGGAGATTGCATTACTTATGAAAAAGATATTGATAATAACATTAATGGTTATATGTATGATTTTCAATATAACAGCATGCGGAGTAAAAAGTAATAATACCAGTAAGTCACCATTACGACAAACAAAGGATATGGCAGAAAATGTCTGTGATGCCATAAAGAATCATGACAGTGAGAAGCTTAAAGAGCAGTTCTGCGAAAGGCTGCAGCCGGGGAAAGAGACAGCGGTAGACAAGATATATGAATATATTGACGGAGAAATAGAAACGCTTGAGACAGATTTTGAAACAGATAATTATGCTGACACAGGAGGTGGAGAAAATAGAGGAGATAAATTGTCAAAGGGATTTAGTTTCGGTATATATGTTGTTTCTGATAAAGGCACAAGATATGAAATTGTAGGAAAAGGAGATGTAATTAATACTATTGAACCTAAGAATCAGGGGTTACAAACAATAATTATATATCGACAGAATGAAGATGGAACATGGAATTACAAAAACAATGTCTTTAGAGTAGGAAGTGAATTAGATTAAGCGTTGTAATGGAATGTCGGATGTATATTGGAGACCAGTTATGAAAAAAGTAATAACACTATTTTTAATTTGTATATTGATAATATTTAATACCGTATCATGTGGATTTGATTTGAACAATAAAAGTGAAACAATATTAGAAAAAACTGAAAAGATGGCAGAAAATGTCTATGATGCTATAAAGAATCATGACAGTGAACAGCTAAAAGAACAATTCTGCGAAAGGCTGCAGCCGGGGAAAGAGACAGCGGTAGACAAGATATATGAATATATAGATGGAGAAATAGAAACGCTTGAGACAGATTTTGAAACAGAGCATTTTGCACGAGCGGGCGGTGGTGGAAAGATAAGGGGCGATAAACTATCAAAAACATTTGTATTTGAAATAATCATTACCACAGATAAAGGAATCAGATATGAAATAGGAGGTAAAGGCGATATCATCAATACAATAGAGCCGAAAGACCAAGGATTACAGGTGCTTCGCGTGTATAAGCAGAATGAAGATGGAACATGGAATTATTCAAAAGGTTACTTGCAGATAGGAAGTGAATTGAATTAAATATGTTGATTTATTATAGGGATAACAATAATAGTTTTATGAAAAAGATATTGATAATAACATTAATGGTTATATGTATGATTTTCAACATAACAGCATGTGGGGTAAAAAGTAATAATACCAGCAAGTCGCCATTAAGACAAACAAAGGATATGGCAGAAAATGTCTATGATGCTATAAAAAATCATGACAGTGAGAAACTTAAAGAACAGTTCTGTGAAAGATTACAGCCGGGGAAAGAGACGGCAGTAGACAAGATATATGAATATATTGATGGAGAAATAGAAACGCTTGAGACAGATTTTGAAACAGATAATTATGCTGATGCTGGGGGCGGGGGAGAAATTAGAGGAGATAAATTATCGAAAACATTTGTTTTTAGGCTGGTAATTATTACGGATAAAGGAGTTAAATATAAGATTGGGGCAAAAGGCGATATCATCAATACAATAGAGCCAAAAGACCAAGGATTACAGGTGCTTCGTGTATATAAGCAGAATGAAGATGGAACATGGAATTATTCAAAAGGTTACTTGCAGATAGGAAGTGAATTAGATTAAGAATTAAGATAAAAAACCGGAACCCGACAATTAGTCAAGTTCCGGTTTTTAGTATAAATATTACTTGAATTACTTACCGTAATGAAGTTCGTTATATTCTTTAACTCTCTGCTGGATTCTTTCAACAGGGCTTAAGAGGTTGCTGATTGAAGAATCATGGTTAAGTGTATCAATAAGAAGAGCCATGTATTTGCTCATATCAACATTGATGTACCAAGGCTTAGAGAGAAGCTCTGTTGGCTGGTACACAAGGTTAGTTGTAAGGATTCTGTCGATAATACCATTCTCATATGCTTCATCAAACTTCTTGAAGCCGTTAGTGAAAAGACCGAATGTAGTTGCACAGAATACTCTGCTTGCACCACGCTTCTTAAGCTCAGAAGCAACATCAATCATACTTTCACCAGAAGAAATCATATCATCAATGATAATGACATCCTTGCCTTCAACATTAGTTCCAAGGAACTCATGTGCAACGATAGGATTACGTCCATTAACAATCTTAGTGTAATCTCTTCTCTTATAGAACATACCCATATCAAGACCAAGAACGTTAGCAAAGTAAACAGCACGTCCCATACCACCTTCATCCGGGCTGATAACCATCATATGCTCGCTGTCGATGTGAAGGTCGTCCACATTAAGAAGGAGATACTTGATAAACTGGTATGTGCATGATACAGATTCAAATCCCTTAAGAGGAATAGCATTGTGTACTCTAGGGTCATGTGCATCGAAAGTAATAATATTCTCAACGCCCATATCTGTAAGTTCCTGAAGCATAAGTGCACAGTCAAGAGATTCTCTTCCTGTTCTCTTGTGCTGTCTTGATTCATAAAGGAAAGGCATGATTACATTAATTCTTCTTGCCTTACCACCTGCAGCAGCAATAACTCTCTTGAGGTCAGCATAGTGATCATCAGGAGACATATGGTTCTTGAAACCGCAAACAGTATATTCAAGGCTGTAGTTGCAGACATCAAGCATAATATATAAGTCATGACCACGGACAGAATCTACAAGAACGCCCTTTCCTTCTCCTGAACCGAATCTAGGAGTCTTAGCGTTAACAATATAACTGTCTCTCTTATATCCTGCAAAATTAAGGGTAGAAGTATTCTCATTCTGACGCTGCTCTCTCCACTTTACAAGGTACTCGTCAACTTTCTTACCCATTTCAGTGCAGCTTGCTAATGGGATAATACCTAAAGTTCCGTAGGGAATAGTTTCTGTGTGTCTTTCATCACGTGGCATAATAAATAATCCTCCATAAAAGTATAATAATTAAACATACATATAAAAATATAAACATTGACGCGAAATAAGTCAATGATATATTTGACATAAATAATCGTTAAGACCTTTTAGTTGGTGATAATTTCTTCATACAGCGGATATCATCTCCAAAGAGTCTTAAAATTGAATAGGCACTTACAAGTCTTGAGAAAATTCTCTGTGAGTACCTTGTCTCAATATCAGGCATCTCAAGGTTAGAAGATATAATAATACTCTTTCTTCTAAGAAGCCTTTCATTAATAGTATTAAACAGATTAGAAAAATTATAATCGGAAGCTTTCTCTGTTCCAAGGTCGTCAATAATAAGCAGGTCACATTCAACAAAAAATGAAGTGTCAAACTTGGAACTTCCAAATTCCTTAAAATCATCGCTCTTGAATGAGTCAAAGAACTCACCAGCAGTAAGGTAAATAATACTGTGGCATGAATCCATAAGAGCCCTTGCAATGCAGTTAGAAAGAAAAGTCTTTCCAACACCGGTCTGTCCGATAAACAAAAGATTAGAAAATGTATTATCAAAGTTATCAACGAAATCGTGACATACTTTGAGAACTTTCTGCATATTAATATAAGGTGTGAGCCCTGTTGCAGGATCAACATCAGTGTTGTTGTACCAGCTAAGAGAAAATGTATTAAAGTTCTCATCAGCAGTTATATTCTTGAGATTAGAGTCCTTATATATAAGGTCGATAGCCTTCTTATTAAAACATATGCAGCGTTTACCGTCGACATAACCGGAATCCTTGCAGTAAGGACATGTAAATATATCATCAAGATAATCAGCGGGCTTGCCTATTGAGGCCAGGGCAGCCACTTTTCGTTCGTTAAGTGACTTAAGGCTGGAAGTTAATTCATCAGTATTCGTGTCCGATGAGTCAGCTTCTATACGCGCTCTGGCAGTTTTCACAGACAGGTCAATAATCTCAGAATCAATATCGGCAATATCAGGACACAGGGCAGTGACTTCGTTATAACGGTCACTCTGCAGCCGCCTGTTGGCTGTTTTAATATCATCATACAGTCTCATAATAGAGGCATATTGTGTATTGGTCAAAGGCATGGCTGCCCCTCCTTGTAATATAATTAATTATTATTGCTTAATAAAGAGTTGTACCAGTCGTCAGATTTCTTAGGACGCTGCTGGTAGTTGTTAAAACGGTTGGCATTCTGCTTGATAACACCTGACTTTGAAGACTTGGCAGCTTTACCGGCTTCAAACTGTGCGTCAGCTTTTCTGATATCCTCAGAATTCCTGATGTTAGAAGTATGCCACTTGGTAAGAATTGAATCAGCGTATTCAAAGCTTGGCTGATGCGTAGCTTTCATTGTTCTGTTACATGCTTCGATAATCATATCGGTTTCAAAGCAGAATACATCAGTCCACTTGGAGATAAGCTGCTTCTCAACCTGACCCGGTTCTCTGTTGTTAAGACCAAATGCCTTCATGACACCGTAAACAGCCTCATTATGGTTGGATACCTCGTCCTTGGCTGCCTCAACGGTATTAATACCTTCGTCAGCCCATGAGAGAGCAATCTTCTCTATGTATCTTATAGAAGTCTTACCCTTGGATACACAGTATTCAATAAGGTATTCGATAAGGTCAGCAGGAAAATGCAGAGTGTCATAGAAATACACAATAGCATTAACCTCAGGCTGAGAAAGTGTCTTGCCAAGGTATGTCTGTATTACAAAAAGCAGCATAGAAAAATCATCGTTAGAGTTAAGTTCATCCAGCTTTTCAGCAGGAGCAGTTACCTTTGAAGGCTCAACAGTATGTGATGGTGCTTTAATGGCAAAATCCATAGAAACAACATTTGACGATACATCTGAAGCAGCCTCATCAGCGGAAGTTTCATCGGCGAAAGCAGTGGCAGGAACCGTGGTATCAGCAGTGTCGTTATTAAATTCGGGTGTAGCATAACGGCTTCTGTCAGGCTCAGGAGAAGAATTATTCTTCAAATCTTTAACGGTAATGCCGCAAAGCTGGTTGTTATCGTCATAAGAAAGGCAGACAAGCCCTGACTTGTCCCAGTATCTTAAAGCACGCATGACATCATTCTCGGTTTGGTTAAAAGTATCAGCAAGAGAAGAAATGCTTAAGCTGCTGTTCTTTCTTGTAAGAAGCCTCAGAAGATAAAGATAGACCTTAACAAAGTCTCCGTTGGCTGATGGTACATATTCGTCTATAAATAAATCAGAAACTGCTGTATAGCCAGAAACAGTCTCTGAATACAAGTTCAGATTATTCATGGTATTAGTCTCCCAAAAAAGTTATGAGCAGATTATACCACTGAAAAAAATAAATGCAAAGCGCGCCCAGTGCGGAAAGGAGAAATGTGGAAAATGTGGAAAATGTGGATAAGTAAAAAATAAACGTAGGAAAAACGCATAGAATCTGGATTCTTAAAATTACCAGAATAAAAAATTATCCACAATCATTCTGAACAATTAAGTAACAGAAAATTGTGGATAATGTGGATAACTTTGTTGAAAAAGTTCAGGCTGGTGGAAAATGTACTATTTAAGCAAGTCTTCACCGATTTTATATACATCACCAGCACCCATAGTTATTAACAAGTCACCGTTGATACAATTTTTTAATAAATATTTTTCAATGTCCTCAAAATTGTCAATGTATACACATTCCTTACCGAGAGATTTAATCTTCTCGCACAGGTCAGCAGAGCTGATTCCAAGCGTATCAGTCTCTCTTGCAGCGTATATCTTTGCGAGGACAACTTTGTCAGCGTGGCTTAATGCATCAGCAAACTCATTAAATAAAAGCTTCGTACGCGAATATGTATGAGGCTGGAAAACTACCCATATACGGTTATGTGGATAGTGTGCGGCAGAACTTAAAGTAGCACGGATTTCATCAGGGTGATGGGCATAATCATCAATAACTGTAACTCCGTTAAATGTACCTTTCTTCTCAAATCTTCTGTTAGTACCCTTAAAGTTAGAAAGACCAGCTTTGATATGTTCCATATCAACAGATAGCTTTCTTGCAGCGGCAACAGCAGCAAGAGAATTGTAAACATTGTGAAGCCCCGGTACACCAAGAGTAATAGTGTCAGCCTTCTCTCCATTAATAAGAAGAGAATAAGTGCATCTTCCAAGTTCGTCATAAGTGATATCAGAAGCACTGTACATGCTCTTTGCAGGGTCAGAACCAAATGTTATGACCTCGCAGTCAGTATCCTGATAGAAATATTCATAATTATCAATGTCAGTATTGATGATAAGAGTTCCGTCAGATGGAAGCTTTTCAGCAAAAAGCTTGAAAGAGTGACGGATATCATCAATATCCTTGAAGAAATCAAGATGGTCTTCCTTGACATTGAGAATAATGTTCATTGTAGGATTAAATGATAAAAAGCTGTTAGTATATTCACATGCTTCTGCTACAAAATACTTGTTACCGCCGACTCTTGTATTGCCACCAATGCTGTTAAGGATACCTCCTACAGAGATAGTAGGATCCATATTGGCAGCAAGCAGAATCTCAGAAACCATTGAAGTAGTAGTTGTCTTTCCATGAGTACCTGCAATGTTAATAGCATTCTTGTAGATAGTCATAATCTGTCCAAGAAGCTCTGCACGGGTAAGCATTGGAAGCCCCGCTTCCTTAGCTGCCTTGAATTCGGGATTATCCGGGTGAATTGCTGCTGTATATACAACAAGATCTATATCATTAGTTATATTACCGGCGCTCTGTGGTACGGATACGATACAGCCGTCCCCGATAAGTTCGTCAGTAAGAGCTGATGAGTGAGCATCAGAGCCTGAAACAGTAAAACCTTCAGATAAAAGAATCTTGGCAAGTCCGCTCATACTTATACCGCCTATGCCAATGAAGTGAATATGGATAGGGTTGTTGAAATCAATCTTGTACATGATATTTTCCTTCCTTGAATTTAGTGTTTAATATATTGTATGTCTTATCGGCTTATTTTTCAAACCTTTCTTATTATATACTATACGATTTAGAAAATGTGCATAAAAATGTGTATAAAAAACTCGAAATTCTTTTTACTTAATGAGAATAGTATGATATAATCAAAATATCTAAAAGCAGTAAAAATTTAACATCAGAGGTGATAGCATGATTAAAAAAGAAATGATTGCAATGCTGTTAGCTGGTGGCCAGGGAAGCAGATTAGGAGTTCTTACTTCTAAGGTGGCAAAGCCGGCAGTAGCATTTGGTGGAAAGTATAGAATAATTGACTTTCCTCTCAGTAACTGTATTAACTCAGGAATAGATACAGTGGGAGTATTAACACAGTATCAGCCACTTCGTCTTAACACGCATATAGGAATTGGTATTCCTTGGGATCTTGACCGTAATGTAGGAGGCGTATCAGTTCTTCCACCTTATGAGAAGAGTCAGAATAGTGAATGGTATACAGGAACAGCTAATGCCATTTACCAGAATCTTGAGTATATGGAGCAGTATCATCCTGAATATGTACTTATTCTTTCAGGTGACCATATATACAAGATGGATTACAAGATAATGCTCGATTATCACAAGGCTAATAATGCAGATATTACAATTGCTGCAATGCCTGTACCTATAGAAGAAGCAAGCAGATTCGGTGTAGTTGTAACGGATAACGATAATAAGATTACAGAGTTCGAAGAAAAGCCTGAACATCCAAAGAGCAATCTTGCATCAATGGGTATATACATATTCAGCTGGAAGGTTCTTAAGGACGCACTTATCAAGCTTAAGGATCAGCAGGAATGTGACTTTGGAAAACATGTAATTCCATACTGCTTTAATAACAATAAGAGAATATTTGCTTATGAGTACAACGGATACTGGAAAGATGTAGGAACATTAAGCTCATATTGGGAAGCTAATATGGAACTTATAGATATTATTCCTATATTTAATCTTTATGAGGAATTCTGGAAGATATACACTAAGACAGATACAATCCCACCACAGTATATTGCAAAAGATGCTTATATAGAGAAGAGTATCATAGGTGATGGAACTGAAGTATACGGAAGAGTATTTAATTCCGTAATAGGTTCGGGAGTTGTTATTGAAGAAGGCTGTGTAATCCGAGACTCAATTATTATGAATAATTCACACATCGGAAAGAACACAACAATAACCAAGTCAATAATCGCAGAAGATGTAACGATTGGAGAGAATGTTGAACTTGGAGTTGGTGAAGAAGCAGAGAATGTTAAGTTCCCTAAGATATATAATTCTGGACTTGTTACTATCGGTGAGTGGTCTGTTATTCCAGACAATGTTAAGGTTGGAAAGAATACAGCCATATCAGGAGAGACAACATTACAGGATTACCCTAATGGTGAGTTACCAGGCGGAGGCATAATAATTAAGGCAGGTGATAATTAATGAAAGCAATAGGTATTATATTAGCTGGCGGAAATAACAGAATGATGCGTGAACTTTCTAATAAGAGAGCCATTGCAGCCATGCCGATTGCCGGAAGTTATCGCGCCATAGATTTTGCATTGAGCAACATGACTAATTCAAGAATCCAGAAGGTTGCTGTCATTACACAGTATAACGCAAGATCACTTAATGAACATTTAAGTTCATCTAAGTGGTGGGATTTTGGAAGAAAGCAGGGAGGATTATTTGTATTCACTCCTACAATTACAGCAGAGAGCAGTAACTGGTATCGTGGAACAGCAGATTCATTATATCAGAATATGCAGTTCTTAAAACAGAGCCATGAGCCATATGTAGTTATTGCATCAGGCGATGGTGTATATAAGCTCGATTATAATAAAGTGCTTCAGTATCATATTGAGAAGAAGGCTGATATTACAGTAGTTGTTAAGAATTTAGAAGATCGTTCTGAGATAGGACGTTATGGTGTAGTTGCCATGACGGAGGAAGGAAGAATCACAGATATTGATGAGAAGCCATTAGAGACTAACCTCTCTACAGTTTCAACAGGAATATATGTAATAAGAAGAAGACTTCTTATTGAACTTCTTGAAAAGGCCGCTGAAGAAGACAGACATGAGTTTGTAAGAGATATTCTTGTAAGATATAAGAATATCAAGAAGATATATGGCTATAAGCTTGATACATATTGGAGCAATATATCTACAGTAGATGCATATTATAGGACTAACATGGATTTCCTTAAGAAGGATGTAAGAGATTACTTCTTCAAGCAGTATCCGGATGTATATTCTAAGGTTGAGGATTTACCACCTGCTAAGTATAACTTCGGAGCTAATGTAAGGAACAGCCTTGTTTCAAGTGGATGTATAGTAAACGGAACTGTTGAAGATTCAGTGTTATTCAAGAAGATATATGTTGGTAATAACAGTGTAATTAAGAACTCAATTATTCTTAACAACGCATATATTGGAGACAATGCATATATTGAGAATTGTATTGTTGAAAGCAATAGTACAATCAAAGCTAATTCAAGGTATGTCGGGGAGAATGGTACAAGGATTGTTGTGGAGGACAGCCCTTTGTATTATTAAGAATAAAAGTTGCAACAGAAGGTTTTCAGACTAAAGTATAACAAGAACCGTAGAGGTTCAAGAAGGGGTGCGTTATGAATATAACAGATGTAAGGGTCAGGAAGATTGCTAAAGAGGGTAAGATGAGAGCGGTTGTGTCAATCACAATAGATGATGAATTTGTGGTACATGATATCAAGGTGATTGAGGGAGAGAAGGGCTTGTTCATTGCAATGCCAAGCAGAAAATCATCAGACGGAGAGTATCGTGACATTGCTCATCCTATCAATACCCAGACAAGAGACAGGTTACAGAAGATTGTACTTGATGCTTATGAAAAGGCAGAGGATGTAGAGGAGTAACAATTTAACACATTTAAAAGGTCTGACTTTGACAGATGCGTTAGCGCATCTTCAGAGTCAGACCTTTTTTATGCAATATATCCCTTTGCTTCCCTGAATTTGATAGGGGAAATACCTTTTGTTTTCTTGAAAACATCCCCAAAATAATTACCGGATTCATATCCACACAATGAAGCAACATCTGACATTGGAAGATTGGTTTCAAGCAATAATCTTTCAGCATGGCTAATCCTTGTTCTATTCAGAAAATCTTTAAATGTCATTTCGGTTTCATCTTTAAAAAGCTTGGACAGATAAGAAGGGTTCAGATGTAAATGTTCAGCCAAAGCGGTCAAAGAAATATTGGCGGAAAAGTTCTGCTCTATGTAATCAATGGCATTCTGAATAATTGTATTCTCTGTTTGTAATGAGTTCCTGACATTTAATGACGCTGTTATATCAAAACCAGAACGGATTATACACAGAATAATTCCCTGAATTGAATGCCTTATAGTTAATGAAGATATAGAACTGTGTTTTTTAGATTCTAAAAGAACAGTATCAAAATAATAATTAATCAGGTTAGATGCTGACAGATTAAAAGTAAAGAAATGACAGCAGTATTTATTATAAAAAGTTAAGTCGGGGAAACCTGATATAATTGGTGCTACATAGTCGTCTCCTAATTCAATTACAATCCGCTCATTATCTGTATTGGAATATATGGTTTTATGAGAAATATCACATGGAATCAGGAAGATGGTTCCTTCGTTTATTTCATATAAAGCATCTCTTATTAAAATGCTACAGCTTCCTTTGGTAAGGTAAAATAATTCCCAGAAAGAGTGTGTATGAGAAGATGACATTGAATTTTCTGGAGCGCGATATAATTTTGAAATGTTAAAATAATTTGAATTCATACATTCTCCTGAAGTTATATTTAAAGATATATTAACACAGATAAATGGAAAAATAAATGGATTAAAAAACGGAAAATTTTAGAGCAAAATAAGTGCAATATATACATTTTGCACAAAAAACATGTTGAAATATTGCTGTAATTAACAAATGGTTAAAAAATCAAGCCAAAATTATATGTAAAAACAATATAAGAAACAAAAAAAGCGGTAGCAAAACACATTACATAAATGTATTATGATAGCAAAAGCGGAAAACTACCGCGAAAGACACAGTCGTGTGCAAATATATTTAAGGAGGATAATTATGAAGTTTATGAAAAAGCGTAAGATCAGAAGAATTGCATCATTATTCATGGCAGTTCTTATGGTTGCAGCTCTCATGCCAGGCAGTATTACTAATACTAAAGCCGATGATAAGACCGCTGAATCTGGGGTCGTAGTAGACGCTGGTACATGGGAGAATAACGAAAGAACAACAACCTGGGATTTTTCAAAATACTCAGGAAGCAGTTCACTTACTTTAGCAGAAGGTGATGAGGTTGGCAGAATAAAGGTTGCTGCCGGTAAAGCATATGTTAAGACTGGTGGAGCAGGATTATCAGCTCAGAAAACAAAGGATGCTGTTATTGCTGTTCCTGTTGACCCAACAGCAACATCAGCTACACTTACTTTAAAGTTTTCTAGTAACAACAATAACAGATATGTTTATGTTGGTGACAAGAGTGGAGAGAATGCAGTCATCTGTCTGAATACAGCAGGTAGAGAGGAACTTCCTAATGCAGTTAATATCAATGGTGATAAAGAAGCTACTGTAACAGTTTCATCAGCAGCTTTTGAGGATGGTTATATTTTACTTACACCAGATACACTTGCAAGCGGTGATTCAGGTGAGATGAAGATTAAGAATTTAAAATTAGTAGAATCAAAAGATAACGGAGACAGAACATGGAACTTCAGAAAAGGTTCTGAATTAATGGGTTCTAACGGAAAGCTCATTCATGGAACTACAGGTGAAGTTAATGGCTTAGTTATTGATGCTACAACTGGTAAGTTTGATTCTACAAGAAGTGACTGGGCACAGTTTAACACAGGAGCTGTTGTTAAGATTCCGGTTAAGGGTTCATGTGAAATCACAATTGGATCATATAAAGAGAAGCAGGCTACAATTGAAGGAACAGAAGTCGGCACTACAGAATTCAAGTATCAATACTCAGGTGCAGCAGGATATGTAGATTTAGTTGCAACAGCTGATGGATATATTGGAAGCATTGAAGTAAAGCATATTGCAGAGCCAGAAGCTAATGTAGAAAACTTTACATTTGTTATGGACGAGCATGCTGTAGATGGTGTTGTTAAGACTGGTGAGTACAAGTTCGGAGACAGCACACTTACATTAGGTGGACAGACAGTAGGCGGAGTTATTACTCAGTATACAGTAAAGCCAGATAAGAAGGTTACAATTAATGGTGTTGAACATGATGCTTATACATCAGGTAAGAGACATGCTGATGCCAATAATATTCCTAATCTTCCAGGAGAGGGTGATGGATGTTTAGCTACATTTACACCAGCAGCTAAGGGTATGATGACAGTTTACTATAACTCAACTTCATTCCTCAGAGTACATACTTTCAATGCTGATGGAACTAAGGAAGGCTTTGTTGATTCAGAAACAGGATTAACATCATATTCATTTAAAGTTGTTCCTGGTAAGACATATGTTATGTCAACAACAGGAAAGACTAATAATATGTTCTATGCTGGATACAGCTATGTTGCAGATGAGAAGATTACAGTTCCAGTAACTGTAAATAATATTGATGCAACAATTGGTAGCGGATTAAGGTTATCATTAGTAGATGACCAGTTAGGTGGAGATGAGATATCTCTCAGCACAACAACAAAATCTCTTAAGCTTCTTAAGGGACACACATACAGAGTAAGCTCTAACGATGGCGGTGTTAAGCCACTTGTAGGTGATTCACAGACATTTACAGTAACAGGTGATGCAGTTACAATCACACTTAATAATGTTCCGGATGTTGAACTTACAGGTAAGATTGTAGGTACAGATTCATCTAATGTTACAAAGCTCGTATTTACTAATAATACTAGTGGAACAGTAAATGAAGCAACAATAACAGGAGATTCATACAAGGTTTCTGTAAAGCCTGGTGAATATACAACAAGCGTAGAGACTAAGGATGGATCAACAACATATGACAGAGCATCTGTTAAGGCTGGTGCTGAGAATGTTAATGATGTATATGTAGAGAAGGATGATCCAGCATCTAAGAGAGATTACAGCTATACAAGAGTTCCATCTCTTGCAACAGCAGGTAGTATTGCAGTAGAGAATGGAAAGCCTCACACAGTAGCAAGAGCTGATTCTTCACTTACAATTCCAGTAAAGGGAAAAGCTAAGGTTGCTATTTCTACTTACTATGCATTCAACTTTACAGTTAATGGAGAGAAGTACGATAGTACAGAAACTGATAAGGGCTATACATCAGTTGGTACAACATCTAAGACAGATACATTTGAGATAGTAGTTGAAGGTGATGCTGTTGTTAACTTTGGTGCAACAACATATATTACAGGAATTTCAGTTGTTCCTATGACAGAATTCAAGTCAGAGATTAATGTTCCTGGCGATTATGATACATTAAATGAAGCTTCAGATGCTATTCTTGGTATGCAGAACAGACCAGAAGGCGAAGCAGGCAGAGTAACTATTAACCTTACATCTGATGTATTTGAACAGGTAGTTATGGCTGCACCATATGTAACACTTAAGGGTAATGGACATACAATTTCATGGTATTATGGTGTTGGAACAAAGTATTATTCAATAGATCCAGCAACAGGTCTTTACAATAAGACACTTGCTATGGACAGATACTCATCTGAAGAAGGAAATGGAAGTCTCTGGGGTGGAGTATTCATTGTTAGAGGTAATAATTTTGTTGCAGAGAATACAACATTCCTGAATACATACAACTATTACTTAACAGAGGCTGAGAAGACAGATATTGCAGGTTCAAATCTTTCAGTAGACAGATTAGCAGAAGGCGCAGATGTATCAGATTACAAGTTTAAAGAGAGATCAAATGCTTTCTATATTGAGGCTGATAATATTGAAGTTTTCAACTGTTCAATTCTTTCATCACAGGATACACTTGGTAGAAATGGTTCAGCAAATTATGGATATCACGCATATTTCAACGGTTGTACAATCGGTGGTAATGTAGATTATATCTGTGGTGAGTTTGCAGCTGTATTTGATAACTGTAAGTTACAGTGGAAGACATATAAGAATGATGAGAATAATAATGCAAAGATTGGTTACATTGTTGCACCTAAGACAAGCCCATATGTATTCAGAAACTGTGAGGTTACAACAGATGGAGCACATGGTGATATAGCAGTATTAGGTAAGTATGGTAGAACATGGGGTGCTAACTCTAATGCATCATTTATTGAGTGTGAGACTAATGGATACATTGACTCAGAAGGCTGGGGAGAAATGTCTAATGGAGAGAAGGCTTCAGCAATCTTCAATGAGTACAATAACACAAACAAGGGTGAAGCATTTGTGACAACAGGCTGCACTAAGAGTACATTAGATGCTGTTGTTAATTATATTGATTCAGAAAATGTTTCTGCTGTTGATACAGTTCTTGGTACATGGAAGCCAGTTCATTACAAAGAAGTTATCTCTAAGGATGACGGTTCATCAAAGGGTGATGTAGCAGAAGGTGGAGAAACAGGAAAAGACAATAATGTTAATGGAACAACAGAGTCAACAGGTGAAACTGTAAAGACTGGAGATACAGCTCCAATTGCATTATATGTAGTATTAATGCTTTGTGCATTAGCAGGAATTGTATTTGTATCAAAGAAAAGAAGAATATCTGTTAAATAATTATAATTAAATAATTGTTTAATATAGCAAAATGTCCCGCGGTCGTTATGACTTGCGGGACTTTTTGGATAAAGATAAGGTTGTCTTAACCTGTCAGGTTACAGATGATGCGTTAAGATAGCCAAAAGAAGAAATATGTTATATACTTGCTAATATATGATAATTAATCAGGAGGATGTTATGTATATAATAGCGGGACTTGGTAATCCGGGTAAAGAATATATGGGAACAAGACATAATGCAGGTTTTTCAGTAATAGACGAGCTTGCAGACAAATATAATATCAGTGTGGACACAGCAAAGCACAAAGGACTTATTGGAAAAGGCGTAATAGCAGGTCAGAAAGTAATACTCGTTAAGCCTATGACATATATGAATAATTCGGGTGAGTGTATAAGAGAAGTTATGGATTATTACAAATGTGACATAGATGATTTTATTGTTATCTTCGATGATATAAGTCTTGACGTAGGTAAACTAAGACTCCGTGCAAAGGGAAGTGCAGGTGGACACAATGGAATCAAGAGTATAATAGCACATCTTGGAAGTGACAAGTTCAAGAGAATAAAGTTCGGAGTGGGCGACAAGCCTAAGAACTGGGATCTTGCAGACTGGGTGCTTGGGAAATTTCCTACAGAGGAATATGCAACATTAAGAGAGGCTAATAAGAAAGCATGTGAAGCTGTAGAATGCATACTTACAGATGGAATAGAAAGTGGTATGAATAAATATAACGGATAACTGGTGGTATAATATGAAAGCAATATTTGAGCCGGTGTATAATACAGCCGGTGTGGAACAACTTAATAAAGAGCTTGCTAAAGATGGCGGCAGAACAGTAATGGTAAGTGGCTGTATTGACACGCAGAAACTGCATTTTTCAAGTGCCATAGCCAGCAATTACAACTTCCAGCTTGTTATAACCAGTGATGAGGGGAAAGCAAGGGATATGGCGGAGGATGCCAGATTCTTTAACAGTGGTAATGTAATGTATTATCCTGCGAAGGATGTAATATTTTATAACGCAGATGTGCAGGGACGACAGATTGCCGGAGAGCGAATCAGATGTATAGCAGCCATAATTGACAGATTGAATAAATCGGACATCGCCAAATCTGGAATGGAGAAATCAACAGAGGAAGCTTCAGATGGACCGCTTACAATAGTGACAACCATTGATGGAATATCAGATATGCTTCTTCCAGTCGACAGATTCAGGAGGGCAGTAATTAACCTTAAGAAGGGTGACATACTCGATGTAGAGGATATGGCAAAGAAGCTTACTGCTATGGGATTCGAGAGATTCGGAATGGTTGAAGCCAGAGGACAGTTTGCCATAAGAGGCGGAATAATTGATATATTTTCATATACAGACGAAGCACCTGTGAGAATTGAATTGTGGGACGATGAGATAGACTCAATTAGGGCATTTGATGCAGACAGTCAGCGTTCCATTGAGAACTATAAGAGTTATACGGTATTTCCTGCAACAGAGTTCCTTTTTACAGAGGATGAGATAGAGCAGGGAATTGAAAAAATCAGACATGAAAAAGATGAACAGATGAAGCTGTTCGGAGCAGATAAAAGAAAGCGCACTAAGGAACAGATAGAGGCTGGCAATCATCTTAACAGAATGTTAGATGACGCGTTAAGAACAGGAGATTACAGCAAATTCATATATACATTTGCAGACAGAGTGAGCAGTCTGGCAGAGTATTTCCCTAAGGGAGATACTCTTATTGTCGTAGACGAACCTGCAAGGCTTAAGGAACACAGCGACATGACTTTCTATGAGTACAGTGAGAGTATGAAGAACAGATTAGAAAGCGGTTATGTGCTGCCAAGCCAGACACATATGTTTATGGATATGGAGACAGCCGTTCTTTCAATGAATGGACATAAGCAGCTTGTGCTGACAACACTTGAATACACCCCTGAATTCTTTGGGATAGATTATTCAATGCACATTGAAGCGAGAAGCATAAGCTCATATAATAACAGCTTTGAATATCTTTCAGATGACATAAGAAAGTACAAACGCAGTAAATATGCAGTTCTTCTTGTGTGCAGCTCAAGAACAAGAGCTAACAGAATTGTTGATGACCTCGGAAGGCTTGGAATTGAGAGCTTCTATACAGAAGACAGCAATAAATCCATGGCAGGCGGACTTGTGATGGTTACTTACGGAAGCCTTCACAGGGGATTTGAGTATCCACTGCAGGGCTTTGTGTGCATTGCTGAGAATGACATATTTACAGAGAAGAAGCGCAAGAAAGTAAAGAAGAAGGAGTACGATGGCAAGAATATTGCCGGCTTTAATGAACTTAATATTGGCGATTATGTTGTTCATGAGAATTACGGTATAGGCCAGTACAAGGGCATTGAGAAGATTAAGGTTGAAGGTGTTGAGAAGGATTACATCAAGATATCTTACGCAGATAACAGCAACCTTTATGTGCTCGCAACACAGCTTGACCGTCTGCAGAAATTTGCGGGTTCGGATGTTGAGAAGAAGCCGAAGCTTAATAAGATTGGCGGTTCAGAGTGGGGCAAGACCAAGTCAAAGGTTCATTCAGCCGTTGAAGAAGTGGCTAAAGACCTTGTTGAACTGTATGCCACAAGACAGAGAATAGAAGGATACCAGTTTGGACCGGATACGGTATGGCAGCAGGAATTTGAGGAAATGTTCCCTTATGAGGAGACAACAGACCAGTTAAATGCGATAGAAGACACGAAGCATGACATGGAAAGCCGCAGGGTAATGGACAGACTTATATGTGGAGATGTGGGCTATGGTAAGACAGAGATTGCGATAAGAGCAGCATTTAAGGCAGTTCAGGAAGGAAAGCAGGTTGCTTATCTTGTACCGACAACAGTACTTGCAAGCCAGCATTTTACCACATTTGAACAGAGAATGAAGGACTTTCCGGTTACGGTAGCCCAGTTGTCAAGCTTCAGAACCTCAGCACAGAATAAGGAGACCATTGAGGAACTTAAGAAGGGCATGGTTGACATTGTAATAGGCACACACAGGCTTCTTTCTAAAGACGTGGTGTTCAAGGATCTGGGACTTCTTATTATTGATGAGGAACAGCGTTTTGGTGTTACACACAAGGAGAAGATTAAGAAGTTAAAGAATAATGTTGATGTACTTACGCTCAGTGCCACTCCGATTCCAAGAACGCTTCACATGAGCCTTGCGGGAATCAGGGATATGAGTGTTCTTGAAGAGCCTCCGGTTGACCGTGTTCCGATACAGACTTTCGTAACAGAGCATAATGATGAGATGATACGAGAGGCAATCACAAGGGAGCTTGCCAGAAACGGTCAGGTCTACTATGTATACAACCGTGTAAGAAGCATTGATGAGGCGGCTGCACACATTCAGGAGCTTGTTCCTGATGCAAATGTGGCATATGCCCACGGTCAGATGGCTAAACGGGAGCTTGAGAAGATAATGTGTGATTTCGTTAATGGTGAGATAGATGTGTTGGTGTCTACAACTATAATTGAAACAGGTATGGATATATCCAACTGCAACACAATGATAATTGAAGATGCAGACCGTTTTGGACTTTCTCAGCTTTATCAGCTAAGAGGAAGAGTTGGCAGAAGCTCAAGGACTGCGTATGCATTTTTACTGTACAGAAGAGATAAGGTATTGACAGAGGTAGCGGAGAAGCGACTCAGCGTAATCAGGGAATTTGCGGATTTTGGTTCGGGTTTTAAGATTGCGATGAAGGATCTGGAAATCCGAGGTGCAGGAAATGTGCTTGGAAACAGCCAGCACGGTCACATGGCGGCTGTAGGATACGACCTGTACTGTAAAATGCTTAATCAGGCGGTCAACAATCTTAAAGGAATTAAGAATGAGTATGAGTTTGAGACAACAATAGATGTAGATGTGGACGCTTATATTCCGGCAACATATATTAAGAGTGAGTACCAGAAGCTTGATATATATAAGAGAATTGCTGCACTTGAGAACATGGATGAATTATCAGATATGAAGGACGAGTTATCAGACAGATACGGAAGTGTGCCATCATGCGCCGACAATCTGCTTATGATTGCGCTTATCAAGTCAAAGGCACATAAACTTGGCATGATAGAGATAAAGGGCGGCGTTGCGCATCAGGAATCAGGAACAGCAGTATGGCGTACAGTTATGACAGTTTATCCTAAGGCTGAATTAGACCCGGATGCTATAAAGAAGCTGCTTGACGAGTATGGCGGTGCAATACAGATGAGAGTAGACGCCAATCCTGCATTTATATGGACTGTAACTAAGAAGAAATTCACTAATGCGAAGGAATATCTTAAGGGGCTTAATGCGTTGATGGATGTGTTTATTGAGAGGCTGATGGTGAAGTCGTGAGGCGGCATATTGCTTGGATGAGCAGTGCAGTTGTGATATGTAGTTGTACTATGCCAAGCAAATTTTTTGGTGTGTGGGGAGAGACCTACTAAACAGGCAGAAGTGGTTTGTTTAGTAGGTTTTTTAAGAGTGATAAGCCAGCTTATGTAAGAGCGAATCAGGCGAAGACCTACTAGGATGAAGTGTAATGGAAGATTAGTAGGTGAATTAGCTAGGGAAAAGAGATGGAGAGCAGGAGTTGACCTACTAAACAGGCAGAGATAGGTGAGTTAGTAGGTCTTTTACGCATGATATGTCAGCTTATGTAAGCAAGAATGAGGAAAAAGACCTACTAAAGCAAAGTGTTATGAAAGATTAGTAGGCCAAAGCTGAAAATCTTACATTAACAGTTGACAACCTCGAAAGATGTGTTATAATTCAAAACAGTTTAACGCTTTAAAGCGTAACGGTTTAAAGCGAAACAATCTCAAGAGGGAACAATCCCAAAGGGGTACAATTCCAAAAGGAAACAATTTCAGGGAGAAATTTTACAGGAGGAAACAGGTTATGGCAGAAAACAGGGGTAATTTGACTTCATACAGACCAGACATCAAGGTTATGGACTGTACATTAAGAGATGGAGGTCTTGTGAATAATTTTGAATTCACTGATGAGTTTGTTAAAGATCTTTATGAAGCTAATGTGGCAGCAGGCGTTGATTATATGGAATTTGGATATAAGGCTGATAAGGATATATTTGATGAGAAAGAATTCGGAAAGTGGAAGTTCTGTAAGGAAGAAGATATCAGAGCTATTGTTGGCGAGAATGACACACCACTTAAGATATCAGTTATGGCTGATGTCGGAAGAACTAATATGAAGAGAGATATTCCACCTAAGTCAGAGTCAGTTGTTGATATGGTGAGAGTTGCAACATATATTAATACCATTCCGGCAGCTATTGAGATGGCTAACTACTGTTCAGATATGGGATATGAGGTTACAGTAAATATTATGGCGATATCAACAGCAGGTGAGAATGAGTTAGACCTTGCATTAGAGCTTCTTGCATCACAGAGCAAGGCACAGTACATATACCTTGTTGACAGCTATGGTTCATTATACCCGGAGCAGGTAAGAAGACTTGCTGACAAATACATTAAGATAGCAGAGAAGTATGGAAAAAATGTTGGTATACATGCACATAACAACCAGCAGCTTGCATTTGCCAATACAATCGAGGCATGCTCAATCGGCGTAAGCCTTCTTGATGCAACAGTAAGCGGAATGGGAAGAGGTGCAGGTAACTGCTATTCAGAATTATTATTAGGGTTCTTAAGAAATCCTAAGTTTAATATAGTTCCTGTGCTTAAGTTTATTGAGAAGCATATGGTTCCACTTAAGGCATCAGGTGTTGTATGGGGATGTGATGTACAGTACATGCTTACCGGTCAGACTAACCAGCATCCAAGAACAGCAATTGCATTTACTAAGGCAGAAAGAACCGATTATGCTAAATATTACACAGAAATTACCGGAGATGAGTAATGAAATGTTGACATGACATTTTTAAGAGCGTAAAATATGCTCAAAATCGTGTAAAACATTTTTTACATTGGTATCTTTAGATGAAAGGAAGTACTAACAATGGAAAAGAAGAATATTGATTGGTCAAGCCTTGGCTTTGGTTACATCAAGACTGACAAGAGATTCGTAGCCAACTATAAAGATGGCGCATGGGATAACGGAACACTTACAGAGGATGACAAGGTTGTCATTAACGAGTGTGCAGGAGTCCTTCAGTATGCACAGACATGTTTTGAAGGTCTTAAGGCTTATACAACAGAGGATGGTCACATTGTTATGTTCCGCCCAGATTTGAATGCAGCAAGAATGAAAGATTCATGTGAGAGACTTGAAATGCCAGTTTACCCAGAAGATAAGTGGGTAGAGGCAGTTGCTAAGACAGTAGAAGCTAATGCAGCATGGGTACCACCTTTTGGTTCAGGTGCTACACTTTATGTCCGTCCATACATGTTCGGAAGTAACCCTGTTATCGGAGTTAAGCCTGCTGATGAATATCAGTTCAGAGTACTTACAACTCCAGTAGGTCCTTACTTCAAGGGCGGTGCTAAGCCTATTACTATCAAAGTTTCAGATTTTGATAGAGCAGCACCACACGGAACAGGACATATCAAGGCTGGACTTAACTATGCAATGAGCTTACATGCTATTATGACAGCACATGAAGAAGGATATGCAGAGAACATGTACCTTGACCCAGCAACAAGAACTAAGGTTGAGGAGACAGGTGGCGCTAACTTCATATTCATCACTAAAGATGGTAAGTTCGTAACACCAAAGTCTAATTCAATTCTTCCATCAATCACACGCCGTTCATTAATGGTTGTTGCTAAGGAATATCTTGGATTAGAGGTTGAGGAAAGAGAAGTTCTCTTTGATGAAGTTAAGGATTTTGCAGAGTGTGGTCTTTGTGGTACAGCTGCAGTTATCTCACCTGTTGGAAAGATTAACGACCATGGTAAGGAAATCTGCTTCCCAAGCGGAATGGAGAAGATGGGTCCTACAATCCAGAAGCTCTATGATACATTAACAGGTATCCAGATGGGCAAGATTGAAGCTCCTAAGGGATGGATTTACACAATCGCTTAATTGATATTCTTTAAATGTTTATTCGGTCTGGACAAGTGTTCAGACCGATTTTTTAATTTTCTAAAGTAGATTTTACATTGAAAATGTGATAACATACTAATATAACAGACGTTAGTAAAGAGGTGCAGCAGTATGTCAGAAGTCGGAACTAATGAACGTTTATTGCGTTCTGATGTAACATTAGAAGAAAGCAGAAAGATAGAGAGAGTGCTTAGAAGAAACAATATATCATATTTTGAGAAGTGGAATTTCCACACAGGTGTGTTCAAGTTCCTTAATAACAGTAAGAATTCTAAGTGCGATATTTATGTTCATATGGATTCTATGGACAAGGCAAAGGAATTGCTTGCAGATATGTAGAATATATTTATAACAGAATATGTCTAAGATAATGGTCAGAGTGATTTACTCTGGCCTTTTTTTATGCTATAATTTTTTTACTTTGTGTGAAAGGATAGAAATTATGACAAAGAAAAGGATAGCATTGAAAATAGTAAGGAGAGTAGGAATATGTATTCTTACCACAGTGGTTCTGCTTCTTATAGGGCTGTTAGGCGTTGTAAGAATTATGGAATTCGGACCATCAAAGACAGCAAGAAATCTGTTTGTTAATTCAGCAATGGAATCAAGTGCAGGAGGAATACTTGTAACACTATTTTTTTCAGATGAAGAGATAGCCAGAATAAGAGCAATCAATTCCATACAGAAGACAGATGAAGTGACAGATTCTTCGCTTATATCAGATACAACAATTCTTACACAAGAAGAAAAATCAATGATAGAGGTTATTGATATAGAGAAGGATACTTACAGAGGTAAGATGATGATTGTAAGAGACCCATCAAGAGTTATGGTAGGAACAAGCGGGGAATATGGGAAAAGCTGTAAGGGAAAGAAAGTATCAGAGATAGCGGAAAGCTATGGCGCAATAGCTGCGACTAATGCCGGCGGTTTTCGGGATGCAGGAGGAGTAGGAACAGGTGGCGAGCCGGATGGACTTGTTATATCAGAAGGCAGGTTAAAGTGGGGGTCACTGGGAACAACTTATGGAATTATAGGTATAGACAATAATAATGTACTTGTAGTGGGAGATATGACAGCACAGGCGGCACTTGACCGGGGAGTAAGAGATGCCGTAAGCTTCGGGCCGGTGCTTGTTGTTAATGGAGAAGCGGTTGAAGTTAATGGGAGCGGAAGCGGTCTTAATCCAAGAACAGCAATCGGACAGAGAGAAGATGGTTCAATACTGCTTGTAGTAATAGATGGACGCCAGGTAAACAGTCTGGGAGCGTCATATTCAGATGTGATAGAGCTCATGCTTGAGTATGGTGCAGTTAATGCGGCTAATCTTGATGGTGGCTCATCATCACTTATGTATTACAATGGAGAATACATCAACAGTTGTGCATCAATGTATGGACCAAGAGATTTACCGACAACAATAATTGTTAAATAAATGTTTAAAAAGGGGCAGGCCGGAGGCTGAGAAAATAATGATTAAAAAGACAATAAAAATCCCGTTATTCTGGAAAATATATATAATAGTTGTCACCATAGTACTGATAGGATTTGTTGTACTGTGGAGCATCCTGTGGACAGCTTTAAAAAAGTATGAGCAGTCACGACCAGAGTATGCTATGGATAAGATAACTGAACAGATACAATTACAGGATACAGGAGATTTCACAAAGTATGTACACACGGGGGAAAACGCTTATGAAGGCAGTGAAGCGTTAGATGAAGCTGTGAGAGAATATATTAAAAATGTATTATGTGAGGGAGCGTGGGCATACACTAAGAAATCTGGTGAGTACACTAATGATAATCCGGTATATCAGTTAAAGAAAGACGGGCAGAAAACAGATATAATAATATATCTTGAGAAAAGAAGTAAAAATGAGTGGACAATTGCGGATGTGTCAGGACTTAGCTGTGAAGGAAAGACCTATGAGATAATAGTTCCGGAGAATTCAGAAGTGACAGTTGATGGCAATAAGCTAGGAAGTGAATATGTAACAGAAACTAAAGATGCAGAGGTACTAAGTAATGTTGCCAAACACATTAATATGCCTGAGACAACAACATATCATATAGAGAATGTATATAAAGAACATGAAATAAAAGCAACAGGTCCTGTGTATAACAGTGAACTGGAGCTTATAAGCAGCACAGATAATGTATATGAATTTGGATTTGAAGCTAATGGCAAGCTGATAGAGGAACAGGAAAGCCGTATAAAAGAGATTACAGAAATTTACGGTAAATATGTAGTTAATTATGAAAGCTTTGCAAAGCTTTCACCATACATACTGCCTGGCTCATATGCATACTCATACCTGTCCAGAATATCAAGGACTAATATATGGTTAGAGGTAAGCAGGGAACCAGCATTCAGTGATATGAAAGTATATAATTACCAGTCATATACAAAAGATTGTTTTTCATGTGAAGTAAGTTTTGATTTACAAGTATCCTATAACAGTGGCAGTTTCAAAGATTACCCTACTCATATGGAGTATATATTCGTAAAAAGAAGCGGCAAGTGGTATATAGCGGATATGGTGATGTTGAAGTAGTATAGACAACGGTATTCCACCAGCTCGTAATAAATCGAGCGTAAGTCATATACAGACAATCAGGTGGAAATATGTATTGTCTGATACATACTTCCACCTGATGTAATTATTAAGAATATTCTATTTACTCACTATCCTTTGGCAGCGACTGCATATACTGGTGCATGGATTCTGCCACTATCTTGCTGTGTGCGACAGCTTCTACTACGGTTCTTGCACCGTTGACAACATCACCTGATGCGAATATACCCGGACGGCTTGTGTGACCAGTCTCGTCTGCGTCAAGAAGTCCCCTTGCAGTAGCCTTAAGACCTGTTGTTGTGTTGACAATACGGTTCTGAGGTCCCTGACTGATAGAGATGATAACACTGTCTGAGTGGTGAAGTGTATCAGTTCCTTCTACATCAGTGAAAGTTCCATCCTCATTCTCAATAATATCCCTGAATATAACACCGTCATCTTTAATCTCAACAGGGCGTTTGTTATATTCAAATGTGATTCCTTCAAGCTGTGCATAGCTGAATTCATATTTGCTTGCAGCAACTTCCTTAGTGATAGAGAAACAGATGACATTGCGAGAGCCCTTTCTCTTGGCAGTTCTTGCAACGTCCATAGCGGCATTACCGGCACCGATAACAATAACAGTTTCGCCGAGGTGGTAGCTGTCAGGGTTATTGAGGTAATTGATACCAAAGTGGACATTACCGAAAGTCTCTCCTTTAATATGAAGAGAGTTAGGCTTCCATACACCAGTACCAATGAATATAGATTTGTAGCCGTCACGGAACAAATCATCAATTCCGATTGCACCACCGATAGTGGTGTTAGGACGAATTTTGATTCCCTTTAAGGCAAGATGTCTGTATTCAATGTCGTCAAGAACAGTCTTAGGAAGTCTGAATTCCGGAATACCGTATCTTAATACGCCGCCAATCTTGTCCTTTCCTTCAAATATAGTAACCTGATATCCGTATCTTGCAAGAATAATTGCAATAGTGATACCGGCAGGACCTGAACCGATGATTGCGACTCTCATGCCGTTAGAAGGCTTAGGACCTTCGGTCATCTGGTTGGCATATGTACTTGAGATATAATTCTCAATAGTAGAAAAATGTACAGGAGCGCCCTTTCTTCCAAGTACACAGTGACCTTCACACTGGTTCTCATGATTGCAGATGAGACTGCACACGGTAGTAAGCGGGTTGTTCTCGAAAAGCATTTTACCAGCTTCGTTAAGCTTATTCTCTTTAAGTAAACGGATTGCCATAGGAATGTTAGTGTTAATAGGACATCCCTTCTGACACTGAGGCACTTTGCACTGTAAGCAACGGTTGGCCTCGTCCATAACATGTAACGCCATAATATATCCCCCTTTAAAGATGTTATATAGTAGATTGCATGTGTGCGTCCGGTAGGCCGGCTGTCCGGCACCTATCTGTGGTGCAGGAATTCAGTGTGTCTCGCTTAGCAGGAGTAAAAGCCGCTGTCTGCAGAGTCTATTACATTGCACAAAAGCAAACGCGCTTCGCTTGAACGAACTTTTGAGCAATGAACTTATGCAGACAGCGGCTTAACTCCTGCACAGCTCGTCACAATTCATTCCTGCGCCACAGACAGGTGCCGGACAGCCGGATACACACGCGCAAATTAACTAACTTAATCATAGCATTTTTTAAGTTGGAATTAAAGGGGAAGTTTGACGAAAGCGTGGCTGAAAGGCGGGCTGTTTTATGGATTTTTTTGGCAAAATATAGTATGATATAATTTAATGAAATTGCATGCTGTCGGGGGCAGCAGGGAAGGAATTATTATGCCAGTTACAGAGTACTTAGAGCGCAACGCAAGAGAATATCCAGACGAGGTTGCATTGGTAGAGCTTAATCCTGATGAGAAGGATACAAGAAGGATGACATGGAAGGAGTTCGGGCTTATTGAGCCTACAACTTATTCACCATACCGCAGAGAGATTACATGGAGTGTATTTAACGAGAAAGCGAACAGATTCGCCAACATGCTTATTGGCAGAGGAATCAAGAAGGGCGATAAGGTAGCTATTATTATGTATAACTGCCTTGAATGGCTTCCTATATATTTCGGAGTGTTAAAGACAGGTGCGATAGCAGTGCCTTTCAACTTCAGATATGATTCAGACGAAATCTATTACTGCGCAGAGCTTGCAGAGGTAGATGTTATAGTATTTGGACCACAGTTTATCGGACGAATTGAAGTAAATGCTGAGAGATTATCAAAGGGCAGACTTCTTATCTATGTTGGAGATAACTGTCCAAGCTTTGCAGAAAGCTACAGAGAACTTGTTGCTGACTGCTCAAGCAAAGCACCTGATGTGACTATAACAGAAGACGATTATGGCGCAATATATTTCTCATCAGGAACAACAGGATTTCCTAAGGCAATACTTCATAAGCACAGAAGCCTTACACAGGCTGCCGAGATGGAGCAGAAGCATCATGGAACTGGAAGATATGATACATTTTTATGTATTCCGCCATTGTACCATACAGGAGCGAAGTTCCACTGGATGGGAAGTCTTGTGGCAGGAAGCAAAGCAGTACTTCTTAAGGGAACTAAGCCGGAGACAATTCTTAAGGCGGTTTCAGATGAAGAATGTACAATCGTGTGGCTGTTAGTGCCTTGGGCTCAGGATATATTAGATGCGCTCGACAGAGGAGACATCAAGTTATCAGATTACAGACTTGACCAGTGGCGACTTATGCATATAGGTGCACAGCCGGTTCCACCTTCACTTATCAAGAGATGGAAGGAATATTTCCCTAAGCATCAGTACGATACCAACTACGGACTTTCAGAATCAACAGGTCCGGGCTGTGTACATCTTGGTGTGGAGAATATTAATAAGGTTGGTGCTATCGGAATTCCGGGTTACAGATGGGAATGTAAGATAGTTGATGAAGACGGTAATACAGTAAAACAGGGAGATGTCGGAGAACTCTGTGTTAAAGGACCGGGTGTCATGACATGTTATTACCGCAACGAGGAAGCTACTAAGGAAGTTCTTAAGGATGGCTGGTTATATACAGGTGATATGGCTATGCAGGATGAGGACGGTTTCTACTTCCTTGTAGACAGAAAGAAAGACGTTATCGTAAGCGGTGGAGAAAACATTTATCCGGTTCAGATAGAGGACTTCATCAGAAGATTTAATAAAGTTAAAGATGTAGCTGTTATCGGACTTCCAGACCACAGACTGGGTGAAAAGACAGCGGCTATCATAGAAGTTAAGGACGGAGTTACATGTACTAAGGAAGAGATAGAAGATTTCTGTATGGAACTTCCTAGATACAAGCGTCCGAAAGAGATTATATTTGCAGATATTCCGCGTAATGCTACAGGAAAGATTGAGAAGCCGAAGCTTCGTAAGATGTACGGCGCAGACAGACTTGTAGAACAGGAAAATAAAGGCTGATAAGAATACATAGAATGGAGAATGTTATGAGAGAATTAATGCTGGGCAATAAGGCAGTTGCAAGAGGAATGTATGAAGCAGGCTGTAAGGTAATATCAAGTTATCCGGGAACACCAAGTACAGAGATAACAGAAGAAGCAGCGAAATATGATGAGATATACTGCGAGTGGGCGCCTAATGAAAAGGTTGCATTAGAGGCAGCACACGGAGCAACACTCGGCGGAGTAAGAGCAGCATGTGCAATGAAGCATGTTGGTTTAAATGTGGCAGCAGACCCGTTATTTACAATATCATATCAGGGACTTAACGCAGGACTTGTAATCTGTGTAGCAGATGATCCGGGAATGCACTCATCACAGAACGAACAGGATTCAAGACATTATGCATTTGCAGCCAAAGTACCTATGCTTGAGCCTGCAGATTCAGAAGAATCAAGACTTTTCGTTAAGGAAGCATATGAGATATCAGAGAAATACAATACACCGGTATTTATCAAAATGTGTACAAGAGTTGCACATTCACAGAGTGTTGTATGTCCTGAGGAAAGAGTAGAGCCTGCACAGGTTCCTTATGTAAAAGACCCAACTAAGGTCATGATGACTAAGAATTCAAGAGATGCACATGTAAGAGTTGAGCAGAGAACACTTGACCTTATACAGTATGCAGAGACAAGTGGAATTAACAGAATTGAAGAGTGTGCAGAGGGAAGTCTTATTAATGGTAAGAAGATAGGTGTAATCACATCATCAACATCATACCAGTATACTAAGGAAGTATTTGGCGATAAAGTAAGCGTACTTAAGCTTGGAATGGTATATCCACTTCCAGAGAAGCTTATCAAGGATTTCGCACAGGGCAAGGACGAAATCTATGTAATAGAGGAGCTTGACCCAATTATTGAGAATCACTGCAAGCAGTTGGGAATACAGGTTCATGGTAAAGATACATTTCCAATATGTGGAGAGTTTTCACAGAATCTTATTAAGAAATGCATGGGAATGGAAGAACCAGAATTCACATCAATAGATGCACAGATTCCGGGAAGACCACCTGTTATGTGTGCAGGCTGCCCACACAGAGGAATATTCTACATTCTTCACAAGAAAAAGATTATGGTATATGGAGATATCGGATGCTACACATTAGGCGCAGTTGCACCGCTTAATGCGATGGATCTTAATGTCTGCATGGGTGCATCATGCTCAGGACTTCATGGTTTCAATAAGGCTATGGGAGAAGCTGGTGAGAGCAACAGCGTAGGTGTTATCGGAGATTCAACATTTATGCATTCAGGAATGACTGGAATTACAGATATATCTTACAACATGAGCAATTCAACAGTTATTATTCTTGATAATTCAATCACAGGAATGACAGGACATCAGCAGAATCCTACAACTGGTAAGAACTTAAGGGGAGAGCCGGCAGGAAAGGTTGACCTTGAGGCGTTATGCAGGGCTTTAGGCTTTAACAGGGTAAGAGTTGTTGACCCATACGACCTCGCAGCAGTTGAGACAGCAGTGACAGAGGAGCTTGCTGCCAAAGAACCGTCTATAATCATAAGCAGAAGACCATGCGTAATGATTAAGGGAACTGTACATAAGCCTGCAATAGCAATTAATCAGGATGCCTGCAAGGGCTGTAAGGCATGTATGCAGATTGGCTGTCCTGCTATATCATTCAAGGATAAGAAAGCACATATTGACCCAACATTATGTATCGGATGTGAAGTGTGCAAGCAGATGTGCAGATTCGATGCAATAGGAATGTAAGTATAGACAGGTAACTGAAGGGAGATTCAATATGACAAAGAATATTATGATAGTTGGTGTTGGCGGACAGGGAACACTTCTTGCCAGCAAGATGTTAGGATATGTATTATTAAAGCAGGGATATGATGTTAAAGTTTCAGAGGTACATGGAATGAGCCAGAGAGGTGGTTCAGTTGTAACTTATGTAAGATATGGTGAAAAAGTATATTCACCTGTAATCGATAAGGGTGAGGCTGATGTTATCATTTCATTTGAGCAGTTAGAGGCTGCAAGATGGGTTGAATTCTTAAAGAAGGACGGAGTCATCATCACCAATACACAGAAGATGGAGCCAATGCCTGTAATTACAGGGGCAGCAGAGTATCCGGAAGGACTTATTGAGAAGCTTACAACAGCAGGTGCCAGGGTAGATGCGAAAGATTTCCTTGCATTAGCAGAGGAGGCAGGTTCTTCCAAGGCTGTTAATATAGCACTTATGGGAAGATTCTCAACATACTTCCCTGATATTACAGACGAGCAGTGGCAGGATGCCATAGAGAAAAATGTACCTGCTAAATTCCTCGAGCTTAACAGGAAGGCATTTGAACTGGGAAGAAATGCTTAAGTAATTCACACAGGGGGAAGTGGCTTGACTAGATTTACTATATGCGATGATGAGCCGGAGCATGGCAGATTAATAGGTAAATATATAAAGACTGAATATGCAAAGCATGTGCCAGAGACTGATATAGCAGAAGTTGTGGTATATCAGTCTCCACAAGAAATGCTTGATGAAGCGATAGAAGACACAGATATATTCATACTTGATATTGAGTGTGGAAAGTCGAGTGGATTAGATATTGCAAAGGAGATACGCAGATTAAATAAAAATGCAGGAATAGTATTCTGCACATCACATAGCAATTATGTGTATCAGGTATTCGGTCTTACTCCTATTGATTTTATAAGAAAGAATAATATTGAAAAAGATATTGTACAGACAATGTATAATATTATGAATTTTCTCAGAGAAAAAAAGAAAATACTTGTAATTGAGAAAGGCGATATAATAATACTTTCAGATATTGTGTCTGTGAATGTTATAAAACATGACCTTATATTCAAAGGTGTTAATGGCGAGAGAAAAATAAGAGCCAACCTAAGTACATATGAAGAGCAGCTAAAACAGTTCGATTTCATTAAGATATCACAGGGCGAAATGGTCAATAAGGATTATATAAAGGAAAGAAAAAGAGATAACCTTATTATGAAGGATGGCACAGTCTATCACATAAGCAGAAGCAGAGTCGATGAGATAAGGAGAATGTTCATATGACAGATATAATATTCGAAAGTTTCATAAATCTGTTTCAGAGTGTAGTTGTGACAGTGTTCCTTATTATAAGTCTTGGCTGTAAGGATAAGTATAATAAGAAATGTGTCAGTGCAGCCGGGATATTAATTACATTCATATATCTTACTGTATCTAATCATCTTGTGTTCTTCGAGAGCGTGGGAATCTATGTATATATGGCATATTCACTGATGTTCAGTTTTGTGATACTGAGCGGAAGTGTTATTGAGAAGATATTCTACAATGTCATGATGATATGTTGTCTGGTTGGAAGTGCACTATTAGGTGGTGGGTTGGTATCACTTGTTGTTAAGAAAGATTTTCTTAATGCACATAGATATGGTACTGCTGAAAGATATGTAGGAATTATATTGGTTCAGGTAATATTATCTGTTTTATTTGTTTTAATAATAAAATTAAAACAAATGTTAAAGGAAAAAGATAATCAATACATGCTTATAATGTCTTTGATACCAGCTATATCGGTAATAGTATGCTGCCTTATGGTATATCGATTAGATAAGAGCTATGAGATGAATGTAATATATACATTTATTGCCATGGCGGGCATTATAATAATTAATGTTATCAGTATATTACTGCTTATTATGGAACAGAAGGTATATGAACAGAAAACCCGTCAGCAGGTTATGCTTAGTGCATATCAGCAGAAGGAGAAAGATATTGAATCAATACTTGATATGCACAGACAGAATAGTAAGCAGAGACATGATTTTAAGAATGTAATATTACTTATAAAAGAACTGATACGGGATGAACAGTATAATAAAGCAACAGAGATGCTTGATAAATACAGTGAAGGTTATAAGAACAATAATCTTACAGAGATTGTAAGTGATAACATTGTGCTTAATTATCTGCTGAACAGAAAGATTAACCAGTGTCGCGAGGTTGGAATTGACATGGCATGTTATATACTGGGGAATATTGCAGGTGTTGATGATATGGACTTATACATACTTCTTGAGAATCTGTGTGATAATGCTATTGAAGCAGCAGGACAATGTGAGAAGCCATCAATTAAGCTCCAGATAGCAGAGGATAATGCCAGCATGTATATAGACATAGGTAATACCACAAGTGGTAATGTATTAAAGAACAATCCACACATGAATACAACCAAGAAGGATAAGAACATGCATGGTTTCGGAATTATGAATATCAGAGATATTATTGATAAATATAATGGAACTATCAACTATGAACAGCAGGGAGATAATTATCTGATGTGCAGATGCGCATTAGAAAAGGTTTGTCAATAGCTTTTTGATAATTAAAATTGTGCAGAATATGCCATATATTACCGAATATGCCAAACTACTTTTTTAAAAAATTAAATCAGCTATAATCAATGTATAAAGTGAAAGGAATTATGTATATGATTCATTCAGTTGCATTGGTTATAGCTGATTTTTTATTTTCTAAGGATGTTATTACAGAAGAAGAAAAAGAAGTGTGTGCATATGGTATGGAGTTGATAATATCAGGGATTATAAGCGTAGCATTGGTGATTATCATTGGATTGATAACAGGCAGCATATGGTATGCAGTTGTATACAACATAATGATGATTGTCATCAGATTGTATACAGGTGGATATCATGCAGACACACATGTGGGATGTAATGTATGTTATTGCGGAACATATATGATTTCGTTGCTGATGCTAAGAATCCAGATGTATGTAAGAGGAACCATCATCACATGGCTTATAGCTTTAGCTGGATATCTTATAATTGTTCTTAATGCTCCATTAGAGCATCATAACAAGAAGCTTACGATGGAACAGAAAGAAAAATATATGATTGTAAGTGCAGTGCTTGGAATAGCGTCTATGCTTATATCTTTTATATTGAATATTATAGGTGTGGTTATAAGATATGGTAAATACTCATTCTTATGCCAGATAAGCCTGTATATTAATACAATGCTTCTGATAATAGGACTGTTGCTACTATTGGGAGTACGAAAGGAGGGTAGATTTCATGAAGAGGATTCTTAAAGGAATGGCAGAGGCAGCTAAGAAAACAGCTAAGGCTTCTGTTAATTCTGCCTCGTTTTTTAGTATGTATCAGCCAAAAGAGCCTGATGTGTTAAAGAAGAAGGAAACAAAGTAGTTGTGCATAACAGAGGCATGGGGTAACTAAAGTCATTGATATTAGATGTATCGATATGTTAAAACGAAAGAAAGTGAGGAACAAATCTATGAAAGTGAAAGGGTTATTTAAAAAAGTTATTGCAGTTGCAACTGTAGTTAGCGTTATGATATTTAGCACTATTGGAGTATATGCTAAATATAGTGATTCTACAAGTGATTATGCATACGCTGGGGACACAAGATTTTTGTATACGTTAAAAATGGATGAGTTTTCCGCATATGCATATTTAGATTCAGATGATGAAGCAGAGTTGACTTTAAATGGATATGTATTGTTTTCTGCATATTATGATAATGAAAAGTATAGCTTTTCTGCAGCAGATCAGCTTGGATATAGTATTGGAGCAGGAAGACAGACACCATTTTTGACAAGATACTCATATTGTAAATATTTTGTTGGTTCAGAAACTGGAAGTACATTTACAAATGCGAGCTTAACACCTTAGTATTAATTGGATTGATTACATTTGCAGTAAGGAGATGGTATTATGTCTGGGAAAAAGAAAAAAATTATAAGTGTTGTAATAATAAGTTTAATTCTAATTGTTATGGTAATGATTATATTAATAACAAAAGGAAATAAAAAAGATAAAACAATTAATATAGGAAAATCAATAGACGTTGATGACCAAAGTAGTTGGAGAGCAGATTCACATGTTGTAGCTGTTGCAGAATCTGGTTATTATTTTCTTGATTGGGATTATACGGAAGATTCTATAACATTGAAATATTTTGATGAAAGTTCCCATAAGACAATACCTGTATGTGCAAAAGCAGAATGCATGCATAATTCAGCAGAATGTAATGCAAAACTGGAGAAAAATTATCTGTCATCACAGCTTCATTACTATAAAGGGAATTTGTATGTTGTTAGAGTTGATAGTGGAATGGCTAAGCTTGTAAGAATAGCAAAAGATGGAAGCTTTAGAGAAGAAGTTGCCGAACTATTTCCTAATGATAATATTACATCTATATCTCTCGTATTTCATGATAATTGTGTGTATGCATATGATCATTTAGGACATACCGGAGCATTGGATAGTAGCGAGAATGATGAAGAAAAAATGATAAGGGTCGATTTGGCAACAGGAAATATAAGTGAGGTATTTTCTTATCAGGGAGCATACAGTGCAATTTATGGAGCGAGAAGTTATGGTGATAAGCTTTTTTTTCAAATATATCATTGTTCATTAGATAGAAAAACAGCTAAGGCGGATACATATTATAAATTATATTGCTATGATTATGAAACAGGAAATACTGAGAAAATATCTGATAAAAATATAGCAGATTATTTTGTCGATACGGATAATGAAACTTTATATTATTTCGTAATAGATAAAGGATTGTATTCTAGGAAATTAAGCGAGAGTGATAGCAAAATGCTGTATAATGCAGATGATACAATGGTAATGGGGTTGTTATCATATGATGGCAAAAATATATATATGTATAATGGCGGTATAGGAAGCGTATCAGATTTACGTAATCAGATTGATGAAAAAATATTTGTACTTAATACAGATGGCACATGTGTCAACACTATAAGTCTTGATAGTGAAAAAATGGGAAATTTGTATTATGGAGATGATAAATATATTTTCTTCAGTTATTCACAGAAATTGGCATATGTTGATAAGAAAAATATAATGAACAATGTTGAGATAGTGACCGTAGAATAAAATTTTAACAGAGTAACTAAAATTTTATTAACAAAATGACATTAAATGAAAGAGAGGAATAACATATGAATAAAGGTAGACTGATTAAAACAGTAGCAGCAGTTAGTGCATTAGTTATGTTAACATCTGTAACAGCATTTGCAAAACCAGGAGCTTTTGAAATGGGTAATGGAAAAATTTATTTAGATGGAGAGACTCAAAGCCCGTTTAAAAGAGCTAGTACAGGAACTATTCCTGGGGATGGAGAATCGTCTCTTACTATGCTAATAACAACACTTGATGATGGCGAAGAAGATGTAACAAGAGATGGACCATCAGTTGGAAATACAAGAATAATTCGTAGTTGGGAATATGCTGATGGTTATAAGAGTATTCACAAGATGATAAGAAACGGGCTGGGATATGCAAGTGGTTCATTAAGTTATTAAAACGCAATAGGGCATAATATTATTAATTATTATGATATTATGCCCTAATTTAGGGGGAGGAGGTTGTTATGAAGAAAATAATATTAGTAATAGTAGCATTGATATTTATGTTCACAGTAAGTGCATGTTCGGGGAAAAAAGATGTTGTATCAGATGAAAGTTCTGATTTGCTTGCTAAACCAGAGGTTACACAGGCATCAACTAAGGAAAGTGAAAGTGTTAATGGTAATTCAGGAACAGATGAGACTGGGAAATATGAGAAAATCCAGTATGGAGAGGATGAGATTTATTTTCCTATAATAAAAGAAAGTGACAAGATACGAGGTGTGCAGTACCTGTATGATGCGTATTATGCGGAAAATATGGATGTATATAAATCAATAAACCGTCCAGATGGTACTTCTTCAGTAGAAGGTAATATGCAATTAAGTTGTTGTGCAGGAGCATTACCAGATTTTGCTGTTATAACCGATGAAATGATAAATAAAAGAAATGAAATGATAGATACAAAGAATGAGCTTATTAAGAAAAGAGTATCAGAGGCATATACAAGAACTACAGAAGGGGGAGCATATAACAGAGCTCAAAAGGCTAAGTATCAGATAAATAATAATGTAGATGTACAGGCAGTGTCATTTGCTTTATATGAGAGCTTTTATGAAACGATACCTAATCTTACAGTAAATGTATATGGAATAAGTTCTTCAACATGGAATAAATATCTGCCGGAAGACGATATTTATTCTTATAATGATTTTACAGATATGATGTCAGCACTGGCTGAAAATAATTATTCAGATTGTGATAAACTCGCCAGCAGGGAAATTGATAAGAGCGGTGTATATTATATGGATTACAGTGAGTATAACAAGGATAACAGATATAAGCAGTTATTCATAGTGGCAGAATTTGATGAAATGCCAATTGATTATGCAGTGGTTATTAATGATGCCATGAATTATATCATAAGTAAACCGGAAGATTATGTTAAGTGGAAAGAGAATAATAAGGATAAGTTTATAGAGTAGTTATGCGTATACGATAAGCCGTGTAAGTTAGATGTAAGTTACATATTATATAATACAGAAAACAAGGTAGCATACAAACTAAAAGAAAAAAGGAGGCGGCTTATGAGAAAGGTATTATTAACAGCAGCATTATTTGGAGTCATGTTTACATTCAGTGCATGTTCCAGAAACAAAGATGTAGTATCAGATGAAAGTTCCAAACTGCTTGATAAACCGGAGGTTACACAGGCATCAACTAAGGAAAAAGAAAGCGGAAGCTCAGATTCAGGTAGTACTTCAGCGGACAGATACAAGAAAATTCAATATGGAGATCTTGAATTGTATCTTCCGAATATTGCAGAGGCTGACAAAAAAAGAGGCGTTCAATATGTAGATGATGCTTATTCACTGGAGGCAGATATATATGATATTTATAAAAAGATTAATAAACCTGATGGCATGAAAATAGATATTATAACAGGATTTGGTATTGCTATGCCATATCGTGAATATAGTGAAGAATTGGAAAAGCAAGTAAATGAGGCATTTAATTATACAGTATATGAAGGATTCAGTGACACAGTAGTAAGAACAGAGAAGAGTGCGTCATCCGGTAAGGATAACGATGATGATGAAATAAAACAATATACAGTTTCACCTGTTGATGTGCAGGCAATATCGTTTGCTATATATGAGGACTTTTTTGACAGTGTTCCAGATATTAAGCTGAGTATATATGGTATACCACATGAGGTGTGGAACAGATATCTTTCCGAGGACGACAGATATTCATCGAATCAGAAGAGAAACACTTTGAATACATTTAAGAATAATAGTTATTCAGAGTGTGACCTGTTAGCAGCCAGACAGATAGAGACAACAGATGTATACTATATTGATTATGCTGAATTTAATAAGGATAACAGATATAAACAGTTTCTTATGGTTCTTGAGATGGGGCATATTCCATGCGAGTATTCATTCTATATAACTGGAAATATGGGGTATGTAATGGATGAAGGCGGGGCGTCTGCATATGCCGCATGGAAGGAAGCCAATAAGGATAGGTTCATAGAATAGACGACAGGGAAATGTGACAAAAGGGGTGGATACTATAGATGAGGCTGGTTAATAAATTTATTATTATATACAGGGAGTATATAAAGAGAGCATTTGTAACGATAATGCTTATGTTCATATGTGTGATATCGTTCTATATGACAGACAGGACATGGAATACATATATGAAGAACAGATGTGAGACCGAAATAAAACGAAAGGCTTACAGTATAAGTCCCTATAATATTAATAAGATTAAATTTTCTACAAGAAGTGTTCATGCTGAGCAGAGTGACATGCTAGAAGGACTTGCTTCAATAGAAGAAATATCAGCATATGGACTGATTATAAAAAATGATGTGCAGTTTGATAATGGTTATGTAAATGTTGTAATAAGTGATTCTGATATAGCTGACATGTGTAATACAGGAGTAAGCAGGGCAGATATTGAACAGAAGCAGGCAGAGTGGGAAGGATATGACCTTGTGTGGATTGGAAGTTCATATAAGGGAGTCTATGAGATAGGACAGAGATGCCAGACAATGGCATCAGAATGTGTAGTTGTGGGATTTCTTAAGGACGACGCACAATGGCTTGTTAATGAGACAATAACACTTGAGAAACCGGATCTGTCGGAGAGTGGACTTGTGGTAACAAAGGATACATCTAAGTATGACTGGGGAGAGAGTCTGGAATACACGACACCTGTCTATTATGTCGCAGATTATAAAGACAATGATGTAATAAAGAGTAAGCTTATGGATTATCAGGCTGAGAAAGGGATAAGGGCATCTATTATTAATGAAGGAGAGCAGCTTGATAAGGATGTTAAAGACGATTCAATAACTAATGACAAGACATTTATAGCATCGGTGCTTCTGTATGTTATAGCAATAGTTGCGATATCAGCAGTTACGATTATTGAGTGTCTTATTAACAGAAGAGATTATGCAATATTCATAATTAATGGAATCAGCAGAAAAGCTGTCTATTCGATGATACTGATTAAGAATCTGATACTGATTATAGTATCTGCACTTGCTGCATGGCTGTACTGTCAGTGGGAGACATTCGGAAAGATAATAGTACAGACAGCAGGTGAGTATGGGAATGAATTAAATTATACAGCAAAGATAATGGCACACTGCATATATGTTCCTATTATTATTGCAGCAGAGGCTGTGATTATGACAGTCATATCGTGCATAGTACCTGTTGTGTATCTGCATGGAAAAGGTCTTATCGACCTTATGAAGAAATGAGGTGGCGTGAGGTATGAATATAATAAAGAGAATCATACAGAATGTATTCAGATACAGACTTACAGCATGCTTTTTCATAATAGGACAGCTTATAATGTACGTTACGATATTCGGGGCACTGGGAATATATAACAAGGCATACCAGAAGGAAGCGGACAGGCTTGCTGCACTGTATAAGAACCGTATAGAGATGTCAGTTGTATCATTGAATAAATCGGACATTTTATCGGCATGTACGGACGGAGTTACAGAAGGCAATATAAGGGCAAAGAAGGTAGGATTATATTATACGGAAAGAAAATCTTCCACTGTTGCACCGGAGATTATACTGGCAGTGAACGAAGAACTGCCATATGTGATGGAGAGTGGAAGGATTCCCGGAACATCAGAAGAAGATTATGGAAAGAGACTCGTAGCTCTCGGAAGGTCACAGTACAGATATGCGTATGAAGAAAACGGAAAGCATTATGTAACATTTGAGAATGAAACATATGAGGTTACAGGTATAATCGGCAATGAAGGCTCTGATTATTCTGACAACATGATTGTGTTCGATAACAGATGTCTTGGAGATAATGTAAGAAAATCTGTCAATGAGCTGAAGGAATACACAATTATGATTGATAGTAATACAACTGAACTTAATGATACATATGAAAAGGTATATAACAATGTATACGGAGCGGATATTAATTGTGCAATTGAGAGCCGTTCAGTATCAGGAAACGGACAGAGTACAGTTGAAAAAACTCTCCAGAAAGAGAATATCAAGATAAATAAAGTCGTGTATATTTTCTGTATTCTTAACTGTATGCTTATGTCTGAATTCTGGATTATAGAAAGAAATAAGGAATTTGCAATAAAGAGGACTTATGGCTTCGGGCAGTTAAGATTAATCGGAGGAATTGCAAGGGATATTCTTATACTTGGTGTGGCATCGCTTGTCATATATGTTCTGGTTCATCTGTTTGCAGTGGGAGTTCTTGGAATAAAGCTGTATACGATAAGCTGGAACTTAAGGCTTATAGCGTCTGTACTGTTTATTAACCTTACGGCTCTTGTGTGTACAATAATTGTTCCTGTATACAGGATAATGAAGATGAACCCGGCTGTTACATTGGAGGATATGGAATGATAAGATTAGAGAATATTACAAAGATATACAATGAAAAGGTTGATGATACTAAGGCGCTTGATGATGTAAGTCTTAAGATAGAGGACGGAGAATTCGTTGCAGTCATGGGAGCGTCAGGAAGCGGAAAGAGTACGCTTCTTAAGATTATCGGCTGCATGGATACACCTACAGCAGGAAAGTATTTCCTTGATAATACCGAGGTGACAGTGGCAAGCCGTTCACAGGTACATAAGCTGCGTAAGGAAAAGATCGGGTATGTGTTCCAGCATTTTGCACTGATGGATTATTATACGGCATATGAGAATATAGAGCTTCCGCTTCTTGCAGCCAATGTTAAGCGCAAGGAAAGAAAGAGAATTATATTAAAACAGATGGAACATCTTGGAATATTATCGGAAAGAAACAAGCTTCCGGGAAAGATGTCAGGCGGACAGCAGCAGAGAGTTGCGATAGCAAGAGCATTGGTTACTAATGCAGATATCATACTTGCCGATGAACCGACAGGAGCGCTTGACCAGAAGACAGGACATGAGGTGTTAGAGCTTCTTAAGGAAATCAACAAGTCGGGAAAGACTGTCATTATAGTAACCCACGATGAGGGGATTGCTAAGATGACGAACAGGATAATTACTATAAGCGATGGAAAGATTGTTGGGGATAATTAAAACTTTTTAGGCACATTTTTCGTATATGTTATTGTTGGGGCAGTGTCAAATAGCATATGAAACCAGTGCATAATTTGGTGAAAAGCCTACTAATGTTGCTCAATGTTATGAAATAGTAGGTCTTTTGAGAAGAAATTTTGATGGGAATTAAGGCAGCTAAAGAAAATTGCCTACTAAAGTTGTGATTTATGCGAGAATAGTAGGTTTTTTGGCTGACAAGATGCGACTAATAGTACAGACGTATCAGAAAAAGACCTACCAGATTGTGGAAATTGGTGAAATAGTAGGTTTATCGGGTAACTTTGGAAAGCGGTAAGAGTACCCACCGCTTAGGGTAATAGGCTGTGTGGTGAGATGACAGGATAATTAATCAAAATAATGCATTTTAAGCAGTATTTATGTTATTTCGTTCAATATGTTTTTTAATATATAATTAAAAGTACTATAATTATGATCATAAATTGGGGGAGGTGCTTTTTATGTCAAAAAAGAAATTATTTATGATAATTATTGTGGCTGTAATCTGTGTGGCTGCAGTATCCGTTGCTTTGGTAATGGTGAGGGGAAAGAAGGAAAAGTCAATAAACTTAGGCAAGAGCAGCGAAGAAACAGATGAACAGAGCTATTGGAATCCGGATATTCACGGAATTGCCAAATCAGAGGATGGTTATTATTATCTCACATATGATATTGATGGAACTACTTTGAGATATTTTGATGATACTGCAAAGAAGTCTATAGCTGTATGTGCAAAGCCTGATTGTACACATGACAGCTCTGATTGTAATGCATTTTATTCAATGGATTATCTTTCGACACCTGTCTATTATTATAAAGGATACATATATATGGTAAGAGTTGATGCAGGTATGGCGAAGGTTGTAAGAATACAGAAAGATGGAAGCAAGAGGGAAGATGTGGCAGAATTGTTTGCTAATGATGGTGTTACATCAATATCAATGGTTTTTCATGGTGACTGCATATATGCTTATGATCATCTGGGACATACAGCAAGTGATGAAGTCGGAAAAGAAGTTATTAAAAAGATAGATTTAAAGACTGGACAATCAGAAGAAGCATTTTCATATGAAGGCAAAAATGCTGCTATATCAGGAGCAAGAAGTTTTGGGGATAAATTATTTTTTAAGATATTCACTTATTCGTTAGACAGAGATAAACATGAGATTAATGAATCATTTCTGCTGTATTGTTATGATTATAATACAGGAGAGGCAAGTATGATTTCAGATAAGAATATATCGGATTATTATGTAGATGAAGATAATGGGATATTGTTCTATTTTGTAATTGGAAAAGGTCTGTATTCAAGAAAACTTAACGATACAGAGTCAACATTGCTGTATAAAGTAGATGAAACAATAGTACGTGCCACAATGTCATATGATGGAAATTATCTATACATGTCTAATGGTGGGGCTGGAAGTGCGACTGATTACAGCAGGAAGATAGAAAGAAAAATATTCGTTCTGAAAACTGATGGAACGGTTGTTAATACAATTGCACTCGACAAGAATTCAGGAACAGCATATTTTGGAGATGACAGATATATGTTTTTTGCAAAAACGGGAGGAGAACTTGTATATATAGATAAAAAGGATATTCTGGGAAATTATGAGTTTAAAAAGGCGGAAGTTAATTAATATACTCTAAATTTATTGATGAAAGGAAAGAATTTATTATTTGTGGAGAGGCAAATAATGTATAAGTTAAGTGTTCTGACAGGAAATTGCTTGAGTAGTTGGTAAAAAGCCTACTAATGTTGCTAAATGAGATGAAATAGTAGGTCTTTTGAAAAGAAATTTTGATGGGAATTAAAGTGGCTAAAGAAAATTGCCTACTAAAGTTGTGATTTATGCGAGAATAGTAGGCTTTTTAGCTGACGAGATGCGACTAATATTACAGATATATCAGAAAAAGACCTACTAAAGTGTGAGATGTGACAGATTTAGTAGGCATTTAAGATGGAAAGAAGCATCATAATCCAACTTACAATGTAAAAAAGACCTACCAGATTGTGAAAATTGATGAAATAGTAGGTTTACCGGGTAACTTTGGAAAGCGGTAAGAGTACCCACCGCTTAGGGTAATAGTCTGTGTGGTGAGATTACAGGATAATTAATCAAAATGATGCATTTTAAGCAGTATTTATGTTATTTCGTTCAATATGTCTTTTAATAGATAACTAAAAGTGATATAATTATAGTTATGAATTGAAGAAGGGTGGTGTCTCATATGAAGGGTAAGAAAAAGGTTATTATAGGTATTATTGCAGCAGTTGTAGTTGTTGGAATCGTGGTGGCAGTAGTTCTGGGGATGAGAAGAGGGAAATCAGACAAAACAATTAATGTCGGCAATGCAACAGAGTCAGACGAGATGAGCAGCTGGAGAACTGACGGACATCGTGTGGCTAAAGCGGAGTCGGGATATTATTATCTGGACTGGAGTGATACTGATTCGACTACAATGCTTATGTATCTTGATGACAGTACACATAAGATTATTCCAGTGTGTGCCAAAGCTGAATGTAAGCATAATTCATCAGATTGTAATGCAGTATTAGACAGCAGTTACGACAATTCTCCGCTTCATTACTATAAGGGAAGTCTATATGTTGTTAAAGTGGAAGGCGGTATGGCTAAGTTAGAAAGAATTGCGAAAGATGGAAGCAGCAGAGAGGATGTTGCAGATCTGTTTGCCAGTGATGATGGAACAGTGTCTTTAGTATTCCATGATGATTGTGTATATGCATATGACAGAATTGGACACATGGGGGCAGTTGAGAGCAAAGATACTGATAAAGTAGTGATTGTAAAGGCAGAACTTGCAAATGGAAAGACAAGTGAAGTGTTCTCATATGAGGGAGCAAATAACGCTATTAACGAGGCAAGAAGCTTCGGTGATAAGCTGTTTTTCCTGATAAATCATAATTCAATTGATAAAGAAACATTAACGGCAGACGTTAATTACAAGCTTTATTGTTATGATTATGCCACAGGCAGCGCAGAACTGGTATCTGATAAGAATATATCTGATTATTATGTTGATACAGACAATGGAATTCTGTACTATTTCGTGATAGATAAGGGGCTTTATTCAAGAAAGCTTAATGAAAATGATGGCAAACTGTTGTATAAGGCTGATGATTCAATAGTAATGGCAGCCTTGTCATATGATGGAAAGTACATATATATGTGTAACGGTGGTGCAGGAAGTGCAACCCAGATTACTAATTTTATTGATGAAAAAATATTTGTACTCAATCCAGACGGAACACTTGTCAATACTATAGAACTCGACAGAAGGAAAATGAGTAATCTGTACTACGGCGACGACAAGTACCTGTTCATAGGCTACTCTAATAAGCTGTCGTATATTGATAAGAGCAATATTAGCAGCAGTGTGGAGATAGTTCCTGTTAAGTGATTTTGAAGTGGGCTTACACAGTGAGGGGCGGAATATGAACGAGTTTAGGAGACTGATTAACAGGAAAGTTGTCATTGGCTTTATCGCATTACTTATTATTAATGTATCGTTGTATGTGTATCAGCAGACAAAGGGCGCAGGGATTAAGGAATTAAGGTTTGAAACCGCGCAGCGGCAGTGGTGTGTTGATTACTATGGCAATTATGATATTGAGGTTGCGATAAATGCGGTGGATTCGGATATAAAGAGGATATTAAGTTACAGGAAGGCTGATAAGCAGGGGACTGTGGCGGAATCCGAGGTACAGGCTGGTGCGGAGACCGAAGTTTTGGGGAAATATAAGGCACTGTCTGAGAGTGAGCAGCTTCTGTTTCTGACGGTATTAAGGGATATAGAAAGCCAGTTGGAATATATAAAGAAGTATCCTGAAGACATGAAGCAGATTCAGACTAATGCACAGCAGCTTATGACTTTCTCTATATTTTCAGATAAGAACAGCTTTACATATAATAATATTGTAAAGACTGGCAAGGATTTTGAAAAAGTAGCTGATGTATCGCTTTATCTTGTTAATAATAAAGCAGCAGGCAGTTTTGTGAATTATTATTACACATTTTACTTCGCGCTGATTATGATGGTTTTCATAATATATGGTCTGTCGGGTGAGCGTGATAATGGAATGTGGGGGATTGTACATTCGGCAGGAAGCGGAAGGCTTCGGCTTGCGTTACACAGACTGTTTATTATCGCAGGCTCTGGCGTGGTTATAACAGCGGGTCTGTATTTTACAACATTTGCAGCAGCGCTGCTGTTATACGGCGGAGCAGGTGCGCTCAATGCGCCGGTTCAGTCTATACAGGCATTTGAAAGATTTGCTATGCCGATGAGCCAGATTGGGTTCGTGCTATACAATTATGTATACAGTGCGCTGGCGGTAGTGGTTCTTAGCGTGGCATTATGGACTGTATTCGTTGTCAACAGGAAGCGAAATCATGCGCTTATTCTGACTGGAGTAGTTGTGGGGCTGGAAGTGCTTATGTATTACAGGATAGGACTTCACAGCATCTACAGTGCATTTAAACAGATTAATATTGTGCGTCTTATGAAGGTCAACGCGGTCATCAGCACATATGCGAACCGCGGAAGGGGAAGCTTTGTCATATCTGAGTCGGCTATTATGTTTTGGGCGCTTATGGTGATTCTTGTTGTGTCCGTGGCAGTTGCGGTAGTGGGAACTGTGTTTATGCGTCCGAGTCAGGGTAAAAATGTGCTGACACGGCTTACTGATAAGCTGTATGCCGGATATCAGCATATTTTTGCAAATGTGCCTGTTGTATTCAAGGAGCTTCACAAGCTGCTTGTGACAAGCAGGGGATTTACGGTTATTGTGGTGCTTCTGCTGGTTGTTATGTATTTTATCAGTTATGGAAAGATGGCTTTCTCGGACAACTCCAGAGAGCGTGACAGGATATATCTTGAAAAGGGCGGTGCTGATTATTCGCAGATATCCGCCCTGATTGATGAGCGCAGAGCTGATTATATGCAGGCTGTCCAGAAAAGTATGGAAGCTTCTGAACAGTATGAGAATGGTGAGATTGGAATTGACGAGTTATCGCAGATTAATTCGACTGTGTCTATATATGCGTCGCGTTATGCTGCGGTGAGGGAATTTGAGCAGAAGCAGGAATATCTTGAGAATCTTAAGGAAGAGACTGGTATTGATGGTTACATGATGTCAGACAGGGGATATGAGGAGATATTTGGCAAGTACGGAAAGGCAAGAGAGACTGTTCTTCTTATGGCTCTGCTTGTGTCTGTTGTGCTTATTGTTTCTGAGAATATCGGAATTGAGACAAGCACAGGAACTAAATATATTGTCAATGCTGCAAGCGGAAAGAACACTGTTAAGGTTAAGCGGATTGTGGCATCTCTAGTGTTGTGCATAGTCCTGTATGTTCTTGTGTATGGAATTGATATGATACATTTGCGAAGCTATTACGGCATGCCGTACACGGACGCACCGCTTATGAGTCTCACATTTATGAGGGATTGCGGGCTTCATATTACTGTTGGAACATTTATGATAATCCGACTGATTGTAAGGCTGATTGCAATGCTCATTACATTTGCAGTTACATATGTACTGTGCAGCCGTTTTTCTGAGGTGCGCGGAAGGGTTGTGTCTGTGCTTCTTATGGCTGCGGTGATTGTGATTGCGGCTGTGATGGGAAATGTGAGTATATGGTGAAAGGGTGAATAAGGATATTGAAAAAGGCAGAAGATTTACCTGAATTTCTCAGGTAGTTCTTCTGCCTTGTGTTTTATGTGTTGTGTGAATTATTCTGCATCACCGAAGATTACATGTCTTACTGGTGTAAGTGCATATAAAAGTATCATGCCGATGATTCCACATACGATTATCTCGCCAGCGCCAACTGTAACGAAGAACATTGCAAACATGCCCTCTGAGCCGTAAGCAAACTTAAGTACGAATGGTACAATGATTGTGTTAGCAACAATTGGTGGAACTGGTGCAAGCCACTTATGCTTTCTTAACAGGTATGTTCCGATTGCGCCGATAAGTGTTGCAATGCTTCCAAATACTACATCCCATACAATTGCGCCACCAAGGATGTTAGCAATTATACAGCCAACAAATAATCCAGGGATTGCTGCAGGTGTAAAGTAAGGCAGTATTGTGAGTGCCTCCGCAATTCTGAACTGCACTGGTACGAAACTGATGTAGTTAAAGATTACTACAAGTACGACATAGATTGCTGCGATAACAGCGGCCTGTGTGATGAATTTCACACTCATTCCTTTTTTCTTCATATTCAATTATCTCCTTTAGTTTTGTTTTGCGTGTGGAAGGTCTCGAACACACGATTTGTTACTGTGTCATAACACAGCCTGTGTAGTTTAGCAGATTATCATGAGATTGGCAAGTACAAATGTATATTATATATCCATGTAAGCTGGATGTAAGTTTCGTGTTATATAATTGTGGTAAATAAAGAAGCACATTTTTAATAAGAGACATTGAAAAAGGAGGGCGAGATTTATGGATGATAAAAATGTTGTTAAGAAAAGGGTGACTCTTGCTATTGCATTTGCAGTATTCATTGTTGTGGTAATTGCAGTAATACTGCTTATCAAGCCAGTAATGTCTAAGGTTCAGGAGAATCGCACAGCAAAGGTGTCTCAGGAAACGGCACAGGAAGCGGAAGAATTTCTTAAGACTAAGTATCCGGAAGTTGTGATTGAGAAGCGCGAAATGTATGTTAAAGAGCATAAGCCGCAGGAGAATACGCAGTATATTAGCAGAAAGAGCATTGATACGGAATATTCGTATGCATCTTACGTATTCTATGGTACAATGGATACACCAGATGCGAAAGGAGACAGCGTCATAATCTATATGTCGGATAGCGGAAAGTCGCCATATTATACTGTTAAGGACAGCACGAATAAAGATGATGCAAAATGGCAGATGTCGATTGTGCAAAATAAGTCAGGCAATGCTAAGACTTGGGATTATGCATTTAAAGAAAAGTAATGCTTAAGATTATAGGAATATATTTATTGATTATTAATGTAGTAACATTTGCTTTGTATGGAATTGATAAGTGGAAAGCGATACACAACAAATGGCGCATAAGGGAGGCGACTCTTCTTATTACAGCACTAATCGGCGGTTCGCTTGGAGCTTTTATTGCAATGCAGATGTTCAGACATAAGACAAAAAAGTGGTATTTTAAGTATACGGTTCCTGCTATGCTTGTTGTGCATGTGGTGGGGATGATTTTATTGGTGGTTAAATTGTAAGCAGGCTGTTATGTGGGACAGCCTGCTTGATTTATATTTGGTGAATATGTGCGTTGTCGAAAAAATAAACTGTAAAAAATTTTTATGTTATAACCGCAAAACTTTCTGATTGAATTATAGATTAAGGAGTGTAACCGCATTTTTACCCAGTATTGCATTGGTATCTTTTTCTGAAAACCCACACTCTTTTATTAAATCTACTGCGTCTTTCTGGTCGTCCCACGGGCTGTCAGAGCCGAATAATATGTGGTCTGCACCGTGAATGTTGACCATTTTCTTGAATTTTTCTATTGGAAGGCTTGCGTTGTGATTGAGCTTCTTGATGCATGATGAGGTATCAAGATATACATTTTTCATGTAATCTTCCTCTAATATGGAAGAAACATCGTTCCATTGTCCCCATCCACCCATGTGTGCAAGTACGAGTTTTTCTGGTTTTATTTCTTGAATCATTGTTGTAAGTCTGTCTACGCTTGATTCATCGCAGCCCGGAAAGCTTACATCGAAGCCTGCATGTATAAGTATTATAAGCCCGAGTGCTGATGCATATTCGATAAGCCTTAATGACTGCATATCATCTATATTGGTTTTCTGGAAAACCGGGTGAAGCTTGATGCCTTTGAAACCATTGTTGGAAAGCCAGTTCAATATTTCTCTGAAATTCTCACAAGCCGGATGTATTGCCCCAAATGAAATTAATCCGGTTGTCTCACTTGTTTCATTAGTCTTTAAAGCAAGTGTATTGATTGTGTCGCACTGATTAGGCTTGGTTGCCACGGGAAGCAGTACGGAGTAATCAATTCTAGCTTTTTTCATTGAATCTGTAAGAGAATGTACTCTGCCATCAAGATAATTGTGTATTCCTCCGCTGTGGGCTAATGTGCCAACTGCTCTGTCAGCAAGTTCATCTGGAAATGTATGTGTATGGAAATCTATTATCATAAAGCCTCCTTGAGAATGGGGATATACGGCTGTCATCTGCTGCTGTGTAGGTGACAGCCGCATATCAGTCACTACATATATAATAACCATTTTGACATGGTGTATACAATTGTTTAAGTGTTATATTTGCTCCGCTTTATTATGTATATATTTTTCGTATAAAATCAAGTTCTTTTTTTGGGGATGACCTACTAAAGCTGATAGAAGTGGAAGATTAGTAGGCAAAATTAAGCAAGATAAAGAGCAGTAGGAAGGATAACAGCCGGGAAAGACCTACTAAAAAGAGCGTAAGCAGCAGATTAGTAGGTGAAATCAAGCAAGATAAAGAACAGGAGAGAGGATAACAGCTGGGAAAGACCTACTAAAGAGAGCGTAAGTGGAAGATTAGTAGGCGAAATCAAGCAAGAAGATGAGCGGATGGGAAGAAAATAGTTATGAAAGACCTACTAAAGTTGAGGAAAATGGAAGATTAGTAGGCAAAATTAAGCAAGATAAAGAGCAGGAGAGAGGATAACATCCGTGAAAGACCTACTAAAGTTGAAGCAAGTGGCGGATTAGTAGGCACACAGCCAACACCCATCTAATACCATGACGAATAACCAGCACATACCACCAAATACTCAGCTAATACCGAGCCATTACCCAGCTCCCCCACAATTCAAATAACAATAATCTGCAAAAATCCTATTGACAAATAGGAAATTGAGAATATAATGATTTACATACCAAGATACTATGTTTATATGGAATTAGATTTTGCAAGGAGGTACATGAAGGTTGAAGAATAGAATTATTGACACAGATGTACTTATTATAGGTGGCGGAACGGCAGGGTGTTTTGCAGGTATTACGCTTGGAAAGAAGAAAGATCTTGATGTACTGATTGTTGAGAAAGCTAACATTGTACGAAGCGGCTGTCTTGCTGCAGGTGTTAATGCAATTAATGCCTACATCACTAAGGGCAGAGTTCCACAGGATTATGTTGATTATTGTAAGAAAGATGCAGATGGAATAGTAAGAGAGGATTTGCTTCTTTCAATGTCGGAAAGACTCAATCATGTCACTAAGGTAATGGAGGACTTAGGACTTGTAATCCTTAAAGATGAGAATGGAGATTATGTTGCGAGAGGAAACCGCAATATTAAGATAAATGGTGAGAATATCAAGCCGATACTGGCGGATGCAGTTAAGAAGCAGGACAATGTAGCGGTAATCAATCACCTGAATATAACAGATTTCATAGTGGAGAATAACAAGATTAAAGGTGCATACGGATTTGATGTCAATGATGCAGTGTTCTATGAGATAAATGCGAAGGCAGTTCTTGTGGCTACTGGCGGAGCGGCAGGCCTTTACAGACCTAACAATCCTGGATTTTCAAGACATAAAATGTGGTATCCACCGTTCAATACAGGAGCCGGATATGCAATGGGAATCAATGCGGGTGCAGAGATGACCACATTTGAGATGAGATTCATTGCTTTAAGATGTAAAGATACGATTGCTCCGACAGGAACTATCGCACAGGGAGTTCCGGCAAAGCAGCTTAATTCCAACGGCGAAGTGTATGAGAACAAATATGGTCTTACAACTTCACAGAGACTTTATGGAACAGTTACGGAAAACCGTGAGGGCAGAGGTCCTTGTTATCTTGGAACTAAGGGAATAAGCAGGGAGCAGGAGGAAGACCTTTACAAAGCATATCTTAACATGGCACCGAGCCAGACGCTTAAGTGGCTTGAGGCAGCGGGCGGTCCTTCTGAAGAAAATGTTGAGATAGAGGGAACTGAGCCATACATAGTCGGAGGCCATACAGCGAGTGGTTACTGGGTTGACAATAACCGAGAGACTACAATTCACGGGCTTTTTGCAGCGGGTGATGTTGCAGGCGGATGTCCTCAGAAATATGTAACAGGAGCTCTGGCAGAGGGCGAGATTGCAGCACAGGCAATAGCTGAAAGGCTTGAAGGCTCAGGAAAGGGCTTTGTTGTAAATGAGGTGGCAGATTCAGAATTGTCTGAGAACGCATTTGCAAAGAAGAGCGAGTATGAGCGATTTCTTAATAATAAGCAGGGACTGGTTGATATCGAGCAGACTGAGGAAGCGATGCAGAAGATTATGGACCAGTACGCAGGCGGCATAAGCACTGATTATCAGTACAATGAAGCAAGACTTGAGCTTGCGGATGAGAAGATTAAATTCTTAGAGCAGAGCATTGATAATCTTGCGGCACAGGATGCAGATGACTTGCTTAGAATCTATGAGATAAGAGAAAGACTTACGGTGTGCAGAAGTGTTATAGCACATTTGAAAGCAAGAAAAGAAACCCGTTGGCACAGCTTTGCGGAGAATATGGATTATCCGGCTAAGAGTGATGACTGGTTAAAATATGTCAACTCCCGCAAGGAGAATGGCAAGATTAAGATAATCATAAGAGACCTTGTGAGAGGAGGCGACAGCTATGAGCATTCAGATAAATAAGTTAAAATGCGTTGGCTGCGGGAAGTGCGTTGAAGCCTGTCCCGGCAACCTTATCAAGAAAGATACTGATGGAAAAGCATTTATAAAGCATGTCAAGGACTGCTGGGGTTGCACATCATGTCTTAAAGAATGTCGTTTTGAGGCAATTAATTTCTTTCTGGGTGCTGATGTCGGTGGCAAGGGAAGCACTCTTTCGTTCAGACAGAATGGAAGCATCAATACATGGACGGTGACGGCACCGGACGGAACAGTTAAGACGCTTGAGGTCAACAGACAGGAATCTAATAAATATTAGGGAGGAATATCATGGGTAATTTATCACATTTGGACGCACTCGAAGCAGAGGCGATATATATTATAAGGGAAGTTGCAGCAGAATGCGAAAAGCCGGTAATGCTGTATTCTATAGGAAAGGACAGCTCAGTTATGCTTCATCTTGCAATGAAAGCATTCTATCCTGAGAAGCCGCCTTTTCCATTTCTTCACATTGACACAACATGGAAGTTCAAGGAAATGATTAAGTTCAGGGATGAGACAGCGAAAAAGCTTGGAATCGAGATGCTTACTTACACTAATGAAGAGGGTGTTAAGCAGGGAATCAACCCATTTGACCACGGTTCAGCTTACACTGATATCATGAAGACTCAGGCTCTTAAGCAGGCACTTAACAAATATGGCTTTACAGCAGCATTTGGCGGCGGACGAAGAGACGAGGAGAAATCAAGAGCTAAGGAGAGAATTTTCTCTTTCAGAAATACAGCACAGGCATGGGACCCTAAGAACCAGCGTCCGGAAATGTGGAAGCTTTACAACACTAAGATTCACAAGGGCGAGAGCATGAGAGTTTTCCCTATCTCTAACTGGACTGAGAAGGATATCTGGCAGTACATCCAGAGAGAGAAGATTGATATTGTACCTCTTTATTTTGCAGCAGAAAGACCTGTTGTATACCGTGATGGCAATATCATCATGGTTGATGATGACAGAATGAGACTTCTTCCGGGCGAGAAGCCACAGATGAAGAAGGTAAGATTCAGAACTCTTGGCTGTTATCCACTTACAGGCGGTGTTGAGTCAGACGCAGAGACTCTTGATGAGATTATCGAGGAGACTTTAAGTGCGGTTGAGTCAGAAAGAACAAGCCGTGTAATCGACCATGAGGAAGCAGGAAGCATGGAAAGAAGAAAGAAAGAGGGGTACTTCTAGAATGAAAGGTTTACTTAAATTTATTACATGCGGTAGTGTTGATGATGGAAAATCTACACTTATCGGACACATTTTATATGATTCAAAGTTATTGTATGCAGATCAGGAGAAGGCGTTAGAGCTTGATTCCAAGGTCGGAAGCCGTGAAGGTAAGATTGATTATTCACTTCTTCTTGATGGTCTTATGGCTGAGAGAGAGCAGGGAATTACTATTGATGTTGCTTACAGATATTTTACAACTGACAACAGAAGCTTTATCGTTGCTGATACTCCGGGACATGAGGAGTACACAAGAAACATGGCGGTTGGTGCTTCATTTGCAGACCTTGCAGTAATCCTTGTTGATGCAAAGCAGGGCGTGCTTATCCAGACTAAGAGACACGCAAGAATCTGCGCACTCATGGGAATTAAGCATTTTGTATTTGCAGTTAATAAGATGGACCTTGTTGGTTATAGCGAGAAGCGTTTCAACGAGATTAATGCGCAGATAGCAGAGCTTACTAAGGAGCTTTCACTTGCAGATGTAGTTGTTATCCCTGTTTCGGCAACTGAGGGTGACAATGTAACAACTAAGTCTGAAAATATTCCTTGGTATAAGGGTCAGGCACTTCTTCCTTATCTTGAGCAAGTTGATGTTGATGATACTGAGGAAGAAAAGGGCTTCTACATGCCTGTTCAGAGAGTATGCCGTCCAAATCATGAATTCCGTGGTTTCCAGGGTCAGATTGAGGCAGGAAGCGTATCTGTTGGTGACGAGATTATCACTCTTCCAACTAAGGAGCATGTTCATGTAAAGAGTATCCATGTCGGTGACAAGGAAGCCCAGACTGCTTCTATCGGCCAGCCGGTTACTATCCAGTTAGACCGTGAGGTTGATGTTTCAAGAGGTTCTGTTCTTGCAGCAGGCGCTGACTTAAAGCTTGCAACTGAGATTACTGCTACTATCCTCTGGATGGATGATGATGTTCTTACTAATAACAAGAACTTCTTTGTAAAGCTTGGAACAAGACTAATTCCAGGCGTTGTTACTGAGATTGTCAATACTATTGATGTTAATACAGGTGAGGAGAAGCCAGCAGCTCTCCTTAAGAAAAATGAAATCGCAGTATGCAAGATTTCTCTTGCTGATGTAATTGTTGTTGATGAATTTGACCTTCACAAGACTATGGGGGAGCTTATCCTCATAGACCGTGTTACTAATATGACTAGTGCCTGTGGCGTTGTCCGTGAAGTTAATGAGGAAGCTGATGATGTTAAGGAAGTTGACGCAGCTTTCAGAGCGGAGCTTAACAACCAGAAGCCTGTTGTTGTTGAGGCAGTTCTTTCAGACAAGATTAATGTTGATTTCTTAAAGAAGGTTGAGAAGGAGCTTCTTCTTGACAGCAAGCATGTATATCTGTATGTTCCAGCAGAAGGCGAGGATTATACAAATGTGGTGACTCACCTTGTAAATGCAGGTATTGTTGTTATTCTTGCACTTAGTAAGGCAGCTGATCTTAAGATTGATGGCGCAGAAGTGCTTGCAGGCTGGGAGTCTGGGGTTGACGCCACTACTGTGGATGTGGCTGAGTTTATTAAGAAGAATGCGTAGGCTGGGGGAAGAACGGACGCTGCACTAGAACTTATAAAGCAACGCAGGCACGCTTTCGCTGCTTGTCGCTCGCAGCGGTACTAAGCTTGTCAGGATTTGCCTCACTTTGTGAGGCTGTCCTGACGAGCTAAGTGCCGGCGGCTCCAAAGCACCTGCGTTGCTTTATAAGTTTAGTGCTGCTGGGGTTCTTTCCCGCTGCGTGGGGTTACTTCAGGGTTGGAAGTGTTGGCAGACGTGCGGTAAAGGGCGCTTCGCTGCTTTACCTTGGGTTTGGCAAAGCTTGCTTCGCTGCTTTGCCTAGTTTAGGAATATATTTATGTGGGAGTCAGGTATAGATGAAAAAATATGGATTTTTTAAAAAGTTAATATGTTTAGGTATGATTTTCAGCCTGACTTTTATTGGACTTTCTGGCTGTGGGCAGAAGAAGACGGAACTTGTTAATGTTTCTTATGATGCCACAAGAGAGTTTTATAAGGAGTATAACAGGCTTTTTGAGGATTACTGGTATGGTAAGACTGGTGAGAAGGTTGAGGTTATCCAGTCTCATGGCGGTTCTGGAAAGCAGGCGCTAGAGGTTGCTAACGGTCTTGGTGCTGATGTTGTCACGCTTGCACTTGAGGGCGATGTTAATGTTATAAGGGACGAAGGGCTGATTGATGACGGATATATTGATGATTATTCTGATGACAGCTCGCCTTACACTTCTACGATTGTCTTTCTTGTAAGAAAGGGTAATCCTAAGAATATTAAGGACTGGGATGATCTTCTTAATGATGGGGTTAAGGTTATTACCCCTAATCCTAAGACTTCCGGAGGAGCCAGATGGAATTTCCTTGCGGCATGGTATTATTTTAAGAAGCAGGGACAGAATGATGAACAGGTTCAGGCAAGTGTTACCAAGCTTTACAAGAATGTGGCAGTGCTTGATTCAGGTGCAAGAGGTTCTTCTACAACATTTGCAGAGAACGGACAGGGGGATGTTCTGATTGCATGGGAAAATGAAGCATTTTTCGCATTACAGGAATATCCGGGCGAGTATGAGATTGTCGTTCCGTCCGCATCTGTATTGTGCCAGCCAACGGTTGCGAAGGTTGACGAGGTCACACAGATGAATGGAACAGAAGGGTTGGCAGACGCCTATCTTTCTTTCCTGTACACCGATGACGCACAGAGGCTTGAGGCACAGAATTTCTACCGACCTGTAAACAAAGACATCCAGAATGAATACGAGTCTTCCAGCGATTCAAGGAATATTAAGGAAATACCTTCCGATGGTAAATGGATTGTCAAAGACATTGACATGGCGGATATCGGGTATTTTGGCGGCTGGGAAGCGGCTACACAGAAGTTTTTCTCTGATGGTGGAATATTTGATAAGATATATGATTAATTAAAATGTTTTGTTGAATATGCTGCGCGAATCTGACTATACACAGGTACATGAAGCCTACTAATATAGAGCAAGTTGTTGGTTTAGTAGGTTTCTGCGGAGAATATTATAAGTTGTTTAAGTGATAAGACCTACTAATCAATCAAGGAAGATATGTTTAGTAGGTCTTTCGCTCGCAAATTGCTTACAGTTGTTAGTGAAATGTGGGAAAAAGACATACGAAAATATGCTAATTTAACAATATAGTAGGTTATGAGCCAGAAAGTATATGCATAAACTATGGAAATGACCTACTATATTGAGTGTATAATGGCTTTTAGTGGGTTTTGTCCTCTGTCAGCAGTCTCTTATAAGTACAGTCGATGCCAATTGCGCCAAGCGGAGCAGTAACTATAATTGCAAGTACAGCAACAGAAAGCATAATCTGTCCGCAAGGCAGTCCGGCGGCGAGAGGTACAGAGCCAATGGCGGCCTGTACAGTTGCTTTAGGAAGATATGCAATGACGCAGAAAAGGCGTTCCTTCCATGTAAGGTTTGTTTTTATGGTGCAGAAAAGCACTCCGGCAGTCCTGAAAACAAGAGCAGCAAGAATCATGAGTAAGGCTGGAAGTCCGGCTTTAAGTGTGTAGCGGATATCGACAGCCGCGCCGACAAGCACGAACAATATTACTTCAGCAGCGAGCCACAGCTTGCCAAATTTCTCGGATAGACGGGCTGATACGTCAGGAACACATTTAAACTTAAGTGTACATGCCATTGCGACAACAGCAAGAAGTCCTGAAACAGACACTTTTCCTTCGAGCCATCCTTCAATTGCAATAAGAAGGAAAGAGAAGCCAAGCACAATAATAACTTTCATGCTGTTTCTTACGGTATGTCTGCGGGCGTATGATGTTTCAAAGAACAGGTACAGCCCCAGACCGGTCACTATGCCAAGTATTATGCCGAGTATAATAGACACAGGAATATTTACGAAATCCATAACATTAGCCCTGCCGCCCTGTGCCACATTTAAAAATGTTGTGAATAACACTATTACAAATATGTCATCGCATGAAGCGCCAGACAGTATCATCTGGGGGATTGCCTTGTCTGTTCCGTAGCGTTTCTCAATGAGCATTACCATCCGGGGAACGACAACCGCAGGGGAAACTGCGGCGAGGACGGTACCCATTACGGCGGCTTCGGCATGATTAATTCCAAGAATTACGGGTGCGAGCAGGACATAACCTGTAATCTCACATGAAGCTGGAACGAAGGACATAAGAATGGCACTTCGTCCGGCTTTTTTCAGGTCTTTTAAGTCAAGTGACAGACCGGCTTTGATAAGAATAATGATAAGAGCCATTTTTCGCAGGTCAGCCGATATTGAAAGGATTGACGGGTCAAGGAAATCAAGGATATATGGTCCGAGAACAATACCAGTAACAAGCATTCCTATGATTCTCGGCAGTTTCAGCTTCTGGCAGATTGCGCCCATGACGAGCCCAACCAGAAAAATAAGTGATAAAGATGTCAGCATAATAAGCCTCCTTAAAAATATAGTAAATGCATTTATGAACGCAAAAAAAGCTGATGCTTCCTGCGACATAAAATCGTAGAAGTCATCAGCCTGAATAAGCAGTTTAGGTTTCCCAAGGGAGTACTTCATTCCCTTTGATATTTATAATACTTTGGGGCAGGATTGTCAAATGTAAATGAGAAAATATATAATATTTAAAGAAAAATATATAATTTCCGAAAATTAAAATAATATTTCCTGAAAATGCCTTGATATTTCCGAAAAATTGCGTAGAATATAATATAGATGTATATAAATGTTGTGAATTAAGTAAGAGGTGGTGTGGAATCTGTGTACATGACACGGATTTCAGTATGTGCAGTAATGCACAGAAAAGAGGGGTTTTATGGATATTAGATATATTAAGGCGAAGGAATTATCCGCAAGATGGGGCGTGACGCCGAGAAGAATTAACCAGTTGTGTACAGAGGGAAAGCTGCCGGGAGCTTATAAGGAAGGCAAGTTCTGGATGATACCTGACGATGTGGACAGACCGGATTGTTTAAGGGAGAATAGGAATCTTTATGTCAGGGAAGACAGCGTTGTATACAACAGGAAGCGTCCCTGCCCGGTTGGAATAACATCTTATAAAGAAGTGTCGAATGAATGTTATTATGTAGACAAAACATTGCTTATCAGGGACATTATAGATAATCACAGTAAGGTGTATTTATTTACAAGACCGAGAAGATTCGGAAAGACACTTACTATGGACATGGTTCGCACATTTTTTGAAAAGACTGATACGGATACATCAGTGTATTTTAAGAATAAGAAGATATGGCGGGAGGGCGCGCTGTATAAGGAGAAGCAGGGGCAGTACCCGGTGATTTTTCTTACATTTAAAGACGCCCACCAGTCAACATGGCAGGACATGTACGCAAGTCTCTGCTTTACATTAAGGAATGAATTTTTGCGACATATTGAACTGACGACAAGCGCCAGATTAAGTGACTACGATAAGAAGTATCTTAAGTCAATACTTGATGATGAGGCAACGATAATAGATTATCAGTTTGCACTGGGGAAGCTGTCGGAAATGCTTTCAAAGCATTACGGCAGGAATGTAATCGTGATAATTGACGAGTACGATACGCCAATCCAGCAAGGACATATATTTGGATACTATGATGAAGTGATTGGCTTTATGAGAAATCTTTTGTCGGCTGTCTTAAATGACAATCCAAGTCTGGAACTGGGGATTCTCACGGGAATTCTCCGCATAGCTAAGGAAAGCCTGTTCAGCGGGCTTAACAATCTTGTGGTTAATACAATTCTTGATGATGAATATTCGCAATATTTTGGATTCACGGAAGAGGAAGTTTCTGCTATGGCGCAGTACTACGGCGTGTCTGACCGGCTGGGTGAGATTAAGGAATGGTATGACGGCTATATGTTTGGCAGAACCGGAATATATAATCCGTGGTCGGTTATTAATTACTTCAATAACAAATGTGTTCCAAAAGCCTTCTGGTCAAGAACAAGTGGCAATGAGATAATCGGCGAGCTTTTTAATAGTGCTGATACCACATTTGCAGACAACTTATTAAGATTGCTGCAGGGCAGTACTGTTCAGGCAATTGTTGACACAGATATCATATATCCTGAGATTAATGGAGATATTGATACAATATACAGCTTCCTTCTGGTTGCCGGATATCTGCGTGTGTCAGAGCATATTGGCTCTCTGTACGACAATCCGATATGCGCGCTGTCGATACCTAATTATGAGATAAAGAGCGTGTTCCAGAAGGAGATTATTGACAGATATAACGGCATATTTACAGGTGAGCTGCTAAGAAATTTTGCGGAATCAATCCGTACGGGAAATGCACATTTATTAACAGAAACCTTGCAGCAGTATCTTTTGCAGTCTGCAAGCGTGTTTGATACGGCACATGAGGATTTCTATCATGGGGTGGTATTTGGAATGCTTGCGGTATTGTCAGACAATTATTATATCTCGTCTAACAGGGAGTCAGGTGAGGGACGATTTGACATAGAGCTGCAACCGAAGAGCCGTGGCGGACACGGATATATCATAGAATTCAAAGCATGTAAGGAAGCTGAACTTGAGAAGATGGCCGGCAGTGCAGTCAGACAGATTCAGCAGAAAAGTTACACAGCCAATCTTGAAAAGCATGGCGTGTCTGGGATTGGCATGTTCGGAGTTGCATTCAGTGGTAAGAAAGTGAGTGTGGCGTATGAGGAGCATGATGTGAAGAAGCGCAAGTCACGCGAATAGAATGAGAATTGCAGAAAAGGACGGTAAGAAGTTAATTCTTATCGTCCTTTTTGTCACGGATTATTTATCCTTAATTGTATTATACAGATTAACAATCTCGCCATCTTTCTTGGAATTCAAGAACACAGTCTGGTCAGCAGTTTTTATCATAAGTACAGGAGACACATCATTAAAAATGTAGAGATTACATTTGCCATAAGTATTTCCTTTGAATTTGCCGACAAGGTAACTTTCGGTTGCGCCGCCGTTATATCTGAAAAAATGGTCATCAGGCAGTGAATCCATCAGAGTAATTTCGGTAATGTCGTCAATGTTAATTCTGCTTGTGTAACCGCATGAAGATACATTTACAGTGCTATCAGTAGTCCTGATGTCGATAGTAACATGAATGTAGGGAATTAATACAATAGTTGTCCATATTAGTAATCCAAGAGTAACAGCCGTTATGCTTCCGGTGAATATCTTAGCACCTGTGCGGGCGTAGTTAAGCGAGTAGTTGGTCGAACACAGCCTGTCGGGTACGAAAAGGTGCGGGTCATTAGGATTGTAGTAAAATCCAGTCTTCCAGTAGTCATCATCATCAACAAATACCGGCTGTGTGTCAGCCTTAAGCATTTCATTCTTTCTGTTGCGTGCAAGAATAAGAATGACAGTGAGCGTGCAGCCGCTTAACAACTGCAGAATAATGTACATCCAGAAACTTAAATCACCAACAGTATCCTGAATAATACACATTAAGACAAAAGTTATCCATGCCACGAAGTTAAGCAGTGACATTACAAGCATTGCTGAAGCAATGTATTTCTTCATAGTCAGATTAACAATGTTGTTAATGTCCGAATTAAGGCTGTATGCCTGATTCTGTCGTCTGTTCATATAAATGTGGAACACAAACCCGAATACAGAAACTATGACAGTGCATATCGCAAATACAATAATCATTGAAAAATATGCTCTGTCCGTCCATGAATAGAATGGAATCAGAGCCAGCAGTTCTGCGGCAATTATAATGATGTGGTATCTGAAGCTGATTGGAGTTGCATCTGCATTTGCACAAGCACGCGTATCAATAAAGACCTTCTGTTTCTGGGATTCCACAAACCAGCCATTCTGCACCTTTATCAGATACATTTTTCGATGCGCTGAAAGCTGGATATACATAATTCCGCAAACGAACACGAGAATCCAGATTGTATACATAATAACGAAAATGATTATGTTCACAAAATTAAGAAAACATATGGCTATTGAGAGTACTACATTGATATTCTGAAAATATTTCATTCTTTTCTTAAAGCGTGTCATAAGCCTGGTGACATCGTCATCGTTAACATGGTCGCCTGGAATGTGGACTCCGATAAGCATTCCATTGTTGTATCGGTAGTTGGATTCATATGCAAATCTCATGATCAGGACTGTGAACATGTTGCATACGAAGAATAGCATAAACATTGCGATTTTCATAAGGAAACCTCCTTGTATAGTGGGTCTGTGTGTGTTAATGCATGTGTGAATACAGGCATATTACATTGTGCAGGGATTCATCTTGGAATAAATGTTTTCGCACATTTTTAAGAATTCTTCTTTATCCATTCCAGTAATGCTTGCTTCTGCTGACAGCAGCTCAAGCTCTGATTCAAGCTTTTCCCTGAATTCAATATCCATATTAATATTCTCGGCGACAAATGCTCCAAGCCTTCTATCGGTTTTAATAAAACCTTCCGCCTTAAGAATCTGGTAAGTTTTATTGACAGTCATTGTATTAACGCCTGCGTCAGAAGCAAGCTGTCTGACAGTCGGCAGTTTCTCACCGGCTTTAAGTTCTCCCTTGCCGATTCCTTTAACAATCTGATTTCTTAACTGTACATATATGGGCGTGTCGCTCGCAAAATCAAGTTCTATAACCATATCGGGCTCCTTTCTGTAAAGATGGGTGATTTTTGTCTTGTTTGTATTACATATAGTAATACAGATAAAACAAGAAGTCAAGAGAACAGGGTGAGGATAATCATAGGCATGAGATAATATTTGGAAAATGCCTACACAATTATGGTAATTATGTAGATTAGTAGGTCTGTTGAGGAGAATGCGAAGTGGTAAAAGAGAATATTGACAGAGAAAGACCTACGCAGGGAGGGGAAAATGGCAGGATAGTAGGTCTTTCGAGAGGGATGAGAGGGAATAAAAGAGGAACTAGGAGGAAAAAGACCTACACAAGGAAGGGAAAATGGCAGGATAGTAGGTCTTTCGAGAGGGATGAGAGGGAATAAAAGAGAAACTAGGAGGAAAAAGACCTACGCAAGCTAAGAAAACAAGATGTTTAGTAGGTTTACGGAGAAAAAAGCGTTCCGAAGAAAAGAGGCATCAGGAAAACAACCAGAAATCCTATAAACACTATTGACATATAAACCTAGTAGGTATATAATCTGCAACATAGTAACATATAAAATTAGTAGGAATTAAAAATCAACAAACATTTCAAGGATGGCGGAGTATTCGACAAGATATATGAGAAGAAGTAATTAAGGGAAGGGGAAACGACAGAATGAAAGAGAAGAAAAGAAAGAAAAAAAGAGTAATACCGGGCTTTGGTCTTTCATTTGGAATAACAATTGCAATGTTAGGATTCATTGTTGTTATCCCTTTATGTACCCTTGTGATATTCTCGGCAAAGCTGTCGTTTACGGAATTTATAACGACAGTTACAAGGCCGAGAGTGCTTTCAAGCTACAGAGTAAGTCTTGAGACTGCGTTAATCGCGGCACTTATAGACGCAGTTATGGGAACAATTCTTGCATGGGTTCTTGTAAGATACAACTTTCCGGGTAAGCAGATTATGAATGGAATAATTGAACTTCCATTTGCACTGCCGACAGCTGTTGCGGGTATAGCACTTACACATCTGACAACAACTAATGGCTGGCTTGGAGCATTTTTTGGCAAATTTGGAATCCGGATTGCATATACAAGGCTGGGAATTATATTCGCACTCATATTCGTTGGAATTCCATTCGTAGTGAGGGCGGTCCAGCCGGTGTTAGAAAAGGTGGATATCCAGTACGAGGAGGCGGCCAACATGCTTGGTGCAACCCACAGACAGACAGTATTCAGGGTAATACTTCCGGAGATACTTCCGGCACTTATTGGCGGATTCACAATGTCGTTTGCAAGAGGCCTTGGCGAATACGGAAGTGTTGTATTCATAGCAGGAAATACACCATATGAGACAGAGATAGCACCGCTTATGATTATGTCAAAATTACAGGAATATGACTACGCAAGTGCAACATCAATAGCGCTGGTAATGCTTTTTATCGCATTTATTATTCTCTTTATAAATGCAGTGTTACAGAGCAGGACATCGAAGATTGTAAGTGGAATTTCATAGAAAGGGGTTAGCATATGAACATCAGAAAAGATTCAGGTCCGTTAAAATGGATTCTAATAGGTATAAGTGTGTTGTTTTTATTTGTGATGCTTATTCTGCCCCTCAGTTATGTAATGTACACAGCATTTTTTAAGGGTATAAAGGTATTTCTGGCAGCAGTTACCGACAAATACGCGCTTCATTCAATTAAGCTGACAATAGAGGTTTCGCTTATTGCGGTTGTGTGCAACACATTTTTTGGAATATTTGCTTCATGGCTTATTACGAAATTCCAGTTTAAGGGCAAGAAGATTATATCTACTTTAATAGATTTACCACTCACAGTTTCACCGATTATAGCAGGTCTTATATATGTGCTTACATTCGGTAGACAGAGTTTTATATATCCATATCTTAAGGCTATGGGAGTAAGAATTATATTCGCAGTTCCTGGTATCGTGCTTGCGACTATATTTGTAACGTTTCCATTCATATCAAGGGAGCTGATACCGGTTCTTACCTCGCAGGGAACTGACGAGGAGGAGGCTGCAGCGCTTATGGGTGCAAATGGCTGGACTATATTCTGGAAGGTTACATTCCCACATATCAAATGGCCGCTTCTCTACGGTATTGTACTGTGTACAGCGAGAGCAATGGGGGAGTTTGGCGCGGTGTCCGTTCTTTCAGGACATTTGCGCGGAAGAACTAACACGATGCCGCTGTATATTGAACTTCTGTATCAGGGATATGATTTTACGGGAGCATTTGCAGTGTCAGCAATTCTTGTGCTGATGGCGGTTATTATACTTGTGCTTCGAAGTGTACTTGAATACAAGGGGCAGCAGGCATCTAAGGCAGAGAAAGAGCGGCAGGAAGGATAGAAACGCACTACAACAGAAAGGCGGAACAGATTATGGCAGAATTACAGCAGGACACAGAAAAATATGTAGAGCTTCGTAATATCAATAAGACATATGGCACATTTAAAGCTTCGAATAATATTAATCTTGGAATAGGGAAGGGCAAGCTTATTGCACTGCTTGGACCTAGCGGAAGCGGCAAAACTACAATCTTAAGAATGATAGCAGGTCTTGAGACTGCGGATTCAGGTGATATTATTATTGATGGCAAGGTTGTTAATGATGTGCCGGCAAGTAAGCGTGGAATAGGTTTTGTTTTTCAGAACTACGCACTTTTCAGATATATGACAGTGTATGATAACATTGCATTTGGATTAAAGGTTAATAAATGGAAAAAATCGGACATTAAGAAACGTGTTGATGAGCTTATTGAGCTTGTAGGACTTTCAGGCATGGCGAAAAGATACCCTAGCCAGTTATCAGGTGGACAGAGACAGAGAGTAGCATTTGCAAGGGCATTAGCACCTAATCCGGAGCTTCTGCTTCTTGATGAACCATTTGCAGCAATTGATGCGAAGGTAAGACAGGAATTAAGAAGCTGGCTTCGTGACATGATTACAAAGGTTGGAATCACAAGTATATTCGTTACTCATGATCAGGATGAGGCAATTGAGGTTGCTGATGAAATTATTGTTACTAACAAGGGACATATAGAGCAGATTGGAACGCCAAGACAGATATACAGAGAGCCTGAGACAGCATTTATGGCGGAATTCATGGGACATCCGGTACATGTTGACAAGATTAATAAGATTAAAGGTTTTAACCAGCTTGACGATTCTGTTAAGGCGGTATTAAGACCTGAGAATGTCAACATCACAAGGCTTGATGAGAAAGTTGATTCAGCCGCTTCTGTTGAGAAGGGCGTGGTTGTAGGCAAGCTTTTCATGGGAAAGGAAGTCGAGATAACTGTCAATGTCAACGGTATAGAGGTTGTCGGAACAAGAAATGTTGAGGAAGCTCCGATAAAGAAGGGCGAGGAAGTAAATGTATTTATTCACAGGGCATTTACTTACGGCGCAGACGGAATTGTCAACATTGTTGAAAATGCAAATAAGTTTGAAGACTGGATGGTTATCTAGAATATACAAAATGGAGAAAAGCTGATTAATATGCTTTTCTCCATTTTATGATTTTAGTCATTATTTTTTTTGAGTCCGTATCATTTGCTCTACATATTCCATAATGTAGTAGTTATCCTCTGGCATCTGGCAGCCTACTATGTAGATGCCGTCATTATCAGAACATCTTATAATCTGACCCTCTAATACAGAATGTGCAGGCAAATCAAAATTATCAATTGAAACAGTAACGATTTTGCCTTTGTTATTAGAGAAAAATCTGTCTTTTGAGAGAAATGCAAAACCATTGGCACTCAGATTATCAAGTTTTCCTTCAAATGTTTCGTCTGTACCCTTTACTGTAATTGTACAGTGATTATTCATATCAATTCTAGGATATTTACGACGGTTAAGAATCTGCGGTCTTGTTGTGATTGTAACAATGCCCGTTGTTGCAGATGATTTTTTATCAGCTGCAATCTTAGCGTTTTCCCAACGGTATATTACATTGCCAACTGTTACTAACATGTCACATTCAATGGCTGAATTAACTGCAGGTAGTGCCTTCTCAAGTTCAAGAGTTATACAGTTGTCATTATGAGTCTTAATGGTTCCGTGATATTCAACATTTTCACCATGAGTACCTTTAAGGATTGCGGATGCCCTCATGCCTGTCTTAATATCTTCAATACCCATGAAACCGCCAACACCAAGTTCACACATAAGAGCCTGTATTGTATTTTCCATGGTATTGATATTAGTGGCACTTTCGTCATATTTACTTACAATACGGCTGCTGATATCTCTTGAATTAGTTATGCACTCTGTCATGGTATCAACTATATCTGATACCTGGGACATGTTGCTTACAAGCTGCTTGTTAGCGGATTCAACATCTTTAATGGCTGTATCAATTATATGTATATGGTCTTCAATCTGAGTAGAATCAGATGTGATAAGACTGATACTTTCGCTTGTCTGTGTAATCTTGTCAAGAGTAACCTGGATAAGTGATAAAGTCTCACCAATAGAAGAAAGCATTTTATCAGAGATTACAGCAAGACGGTCTAATGCACTCTGTATTTCACTGGAAGAAGTCTTGGTTTCTGTGCTTAATGCACGAATCTGTTCAGCTACAACAGCAAAGCCTTTACCTGCATCTCCGGCTCTTGCAGCTTCAATAGAAGCATTGAGGGCAAGAAGATTGGTCTGGCTGGATATATTGTCGATAGCACTGGTCTGGTCTTTAACGGTCTTGAATTCTGATTCAAAATCATGCAGGATATGCTCAACCTCTGAAGAAAGCTCAGACATTGTAGTTGCTGTTGTAATAAGGTTTTCAAGGTCGCTTGAGCTTGTGTATGCATGCTCCTGTGACTCAGAAGTAAGGCTTACCATATCGTCAATAAGCTGGGCAACATGTTCTACCTGTGAGCTTATGTCAGTTGTCATATCAGTGGAAGAAGCAGTATGGCTTCTTAAATCTTCATTATTGCTTGAAAGTTCATTCATGCCAAGCATGATAACATCAGAACCATGCTTATTCTCTGAAGCCAGTTCGCGTACAACAGTAATTCCACTCATAATAGAATTACTTGAAGTCTTAACCTTCTCAACGGTTGAAACAACTCTGTCAAGATCAGCTTTAATGCTTCCATTCAAAGCACCATCGGATTCATTAAGGTGTCTGATAGACATAACATAGCAGATGTAACATAAAAGAAGACATGCAACCTGTAACTGGTAATTCTTCATATCTGCATCAGACCTGCATCCGAGAACAACATATCTGTACACATCACTGACAATAACAGAGAGTACATTAGCAATACCGCAGTTAATCATGAATTTCTTGTTCTTATATAGAACGAGAAGACTCATAACCGGGAGAATATATGTGAATGAAATCGGAGAATCAGTTGTGCATATTACAAATGTATAGAAAATACCATAACCAATAACAAGACATAATCTGTACGCATCAGTTGCTTTTCCCTTGATTCTGAAAAATAATTCTCCAATAAAGAAAGGTATCCAGCAAAGTGCAACAAATATTATGTAGCTGCTTTTTGGATAGATTCCATTAGCTGCATCAGTACCATAATTGGCGGTCAAAAGGAGTGAGAAAACAAGCCATATCCGACGGGCTTTAATATTAGCCTTGGCTTTAAAAACATTAGCATCGTAGTTCATAGAATAATCTCCTATAAAATATAAAATTGTTAAGTTAGTGAAGTATTTTATCACGAAAATAAACTATCTCTATTTTATAGCAAATATTTACTATTTTCAACAAGAATATCTTAAATATGGGGGGAAAATATAGGGAGAATGTGATACCGATAGGTAGTCGCATTTTGAAACATCTTATAGGTAGAAAACAAATATGACTATAATATTAGAATGAAAATCAACCTATCAAAGCATAATATTATGCAAGCTTATAGGAAATTTCTGCTAAGAGCGGAACGAAAGAATAGTCTCAGACAGTAAAAGAAGAAAAATTTACCTATAGGATGATTGATTTATATGAATATATAGGAGAGACTGATAAAATATATGTGGGCTGATTATAAATTTCTGATTAAACAGAGAAATATAATTACCTGGTTATATTTACTCAGGCGGTTTTACATAATAATCAAAAGGTAGATTTACTTAATAATATTAAAGTGTTCTGGCTGTGTATAAACAGACACGTATCAGAAGATGTTAATTTTATTAAGAAATTTAAGCTTTTTTAAGAAATGTTTAATTTTCTTATTGACAAATTATCCGTAAAGGAATATTTTAATGTACAAATCAACAGTCAAATGCGAAGAACAGGAAATGACTTCTTCATATCACCGCTCACAGAAAGCCGTCAGTTGATGAGAGACGGCAGCAAGGAATGATTAAGCCCTCACCTGCAAGCAGTTCTGGTGAAAGACAGGCAGATGTCTAGTAGTTGGAACCGGTACCCACCGTTAAAAGGGCATGCCATAAGAGATGAATATACCGAGTGGCAGTAGAGTGGTCGGAGTATCCGGCAAGCAAAGTGGTAACGCGGAAGTAGAAATAATATACCTTCGTCTTTGCACATAATCCAGAAATGGATTAGTGCATCGACGAAGGTTTTTTTGTGCGAGCACCGCTTCCACTGCGTTTGACTGGTGAAATATATTTTTATAGGAGAGTGACATTATGAACACATTAGTAATCGTGCTTATCGCGGCAGTTGTACTTTTTGGTGCATACATGGTTTATGGCCGTTGGTTAGCAAAGAAATGGGGAATCGACCCTAAGGCAGAGACACCAGCCGTTAAATATAATGACGGTAAGGATTTCGTTCCAACTAATGGCTGGACAGTTTTCAGTCATCAGTTCTCATCAATCGCAGGAGCAGGTCCTGTAACAGGTGCTATTCAGGCAGCAGCATTTGGATGGTTACCAGTTTTACTCTGGATTCTCATCGGTGGTGTATTCTTCGGAGCAGTTACAGACTTTGGTGCACTTTATGCTTCAGTTAAGAATGAAGGTAAGTCAATGGGTATGATCATTGAGAAGTACATCGGTAAGTTTGGTCGTAAGATTTTCTTACTTTTCTGCTGGTTATTCACACTTATCGTTATCGCAGCATTTGCAGATATGGTTGCAGGTACATTCAATGCTTACACAGTAAATGCTGAAGGTGCTACAGTTTTATCAGCAGCAGCTAAGACAAATGGTTCAGCCGGTATGGTATCTATCATGTTTATGGTATTTGCCGTAGTATTCGGTCTTATCCAGAAGAAGTTAAATCTTTCAGGCTGGAAAGAAGCAGTGCTTGGTATTGTGTTTATTATCGCAGCATTTGCTGTTGGTATGTTTTTCCCACTTGAGTTCAACAAAGATGTATGGAGTTATATCACATTTGTATATATCTTCTTCGCTGCAGTTATGCCAATGTGGTTAATGAAGCAGCCTCGTGACTATATGACAACATTCATGTTTATCTGCATGATTGTAGGTGCAGCAGTTGGTCTTGTAGTTGCACATCCTTCAATGAATCTTCCTGTATATACAGGATTCAACAATGCAAAGCTTGGAACAATGTTCCCAATTCTTTTCGTAACTGTTGCATGTGGTGCTGTTTCTGGTTTCCACAGCCTTGTATCTTCTGGTACATCTTCTAAGACAGTTGATAACGAGAAGGATATGCTTAAGGTTGGTTACGGCGCAATGGTACTTGAGAGTTTACTTGCAGTACTTGCCCTTTGTGTTGCTGGTGCAGCTGCTACTAACGGAGCACTTCCAGCTAAGACACCATTCGCAATCTTCAGCAGTGGTGTAGCAGGATTCTTTGAAATGTTTGGTGTTCCAGTACATTTTGCAACAGTATTCATGACAATGTGTGTATCTGCTCTTGCTCTTACATCACTTGATGCAGTTGCCCGTATCGGTCGTATGAGTTTCCAGGAACTCTTCAGCGTAGATGATATGGAACATGCAGAAGGATGGAGAAAGTTATTCTGTAATACATACTTCTCAACAGTTGTAACATTGGTATGTGGATTCATCCTTACTAAGATTGGATATGCAAATATCTGGCCATTATTCGGTTCAGCTAACCAGTTATTAAGTGCTCTTGTAATTCTTACACTCTGCGTATTCTTAAAGGTTACAGGACGAAGCAACAAAATGCTTTTCCCTCCTCTTATCATCATGCTTTGTGTAACATTTACAGCACTTGTACAGAGAACAATTGCAATGGTTAAGGCTATTAAGTTAGCAGCATCTGTTACAATTCCTGCTGGACAGACATCTTGGGGAAGCGTATTCATCGCTAACGGACTTCAGCTTATAATTGCTATACTCCTTATCGTACTCGGTGTAATCATCGTAGTTAACTCAGTAAAGAGCTATGCAAAGAGCGAGAAGAACTCTGAGAAGACAGCAGCTTAATTGGTCATTAAATATGTATGACGCAGGATATGTTAGTGGTACAGGCTTTCATGATTCCTGAGCTTAGTGGTAGTAAATGCCGCTATATACAGAGTTTTTTACAGGGCTTGAAATCAAACGCGCTTCGCTTGAACGAGATTTCAAGCCCTGAACTTTTGTATATAGCGGCATTAACTTCCACACAGCACAGGAATAAATCAAGCCCGCGCCACTAACATATCCTGCTGATATCATATTCAATACCAATAAAATAAAACATACCGGGGCAGTTATTCTGCTCCGGTATGTTTTGATTTATCGGAAGGTGTTCCGATTTCTTCTATTATGTTGTCGTCAATTTGAATATCTGCGAGAGTGTATTGTTCAGGTGCTTCTTTTATGTTGCGGAAAACATTACAGGTGCAGGTGTTCTTTCTTATTATAATGTGTTCTGTGGAAGACGGGGAAATATCAGTTTTTCCCTTAAGGTCGAAAAACTGTGTCCACGGATTAATGTTGATGAAATTAAATATCTTTCCCTGAACATATTCTATAGTGATGTATTCATAATGCTGTGGCGTGTCGGGACGCATTTTCAGCCAGAGCAGATTGTAAGCTGAGTCGACTTTGATGTGACGCATTATTATATTCTTATTGTGTATGGATTCTGAGCCACATGTAAGGCATCCATGGCAGAATTCAAATGTGCAGTCCTCAATAATTATGCGTTCATTAGCACCATTGTCTGGGTCGTTGTCAGCAAATGGTCCTTTGCCGCCTTTTAAAGCAACTGCGTCATCATTTACATTAATTGTGCAGCCTTTAATAAGAATATCAGTGCAGGCGTCAATGTCTATTGCGTCAGTGCTAGGTGCTTTGACAGGCGCAGAGGGGCTTGTAATGCGGCAGTTAAGGTAACGTACATGAGAACATCTATATAGGTGATTAGTCCAGAACTGCGAATTACAAATGTGCAATCCGGCAACAGTAACATTGGTACAGCCTGACATATAGATAAGCCTTGCACGCTGTTCGTCTTTGTTGGTGCAGTCGGGATTCCAGGTTCTTCGCTGCCAGAAGGCTTTCCAGCTTCGTAAGCCGTTACCGTCTATCGTTCCATTACCGCACAATGTAAAGCCATCGATTCCAGAAGCGTTGATAAGTGCAGTAAAATACTGACAGGTTTCACCTTCTATTCTTGTTTCACAGACCGGATAATCGCTGATGTCGTCACTTCCCATAAGTGTTGCATCGTCTTCAATATATAGATTAACTCCATGTCTGAAAAATAAAGCTCCAGTCATGTATGTACCATGCGGAATAACGATTACACCGCCACCAGCATTGTATACAAGGTCTATCAGCTTCTGGAAATTATCAGTGTATATTCTGCCATCATCATGTATACCATAATCTGTAATAATATATTGCTTTCCCAGTTTGGTGAGTTCTGGAATGCTGGTATTGTGAAACCAGCCATCAACAGGAGTTCCGTCTGGGAAAATGTCTGAATGTATAGTGTCCATATATATAACTCCGTTTTTATTTGTTAAAAACTGTATTCCTTTTAAGCTTCCTGCATCAGAATACTCACAAGATTCTTGTATCTTTTGGTTTTCTCGATTATGTCGTCCTGCATGACACCATAATATATGAATATGTCACGCAAAATTTTGTTAAATTCCTTAATTGAGGACTTCTTTCCGGTCACGCCGCCTGTAATATAACCAGTGGTAGTTTCTATTTCAATATCCATATGTGCGTCATTATCCTCACGCACATACAGAAACAGGTTAATTTCGCTATTCATGTCATGCTTTATCTGCTTATACATGAATTTATATTCAGCAGAATTTCTGTCAGCTTCCTTAAATCCCCATTGTTCCTGAACATACTGACATACTTCCTCAATTGCATGATTATCGTCAAAAGAAATGCTTTTTTCTACCTCAGCTTTTTTTCTTTCATAAAGCATTTTCTTAAACTTATATGCAAAACTGGTTTTCCGGTTTCTTTTAACATATGCCGATGTTGGTCCATCAAAATTATCATAATCATTTACCCCATTCATAAATGAACCTCCAATATAACTTCATATTAATATGATAAAGGTATCGCGGGTAAATCACAATATTTTTATAAGAAAAAAATATTGACATAGTGTGTGACATACAGTATGATGAATTAAAATGATAGTGTGTGTGACACACTACAATCTGATGAATATTGTTGATTTGGATAATTAAGAAGGGAAGAGATTGAATGAATTGCGATGAAATTGTTTCAGGACTGATTCTGGAATTTCGAAGAGGAACACTTATCATGGTAGTGTTAGCACAGCTAAACAAGCCGATGTATGGGTATTCACTTATAAAAGAATTAGAAGGAAAGGGGATTTCAATAGAAGGGAATACTTTATATCCGCTACTGAGAAGACTGGAAAGTCAGGGACTTTTAAAAAGTGAATGGGAAACAGATGAAACGAAGCCGAGAAAGTATTACATCATTACAGAAGATGGAAAACTGGTTTATAAAAAAATTAAAGCACACTGGGAAAAATTTTCCCAGTCAATTAATGCTCTTATGGAGGTGGAATAAATGGTGAAAAATGATTTGATTGAAAGATATGTTTATGCAGTTACAAAATATATGAAGGCTGATTTGAAAAAAGATGTATCGGCAGAATTAGAGACAATAATACAAGATATGCTAGAGGAACGATGCGGAGATGTTATGCCAACTGAACATGATATCAGAGTTGTTCTGACAGAACTGGGAACTCCGGCAGAACTTGCTTCGAAATACAAGAGTGAAACACAGGATTGTTTAATTGGTCAGCCTTATTACAATCTGTATGTGTATGTACTGAAAATTGTAACGGCATGTGTTATCGGGGGGATGTTACTCGCACAGATTATGGCAGCAGTAATATCGCATACTATCTGGTATATAGCCATATTCAGGATTATAGGTGGAATTTTTGGCGGTGTATTGACAGGATTTGCATTTGTTACATTGTTGTTTGCGTTCTTCTATAAAAGAGGAATTAAGGTGGAAGGTTTAAGTAATGGGATAGATAATCTGCCGCCTGTTCCACAGAAAACGAATCAGATTTCAAAAGCAGATTCAATTATTGGAATTATCTTTTCAGTTATATTTACTCTTGTATTTCTTGTTTGTCCGCAGATTATATGTATTGCTTTTGTAAAGAATGGTGTCAGTGTGTATGAACCGCTCTTTAATCTGGAATACATCAGACAAACATGGTATCTGATTCTTGCATTTGGTATCTTAGGTATTGCAAAAGAAAGTGTGAAACTTATTGATGGAAGCTATACCCAAAGAGTAATGATTGTTACAATTATTACCAATCTTATTGATGGTTTATTAACATTCATTTGGTTGTTAAACGGAAGAATCATGAATTCTGCATTTTTTGATGGAGTTGAGCAGTTATTCGGAGAAAATGCAGAAATAATTCCGAAAATTTTTATGCATTTTAATAAGCTGTTCCTGGCAATTATTATTTTTGCATTAGCAATTAACTGTATTGAGACAGTTGTGAAATCAGTTAAATATAGCAGGAAATAAGGTGAGAATATAGCAGTTTGTATATATTGTTTGCAGACAGTATAATAAACATTACAGAGCGGTTTCAAAAAATGAAAAAATTTAAACTTTTGAAACTGGAGGCTATATGAAGATCATTACAAGAGATGCATAATTCTTCCTGTTTTCCACATACTACCCATACATTATAAATTATGGAAAGTATGTAAGAATCAGGAGGAATTATTAATATGAAAGCCACAGGAATTGTAAGAAGGATAGATGATTTAGGCAGAATTGTCATTCCAAAGGAGATAAGAAGGACACTTCATATAAGGGAAACTGACCCGATGGAGATATTTACGGATGCTGAGGGGCAGATTATTCTGAAAAAATATTCACCGATAGGAGATATTAGCACATTTGCAGGAAAATATGCAGAATCACTGTCGGATGCGACCGGAATGACAGTATGTATAACTGACAGGGAACAGGTTATTGCTGCATCAGGTGACGATAAGAAGAATCTGATGAATAAGCCTGTCACAAAGGAGCTTAATCAGGCAATGGAGGGAAGATGTACCATTGCTGCAGGTGAAGGAGAGGATGGATTTGTGAAAGTCACTGATGAGGCGCAGTTTAAGCAGGAAATTATGTATCCGATAATATGTCAGGGAGATGTTTTAGGTACTGTGCTTATGATGTCTATTGACATGAAGCCAAAGTTTACAGATAATGAAAAGAAAATGGTAAAGACGGCGGCTAACTTTTTAGGAAAGCATATGGAGTCGTAGAAAGAGAAGATTAAGGAGAAGAACATGAGATTAGATAAATATTTAAAAGTATCAAGACTTATAAAGAGAAGGACTGTTGCCAACGATGCATGTGATGCAGGAAGAGTAATGGTTAATGACAAGGTTGTGAAGGCATCTTATGATGTTAAAGTCGGAGACATTATTGAAATCCAGTTTGGTAACAAGAATGTAAGAGCAAGGGTTACAGATGTCAAGGATACTGTTAAGAAAGAAGAAGCAAAGGAAATGTTTGAATATCTTTAATTCAAAGTACCTGTAATCATATATTGTGGTCATGCATATATTCTCATATAACGGAATGTCTATAAGGAGGGTATATGGAGGAAAAGGTAAGGGTGAAGCGTCCACACAGGCTGAATATGGAGGACAGGAAAAGAATTGATTTTACAGGAATAACAGATGTAGTGTCATTTGATCCGGTTAAGGTTGTACTTGAATCTGATTATGGGCATATTACAATCAAAGGGGAAGGACTGCATGTTAACAGGCTTTCTGTCGAGAAGGGTGAATTAGACCTTGACGGCAGAGTGGATTCTGTATGTTATTCGGAGGCTGGCATGAAGAATAAGCAGGATTCGTTCATGAGCAGGCTTCTCCGATGATTAATGAGATTATATATTGGGAGCTTTATGCACTTGTGGTAAGCTTCTTTAATGGTGTTCTGCTTGCATGGATATACGATAATATAAGGGCTTTCAGACGAATTGTACGGCATAAAACAGTTGCTTTTATGAGTGTGGAAGATATTATATATGGAATATATGCCGGATTAAGTGTATTTGTGATGTGCTTTAAGGTTGCAGACGGAATTATCCGCGGATTCATAATTATGGGAATTGCTGTGGGGGCATTTCTGTATTTTAAGTTTTTAAGCAGTTTTTATATAAGGTGGTCAGTAAGAATTATAAAAATTTTACTAAAACCGGCATGTTTTATATTGAAAAATGTGGTGCGTATTATTACAATACCAGTAAGAAGCCTTAAAATGTATATGAAACGCAGGAAAGATATGGGTAAGAAGGAAGCACAAGGGTGAGGAATATATGAAATTAGAATCTAGAAGAGAGCGTGCAGAAAGGCTTAAGAAGCAGAGAAGGTCAACGCTGGCAGGAATGATTATTGCAATTATTGTTGTCGTGGCACTTGGCGTTGTTCTGTGGAGAGGCAAGGCAGGACTGGAAGAAAAGAATGCTGATTATCAGGCTCAGATTACAGAGTTACAATCCCAGATTGATGACGAGAATAAAAGAAGTGATGAATTGTCTGAATATGAGAAGTATGTCAAGACAAAGAAGTTCGTTGAGGAGATTGCCAAGAATAAATTCGGGCTTATATATCCTGACGAACTGGTGTTTAAGCCTAATAACAAGTAAAATTCATACCAAATATTATGTCGGAGCTGGAAGATTTTTTGAATCTTTCATGCTTCGACATTTTATTTATAAGCAGTCATATATACTTCACATTGGTGTAGTGCCGGAAAGGAAGTGGATATGAATGAAAAATACATATAAAGATGCCGGATATACTTATACTATTAACCGTCTGCAGGAAACAGCCAGAACATTCAGAAATCTTGGAGATGCATATGGAGAAACTAATCAGAAGCAGACTGGTTTTAAAAGACAATTGATTCTGGCTGCAGATATATTAGAGGAATGTGTTGCAATGAATCTTGATGCTAAAGCGCCGGATAAACAGGAGCGCAGGGAATTTGAGCGTAAATGTATGGCAATGGGGATATCTGTTAAGGATATAAAACTGGTTGACGGAAAGAGGCGTGAGATACTTGTAACTGCGAAAACATTTATGAAGGGGTGTGTGTCTGAGCGTGTATTAAGAGAAACGGTGAGCAGTGTATTTAAGGCAAAATTCTTTTCTAATCAGGACAACAGAGTGATTATAAATGAAGAACCGGACCAGTATGTGTTCTATCAGGAGAATCGTTTCAGGATTCTTTCAGGTATGGCGAGAAAATGTAAAGAGGAAGAGAATACAAGTGGGGATAACTTCCTGTTAAAGAAGCTGAACTGTGGAAAAATGGTTGCAGCAATTGCAGATGGCTGTGGAAGTGGTAAAAGGGCATTTGCAGAGAGCCGCATGGTGATTGAACTTATGGAAAACTGCATTGAAGCAGGATTCGAGGAAAAGACAGCGATTGATCTTATTAATTCTGCGTATATTGCGGGAACTACATTTAACAATCCTGTAACTATGGATATGAGTATTATTGACTGTCAGGCGGGAGTTATTAACTGTATTAAACTTGGAGCTGTATCCACATTTATAAAAAGAGATAACTGGGTTGAGATTATTAAGTCAACAACGCTTCCGATGGGAGTGTTAGAACAGGTGGACTACGATTGTACGACTAAAAAGCTTTATGATGGTAATTATATTATAATGATAAGTGATGGTGTACTTGATAATCTGTCTGGAATTAATAAGGAGGAACAGATGGTGGAGATTATTAATAATATAAATGTAAAGAAGCCGGCAGGCATTGCGAAAAAGATTCTTGAGGAGTCCCTGAAGAATAATAATATGGAGGCTTTTGATGACTGTACAGTTATGGTACTGGGAGTGTTTGACACTTATGTGAACGTATAATATAATTCTCGCATGAATGAAATTATAGATAAGATTTACAGATATATTGAACAGAATAATATGCTTACGGACTGCGAAAGAGTGGTTGTCGGTCTTTCAGGCGGCGCGGATTCTGTGTGTCTGCTTATGGTGCTTAAGGGGTATATAGAGAGGAAGCATCTACAGACAGAATTATGTGTGGTGCATGTCAATCATGGCATAAGGCAGGAGGCAGGAGATGATGAGGAGTTTGCCAGAGTCTTGTGTGAACGCATGGGTGTTGAATTCATGGCGTATCATATAGATGCCGCCGGGCTTGCAAAGCAGCTTGGAATGAGTGTTGAGGAAGCAGGAAGGAAAGAACGGTACCGTATATTCAATGAGGCATGTAAAGGGCGTAATGCAAGGATTGCGGTTGCACACCATATGAATGACCAGGCAGAAACAGTTCTTATGAATCTTTCCCGAGGAACTTCACTTAAAGGAATAGGTGGAATCAGACCGGTAAGGGATAATATTATAAGACCTCTGCTTTCAGTGACGAGAGCTGAGGTTGAGGAAGTACTTAAAGACTTTAACCAGCCATATGTTACTGATGCAACGAATCTGTGCAATGATTATACGCGTAATTCTTTAAGAAATGTTGTTATTCCGTACATGACAGAAAAGGTTAATGCACACACTGTTGAAAATATTGCTGATGCAGCAGAGGAGCTGCAGAAGAATTTTGATTTTATTGAGGCAGAGGCCAAAAAGGCTTATGATAAGTATGTATATGTGGGAGATACGGTGGTTTTAAGGCTTTATGGGGAGGAGTTTGCAGGACTTCATGAGGTCATAAGAAAGAGAGTTATCTACAAGGCAGTACATGCACTTACACAGACAGCAAAGGATATATATAAGGTTCATGTGAATGCTGTAGATGAGCTTATACGAAAACAGGTTGGCAGCAGTGCAGATATATGTTATGGACTGTGTGCGGTAAAAGGGTATGAGGATATCACAATAAGCAGGAAAAATGTGGCATCTCGGATACAGGTTTCTTCGGACCTCATACATGTACTTACGCCGCAGGAGCTTAAAAGACTTAATTCAGGTGAAAATATTACCATAGAAGAAAACATTTATTATAATAATGATGGCAAGACGGAATTAAGAAAGGTGCATATTGTAATTTCACTTCATTCTAATTATGAAAAAAACAGAAATTACGCTAATAGTTGCTATGCGAAATCCTTTGATTATGATAAAATACAAGGAAAGCTCTGCATAAGACACCGTACTGATGGCGACAGGATTGTTGTGAACAGGGCGGGAACATGGCGCAAGCTGAAAAAAGAATTCATTGACCGTAAAGTACCTGCCGATATGAGAGATAATGTGCTTGTTGTTTCTGATGATTCGGGAGTTTTATGGGCTGTCGGGGTAAGAAGAAGTGAGTGCGCCCTGATTGATGATGAAACAAGGAATGTGCTGGATATAACTATACAATAGAGTGAATATTAAGATTGACAAAGGAGAGAAACGATGAAAGAACCATTTATCAGTGTCCTTATATCTGAGGAAAAGCTGAATGAAAGGATTGCACAGCTTGGAGAGCAGATAAGTAAAGACTATGAGGGTAAGGAGGTTAAACTTATCTGTATTCTTAAGGGAAGTATTATATTTACATGCGAGCTTGCCAAGAGAATTACTGTACCTGTTAAGTTTGATTTTATGCAGGTGTCAAGTTATGGAAGCGGGACATCATCAAGCGGTCAGATTAAGATTAAGAAGGACCTTGATGAGAGCATTGAGGGAGAGCATGTAATTGTTATTGAGGATATTATCGATTCAGGTAATACTCTTGCAAGACTTATGCCTATGTTAGAGGAGAGAAAGCCGGCAGATATATGTATATGTACTCTGCTTGATAAGCCGGAAAGAAGAGAGGTTGAGGTGGATGTTAAGTATAATGGCTTTAACATTCCTGATGAATTCGTTGTCGGTTATGGGCTTGATTATGACCAGAGCTATAGAAACCTTCCTTTTGTAGGAGTTTTACACCTTGACGAAGAGGCATAATTAATAAGGAGGAAGTGATGGATACTAAGAAAAAAAGGTCTGGAGGATTTGGAAGCATTTTCTTCATGATTATTATAATTGGTATTGTCTGGGCTGTTATCGCACAGATGAGCCAGAGAACAAGTAATTATAAGTATAAGGATTTTGAATCTGATTTAAAGAGCGGCAGGATTACAGATGTTGTTATAAGTCAGAATGCAGAAGTCCCAACAGGTACACTTACAATTACATTCACTGATGGAAGCAGGGATACTCTTAATGTATCTGATGTTGTTTCTGTACAGCAAAAGCTTGATGATAAAAATATTACATATACTGTAAGGGATGTTAAAAGAGACAGTGTATGGATGACAACTATTCTGCCATTTGGTATGTGTCTTATCGTTGTTGTAGCACTTATGCTGATGATGACTAGACAGGCTGGTGGTGGCGGTAATGCCAAGATGATGAATTTTGGTAAGAGCCGTGCAAGAATGATAAGTGGTGATGCCAATAAGGTTACATTCAAGGATGTGGCAGGGCTTAATGAAGAGAAAGAAGAACTGGAAGAAATCGTTGATTTCCTTAAAGATCCTGTAAAGTACACTAACCTTGGAGCGAGAATTCCTAAGGGAGTTATTCTTACAGGCCCTCCGGGAACAGGTAAGACTTTACTTGCAAAGGCTGTAGCCGGTGAGGCAGGAGTACCTTTCTTTAGCATATCAGGTTCTGATTTTGTTGAGATGTTCGTTGGTGTCGGTGCATCAAGAGTAAGGGATATGTTTGAGGAAGCTAAGAAGAATGCACCTTGTATCATATTTATTGATGAGATTGATGCTGTTGCAAGACGAAGAGGAACCGGCATGGGTGGCGGACATGATGAGAGAGAGCAGACTCTTAACCAGATGCTCGTAGAGATGGATGGTTTCGGAGTTAATGAAGGAATTATCGTTATGGCGGCTACTAACAGAGTTGATATTCTTGATCCTGCTATATTAAGACCGGGTCGTTTCGACAGAAAGGTAGTAGTAGGAAGACCTGATGTAAGAGGACGTCTTGAGATTCTTAATGTTCATGCAGCCAAGAAGCCTTTAGGTGATGATGTTGACCTTGATAGCCTTGCAAGAACTACAGCAGGCTTTACAGGTGCAGACCTTGAGAATATTCTTAATGAAGCTGCCATTAATGCGGCTAAGAGCAAGAGAAAGTTCATTACTAATGCGGATGTCAACTATGCATTTGTAAAAGTTGGTATCGGTGTTGAGAAGAGAAGCAAGATTATATCAGAGAAAGAAAAGAAGATTACTGCATATCATGAATCAGGACATGCAATTCTTTTCCATGTACTCCCTGATGTCGGACCTGTACACACTATATCTATTATTCCAACCGGAATGGGAGCAGCGGGATACACAATGCCACTTCCTGAGAAGGATGAGATGTTTAATACCAAGGGCAAGATGTTACAGAATATCATTGTAAGTCTTGGTGGACGAGTTGCTGAGGAGCTGATATTTGATGATATTACAACAGGTGCGTCACAGGATATCAAGCAGGCAACTGCGACAGCAAGAGATATGGTTACCAAGTATGGCTTCTCTGACAGACTTGGACTTATTAATTATGCAAGCAGTGATGAGGATGAGGTATTCATCGGAAGAGACCTTGCACATACAAGACCATATGGCGAGGATATTGCTACAGCCATTGATGAAGAGGTTAAGAATATTATTGATGACTGTTATGCACAGGCTAAGAAGATAATATCTGAGCATATGGATGTATTAGAGAAGAGTTCAGAACTTCTTCTTGAGAAAGAAAAGGTAACAAGAGAAGAATTTGAAGCACTTTTTGATAATGGAAGCGGTACAGATGATGATGGTATTATGGGAACAACAATTGTATAGTAAATATGCACAAATTTTTTGAATGAATTTAGTGATGTTTGTGAACACTTATTGAGGGAAATAAGATATTATAATTAATGTAAAAACCCCCAATACATTATAGATAAAGCAGTAATGCTTATCGAAAAGAAATACCTTCTCTGAAAAAGGCAGTCACCCCATGGCTGCCTTTTTTGCTGTTTAAAAATCCTTTTCACTTGCTAAAATGTACTTTTAGATATAAAATCAGAATAGTATATGCTAAGGAGGATTCTCTATGAGAATAACCGGGGAAATGGGAAACTTAGCTGCCTGGGAAAAAAGACTTTTTTATATGTGCAGTGCAAGACCAACGCTACACCCAAGAGCGTTGTTTTCGGATGTTACAAGTGATTACAGAAGTCCGGCAGAGCCAGTGCCAGGTGATGAGATGACCATAAGGCTGCGTACTGGAAGATATAATGTAGATAAAGCATATCTAGTTGTGGATAATGTTGAACATGTTATGACAAGAGTAAGATCAGAGAGCATGTTTGATTATTATGAGGCTAAGATTAATGTCGGAACCGACAAAATATATTATTATTTTAAGGTAGAGCTTGGCAGAACAGTGTGTTATTACAATCAGATTGGGGCGATTAAAGATCTTAATCCGTATTATAATTTCCAGATTACACCAGGATTTAAGACACCTGAGTGGGCAAAGGGTGCAGTTATGTACCAGATATTTGTAGACAGATTCTATAATGGCGATAAGAGTAATGATGTGCTTGATGATGAATATAATTATATTGGAGAGCATGTCTGTCAGGTTAAGGACTGGAATAAGTATCCTGCCCAGATGGGAATAAGGGAGTTTTACGGAGGAGACCTCAAGGGTGTACTTGACAAACTGGATTATCTTGAGGGATTAGGAATAGAAGTTATATATTTTAACCCGTTATTTGTATCACCATCTAATCATAAGTATGATATACAGGATTACGATTATATTGACCCACATTTTGGAGTTATTGTCGATGATGAGGGTGAAGTGCTTAAAGAAGGTGACACGGATAATACCCATGCTACAAGATATATTAACAGAGTTACAAGAAAATCAAACCTTGAAGCCAGCAATGAATTTTTTGCAAAGGTTGTGCAGGAGATTCATGCAAGAGGCATGAAGGTTATTATAGATGGTGTGTTTAACCACTGTGGTTCGTTCAATAAGTGGCTGGATAAGGAACACATTTACAGAGACAGTACTGATGAATATGCTCCGGGAGCTTTCGAAAGGTATGAAAGCCCATATCATAATTTCTTTAAATTTTATTCTAACCAGTGGCCTGATAATAACTCATATGATGGCTGGTGGGGACATGATACTCTTCCTAAGCTTAATTATGAAGGATCTAAGGAACTTGAGGAGTATATTCTTTCTATTGGAAGAAAATGGGTTTCTGCGCCATACAATGTTGATGGCTGGAGACTTGATGTGGCGGCTGACTTAGGATATAGTCCTGAATATAACCATTATTTCTGGAAGAGATTCCGGGAAGAGGTTAAGAAGGCTAATCCTGATGCTATTATTCTTGCAGAACATTATGGCGATTCATATGAATGGCTGCAGGGTGATCAATGGGATACCATCATGAATTATGATGCTTTTATGGAGCCTGTTACATGGTTTCTTACAGGAATGGAAAAGCACAGTGATGAGGCAAGACCTGATTCATATGGTAATCCAGACTATTTTTTTGGTGCCATGCATCATAATATGGCAAGAATGGGCGGACAGAGTGTTGCAATATCTATGAATGAACTGTCTAATCATGATCATTCAAGGTTTTTAACAAGAACTAACAGGACAGTTGGAAGAACTAATACACTGGGACCTGAGGCTGCCAATAATAATGTCAACAAGGCAGTGTTTAAAGAGGCTGTTGTTATGCAGATGACATTACCAGGCGCGCCTACTGTATATTATGGCGATGAAGCAGGTGTGTGTGGATTCACTGATCCTGATAACAGAAGAACTTATCCATGGGGACATGAGGATACAGAACTGATTGATTTCCATAGGGTTGCAATAAAGATGCATAAAGAGAATGATGTATTAAGAAAAGGTTCATATAAGTCACTGTATTCAGCATATAATGTTGTTGCATATGGAAGGTTTACAAGTGATGACGCTGCAATCATTATTGTTAATAATAACGATGATGAGGTGAGAGCCAGAATTCCTGCGTGGGAAGTTGGTCTTGGTTTTGATGATGATGTTGAGCAGCTGTTGGTTACATTTGAAGGTGGATACAGTACAGACGGGCTTGGTTATCATCTTCAGAATGGCTGGCTTGATATTGGATTAAGAAAGACTTCAGCTGTGGTTCTTCATAAGATGAAGTGGTGATGCTGTATGTTGTATTTGCACAAGGGCAGGACTAATGTTATAATGCAATGAGACAGAATCGAAACAGAAAGGAATATTATAATGGAATCATATAATTCTAATAATGATAAACCAAAGATTAGTCTTAACCGCAAGAAAAGAATGTGGAACAGATACAGAAATTATATTGCCGGACTGGCAGTGTTAGTCGTGGCAGTTATTATAGTTGCAATAGTTTTAAAGAGCTGTAGTAATAAGAACAGCGACAGGCAGGATGATACTAAAGTAACAACTTCTCCTGTACAGCAGGAGAGTACAGCACCGGTAATACAGGAATCTAAGGAGCCTGCTGAGAACGTAACCGGGCAGACAACAGCAGCTGCTTCAGGCAGGACTTTATCTGTTTCAGGTACACCGGAGACAGTGGATTATACATCTTCATCGGCATACAGCAAGGCTGTATTTATTGGTGATTTTGTTGTAAGTGGTATTTCACAGTTTGGTTTTCTTCCTGATGCACAGGTTATAGCATCTAATTCAATGACAAGTGACAAGCTTACAGGATATCTTGACAGTATCGTATCCCAGTCACCTGATTCAGTGTATATTATGGTTGGTATTAATGACCTTAATTATGGAAGCAGATCTGTAGATGATATATATAAGTATGAGAAGGAATTTATTGAAGCAGTCAAGAGTGCAGTGCCGGCTGCTGATGTATATGTTCTTTCTGTACTTCCGGTAAGCCAGAGATTTGAATCTTCAAGCAAGGTTAAACAGGCTAATATTGATTCACTTAACAATAAGTTTTCAGAGAATGCGGCTTCACTTGGGATAACTTATATTGATGTTGCATCTGTTTACAAGGATGGCTCAGGATATTTTGGATCATCTTATACAGACAGTGGATACAATCTTAAGAGTGGATATTATGCATTTTTACTTAATGGAATTGCAGGAGTGAAGTAATGGATTTTCATGTAATGACATTGTTTCCTGATATGATTATGGATGGACTTAATACAAGTATAACCGGACGTGCAATTAAAGCGGGAGTTATGTCTGTTAAAGCTTATGATATCAGAGAGTATTCTAATGACAAGCATTTAAAAGTGGATGATTACCCTTATGGAGGTGGCGCAGGAATGGTTATGAGAGCTGCTCCTGTGTGTGATTGCTATGAGGATATTGTAAGGAACATTGGAAAAAGGCCAAGAGTTGTTTATATGACTCCTCAGGGCTATACATTTACACAAAGCATGGCAGAGGAGTTTGCCAAAGAGGATAATCTGGTTATTCTTTGTGGACATTATGAAGGAATTGATGAAAGAGCATTGGAGAATATAGTTACAGATTTTGTATCTATAGGTGATTATGTTCTTACGGGAGGCGAGCTGCCGGCAATGGTTGTCATTGATACGGTTTCAAGACTTGTTCCAGGAGTTCTTAATAATGAAGAATCTGCTGAAACAGAAAGTTTTTCAGATGGTCTGCTTGAGTATCCGCAATACACAAGACCAGCAGATTATAATGGGAAAGCTGTTCCAGAGGTGCTTTTATCAGGTCATCATGCTAATATTGAAAAGTGGCGACATGAAAAGTCACTGGAGAGAACTAAGAAATACAGACCAGATCTGTATGAAACATATACAAAGGAACATCCTGATGAATTCAGGTAAATTAGGGAGAGGGCATTATCAATTATAAAGCAGAGGTTTAAGCTATGGTAGATTTGTTTAAAGCTGAGACTGTTAATTCAGACATTCTTATTGATGAGAAAATGTCAATTGTAACAGCAGATGAAAATTTTGAAGCGATTTCAGGTAATAATGCACTTTTTGTATATACAAGATATATACATCCTGATGATGTCAGCAGATTTACAGAAGCATTAAAGGATTACGCTGAATCCGGTAAGTATATTGTTGTAAGAATGTTATATCAGACAGGCGAATATCACTGGATGCTTACAAGAATTACAGATGGCGGTGTATCTGAGACAAGAGGTCATATGTATGAAATTAATATTATTGATGCCGCATTAATTACTACACAGATAGATAACCTTAATTCGCAGATTAAGAGATATTCTAGCTATCTTGGCATGTGTGAGAATGTCCTGTTTTCTTATGATATACTTAACGATGACTTTAATATATTTATGACATCAGATGGACACCAGACTTTGTCTTTTTACCGTGGAACATTAAATGCATGGGAAGAAGATAAGATAAAGACTGATGCACTTGGGCTGAATGAGGTAAAAGAACTTGATGGATTCTGCAAGGCACTTGCTAATGGTGAGAAGTTATTCAAGCGGGAGATTACTATCAATACTCTTAATAAGCTTGGAAGACTGGATAAATGTCTTGCAAGAGGTAATACGATTGTTGATGAATATGGAAACAGTATCGTTATAGGTACTATTATAATACTTGAGAGTTCAGATAATCATGTAGTTGAAGAGCTCAACATAATATCTGATATGAAAGATCCGGGTACAGACCTGCTTAACAAGCGTGCTATTACTGATTATGTAAGAAAGCTTATAGATTCACAGCCGGGACATACTGTAACAATTGCTATTATTGATGTTGATGATTTTAAGACTATTAATGATACATATGGACATATGTTTGGTGACGAAGTTCTTTATAAGGTTGCAGATATCTTAAGAGATGCAGTTGGAAGCAGAGGATTGTGCGGAAGAATTGGCGGAGATGAGATGTTTATCGTTATGGAAGGACTTAATGATAACGAGGGGATAAGGAATGTTTTAAGAACAGTACGTAATAATACAAAATGGCTGTATCATGATGATCCACGTAATATTAAGATTACATGTTCGATTGGTTCAGCAACTTATCCTAATGATGCCAAGAGTTATGATGAATTATTTAAGATAGCTGATAAGGTTCTTTACCTTGCTAAAGAAAAAGGAAAGGACAGATATATCATTTATCATGAGGATATTCATAGGGAATATGTATATGGGATGGGAAGGATTGTTGATCTTAATGATAAAGTGTTTTACAAGTACCATAAGATGGAGGTTGTTAATACCATTATCAGGGAATACAAGGAAGCTGATGACGCAAGAAGAAAGGAACTGATAGATATTGTGGCAGTAGCATTTAATGTTAATACTATTGCAATATATGACAGAACTGAGCTGACAAAGCATATCCTGTATGGTGACCAGCGTATGACAGATGATGACGGAAGCTTTTTCAAGGAAGATAATTATATTCCCAACTTTAGGGAAGATGGCATATTTGTAATAGATAACATCAACTTTTTTGAAACAAAGGCTCCGGCGGTATATAAAGTGTATTCTGAATATGGAATTGTTCAGGCTGTGCAATATATTATCGGGGGAGATATTAAGAAGAATAACAATATTATTTCTTATGGAAGATATAAGCTTGACAGGAAATGGGCAGAGAGCGACATGAATTTCCTTGCTATTATAGGTGATTACATAGGAAGAATATTCCTGAAAGAGAGAAAACATGATTAACAGATATGTTGCACTGGATATCGAGACTACAGGTCTTAATCCGGCTGTTGACAGAATTATTGAAGTTGGAATGGCAAGAGTGGAATATGGGCAGATAACACAGAAGTATTCTACGCTTGTGTATCCGGGAATAAGTGTAAGTGAGCGCATAACAGAGCTTACAGGCATACATAATGAAGAACTGGCAGGTAAACCGAGAATTGAAGAAATTATAGGAGACATAACACGTTTTATAGGTGATTGGCCAATACTTGGACATAATGTTACATTTGACTTCAGTTTTCTTAAGAGAGCAGCAGTCAATAATGGATATACTATTACTGATGATGGAATTGATACATTAAAGATTGCCAGAAGGCTTCTTCCGGAGCTGGAACATAAGAATCTGTCTTTTTTGTGCCAGTATTTTAATATTGATCCGGGAAGGTCACACAGGGCTTATGATGATGCAGTGAGTGCAAGTGTACTTTATGGGAAATTAGAAAAAATAAAGCCAGAAGATAATAGTTTCAGCAATACTACGAAGCTGGTATACGTTGTAAAGAAAGATTCACCTATAACGCCGCCTCAGAGAAGATATCTTGCAGCTCTTGTAGAAAAGCACAATATTAATCTGGAGATTCCGGTTGAAGAGATGACGAAAAGCATGGCGTCAAGACAGATTGATACAATAATAGCACAGTATGGAAAATAATTCGTACTGTGCTATTTTAGCATATTGTTAAGCTGCTCAATAATATTATCACGGCTGAGACTTTTAAGCATTCCAGCTTTTTCTTTTAGTTTTCTGATATCGTCAAATCTGTCTGTTGCAGCATATATTATTGCAAGGTCAATGTAGTTTGAGGATATATCTGAGCCAATGCTGATTCCGTACTCAAGGAATGAAAGGGCATCAGCTGTGTCGTTGTTATCAATAAGCGCATGACCTAATGAAGCGATTGCTTTTATGAGTGTAGTGAAATTGTCATCATATTCAGTAAGCTCTGTAAGATTAGCAGCTCCATATGACAGCTTAAGCTCAGTGTTGCTTATTCCGGTAAGGTTAAGTATTTTCTTATCTTTAAGTCCTGTAATTGTGTTGTATGAACGCATCATGCCAGAATTATTGGAAAGTAACTGGTTAAATGTTTCATTACCGGAATTAATCAGTGGAAGATTATCCGGAATTGATATATAATTAAGATTGCTAATGTCCTTACGGCGTACCTGATTGGCTCTTGATTCACGTTCAAGGAATTGCTGATTTCTTGATTTGTGATTCCTGGAGCTTCTTTTTATGGCAAACTGAAGGATGATTATGAGTATGATAAAATATGGCAGTATAAAATGCATGAATATATTCCTTTTCGTGTAGCCCCGCTGCTTAATTGTGTGGAGGTAATTATGATTAATTTCAATAATAAGAAAACAAAAAGATGCTTTACCGGAATACTTATATTGATACTGATTGTAGCAATGGTTGTTCCTATGGTTGCATATCTTATACCTTAATATTGAATTGCTTCACTGAAGAAGCTATATAAGAGTATAGAATTATTAACAATTTTATGCAACATTTTTGGAGAGATAAGTGATATGAAAAGAGGAAAAGTGTCTGATACAATTCTTGACAGGTCTGTTTTCAAACTGCTTGGCAGGAGAGGAAATACTTCAAAACCGGCATATGGACAGGATGCGGCGCATATACATAATCAGGGATGGGATACGCTTGCAGCTGCTGCAACAGGAAGTCTGGCTGTATATAGGGCAGTTAATAACATAAGTGCCGCAGGTGGTGCGGCTGATTGTATTATGAATACAATTATAATAGATGAGAAATCAAGGGAAATACGTCTTAAGGAGATAATAAAGGAACTTGACAGACAGTGTCAGGTTGTTGGTGTAGGAATTGCAGGAGGTCATACTACAGTATGTCCGAATGTTAACAGTCCGGTTGTTTCTGTTACTGCAATTGGGCATAAGCTCAGAACACATCAGAAAGCTGTTGCAGGGCAGGATATTGTTATGACAAAGCATATAGGAATGAGTGGTATTAGAACTGTTATATCACACAAAAGGGATGAGATACTTAATGTTTTGCCAGAGGACGTTATTAATAAGGCATTTGCTGCTGATGAAGAACTCATTATAGCTAAAGAGGCACAGATATTTATAAAGCAGAATATTGACGGGGCAATGCATGATGCATCGGAAGGCGGCATATTTGCAGCACTGTGGGATATGGCCGAATATTCAGGTACAGGTATGGATATAGATTTGAGGCATATTTCCGTAAAACAGGAAATAATTGAAATATGTGAATTATTTAATATCAATCCATATATATTGGATTCTATGGGATGTTTGTTAATGACATGTGAAAATGGATGTGATATAGTAAATATAATGAAGCAGAATGGAATTGAGGCCGCTGTCATTGGTAAGATAACTGATGGTAACAACCGGATTATTCACAATACAGAGGAAGACAGATATTTAGGGCTTCCTGAACAGGATGAAATATACAGATTTATATAATTAGCAGGAGGATTGCGTTATGAGAGAGAAGATTCTTGATGTTCTTGAAAAGAATGGAAGGATAGACCTTAAGGAGATGGCTATTATGCTTGGCTATTCTGAAGCAGAGGTTGCCAATGAAATAGCGGATATGGAGAAGGAACATATTATCTGCGGATATAATGCGGTCATTAACTGGGATAAGACTAGTGAAGAGAAAGTAACAGCACTTATTGAGGTTAAGGTTACTCCACAGAGAGGATTAGGTTTTGACAGTATTGCAGAGCGCCTGTACAAATATGATGAAGTAACATCAGTTTATCTCATGTCAGGAGGCTTTGACTTTACTGTTATTATAGAAGGCAAATCAATGAAGTCAGTGGCTCAGTTCGTCGCGGCGAAGCTCGCACCATTAGATTCAGTCCTTAGCACATCTACACATTTTGTGCTTAAGAAGTATAAGGACTATGGAACAATAATAGAGGACGAGGCTAAAGACGAAAGGATGCTGATTACACCATGAGAAACCCATTATCACAGAAAATAACAGGCATACAGCCATCAGGAATAAGAAAATTCTTTGATATTGTAAGTGAGATGCCTGATGCAATTTCGTTAGGAGTAGGCGAACCAGATTTTGATACTCCATGGAATGTAAGAGAAGAAGGAATATATGCCCTTGAGAAGGGAAGAACATTTTACACATCTAATGCAGGTCTTAAGGAATTACGAGAAGAGATATGTAATTACCTTGCAAGAAAGATGAACCTTCATTATGATCCTATGAAGGAAGTACTTATAACAGTAGGTGGAAGTGAGGCAATTGATGTTGCATTAAGATGCATGTGTGACCCAGGGGATGAAGTGCTTATACCACAGCCAAGCTATGTATCTTATCTTCCATGTGCAATTATGGCTGATGCAAAGCCAGTGATAATAGAACTAAAGGAAGAGAATGAGTTCAAGCTTACTAAGGAAGAGCTGCTTGCCAGTATAACAGATAAGACTAAGGTACTTGTTATGCCATTTCCTAATAATCCAACAGGTGCTGTTATGACAAGGGAGGAGCTTGAAGAGCTTGTACCTGTCATAATTGAGAAGGATATATATGTTATATCAGATGAGATATATTCAGCACTTACATATAATGGAGAGCATTGCTCAATAGGAAGTCTTCCAGGGATGAAGGAGAGAACTATCGTTATTAATGGTTTTTCTAAAGCATTTGCAATGACAGGGTGGAGACTTGGATATGCGTGCGGTCCAAAGGAAATTATAAGCCAGATGACTAAGCTTCATCAGTTTGCAATTATGTGTGCACCTACTAACAGCCAGTTTGCTGCAATAGAAGCTCTTAAAAACTGTGATATGGAAGTTAATAAGATGGTTGAAGCTTATGACCAGAGAAGAAGATATCTCATGCATGCATTTAAGGAGATGGGACTTGACTGCTTTGAGCCATTTGGTGCATTTTATGTATTTCCTTCAATTAAGAAGTTTGGCTTATCTTCGGAAGAATTCGCAAACAGACTACTCAGGGAGCAGAAGCTGGCTGTTGTTCCTGGAACAGCATTTGGTGACTGTGGTGAAGGTTTTTTACGAATATCATATGCTTATTCAATTGACAACCTTAAACAAGGTCTTGAAAGAATAGAAAAGTTTATTAATACACTGAAGTAGGGAGATGAATGAATATGGCAGAGATTAATGTCAACCATATTAATCCATTTCTGATGGCAGCAGGCACAATATTGCGTGATGCCTGTCAGATGGAGATGAGTATAGGAAAACCATATGTTAAAACAACTGAATTTGGAGAGGATTCAGTTATAATTATGATAGGTATTACAGGTGAGATGAGAGGTCAGGTCATGATAGCCATGAAGATTACCAAGGCATGTGAGATTGCATCAAAGATGATGATGGGGATGCCGGTTCCAGAGCTTGATGAGATGGCAATGAGTGCAATAAGTGAACTTGGTAATATGATAATGGGTAATGCAGCGACTATTCTTTCAACTAAGGGAATTGGTATTGATATTACCCCACCTACATTATGCCGTGGAGCTATGAAGATTTCGCAGACATATGCCAGGAATATATGTATACCGATGTCTAGTGATGGTAGCATGGTTCTGGAACTTGATATTGCAGTAAAAGGTGACTGATAAGGATATGATTAATATAGTTTTACATGAGCCGGAGATGCCGGCTAATACAGGTAATATAGGAAGAACATGTGTGGCAACAGGCGTAAGGCTGCATCTTATAGGACCATTAGGATTTCAGATTAATGATAAGATGTTAAAAAGAGCCGGACTTGATTACTGGGATAAGCTTGATGTTACTGAGTATGATGATTATAAGGATTTTCTTGCTAAGAATCCGGGTGCTAAGGTGTATATGGCTACAACCAAGGCACATAAGACATATACAGAAGTTAATTATGAAGAAGACTGTTATATAATGTTTGGAAAGGAAAGTGCAGGAATACCAGAAGAGATACTTGTTGATAATGAGGATACATGTATCAGAATTCCTATGATAGGAGATATAAGATCACTTAATCTTTCTAATTCAGTGGCAATCGTTCTTTATGAAGCACTCCGACAGCATAATTTTTCACACATGAATTGCGAGGGACATCTTCACAGACTTAACTGGAAAGAATAATAATAAAACACACGGACATACAGGTTACGCATGTCCGTGTGTTTTTATTTTGCAAGTTCAAGTGTGAATATGAATTCTGTACCGACACCTACAGTACTTACAACATCGATATTCTCACCATGTGCCTGAATAACTTCCTTGGTTATTGAAAGACCAAGACCGGAGCCTTTCTTGTCACGGCCTCGTGAAGAGTCTGATTTATAGAATCTGTCCCAGATTTTATCAATATCTTCTTTGGCAATTCCGCAGCCTGTATCCTTAATGGATATCTGCGCTTTCTCGCCCTTTTCCTTGACTGTTATGTATATGTAAGAATTTTCTTTACTGAACTTAATGGCGTTGTCTATAAGATTATATATAACCTGCTGGATTCTGCCCTTGTCTGCCTTAACATTCTGTACACTGTTAGCATATGTAATATTGAATTTAATGCCCTTCTTCTTGCATGTTCCCTCGAATGTCTCAACAGTGTGTCTGATTATTGAATTAAGGTCAAATGTTGATATATCAAGTCTTACTGACTTAGGATCAAGTTCATTAAGAGTAAGAATATTACTTGTCAGCTTAGTGAGTCTTTCGGTCTCAAAAAGCATTATACCTATATATTTATCAAGCATTTCAGGTGGAATAGTTCCATCCTGAATAGCTTCCAGATATCCCTTGATAGAAGTAAGCGGAGATCTGAAGTCGTGAGATATATTAGACAGGAACTTCTGCTGGAATTTATCTGATTCATTAAGCTGTGAAGCCATGTAATCAAGAGACATTCCAAGACGTCCAATCTCATCATTAAGCATAGGTTTAACGTGGTAGGAAAGATTACCTTTACTGTATTCGTTAGTTGCCCTTGTGATTTCTTTAATAGGTCTGTGAACCTGAAAGAAATATAGAACAAGGAATGCAGATGACAGAATAAGTACAATTGCAAGTGTAAGATAATTTGTGTTAAATGTGTCATAAACGCGTTCAACGATGGCAGATTCAGGTATATTAATAACAACATAACCCTTAATTTCGAAGGAGTTCGAGATAGGCGAAAAAACACTTAATGCAGGTTCGGAAAACAGTCCGTAAAAATCCCATAAAATATCGTGTTTTCCTTTGAGGTCACCATAGTCAAAATCATTGATTGAGAATAAAATCCTGTCCTCATTACTCTTGTCCGTGGAACTGTTGTTAGTATCAAGAATAACATCACCAGAAGGAGTAATGAACATAATTCTGGTGTCGTTAAATGTGGATAATGATTTCATTTCAAGTTCTATTCGTCTCAGCTTGGATTCTGCAAGATAATCAAGAGCATATTCGTTTGCTATTTCATTAGCCTGAAGATACAGTCTGTCAGAATAATAATTGTATATGTGCTTATAATCTGCTTTATAGCATATTGTTGATACAAGAATAAAACTGATTACACATATAGCTATATATATGAAAATGTGTTTGCTGAGTGTACTGAATCCTTTCAATGTTAGTCTGCCTCCCTTGTTCTGCCCTTTTTATTTAGTTACGAACTTGTAACCAATTCCCCATACTGTTTCAATATTCCAGTGGGCATGATCTTTGATTTTCTCACGGATTCTCTTAATGTGTACATCAACGGTTCTTGTATCTCCGATATATTCATATCCCCATATATTGTCAAGAAGCTGTTCTCTTGTAAACACCTGATTAGGAGCAGATGCTAAGAAATATAAGAGCTCAAGTTCCTTAGGTGGCATCTCGACATTTTTGCCCATATAATTAACCGAATAATTATCGAGGTTGATAGAGAGGTCGGGGTAATTGACACATTTGGCATTAGAAGAATCAACACCGATACTCTGAGGCATATGGTATCTTCTAAGCACAGCCTTTACACGGGCAACCATCTCTTTTGTTTCAAAAGGTTTGATAATATAGTCATCTGCACCAAGCTCAAGTCCTAGTACCTTGTCAAATGTTTCGCCTTTGGCGGAGAGCATAATTATAGGAACATTGTTATTCTTTCTTATCTCACGGCACACCTGATAGCCGTCAATACCGGGAAGCATGAGGTCTAAAAGAACGAGATTGGGCTTGAATACAGAAAGCTCAGACAGAGCACTTTCTCCATCATACACAATCTTTGTTTCGTAACATTCTTTTGTAAGATACAAAGATATAAGTTCTGCAATATTTTCATCATCATCTACAATAAGTATTCGCTGTTTAGATGCCATAATAATATCCCCCAATAATAATTATTTGAAATCAACAATAGTTACACCAGCATCACCCTCGCCGATTTCGCCGAGGCGGAAGCTCTTTATATATGGAACACCGCGAAGATAAGCGGTTACACCGTTTCTTAATGCGCCGGTTCCTTTACCGTGAACGATACGGACCTGTGGAATCCTGGCAATGTAAGCGTCATCAAGATATTTATCAAGGCGGGCAACAGCCTCGTCAACTGTACAGCCGAGAAGATTAATCTCAGTTGATATTCCTGCTGACTTGCTCATCTTAATCTTACCGGAACCGCCGGCAGCCTTAGATGGAGCTTCCTTTGGCTCTTTATAGTCCGAAAGAATTTCAAGATTCTTGATATCAATCTTAGTGCTTAATGCACCTACTTGAACAGTAACCTGCTTCTTGGCTGGATGAATTGCAGAAACAGTACCGGAAACATTCATAGTAAGAACTTTTACATGCATGCCTGTCTTGAATTCAGATATATCATGTGCCTTGTGTGCTTTAACCTTGGCAGGCTCTACCTTTAACTTTGCCTGATTCTTATTCATCTTCTCACGGACAGCAGTACGGTGCTTTTCAAGCTCAGCAACTGTCATTCCGTGCTTGTTCATGGCTTTGATAGTTTCATCTGCGAAATCCTTGGCATCTTTTAAGATGGCAGCAGCCTGTTCGTTGGCCTTACGGATAATGTTGTCAGTTCTTTCATCAAGCCTTTCATTCTTAGCCTGAAGCTTTTCTTTAAGAGAGGCAATCTCAGCCTTATAGCTTTCAACCTCAGCCTGCTCCTTCTCAAGAGAAATTCTTGCATGCTCAAGGTCAGATACGATATCTTCAAAATGTACATCTTCCGCGTTAAGTCTTTCTGATGCGTCAGAGAGAATATAATCAGGAAGTCCGAGTTTCTTAGAGATTGCAAATGCGTTACTTTTTCCCGGAATGCCTATAAGCAGTCTGTAAGTAGGACGGAGCGATTCAACATCAAATTCACAGCTTGCATTTTCAACACCATCAGTAGAAAGCGCATAAAGCTTGATTTCACTGTAGTGAGTTGTTGCCATGGTTGTAACGCCGCGCATCTTAAGGTCATTAAGAATTGCGATAGCAAGGGCAGCACCCTCTGTAGGGTCAGTTCCGGCACCAATCTCATCAAAAAGTACAAGGCAGTTTTCATCAGTTTCTTTAAGAATCTTAACAGTGTTGGTCATGTGTGATGAAAATGTACTTAAACTCTGTTCAATACTCTGCTCATCACCGATATCAGCATATATATTCTTAAATACGGCAATGTCTGAATGGTCAAGAGCTGGGATGAATAAACCCGACTGTGCCATAAGTGTAAGAAGTCCTACAGTCTTTAAAGAAACAGTCTTACCACCTGTGTTAGGACCAGTGATGATTAGAAGCTTAAAATCTGTTCCAAGATAGATGTCAATAGGAACAACAATATGTGGCTCGATAAGTGGGTGACGTCCTTTTTTGATATTGATAATTCCTGATGTATTCATGACCGGACGGCTTGCATGCATATGTCTGGCAAGCTGCGCCTTTGCAAATATACAGTCAAGTTCGACAAGTATTTCATAATTACACAGAAGCTCCTCAGTATGTTCACCGGCTTTCACACTTAAGTCAGCAAGAATAACTTCAATCTCTGCTGCTTCCTTAAGCTCTAACTCACGGATATCATTATTGAGCTTTACAACTGCTGCAGGCTCAATAAAGAGAGTAGAACCAGTAGATGACTGGTCATGTATCATACCAGGAAATGCTGACTTATATTCAGCTTTGACTGGCAGACAGTAACGTCCCTGTCTTGTGGTAATAACATAATCCTGAAGATAAGTCCTGTAAGTAGGAGAATTAAGCAATTTGTTAAGTTCAGAATGTATTCTGTCATTGGCTATTGATTTGCTTCTTCTGATACTTCTTAAGTTGGAACTTGCGTCATCACTTATCTCATCTTCAGAGATAATACATTTCTTAATCTGGGAATTGAGAGTATCAACAGTTGCAAGGTTTTCAAGCATCCCTGATATAGAATCCTCACGATGCTCATAGTAATCCTTAACATGCTTTGCACATGAAAGGATGGCACTTATATTAAGAAGTTCTGATATATTAAGGGAACTTCCAACCTTAAGTCTCGCAACAGAAGCACGTATATCCTTAGTCTGGCTGAAATCAACAGTACCTTTCTGAAAAATTCTTGAAAGTGCATCATTAGTCTCATCGAGACGTAAGTTGATGTCTGTTATATCAGTCATAGGCTTTAAGTTACGAAGTATTTTCTTAGCTCCGTCACAGCATGCATATGAAACAAGCTGGTCGGTAATTTTATAAAATTCCAAAGTGGATAAAGATTTCTTATTCACGAAAGACCTCCAAAAACTAAAAACAATCTTTTCATACTTTATAAGTTTACAGCATTTAAGGGAAAAAAACTATATTTTGCTTATAAATATTTACATGTAAGTCATAAATTGTTCATAATCGTAATATAAACTATGATATAATTGTATTCATAAGAGACGAAAATTACATAAGGAGTCCGAAATGGGAACTAATGAAGATGATAAGGAAAAGTATGACCTGTATACAGAACAGGTAGTTCTTCATCCGGCTAAGAAATACAAGTGGCTTATAAGAATAGGCAAGTTGCTGCTTTTTGCTGTTTCTGTCGTAATAGCGGCAACTTTGTTTATGGTATTTTTATATCCGGTATTACAGAAAAGGATTGAAGAAAAGAATAAGGACAAGAATGTCATATATATCCAGAAGGATAATTACATACTTGCAGAGAACCAGACGGCAGAATATTCAGATATATTGACAGAGAAGGACCTGAAAGATAATTATGAGGCTGCTATGGCAGCTCTTCGCGCAAAAGTTGAGGATGTTAATAAATGTGTGGTTTCTGTTGACATAGAACAGCCATTTTCTAATGTTCCGACAATTGAAAGCAGTCAGACGGAGGTGGCAGGACTTGTGGTTGCCAATGTTAATTCAACATATCTTGTGCTTACAAGTTCAAGCCTTTTAGAACCTGGAATGAATTATATAGTAAGGCTTTCTGATGAAGTCCAGACAGAAGCTGCATTTGTATGCAGAAATACAGCTTCAGGAATAGGAATTGTGAGTATTAATGCATCTAAGCTTACAGCTGAACAACGTAACAGTATCGCAGTTGCGCAGCTGGATAATTCTTATATGGTAAAGCAGGGAGATCTTGTGATTGCATCAGGAAAGCTTTATGAGACTTCGAAAGGCGTGTCATACGGAACAATTGCAGGTTCTAAGGTTGAGTATAGTAAAGACAGCGGTTATGAGGTTTTTGAGACAAGTGTAAGTATTACGGCGGGCGGTTTTGCCATATTGTTTAATTCTGAAGGAAATGTAGTTGGTGTATCTAAGGCTTCAACAGATACAAGTTCGAAATTCATTGGAATATCCGACCTTAAGGCACAGATTGAGACTATGATTAATGAGCATGGAATCATGTACTGTGGTATTACAGGACAGAATGTAACAGAGGAGCTTGCAGCCAAATACGGACTTCCGAGTGGTGTATACATATCTAATGTGGATATTGATTCACCGGCTTATTATGCAGGATTGCAGGCAGGAGATGTAATTAGTGCAATTAATGGACAAAGTGTTTTGACAATTCAGCAGTTTAGTGAGAAACTATATCAGTGCGCTGATGGAGAAGCTATGTATGTGACAGCTATGAGGCAGGGAAAAGATGGCTATTCAGATGTAGCATTTTCAGTAAGTGTACAGCTAAAACAACTTAATTAACGGAGGCAGAAGGATTTATGCGTTATATAGAGACTCTTAAAGATGGTGAGAGAATTTCAGAGGTATATCTGTGCAAATCAAAATCAATAGCACTTACTAAGACAGGCAAGGAATATGCCAATGTAATGCTTGCTGATAAGACAGGACAGATTGACTCTAAGATATGGGACCTTAATTCAGGCGGAATTGCTGAATTTGATGTTAATGATTATGTTGCGGTAACAGGACAGGTAACAAGCTATAACGGAGCATTACAGTTTAAGATAGAGAGAGCAAGAATTGCATCAGAGAATGAATATGTTGCAGCAGATTATGTACCATCTTCAAGATATAATATTGATAATATGTTTGCAGAACTGATGAAGTATGTAGACAGTGTTAAGAGTACATATATGAAGCAGCTGTTATATTCTTTCTTTAAAGATGAAACATTTGCAAAGAAGTTCAAATGTGTATCAGCAGCCAAGACAGTACATCACGGTTTCGCTGGCGGATTGTTAGAGCACAGCTTAAGTGTTACAAGATTATGTGACAAGATGAGCAGCAACTATGATTTTCTTAACAGGGATCTGCTTATAACATGTGCAATGCTGCATGATGTCGGCAAAGTTAAGGAATTATCTGAATTTCCTAAGAATGATTACACTGACGAGGGTAATTTCTTAGGACATATCGTTATTGGATATGAGATGGTTATGGAGAAGGTTAAGCAGATAGACGGATTCCCTGATATGCTTGCAATGCAGATTGGACACTGCATACTTTCACATCACGGAGAGCTTGAGTACGGCTCACCTAAGAAGCCATCAATAGCAGAGGCTGTTGCATTATCTATGGCTGATAATATGGATGCAAAGCTTGAGACATTAAGGGAAGCACTTGAAGCCAAGGATACCAACGACTGGCTTGGTTATAACAGATGGCTTGATTCTAATATAAGAAGGACAACTAATGAGTTTTAAGAAAGATGATAAAGTAACATTTGTAATAGAAGATATAGGAACCGGAGGAGAGGGTATCGGCAAGGTTGACGGATATACCCTCTTTGTTAAGGATGCGATAATCGGCGACAAGATTGAGGCAAAGATTATTAAAGCCAAGAAAAATTACGGCTATGCAAGGCTTGAAAAGATTATTGAGGCTTCATCTGACAGAGTGACTCCTGCCTGTCCTGTCGCAAGACAGTGCGGTGGCTGTCAGATTCAGCAGATGAGTTATCAGGCACAGCTTAGATTTAAGGAAAAGCTGGTTGACGATAATCTCAAGCGAATCGGTAAGATAGAAGGGTATGAGTTTTTTCCGGCAATCGGAATGGAAGAGCCTTTCAGATACAGAAATAAAGCGCAGTATCCGGTTGGAACTGCCAAAGATGGAAGCATTGTGATGGGCTTCTATGCAGGAAGAACGCACTCTATTATCTCATGTACAGACTGCAAGATTGGTGCTGTCGAGAACCAGTATATTCTTGCTGTGATAAAGAGCTGGATGGAGTTCAACGGTGTTGCACCATATGATGAACAGACCGGAAGAGGGCTTGTGCGTCATGTCCTTATAAGAACAGGCTTCCACACAGACGAGATAATGGTCTGTCTTGTTATTAACGGCACTAAGATGTCTGATAAGTTAAAGGAATCACTTGTAGGACGTCTTACAGAAGTGTCGCTTGATTCAGATATAAGTACTGACAAATGCATCAAATCAATTATGCTTAATTACAACACGGAGAACACTAATGTCATTCTTGGCAGACAGTGCGAGACTCTGTGGGGAAAAAGCTATATTGAAGATTATATCGGTGACATTAAGTATCAGATATCACCGCTTTCGTTCTTTCAGGTTAATCCAAGACAGACTGAGAAGCTGTATGGAAAAGCCCTTGAATACGCAGGACTTACAGGCAATGAGACTGTATGGGACTTGTATTGTGGAATAGGAACAATATCGTTATTCCTTGCCAAGAATGCAAGAAAGGTATATGGTGTTGAGATTGTTCCGCAAGCCATAGAAGATGCTAAGAACAATGCGGCAATTAACGGCATTGATAATGCTGAATTCTTTGTCGGAAAGGCTGAGGAGGTCGTACCACATTTTTATGAAGAAATGGCGCGGCTGGCAGCAGACATATCTGCAACCGAGGTTCAGCGTGAGGAAGCAAGAAAGAGCATTACTCCTGATGTCGTAGTCGTTGACCCGCCAAGAAAGGGCTGCGATGAGTCGCTTCTTGATACTATTGTCAAGATGTCGCCTGAGCGTATCGTGTATGTAAGCTGCGATTCGGCAACACTCGCCCGTGACTTAGGCCTCCTTGCGGCTAAAGGTTACAAGACTGTTAAGGTACAGCCTGTGGACCAGTTTTCGCATACGGTGCATGTGGAGACGGTAGTACTGCTTTCCCACAAAAAGCCAGACGGACATATCAACGTAAAAGTTGAGTTTGGTGAGGGTGAGGGAAAAGTTCCGCTTGATAATATCGCTAAAAGAGCCGAAAGCTATAAGCCCAAAGAACGAGTGACCTACAAAATGATAAAGGAGTACATAGAAGCTAAATACGGCTTCAAAGTACATACCGCATATATCGCAGAGGTAAAGAGAGATTTAGGCTTGCCGATGTACGATGCTCCTAATGCGGTAGAGGAATTGAAACAGCCGAGGAAGCATCCGACAGTGGAGAAAGTGGAAGCGATAAAGGATGCGTTGAAGCATTTTGAAGTGATTTAATGAGGATAGGCGTATCATTAGAAATAGTGGTACGCTTATTTTTGTCCTTTTTCGCAGATTTGTCCTTTCCCCTGCTTTCCAATATAATGAAGCTAAAGAAGTGGAGGTGTGCTTATGAGAGAGAAATTTAATCATCTGTATTTGGATAGCCACGAAAGAAAACTTTTGATACATAGCCTTGTAGAGTTAAAAAATCAACTTATTCAGCAAGACAGATATACGGATTGCATTGACGAGCTTATTTTTAAGGTCACAAATGCACCGACCAAGAGAATGAAAATTGAATATGTCTAAGGCAGATTACAAAGCCGCTTATTCTTATTGATTTTAAGAGTAGGCGGCTTTTTTGCGTTCTCTGGTACTGTTTACATAGCCACCTTGACAAAGTGGCTAAATCTATGCGAAAGGAGGACGCATTTATGTCAAATTGCAAAGTGATTGCTCTGACTAACCAGAAAGGCGGTGTCGGAAAAACAACAACAGCGGTCAATCTGGGCGTAAGTCTGGTGCAGCAGGGTAAAAAAGTCCTGTTGATTGATGCCGATGCACAGGCAAATCTCACGATGGCTCTGGGTTATAACAGACCAGACGATATTCCCATAACGCTCTCTACTGTGATGCAGAACATCATAGACGATACAACGCTTGATGTTTCACAGGGTATTATCCACCACAGAGAGGGCGTTGACCTGCTTCCGTCAAACATTGAGCTGTCGGGCTTTGAGGTAAGGCTAATCAATGCAATGAGCCGTGAGCGTGTGCTGAAAACCTATGTCAATGAGGTTAAAAAGAATTACGATTATGTGCTTATTGATTGTATGCCGAGCTTAGGTATGATAACCATCAATGCTCTGGCGGCGGCTGACAGCGTGATTATCCCTACACAGCCCCACTATCTCTCGGCTAAAGGTCTGGAGCTTTTACTTCGCTCCGTATCAATGGTCAAGCGGCAAATCAACCCCAAGCTGCGGATAGACGGTATCTTAATGACTATGGTAATACCCCGTACCAACATTTCTAAGGAAATTACGGCAACGGTCAAAAGTGCATACGGTAAGAAAATCAAGGTATTTGATACCGAGATACCACATTCTATCCGTGCGGTGGAAGCTACCGCAGAAGGCAAAAGTATTTTTGCTTACGACAAAAGCGGCAAGGTTGCCGCAGCCTATGAGCAGTTAGGAAAGGAGGTGGCAGAGATTGGCGAGAAGCAGAGAAACCAAAATCGAGCTGACCGCATACGATGACCTTTTTCAGACGGACGAAAGCCGTGAGGAAGCAAAGCTAAGCAAGATACGGGATATTCCCATATCGGAGATTGACGAGTTTCCAGACCACCCGTTCAAGGTTTTGATGGACGAAGATATGGAACAACTTGTTGAGAGTATCAAGCGAAACGGTGTAATGACCCCTGCGACAGTTCGCTTAAAAGAGGACGGACGGTATGAGCTTATCAGCGGTCACAGGCGAAAAAAGGCTTGTGAACTTGCGGGGCTTGAAACGCTGAAATGCGAGGTTAAAGAGCTTACCCGTGACGAAGCCATTATTGTGATGGTGGAAAGTAATCTCCAACGCTCCGTTATTCTACCAAGTGAAAAAGCCTTTGCGTATAAAATGCGGTTGGAAGCTATGAAACGACAAGGTGAAAGAAGTGATTTAACTTCGTCCCCAATGGGGACAAAGTTGAGGAGTGATGCTGAACTTGCCGAAAAGGTTGGAGAAAGCCGCAATCAAATTCAGAGGTATATCCGTCTAACGGAGCTTGTTCCCGAAATCCTGCAAATGGTAGATGAAAGGCAGATTGCTTTTCGTCCTGCGGTTGAGGTTTCTTATCTGACCGAGGAACAGCAATACACCCTGCTTGAAGCAATGGAGTACAACGATGCTACCCCGTCATTGGCACAGGCTATCAAAATGAAGAAGTATAACCAAGACGGCAAGCTTACTTCCGAGGTTATCCAGTCCATTATGGAGGAAGAAAAGCCCAACCAGAAGGAAAAACCTGCTTTCCGTGACGAGAGGATAACCAAGCTCATTCCCAAGACTGTTCCCAGAGGGCAGGAAACGGATTTTGTTGTCAAGGCGTTGGAGTTTTATAACCGACACTTGCAGCGGAACAAGGCTCACGAGAGATAGCCACACATCGAGGGCGAGGTCTGCCCATTTGAGTGGATAGCCATTATTTCGGCTTCCCCCTCTCCACACCTCACCCCCTAACTACTGCCAGTAACTATCCGAGAAAAGAAATACTTTAGGCTGTCCATAACGGGCAGCTTTTTTCGGTCAGTAAGGCAAAATATTCAATCCAAATTACAGGAGGTAACTATGAAAATCCCTAAATTGTTCAAAAAGGCTGCGGCTTTTGTAATGGCTGCGGTCACGGCATTATCCATAATGCCTGCGACGGCGTTTGCTGCGGGTGACATCGGGACGATTTCCTTTTCCCACACCTATGACAGCAACGGTAATGCGATCCATTTCCGCATACTCTCTGGGAAGTCTGGAAAAATCAAAACCTCTGGTATCCATGCCATAACGGGAGCTTACCATATAGGCAACGCAGAAGGATTTGAAATCGGAAACATCACGGCTCTCGTTGTACTTAAAGTCATAGACCGCCGCCGACACTTCTTTTGCCATACTCATGAACAGCACTTCCTCGGAAAGCCCCTTCTTGACAAAAATGGTCTGCTGAGAACTGTCATAATAGGCAGGCAGTTCAAGCTCACCGACAGGAACACAGGATACAGGGCTTGCATCAATCAGAGCCGACACAAGCTCACGCATGGATTTCGGCTCCTGTTCCTGCTGCCTGTCCTTTGCCGAGGTTTCGGAAATGTCATAAACCACTTTGGCATTGTAAGAGACGCCCTTTGTCCCGTCCTCACGGGTGTATTCCTTGCTCGGCTCAAGGATAATGATTTTCTGTGCGTCCTTGTTCACATAGACACGGTTCGCTTTCCATTTGCTGTACTCTTTAAGCTGCGTTGCTTCGGGCATCTGTGCTGATACCAGAATTGCGTTAAAACGAGCCTAATCCTTACTGTTTGCGGGATACTTCCTGTCGTATGGCTTGCCCTGCTGACAGCACCCTATGTCAGCGGCGGTCTTGTAGAGATTATCCGAGGTCTGCCCGTGGCGATGGGCAATCCGTTTGAAATAGCGATGTGTGAGGACAGCGTAAAGACTGTCCTTATTTTTTTACTTGCCTACGCTATGGGCATCGGCATTTATTTCTCTACACGCAGGAATTACCGCAGGCGTGAGGAACACGGCTCTGCGAAATGGGGCAATGCAGGTGCTTTGAATAAGAAGTACCGAGATAAAGACCCGTCAGCCAATAAGCTCTTGACCCAGAATGTCCGTATCGGGTTGGACGGGAAAAAGCACCGCAGGAATCTGAACATTTTAGTATGCGGTGGCTCTGGTGCGGGTAAAACAAGGTTTTTCTGCAAGCCAAATGCTATGCAGTGCAACACATCTTTTGTAATACTCGACCCAAAGGGCGAAATTGTCCGTGACATCGGCGGTCTGTTGGAAAACAAAGGCTATGAGGTGCGTGTGCTTGACCTTATCAATATGCACCGCAGCCATTGTTACAATCCCTTTGTCTATCTGCGGAACGATAACGATGTTCAGAGGTTGGTAACAAACTTGTTTAAGGCGACCACGCCGAAAGGCTCACAGTCGCAAGACCCGTTCTGGGATACGGCGGCGAGTATGCTGCTTCTGGCTCTGGTGTTCTATCTGAAATATGAAGCACCGCCAGACGAGCAAAATTTCCCGATGGTTATGGAGCTGCTCCGTGCAGGCGAAGTCAGAGAGGACGATGACAGCTATGTAAGCCCTCTGGATGAGCTGTTTGACCGTTTGGAAATGGTAAACCCAGAGCATATCGCCCTCAAGTATTACAGGGATTACCACTCTGGTAGTGCAAAGACCCTAAAGAGTATCCAGATAACCCTTGCCGCTAGGCTTGAAAAATTCAATCTGGAGAGCCTTGCAGGGCTTACCGCCACCGATGAGCTTGACCTGCCAAGTCTGGGAGAAAAGAAGGTCGCTCTGTTCGCTCTGATACCAGACAACGACACGAGCTTTAACTTCCTTGTCAGTATCCTTTATACCCAGCTCTTTCAGCAGCTTTTTTATCTGGCAGACCACAAGTACGGCGGAAGCCTGCCTGTGCATTGCCATTTCATAATGGACGAATTTGCGAATGTTTCATTGCCTGATGACTTTGATAAAATCCTGTCCGTTATGCGTTCCAGAGGGGTATCAGTATCCATTATCCTGCAAAATCTGGCACAGCTCAAAGCCCTTTTTGAAAAGCAATGGGAAAGCATTGTCGGCAACTGCGATGAGTTTCTGTATCTGGGCGGCAACGAGCAAAGCACCCACAAATATGTGTCAGAGCTTTTGGGCAAGGAAACCATTGATACCAACACCTACGGGAAAAGCTCTGGGCGGAGTGGTAACTATTCAACAAATTATCAGATTTCGGGGCGTGAGTTGATGACCCCAGACGAAGTGCGTATGCTTGATAACCGTTACGCACTTCTTTTTGTGCGTGGGGAACGCCCCGTTATGGATTTCAAGTATGACATCTTGAAGCACCCGAATGTGAAGTTGACGGCTGACGGAGGGCAACCGCCGTATATCCACGGAGAGCCTACGCAGGTTGTCGCAACTCTTGTGTTTGACAGTGATATTCCAGATAACGCCGTGAGCGTCAAAGCTGTCAGCACTTCCTATGAGCTTCTGTCCGATGAGGACTTGGAAGAAATATTCAATTTATAAGGAGGATTTACCCTATGAAACTTTTTAAGAAGAACGAGAACAAGAAAACCACGAAGCTGCCGATGACTGGAAAGGTTAAGAAAGGCTTCCGCTATTACTGTATGGCTGTTATGGCAATGACATTTGTGCTTGGTACTTCCGTAACCGCCTTTGCTGCCAATGACCCCATTCAGGTAGTCAACAATCTGTCCGATTTCATTTTCGGTCTGGTGAGGGCTGTTGGTATGATTATGCTCGGCTTTGGTATCGTGCAGATTGGTCTTTCCCTCAAATCCCATGACCCGTCCCAGAGAGCTAACGGATTTTTGACCCTTGCAGGCGGCGTTGTCATTACCTTCGCAAAAGAAATCTTGACTCTTATCACAGGCTAAGATAATAGACTGACACAAGACGAAAGATAACGGGAGCAGATCCGCCGAGTGCGGAACTCGCTCCCGTTATCTAATATCATCAAGGAGGTGGTCAAATGTCTGATAACTGGGTGGTACAGAATTTAGAGAACGCCCTAAACACTTGGAATGAGAAATTAGCCGAGATATGGCAGCTCATTACCCAATCCCCAGAGAACTTTAAGGGCGGCACGATATGGAATGTCATCGTGGATATTCACGGTGCAGTGCAGGCTATCGGACTTGCCCTGCTCGTGCTGTTCTTTGTTGTGGGTGTAATGAGAACCTGTGGAAATTTTGCAGAAGTCAAGCGACCAGAGCAGGCGTTGAAGCTGTTTATCCGCTTTGCCATTGCCAAAGGTGCAGTGACCTATGGATTAGAACTGATGATGGCACTGTTTAAGATTGTGCAAGGTATGATTTCCACGATTATGAATGCCGCAGGATTTGGCTCGGCACAGCAGACGGTGTTGCCGCAGGAAATCGTGACAGCCGTTGAAGACTGCGGATTTTTTGAGAGTATCCCGCTATGGGCGGTCACGCTGATAGGCGGGCTGTTTATCACGGTGCTGTCATTCATTATGATTATGTCGGTATACGGCAGGTTTTTTAAGCTGTATATCTATACTGCCATTGCACCCGTACCCCTTTCCGCTTTTGCGGGAGAGCCGAGCCAGAGCGTTGGCAAGAGCTTCATTAAGAGCTATGCCGCCGTGTGTCTTGAAGGTGCGGTTATCGTGCTTGCCTGCATTATCTTTTCCCTGTTTGCTTCTTCTCCGCCTGTGGTCAATCCCGATGCTGCGGCGGTTACAATGGTATGGAGCTATATTGGGGAGCTTGTGTTCAATATGCTCGTCCTTGTCGGTGCGGTCAAAATGGCAGACCGTGTTGTAAGAGAAATGATGGGCTTGTAAGGGAGGTGCTATGATTGGAAGTCAAGATAAATAAGGAAATCCGTAATTATACGGAGAGTATGTTTTTTGGACTGTCCCTCAGACAGTTCATTTTTTCTGTCCTTGCCTGCGGCGTGGCGGTGGGTTTGTATTTTCTTCTTCGTCCACGGTTTGGAACGGAAACCCTCAGTTGGGTTTGTATCTTAGGTGCGTTCCCTTTTGCGGCTATGGGATTTATCAAATACAACGGTATGACCGCAGAACAGTTTGTCTGGGCGTGGATTAAATCAGAATTTCTGATGCCGAAAAAGCTGATGTTCCTGCCAGATAATCTCTATTACGAAACGATGAAGCCGACTATTGAAGCTTATGAAAAAGGATTGGCGACAGTACGGAAAAAGCAGAAAGGCAGGACACCGAAACCAAAGAAAACGAAAAAGAAAAAAGCGAAACGCAGCAAGGAGGTAAACAATGCTGAGAACTCTTAAAAATCTGTTCAAGCAGGACAGGGAAAAGTTTGTTGTGCCGAAGTCGGTACAGAATGTTATCCCGATTAAGACAATCTGGGAGGACGGCATATTCCTTGTCGGCAGGAACAAGTACGCAAAGACCTTTAAATTTGAGGATATAAACTATGCCGTGGCAAGCCGTGAGGATAAGGAAGCAATGTTCCTTGAATACTCGGAGCTTCTTAATTCCCTTGACAGCGGTGCGACCACGAAAATCACTATCAACAACCGTCGCCTGAACAAAGCTGATTTTGAACAGACCATTTTAATCCCAATGGCTGATGACGGTCTGGATAAGTACCGCAAGGAATACAACAAAATGCTTCTGGATAAGGCGACAGGGGCTAATTCCATCGTACAGGATAAGTATGTAACTGTATCTGTCTGCAAGAAGAATATCGAGGAAGCCCGAAACTACTTCGCCCGTGTGGGTGCTGACCTTATCGCCCACTTTAACCGTCTGGGGTCGAAGTGTGTGGAACTGGACGCAGGCGACAAGCTGCGTATCTTCCACGACTTCTACCGTACAGGAGAAGAAACAGCATTCCACTTCGATATTACCCAGACGATGCGGAAAGGTCACGATTTCAAGGATTTTATCTGCCCTGATACCGTTGAATTTGAGAGCGACTACTTCAGAATGGGTGACAGATATGGGCGTGTGATTTTTCTCAGAGAGTATGCGGCATATATCAAGGACAGTATGGTTGCGGAGCTTTGTGAGCTGAACAGGAATATGATGCTGTCCGTTGACATTATCCCTGTTCCCACGGATGAAGCCGTGCGTGAGGTGGAAAACCGTCTGCTTGGTGTGGAAACCAATATCACGAATTGGCAGAGGAAGCAGAACCAGAACAACAATTTTTCAGCCGTTATCCCCTATGATTTGGAACAGCAGCGAAAGGAAAGTAAGGAATTTCTGGACGATTTGACAACCCGTGACCAGAGAATGATGTTTGCTGTGCTGACGATGGTGCATACGGCAGATTCCAAAGAGCAGCTCGACAATGATACAGAAGCTCTCTTGACTACTGCAAGAAAGCACTTGTGCCAGCTTGCGGTGCTGAAATATCAGCAGATGGACGGATTGAATACAGCCCTGCCATTTGGTGTACGGAAGATAGATGCCCTGCGTACCCTCACAACAGAGAGCCTTGCAGTGTTTATCCCGTTCCGTATGCAGGAAATCTACCATGAAAACGGTGTGTATTACGGTCAGAATGTCATCAGCAAAAATATGATTATCGCCAACCGCAGGCAGCTCCTTAACGGCAATTCCTTTATTCTTGGTGTGTCAGGTGCAGGAAAATCCTTTACCGCAAAGGAAGAAATGACGAATATCATTCTGACCGACCCTAATGCCGATATAATCATCATTGACCCAGAGCGTGAATATTCCCCGCTTGTGAAAGCAATGCAGGGAGAGGTCATTCATATCTCTGCGACAAGTGAAAATCACATCAATGCTATGGATATGAACTCCGATTACGGTGACGGTGCAAACCCTGTCATTCTGAAATCTGAGTTTATTTTATCCCTTTGCGAACAGCTCATCGGCGGCACGAACTTGGGAGCAAAGCAGAAATCCATCATTGACCGCTGTACGGCAAGCGTGTACCGTTATTATCAGCAGGGCAACTATATGGGAACGCCGCCCACCTTGCAGGACTTCCGTGAGGAACTGTTAAAACAGAATGAGCCAGAAGCACAGGAAATCGCCCTTGCGATTGAGCTGTTTACGGACGGGTCGCTCAACACCTTTGCAAAGCACACGAATGTTGATACCCACAGCCGTCTTATCTGCTATGACATTCTGGATTTGGGCAAGCAGTTACAGCCTATCGGTATGCTTGTGGTGCTTGACAGCATCTTAAACCGTATCACCCAGAACAGAGCCAAAGGCAGAAATACCTTTATTTTTATTGATGAAATCTATCTGCTCTTTCAGCACGAATACTCTGCAAACTTCCTCTTTACTCTCTGGAAGCGTGTGCGTAAATACGGTGCGTACTGTACGGGTATTACGCAGAATGTAGACGACCTTTTGCAGAGCCATACCGCAAGGACGATGCTTGCTAACAGTGAATTTATCATTATGCTTAACCAAGCGTCTACGGACAGGCTTGAGCTTGCCAAGCTCCTTAATATCTCCGACCTTCAGATGAGCTATATCACGAATGTCGGTGCAGGACAGGGATTACTCAAAGTTGGCAGCTCCCTTGTGCCGTTTGTAAACAAGTTCCCACGCAATACCGAGCTTTACAAACTGATGACGACCAAGTTCGGTGAGGTCTAAGAAAGGAGGTCTTTTATGGCTGATATTAAATTCCGTGATACGGCTCATCGTGATTTCTTTCTGGAAAATATGATGAAATGCAGAGTGAACGACTGTTATCACAGGGCATTTTTCTATGTAATGGGTATCGCTTCGGAAACGAGGGCGAACATTAACCAGATGTTCAATTTCAAGGAGGACTGCATCGAGCCAGAGGGTATGCACGGCGGCTGGCAGACAAGCGGAACAGTTAAGGTCTGCCATATTGCTTTTAACCTTTGGAACGGGTATGCAGAGGAAGGGCGGGAACGGTATTTCACGCCAGAGGAGTTGTTCTGCTGTGAATTTGCTCCCTACTTTATGGAGGGTATCAAGGTCAGATACCCCGAATATTGCAGGGAGCTTCCTGCTCCCAGAAAACAGACAGAAATTTCAAGATAAGAAAGGAAAAACCTATGAAGAATTATAAATCTATTATCTGTATTGCCGCCGCCGTGTGCCTGTTAGGTACGGCGGCTTTTTGCGGCTTCCGTATTTACCATCACTATGCACAGGTGGACGAGCAGACGGAAGCCTTTGAGGAGATTGCCGAAATGGTAGAGCAGGCTCCCACGGAGAAAACCGTGCCAGACGATACCCCTGTCAGCGAGGGAGAAGATGTGCTTGCCAAGTATCAGGAATTGTATTTACAGAATGAGGATATGGTCGGTTGGATTTCCATTGCCGGCACGACAATCAATTATCCTGTGATGCAGAGTAGGAACAATCCGAATTTCTATCTGAAGCACAATTTTGAAAAAGAGTACAGCGACTTAGGTACGCCTTATGTGCAGGAGAATGGTGATATTGTCGAAAGTGAAAATTTGGTTATCTACGGTCATCACATCAAGGGTGGCAAGATGTTTGGAGCGTTGGAGGATTACAAGTCCAAGAACTTCTATGAGGAACACAAGACTATTCAGTTTGATACCCTCACAGAGCAGGCAGAGTATGAAATCGTCGCTGTGTTTAAGACTGTGGCGTACAGTTCTGAGGGCTTCCGATACTATGACTTTGTTGATGCGGAGAATGAGGAAGATTTTAATTCCTATGTCGGGAAGTGCAAGGAGCTTGCTTTGTATGATACAGGTGTGACCGCTGAATACGGCGACAGGCTCATTACCCTTTCCACCTGCGAATACTCCGCACAGAACGGCAGGCTCGTTGTTGTGGCAAAAAAGGTCGGCTGATTTGAACGCAAATCCTCTGGGAAAGGAGGTTCTCTATGGCTGATATAAAAACCAGAGATGCGGTCAAAGGTACGATAAAGACCATAGATAAAGCCGCCATAGCCAGTGAGCGTATGAAGTCTGCCTATGTGGGGATAAAGGGCAAGGCGGAACAGGGATATTACGCTGATGAAAACTCTGCCACTGAATATGCTGCGGATAGGATTTCTTGTGCAGCAGACCGTGTAAAAGACGAAGTTATCCATCAGTTCAATAAGCGGGGGCAAAAGGCAGTCAAGACAACGCAAGAGAATATCGGTAAGGCAAAAGATAAAATAACCGATTTCAAGCAAAGTCGGGCTGTCAAAGCCGCAGAACAGGAAGCAGCACAGAATATGTCAGAACAACACGGCTTGCAGATCCGTCACGGGGCTGCAAGCCGTTCCTCTGCCCCCGATGTTTCCCAGACAGCAAAATCGCAGTTGATAAAGACCCGACAGCAGGGGCAAAAAATGATTAAGACCACAGCCCGAAATACAGAAAAAGCGGTGAAAGCAACTGCTAAGGGAACGGTCAAGACAACCGAAAAGGGAATTAAAACCGCACAGGCAACTTCTAAGGCGGCAATCAAAACGACAGAAACCTCGGTAAAAACCGCACAGGCAGCGGCAAAGGTTTCTGCGAAAACTGCCCAAAAGGCAGCACAGGCGGCAAAAGTCACCGCAAAGGCAACCGCCGAAGCCACCAAAGCGACGGTCAGAGCCACCATAGCTGCGGTCAAGGCGATTATTGCAGGAACAAAAGCTCTGATTTCTGCTATAATTGCAGGCGGTTGGATTGCAGTTGTGATTATTCTCATTGTTGTCCTGCTCGGCTGTGCTGTTTCCCTGTTTGTCGGCGGAAGCGGAAGCAACGCCTATACCCCTGTCAGTGCAGAGGTGGAAGCCTATGAGCCTTTGATACAGAAATATGCCAAACAGTACGGCATCTCCGAATATGTGGAGCTTATCAAGGCGGTGATGATGCAGGAAAGCGGCGGGCGTGGGCTTGACCCCATGCAGGCGGCGGAGGGCAGCTTTAACACAAGGTATCCCCATGAGCCGAACGGGATACAAGACCCAGAGTATTCCATCCAGTGCGGCGTACAGGAGCTGAAAGCCGCCCTTATTTCTGCCGAGGTGGAAAACCCGATTGACATGGAGCGTATCAAGCTCGCCTTGCAGGGCTATAACTTTGGCAATGGGTATATCTCATGGGCAAAAACCAACTACGGCGGTTATTCCTATGCCAATGCGGTAGAATTTTCCACCATGCAGGCACAGCGGTTAGGGTGGGAAAAGTACGGCGACACACAGTACCCCGCCCATGTGTTACGCTATTATCCGTATGGACGGGCATTTACAAGCGGCGGCAACCAAGCCATTGTAGAGGTTGCCTTGACGCAGCTCGGCAATGAGGGAGGTCAGCCTTATTGGAGTTGGTACGGCTTTGAGGGGCGTGTGGAATGGTGTGCCTGCTTTGTGTCATGGTGTGCTGACCAGTGTGGTTATATCGAAAGCGGGATTATCCAGAAATTCGCAGGCTGCGTGGACGGCTCAAATTGGTTTAAGGGTAACGGACAATGGCAAGACAGAAACTACGAGCCGCAGGCAGGCGATATTATCTTTTTTGATTGGGAAGGCGACGGAGAAACCGACCATGTAGGCATTGTGGAGAAATGCGAAAACGGTGTCGTTTACACCGTGGAGGGGAATTCTGGCGACGCTTGCAGACAAAAGCAATATACGGTTGGAAGCAGCTCCATCTATGGTTACGGTGTTCCTGCCTATTAAAAATGGGCAAAAGAAAAACCAGAGGTTTATTCCTCTGGCTCTTTTGCCTTACATAGTCCGCTGACAGTTGCTTCAACTATGGACAGCTCTTTATCGTTTAGTTTGTCGAGTTCTGCGTCTAAGCGTCTGCGGACGGAACTTCTTTTGACCTCATTATCTGGGAATATGTATTCATCAACCGATACACCGAACATTGTCACAAGCTGAATGAACAGCTCCAGACTTGGCTTTTGTCCCTCATTTTCAATCGCTTGAAGATGTCTTGGGTCATAATCTACAATACGAGCAAGCTGCTCTCTGGTCAAACCTTTTGCTGTCCTTGCTTTCTTGATTGCCTGTCCTATCGGTGTAAAATCGAAGTCAAAATCATTGTTTCTTGTGTCCATAAACTCACCACCTTGTATCTGCAAAATGCTACTGTTATATTTTACAGAAATGTGAGCTCTTATAGAACGGTTTGAAATCTCTGATATTAGGATATAAAATCTCTTATTACAGGCGGTCAAAGTTCATAATTGCACACTTGATACTGTTCGTTCAAACGGCTATAATATATACAGTACACCTTAGGAGGTCAGATATGTTTGAATATATGACAGCACAGGAAGCCGCTGAAAAGTGGAATGTATCGTTAAGATGGGTACAAAGACTTTGTAAAGGAAACCGTATTGAGGGGGTTATGAATATTAACCGTGTGTGGCTTATTCCGAAAAATGCTGAAAAGCCTGCTGATGCAAGAAAAAAGTTGATGAAAAATTGAAAAATTTTCGTTAGTGTTTATTATGGAGGTGTTATATGTGAGGTACAGGATTTTAATTTCCGATGATGAAGTTGATATAGTTGAAATGCTTACAGGATTTTTTAGAAGCAAGGGCTATGAGGTCTTTTCTGCTTATAATGGAGTAGAAACCCTCAAATTAGCAGAATTACAACCAGATATAATCTTATTAGATATAAATATGCCGAAGCTTGATGGGATTGAAGTCTGCAAGAAAATTAGGGATTATGTTTCTTGCCCTATACTCTTTTTAACTGCCCGTATTGAAGAAAATGATAAGGTACAAGGATTTTCCGTAGGTGGTGATGATTATATTGTTAAGCCGTTTTCTCTTGTTGAACTTGAAGCCAGAGTGCAAGCACATTTAAGAAGAGAAGAACGACATCAAACGAATACAAAAGTTAAGTTTTCAGGAGAACTTTTAATTGACTACTCTGAAAGAAATGTTTATATACAGAACCAACCTATTGGTCTTGTAAAAAAAGAATTTGACATTGTTGAGTTATTATCTCAAAACGCAGGACAAGTTTTTGATAAAGAGAGAATTTATGAAAGAGTTTGGGGATATGACAGTGAGGGAGATAGTAGTGTTGTTGCCGAGCATATTCGCAGAATACGAACAAAAATTGCAGCATACACAAATAAATCTTATATTGAAACAGTTTGGGGGTGTGGATATAAGTGGATAAGATAAAGAAAATGTGGCGTAACCTGTCATTGCGAAAAAGTATAATACTTTATATCTCAGCGTTTGTAATTCTTGCCATTCTATTAAGTGCAGGAACAGCTACTTTGTGCAATAATGCTACAAAAACGATTGAAAGCAAATATCCCCCAACAGGAGAAAAATATTATTTAACAAATGAAAATGGAGAAAGACTCGGTGATGGCAATTATATTGGAGTTGCACCTGTTGCAATGTCTGAAAAAGACCAACGGTTACTTTCAATATGTGAAGTTGCCCCAATAATTGCAACTCCGATTTATTCAGCGTTATGTATCATTACGGCGACCTTGTTATTCTATAGAAACAAGTTAAAAAAACCACTTACAGAATTAAAAGCCGCTTCTGAAATGATTTCTAATAATAATTTAGACTTCTCAATTAAATATGACAGCAAAGATGAATTAGGAGAATTGTGTTCATCATTTGAAACAATGCGTTTTACCCTTGCTAATAATTTCTCTGAAATGTGGCGGCAAATGGAAGAACGAAAACAACTCAATGCTGCGTTTGCTCACGATTTACGTACTCCACTTACCGTATTAAAAGGGTATAATGAAATTTTACAGTCCAACCATGACCCAATAACCAAAAGCACCGCTGCAACAATGAGAAAACATATTTTCCGTTTGGAAAGATATGTTGATAGTATGAGCCACTTGCGTCGTTTAGAAGATGCTCAACCCATAAGTGACAAGTCTAATATAAGCGGTTATGTGACCGCAATAGCTGATAGTGCAAGAATTTTGTGTGAGCAAAGTGGAAAAACTCTTTCTATTCAAAATAACATTTCCGATATTCCTATTGGCATTGATTATACTTTTGTTTCACAAGTGAATAATAATTTGATTTCAAACGCAATCCGATACGCAACATCAAAGGTAAACATCACTTACACAAGTAATAATGATGGCTTTTATCTCTCTGTTTCAGACAATGGATGTGGCTTTTCAAAAAATATTTTAAGCAAAGCAACCAATCCATATTTTACGGAAGAAGAAAATCACTCTGAGCATTTCGGACTTGGGCTGTACATCTGTAAAATTTTATGCGAACATCACGGTGGTTATCTGAAAATTGAAAATTGCTCAATCGGAGCAAAAGTGACTGCTTTTTTCAAATCTCTCGATTAGTAGATAAAAAGTAGAAAATTGCATTCTATACTCTCTATGTAAACACATGGAGAGTATTTTTTTGCTCCCTAAGACGAAAGGAGTTTTTGATATGGAACTTAAAGCAATTCAACTAACAAAGCAATATGGCTCAAAAACAGCCGTAAACCATTTGAACCTCTCATTATCAAATGGCGTTTACGGTTTGCTTGGTGCAAATGGTGCGGGAAAAACTACCCTTATGCGGTTACTCTGCGATATTCAGACACCGACCTCTGGGAAAATTACTTTGGACGGGAAAAACATATCTGTACTCGGGGAGAAGTACCGTAATTTATTGGGATATTTACCGCAACAGTTTGGATATTATCCAGATTTTACAGCTTGGGATTTCCTTATGTATGTTGCGGCATTAAAAGGACTGAGTGAAAAACAAGCTCATAAGAAAGCAACAGAATTGTTGGAAGCTGTTGACTTAGCAGAGAAAAGAAACCTCAAAATCAAAACTTTCTCTGGTGGTATGAAACAACGTTTAGGTATTGCACAGGCGATGTTGAATAATCCACGCATCTTAATTTTAGATGAGCCGACAGCAGGTCTTGACCCAAAAGAGCGTGTCCGTTTTCGTAATCTGATTAGTGCATTTTCTAAAGATAGAATAGTTATTCTCTCTACGCACATTGTTTCTGATGTCGAGTTTATTGCTGAGGACATTATTATGATGAAAGACGGTCAGATTCTCCATTTTGGAAAAACGCAGGAAATTACCACAGAAATTGACGGACAGGTATGGGAATGTACAGTTCCGACCAGTCGTGCGGAGCAATATTCTGAAACTCTGAATATAAGCAATTTGCGAAACATTGAAAATAATTGTACGGTTCTGCGTGTGATTTCTGAACAGTCGCCTATGGAAAATGCGATAAAAGTAGAACCTACATTAGAGGATTTGTATCTATTCTATTTTAAAGGAGTGAACGAATAATGAAAAATCTAATTAAGTTTGAATTACGAAAAATATTGACAAAACGCTTTGCGGTTATTTCTGTTGCTGCCGTATTACTATTGTCCTTGATACTGTCTTTTTCCACGCTTCACAGTATGTACGCATTTGACGGAAACGGTACAGAGGAAACTGGAAAAGCTGCGGTTGAAATTGATAAGCAAATTGCATTGAAGTATGAGGGAAAGTTAACTGACAATAAAGTACAGCAGATGATGTCTGAGTTTAAGCCTACTCAAGATTTACATGGAATGAACGCAAAATACATTTATCAAAATGCTTTGCAGTCTTCTGTATTCTCCCATTTTGCTGATATAGATGGTAGTTGGAACGGGTTAAGCGTAGCTGATGTATTTGGCGATAAAGAAATAAAAGTTGGGTATGTAAACGGTTGGCTTAGTACAAGCCAAAATATGGCGAAGATTTTTATTGTCCTTTCATTAGTAATTATTTTGCTAATTGCTCCTGTTTTCTCTGGCGAGTATGGTGGAGTGGATAACATTATTTTGACAAGTAAATACGGAAAGACAAAATGTGCCACGGCAAAAGTATTAGCAAGTTTACTTTCAGCCGTTTTCATAACGACTTTGGTTGTTATTTTCAATTTGCTTATTGCGGTTGCTATTTATGGAACAGAGGGGCTGGACTGCTCTATCCTTTTTGCTCCAATAGATTTTTTAGAAGGGTATATTCCATTTAATATTACTTGCGGAACAGTATTAAAGTATCAAATCCTGTTGGCGTTTATGAGTGCAATCAGTGTAACAGGAATAGTTTTAATTCTGTCTGCTGTTTGTAAAAGTCAAATGATAGCGTTTGTAATTTCAGCAGCTATTCATGTGATACCGATAATGCTTCCTATCTCTGAAACAAGTGCATTATATCGAATTATTGTGCTGATGCCCCTTTTCTATTCACAGTATATTTCCATAATGTCTGTTGAACAAATGCACAATGGTATGCTTTATGCAGTATGGTCTATTCCTGTTGCGATTGCTTTAGTAGTAATAGGTTCAATCATTTCCCATAAGGCATTTTCAAAACATCAAGTAAGATAAGCTTTAAAATCAATATGAAGCAAGCCCATCAAATAAAAAAACGGTGCTTTGGTGGGCAGTATAAACATGCCCAGATGAAAATTTAACTTCCCTCTGAACCCGTTTTCGAGTTTGGAGGGATTTTTTATGCGATGGTCGCATATGACCGCAATGCTGCTCATCAGAAGCAGCTACTATTTACGGAGTGTCACAGTGGAGTGAAGATTATCTTTTAGAAAAAATCATCACTTACTCGTGGCACTCTTACATTTTACAAGCAGAGATTACATCTCTTGATTATAGATATGTTTACGCTCATTGCCGTAGAGGTCTTAGTACCTTTGCGGCTTTTTGTTTGTCGAAAGATGTCTTAACACAAAACAAGGCTATTTCTTGCGTTGGTTGCCGTTCACCGCCTGCCAATCTGGATTTTCAAAAAAATTCAGATTGGAGGAAACAATATGGCATACAACAAAGCCAAAGAAGAAAAGAAATGGCGGCTCTGGAAAGAAGCCGAGGAAAAACAGTTACGGAGCTTGGGGGTTAATGAGGACGATATAGAAAAGCTCCGTGTTCACGATTGGACGATTTTTAATTCAGACAGACGGTATTATCAGCGAGTGCAGGAAACAGGTACATATCTTGACGAGCTTGTTGAAGATACTACACAGCCCGAAGTCAAAACGGTTGAGGATTTTCTGGACAGTATCGAAAACCAGCACCTCTATCAAGTTTTGATTAAGGTGGACAGGCTTACATTGCAGATTGCTTTGATGAAGATACAAGGATATTCAACCCGTGAAATTGCGGTGTATCTGGATATTACTGAAAAAGCAGTTTACAGAAGAATGGATAGGCTCAAAGAAAAATTAAAAAAGTTATTTGAGTAGAGGGGAAAATTGAATATTCCCACGGGCTACAGGGTGAGAGGACAAAAAACTCTTGCCCTGTTTTCCTTTGTGTGGCGAAAACGGGATTGCTCCTTGACAACCGAATACTCATTCGCCAAATACTTCCTCTTTGTGATTGTGATGAGCATAAGCGTGTGCAGCGGTACGCCATGACCTGCCAAATGGACAACACGAAGGAATAGTTAGCGAAGAATTATGGCAAAAAGCTCACACAAAACGTATGGCAACAGGAATTAAGCAGCCGTCCAAAATAGGTAAGGACAGGTCGCATCTGTTGACGGGAATATTAAAGTGTCCTATTTGTGGAAGCTCAATGTATACGAATAAACATGCGTGGACGAATAAAGATGGCACATACAAAGAAGTTTACTATTATATCTGCGGTAGGAACAAGCAGGAGCGAGGGCATCATTGTGATTACAAGGCATCGCTTAGAAAAACAGACATTGAACCACTTGTAATTGAAGCTGTTAAAGAATTGGTAAGTGATAAATATTTTGCAAAAGAGATAGAAAAGCGTATTGGCGTACAGACTGATACCACTGCTATTGATAAGGAACTTGCCAATTATGAGAGCAAGCTGAAAGAAGTAGATTTGAATAAAGCTCGTCTGGAGCGAGAGATTGATAATCTGCCTATTGATGCTCGTTTCAGAGAAAGAAAAATCCACGACATGACATTAAGGCTTGATGGATTGTATGATACGATTGTCGAGTTGGAAGAACGGATTGAAGATGCAAAGCTGAGAAGAAGTTCTATCGAAATGGAAGCAATCACTCTGGACAATATTTACAAGCTTATGCTGAATTTCGGAAAGCTCTATGATATAATAAGTGACGAGGAAAAGAAAAATCTTATAACTTATCTAATAAAGGAAATTCAGATATATCCTAATGGAGAGTCAGAGATGCCTTTGAAGTCGATAGAGTTTAATTTTCCGATATATCGTGATGGACAAGAGGTAAGGCGGCTCTTGTGGGAAAAAGGTAATACCGTTGAGAGTGTGGCACTGATTTTGAAAGAACAGCCGGCAATTGATTAATGTTGCAGCATGAAGGTATCATTGCACAGAATAGATGCTCAAAATTAAAAGAGAAGTATGTGATTGAAATAAAGCATACGACAAAACAACGCATTGCGTAACATACAAGACTATGTTACAATAATAAAAATGCATTAAGAGGGGATATATTATGACTATAGCAGAGACAATAAAGCAGCTCAGAGAAAGCGTTGGAATGACTAGAAAAGAATTTTCACAGCACACAGGTATTCCTGTGCGTACATTAGAGGACTGGGAGGCATCAAGAAGAACTCCACCAGAATACATTCCACGGCTGATTGCATACCAGTTAAAGTATGAGGAACTGCTCAGAGAGAAAGAAAATGACAATTTATAATTGAGTTTTAATTTATAAAAAGTGTTCTGATCCGGGCACTTTTTATAAAATTTTAAGTAGCCAGTACAATTATTAGATGTTAATATATTACTATGTAACCCGAAACTGATATTTAAGAGCGAAGGGAGATTTTATTGAAGGCTGGATTATTAAGGACACAATTTAGTTACCAGAATACAGTGGTAAGAGAGAAGATGAAGGAAAAGACAAAGGAGTCTGTTAGTGCGGTAGTACCGATAATGCTTATAGTGTTGCTTCTTGGCTTCACAATAGCACCTCTTTCACCTAGTATACTGGTTGAATTCATTGTTGGAGCCGTGCTGGTTATTATTGGCATGGTGTTTTTTTCTTTAGGGGCAGAATTGTCCATGACGCCAATGGGTGAAAGAGTTGGCGGAAGTATGTTAAGGACTAAGAAATTATGGATGATTGTAGCAATTGGATTTATTCTTGGAGTTATAATTACGATTTCTGAGCCGGATTTGCAGGTGCTTGCAGGACAGGTGGCAGCAGTTCCTAATATGGTGCTTATATTATCTGTAGCAGTTGGAGTGGGTGTATTTCTTGTTGCTGCACTTTTAAGAATACTTTTTGGAATACCGTTAGCGCCGCTTCTGCTAGTGTTTTATGCAATTGTTTTTGCACTTGCGATGTTTGTTCCTAAGGATTTTCTTGCAGTTGCATTTGACTCAGGCGGAGTAACGACAGGACCGATGACTGTACCATTTATAATGGCTCTTGGTGTGGGTATTTCTTCTATCCGAAACGATAAACATGCCGGCAATGATAGTTTTGGCCTTGTATCATTATGTTCAATCGGTCCAATACTTGCAGTTCTTATTCTTGGAATGGTTTATAGTACAGAGGGTAATTTTACAACAACAGCAATTTCTGAAGTAAGCGATTCTGTTGAACTTGGTAAGCTGTTCCTGTATGAGATACCGAAATATCTGAAAGAAATAGCACTGTCACTTCTTCCGATAGTTGTATTTTTCGGAGTGTTTCAGATATTTGCTCCAAAGATGAATAAGAAGTCGCTTATTAAGATATGCGTTGGACTTGTGTATACATATATTGGACTTGTACTTTTTCTTACAGGTGCTAATGTTGGATTTATTCCAGCAGGTAATTATCTTGGTTCAGTGCTTGCTTCATTATCATTTAGATGGATTATCGTACCTACTGGCATGATAATAGGATATTTCATTGTTAAGGCAGAGCCTGCTGTATATGTGCTTATGCATCAGGTAGAAGAACTGACATCAGGAAGCATATCAGGCAAATCAATGCAGATAAGTCTTTCTGTAGGTGTTGCAGTATCTGTTGGTCTTTCAATGATAAGAGTGCTGACAGGCATCTCAATATTATATTTTCTTATTCCGGGTTATGGAATAGCACTGATACTTACGCTTTTTGTTCCTAAGATATTCACTGCCATAGCATTTGACTCCGGAGGAGTTGCGTCAGGTCCGATGACAGCTACATTTTTACTGCCACTGGCACAGGGAGCATGTCTCGCAGTAGGCGGTAATATTGTAACTGACGCATTCGGTGTTGTTGCCATGGTTGCCATGACACCTCTTATAACTTTGCAGATACTTGGTGTTATATACAGAATCAAGGACAGCAGGAGAGCAAATGTGCCACAGACTGTTACACCTGTTGTGGATATGTTTGCAGAGCTTTCAGATGATGCGATTATTGAATTGTAGAGGTGACGGATATGAGTGAAGTATATGTAATGGTAACAATATGCAGCAGGAAGAATATGCCGCGTTTTGTTGATTGTTATAAGGATTATAATGTTGAAGCAGCTAATATATCGTTAGGCAGGGGAACAGCATCAAGTGATGTACTTGATTTACTGGGACTTGAGGATGACGAGAAGGGTATCCATATGTCACTTGTTACAGAGAATACATGGAAGAATGTTAAGAAGGGGCTTCAGAGTAAGTTAAGAATAGATGTGCCAGGAACCGGAATCGCATTTATAGTGTCGCTAAGCAGTATTGGTGGCAAGAGAGAACTGGGATTCTTAATTGACGGGCAGGAATATAAGAAAGGAGATGAGAGCACATTGAAGGATACGAAACATGAACTTATTGTCGCAATAGCTAATTATGGATATAATACACAGGTGATGAGAGCTGCGGAAGAAGGCGGCGCAACAGGTGGAACTGTGCTTCATGGAAAGGGCGTTGGAATGAAGCGTGCAGAGCAGTTCCTTGGAGTTTCGCTGGTTTCTGAGAAGGAAGTAATTCTTATTGTTGCAAAGTCATCACAGAAAAATGCTATTATGCGTGCTATAATGGACAAAGCCGGCGTAGACAGCAAGGCAGGAACTATTGTGTTCTCACTTCCTGTTACAAGTACGGCAGGACTGCGTATTCTTGAGGATTCGCAGGATGAAGAGGTTAATGATGAAAACAATAATTGACTACCAGAATGATGAAAGAGAAAAGGTTCTGCTTGATGTAAGAGACAAGCAGGAATTCGAGAAGGAAACATATCCCGGAGCAAGAAATTGGTACTGGGAAGAACTGATTAAGGTGCTTGAAGAAACACCTGATGAATTCACACAGCAGTTTGATAAGAGTGTTCCTATATATCTTCTGTGTTATACAGGCTTGCACAGTGATGATCTGGCAGATATTCTCGAAGATATGGGTTATGAGGTCTACAGTCTGTATGGCGGCTGGGGCGCTTATATGAAGTGGAAGTTCGAGAATTATGTCAAGGAAGCACAGGCAGAGAATGAGCTTTCGGGTGAAGAAAGAGTTAAGGAAATAGAGCGGAGCATAGTCAAGAAGTTCAGAAAGCCTATATGGAGAAAGTTCACACAGGCACTTAATGAATACGACCTTATACAGGATGGAGATAAGATTGCAGTCTGTATATCAGGTGGTAAGGATTCTATGCTTATGGCGAAGCTTTTTCAGGAGCTCAAGAGGCATGGAAAGAATAATTTTGAACTAGTATTCTTAGTTATGAATCCGGGATACAATGATATTAATTATCAGGTTATTCTTAATAATGCAAAGATTCTTGATATTCCTATAACCGTGTTCAAATCAGAGATATTCGATACGGTTGCAGATATAGAGGAGTCTCCATGTTATCTGTGTGCCAGAATGAGAAGAGGATATCTGTATAGTAAGGCTAAAGAACTGGGCTGCAATAAGATTGCGTTAGGTCATCATTATGATGATGTTATTGAAACAATTCTTATGGGAATGTTATACGGTGCGCAGATTCAGACTATGATGCCAAAGCTTCACAGCACTAATTTTGAGGGCATGGAACTTATAAGACCACTTTACCTTATAAGAGAAGCTGATATAATACATTGGAGAGATTATAATAATCTTGCATTTATACAGTGTGCATGCAGGCTTACAGAGAGCTGTGCTTCATGTGGTGGCACAGAAAAGGGTTCTAAGAGAGGCGAGATCAAGCAGCTTATCAAAGACCTGACTAAGGTAAGCCCTTACATTGAGAAGAACATATTCAGAAGTGTTGAAAATGTTAATCTTGATACAGTTATTGCGTATAAGCAGTACGGTGTTAAGCATAATTTCCTTGAAAGATATGATGAAATGGGAAGACTCAATGGCGCATCAGGCAGTCAGACAGCAGATAATAAGGAGATGGAATAAATATGTCATCACAATATAATTGCGATTACTGCAATAACCTTGTATATGACGAGGAGATTGAAGGATATGTATGTGATGTTGATATGGACGAGGACGATTACGCAAGACTTTTAAGTTCTTCATATAAGCAGTGTCCATATTATCAGAGCAATGACGAATATAAGATAGTACGTCATCAGATGTAATGTTTATATTAAGGGGGAATCTATGGACGATAAGAGGTATGCGGTTCTTATTGATTCGGACAATATTTCATCAAAATATATTTCTAATATATTAGATGAAATGACTAAGTATGGAGTTATAACGTACAAGCGAATATATGGGGACTGGACAAGTCCGCAGGCGGGCAAATGGAAGAAAGAATTGATGGAGAATTCAATTACACCAATACAGCAGTTTCGCAACACAGTAGGCAAGAATGCTACTGATTCAACACTTATAATTGACGCTATGGATATTCTGTATACGAAAAATGTGGATGGATTCTGTATTGTATCAAGTGATGGAGATTTTACAAGACTGGCAAGCAGGCTGCGTGAATCTGGCATGGAAGTTATTGGAATGGGTGAGAACAAAACACCAAGGTCATTCAGGGCAGCATGTTCAGTATTTACTGATCTGGAACTTTTACAGGATCAGGAGGATGAAGAAATTACAGCTATTAATAATAAGCAGAGGCCTAACAGATCACACAATATTATACGAATTTCCAAAATCGAAAATGCTATTATTGAGATTATCCAGGAAAATGATAATAAGGGAAAGCAGACGGATTTAGGAGAGATAGGAAGCCGTTTGCAGAAAAAATATTCTGACTTTGATGTCCGTAATTATGGGTATAGCTCATTATCCACATTTATCAATGAGATGGATGGGTTCAAGACATATAAGGTTAATAATGCAGTACTGGTAAAGCTCAAAGAAGATGACAATATTAAAGAACAGGTTGTTAAATACGCAATAGATAATGTCAGAGCAAGCAAGGCAACAGGAGTTGAGCTTGCAATACTTGGACAGAGAATACATAGTCAGTATCCGAAATTCAAGGCAAAGGAATATGGTTATTCAACTCTGACAAAATTTGTATCAAGCATAAAAGAACTGCTAATAGAAACAACAGATAACAAAAGAATAGTATTTATAAGAAAGAAGGTGTCATAATGAACAAGATAGCAAGTTTTACGGTGAATCATCTTGATTTACTGACAGGTGTATATGTATCAAGAAAGGATTATATCGGAGATGTATGTCTTACAACATTTGATTTAAGATTTACAAGACCTAATGAAGAGCCACCTATGGATACTCCGGGGATTCATTCAATTGAACATCTTGTTGCTACATTTTTAAGGAATCATGCAGAATGGGCTGAGAAAACTATATATTTCGGACCTATGGGCTGCAGAACAGGTTTTTATGTTATATTTGCAGGAGATTTAAAGTCTGAGGATATTATCGGGGTATTAAGAGAAGCTGCCGATTATGTTCTTAATTATGACGATAATACACCAATTCCTGGATATTCACCAAGAGACTGTGGTAATTATCTGGATAACAATCTTAAGCTTGCGAAGATATATATGAAGAAGTTTAAGGAGGAGGTTCTGGATAATCCGGTTGAGGAGAGGTTGAGTTATCCTGTGTAGGTTTGTGGCCAGTCTGGGGGTATCGGGCTGTGGCTTTCATGGATTACTGCGCTTAGCAGGAGTAAATGCCGCCATATACAGAGCTTTTTACAGCGTGCAAAAGCAAACGCACTTCGTTTGAACGAGCTTTTGCACGCTGAACTTTTGTCTATGGCGGCATTAACTCCTGCACAGCTCGTAATAAATCAAGCCACAGCCCGATACCTCCAGACTGGCAATCTACACAGTGGATGCTTCAAGGGTGAAAATCGCACTAATCAGAATCGGATTGCCTGTCTGATTAGTGGGATTTTTTGTGATGTGAGTAGAACCAGCCAGATTCGGCTTCGCCTGTCTGGCTGGATATAAAGTAAGATAGCCGAAAACAGATTCAGCTTTGCTTGTCTGTTTTCGGCTATCTTTTTATGAGAGTGATTTATAACAATTAGTTATGTATTATACCTCGAATAATAATTCGCTGTAGCTTGGGAATGGCCAGAATTCTTTATCTACTATCATCTCGGCTTTATCTACTGGAGCTCTTAATTCGTCCATTGCAACCTTTACTGTATCTCTGAAGTATTCAGCCTGTGCTTTTCCTTCAAATGTAGCTGCTGTAGCAACTGTCTCTGCAAGCTTAGCTGAAGCTGCTTTCATTTCCTTTAAGTAACCAGATACTTCTGTAAGGATGTCTGCCTGAACTGAAGCGTCTGCACCAGCTTCCTTAACTGAAAGTACTGAGTTAGCAAGTTCTGTTGTGTATGAGATAATAGCAGGAATGATTTCCTTGCCAGCCATATCTATCATTGTCTTAGCTTCGATGTTGATTGCCTTAGAGTAAGCCTCGTACTTAATCTCAGCTCTTGACTTTAATTCAGCTTCTGTGAATACACCAAATCCTTCAAACATCTTAACTGTTTCAGGTTTAACAAGTGAACCAACAGCCTCAACCATAGATTTGATATTAGGAAGTCCTCTTCTTTCAGCCTCTGCTACCCATTCATCTGAATAACCGTTACCATTGAATACAACTCTGTGATGGTCTGTGAAAAGCTTCTTAATCATATCATGGACAGCCATCTGCATATCCTCAGAACCCTCTAATTCATCAGCAATTTCCTTAAAGCTTTCTGCAACGATTGTATTAAGAACAACATTTGCAGGAGCGATAGAATCTGAAGAACCAACCATACGGAACTCAAACTTGTTACCTGTGAATGCGAATGGAGATGTTCTGTTTCTATCTGTAGCATCCTTGTTAAGGTCTGGAAGAGTAGAAGCACCAGTCTTTAACTTACCTTTCTGGATAGAGCTTGTAGCATCACCCTTATCGATTAACTGCATAACTACATCTTCAAGCTGCTCGCCAAGGAACATAGAGATGATAGCTGGAGGTGCTTCATTAGCTCCAAGTCTGTGATCGTTACCAACATCAGATGCAGACTCACGAAGAAGGTCAGCATGTTTATCAACAGCCTTCATAATTGCACCAAGTACAAGAAGGAACTGGAAGTTTTCATGTGGTGTCTTACCAGGATCAAGCATGTTAATTCCATCATCAGTTGTGATAGACCAGTTGTTATGCTTACCAGAACCGTTAACACCTGCAAATGGCTTCTCATGGAGAAGGCAAACAAGACCATGTCTGTAAGCAACCTTCTTCATAACTTCCATCATAAGCTGGTTGTTATCAGTTGCAATGTTGCACTGTGCATAGATAGGAGCTAACTCATGCTGTGCAGGAGCAACTTCGTTATGCTGTGTCTTAGCAGATACACCAAGCTTCCATAATTCTTCATTAACATCCTTCATGAAAGCTGCGATTCTTTCACGGATAGAACCAAAGTAGTGATCATCAAGTTCCTGACCCTTAGGAGGCATAGCTCCGAATAAAGTACGGCCAGAGAAGATAAGATCCTTTCTCTGTAAATATTTCTCTCGGTCTACGATGAAGTATTCCTGTTCAGCGCCTACAGAAGGAGTAACTTTCTTAGATGTTGTGTTACCCATGAGTCTTAAAATACGAAGAGCCTGCTCGTTGATGGCATCCATTGAACGAAGTAATGGAGTCTTCTGGTCAAGAGCCTCACCTGTGTAAGAGCAGAATGCTGTAGGGATACAAAGAGTAGCACCCTGGGCACCTTCACGTACGAATGCAGGAGATGTACAATCCCATGCTGTATATCCTCTGGCCTCGAATGTTGCACGAAGACCACCTGAAGGGAATGATGAAGCATCAGGTTCACCCTTAATCAATTCCTTGCCTGAGAATTCCATAAGCACCTTTCCGTCTGACTTAGGTGCTGATATAAATGAATCATGTTTCTCAGCAGTAGTTCCTGTTAAAGGCTGGAACCAATGTGTGTAATGAGTTGCACCTTTCTCGATAGCCCAGTCTTTCATAGCATTAGCGATAACATCAGCATCTGCTAAAGATAATTCCTGCACACCTTCCATTGTTAATTTAAGGTTTTTGTAAACGTTCTTTGGTAAACGCTCTTTCATAATTGTGTCATTAAACACATTCTCGCCGAAGATGTCAGCTACATTGAATCTTTCACTCATAACTTCCTCATCCTTCCTTTTCTTATCTTTTTATTAGTAAAACTAAAAAATGGCGCCCAAGTATATACTTATACAAATATATAAATGGAACGCCTTTGTTCTACCTTATTTAATTAGCGACAGCCTACTGTCTTTAAATAAAATAACTCATATTGTATGAATTTGCAAGTGCTTTTTTAAAAATATTAAAAAAATTAAGCCTGCATGAAATATGAGTGTTAAAATGCTTATTCTGAAGCGGATGCAGATGCTTCAGAAGATGTTCCATTATCTAACTTAGATTCTCCGACATATGTACCTGATACAATAACACGTTGTTTAGAATCATCTGTGCAGGTTGAAAATGTAACTACCTGTGTTGCGTTAGAAATATCGACTCCGGTATTGTACAGTGATTCAGCCTGGACATTCTTTGCGTATTCGCGAAGGCCGGACAGATTGCTGAAATTGAATGTAAATGTATCACTTATTGGATCAGTTATATATACTGTAAAAATCTTGTACTCACGGATTACATCCTCTGTATATATATAAAAAACATCATTACCTTCCGTCTGGTAGAAACCAGAATTCTTATATCTGGCAAGAGTACCAAACATAGCACCAGAACCCATGTTATGTCCATAGATAATAACATGGCTGGCATTAAGACCCTCTTTAATTCGATAATCAACGAAAAGGCATCCGTTTCGGTTGTAAGTTTTATCAAATGTATGAGTAAGATAAAAATCATTATCGGTTGTCTGGGCAATAGGAAGCCTTATATCTACCGATGGTACATAAAGAAAACCAAGACCATCAGGATTAATATCAAGCAGTGCCTGATGATTATAGACAAAAGGGATTGTTACATCCTGATTATCTTCGCCTATGGTAATATTAACAGGTGTATCATCAAGGACGTTGCCTTCAATATTATCATAAATATCGTTACCCTTCTTGTATTCAAGAAGAATGGATACAAGCCTGACTGCTGCAAAAACAAAAACGCATGCACATATAATTAAAATAATACGGCTTATTATGCTCGAGCGCTTTTTCTTTTTTTCTTTAGCGTCAAAAGCGAAATCCGCTTCGTCTGGTTCTGTTTCAGGTGAAGCAGATGTTATAAAATCATCATCTTCATCTGTCTTTAAGTTACTCATAAATATCTCCAATCATCATCAAGCTTTTCCTGCTGAACCAAAAAGATTAATCTTCTCGCGAACAGTTTCTTTAATTGCTTCGCAGCCTGGAGCCAGAAGCTTTCTAGGATCAAATCCCTTTCCTTCAAGATCTTTGCCTGCTTCTACATATTTTCTTGTTGCATCAGCAAATGAAAGCTGGCATTCTGTATTAACATTAATCTTAGATACACCAAGAGAAATGGCTTTCTGAATCATATCAGCTGGAATTCCTGTACCGCCGTGAAGAACTAATGGCATATCACCAATCTTTTCCTTAACAGCCGCAAGCGTTTCAAAGCTTAATCCTGGCCAGTTAGCAGGATACTTTCCGTGAATATTACCAATACCTGCAGCAAGCATGTCCACACCAAGGTCTGCAATAGATTTACATTCATTAGGATCTGCACATTCACCCATTCCGATAACACCATCTTCCTCGCCACCTATTGAACCAACTTCTGCTTCAATAGAAAGACCAAGATTATGAGCTACATTAACAAGCTCGGTTGTCTTCTTAATGTTCTCATCAATTGGATAATGAGAACCGTCAAACATAATAGATGTGAAGCCTGCTTTGATACATTTGTAGCAGCCTTCGTAAGTTCCGTGGTCAAGATGAAGAGCAACAGGAACTGTGATTCCAAGGGACTTGTCCATAGCCTTAACCATGGCTGCAACAGTCTCAAAACCTGTCATATACTTACCAGCACCTTCAGATACACCAAGGATTACAGGAGCATTCATCTCCTGTGCAGTAAGGAGAATAGACTTAGTCCATTCAAGGTTATTGATGTTGAACTGTCCGACAGCATATTTGCCGGCAAGAGCTTTGTCTAACATTTCTTTAGCTGAAACTAACATATTTCTTTACCTCCATTGCACGATTTTGTATGACAACATTATATCTCATATCATTAAAAATGAAAAGGAATATTTATATGATATTTATGTGTTAATACAAAGAAATATGATGTATAATCATGTATGTCCTAAGGAAATATCTAAAGAGAGGAGACCTGTATGGGTTATTTAACATTTTTTATCAACAGGATAGCACTTGAAGCTGATACCAGTGCCGCAATGGATTTCTATAATAGTGAAGAGCATGCTGGCACAAGCTATCTGCCATTTATTGGGTTCATGCTTTTTCTTGCAGGAATTGTTGTAATTATTGTCGGACTTGCAACATATCTTACGGCAAAACATAATTTTAACATATTCTTTGATGCAAGAGATGTCAGAATGACATATGAGGAACAGATTATGCCTGATGATGAAAAAGCCAGACTTAATAATGAAAAACTTGCTAAAGATAAGAAGAAGGGAAAGATAATAATTATAGTAGGAGTGGTTTTAGTTATAGCTTCATTCGTCGTATTATAATTATATGCAGGATAAAAAACACCGTCTGCCGGAGTAGCAGACGGTGAAAGAGGGAGGAGAGCTGTTTATTAACAACTCGATTTATGAAAAACATATAGTAGAAAATGTCTTGTTCTTATGATTAAATTATATTGAACAAAAGTGAAGAAACAATGTGCATAGTGTTAAATCTTATTGAATTAGATATGAATAAATTATGAACGACTGTGGATTAAGGAGGGGAATATGCCAACAATTTACAAATGTCCCGGGTGTGGTGCTGCTATGGAGTTTGACAGTACAACACAGAAATTAGGCTGTCCGTCATGTGGAATGCAGATTGATGTTCGGGAATATGAAGAGAAATATTCACAGAACAGTACACAGGGAGAATATGACAAAGAGATGAAGATGTACCATTGTAATACATGTGGTGCAGAGCTTGTAGCAGATGAGTATACATCGGCAACATTTTGTTCGTTCTGTGGTAATCCGACACTTGTGGAGGACAGACTTAAAGGTGAATTCAAGCCATCAACAATTATACCATTTAAGATTAACAAGGATAAAGCAGTAGAGATTTACAAAAACTGGTGTAAGAAAGGACCACTCACGCCATCTGCTTTATCAAGAAATTCAACAATTGAGAAAATAAGCGGACTGTATGTACCTTACTGGCTGTATGATTATTCGGCACAGACAGATATGCATGCTAATGCAGAAAGGGTCAGGACAACAAGAAAAGGAGATACAGAGTATATATACACAGATCATTTTCAGGTGTTCAGAAATATATCTGCAAAGTTTGAGAAGATTCCGGCAGATGCATCTGAGAAAATGCCTGATGATGCGATGGATAAGCTGGAGCCATTTAACTATAACGAGTTAACTGCATTTTCAATGCCATATCTTTCAGGATATCTTTCAGAAAGATATAATTATACGGCAGACCAGATACAGGAGAGGGCTACAAGAAGAGCTGACAAATATATAACAGATATTGCAATGTCAACAATTACCGGTTATTCATCTGTTAATATAATCAACAATGACATAACAATGCGTCCGACAGGAAGCCAGTATGCATTATTTCCGGTATGGGTACTTAATTACAGGTTTAACAAGAAGAATTTCCAGTTCATGCTTAACGGACAGACAGGAAAGATAGTTGCTGACAGACCGATAAGCGGAAAGAAAGCATTTGGATTCGGAGCGGGAATATTCATTGTTACACTTATTATTACTATGTTTGGAGGGCTTTTGTTCATATGATGAAGATTAATAAGAAGATAAAGGCTTTCATGAGCATAATTATGGCATGCTTTATGTGTGTGGGAGTGTTGTTAAGTATTAAGACTGATGTGTATGCAGATTCATCAAAGGAATATGTATATGACAATGCAGGAATTCTTACTGCTGATGAGATAAGTAAGCTAAAGAGCCAGTGTAAGAAAGCATCTGAGGATTCAGAGTGTGATATAGTTATTATCACAACTAATATAGGACATGATGGCAGTACGATGGACAGCTATCTTAAGAAATTCCTTGATGATAACGGATATTCAAAGGATGCCGTAATATATGGCGTTGATATGAAATCAAGAGCTGATAGAATGTATACACAGGGCAAGGCAGGAACTGATATTTCACAGGAGACAATTGATGATATAAGAGAAGCGTGTGAGGAGAAGCTTTCGGATAAGGATTATTACAAAGCATTTTCTAAGTATATCAAGAATATGAATATGTGCATGACTACAAGCATAGTCAAGAAACTTACATACAAAATGTGGATAAAGCTTCTCATTGCATCAGGTGTTGCAGTTGCTGCTGTTCTTACAATGATGCATAATGCCAAGGCAAGAATGACTGTAAGCAGCACAGAATATACGAAAGACCATAACTTTAAGGTTAATGACAGAAGAGACGTGTTCATTAATACAACAGTTGTTACAAGACATATTGAGCACAACAATAGCAGCGGAAGCAGCGGCGGAGGCGGTGGAAACAGTGGCTCCGGCGGACATTTCTAGATAATAAAGGCGGGTACAGCAATTAACTGTATCCGCCTTTTTGATGTCAATGGATGAACTTTAATTATAACTTCTCTGGTTCTGGATATTCCTCTCCAAATGTCTCAACAGTAACAGTCTTCATAACCTGTGGTTTTCTAGGTCTGTCGCTGTAATCTGTGTCTACGCCTGCAATCTTGTCAAGAACATCTTCACCCTCGATAAGCTTACCAAAAGCAGCGTAATCTCCGTCAAGATGTGGAGCGTTCTGGTGCATGATAAAGAACTGTGAGCCTGCAGAATCAGGTCTCATAGAACGAGCCATTGAAAGAACACCTCTTGTGTGCTTTAAGTCGTTCTTGAATCCGTTAGATGCGAATTCGCCCTTGATAGAGTAGCCAGGACCACCCATACCTGTTCCTTCAGGGTCACCACCCTGAATCATAAAACCTGCGATTACTCTGTGGAATATAAGTCCGTCATAGAATCCCTTCTGAACAAGATTAACGAAATTATTAACTGATGTAGGTGCGATTTCCGGATAAAGCTCAGCTTTCATCACATCGCCGTTTTCCATTGTAAATGTAACTATTGGATTAGCCATATTATTCCTCCTGAAATTCATTAAATTGCCCGCTTGTCTGCATAAGCAAAATGTGATGTAATTAATTCTAAATACTACAGTATAAAAAGTCAAATTAAAACTTTAGAAACAATTATAAAGAGGCATATATGAGAAAATGTATTGATATGGGTAAAGGCAGAGAAATAATAATTAACGATAAAGATATGTTAAAACCGGATGGAATACTGGAGATTCCGGATATAGGGCTTGGGGAAGCATATCGGGGAAAAGCTTCATATGTTGTATATGATGAGGAAGATATTGATGACGACCTGTTAGAACTTGTATGCGCCAGAAAATACAATGAGCCGCTTGTAATTGCAGAGACGGAGAGGTTTATTATACGGGAGATGACAGTTGGGGATTTACCACATTTATACGAATTATATCAGACACTTTCAGACTGCCCGTATGTTGAGCCATTATATGAATATGAGGATGAAAAAGCATTTACAATAAAATACATTGAGAATATGTATGGCTTCTTCGGGTACGGTCTGTGGCTTGTGTTTGATAAGAAAACAGGTGAGCTTGTGGCAAGGGCAGGCATTGAAAACCGCAGTATAGATGGACAGAACTGTCAGGAGCTTGGGTATCTTGTAAAAAAAAGCTGGCAGGGAAAGCATGTGGCATGGGAAGTTATGAACCATATAGTGGATATTGCTAAGGACAGGTTTGGTTTAGAAGAATTATATATATGCACAGTGAAAACAAATAACCCGTCCATACAGCTCGCATTGAAACTGGGTTTCACATTGTATGCAGGCGATACAGACGGGATGAATATATATAGAAAAAAGCTGTAATTATATCAGGCTGACTTCATATTAAATACATATCTTATAAAATCAGCAGCATTGGTCTGATACTTTGATGATGACACAACACCGTAGCAAGGGTCTTTCATATTCAGGTCGCTGTCTTTAATTACAGGTGCTTCAGTGATATCTACAGCAATAGGATATGTCTCTCCGGCAGTGTTGGTGAAATACACAATATAATCATCTAACTGCTCTAATTCCTCATCAGAGAATATGTCACGTAAATCACAGAAGAATATATCCTTGTCAGTACAGAAGTAATCAATATACTCACGTTCAGAAAGGTATCCGTCAAGAGAACCTGTTGATGCATAAGTATATAACTTATTAGCTGAAACATATGCTTCCTGGTCCATTGCCACTTCTTTCAGTGAAAATGTATATGAGAAATCAACCTGTTCTTTCTTGCCGTCAATTCCAAGATAGTCTGTAAGTCCGGTTGTGAGAATATCAGTATCATTTTCATAACCTGTCATCTTGCCATCAAGTACAGCAACAAAACATACAGTATCATAATTGTTCTTAACTATGGATGAAATAAGAGAAACTGCAAATATAACTGCAAGTACAACTCCTACGATTGGAATCCAGTAATAGCTCCATATGTATTTGATTTTATCTGAAAAAGACAAATCTTTAAGCTTTTTACGCTGCTCTTTAATTTCGTCGTGAATGTTGTTTCCTTTAGCCATAAACACTCCTTAATAATCGTTATTGTTTAACAGTTTATCATAAATGCTGTGGCAAAAAAACAGCTTTTATAAACATTTAAGAAATATATACGAAAAATTCTTTGATTTTTATGGCAGGTCTTGTATAATCATAGTGTTTAAGCAAAGGGGTATATAATTATGAATGGATTTGGATTAGATGGAAAACTTTTTAGAGGACTCACCAAGGCAGGTGACTTTATAATACTGGCAGTTATTACAGTTGTATTTTGTCTGCCGGTTGTAACAATAGGAGCATCGCTTACAGCGGCATTTTATTCAGGAATAAAATTAGTACGAGACGAGGAAAGTTATGTATACAAAGATTTCTGGAAGTCGTTCAAGATGAACTTCGTACAGGGACTTCTGTTAGAGATTGTACATGGAGTTATCGGCTTTCTTCTTTTTATTGATTTAAGAGCAAGCGTACAGTGGGGACTTGTTCAGGGTTCACAGATAGGAACTTTGTTTATATTTGTTGTAATAGGAGTCATGGCAATATGGGTTGGAATAATGCTTTACTCATTTGCAATGCTTTCAAGATATGACAATAAGCTTATAGGTACACTTAAGAATTCACTTATTATATGTATGCATCATCTTCCACAGACAATAATTATGCTTATAGCAACTGTTGGACTGATATATTTCTCGTGCATATATTTCACTGCATTTATAGTAACAATACCATTGATATTGTATGTTGATTCATATATTTTCTCAAGTATATTCAAGAAATTGGAAAAAGACATGGTTAAGAAAGATGAACCGGAAGTTATCGGGGACAGGGAATCAGAAGATATAATAGAAGATGCAACAGATGATAAAGAAGAATAATTCCTAAAAAAGGGGCGGGGTCACAGGCTGGGTAGTTTCCTGTGACCCCATTTTATATATCTGTACGGTTATGGGATACAGATAGCGAAAGTTATGTACAAAAAAAGAGATAACGGTCAGATAGTAATTCTGACTGTTATCCCTGTTGATAACCAATAATTAATATGAAATTATAAAGCGTCTGTCCCACGCTCTCCTGTACGGATTCTTATAGCATCATATACGTCATAAACAAATATCTTGCCATCACCATATTCTCCGGTATTAATCTGTTCAATTATCTGATCAATAATTGCCTCGTAAGTCTCATCTGATACAATTGATTCGACCTTAACCTTTGGAAGAAGATTACCACCGAAATCAACACCATTGTAAACCTGCTTATGTCCACGCTGGCTTCCATATCCCATGATATTAGAAATCATAAGTCCATGCGCACCATTGCTATTAAGGATGGTCTTAAGATCATCAAGTCTTTCAGGTCTGATAATAATCTCTAACTTTTTCATAATTAATATCCTTTCGTGCTGACGACATCATTAAAACACTGCGTCTGGCAAAAGTCAACCACCTTACGGTACAAATGAATAATGTAAATATCAGCTTTATATTTGTTAAAAAATGTAAAGCTATCAGTCTTCATAAAGCTGTCTGCTGGTTGAAAAAACTAAAAAACAATAATAGATTGTGATTACAGCAATCAGGGCCTCAACAAGAATAGACCACATTGTTATAGTTGATTTGAATGCAAAGTAGTGCACAAATATTCCGGCAGACATAAGAAGCCATGTTATCTGATAATTTCTTGTAACAGCAGTTTTTTCTTGTATCCTTGCTTCCATGACAAGGGCTTCTGTATAATAATAGGTAAAATATATAGCAAATACGACACTGATACCTATTGCTATAGAATACATAGTCTCTGGCACAGGCCAGTCTCTTGCAATAAGATATTGTGAGAGTATTGCACCGGCAAGTCCGGCAAGAGAAAGAAACATTCCTTTCTTAAAGCGGGAATTAAGTTCTTTCATATTATTGATACCAAGGAATATAAGGATGTATCCGATGATATCATTGCTTATATCAATGTTAACTGTGCCAAAGGAAACCCAGAATCTTGTGCAGATAAGGAAGATTCCTGTAATTACGAATATTGAATTCTTTTTGTTCATATTATTAATGTACTCCTTATAAAAATGTATCTTTATATTAAGTTAATCTTGCGGTAAGGTCAACGTAAAAAGCAGGTGTTTATAAAAAATTTATAGCAGTGTTTATAAATAAATGTAAATTTATGTAGAAATTTGTTGAATAAGATAGTAAATTATCAGATAAACATGCCGATAAATATAAAACAAGGATGTAATCTATGCAGAAAGGAGTCAGCTATGGGAGTAGGAAGAATTAATATTCATTCATTTTATGATAACTATACAATAGGCAGTAAACATAATGATAATTTGCAGAATACAGAAGATGTTCAGATAGAACAGACAGGAGCTGGCTCACAGGAGGCTGGAAGTCACAATCAGACTGACAAGGAAATTAACAAAGCACCTGTACATTCTGATCCTAAAGAATTTGCATTTGATTTTGAGAACAGAAACAGATTCAATCTTGTTGCTGCAACAAGCAGTATGGAAGATGTTGACATTAAGAAAGCTGTATCTGATATGGAGAAGGATCAGGTACTTGACCAATACAAGTTCTTTATAGGAACTGCACAAAAGATGCAGAAGATGCCTAATCTTGGTACTGATGCAGATGGTACAGTAACCCTTAAGATGACGGAGTAGACAGGGATTATAACACTTTTGAAATTTTTTTAAAAAAGTGCTTGCATTCCTGAAAACATTCATGTATAATACAGCATGTCGTCACGACATTGGGCTTTCGCCAAGTGGTAAGGCACTGGATTCTGATTCCAGCACTTCGGGGGTTCGAATCCCTCAAGCCCAGCTAGAAACCTCTCGTAGTCATACGAGAGGTTTTTTTGTGCGAGTAGCGATGAGAATAGACGTAGAAAGGCAACAGCCATACTTGCACTGAAATATTATGAAAGGGCTGGTGAAGCTGCCAGCATAGGTGTTGTTATGATAGAGTTAGGAAAAACACAGTGTCTTAACATTGTAAAGGTAACAGATTTCGGAGTATATCTTGGAACAGAAGAAGATAAAGTTCTTCTTCCTAAAAAACAGGTTCCAGATGATGTTGAAGTGGGAGATGCTCTCACAGTATTTGTTTACAGGGATTCAAGTGACAGACTTATTGCAACTACTAATAAGCCAAAGATTCAGCTTGGAGAACTTAAGAGACTTAAAGTATCACAGGTTACAGGTATTGGCGCATTTCTTGACTGGGGACTTGAAAAAGACCTGCTCATGCCATACAAGGAACAGACAACACATGTATCAGAAGGTTCAGAGTATCTTGTTGCTCTCTATATAGATAAGAGCGGCAGACTTGCAGCTACTATGAGAATTAACAAGTATCTTGAAAAGTCAGAGACACTTGTAAAAGACAGTGCGGTTACAGGTACCATAATAGGAATAACTCCAGATTACAGAGCGTATGTTGCTGTTGAAGATAAGTATGATGCATTTATTCCTATGTCAGAAGTGTTTGAACCACTTAGTGTCGGTGAGGTTATTCACGGACGTGTTTCAAGAGTAAGAGAAGATGGGAAACTTGTTATAAGCCTTAAGCAGAAGGCTTATATCCAGATGGACGAGGATTCAGTACAGATATATGACGCTATAGTAAAGAAGGGCGGAAGTCTGGGATTTACTGATAAAGCAGACCCAGAGATTATCAAGAAACATTTTAATATGAGTAAAAATGCTTTCAAGAGAGCTGTAGGAAGACTGCTTAAAGAAGGCAAAATTGAGATAACACAGAATTCAATAGTTCTTAAGAAATAGCTTCTTGAATGAATATGATGATTGCGGTACAATATATTTAATGCGTTTGTAACGTAAAATATGTTGAAATAAGGAGATTATTATGCAGAAAGTAATCAGTACAGACAAGGCACCAAGTGCAATTGGACCATATTCACAGGCTATCGAGATTAACAATATGGTATATACATCAGGAGTTATCCCTGTAATACCAGCTACAGGCGAGATAGCAGAAGGCGGAGTTGAGGCTCAGGCTGAGCAGGCATTTCAGAATCTCTGCAATCTTGTTGAGGCTTCAGGCTCTAAGGTAGAGAACATTGTTAAGACAACAGTATTTATTAAAGAAATGAATGATTTCGGTAAGATTAATGAAATCTACAAGAAATATTTTAAGGAGCCATTTCCAGCACGTTCATGCGTAGAAGTTGCAAGACTTCCTAAGGATGTTCTTCTTGAAGTGGAAGCAATTGCATGGAAGTAAGAAAAGTTAATGGCTTTTTTATTATATTTGTAATAGGTTATATCGGATTATCTGTTGTGTGTGCATCGATTATGGCTTATGCACAGAATTCAGGTATAGCTGTGCCTGACTGGATTCAGTATGTTATGTCAGAAGGGATAATTCTGCTTATTGCAATTATATATATGATTGTTCAGAAGATTGATCCTATCAGGGAGATTCCATACAAAAGAATAGGCATAGTTGATGTAATTCTTTCACTTGTTGCAGGATACTGCCTTATTCCGGCAGTACTATTAATAAGTAATCTTAGCATGTTGTTTTCAACTAATTATCTTGAGGAGGGAACAACAACACTGCTTACATATCCATTTGCGATGCAGGTTATATTGCTGGCAGTTATTCCGCCGCTTGTAGAAGAGCTTATATTCCGTGGGATATTCTTTGGCTCTTACAGGAAAGCCGGAATGACAGGTGCTGCACTAATGAGCGGATTATTATTTGGTTGCTTTCATCTTAATATTAATCAGGCGTTGTATGCATTTGTTATGGGAATTGTGTTTGCATATATGGTTGAGGCTACAGGTTCTTTGTGGTCGTCAGTTATTGCACATTTTGCGGTAAATACATATTCAATAGGAATTGTACAGATTCTTAAGATGGCGGGAATGTATGCGCAGGATGGCAGTGTATCTGAAACATTTGAAAATGCAGAGAGTGTGGCAGGTCAGAGCACATCAATTACGGTTGTGCAGATTGCGATGATTGCTGTTATAGCAGCAGTATTCATGATGCTTGCTGTATTATGTATAAGAACAATGGCAAAACGTCATGGAAATCTTGAAAAAATGAAGATTCAGAATGTTAAGTTATCACATATAAAGAATTATTTTACAGCTCCGGTTATTGTTGGCATTGTTGTGTGCGTAATGTATATGATAATGCTTGAATTTTCAGGAACTCTTTAGAAAAATATAAAGCCCATGTACATAGAAAACTGTGTACATGGGCTTTGTATTTCTAAAGACATGTATAGGGAAAACTGAATCAGATTCTTAAGTCAATATTCTGACCAAGTTCTGGTGTAACGGATGCTTCCATCATCTTAGCGATATCAGCACCAGCTGTTTCAACTGTATCAAGATTCTTCTTTAGCATTGCAATCTGGATATCATTAGTTATGCCAGATGTACTTATGTTAGTAGATAAACCAGCTATAGTCATAATCATTCCTCCAATCGTGTACATATATAACAGATGCGCATGAATAATAAAGTAAATACCCTATCGCTCTTTTTTATTATATATTTAAAAGGTTTTTATTTCAACAAACAATTAAAAACATAAACAGCATTAGTGATGTTTGCAGATAAACAGGCGGTAAATTTGTACAATTTATACATAAGAGGACTGGCTATGGTAAATTTGCAAAAAAAACGAGGAAAAGATTTGTAAAAATGTAATGTGGTAAAAAAGTCCTGTTTAGTGTATTATAATCACATCAAAAGCGCAAAGGCGCATTTATATTAGGAGGATATTTAATAATGGCAAGTTTATCGCTTAAGAATGTTTGTAAAGTATATCCTAACGGTTTCGTAGCTGTTAAGGATTTTAATCTTGAAATTGCTGATCAGGAGTTCATCATCTTCGTAGGACCTTCAGGATGTGGTAAGTCTACTACACTTCGTATGATCGCAGGTCTTGAGGAAATCAGCTCAGGTGAGTTATGGATCGGTGATAAGATGGTTAACGATGTAGAGCCTAAGGACAGAGATATCGCTATGGTATTCCAGAACTACGCTCTTTATCCACATATGTCAGTATATGATAACATGGCTTTCGGTCTTAAGTTAAGAAAAGTTCCTAAGGCAGAGATCGACAAGGCTGTACATGAAGCTGCTAAGATTCTTGATATCGAGCACCTTCTTGATCGTAAGCCAAAGGCTCTTTCAGGTGGTCAGAGACAGAGAGTTGCTATGGGACGTGCTATCGTTCGTAGCCCTAAGGTATTCCTTATGGATGAGCCTCTTTCAAACCTTGATGCTAAGTTAAGAGTACAGATGCGTGTTGAGATTTCTAAGCTTCACCAGAGATTACAGACAACTATCATCTACGTAACACATGACCAGACAGAGGCTATGACACTTGGTACAAGAATCGTAGTTCTTAAGGATGGTATCATTCAGCAGGTAGATACACCTCAGAACCTTTACAATACACCTAACAACATCTTCGTTGCTGGATTCATCGGATCACCTCAGATGAACCTTATCGACGCAGAAGTTAAGGCTAACGGTTCACAGGTTGACCTTGTACTTTCTGATACAGTTACAATTACTCTTCCAGTTGAGAAGAGCAAGAAGCTTATCGATGGCAACTATGTTGGTAAGACAGTTGTAGTTGGTATCCGTCCAGAGGATGTTAAGGATGATGCAGAATTCATCGCTAAGAATGCAGATTCTAAGTTTACAGCTACAGTTAAGGTATACGAATTACTTGGTGCAGAAGTTAACCTTCACTATGAAATCGGTGATGTAACATGTACAGCTAAGGTAAATCCTCGTACAACAGCAAGACCTGGTGATGAAGTAACATTTGCTATGGATGTTGAAAGACTTCATGTATTCGATAAGGAAACAGAAATCGTTATCACACACTAATTATTAAATGAATCTTAATTATGAAGGGGAAATGCAATAAATTTGCATTTCCCCTTTTTTTTTTTGCCGTTTTGCTTTACAATAAGATAGAATATGTACGAATAAAAGGTAAGTGGTAGACAGAAAGGGATAACAATGATATCTAATAGAATTTTACAGACAACTGTAGATGGACTTAAGGCTATTTCACGAGTGGATTTGTGCATTGTGGATGCAGATAAGAATGTTGCAGCCAAGACTTTTGATAATGTTTCAGAATGCCTTGCGGATGCGATTAGTTTTATTGATTCGCCAGCAGAAAGTCAGGCAGTTAATGGTTTTCAGTTTTTTAAGGTTGAAGATGATGGCAATCTTGAATATATAATCATGGCAAGAGGAACAAGTGATGATGTATATATGGTTGGAAAGCTTACTGCATTTCAGATACAGAATCTGCTTGTAGCATATAAGGAGAGATTCGATAAAGATAACTTTATCAAGAATCTTCTTCTTGATAATCTTCTTCGAGTTGATATGTATACAAGAGCAGAGAAACTTCATATTGAAACTGATGTTAAGAGAGTTGTATATATTATTGAGACTAAGCACGAAAAGGATACTAATGCTTTAGAGACAGTAAGAACTCTTTTTGCTAATAAAACAAGAGATTTCATTACAGCAGTTGACGAAAAGAGTATAATTCTTGTTAAGGAAGTTAAAGGCAATGAGTCATATGATGAACTTGACAAGACAGCTGATGTTATAATTGATATGTTAAGCACTGAGGCGATGAGTGCGGCACATGTTGCTTATGGTACAATTGTTAATGACATAAGAGAGGTTTCAAGATCTTACAAGGAAGCTAAGATGGCACTTGATGTGGGAAAGATTTTCTACAGCAATAAGAATGTTGTTGCTTACAACAGATTAGGAATAGGTCGTCTTATATATCAGCTTCCTATACCATTATGTCAGATGTTCATTAAGGAGATATTTGAAGGAAAGGCTCCTGATGATTTTGATGATGAGACTTTGTCAACAATTAACAAGTTCTTTGAGAACAGCCTTAATGTTTCAGAAACATCAAGACAGCTTTACATTCATAGAAATACACTTGTTTACAGACTTGATAAAATACAGAAGATAACCGGGCTTGACCTCAGAGTGTTTGATGATGCAATAACATTTAAGATTGCTCTTATGGTAGTTAAGTACATGAAGTATATGGAAAGTAAAGATACATTTTAGTAATTTTTGGAGGAAATGATACATGATAATCATGGAAGATGTTACGAAGACATATTCCACTGGCGTTGCTGCGCTTAATGGAATTAATCTTCACATCCAGAAAGGTGAATTCGTATTTATAGTAGGTAAGAGTGGTTCAGGTAAGTCGACTCTTATCAAACTATTACTTAAGGAATTAGATCCTACATCAGGTAAGATATATGTTAATAAGAAATATCTCAATAAGATAACAAGAAAGAAGCTTCCGTATCTTAGAAGAGATATTGGTGTAGTATTCCAGGATTTCCGTCTGTTACCAGACAGAAATGTATATGAGAATATCGCATTTGCACAGAAGGTAGTAGAAGCTCCTAACAGAAAGATTAAGTCAAGAGTACTTGCGATGCTTTCCATGGTAGGACTTCTTGACAAATATAAGGCTTTTCCTAATGAGTTATCAGGTGGTGAGCAGCAGAGAATCGCAATTGCAAGAGCGCTGGTTAACAAGCCGGCTATATTGTTGTGCGACGAGCCAACAGGTAACCTTGATCCTGCCAATTCTAATGAAATCATGAAGATTCTTAATCAGGTTAATAAGCAGGGAACAACAGTACTTGTAGTTACCCATAATATGGAGATAGTTCAGCAGATGAAGAAGAGAACTATTACTATGAGTGAAGGAAAGATTATCAGCGATCAGGAAAAGGGTGGTTATTTCTATGAAGATTAGGTCATTAGCATATCATATTAAAGATGGATTTAAGAATATCCATCGTAATAAGATGTTCTCACTGGCATCAATAGCAACAATTACAGCATGTATATTCCTTTTTGGAGTATTCTATTCTATAGTGGTTAATTTTCAGTATATGATTAAGAAGGCTGAGACAGAGGTCTGTGTAACAGTTTTCTTTGACGAAAATCTCAGTGAGACAGATATTAAGAAGCTTGGAGATGAAATCAGCAAAAGAGAAGAAGTATCAAGAGTTCAGTATGTATCAGCTGATGATGCATGGGAAAGCTTCAAGGGTGAGTATTTCGCCGCATATCCTGAACTTGCAGAAGGCTTCAAGGATGATAATCCTTTAGCTAATTCTTCTTCTTATGAAGTATATCTTAAGGATGCAAGTAATCAGGGTACACTGGTTAAGTACCTTGAGAATAAGGATGGAATAAGACAGGTTAACCGTTCAGAGGTTACAGCAAGCGGACTTGCCAGTGCAGCAAGACTTGTAAGTTATGTTGCAGTTGCAGTAATTGTTGTTCTTCTTGCGGTATCTATATTCCTTATTACTAATACAATTGTCATTGGTATTACAGTACGAAAAGACGAGATATCAATCATGAAATATATAGGAGCTACGGATGCATTTGTTAATGCACCATTCTTCGTAGAAGGTATCGTTATAGGACTTATAGGTGCTATTATTCCGGTAGCAATATTGAGGTATATTTATGGTGGAGTTGTTAATTTTGTTCTTGGAAAATTCTCTGTTTTACAGAATATATTAGCATTTATGCCAGCATCAGAAGTATTTGAGGTACTTATTCCGGTAGCAGTTATTCTTGGAATTGGTATTGGTCTTATAGGAAGTTTCTTCGCTGTAAGAAAGCATGCCGATGTATAGTTTCGGATAGTTTTTGGGGGCTTTTGCAAACGGATGCAGAAGTCCCTGTTTGTTTTTAGAAAACATTTTAATTATGGTAAAGGAGTGGCTGTATGGAGAAAGCACTGTTTCGGAACAATTTAATAAAGAAAATAACAGCGGCACTCATGATTGTAATGCTGCTTATACCGTATTGTTTTGCACAGGTTACATTTGGAGATAATAAATCGGATCTGAAGAATGCCCAGAACCAGCAGAATGATATACAGAATAAAAAGAAAGAAACAGAAGACAAGATTGCTCAGCTTAAGGCACAGAGTTCAGATCTTACATCTCTTATTCAGGGTCTTGATGCCCAGATGGGAGAATTGTCAGCGTCATTAGATGACATTAATACCCAGATTGCAGAGCTTGAAGCTGAGATTGAGGAGACACAGGCAAAGCTTGAGCAGGCTGAGGCTGATAAGGAAAGCCAGTATGGGGCTATGAAGCTGCGAATCCAGTTTATGTATGAGCATAATGATTATACATATGTTGAGGTGCTTTTATCATCACAGAGTATGGCGGATATGCTTAATAAATTTGAGTATATTAATAAGATATCAGAGTATGACAGACAGATGCTTGAGGAATATCAGTCAACGATTAATCTTATATCATCTTCTAAAGTAAAGCTTGAAGAAGATAAAGAGACCCTGACTGCCAGTCAGGAGGCACTTCAGGCACAGGTTGATGCACTTGAGGTTGTCCAGAATGAGAAGAATGCCCAGCTTAATGCTTTGAGTAAGAATACGGCTGATCAGGTGGCTTATAAGAAACAGCTCGAAGCTGACGAGAAGAAGCTCGATGCAGAGATTGCTTCTATAACAGCCAAGATTAAGGCAGAGGAAGCAAGCGGAGTTACTCCGTCTAACAGATATGATGGCGGAACTTTCAAATGGCCAACAACAAGTACAAGAATAACTTCTCCATACGGAGATACATCTGACAGAACTTCACCGCATAAAGGTGTGGATATTGGAGCGGTCAGGGCAGGAGTTTCAGGTGATCCTGTATATGCAGCTTATGACGGTAAAGTTGTTATTGCACACAGACAGAGCGAGGGTTACTCAACAGCGGGTAATTATGTGATGATTTATCATGGTAATGGACTGTATACGAGATACCTGCATCTTGATAGTTTAAATGTATCAGTAGGAGACCAGGTGACGAAAGGACAGAAGCTTGGTGTTATGGGTAATACGGGTAATTCATTTGGCGCACATCTGCATTTTGATGTAAGGCTCAATGATTCATATGTTAATCCTATGCCATATTTTAAATAAATAATTCAACTTAACAGGAGGACTCAATGGAATATGATAATAACAGACCTTTTTCTTCGGAAGGGGCCGCACAGGAACGAAAGAGAAAACATGCTTTAGGCAAAGGCGTTATTATTGGTGTTGTGGCAACACTGCTGGTTGTGATACTGGCGTTGTCATGCGTATTCATGGGACTTATAAGAAGTGGTAATCTTCATATTGGAATTGACGGACGTATATATGTCCAGGATGTTGGAACAAGTGATAATGAAGGAATCGGAACTAAGGTTGAAGGTAAGCTGAATGCTCTTGATTCGCTGCTTGGAGATGGATTCTACTTTGATGATGTAGATGATGAAAAGGCTGCAGACAACATTTTTAAGGCATATCTTGCTGCATATGGTGATAAATATACTGTTTATTATACGCCTGAAGAATATAAGTCGATGATGGAGTCAACATCAGGTTCTTTCTATGGAATTGGTGCGGTATGCCAGAAGGCTGATGATGGTTCAATACTTATATCTGAGGCATATGAGGATGCACCGGCATATAAGGCTGGTATCAGAAATGGAGATAAGGTAACAGAGGTTAATGGTGAGGATATTACAGGAATGGACCTTTCTGTAGCAGTTGCCCTTATTAAGGGCGAGAAGGGTACAGATGTTAACCTTACTGTTATGAGAAATGGCGAGAAGCTGAGTTTCACAGTTACAAGAGACAAGATTGATATTAAGACTGTTTCATCAGAGGTGCTTGAGAATAATATAGGTTATATTTATATTTCACAGTTTGATGATGTTACAACAGAGCAGTTTGAATCAGCTGTTGATGACCTTCAGAAGCAGGGAATTACAGGACTTGTAATTGATATAAGAAATAATCCTGGTGGAGTTCTTAAGACTGTGGCTGATATGCTAGATTATATTCTTCCGAACGGACTTATCGTGTATACAGAGACTAAGTCTGGTAAGAGACAGGAATATTCAGGTTCTGATAATCATGAGCTTAATATTCCGATGGCAGTTTTGGTAAATGGCAATAGTGCAAGTGCATCTGAGATATTTGCCGGTGCAATGCAGGATTATGATAAGGCACAGATAATCGGAACACAGACATTTGGTAAAGGCATTGTGCAGACAATCCGTCCGCTTACTGATGGAAGTGCGGTTAAGTATACAATTGCCAAATATTTTACTCCTAAGGGACAGGATATTCACGGCAAGGGAGTGACACCTGACAGAATTGTGGAGCTTCCGGATGATGCGACTGAAGATGTGCAGTTGAAGGCAGCAGTAGAGTATCTCAATGGGAAAATGAGTGTCAGCGCGGCAGAATAACGAATATAGAGGTATGGAATAAAGTACAGGGCAAATCGAATGTTTGTTCTGTACTTTTTGGCTGTTATATTGTATAATGAGGGAAATGCTGGAAAACAAGGAGGGATTATGGACAGATTTGTATTACATTCGGATTTTAAGCCGATGGGCGACCAGCCGCAGGCTATTGAAGCACTTACAAAGGGCTTTGAGGAAGGCAATCAGTTTGAGACTCTAGTTGGTGTAACTGGTTCTGGTAAAACATTTACAATGGCGAACATTATACAGAATGTTCAGAAACCTACACTTATTATAAGCCATAATAAGACACTGGCAGCACAGTTGTATGGGGAGATGAAGGAGTTCTTTCCAGAGAATGCGGTTGAGTACTTTGTCTCCTATTATGATTATTACCAGCCAGAGGCCTATGTACCTCAGAGTGACACTTATATTGCGAAGGATTCATCTATTAATGATGAAATTGATAAATTAAGACATTCGGCAACAGCGGCACTTTCTGAAAGAAATGATGTTATTATCGTTGCTTCGGTTTCATGTATATATGGATTAGGTGCGCCGGTTGATTATAAGAACATGGTTATTTCGCTTCGTCCGGGAATGGAGAAGGACAGGGATGATTGCATAAGAAAGCTTATTGATATCCAGTATGTAAGGAACGACCAGGATTTTAAGCGAGGAACCTTCAGGGTAAGAGGCGATGTTGTTGAAGTGTATCCATCATCATCATCAGGTGATGCCATAAGAGTTGAATTCTTTGGTGATGAAGTGGACAGAATAAGTGAGATAGATTCCCTAACAGGCGAAGTTAAAGGCGTTCTTGAACATATCGCGATATTCCCTAACTCACATTATGTTGTTGAGAAGGAGAAGATGGACGCTGCGATTGAGAATATCAAGGCAGAGCTTGCCGAGAGAGTGAAGTATTTCAAGAGTGAGGATAAGCTTCTAGAGGCACAGAGAATTGAAGAGAGAACGAATTTTGATATAGAGATGATGCAGGAGACAGGCTTTTGTTCAGGAATAGAGAATTATTCAAGACATCTGGCAGGACTTCCGGCAGGGTGTCCTCCGTATACGCTGATGGATTATTTTCCAGATGATTTTCTTATTATTGTGGATGAGTCGCATATCACTATTCCGCAGATTCGAGGCATGTATGCCGGTGACCAGTCAAGAAAGACTACGCTTGTAGATTATGGCTTCAGACTGCCATCTGCGAAGGACAACAGACCGCTTAATTTCAGCGAGTTTGAGAGCAAGATTTCACAGATGCTTTTCGTATCAGCAACACCAAGCACATACGAGGCAGAGCATGAACTTATGAGAACAGAGCAGGTTATCAGACCTACCGGACTTCTTGACCCGGAGATAACTGTTAAGCCGATTGAAGGACAGATTGATGACCTTATATCAGAGATTAATAAGGAAACTGCCAAGAAGAACAAGGTGCTTGTTACTACACTTACCAAGAGAATGGCGGAGGACCTTACTGATTATCTTAAAGAGGCAGGAATCAGGGTTAAGTATCTTCATGCAGATATTGATACGCTTGAGCGTCAGAAGATTATAAGAGATATGCGTCTTGATGGGTTTGATGTTCTTGTTGGAATCAACCTGCTACGAGAAGGTCTGGATATTCCTGAAATCAGCCTTGTTGCAATACTTGATGCTGATAAGGAAGGCTTCTTAAGAACAGAGACATCGCTTATACAGACGATTGGTCGAGCTGCAAGAAATGCAGAGGGACATGTTATCATGTATGCAGACAAGATTACTGAATCTATGGAAAAGGCTATTTCAGAGACAGAACGAAGAAGAAAGATTCAGCAGGAGTATAATGATGAGCATGGAATTACTCCACAGACAATCAAGAAGGCAGTAAGAGATCTGATAAGCATAAGCAAGGCAGCGGAGCCGGGTGATGCTTCCGGAAAGCTTAAGGTTGATTATGAATCTATGAGCATCAAAGAGCTTGAGAAGGTTAAGGTGCAGGTTGAGAAGAACATGCGTAAGGCAGCAGCAGAGCTTAACTTTGAGGAGGCTGCACAGCTTCGTGACAAGATGATTGAGATTAATAAATATATTTATGAAGGAAAAAAACATGGCTGATAGTAAGTTAAAGAAAGAGATAGAAAGAGGCAGTTACAAGAACTGCATAAGGATAAAGGGTGCAAGAGAGCATAATCTTAAAGGAATAGATGTTGATATTCCAAGAGACAAGCTTGTTGTGCTTACAGGACTTTCAGGTTCGGGAAAGTCGAGTCTTGCATTTGATACAATATATGCAGAAGGTCAGAGAAGATATATGGAATCACTGTCTTCATATGCAAGACAGTTCCTGGGGCAGATGGAAAAGCCTGATGTTGACAGTATTGAAGGACTTTCACCGGCTATATCTATAGACCAGAAGTCAACTAACAGAAATCCGCGTTCTACAGTAGGAACTGTTACAGAAATATATGATTATTTCCGACTTCTCTATGCAAGAATTGGTATTCCGCATTGTCCAAAATGTGGACGCGAAATCAACAAACAGACAGTTGACCAGATGGTTGATGTTATTATGGCACTTCCTGAAAGAACTAAGATTCAGATTCTTGCACCTGTTGTCCGTGGACGGAAGGGTGAGCATGTAAAGCTGTTTGAACAGGCAAAGAAGAGCGGATTTGTGCGTGTTATTGCTGATGGAAGCATGTATGAGCTGACAGATGAGATTAAGCTTGATAAGAATAAGAAGCATAATATTGAGATTGTTGTAGACAGACTTTCTGTAAGAGACGGAATCCAGAAACGACTTACAGATTCTATTGAGACAGCTCTTAAGCTTGCCGAAGGTCTTATGACAGTAGATGTTATTGATGGTGAGACACTTAATTTCAGCCAGAGCTTTTCCTGCCCAGACTGTGGTATAAGTATTGATGAGGTTGAGCCAAGAAGCTTTTCGTTCAACAATCCATTTGGCGCATGCCCGGACTGTTTCGGACTTGGTTATACAATGAAGTTTGATGCAGAGCTGCTTATACCGGATGAGAGTCTCAGCATTGATGAAGGCGCTATTGTCGGAATGGGATGGCAGTCATCTAAGGATGAGGGCAGCTTCAGCAGGGCGGTTCTTGATGCACTTGCAGAGGAATATGGATTTTCATTAAAGACACCATTCAAGGATTATCCTGATGATATTAAGGATATTATTATCAATGGTACTAAGGGACATTCTGTAAAGGTTAAATATAAAGGCCAGCGCGGTGAGGGCGTATATGATGTCGCATTTGAAGGTCTTATCAAGAATATGGAAAGACGATACAGAGAAACATATTCTGATAATACTAAGCAGCAGTATGAGGAATTTATGAGAATAAGACCTTGTTCGGCCTGCCACGGACAGAGACTTAAGCCGTCTTCACTTGCTGTTACTATTGCAGATAAAAACATATATGAGATTACTAACATGTCTATTATAAAGCTTCAGGAATTCCTTGAGAATATGAAGCTTTCAGAGAGACAGCTGTTTATTGGTGCAGAGATTCTTAAGGAAATCAAGGCGAGAATTAAGTTCCTTGTAGATGTAGGACTTGATTATCTGGCGCTTTCGCGTGCTACAGGAACTCTGTCAGGCGGTGAAGCGCAGAGAATCAGGCTTGCAACACAGATTGGTTCAGGTCTTGTAGGAGTTGCTTATATTCTTGATGAGCCAAGTATCGGTCTTCACCAGAGGGATAATGACAAGCTGCTTGGAACTCTGACACATTTGCGAGATCTTGGTAACTCAGTTATTGTCGTTGAACATGATGAGGATACTATGTTTGCAGCCGATTATATTGTGGATATCGGACCAGGCGCAGGAAGAAATGGTGGAGAAGTTGTCGCAACAGGAACTGCTGCGGACATTATGGCGTGCAAGGACTCACTTACAGGCGCATATCTGTCAGGAAGAATTAAGATACCTGTACCGGCAGAGCGTAGAAAGCCTGCTGGCTGGATTAAGGTAAGAGGCGCAAGGGAGAATAATCTTAAGAATATTGATGTAGATATTCCGCTTGGAGTTGTCACATGCGTAACAGGTGTGTCAGGCTCAGGCAAGAGTTCACTTGTTAATGAGATTCTTTACAAGCACCTTGCAAAGTCGCTTAACAGGGCGAGATGTATTGCAGGCGACCATGATGGAATTGACGGAATAGAGCAGCTTGATAAGGTCATTAATATTGACCAGTCACCAATTGGACGAACACCAAGGTCTAATCCGGCAACCTATACAGGTGTATTTGACATGATAAGAGACCTGTTTGCAACGACTAAGGACGCCAAGGAGCGAGGATATACGAAGGGCAGATTCAGCTTTAATGTTAAAGGCGGAAGATGTGAGGCATGCTCCGGTGACGGTATTATCAAGATAGAGATGCATTTCCTGCCGGATGTGTATGTTCCTTGTGAAGTCTGCGAGGGTAAGCGTTACAACAGAGAAACTCTTGAAGTAAAATACAAGGATAAGAGCATATATGATGTTCTTGACATGACTATTGAGGATGCAGTTGATTTCTTTGAAAATGTGCCAAGTATAAGAAGAAAGATTGAGACTCTCAACGAGGTTGGCTTGTCTTACGTCAAGCTTGGACAGCCATCAACTGAGCTTTCAGGTGGTGAGGCACAGAGAATCAAGCTTGCAACAGAGCTTTCAAGAAGAAGCACAGGAAAGACTATATATATTCTTGATGAGCCTACAACCGGACTGCATTTTGCCGATGTCCACAAGCTTGTCAATATCCTTCACAGGCTTGCAGAGGGTGGCAACACTGTAGTTGTTATTGAACATAATCTTGATGTTATTAAGACAGCAGATTATATTATAGATATGGGACCAGAGGGTGGCGACCGCGGCGGAACTGTTATTGCCAAGGGAACGCCTGAGGAGATTGTTAAGGTTAAGAAGTCTTATACCGGACAGTATGTTAAGAAGTATCTGGAAGAGAAGTAAGATCAGGAAATGAAGGAACGGATATCGAAAGAACGGATATCGCCGGGAAGTGTATGAAGCTGAGGTATCAGAAAAGTTTAGGAACGGGTATCTGAGGAGTGTATGCAAGGGATGTCGGTTTGATATTTTGGGGAGTTGAATGGAGGCAGTTATGATAAAAGGGATTATCTTTGATATGGACGGAGTTATGATTGATACGGAAAATCAGTCTAATCTTGGCTGGCTGTGGGCAGCTTCTCAGAAAAATGTAGAGATGCCATTATGGCTTATTGACAGTTTTAAAGGTGCGCCGGCAAAGCTTAGCCAGAGCTTTTTTGATGATTATTATCATGGAGAGCAGGATTACTGGGAAATGCGGACAATGCGTACAGACCATGTCTACAAAATCAGAGAAACAGAGGAAGTTCCGGTTAAGCCAGGGCTTCATATGCTACTTGATTATATTAAGGATAATGGGTTCAAATGTGCTGTTGCAACTTCAACTCAGAAATCGAGTGCTGAAAAGAGTCTTCACAGAATAGGAGCATGGGATTATCTTTCCGGTGTTGTATATGGAGATGAGGTTGAACATGGAAAGCCTGAGCCGGACATATTCTTAAGGGCAGCAGGTTTTATCGGATGTGAACCGTCAGAATGTGTAGTCATTGAGGACAGCATTAATGGCATTAAAGCAGGATATGCAGCAGGTATGAAGGTGATTCATATACCTGACACTATTGAGATTAACGATGACATCCGGGGACTGACTTCGGTTGTGTGTCATTCTTTATCTGATGTGCCTAACATTATAGACACATGGAATGAGGGAAAAGTCGTTGATACTGAAGGTTATTATGAAAATGCCAAGATAAACCGTGTGTATGTTGACAGGGTGCATGTTAAGAAAGCATTTGCAGAATACACAGCAGCTTATAATGCAGATGACTCTAAGATTAAATTAAAAATCGACCACACTTACAGAGTTGCAGCCTTGTGCGAGAGAATTGCAAAGGCAGCAGGAATGTGTGCATATGATGTTGAACTGGCATGGTTATCCGGAATGCTTCATGATGTTGGAAGATTTGAACAGATAAAGCGTTATAACACATTTTCAGATGCGGACTCTGTTGACCATGCAAGATTTGGTGCAGACCTGTTGTTTAAAGATGGTCTTATCAGTACTTTTCTTAAAGGTATGGTCAAATGTACAGGCTACAAGCCAGGAGCATTAGAGGACCGATATGGTTCTGATGGAGTATTTCTGTATAACAAATTGAATAAATCGGACATGGAAATGCTTGAACTTGCAATAAGGTGTCACAATATGTACAGAATTCCGCAGGGACTTAATCGCCGCGAGCAGGCATTCTGCAATGTGCTTCGTGACGCTGATAAGGTTGATATATTTAAGGTTAATATTGATACTCCGCTTGAAGAAATATATAACACTACGACTGAAGAACTCATGAAGAGTGATATTACAGATGAAGTGTTAGAAGCATTTGGCGAGGAACACTGTATACTCAAAGCAATAAGACGTACACCGGCTGATACTGTTATTGGTCATGTATCACTTGCTTATGAGCTTGTGTATGATGAGAGCGTGCGGATTACTGTGGAGCAGGGCTATCTTGGGAAGCTTATGCATTTTCATTCTGATAATGAGGAGACCAACAGAAAGATGGCGATGGTCAGAGAGAAGATGGATTCTCATGTGAAGAAGAGAATTGGGAAGAAAGATGCATAGATAAGGATTGACTGAAGAGAATTAGCAAGATAAGAATTGGGGAGAATTAAGGCTTGTCATAAGGGGCAAGTTTAACTATAATGTATATATAAATACACAAGATTGGAGATTGATCATGGATCAGGAGAAAGTTATTGTCATTGACTTCGGTGGTCAGTACAACCAGCTGGTTGCGCGCCGTGTCCGTGAATGTAATGTATATTGTGAGATTTATTCTTACAAGACAGACCTGGCGCAGATTAAGGCCATGAATCCTAAGGGAATTATCCTTACAGGTGGTCCTAACAGCTGTTATGAAGATGGCGCGCCAACATGTACTAAAGAACTTTTCGAACTAGGTGTACCTGTACTTGGTCTTTGCTACGGTGCACAGCTTATGCAGCATGTGCTTGGCGGCAAGGTTGAGAAGGCACCAGTAAGAGAGTATGGAAAGACAGAAACATTTGTAGATAAGAGCAGTGCTTTATTCTCAGATGTATCAGAGAAGACTATTGTGTGGATGAGCCATTTTGACTACATCTCACAGGTTGCACCAGGATTCAAGATTGTTGCTCATACAGCAGACTGCCCAGTTGCTGCAGCAGAGTGCACAGAGAAGAATCTTTATGCAATCCAGTTCCACCCAGAGGTTCTTCATACTCAGGAAGGAACCAAGATGCTTCACAACTTTGTTCGTGGAGTATGCGGTTGTGCCGGAACATGGAAGATGGATGCATTTGTTGAGAATACAATTAAGGAAATCCGTGAGAAGGTTGGCAGTGGCAAGGTTTTACTTGCTCTTTCAGGTGGTGTTGATTCATCTGTTGCAGCCGGACTTCTTTCAAGAGCTATTGGAAAGCAGCTTACATGTGTATTCGTAGACCACGGTCTTCTTCGTAAAGATGAAGGCGATGAAGTTGAGAGCGTATTTGGACCAGAAGGACAGTTCGACCTTAACTTTATAAGAGTTAATGCACAGGAAAGATATTACTCTAAGCTGGCAGGCGTTACTGAGCCAGAAGCTAAGAGAAAGATTATCGGTGAAGAGTTTATCCGTGTATTTGAGGAAGAAGCCAAGAAGATTGGTGCAGTTGACTTCCTTGCACAGGGAACTATATATCCAGACGTTGTAGAGAGCGGACTTGGCGGTGAATCAGCCGTAATCAAGTCTCACCACAATGTAGGAGGACTTCCTGATTTCGTTGATTTCAAGGAAATCATCGAGCCACTCCGCAACCTTTTCAAAGATGAGGTTCGTAAGGCTGGTCTTGAACTTGGAATACCAGAACATCTTGTATTCCGTCAGCCATTCCCAGGTCCGGGACTTGGAATCAGAATTATCGGCGAGGTAACAGCTGATAAGGTTCGTATCGTTCAGGACGCTGACTTTATCTACCGTTCAGAGGTTGACAAGGCCGTAGCTGAGTACAAGAAAGCTAACGATAAGGCTCCAGCATGGATGCCAAACCAGTATTTCGCAGCCCTCACTAACATGCGTTCCGTTGGTGTTATGGGTGACGAAAGAACTTACGATTATGCGGTTGCACTTCGTGCAGTCAACACAATTGATTTCATGACAGCAGAGAGCACAGAGATTCCATTTGAGGTTCTCCAGACAGTTATGAGCAGAATTATAAATGAGGTGCGTGGGGTCAACAGAGTATTCTATGATCTGACTAGTAAACCACCTGGAACGATTGAGTTTGAATAATTTTCAAAAGCTCGCAAAGCCTAGTAAAATGGGCATTTGCGAGCTTGTTTTTTGCCTTGTGGTACTATTTTGGTACTAAAGTGAGCTATGCAGGAATAGAAAATTGATGGCTTGGAATGCTTGCATTCCATAGACAGCAGGTTTCTATTCCTATAGGGCGAACCCCCTCCATCGAGATGGTGCACAGCGGATGGCATTATGTTCTATGCCTGAGGCCATGTTATTTTCCACTCAAAATATTCATTTGGAGAAATCTCTTCATTATTTAATTTCGTTTTCATTTCACACCATTCCGAAAGGAAATCATTTACCAATCCATATTCAAAAGTCAATGCGACAGGTGAGCCTGAACTGTCATAATCATCTTCATTGTAAGTTGGTCTGGCAGTCTCGGAAGGTTTAGCAGGTGTCATCGCAGTCAGATGAATCAGGTTGCCGGGAGCTGTATACTCTGGAAATCTTGTGCCTTTTCCACGTGCAGGAAGTGACGTGGCACTTTCTTCAAGCCAGAAAAGTGTTTCGATGATATCTTCAGCAGCACCAAGGCTGTAATCAGAGATTGCCTTGTAATTGCAGTGCAAAGCATCAGCAAGCTTTAGAATCATATCTTCACCAGGAATGCGGGCTCCGGTTTCATACTGGGATATGCGGACAGACATATTTTTGCCCTCAAATCCAAGTGCACCGCCAAGCTCATCCATTGTCATTTTACGGAATACCCGTATTTTCTTTATTCTTTCACCAATTGTCATAGTGTAGTTACCTCCGTTTATCTGTCACTGATGGACTGTTAAAGACAGTATAACACGGAAAAAATGAAAATGGAAGTTTTTCTATACAAAAACATTAGAAAAACTTCTTGACAATTCAATACCACACGGTATAGAATAATGTCAATTCAATTATCTATACAATATAGTATTGAAAAACAACTCGATGAGCGGTATCAGAAATCTAACAGGCATTTGCCAGGACATTCATAGGAATCGAGCGAATGTAGACACTCCCCCAAGCGGACCGAGTACCTCGAGCAGGAGCGGGCGGTATTACAGGAGATTATCTCAGGTAAGGAGGCTGGTTGTGACATCAGCAGAACTGGTATGGAGAAACGCCAAAACAAATTTTAATGGAAAGGTGGTGAAAGGGCATGAACGAAAAGTTTTTAGAAGTAGGAGATGTGATGCAGATTCTTGGAATTTCAAGATCAGCAGCATACAAGCTTATGAGACAGATCAACAGTGAACTTGAAAAGAAAGGCTATATTGTAATCCGTGGAAAAGTAAGCAGAAAATATTTTGAAGAACGCATTTATGGTATGAGTGATGCAGGATAAGCAACAGGTAAGAAGATTGAGACAGAGGCAGGTGCAAAAGTTATATCGGCTTAGGCATCTGCTTTTGCATATGGAAAGAAGGAGATGATGAATATGCCAGCTTATAAAGACAGTAAGACAGGCACCTGGTTCGTCAAATTCTATTGTAAGGACTGGACTGGGGAAAACAAACAGATAAAGAAAAGAGGCTTTGCAACAAAAAGGGAAGCACTTGATTATGAGAGAAATTACAAAATACGGCAGGAGAACAATCTGGATATGACATTTGGAGAGTTCTGGAAGTTGTATACAGAGGATGTAAAAAATTATGTCAAACTCAACACATGGCTTACAAAAGAACACATTGTGGATACAAAGATACTTCCATATTTTAAGAATCTTAAGATGAATGAGATTACACCGGGAGATGTACGCAAGTGGCAGAATGAGATGGTTGCATTTCGTAATGAGAATGGGAAGAGTTATTCCCAGACTTACAAGAAGACAATGCACAACATTTTAAGTACGATATTCAATCATGCATGCAGATTTTATAATCTGAAATCAAATCCGGCAAGACAGGCTGGAAATATGGGCAGGGAAGAAAAGAAGGAAATGCTTTTCTGGACAACTGAAGAATATAAGAAGTTTTCCGAAGCGGTGATTGACAAGCCGGTTTCATTTTATGCATTTGAAATGTTGTACTGGACAGGAATGAGATTAGGTGAACTGCTTGCTCTTACAATGGAAGATTTTGATTTTGAAAAGAACACAGTCAGAATAAATAAATCGTATCAGCGGCTGCAGGGGCAGGATGTTATTACAACTCCGAAAACACCTAAGAGCAACAGAACAATCAAGCTGCCAAAGTTCCTAGCGGAGGAAATGCAGGAGTATTTTGCAATGTTATATGACCAGACACCAACAGACAGGATTTTTCTGGTAACAAAGAGCTTTCTTCATCATGAGATGGAGCGTGGATGCAAATTATCCGGTGTGAAGAAAATCAGAATCCATGATCTAAGGCATTCGCACATTTCACATCTGATTGACCTTGGGTTCTCCGCAGTTGCAATAGCTGACAGGGTAGGTCATGAGAGCATTGATATCACATATCGTTATTCGCATCTGTTTCCATCAAAGCAGGTGGCAATGGCGGACAGACTTGATGCTGTCAATGCGAGCTTTGAGGATTGTGAAGAACAGGATGATGATGTAGAAATCATGCAGACAGAGGAAACAGCACCTATGATTGATATGGATGCGGCTGCGGAAAAGATTATAAGTATTGATAAGTACAAGGCAGTCTGATAATGCTGATGCGAAATATTATGAATTATGCCGGTACAAGTTTTTGCAGGATATATGCAGCAGTAGGAATTAAAAGAATAGATTTTATATTGGAAGGAGCAGATTATTATGAGCGAGAAAAGGCTGGATGCCAAGAACAGATGGAGAAATGTTGTAGTAGCGTTTCGTATGTCACCGGAGGAAGCACAGGAGCTGAATGTGAAGGTTTCGCTCAGCGGACTTTCAAAACAGGATTATATCATCCAATGTCTGCTGAAGCATGAAATCAGGGTTGTTGGTGGAATGAAGGTGGCAAAGAAAGTACAGGTTCATCTTGATACGATACTGGAAGAATTACAGTCATTAGATGAATCTGACAGAAGTATAGATGTTGAAGAACTGCTGGTTCCATTAAAGCATGTGCTTGATATCCTGCAGAGTGATGAGAAAGGCGGTAATCGTTATGAGTAAAACAACCTTTGAAAAGATTGGTATTCCATATGAGGAAAAGGATGGAATCTTTTATCCAGTTATTGTTGCAGGAACAGAGAAGGCAGATATAGATGCAGGAAAGTATGGGCGTATGTGGATTAAATATATCAAGAAAGAATATCCAATGAGATATAAGAGTCTGGTGCGGTTCGGAGAACTTGAAGAGAGAGCAAATGAAGTCAATGAAATAGCATATGAGTTGCTCGATGATATTGAAGCTAAGTGGCTGAAAAAGCATAAGCCAAAGAATCCAAATTCCTTTACGGAACAATTACAGCTAAGGACACAGACCAGAATGATGGCAGAGGAAATCGTTATTATGGATGTGGTGATGCAGTTTCATTAGTGTGGGGCAAAAAGTGCCGTCAAAATGCAAAAGCGGGGGCAAAAAGCGCCACTATATCAGTAATTGTGGTGGTACATTAACCACCACATATCATATACAGGGTGCAGGTGCTCCTGCCAAGACGGAAAATTATGTAAACGCTGATGCGTTTATATTTTTTTCGGGAAAAGGTCCGACCTTTCCCGAATCTTGCAAAACAAGTGAACGGTAACAGAAGCATTTTTGAGGATTTGCTATAAGCAGTTCCTGAAGAAGAATAAAAAGGAGGTCACAGCCATGAGCATGATAAGTGAGATTTTGATGGGATTAATTTTGAGGATTGGAGGTTATGTGTATGGCAGATGGAAACAGAAGGTACAAGTCTGACAAAAAGCTATATAAGGTTTCTTTTAAGTTGTCAGAGGAAGATAAACGATTGTTGGAAGAAGGTGCAAAAAAGGCTGGAATGAATATCAGTGAATACCTGCGCAATCTGGTGCGTGGCGGCGAAAATGTGGACGCATCTTTTACGACAGACAGAGGGAATTTTATCAGACAGATAACAGGAATTGCTACCAATGTGAATCAGATTGCGAAGGTAGTAAATACCCAGGGATATGGTTACACGAGGGATATCCTTGCTGTTAAGCAGGATTTGGAGGATGTAAAGAGGCTGATGAGGGAGGTGCTTATGGTATGGCAATCACTAAGATACAGTGCCTGAATGAGGCACATACCGGGAACCCGGCGGCACATCTTAAGAATGCTCTTTCGTATATTCAGAATCCAGAGAAAACAGAGGAAAATGTTCTGGTGGGCAGTATAAACTGCCTGCCGGATACAGCCTTTGAGCAGATGATGGATACGAAGGTTACTTTCGGAAAAACAAATAAGCGACAGGGATATCACATTATCATTTCCTTTGCACCAGGAGAAGCGACAGAGGAACAGGCGCTGGATATCGTGGCACGTTTTGCACAGGAATACCTGAAGGATAAATATGAGGCAGTATATGCGGTGCATAATGATAAAAAGCATATGCATGGGCACATTGTTTTCAATAGCGTCAGTTTTGAAACTGGTATGAAGCATGAATGTAAAAAAGGGGAATGGAAGCATCGTATGCAGCCAATTACAAACAGATTATGCAAAGAGTATGGACTATCTATTGTGCCGGCTGAGTACGTAAAGGAGCCTAAGAATTTATCAAGGAAGGAATGGGAGCGCGAACAATGCTTTCGTAAAATGATTCTGGCAGATGCAGAGTTTTGTCAGAGTCAGGCGGGAAGTTTTGACCATTTTATATTCCTGATGAAGAGAATCGGGTATCAGTTTGAGTATGGGAAGTACCTTTCGGTAAAGGTTCCGGGTGGTAAATGGTATCATGAACTGGATAAGCTGGATGAACGCTTTTCGGAAGAAAAATTCCGATTTTACCTGGATATGCCTTTTACCCGTCCTGTATTTGTTGTGGGTAATACTGTGGCAATTCATAAACGTGGCATAACAGATTTTCAGATGAAGTATTACCGTAGAATCTATCAGGCGAGAATGGTGGAACAGCGTCGATTTGATAAGCATTCTGCATATCTTGCGAAGGAACTGGAGCGTATGAATCAGCTACAGGAACAGTATCTTTTCCTTGTGAATAACAATATCAAAACTGTGGAGGGGCTTGTGACTTATCAGGTTCTGGGAGAGCGTGATGTAGACAAAATCTCTGAACGGCAGCAGGAATTATATCAGCAGAACAGAGCAAGAAAACGCATTTGCAAAACAGAGGAGGATATTCGTGATTACCAGATCTGGCATATGGGAGTACAGGCGGAGCTGGACGAACTTAAGGCGGAGAAAAAAGCACTTAATAAGAATTTGAGGATTGCTGAAGGTTGTGTAGAAGAGTATAAGAAGTTTTCAATGTTGGATTTTTCAAATATTGAGGATGAGATTCGGAATTCAATAGAAGTGCCAGAGTATCCGTATGCGGTGGAGAAAGATATTGAGTTATCTGTTAATGATGAAATGTCTGATATAGATATGGATGGGATATCAGTAATGGATGAATCAGAGGATTATGATATTTCGTTAAATGCAGAGGTATGTGAACAGATTTCAGCAGAAGATACCATGGATGCCACAGTAGGAGATGCCGGCGAAGCGAATATTGTGGAGGAATATGTTGGTGATCGGTCAGATGATAAAGGCAGCTATGAGGCGTACAAAAAGATGACACCTTTGGAAAAGGCTCAGACGTATGGATTTGGTGAACTAAAGAGTTACGACACAGTTAGGTCTATTGTGCAGATGAAGTTTTTGGACATGGGGCATATTGCAGATGTTGATGAAATTATGGAAGAGACGGATTTGCTTTATAAGGGCATGTGTGAATTGGTTGTCAAAAACAAAACAGAAGAGGTATTGGATGAGATTAAACAGCGGGGGATAGCTTTTGATGATTTGTCTGTTATCGAGAAGGCAACGATGCTACAGTTTCAGCCGGACAATAATTCATACAATATTCAGCTATACAGTGCTGTTTGTAAGGCATGTGGAGTTGATACTTCTGATGAGGATGAGATATTTGCAGATTATCAGGCTATTTATGAAAAGACTGTGGATATGCAGACAAAGCGAAAGGTGGAATGGAGAGAAGAAGACAGGGCACGGTAAGTGTGCCTTGTCTATGAAAAAAGTTCAAAATAAGCATAACAAAATACTTGACATTAAGTTCTATAAATGATATATTATTTGTAAGCTGAATGAGTTCAGCTTTATTTAAAAAGAAAATAAAGTTCAAAATATACATAACAAAAAAGACTAGAAGGCGGCAACCTCATAGCCTTTATGAAATCGTGGCGTTACATGGAATCGCAACGACTCTAAACAAAGTTATTATAGCATAGAGTGCCAGGGATTTCAATTGTTATGAGAAAGGAGGAAAACTTGGCACAGGAAAAAGAAGAGAAAAAAGATGATGTGGAGTATATCTATACCACATACATCACGAAAAAGGATGGCACTAGGGTATATGCCAGTCAATATGGAATAAAAGCATTTAGAATTCCTAAAGTGAATAAATAGCAACGTGACATAAGGTGCTGCGATTCCACCTTTACTTGATTTTCAGAAAGAAAAGGTAAAGGATATGGAACAAAAAAATATAAATAAGAATATCAATGTTGGTAATACATTTAATGGACCAACACAAATGATTGGCTCTGTAGTAATTAACTCACCACACGAGGATTTGATTGAAGAATCTGCAACATATCAACCCGAACCTTTATGGAGAAGCCCATTTACACTGGCGGTGTTGTCTTGGGTTAGTGTGATTATAGGAGTACTTGGAATTGTTCCAATCGGTAATATTATAGGAAGTGCACTTTCTCTTTTCAATGATTCTTTTCAAAGGAAAACAACAGAAGAACTTCAATTATGGGCATGGCTATCTCTCATAGCAATGATGCTTTTGGTTATCTTTATCACTTTAAGAAGAATTGCCAAAAAGCAAGTAAGATATCCATTATTCTGTAATTTGGCAATTAGCGGATTCGGAAAAAGAATCGTTATTGAGAAAATACATATTTCCAAGTGTCCACGTTGTGGGGGAGAAATGAGATACTATAATAAACCGGTAGAATGGATTGATCATTATATCGATGGTAATGTGAAGCGTGAAGTTACAAAAAGAGTTCCGGTTTTAGAGTGTAAGCGTAACACAGAACATTGTTATAGAGTTGATACTGCAGAGAATAGGGTAAAATAGTTTGGGTGGTATATGGTCCATTCTGATTAAATTTAGAATGGACTATATAATAAATAATTTGATAGGTAGGAGGTAAGCTGTGAGACTAGCTGAATTAGCCAATATCAATACGGGTCTTGTTACTGCAAGGAAGCAAGCAAGAATAACAGACCAAGAAATAATAAAATATAGAATTTTGAATTTAAAAGCGATTAATGAAAAAGGATATATTGAAGACAATCTGGTTGAAGAGTTTGGGGCAAATGAGAGAATTAAGCCAGTTTATTTAACCAAAGCGAGAGATATCGTTGTTCGATTAACCTATCCATTTACAGCGGTGCTTATAGATGAGGCACATGAAAACATGATTATTCCCTCTCATTTTGTGGTTATTAGACCTGATAAGGAAAGAATATTGCCGGAGTATCTATATTGGTTGCTGAATACTGAGAAAGTAAAACAAGAACTACAACAAAATATTAACAGTACGACGATAGGAACGGTTAAACCGATGTCTTATGCCGAATTAGGTATAGAACAAATTACTTTACAGGAACAAGCTAAAATTGGTGAACTATATATGTTAGCAAAAAAAGAATTATATTTATTAGACAAGATTATGGGACAGAAGGAATTGTATTATAAAGAGGCCATTAGTAGAATACAGAAAGAAATGAGGAAAAATAATGAAGACGACAAAGAGTGATATTGAAAAAGTATTATGGAAAGCATGTGATAGTTTCAGGGGTAAAATTGACAGTTCTAGATATAAAGATTACATTTTATCTATGTTATTTGTAAAGTATTTGAGTGATGTATGTGCGGAAACAAAAGAAAGATATATGCAGCAGTATGTAGGTGATGTACGCAGAGTTGAACGAGCTATGAGCAGAGAGCCTTTTGTGTTGGATGAAGAATCTACGTTTGAGTATCTTTATGAAAATAGAAATGATGCAGAAATAGGTCAGATGATTAATATAGCTCTAAATAATATTGAAGAACATAATAGTGGTAAGCTTAGAAATGTATTTCGAGCGATTGACTTTAATTCTCAAGTTGATTTCGGTGAGAAAAAAGAAAAAAATGCAACATTAAAGAATTTGTTAAATGATTTTCATGATTTAGATTTGAGACCTTCGGTACTAGAGAGTAATGATATTATTGGTGATGCTTATGAATATATGATTGCAAATTTTGCTTCTGATGCGGGGAAAAAGGGGGGGGAATTCTTTACACCTAGTCAGGTCTCAAAGTTGGTTGCTATGTTAGTTGAGCCAAAAGAAAATGATAGAATTTATGATCCAACATGTGGTAGTGGAGGTTTGCTTTTAAAAGCATATGCTCAAGCAAATACAAATAAAGTAGCTATCTATGGACAGGAAAAAAATATGCAAACGTGGGCATTGTGTAGCATGAATATGTTTTTACATGGAATTGATGATGCAAAGATTTGGCAGGGCGATACGTTGTCCAATCCTCAGAATTTAGAAGATGACAAATTGATGAAATTCCAGTGTGTAGTAGCAAATCCGCCTTTTTCTTTGGATAAGTGGGATAGTGGATTTCTTCCAGAGGTTACTGGTGAAAACAAGAAGGCGAAGATGACAGCCGATTTAGATATATACCATAGATTTGATTGGGGTGTACCACCTTCAAGTAAGGGGGATTATGCGTTTGTACTTCATATGCTTCATAGTCTGGACGCAGATAATGGACGTATGGCAGTTGTATTGCCTCATGGAGTATTGTTCAGAGGTGCATCAGAAGGAAAAATTAGAAAACAACTCATAGAACTTAATTTGCTTGATGCTGTTATAGGATTACCAGCAAATCTTTTTTATGGAACATCAATTCCTGCATGTATTTTGGTGTTTAAAAAAAATCGTAAACATAGTGAAGTGCTATTTATTGATGCTAGTGGGGATGGTAATTTTGAAAAGGGGAAAAATCAAAATATCTTGAGAGATGAAGATATCAAAAAGATAATTGATGCATATAAGGGATACGAGAACGTAGATAAATATGCATATAAGGCATCAAGAGAAGAAATCGGAGAGAATGAATATAATCTCAACATACCGCGTTATGTCGATACCTTTGAAGAGGAAGAACTTATAGATATTGATGAAGTACGTGCTAATATTGCAAGTATTGAAACTGAACTTAAGGTGGTTCAGGATCAAATGGATATGTATTTAAAAGAGCTGGGTTTGTAGTCAAATTATAAGAGAGAAGGTGGCATATGTTTAGAAGTTTTATCTACTTAGATCAAGAAAAAATGTATTCTTATCTTAGGCAAATAGATACGGATTATGCTAATCAGCCTATAGAAATTAGCAAGAAAAAAACTAGAGGAGGTTCGTTGGGAACGGACTTCTTTGGAGCAAATGTAGGAACTGAAATAGAAGAAAAACGAGAAGTTACAAAAGATGTAATAAAAGATTATGACCGATTTGAAAAGAAATTGGAGGAATTAGCTGGAAGTGAGTATTTTGATTTGGTATTAGATGACTATGATATAAATACGGTTCCTAGGATGAGCATCATAAGAGTCAACGGAAGTTTTGAAATACCTGAACAATTTGAGATGTTTAGCGTAGCGCAGAATTATATGCCATTAATAACAAGTCAAATAACGACATCAAGTGATAATGAGAGAGAATTGATGGAAGCTTTTTTGGGAAAAGCTTCTGCAGATATTCCTATTATTATAGAAGATGAAGAAATTACAATAGCAAGTAAGATGAGTATGGATAACATTGAAGAGGAATATGCAGAACTGGAAGAATACAATGAGCAAGAGGTTTATATGCTTTGTAAAGTAGTAGGGATAATGAAAAAGGATAAGGTTGAAATCTTCAATCCGCTTAAGGATTTTATAAAGCTTCCCAGAGCAGTAAGAAGAGAGATGGATTCTAACAGCCAAGGTATGGAACCTATTTTGGTTGATGGTCCGGTGTTGAAAGTTGAAGTGATTGCAATGTACAAGTAGGAAAATGGTGAAATTATGCGTGAAGATATAAAGAAACGTATTGAATTGATAAAATGCGGTAAAGTTCCAGAAGGTTATAGGATGACAAGCCAAGGTATAGTGAATTCAGATTTTACTGAAATAGCAATTTCAGAAATAGGCGAATTTAAGAATGGTATTAATTTTTCAAAAGGTAATGGAGATAATATAGTGCAGTTTTTGGGGGTGGGTAATTTTGGAGAATTATCAACTTTAAATAGTACAGACAATTTGGAAAAAATATGTATCGAGGCAAGTGACGAGCAATTAAGTTCGTACTTTTTAAAAGAAGATGACATCGTATTTGTTAGATCTAATGGTAGTAAAGAGTTGGTTGGTAGGAATTTATTAGTGAAAAATCCTGCTGATCGAGTTGTATATAGTGGATTTTGTATCAGATATAGAATGTATGATAATAACAAAAGAACAACAATGTCTTATATTAATGCATGGTTAGAGAATGGTGCTCTAAAAACAATGCTTAAAAGTGAAAATAGAGGCACAAATATAAATAATCTAAATCAAGAGATACTTAAAAAGTTAGAAATATACGTACCAACAATTAGAGAGCAAGAAAAGGTTCTTAGCGTATTGGCTTGCTATAATCATATGATGTTGAAATTGGAGAATTTGATAGAAAAGAAAATGCAGCAGAAGAGTGGATTGTGTCAAATGTTACTCACTGGAAAAAGACGATTGCCAGGATTTAATGATAAATGGAACATATGTAAATTATCAGATGTATTAAATGAACGAAAAAAGTATTCTGAAAAAGATGGAAAATATGAACTTGTAACACTTTCAAAAGAAGGCATTATTCCTAAAACAAATAGATATGATAGAGAGCATTTAGTGAAAGCGAAAGACAAGGAGTATAAGGTTACTTACAAAGATGATATTTGTTACAATCCGGCCAATTTGAAATTTGGTGTCATTTGTAGAAATACATATGGAAATGCCATTTTTTCACCTACATATGTAACGTTTGAAGTGAAAAAGAAATGTAATATTGATTATATGTCCCAATTGCTGACAAGAAACGAATTTATTAGAAAAATAAGAAGGTATGAAGAAGGAACTGTATACGAAAGAATGGCAGTAAAATCAGAAGACTTTTTATCTTATGAAGTGGTATTACCTTCTTATGAAGAACAGTGCGCAATTGCTAAAATATTAGAATTAGCTGATAAAGAAATTTGTTTGTTAAAAGAAAGATTACAATACATTAAGCAAGAAAAGAAGGCTATATTAAATCTATTGTTAAAAGGTATTGTGCGAGTTGATATAGTTTAGGAGTTGAGGTGAATTTGATGGATAGTGATCTGTATTTAGAAGACAATGTAAGTAAGAAACCTGCGTTAGATTTATTGCAGAATATGGGATATACATATCTTACATCCGAAGAATGTACTTTACAGCGTGGTGGTAAATATCAAGTATTGCTTAAAGGAATTTTACGTAATCAATTACGAAAAATAAACCGTTTTGAATTTGGTGGCATTGAGCAAGAATTCTCATCTGCAAATATTGAAAGAGCAATGGAGGATTTGGATGAACCATTAACAGATGGGTTGATAAAAACCAGTGAAAAAATATATGATGCAATTATGCTCGGGAAAAGCTATCAGGAAACTGTTGGTGTGGGTAAAGTTTTAAGTTTTGATTTAAAGTATATTGATTGGGATAATTTTGAGAATAATGTATTTCATGTTACAGAAGAATACGTTGTTACAAGTTATGATGGAGAACATACCGTTCGGCCAGATATTGTTTTGTTTGTGAATGGTATTCCTTTTGCCGTAATCGAATGTAAGGCCCCTCATATTTCTGTTGAACAAGGCATAGAACAGATGATACGTAATCAACAAGATGAATATATTCCTCAATTGTTTAAATATATTCAAATTGTTATGTCTACGAATAAAAACTCTGTAAAATACGCCACTACAGGTACTGGAAAGAAATATTGGAGTGTATGGAAAGAAGAAGATAAGGAATTTTTGGAAGCGGCTAAAACTAAATATATTGAAGACCGAGTACCTACGGTACAGGATGAAAATATTATGTCGCTACTGTCAATTGAAAGGCTGAAAGAATTGACAAAGTATTTTGTCCTGTATGATGCAAATATAAAGAAAATATGTCGTTATCAGCAGTATTTTGCAATTAAAGAGATTATAAAGACAATTAACACCAATAATGTTGAAGGTAATAGACAGAGTGGTGTTATTTGGCATACACAAGGTTCCGGAAAGTCATTGACAATGGTTATGCTGGCCAAATATATTCTTTTAGAAATGGCAAGATTTGAACCAAAGGTAGTCATTGTTACGGATCGAAAAGAATTAGATAAGCAAATTGCAAAAACATTCACCCATACCAGATGTAAGCCTGCAAGAGCTACAAGTGGCAAGAATCTTATTGATTTAATTAACAAAGGAAAGGTTGATATTATTACTACGATTATCAACAAGTTCAATACAGTTGAGAGCAGTGGATTAAAAAATTTAAGTAGAGATGTATTTGTACTTGTTGATGAAAGTCACCGGTCAAATTATGGTGAATTGGCTACTAAAATGCGAGTTGTATTTCCGAATGCTTGTTATATTGGTTTTACTGGCACCCCACTTATGAAAAGTGAAAAAAATACTATGACTAAGTTTGGTAAACTCATTCATAAATACACAATCAAAGAAGGTGTAGATGATAGAGCAATTGTACCATTAATTTATGAAGGTAGATTCGTTGAACAAAATGTAGATGAGGCAAATATTGATTTGTGGTTTGAACAGACAACAAAGAGACTGACTGAGTCACAGAGAGACGATTTGAAGCAAAAATGGAGTAGTATGAAACGTCTTGCGTCTACGGAAGCAAGAATAAAGAGAATAGCGTTAGATATTAACAATCATTATGTAGAAGGATATAAAGATACTGGATTTAAAGCTATGCTTGCGACAAATCGAAAAAGGGATGCGGTATCATATTTGGCATGCTTCGAGCAATTTGGGGATTTGAATTGTGAGGTATGCATTTCTCCGCCAGATATGCGAGAAGGTATAGATGATATTGATGAAGGAACAGACAACAGAGTTATTGCATATTGGAATAAAATGATGAAAAAGTATGGCGATGCGGATTCGTATGAAGATTCTGTAAAAAATCGCTTTGTAGACGGAGAAATTGATATCTTAATCGTTTGTAGCAAATTGCTTACCGGTTTTGATGCACCTCGATGTCAAGTTTTGTACATAGATAAGGAGCTAAAGGAACATGGTTTGCTTCAGGCAATAGCAAGAACGAATCGCTTGTATGATGGGAAAGATTATGGCCTTATTGTGGATTATCGTGGTTTGATTCAAAAACTGGATGATGCAATGAATATGTATAGTGGTGCTGGACTGGAAAATTTCGAAGCAGGTGATTTGAAAGGTGTAATTGTAGATGTTATCAGTGCAGTAGGGAGTTTGCGTCAATCTTATAGCAGATTAGAGGACTTATTTGTATTAATTAAAGATAAGAATGATGCGGAAGAGATAGAGGTATTTCTTGCAGATGAAAAAATTAGAAACGAGTTCTATGAGCTTTTATGTCAGTTTGGTAAGGGATTAGCAATTGTACTTAATTCAGAGAGTGCATATGAAAATATTCCTAAAGAAGAGCGACTTAAATATCAAAACGCATTTGCGTTCTATTCAAGAGTAAGGCGTTCTGTGAAAATTCGTTATAATGATGCGATTGATAATAGAGAATATGAGCCTTTAATGCAAAATCTTCTTGATACACATATGTCTGTTGTTGGATTAAGGCAAATAACTGAACCAGTTGATATTCTTAATCAATCTGATCTGGAAAAGGAACTTGAGCAATTAGGTTCTTTACGATCTAAAGCAGATGCAATTCAGTCAAAGCTTACCAAGAGTATAAGTATTAAAAGAGATGAAAATCCTGTGTATTATGATAGCTTTTCAAAGCGAATTAAAGATACTCTTCAGGAATATAAGGATAGAGTTATAACTGATGCGGAGTACCTTGCCAAAATGTGTTCGATTATGCAGGATTATGTAGAGGGAGTATCTACTGTAAAATACCCTGAGAAGTTGAAGGGAAATGTGCATGCACAAGCGTTTTATGGTGTAGTTAGCGCAATTTTGGAAAACGAGTGGGAACAGACAGCTGATGTAAAATGTGTTGCAGAAAATCCTGTGGAATATGGTGGCAAGCCGATTTCGACACAGACAGCAATGATGTTGCGTGATGATAGAACTCCGTATGCAGTATCAGGAGTGCAAACAAGACAAGACATGATCGCAGATATTTCGATAGAAATAACTAATATTGTAGAAAGACACAGTCAAGTCGATTGGACTAATAATAAAAGCATACATGATAAAATAGCACAGGATATTGATGATATGTTCTATGAATATGAATGCGAAGGAAAGTGTAAATTTTCATTTGAGGTAATTGATAAGGTTATCGAGAATGTGAAGACAACTGCGTTAAGGAGATTTAAAGGCTAATGAAGATAAATACGGAGCAAAGAGATGTGCATTGTGAGAATGGTGATATTTCGTATTTACTCACAAGAAAGCCGGTCAAGAATGTTAATTTGAGAATAAAACCGGAAGGTCAAATCCTTGTATCTGCTAATAATAGTGTGCCGATAGAATTTATAGATGCTTTTATTAAAAAAAAACAGCGATACATTATTTCGGTATTATCAAGATATGAGGAAAAGAGAAAGTTGATTCAAGATGTTCCTAAAAGATATGTGAGTGGTGAGAGTTATGATTTGCTCGGTAAGAGCTTGCGTTTAAAGGTTGAAGAGGATAAGGATGAAGTTGTATATACTGATGGAGTATACATTTTTTTAAAAGTGAAGGACAAATATGACTTTCGCCACAAAGAAATTATGATGTCAAAGTGGCTTAAACAATATCAAATCACAGTATTTGAAGAGTTGCTAAAAGAAAAATATTTGCTATTTGAAAAATATGGTGTGACATATCCAATATTGAAAATCCGATATATGACATCTCGATGGGGATCGTGTCAACCGAAGAAAGGTATAATCACGTTGAATAGTAAATTGATTGAGGCACCAAGAAGTTGTATTGAGTATGTGATTTTACATGAACTTGTACACTTTATACATCCTAATCATTCAAGACGGTTTTGGGATTTTGTTGCAATGATGATGCCAGATTGGAAGGAACGTAAGGAAGAGTTGGAAAAAAGATATAATTTTGGGAAAGACTATTGAAAACATACAAAAGAAATTGTGTAAGAGATGGATATATAAATACAATATTTTCGAAAATGATAGCTAAATTGTTGGTGAAAATACAAAATGGTGAGGATGAAATAGCCAAGTTATTTATAAGATGATAATTCTAGGGCAGCTATTGATAGAATAGTAATTGGGAAATTATTACACAAATAAACTTGTGTAGCAGTATTTGGATTGGAGATGACACTATGGAACTTGAAATAAGCGTAGAAGATTTATTAAACAAAAGAAAAATAGAATCAGACCGCATAGAGTTTAAGGCAGGATGGAACCCTGACGATATCTATCATAGTGTCTGTGCATTTGCAAATGATTATAACAACGATGGTGGTGGATATATTGTCGTTGGAATTGAGGAGAAAAATGGCATGGCAGTACGTCCAGTAAAAGGACTTCCAGAGTATATGCTAGATGAGATTCAAAAAGACATGATTAGTTATAATAACATGATTTCTCCACCATATTTTCCAAAAGCAATTCCAGCAGAGGTAGATGGAAAGTGGATTCTTGTTATTGTAGCAAGAACTGGGCAGCAGAGACCATACAAAACACCGGAATATGTTACAAGCAAAAAGGACAAGAAGTATAACTATTATATTCGTTATTTAACAAGTTCTGTGAAAGCTAATGTTGAACAGGAACGTGAATTGATAAATATGTCTGACCAGACTCCTTTTGATTGCAGAGCAAATCATAAAGCAACTTTTAATGACATTTCGCCTGTACTTTTAGAGGATCATTTGCGAAAGACAGGTAGCAAACTCGCAAAGCAAGTAAGAGAACGCGGTGTAGAAGAAATATTGGAAGATATGCAGTTATTAGTAGGACCACCAGAACTTAGGTATATTCAAAATGTGGCTGTTATGATGTTCAGTGAACATCCGGACAAGTTCTTTCCGTATACTTATGTGCAGATGACATCGTTTCCGAAAGGAAGTGTAGAAAATCCAAGTGTTAGTGAAGATTTTCCTAATATTACAGGTTCTGTACCGCAGATGATTCGGGCAACAATGGAACGATTTCGTAACCTTTTTATACGAGAAAAGGTAATCAAGGTGCCTAACCAGATGGAAGCACTAAGAATTATGAACTATCCGTATCAGGCGATTGAAGAGGCTGTTGTGAATGCGTTTTATCACAGAGATTATATGTCATGTGAACCGGTTACGATAGAGATAGAGCCAGACTGTATCAATATTATGAATTTCCCAGGCATTGATAGGTCGATTTCAGAAAAGACAATAGCGGAAGGAAAGCGATTTGTTTCAAGATATTATCGGAACAGACGCTTGGGGGAGTTCTTAAAAGAATTGGATTTGTCAGAAGGTCACTCATCTGGCATACCTACGATACAGGAAGAATTGGAAAAGAATGGTTCGCCGAGGGCTGAATTCTTTACAGATGAAGATAGACGAGCTATGAGAATAAGAATTCCTATTCATTCGGCTTTTTTGGAAGAAGACGATGAGGTTGTAAAAGATGATGAAAAAGCGACGAAAAAATCCACTAAAAAGATGAAACAATATTCTTTGATTTTGAATTTTATGGCCGATAACGAATGGCATAAAACAACGGAAATTGCAGGGATTCTGGGACTTAAAGATACAAGAACAAAGGAATTATTAAAAGAGTTAGTTTCATTGGATAAGCTTGCGGATAATGGAAAAACAAAAGGAAAAATGTATAGATTAAAATAATTCGTCGCTAAAAAAGCGACGAAAAAACGACGAAAAATAAAAAGGAGGATTTGTGTATGGCATATGAGATTGATTTTATAGGTGTTGGAGATGATACAAAAAAGGATGCGGATGCAATTGCTATTCGATGGAAGGATAAAAACGATAATTATAAAATTGCTGTTTACGATGGGGGACTTCAAGCTCATGGGGATAAGATGGTTGAACATTTAAATGAATACTATTTTTCAGATTTAAACGATAAGATAATTGACTGTGTTATATGTTCACATTCTGATTTAGATCATACTTCAGGATTGAAACATATACTGGAAGAATTTGAAGTAAAAAAGTTATATATGAATAGACCGTGGTTGTACATTGATGATGTCTGGGATTCAGTTAATGATGGACGAATTACAAAAGCAAGTCTTTGTGAAAGGTTGAAAAAACAATACAAGTATATTAGTGATTTGGAAGAAATAGCAGAAGAAAAAGAAATTGAAATTTGTGAAGCATTTCAAGGAGAAATAATAGAAGAACAATTGGAAATATTGTCTCCTAATAAGGAATTTTATCTTGAATTAATGATTGAATCAAATAAAACACCATTAGAAAAGAACCTTGTTTTGGAAAGTTCAGTAAGAAATATTTTAAATAGTTTTGTACAATATGTGAAGAATTTAATTGAATCATGGCAAGATGAAAAACTTAGAGAGGATGTTGAAACTTCACCAGAGAATGAAATGAGTGTAGTTATTCTCGGAAAAATGAATGAGGAAAACTTCCTTCTTACAGGTGATGCTGGAATACGTGCATTAGATAGTGCAATCATATATGCGGGAGAGAAAGATGAATCTCTAAAAGATAACGTAAAATTCTTGCAGATACCTCATCATGGAGGAAGACATAATATAAGTCCGTCAATATTGAATCGACTTATCGGAGAAATTGTTGATGAAAATGAAACTGTAGGAAAAACAGCATTTGTATCTGTAGCAAAAGATTCAGATCACCCGCTTCAAATGGTGGTTAATGCTTTTACAAGGAGAGGTGTGAAGGTATATAAAACCAATGGAAATACAATTCATCATCATATGAATATGCCAGATAGAGAAGGATGGAGCTCATTAACTAAGTTAAATTTTGAAAAGAAAGTTGAGGAGTGGGATAATTGATAGAAACAATTCAAAAAACATTCGATGATTTCGTTATTACAGCAAGAATAAAGCCAGCAATAACAGCAGGTTTTCCATTATTACTGATAGTATTTTATAATGGCGTTGTAAAGAGTAAGTGGATAGAAGCAGGAATAGGTCTGGCATTATCTTTGGTTGTTATTTCATTTGCTGCATACATAGTACGGGAACTTGGAAAAACATATGAAGAAAAGTCTTATAAAGACTTGGGGGAAATGCCTACAACTATTATACTAAGGTTTAATGATGATACTGTAGATAATATTACAAAAGTGAAATATCATAAATGGTTGAATAATAAAATCCCAGAGTTACAATTGCCTTTATCAAAGGAACAGGAAAATTTAGATTTACAAAGTGACAGTAAATATAAGAGTGCAGCAATATATTTGCGTACATATGCAAATTCTCATAGAAAACGATTTCCGAGAGTATATCAAGAACTAAAGAAATACAATTATTGGAGAAATCTATATGGATGTAAATGGTATGCATTATTGTTATATGTAATTTTAGCAATTCGTGAAATATTAATGATAGATAGGTTTAATGTTGCGGAAATGTTTTTAAAGCCAATACCGAGGTATACAATGTTAATTGTGTTAGTTATTTGGAGTATTGTATTTTGTTGGATTGTTACAAAAAGGACAGTAAAGAGAAGTGCATTTGATTATGCAAAAACATTATTGGAAACAATAGATGCAATGGACTTTGATTTTGAAGCATAGAAATGTTTGTCTAATTTACTCGAAGTGTGGTATAAATACCATTGAGCAGTTTTTGTATATTTTCCACTATTTTGAATAGCTGGGGATGAGATGTTTCTATTGCCATATTTGATTATTTATACTATAATTTGGTTCGTGGTTATTGCAAACCACCAGATGATTATTCTCTGAATAACATCAGCGCACCTGCAAGCCACTGGAACTACACACAATAATGGAAAATGGCAGTGGTACTGGATTGGTACTAAAAATTTGTGCAACCAGAAATGATGTGTGGAAAAAGGTGCTTTTTCTAAATTTAATAACAAAGAAAAACACTAGAAATGAGATAAAATTACAATGAATTTTGCGAGTTTGAATAACGGATTAAAATGCCGAAAGCCTGTATTTATGCGGGTTTCCGGCATTTATTTTATCAAATGGCTCTAGTTTGGCTCTATTTGTGGGGAGAGTAATGAAGTTATTAGTTTTGAAAAGGTAAATAAAAAAGGAAGAAGGTACAAGCTATGTTGCCAACAAGAGAAGAAGCACTGAAGTTAATTCGTGATGGGTTATTATTTAATCCGGGACCTTGGGGAAAACATTGTTTAACAGCAGCACACTGTGCAGAAAAAATAGCAAGTGCATGTGGTGATATGGATGTTGAGAAAGCATATATATTAGGTTTACTACATGATATAGGAAGAAAATTTGGTGTAAGACATCTTGGACATGTTTATGATGGATACGTATATATGAAATCATTGGGATATGATGAAGTAGCAAAGATATGTTTAACCCATTCTTTTAATAATCATACGATAGATGAATACATCGGAAAATTTGATGTTACAGATGAAGAATTGACAATTATAAAAACTGAATTAGCAAAGACCATATATGATGAATATGACCGGTTAATTCAATTGTGCGATTGTTTGGCAGGAGCAGAAGGAGTTCTTGATATAGAAAATAGGATGAATGACGTAAAGAAAAGGTATGGCTTTTATCCGCAGGACAAGTGGAATTCCAATATGAATTTGAAGCAATATTTTGAGGGTAAAATGAATAAAGACATTTACCTTATATGTGAGAAAGATACATTTGCACCAGGAGATTTATGATCTTATAAATATATTTTTACTACAAGTTTTATGAACAGGTTGGAGGTGGTTAAGTGGATATTTTATTTAAAAATGATGATTTTGTATTTTCATACAGAGTTGGCGGTATATTGAAACATAATGGTAAAATCTTGTTACAGCGTCCGAAGAATGATGATTATGCCATTATTGGCGGACATGTTGCGGCTATGGAGACAAGTATGGAAACTCTTAAACGGGAATTTGAAGAAGAGCTTCATGCTAAGATAGAGGTAGATAATCTGTTAGCAATCGGAGAAATTTATTTTCCATGGGGAAAAAGACCCTGTCATCAGATATGCTTATATTATAATGTACATCTGATAGATGATAATATTCCATTAGATGGTTTGTTTCATGGATATGATGAGCTGGATAATGAAAGAATTGATTTGGATTTCTGTTGGGTTTCACTAGAAGATTTAAAGAAGGGTACTAAGGTATATCCTTTAGAGTTGATACCATATATCCTTGAGTCAGGGAAAGAAATTGTACATTTTGTTTCAAAGCAGATTTGAGGAGATAGTCAATGATAGAAAATATGAAGGTAGAATTTGGTAGAACATCAGATATTGATTCATGGATGCGATTAGTGAGAAAAGTAAGTTGGAATTTTCCAGGATTAGAGACAGAGCAGAGTATAGATGAACACAAAATAATAGTACTGAAATTCATGAATGACAAACGTGCTTTGTGCGTGAAGAACGAACAAGAGATTGTTGGCGTACTTTTATATTCAAGGAAGTATAATATGATATGTTGTTTGGCTGTTGATCCAGCTTATCGAAAAAGGGGAATTGCTTCGCTTCTTTTAAGAGAAGCAATTGATAAGCTTGACAGAGATAAAGATATAACTGTGTCTACATTTAGAGAAAATGATGTTAAAGGAATTGCACCTAGAAAATTATATAAGAAATTTGGATTTGAAGAGGGCGAGCTGATTGAAGAATTTGGATATCCTAATCAAAGGTTTGTGTTGCATGCTAACAAAAGTGCTGAAAATGTAATAATTGGTACAACAGTAACTGTCACAGTCGATAGACCATTAGGAAGTTATCATCCAAAATATAAAGATATGTATTATCCTGTAAATTATGGTTACATTGAAGAAATTATGGCACCAGATGGAGAAGAGCAGGATGCTTATATATTAGGGGTAAATGAACCAGTAGACAAGTTTACAGGTAAAATTATTGCTATTGTTCATAGAAAAGACGATGTAGAAGAAAAATGGGTAGTTGTACCTGACGGAATGATGGTTTCAAAAGATGAGATTAGGCAGCAGATTTATTTTCAGGAGCAATATTACGATAGTGAAATTGTGATGTAATATTAAGGAGATTGCTATGACATTAGGATTAAAAAGAGGAACAGTGCAACTTGAACCGCATGATAAGCAATGGGACGAGATTGCTGTTCAAACAATTAAAACACTTAAAGCAATATTAGGTGATGATGTTATTGATATACAGCATATTGGAAGTACAGCAATACCAGCAATCAAAGCAAAGCCGATTATTGATATTGTTGTTGGAGTGACTGATTTTGATAGAATAAAATCATATAATGAGCAATTACAGAAGGAAGGAATCTTTTATCGCGGGTCAGATGTGGAACATCAACTTCTTTATGTAATGGGTGATGTGGAAAGTGATACAAGAACACACCATATTCATATTGTGAAATGGAACGGAATCGAGTGGAAAAATTATATACATTTTAGAGATTATCTTAATGCTAATGAGAATGTGGCTTTGTGTTATCAGAAGTTAAAGGAAGAACTGGAAAGCAAGTATGCAGATGACAGGGTTGCATACACTAATGGCAAGCAAGATATGATAGATACTATTCTTAATGATCAATAAATTATATGCTTGACAAATAATTATTATGTGGCTATTCAGATAAAAAGCGATGAAGAGAGATAGTAAATATTTTGGATATTGCAGAGAGGAGTTGCTTGGTGGAAAACTCTATTGAAGAAATATTGAACCAGTCTTGGAGCCGTGTACCGACTGATTTATTCATTAGGCTACACTGGGAACGCCCATTACAGCGTCAGAGTATCGAAAGAAATTTCCGTACTTGCTAAGGTCTATATTGCGAAATATAGATGAATTAAGGTGGTAACACGAAGCTATTAGCTATCGTCCTTAAAATTTATTTAAGGAGGGTAGCTTTTTTTATACTTAAAAGTGATGTGAATCAGAAGATTGGAGGCGTTTATATGAATTATGTTGTTGAGAGTTATGAAAATTATAAAGAGGAAGATCGTTTGACTACGAATAATGCAAGAAAGATTGAATTTATAACTACTACTAGAGTTCTAGACGAAGTTATTGATGCTGAAAGTAAAATATTAGACTGTGCAGCGGGAACTGGTGTTTATGCATTTTGGATTGCTGATAAAGAACCTGATGTAACTGCTACTTACATTACACCAAGGCACATAGATATTATCAACCAGACGATAGCAACAAAACAATACTCTATGAACACAGCTGTTTTGAATGCTACAGATATGTCCTGTTTTGAAGATGATACCTTTGATATTGTTTTAAATATGGGACCTTTTTATCATTTGCTTGTGGAACAGATGAAGGAGAAACAAGGTGTGACGGAGAAGTTGAAGGCGGAAAATCAGATGCTATGGGGGAAAGATGAATAATATTATTGCTTGTGCGGAGGAGATTGTGGTGAGGGAGGTTGTGTATGTGTGATTAGGGCAGTCGAAAGGCTGCCTTTTTGCTATATGATATATTGTTAAATCTATAAAATTAAATATTTTTTATGAAAAAAAGTTGCATAAAAAATACATAATGATATAATAATGATAAGTAAATAGAAAAAGTGACTTGGAGGAATGAGCCATGATTATAGAGGTAAGAGCAAAAAATTGTTATGCATTTGAGGATGATATTACATTTTCAATGAAAGCAGATATGCGAAATAAAAAATTTGGAGCAAATGTTCACCAAGAGAATAATTTTAATGTCCTTAAAACAGTAGGAATATATGGTCCAAACAATTCAGGAAAAACCTGTTTGATTAAGTGCATTAGGGCAATAAAAAATGTGCTTTTAAATAAGAAAAATGGTTTAATGCCTAATATATTTACAGAGAGTGATGTTTGTGAGTTAGGCGTAACATTTATGTCATCAGGAAGAAAGTTTTCTTATGACCTTAAGTATGATGCAGAAAAAGAAGAATATATATATGAATCATTTTCTGAGATATTCAAAGATCAGTACAACAATGAAAAAGAAGTTTGCTGGTTGAAAAAAGATACTGTTAGTGAAGTATACGAGTGTATTGATGAATCTGTTCAGACTATGATTTCAGTTGTATCAAAGAATAATTTGTTATGCTATGTGGTAGATACAAGTAAATTCGAACATATCAATGAGATGAAGCAGATTCTTGTCGGATTTGCAGAAAAAATTGATATCATCAATATGAATAACATACCTATGCAGCACACGATTGAACTCATGAAGAATAAGAATCAGTTGCAGCAGAAGGTTGTTGAGTTCATAAAAAATGCTGACTTATACATGGATAATTTTGAATATGTGGATATGGATAAGATACAGCTGAAAACTGGTGAAGGTGACGAAAAGCCAGATGAGAAAGTGCTTGATATTCCAGAGAACATTATGGATCAAATCAGATTGGTTTCTACTTATAAGGGAGTCCATGTGCCAAGTATGATGTTTGACTCCACAGGAACAAAGAAGATTGCAGCTATTGCCAGCTATGTAATTGAAGCACTTGAACAAGGCAGGATTTTAGTCGTGGATGAGTTGGATAGCAGTATTCATTTTAAGCTTACCAGGGCGATTGTTGCGATGTTTAATAATGAATTAAATACAAGTGCACAGATGATATTTACAGTACATGATATAAATCTTATGGATTGCAAGAGAATGTTCCGAAAGGAGCAGATTTGGTTTGTTCATAAGGATGAAGAAGGTGTGTATGTATATTCACTTGCAGATTTTACAGCACAGCAGGGCGTACGAGATACGACAGATGTTATGGAAAAATATCGGAAAGGTGCTCTTGGAGCATTGCCTGATCCAGAACTAATCAATTCCTTGCTTAGTATTAAAGGTGGTGTAAAGGGGGATGATGCCGATGCCAAATAAGCTCCCTAAGTTTTTGGATAACCATAAAATCTGTATTATCTGTGAAGGTAATGAGGAATATGAGTATCTGAATCGATTAAAAAATTTAAAAGTATGGAATGAGCAATATGATATTTCATTGGTAAATGCCAGTGGAAATGGTAATATCCCGGCGAGATATCAGGATAGGTATCAAAATGGAGCAGACGAACTGGTGCTTGTGTTCTGTGATACTGAAAAGAAACCTCATGAGCAGTATGAGGACATTAAGCGTAAGATTAATGTGTTTCATGGTGTGGATAGTGCAGCGAATGAAGTGATTATATTTGGTAATCCATGTACGATGCAGATTATATCTAAACATTGGACCGACGAAAATCTGAAATCTCCAGCAAAACCAGTGAATGCTCCTTTGATAAAGGAATATATCGGGGTAGAGAATTATAAAGGTAGAGCAGACCAGATTCAGAAAGTTATGGAACATGTTACTGCGGAGAATTACAAAGATATGAGTCAACGAGTGAGAAAACTGGATTCGGATGATTCTATTACTGGTAGCAGTAATTTTGGAAAGTTCATAAAGCTGTTTGAGAGTGATGACAGTGGGTGGATTGATAAGATTAATAGGAAATTAGAGGAGTAGATGATTGAATGGCTAAAGATATATTTGATAAAACGATATTTGATGGATATAGAGTAGAAAGCTTAACTGAATCAGTACAAGATATTATTCCCAAATATAATTTCGATGGCTCTACAAAAACTACTGTATTTATTTCACACAAGCATGATGATTTAGATGAAATAAAAGGATTGATAGGACTTCTAGAAAGAAAGTACAATATTAAGGCATACATTGACAGTTTGGATAAATCAATGCCGAAAAAAACATCTGGTGAAACGGCAAGTGAAATAAAACAAAGGATAAATAGATGTAATAAATTTATCTTATTAAAGGAATTTATTGAAAGAATAGCTGATGGGGGAAATTAATTTTCATCTAATTATCATTAGTAATTAATTATATTTTATGAAAACTTTAACTGGCAGATTAGTTTTGTTTTAAAGAAAATCAAATGGATTAGAAGGAGGATAAATATGAAGTGTTTTGTAATTTCACCAATTGGAGAAGAGGGAAGCGAAATAAGAAAAAGAGCAGATCAAGTATATAAATATATTATATCTCCAGTATGTGAGGAATGTGGTTTTGAAGCGATAAGAGTTGACAAGGTTAATCAATCAGATTCAATTACTCAAACTATAATCGATTATATAAAAGAATCAGAGCTAGTAATAGCTGATATAACAGGGCATAATCCGAATGCGTTTTATGAGATGGGATATAGGGCATCAATAGGAAAACCAATGATACATTTAAAAGAAAAGTCTGAGAAAATCCCATTTGATATTGCTGGGATAAGAGCTTTTGATTATGAGTTGTCTGATTTGGATTCAGTGGCTGAGGTTAAAGCCAGATTAACAAAAACCATAGGAACTATGTCATTTGAGCTTGATGACATAGAAAATAAAAAGGAATTACAAGGACAAGATATTGTTAGAAATGATAATACGCAGTTATTGTCTGTCTTGTATGAAATACAGGATGAAATTGCAGGTTTAAGGAGTGAAATTCATAATAAAGATACAGAAACAATCCAAGCAATTGTAAAGGCATCGGTACCAGCGGCACCAATAGAAGATCCTAACATGACAATGATGAAGGCATTACTGCCAGAGTTATTAAAAAATCCTAATTCAATGAAGACATTGATGGAGTTAGGAAAGGCTGTAGAAAAGGATAAAAAATAATTTATAATATTTAGTATTGCAAATAAAATATCATAAAAATTAAGGAATAGTTATAATAGCTTGTTACATACTAATGCTCTTATATATAAATTGTATTACTACTAGTATATGAGATTATGTCATGGTCTCGAGTTTCTTTCGAGTTATTTCTAGAAAAAACTCGAAAGAAAACTCGAAGAGCAATTTAAGCCACAGAGAGGTTGTGTAAGATTGATTAAATTCATTTATAGCATCTACATATTCTTGTAATATAACAGGTTCAGTGCCGCAGATGATACAGGCAACTATGGAAAGATTCCGCAATCTGATCATTCGAGAAAAGGTGATCAAGGTTCCAAATCAGGTGGAGGCATTACGAATATTCAATTATCCATATCAAGCTATAGAAGAAGCTGTGGTTAATGTTTTTTATCACAGAGATTATATGTTCTATGAACCGGTAACTATAGAAATAGAACATGATTGCATAAATATCATGAACTTTCCAGGGATAGACAGATCTATTTCAGAAAAGACGATAGCTGAGGGAAAACGATTTGTTTCAAGATATTACAGAAACAGACGACTAGGTGAATTTTAAAAAGAACTTGATTTATCTGAAGGTCATTCTTCAGGTATCCCGACGATACAGGAAGAACTTGAAAAGAATGGATCGCCAAGAGCAGAGTTCTTTATGGATGAAGATAGAAGAGCTATGAGAATAAGAATTCCAATTCATCCAGCATTCTTAGAAAATAATGAAGAAGATTCAGCGGAAAATAGTTATGAAAAAGCGACGGAAAAGGAGAACATTCATGAGCATAACGTTTGAAATAGTCAAATTTAAAAAGCCAACAAAAGATGATTTGTCTAATTTACATATGTTTAATCCTTATGGTTCTATTCCAATATTAGATGATGATGGCGATAGCACGGGATGGAATATTTATATGTTCAGGGCTGATGATAAGGATATAAAGAATATTATAAATAGCAGTTATGCAGTCAAGATGGAACTCCCAGAATGCATTACAGATTATGATAGTTTTTTTGAAGATTTGGGATTCCCTAAAGAGGCAGTAAGTAATGGAGATGTTCGCATTATAAAATCCAACTCCAGATATATTACTATTTCTTATGACGACAAATCAAAGGAGATAGAAAAAAGCAGGCTTGAAAAATATAAGGTGATGGTTCAAACAAAATGTGTTGTTTTGAAGATTAAGGCTTTATGGAACAGCAGCGAAAATAATTTATATGGTATAGATAAAAAGAGAGCCATAAAGTGTATACCAGATATTGAAAATTATGAATATGTTCCAGTTAATAATAGTATGCTGGCAAAAGCAGAAATTCCCTTCTTGATATTTGAAAGAAATAGGGGAAAATGTTTTATAGAGATGTATTGATGGAATCTAGGGAAAGGAGCTCTTTTATGAGCAAAGAATTACAGATAAGAAATAGCACTGTTGATTTCTTGGTTTTCACACGAGATGCAGGAGAAGACGGAATAGAAGTCAGGGTTCAGAATGGCGATGTATGGCTTACGCAGAAAGCAATTTCGCAGCTTTTTGATGTAGATAGAAGTGTGGTTACAAAGCATCTGAGCAACATTTTTAAAGAGGGAGAATTAGATGAAAATTCAACTTGTGCAAATTTTGCACAAGTTGCCGATAATGGAAAAACATACAAATATAAATTTTATTCGTTAGCAGCTATTATTGCTGTGGGATATCGCATTAATTCAGAACGGGCAACACAGTTCAGGACATGGGCAACCAAAGTGTTGGATACATTTACAAAGCAGGGTTATGTTCTTGATAAAAGCAGATTGATTAATGGACAGATTTTCGACGAAGATTATTTTGAGCATCTTATTGCTGAGATTCAGGAAATCAGAGCAAGTGAGAGAAGATTTTACCAGAAAATCACAGATATATATGCAACAGCAGTTGATTATGATAAGAATTCACAGATGACAAGAGAGTTTTATGCAACAGTTCAGAATAAGATGCATTATGCAGTTCATGGTAATACAGCGGCAGAAGTGATAGTGGCAAGAGCTGATCATAATAAGAAACATATGGGACTTAAATCATGGAAAAATGCGCCTGATGGTAAAATAGTAAAAACAGATGTGTCAATTGCAAAAAACTACTTGGAAAAAGAAGAACTTGCAGAATTAAATGAGATTGTGACAATGTATCTTGATTATGCAACAAGACAGGCACGAAGACATATTCCTATGACTATGGAAGATTGGAAAACAAAGCTTGACGCATTTCTTAGATTTAATGATGCAGATGCACTTCAGGATAAAGGAAAAGTAACAGCAGCTATTGCAAAGGAATTTGCAGAAAGTGAGTTTGAGAAATACAGAGTTATACAGGATTCGCTGTATGAAAGTGACTTTGATAAATTGATGAATGATATGGAAAAGAATGATGCTATCCATTAGTACCTCAAAATTTCTAATTGCAGAAACATCGTCCGGAGATTATAATCTCCATAGGTGGACTTGCAAACTATCAGATGATTATTCTGTGAATAGTCAACGAACCTGCAAACCACCGGAACTACACACAATAATGGCAATATAGCAATGGTACTGAATTGGTACTAAAAATATGTGAAACGAAAAATAATGTGTGGAAAAGATGCGAAATATCAATACAAAAACAGTATAGATAATCGTATTGAAATAACCTAAATCAAACTAGATTCTGCGAGTTTGAATAACGGACTAAAATGCCGAAAGCCTGTATTTATGCGGGTTTCCGGCATTTGTTTTATCAAATGGCTCTACTTTGGCTCTATTTGTTGGACGGAGTGGTAGAAAGTATGATAGGTAGAAGGTGGGTGTATTCTATGTCAATTTTGTCAACAAGAGAATGGGCTACATTAATATGGGGAGCAGTTTTCTTGCTATTTATATTATGTCATAAGGAAATAAGAAAGAGCTTTTTGAAGGTAATTGTATTATTCTTTGATAAGAAATTAAGATTATTATGGGAAATAATTTTATTATATGTTCTTGTCATCACATTTATATTTTATCGTTCATCCATATGGGAAAATATATATCTTAAGGACATTATAGTATGGTTCCTATTTTCTGGACTTGTATTTTGTATGAATGCTGTTTCGAGCGAAGCTGATGAGAAATATATACAAAAAGTGCTCAAAGACAATTTAAAACTCACTATGATATTAGAGTTTTTTATGAGTACATTTACTTTTAGTATATGGATTGAACTTGCCATCATTCCAATGATTACAATCGTTACAGTGATGAATGTAATTGCAGAAAGAAAAGATGAATACAAGAATGTTCACAAATTGTTAGATTTTGTATTAGCTGTGTGTGGATTTTGGATTTTATATGAGACAATAAAGATTGGAATAATTGAATATAAAGAATTAGACGTAATAAATACATTAGTAAGTTTTATGATACCGATTGTGTATTTGATGCTGATAATACCATTAGAATATGCGTTGGAATTGTATGCGAAATATGAACTATTGTTTTTAAGAATGACATTTAAGGAAGAAAAAGATAAAAAAATAAGAATTAAGCATAGGATTGCAGTGTTTTGGGTATGTAGATTTTCTGTTCGCAGAGTGTTGCTGTTTCAAAAAGAATATATGAGACAAATGTATGTCAGAATGAAAGATGATGAGTTTAAACAATTAATGATGGAATTTAGGGAGGCATGCAAAAGTCCAACGGCACCAATTCAATAATAAAAGGTAAATGTCAATGTATTTATAATGCACATTGAAACTTGACAAAAGAGAATAATGTATGTATTCTTATAAAAAAGCGATGAAGAGAGATAGTAAATATTTTGGATATCACAGAGAGGAATTGTTTGGTGGAAAATTCCATTGAAGAAATATTGAACCAGTCTTGGAGCTGTGTACCGATTGATTTATTCATTAGGCTACACTGGGAACGCCCATTACAGCGTCAGGGTATCGAAAGTTATTTCCGTACTTGCAGAGGTCTATATTGTGAAATATAGATGAATTAAGGTGGTAACACGAGGCTATTAGCTATCGTCCTTAAAATATATTTAAGGAGGGTAGCTTTTTTTGTATATAAAATTGATATAAATATAGGATTGGAGGCGTTTATAATGAAGTATGTTGTTGAGAGCTATGAAAATTATCAAGAAGAAAAACGTTTGACTACGAATAATGCAAGGAAGATTGAATTTATAACTACTACTCGAGTTTTCGGTGAAGTTATTAAGGCTAAAAGTAAAATCTTAGACTGTGCGGCAGGGACTGGTATTTATGCATTTTGGCTTGCGGATAAAGGGCATGATGTAATTGCTACCGACATTACACCAAGGCATATAGGTATTATAAATCAAACACTTGCAAGCAAAGAATACTCTATGAATACTGCTGTTTTGGATGCCACAGATATGTCTTGTTTTGCAGATGACAGTTTTGATGTAGTTTTAAATATGGGACCTTTTTATCATTTGATTACAGAGGAGCAGAGAGAAAAATGTTTGGAGGAATGCTTAAGAGTATTGAAAAAAGGTGGACTTTTAATTACTGCATATATTCCAAGATATTTTGTCTTTCAATATATAGCTACAAGTAATGAAAAATATTTAGATGAGCATTTGGCAAAACAAATCATAGAAACAGGTGTATTAAAACATGATGATGAGAAGTGTTTTTGGACGGACACGTATTACTCTTCAAAAGAAGAAATGCAATTAATTTACGAAAAACATGGCTTGAAAATTATTGACCATTTTGCCCAGGATGGGTTAGCACCTTTTTTATCACATCAGGTAGATAAATGGAATGAAAGTCAGTTTGAAACATGGTGTGATTATCATTATAGTGTATGCCGTGAACAATCTGTATTAGGTGCAAGTAATCATGTTGTTATAATTGGCAGAAAGTAATACTTGAAGAAAATTATTATAATAGTTTTGAAGAAGCTATCATTTGTTCTTGCAGATGTAATAGATGTTATGTTAGGATATTATTTAAGGAAAGTACCCATGACAGGGTGGTAGCCTCCCGAGTTTATGATACCGGTTAACCGGAATACATAGGAAGGGAGGTGGCGCCGATGACAGCTTATGAGATCATTTCGATTTTCATTGGGATATTGGCTTTGCTGATGTCCTTTGGTAGCTTGATTGTAGCGTTGCTTGCCTTTCTCGATAAGAGAAACAAGCGAAAATAAAAATGCCTATCCTGTCTGCCAACAGGATAGGCGGTGTCTGTAAGGACATTTCTTTAGCCTAAACTCGGAGCATCCACCTTTGGAGTGGGTGCTTTCTGTTTAATTAGATATTAGCATGTTATGTCTGATAATTCAAGGTGTTTCTCTTAATTTGGATAAACTTTCACAGTAAGTCGGTCAGTTTCTTTTTTGACAATCATACTGTCATCGAGCAGGTGCTGCTTAATTTCTTCAATATTTTCATTGATATTCTGTAGACTGGCATTGTATTCTTCTTCAGAATAATCATCTTTAGAATTTATCATAAAACCCAAAATAAGAAAGTGTGAGGTTGATGTTATGAGAGAACAGAAATACCAAGTTTACCTAACAGCCGATGAACAGAGCAGAGTCATTCAGTCACTTATCCGGCTGAAAAATGAGCTTCTCGAACAAGGTAATATACCGATGCAGTGGATGATGTTCTCTGTAAGGTGCTGTTAGCTAAGAAGAAACATATTTTTATTTAACTGTATATCGCTCAAAATATAAGAGAACCGCTTATATTGTCTTTTAATATTACGATATGCTAGCGGTTTTTTAGAAATTCATATCTTACCTTACAATAATTATTTTTAAAGGGAGAGTTTTATAACGATATAACGTTAACTTTCATGCTCAGCAAGCAATTCTAAAATTCTTTCATAAGGTATTTTTTCTCGGATAATCTTACAACAAGAATTTGGTCTTTTAATATCTTTTATTTCGTCAATGATTTCCTGAATAATTTCTTTTTTTTCACCAAGTGCTTCAGTTAACCATAATAAAGTTTCAGGTCTTCCAAACAGATTATACATTGTTTTGGAACTATTACTCGGTTTATGTTTAAATTCTTTTGTTCCACCAGTTGGGTAATGCAAGCACCATACGGTAAGATGTTCTCTTTGACATGTCCACCATATATCTCCGGTTTTTTGTCCATGTGCTTTATCGTATTCTATAGATAAGGGGGTATTAGTTGATAACATACTAATCTTTCTTGCGAAATCTAAAACATCCATATCTTTCATGTTTCTATACTCCTTTGCAAAACATTTCGAGTTGTTATTTCATTCATTATATAGCGTAAATATCAATATTTCTACCAGTCATTTATGATATAAAAGAAATAAAAACTTGATTCAGAATTCGATTGAGAATAAGTGTTACAATACATATTTACTTGTTAGGTTATTTGGCATAGATGATATAATGAATAGAGATTAGATTTAAGAAATACAGATAGCATTGATTAGCAAAAGCAGAGTTGTTTCTTATCAGATTTAGCATGTTTATATGGTCAAACGATTCAAAGAAAAGGAAATTGTTAAATATAGAGCAATTAGTTTATATTGGAATTACAAAGAAAATATATTAGAATATGATTTGATAATAACATTAGACGAGTACTTGAGCGGTATATGGAACAGTTAATTCTCATAGTATTATAAATACTGTAGATGGTTATGCAATATCAACTAATAGAGGAGCGGATGTCTTAAAATATATAGCTATTAATAAATATGATGAGATAAATTCGATACATAGAAGAATAGAGGAAATATCTAAAGATATTCATGATGAGATGAGAAAAAACATCAGAAAAAGCAAATGTTGTACAGCTAGAAAACGTGCTTGATGAGGAAATTCATAAGTTGTTTTCGTAAGGAGGTGTTCATGTCTAGATTAACTGACATAAAAGCAAAAATTAATGTTCTTGAGGGAGGAGCATTTCAGGAATTGTGTGATGCGTTATTGGCACGAAAAGGATATGAAGGAATTCATGCATATGGAATGCAAGCTGGAACAATGAAGACAACAAAAGGAAATCCAGATACGTACTTTAAGAGTAAAAATGGCAAATATATTTTTGTGGCATATACTACGCAAAAAGACAATTTATTTGAGAAGGCAAAAGATGATATAGAAAAATGTCTAGATCCAGAAAAGACAGGAATTCAAGAAAAAGATATTGAGGAAATAATATTTTGCCATACTTCATCAAATTTATCGGCGGGAGAAGATAAGAAACTTAAAGATATATGCTCTCAAAAAGGAATTCTATTTGATATCTATGGTATAGATAGAATAGCAGATGAAATATATCGAAAATACAAAATATTGGCTAAAGATCATCTAGGTATGTCTATTGATACAAATCAAATACTTGAACAAAGAGACTTTATTAATAAGTATGATTCAAATGAGATGATGGCGCCATTATCAACTACATTTCAATTTAGAAAAGATGAATATGAAGAGATGATGTCATTTTTACTGCAGAAAAAAGTAGTTGTGGTGGTGGGAAAAGCAGGTGTAGGAAAGACAAGATTATCTTTAGAGGTAGCTAGAGATTTTGGAAATAAATTCGGATATAAGGTGTTTTGCATTAAGAGTATGGATTTGTCAATATCAGAAGATGTTGCTGCCTATATGGAAAATGCAGGAAAGTACCTGTTCTTGATTGACGATGCCAATGAATTGGTGGGATTAAAATATGTTTTGGAATATATAAATATGGAGAATATGGGATATGATATAAAAATTATATCAACATTAAGAGATTATACGGCGGCTGGAGTTGTTAATCAAATTCGCCAATATACGGAGCCACACATATTAAATGTGGTTCCTTTTACAGATGTGCAAATAAAAGAATTTTTGAATGTTAATATGGAAATTCGCAATGGAGATTATGTGGATACTATTATACGAATTGCAGAGGGAAATCCGAGAATTGCTTATATGGCTGGTAGATTAGCAAAAGCAGAACAATCATTGTCTGCAATTAATGATGCAACGCAGTTATATGAAAGCTATTATACTAAGTTTTTGGTAAGTTCAGCAATTACTACAGATAGGGATTTGTGCTTAACGGCAAGTGTTATTTCATTACTGCATACAATCAATCTATCAGATATAAAGCCTTTGGAGAGTTTGTTGGATAAATTGAATATGAATCAAGAATTGTTTTTGAAAATGATATATCGTTTATGCGAGGATGAATTTGTTGAGATTAAGCTGGATAAAGTTGCAATAATATCTGATCAATGTCTGCGAAATTATATGTTATATTACGCATTTTGTAAAAAACGAATTGTGCCATATTCAGAATTATTAGAGATAGGCTTTAGAAGTTTTAGAAATGGAATCGTAAAAGCTACAAGTATTTTGTGGAACATTTTTAGTTCGTCGGAAATTCATGATTATTTGTCTTCAGAGATAGAGAAAGTGTGGGATATATATAAAGAAGAAGGTGGAGAAATATTTTATGAATTTGTTAAATACTTTCACGACTTTAGACCTGAAGAAGTTTTGTTGATTGTAAAGGATAGAATAGAGGCGGCCGATGCAGATAAAATCAACATTGATGAAATAGATTTTTCAAAGGATAAATATCATACAGAAGATGTAATAATAGAAATGCTTTCCGGTTATTGCAATCGTACTCTTTTGCCAGAGGCGGTTGAGCTAATGTGTGAATATGTAGAAAAGAAGCAATCAGCGATTGATACGGTTATGCAGTGTATAAAAACAAATTACAGCATTGATAAAAATGCTTATAGGTATGATTATTTTACAGTAAATATGATTGTAGAAGGAGTAAAGAAAAAAAGGAATAGTCTTATTATTACAAAACTCTTTATGGGAATTTCCAATCATTTTTTAGAGGTGTTGTACCGACCGGCAGAATCGGGCAGAGGAAAGACAATAACGATGTATACTATACCTATTATATTAACCGAAGGGTGTAAGAAGTATCGTGGTAGCATTTGGAAAGAACTAATTTTGCTTAGTGAAGAGGCATATTGGGAAAAAGATATTAGAAATATTTTGGAGAAATATGCTGAGGGCTGGTATGATGAAGTAGAAAAAGATGTATTCGAATTTGATAAAGAATATGTAGTGAAGTTGGTTGATAAACTGTGGGAAATAAATAAGATAAGATATTGTGTTTTATGCAAAAAATTAAAAAAGAAATGGAATCATTATGGAATTGATTCTGCAGATGAGTTCAATATAATTTTTGAATGTGAAGAGTGGAAGATATATAATGTATTTTCGGACAAGCGTTGGGAAAAGGAATTGTCCTATGAAGAAGCAGAAGAACAGAGAAAATTAGAAATTAGAAAATATGCTAATTCTTTGACAGAAGAGGATATAGTCAATCTTGTGGATAAAGTCAATCAAATCACATTTGAGTTAGAACGAGAAAAATATGAAATGGTTCATGGCTTGGAAATCTTTGTAGATGAAATATCAAGTGACAAAGACAAATTGTGTCGTTTTGCAAAAGTATTTGTTGAAAAGGGAGATTGTATTGATTTATATCCATATACACTTATAAAGAATTTAATAGCACAATATGGTAGCGAGTATGTTTACAACTTTATATGGAGCAAGGAATTTGTTCAAAAAAATAAGTGGCAATTTGAGTTCTTTGAAACATTGCCAAAAGAAGAAATTGATTCATTGTGGTTAGAAAGATTGATTGAATTTTTTCAGGATGATGGAGATAAAGAAATTAAATCATCCCCACATAGGGATCTAAGATTTTTAGATAACTTTATTGAATTTGAGCCGAAAATATATTGTAAAGTTACTAGAATTATTTTAAAAAAGCAAGAGTATAGTAATTTCATGGTACGAATGTATTTTGAATGGTTGTTCAATGACCATGTGTGGAAACCGGAAGAGTTAATGTGTAAGTTTTCCGATGATATTGAATTATTGAAGGAAGTATATTTATGTACAATAAGATTAGATTCGCACACAGATTATGATGGTGAATTTATTAAGTGTTTTATAAGTGTTGATAATTCTTGGGTTCAGTTATATGCAGAGTATATTATTGAAAATGAAGATAGGTCATATTTGTATGAACATGATAGAATTATGGCATGCTGGGAATTGGATAACTATATGAATATATTTGATTACTTGTTTGACTTTGCTGTAGAAAAGAGTGGATATTATAGGTGGAGAGCCAAAGAAGAATTTAAAAATTTGCTTGTACATGAGCAGGGAAAAGATTTAAGAAATGAAAGAAAAGAAGAATGGGTATTACAAACCATAGAGAGATATAATGAGGATAACAAGAAAATGATAGCTTTGTTTGAGGCATTGTCGGAATTGGGTACAGGTATCCGTGAAAAGGCTATAGCAAAGTTTGTTCAGTATAATAAAGATTATGAAATCTTTACTAAGTTATCGTTAGAACCTAATCATTGGGGCGGAACCGGAAGCATGGTGCCTTGTATGCAAGGACGAGTCAAATTTTACGAGTCTCTGTTGTCTTATTTTACTGGTGTTGATTTGCTTAAACATAAACAGTATATACAAGAGAATATACGAAGATGGAAGAAAAGGATTGAGCAACAGGAGATACAAGAGTTAATGGATTCATTGTATATTTAAAAATATATTCTACTATAAGGTATGAATGCTAATTCTTACGTCTTTGAAACAGAAAACAAACACCAACATCATGCAAATTAAAATCAAGAGATTAGTAAATTGGATATGAATGCTTATTGGGAAAGAAGGTGTAACGCTAATGACTGAAGAAGAATTTAAGGAAATATTAGATAAAGAGGAAACTGATACAGTTGAATTTAAGTCTTGGATAAATGCAAGAAATATGAAAGAAATTATTTCCCTTGCTGTTGATGAATTAATAGCATTTGCAAATACTAAGGGTGGAACTGTTTATTTTGGAGTAGAAGATAATCCGGTTGTGGTTACAGGATGTGATAGAAACTATGATGGGCAACGAATTATAGAGGGGATTTATGATAGAACCGTTCCACCACTATTCACCGAAATATCAGATTTTGAGTATGAGGGAAAGCTCGTTATTGCAATATCAGTTAAAGCAGATGGAAAGACATATACAACTACAGATGGCAGATGTCTGAAGAGATTAGGTAGAAATTCAAAACCTGCATATCCAGATGAATTAAGTAATGTGTATTCATCTGTGCAGAATCCGGATTTTTCTGGCAGAATTATAGGCGAAAGTACTCTGGATGATGTAAATAAGTTAGAAGTGTACAGCTTGAAGGAAAAACTAAGAGTCAGGGATTCTAAATCCACATTACCAGATTTGGATGATATAGATTTTTTGAGAGACTTACAACTTATAAAATATGATGGAGATGTAGAACGACTGACTATTGCAGGTCTGCTTTTTGTGGGAAAGGAAACCTCAATTCAAAGATTATTACCGCAGGCGGAAGTTATATATTTACATTATTCAGCTGATAATTTAGAAGAATACGATGCAAGACTTGATTTGAAGCTGCCATTAATAAGCATTATTGACAAGTTGACAGAGAGAGTACAAGCATACAGTAAGATAGAGAACATTCAGGTAGGATTATTCAGACTTGAGGTGGAAGATTTTCCGGAGAGAGTATTTCAGGAAGCACTTCTCAATGCGTTGTCTCATAGAGACTATCAGAGTAATGCTGCGGTTTATGTAAAACAATATCCGGATAAAATAGTTATTGAAAATCCAGGAGGATTCCTTGATGGAATTACAGAGGATAATATCATAACGCATCCATCTATACCAAGGAATAAACTGATAGCAGAGACACTGCAAAATTTGAAATATGTTCAGAGAACCGGTCAGGGAGTAGATATCATCTTTAAGGACATGATTTCAATGGGTAAGCCTTATCCAAGATACAGATCATTTAATGATGCAGTTTCTTTGACAATATTCAGTGCAATAGATAACACAGAATTTGTTAAGTTTATTACCGAAGTACAGGATAAGAATAGTAAAATTATGTCTTTGGCTGAAATGATGATATTAAGAGACTTAATGGACAATAGGAAAGAGCAGTTGTCAGAACTATCAAGAAAAGTCCAAAAATCGTTGGATGAAACAAAAAAGTCATGCAATGAGCTGGTTAACAGTGGTCTGATAGAGATTGTTGGCAAGGAATATATGCTCACAGCTAAGGTATATGAGGCATTAAAATCAGACGTGGAATATACAAGAGACAAAACAGTTCAGTATATTAAGGCTAAAAATATGATTTTAGAATATTTACAGATAAATGATCAGATAACATCTGCTAAGATACAGGAGATGTGTGGATTTACTAAGCAGCAGGCAAGAAGTGTCATTGATAAAATGAGGAGTGAAGAACTGATAGATATTTGCAGGCAAGGAAATAAATCATATTATGTAAGACTTTAGTATTTCGAGTTTTCTTTCGAGTGGATTTTGAAAAAACTCGGAAGAAAACTCGAAAGGTAAGGAGGTAATTTGTTAATTAAAAACGTGAATTACAATATGCTTATATTGGGTGAACTTCAAAGATTGGAAGACTTGTCATCAGAGTATAAGGCAATACTTATTCTTATTAGCAAGAGAATTAGAAGAGATTTATGGCAGTGCGGTAAAAATGATGTAATGTTATATAAGATGCTAAATGAGTGTGGAAAGCAATTGAATATGGCTTATAAGGGTCCAGATCAATATATGGAACAAGATTTTACAGATTATATATTGAGTCTAAAACCATATTCTTTGTTTTTGGGAGTTCATTTACAGCCATATTATTTTGAAAAATTCGTATCGGATGTAAGATTAGAGAATTCTAGAAACATTATCGAAAAACAGTGGGATAATATCATATGTGCCGCAGAAAATAGTGATAAGGCATTTATAGATATTTTTGACGATGTTTTTTCAAAATGTATAGAACAATATGACGATGTATTTTTTCATACATTAAGTGATAGTGATGTTTTATGTAGAGTGGTTCCAGAATGGGGCTGGGATGAAAGCAGATTTATCCCATGGGATAATATAGATAATATGAATAGATGGAATCCACCAGGAAAAACATATTTGTACCTGTCTTTTGATGAGAGCGAAAGAAAATATAATGATGAATTATCAGTTAGTGAATATATCTGTTTAGAAGAATACCGAGCCGAAAAAGATAACAAATATTCATTTTGTCATTTTAAACCGATAAAGAAGGGAAGAATCCTGGATTTATCGTATAATGACGTAGAACTATGGAAGCTTGAAATGGCATTGGATAGATATCAAGAAATAGTTAAAGATTTATTTGTTAATTCAACATTGTCAGACCAAGCGGAATTAAAGAAGATGGGGACAACAAAGAGAAGCGTTAAGCGGTATATCAAGAAAAATGTTGATGAAACTATAATTGATAGATCGATTATTGAGAAAGCAATTGCAAAAACATATTTAAAGATGGTATGTAATACGATTTATAAAAAAGTAGACGAAGATGATAATGCCGGAAAAGAGAAAGCATATAAATCATTTCATATTTTGGCAGGTTATTTGGAATCGAAAGGAATTACAGGAATTATATATCCATGTACAAGAACAAAGAAAATTATAGGAAAGAATCTTGTGCTATTTAATAGATATGATGCAGTTCCTATCAAGGATAGTATTCGGGAAATTATTTATAAATAGATGTCTAGCTGGTTATATAAATTACTTGTAAATAATGTTGTCAAGAGTTTTGTGTATTATAAGCCTATGAAATAATTGTATTGTCTCGAGTTTCTTTCGAGTTATTTTTAGAAAAACTCGAAAGAAAACTCGAAGAACAACTTAAGACACAGAGAGATTAGGTAGGATTAATTGAATTCATTCATAGCATCAACATATCTTTGCAAACCATCTGCTTTGAGAGCAAGTTCTGCATACAGCAGAGGAGCATCTTGTGCAAGCCTGTAAAGATATACAATATCATTAGGATTATCAAGAATGACAGATGAATTACACTTCTGGCAATTGAGTATGAATGGGTCACTGTCATTTGCATATACAACAATGGAATCTGAGTCAGGTTCATACATGCCAAACAGATAAAGAAGGTTATTGTTCATTGTGAGCACCACCTTCCCAGAGATATTTAGCACCATCAAGTAAGTCAATGATGGCAGAGAGCATTATTATAGCTGGTCTGCAGCTCTGCAATTTCATTGCTGGTAGGTAGATTATCGGGATTCTGATCCTGACAATATCCAACAAATGCTTTATGCATTTCAAGTAATTGAAGATACAAAGCATTGACAGTCTGTACAAGCGGATAGATAGTTTCTTTCTTACCTACAACGCAGATTCGGTTATATATGCAGGAACGGACGAAGTAATCTTTCTTCATCATTCCACTGGCAAGAATACGTGCTTCGATTTGTTTCCGTTCAGCATCAGAAACTCTAAAACTTATAGTTAGGTGTTTGTGTTGGTTACTCATGGTAATGCTCCTTTCGTTTTGGATGGCAGCAGAGTGATGATTTTGAATCACTCGCAAGCCACAGTTGATTATTCATTGTGAGTAATAAAAAAGTAGATTATATCAAGCCGATGGAAAATTAACGGTGCAGCTACTGCAACTAATTTGCTACTAAAAGTATAAAAAACGATGCGAAAAGAGCGATATTTAGTGAAACAGAAGAGCCTAAAATGTAGGAAATATCAGCATTTATGAGTTGCCGATTAAAAACTCGGGAAGAGTTTGAATAACGGACTAAAATGCCGAAAGCTTGTATTTATGCGGGTTTCCGGCATTTGTTTTATCAAATGGCTCTAGTTTGGCTCTATTTGTGGGGAGAGTAATGATTAGGGAATATGTAATAGTATGTAATGATTGGAGGCGATTATATGGATATTCTATTTAAAACTGATGATTTTGTGTTTTCATACAGAGTTGGCGGTATATTGATACATGAAGGGAAAATTCTGTTACAACGTCCGAAAAATGACAATTATGCAATTATCGGCGGACATGTTGCAGCGATGGAAACAAGTATGGAAACGCTAAAAAGAGAATTTGAAGAAGAGATTCATGCTAAGATTGAGGTAGATAATCTATTAGCAATAGGTGAAATCTATTTTCCATGGGGTAAAAGACCGTGTCATCAGATAAGCTTATATTATAATGTGCATCTGGTCGATGATAATATTCCATTAGATGGAGTGTTTCGTGGATATGATGAGCTGGATAATGAGAGAATTGATTTGGATTTCTGCTGGGTTCCGCTAGAGGATTTAAAGAAAGGTACTAAGGTATATCCTTTGGAGTTGATACCATATATTTTTGAGCCGGGGAAAGAAATTGTACATTTTGTTTCAAAGCAGATTTAATTGGATTTATGTGGAGAAGGGAAAAGAGATATGCTAGAAGTCAAGTTTTATGATTCAGTGGATGATTCATTATTAAAATTTGCAGTAATCATCTCACAGAGCAATGGCAAGTGGGTGTTTTGCAAACATAAAGAAAGAGACACATACGAAGTGCCAGGAGGACACAGAGAAGCTGGAGAAAATATTGTTGAAACAGCAAAAAGAGAATTACAGGAAGAAACAGGAGCTGTCAAATTTGAGATAAAACCAATATGTGTATATTCAGTAACGGGTAAGACAAGAGTAAATAATACTGGTGAGGAAACATTTGGACTGCTTTGTTTTGCAGAGATAACGGAATTTGCGAAAGAATTACATAGCGAAATGGAGAAGGTTGTTCTTATGGATAAGTTGCCTGAGAATTGGACATACCCTTTGATACAGCCGAAATTGATAGAAAAGTATTTACAGATGAAAAATTTTGTTGATGATACATTATACGAAGAGAGGAGATTGAGATTTGGTAAATATAGGAGAAATGATGAATAAAGCGATTATGGATGGCATGTTGCAAGCAATTATTATATTTATGCCATATATTATACCGCTTTTGACAACAGCTCTTGTTGTGTGGGTAATTAAGAAAATTATTGAAAAATTCACATATGATTTTTCAACCATATCAGGAGACTCTAGAAGAATAGCAAGGAAAAAAGCACGAAAGATGGGCAACGTAGTAGATATGATTTCTTCTTTCAAAGATATAACTGAAAGTATAAAAAAATAGAGGGACATAGAGATAGCTATTTACAGATATGTGAATTTCAGAGGAATAAAAAATGAGAACTGATATCATAGAATATTTACAGAAAGAAGTATATCACAGGTGCAAGCAACCAACTAACAAATTTGGAATGGGGTGCTATTATCACATTGAAGCAGTGGTGAAAAATGCAGAGATACTGGCAGAAAAATATGGTGCTGACAAAGAAACTGTGATTATAGCAGCATGGTTACATGATATAGCTTCAATAACTGATTATGCAATGTATGAGGAACATCATAAATATGGAGCAGATATTGCTAAAGAGATTTTAAATGAACTGAATTATGATAAAGAAAAAACGGCGTTAGTACAAAAGTGTATTTTAAATCATAGAGGGAGTGTAAAGCTGGGGAGAACCAGCATTGAAGAATTGTGTGTTGCAGATGCCGATGCAATTTCACATTTCGATAGTGTGCCAAGTTTACTTTATTTAGCTTATGTTGAAAGAAAGATGGATATAGAGCAGGGGCGCAATTTGTGAGGAAAAAGCTTGAACGGAGCTATAACAAGCTGTCAGACGAAAGTAAAGAGATTTACAAGGTGAAATATGAGCAGGTGATGGCTGTATTTGGGTGATTGAAACTATTATGAAAAGTATTTATAGCAGTTTGGAGAAAAAATGGATATTTCAATAAAGTGTGATAGCTTAAAGGCTATATATAGTGTAAAAAATGGCATATGCGACAAGTTCTGCTGGATTCACGAATGATGTGAAGTGTGCATTTCTTGTAGAACTTTCTGAGTCGTTAATGGAGATAATTCAAAGTGAAGATATAAAATTGCAAAAATATCCTAATGAAAATGGAAAATTAAAACCATGTCTTAGGACAATTATCAATTGCTATGGAAAAACTCTTTTTAGAAATGAAATAGAGTTTGACCTGGAAAAAATTCTTTCTTGTCTGGTAAATACTCGTGTCAATATTATGCATATAAAAATTAATCAAAGAAAGCCTGCATTGGATGGTAGAGAATCAGTTTTATATGCTATTAAAATGAGTTATTTGTATCGGCTTGTGATTTTAGAAAAGTTGGAAATAAATGCTATTTTATATGAGGACAATTTAATAAAAAGAGTAGGTTATATCGATGGTTGGAATGGAATTCAAGAACAATTATTTAATAGATTAAAACAATTTTTATAAAAAGAAATGGAGAATTGCAAATGAAAATATTAGTAATAGGCGGAACAAGATATTTTGGTATACATATGGTTAATAAGCTTTTAGAACAAGGACATGCAGTAACAATAGCAACAAGAGGCAAAACACCAGATTCATATGGAGACAAAGTAGAGCGCATTACCATTCAAAGGACAAATGAAGAAAGTATGCGAGAGGCATTACAAGGAAAGCATTTTGATGTAGTTATTGATAAAATCGCGTATTGTTCTAATGATATAAGGTATGTTATGGACTATGTTGATTGCGACAAATACATATATATGTCTAGTACATCAGTTTATAATCCAAAACATATGAATACTGTGGAATCTGATTTTGATGGATATTCTAAGGATTTTGTGTGGTGTGACAGAAAAGAATTTCCATATGAGCAGATAAAAAGACAGGCTGAGTACGCATTATGGCAGAAATATCCGGGAAAAAACTGGATTGCTGTCAGATATCCATTTGCAATAGGTAAAGATGATTATACGAAAAGACTTTTATTCTATGTAGAACATGTCATTAAATCAGAGCCGATGTATATAGATAATATAGATTATCAAATGAGCTATATCCGTTCAGATGAAGCGGGAGAGTTTATTGCATATTTAGTAGATAAAGATGTTAAAGGTGCAATTAACGGAAGTGCTTCAGAAACTATCTCGCTTCGAGAAGTGATTAATTATATCGAAGAAAAGACAGGAAAATGTGCGGCTTTAAGTGAACAAGGGGAGGCTGCACCTTATAATGGAGAACCGGAATATAGTATAAATACAGACAAGGCTGAGAAGACAGGATATCGTTTTTCTAATTTAAAAGATTGGATATATGAATTGCTTGATTATTATATTGAGCAGGTTGATAAAGCTGAATGTAAAGAAGAATAGTACGAAGGGGAATGTATATTGGCGAAAAAGAAGAGAAATAGAAAATCAATAAAAAATAATGGTTATAAATTAGAAGAATTAGGAATACAGAAAGATGACATTACCAAGGAAGAATTAATTGATATATATGCCGAGGCATACTATAAGGCGTTAAAAAGGATAGAAAATGAATCTAGAAGCGAGAATGAGCCAGAGCATAAAGTTAAAGATTATAAGAAATATGAATGGGTGCAATACTTTCTAAATGTTCTATTTTTTCCATGGAGAATACGCAAAAAGTTTAAGTTAAAGGATAATATTTATGATAATATGTTAACTCTTATAATAAGTTTGATAATGTATGGCATAGGTGCAGTTTTACAACTAATCAGTTTGGTTGGTGTAATTGGTATCATAAGTGGTATTGGAAAATTACAAGTGACAGCTCTTCTATGGATAGGTGTAATTGTTATATATTGTTTGTTTTTGGCAAGTGTAATAATAATATCAGCAAAACAATTTTCGAATGAGAAAGATTCTAATAAGATATATGCATTCAGCTCTATTATAATAGCATTGATAAGCTGTATAATTAGTACAGTAACTTTTGTTATGCAATTTTTAATGTAGATTAATATAATAACAACCAGAAACAGTGAGGCCTAAATGGATACAAGATATTATATGATTATTATCAAGGGTGAGATAAAGACAACCGAAGTAATGTCATGTGTGTACGATACGGAGACACATAAATGGAACGTGAAATTTAATAATGGGAAAAGCTATCTCTATGCATATATGAATGTTGAGAAATTAACTAAGCCGGATGTTTTAAATCCTAAGTCGTATCGTATTAGCAGAGAGGGAAGGGAGTTTTTTGATATAGATGCAATATCTGTATTCAGGGGTAGACAGGAGTCTTATTGGCATATTTGTTTTAAAGACGGCAGTGAACGGGATTACCATGAGCACGATTTACATATTGCGGAGTCGTGCCTGAATGATAAAAGGTCTGCCGATGTATTCCAATATATAAAGCAGATTGCTGAATTGAGCAATATTAGAAATGAAGAGACGGGGGAAAAATTATTACCTAAAAGATTTGATAAAATTACTTATGTTGGTAATGAGGTTGCATTAGCGAAATATTTGGATCCTTCTTTATTGAATACTGGTAAAAGAGGGGGAGAATATGTTCCGATATTTCCATTTGGCTGTAATAACAGTCAGTATAATGCTGTAAAAAATGCGATGGAGAATCAGATAAGTGTAATACAAGGACCGCCGGGAACAGGTAAAACACAGACGATATTAAATATTATCGCCAATATATTGATGCAGGACAAAACGGTACAGATTGTATCTAATAATAATTCTGCAACTGAAAATGTATATGACAAACTATCATCGCCAAAGTATAATCTAGGATTTGTTGCTGCAACACTGGGAAGTTCTAAAAATAAGAAAACATTTGTTGAGCATCAGGATTCATCTTATCCTGATTTTTTAACTTGGAAAATGTCTGAAGAATTTGGTGAAATGTGTAAGAAAATATCAGAGCAATCCGCTAGGTTAAAAGAATTTTTTGATAAACAGGAAAAACTTGCTTATTTAAGGCAGGAATTATCTCAATTAGTTACAGAACAGCAATATTTTAACCAGTATGTTGAAGAATCCGATGTTAATACAGATAATATAAAGTGCAAGAAAATGTTATCATCAAAACAATGGATGATGTTATGGCAGGAGTGTCAGGCAATATCAGAGGAGAAAAAGACAATAGGATTCTGGTTTAAAATAAAGACATTTTTCAAGTATGGCATAACACACTGGAGTTTTTATAAGCAGGAATTTTCAAAGATAATTACAACATTTCAGGCTATGTATTATAAGGCAAAAGAAAAAGAATTATCTAAGCAGATTTCAGATATTGAGGGATATTTAAACGGTGTTGATAAGCATTTGCTTGACGATTTATGTGACAATTCAATGATTTTACTAAAAGACAAGCTGGCAAGAAGATATGAAGGGAACGACAGCCGGAGAGTATTTAGTGAGGATAATCTGTGGAAGGAATCCAATGATGTATTGAAGGAGTATCCGGTTATATTAAGTACCACATTTTCATCGAGAAATAGTCTGAATTCAGATGTGGTATATGATTATCTTATTATGGACGAGGCATCACAGGTAGATATTGCAACAGGGGCTTTAGCACTTTCTTGTGCGAGAAATGTGGTTATTGTGGGAGATACTAAGCAGCTTCCAAATGTTGTTACAGAAGATATGAGGGTCAGAGCAAAAGCTATATTTGATACATATAATCTGAAAGAAGGATATCAGTTTACAAAGAGCTTTTTGCAGTCAATTCTGGATATTATGCCTGATGTAACACAGACATTATTGCGAGAGCATTATAGGTGTCATCCTAAAATAATTAATTTCTGTAATCAGAAATTTTATCGTGGTGAACTGATTATTATGACAAAGGATAATGGTGAAGATGATGTTTTGTCAGTGGTGAAAACAGTTGCCGGGAATCATGAACGAAATCATTACAGTCAGCGTCAGATAGATGTTATAAAAAATGAAATTATGCCTAAATATAATTTCAACCCGGAAGAAACGGGGATTATTGCTCCGTACAGGAATCAGGTTGAAGCATTGAACAGGGAGATAACAGATATTGATGCAGCTACCGTACATAAGTTTCAGGGCAAGGAGAAAGACAATATTATTATATCCACTGTAGATGATGAAATATCAGATTTTGCGGATAATCCGTATTTGATTAATGTTGCAGTTTCAAGGGCAAAAAAGAAACTGATGTTGGTTGTGACTGGAAATGAGCAGTCAAAAGAACACAATATAACAGATTTAATAGATTACATTCAGTATAATAATTTTGAAGTTGTTGAGAGTAAGATTTATTCAATCTTTGATTATCTTTACAAGCAGTATACTGAGGAAAGAATAGCATATTTGCAGAAATATAAAAAGATATCAGAATATGACTCTGAGAATCTTATGTATTCATTGATACAGGAAATAATTGCGGATAATAAGTATTCAAGTTTAGATGTTATTTGTCATTTTCCATTGAATATGCTGATTAAAAATCCTCAACTATTAAATGACAGAGAGTGCCAGTATGCAATGAATCCTGCAACACATCTGGATTTTCTGATTTACAACAGAATCAGTAAAAAGCCGGTTTTAGCGATTGAAGTTGATGGATATGAATTTCATAAAAAGGATACCGTACAGGCTTCAAGAGATTTATTAAAGGATCGCATAATGGATTTGTATGAAATTCCATTATTAAGATTTAAGACTAATGGCTGTGGTGAAAGAGAAAAGATTGTAGGAATGTTAGATAAGCTGGTTGGATAGTCGAGAGGAAATAATCCTATTATAGTGGAGATATCGTACTAAACTTTGAAAGTTTGGTACGATTTTTATATTTATAAGAAAGAGAATGCTCAAAAAGGATTAAAATATTATTGTAGGGAACTTCTTGTAGATTAACAGAAAAATAGGTAAAATATTTTAGTTAAGTTAAATATAAAAATAAATGAGAGTCACTTTAGAGTGGCTCTTATTTTGTATATTTTTAATAAACAGTATATAACAGTTGACAACACACATCAACTGTTATATACTGTTTATCACAAAGGAGAAAACAAAAATATGCATATTATATTAAATCATTCTTCCATGGTTCCGATTTACGAACAGCTTATGGAGCAGATAAAGTCAGAGATTATCCAGTCTGTATTAAAAGAGGGAGAGGCACTTCCGTCTGTGAGGACGCTTGCAGGGGAACTTCGCATCAGCGCGCTGACTGTAAAGAAAGCTTATGACAAGTTAGAAGAGGAAGGCTTTGTTACGACTGTTCACGGAAAGGGAACATATGTGACTGCTTCGGATAAACAGCTTGCGTCGGAGGCGAGAAGAATTGCTGTGGAAGAGGACTTTGACAAAGCCATTGACCGGGCAGTGGCAATTGGGATGGAGAAAGAAGAAATCTTAGAGGTTGTAAAGCTCATACTTGATGAGAAATAGAAAGGCGAATTATGATAACAATGCAGAATGTCCGAAAAAAATATAAGGACTTTGAACTGGAACTATCCTTGGAAATACCAGAGGGGAGAATTACAGGGTTTGTAGGAAAAAACGGCGCAGGAAAAAGTACGGCAATTAAACTGATACTTGGACTGGTAAAGCCGGATGCTGGAAAGATTTGTGTGTTTGGTAACGAAGGTGGAGAGCTTCCGGCTGCGGTAAAGCAGAAAATCGGAGTATCTTTGACGGAGGCAGGCTTTAGTTCACAATTTACGGTGGAAGATGTCTGGCATATCCTTGTTAAAATGTATCCTGATTTCCAGAAGGATTTTTTTGACCAAAAATGTGAGGCTTTAAAGCTTCCACGGAAGAAGAAATTAAAAGAATTTTCCACAGGTATGAAAGCAAAACTGAGGGTGCTGACAGCAATCAGCCATAAAGCTGATTTGTTGATTTTAGATGAGCCGACCGCAGGGCTTGATGTGGAGGCAAGGAATGAAATCCTTGATTTGCTACGGGAATATATAGCGCAGGACGAGAAACGCACAATATTGATTACATCGCACATTTCCACAGATTTGGAGTCACTTTGTGACGACATTTATCTCATTCATGACGGAAAAATCATTTTGCATGAGGACACAGATGTTATTTTAGAGCAGTATGGTATTTTGAAGGTGAATGAGGAACAATACAGGACATTAGACAAGACAGCAGTCATAAAAGTACAGAAAGAAACTTATGGTTATGCCTGCTTTACTAATGACAGAAGATTTTATCAGGAAAATTATCCGCAGATTGCGGTGGAGCAGGGCGGAATTGATGAATTAATTCTTATGATGACGGGAGGGTACAGATAATGGCAGGATTAGTAGAAAAAGATTTCCGGTTAATTTGGTGTAATAAACAGGCATTAATTTTCCTTCTTATCATTGGAGTGGTGATAGGATTACAGAATGAAGCGGTTATCCTGGGGTGGTTGCCGTTTGCAATCAGTATTCTTCTGATAAATACAGTTACCTATGACGAGCTTGATAAAGGATATGGATTTTTGATGACTTTGCCGATTGATGCAGAAACGTATGTGAGGGAAAAATATTTTTTCTGTCTTACAGGAGGAACGGTTTCATGGCTTGTGGCAGCGGGACTTTACATGATCCTAGAAATGAAACAGCAGATGCCGGTAGACATGGCTTCCCAGATTCCTGTGGTATTGGTGTTTCTGCCGGTTACGGCATTGTTGATTGCATTGCTGATTCCGCTGCAGCTAGTATCCGGAGTAGAAAAGAGCAGAGTAGTCATTTCGGGGGCATGTGGTGTAATGGGAGCGTCTGTCATTGCATTTGCGGAGCTGGTAAAGACAAATGTATTAAGTGCCTTTTCATTTTTAAACCAAATGAATGGCTGGATACTTGCAGGAATTGCAGTGGTAGTGACAGTACTTCTCATACTGCTCTCTTATGCAATTAGTGTCCGGATTATGGAAAAGAAAGAATTTTAGAAAAAAATATTTAAGCGGGACATTCATAAAAAAATGAGTGTCCCGCTTATTAATGCATATTAGAAATTATCTCCATTCCATCCCCAGTTAGAAACAGCCTGATATTTTACATATACATGATCTGGTGCAATTCCAAGAACATCTTTAAAAATGTCACATATCTGGCCAGTCAGTTTAGAAAAGGCAGATGGGTTCTCACTTCCGTAAACGCTGACCTCGACCATAGCTATAGGCTCGGCATTGCTTCCTCTGAAGTAGAGCTTGTAGTCAGGTTCAAAGCCGACCATGAGCCAGCTTTCTGACTTGCCGGGAATTGTCTGGATAGCCTGACCTAAACGGGTTTTGATTTCAGTTTCCTGTGCTTCTGTAAGAGAAGTGCTTATCTTTGAATTAATAAATGGCATATGTTACCTCATTTCTGCGCCGCAGGCGCGTGTATTCATGTGATGATTATAGCACTTTACATATGTCAAAGAAATATATTAATTGTCAGTACCTTCCTTGATGCCGTGGCGCTCTGCATATCCAGTCAGGATAAGTGTGAGCGCACCGTCGCCTGTTACATTGCAGGCTGTTCCAAAGCTGTCCTGAAGTGCAAATATTGTAAGCATAAGGGCAGTTCCAGTGTCGTTAAATCCAAGCACGCCGGTAATAAGTCCGAGCGAAGCCATAACTGTTCCGCCAGGTACGCCAGGTGCGCCGATTGCAAATATTCCGAGAAGCACGCAGAACAGAATCATAGTTCCGGCTGATGGAATAGTGCCATACAAAATCTTTGATACAGTCATGCAGAAAAATACCTCTGTCAGCACTGAGCCGCACAAATGTATATTTGCAAACAAAGGAATTCCAAAAGAGACCATGTCCTTTCTCAAAACCTTTGATTTGCCGGCACACTGGAGTGCAACTGCGAGTGTGGCAGCAGATGACATTGTTCCAATTGATGTCAGGTATGCAGGACCGTAATGTCTGATTACTTCAATCGGGTTCTTCTTAGAATACAATCCTGCGATTGTGTAAAGCAGAGCCATCCAAATGTAATGTCCGATTAATACAATAATTATGATTTTCAGGAACACAGGAACCTGCTTTGTTATTGAACCTTCGTATGAGAGTCCGCAGAAAGTGAGTCCGATGAAAAATGGAAGAATCGGTATCATGATTTTTGAAACTATCGCAAGCACGATTTTCTGGAATTCTTCAAGAATATTTGAAATCAATTCTGCTTTTGTCCAAGCGGCAGCAAGTCCAATCATAATTGAGAACACAAGTGCACTCATAACAGGCATTATCTGCGGGATTGATAATTCGAAAACCGCAGCCGGAAGCTCTTTCAATCCATCAGCAGTAGAGGATATTGACAAATGTGGTATCAAAAGATATCCGGATGCTGTAGAGAAAAGTGCAGCACCAACTGATGATGTATATGCGATTGTAACTGCAATCAGAAGAAGCTTTGATGCATTTTTACCCATCTGAGTAATCGAAGGCGCAATAAATGCAATGATTATCAGCGGTATGCAGAAATTAATTATCTGATTGAGAATATATTTCAGAGTTACAACAATATTCAAAATGGCACGTGAAAATGAATTGCCATCAGTTGAACTTAACAGCAGTCCCACCAGGACGCCAGCAATAACGCCCACCAGCAATTTAAACGGCAGGCTGCGAAAGATACTATTTTTCTTCATTAAATAAATCTCCTTCATTTGTTTGGTTAAGAAAAATTATAATATATGGGATTGGAAATAACAATGGAAAGGTTTGGGGGATGGGAGAATTCCAAAATGTAGCTATTAAAAGTTGATTATATTAATTATCAATTATTTACATCCCAAAATGTAAAAATTATATATGTATATTATAATAAGTGACATTAAAAATCAAACAAAGTTTTTTAATCCAAATTGATAATTTATATTGACATCTTAATTCTAAAGTAGTAATATCCAGATATGAACTACATAATTAAGCAAAAGGAGGTGATACAATGATACAGCTATCTTTAGAATTTCAACTTGAAAAGCCACAGTTACCGCTGGAATATGAGAGATTGATGGTTAGTTTCTTAAAAGCAGCAAGCAGGAATTATTCTGAAGATATGTTTGAGCGATTATATAATAAGGAGCATTCAATTATTAAATCATTTACATTCAGTACATATCTGCCAGGTGCGGTATTTAAAGGTGACACTATATTTCTTAGGGACAACAGATTTAAAGTGTTTTTTACAGATGCTGATATGGGACAGATTATAGAATGGTTTAATGCTTTTCAGCTTATGAGATACAAGCAGTATCCTGTCAGTGGCAATTCTATGAAATTGATTTCAATAAGGTCAAACAATCGTAAAGATATTGTTGATGATGAAATTATTGTAAAGATGCAGAGTCCATTGATTGTAAGACGGCACGACAGTGTGACTAACAAAGACATTTATTATACATATGCAGATGAAGGATTTTCAAAGGCATTATGTGAAAATGTAGGGATTTTTATTCAGAAAATGGAAATCGGGGTTGATACAGAAGGATTATCAATAGAACCTGTCAAAGCAAGAAAAGTAGTAGTTAACTGCTTTGGAAGAAAGGTTGATGCTAACCTTGGAATATATAAGCTTAGCGGTAATTGCGAGCTGCTTAATATTCTTTATCAGGCAGGGCTGGGTGCCAGAAGATCAGAAGGTCACGGTAAGTTCGAAATATTACTATAATTTTAGGAAAGGAGGGACAGAATGTGGGTAAATATCTGGTAACTATGGGAGATTTCCTGAAAAATGCGGGGATAGTAGGTCTTAACTATATGCTGGATATGTCAGATGCAGAGAGCGGAAAGGATTATGGCATAAAAATGCAGAACAGACCGGTAGATGGGCTTGAACTGTATGAGCAGGGATTATGGCTTGACGAGGATTTCGTGCAGCAGTGTGACTGGACTGGAATGTATTTTGATGCCTGTGTTAACTATTATGGAGATTTTACAGTATATAAAGGAATATTAGACAGAATTAACAAGATTATATGCAAAATTGATAATGACCAATGGAAGCCGGACAAGCTGGTTAAAGAAGATAAGGAAGATATCAAGTTTATAAATGATAAGCTTTTGTCCAATAGTTATAAGGCTGGATTTGAAAATATAAGAAACGAAGTTGATGGGTCTGAGGTATATGTGAATCTTCAGCAAAATAAATTAAATGCGAAATCAACATCACAAGAACTAAAACAGAGGCTTGAAGGTATCAAGAACTTTATAATGCAGCCAAAGTGTAAAGAAACATTTGTAATGAAGAGCGTCATATATAACTATATTAACCGTTTCTGGGATGGTAAATGTTTTCTGCTAAGAGCTAATGCAAAGAAGGACATGCGTATATTGTTTGAACAGGATTTTACAAAATCATTTAAAGAATATATCAGGACAAATCATGATAAAGATAAGGATATGTGTATAGACTGTGGAAGACCAATGGGAAACAAGGAACGTGTTTCTATTGCTTTTATGAAGGATATGGCAGATGATCTTGCAAGAAAAAAGTCTGCATTCTGGAATTGTAAAGTAGATGCCTTTTTGTGTCCTGCATGCGCATTTGTATATGCTGCCAGTCCGCTTGGATTCACACTTTTAGGACAGCGTTTTGCATTTATGAATACTAATTCATCAATTAATCAGTTACTGGCTTCTAATAGCAGGAGTGGAAAGATTGTGACAGAGGCAGAGAAAAAAGAAGCTGAACGATATACACAATGGTTTGCCAGAATGTTGAAGCAGTTGATGGATTGTAAAGTTGAACAGCTTAACAATATTCAGGTTATTTTAAAGGGAACAGATGAGAAGGATAAATATATCTTTTCTGTAATAAGTAATGAAGCACTTCAGACATTTAATGATGAAAAGGTAAGAAAAGCTTTAGAGTATTTAGGGAAATATCCTTACACAAGAATTGGAGCGGATTATCTTAATATATACGAAAATGTAGTTATGAATATTCTGAAACATAGAAGTCAGGAATTGCTTCTAAAGAAAGTGCTTAAGAATAATCTTGATTCTGATAATGCGGGACAGATAGTAACTGCTTATTGGATATATGTTGTAATGTTGTATAGTGCACTTGTTAAGAAAGATAAGGATTTGCAAGGAAATGGAGGTAAGGTTATAGAAATGGGAAGTATAACAGTAATGGATAGTGGTTTTGCTTTAAGAACTGCCATATTGTCTTCAAAAGGGGCAAAGGATGATGAATGTATCAAAGGAACAATATATCAGCTTCTTAATGCATTATCTACGAGAAATACAGGAAAATTTCTGGATATTGTAATGAGATTATATTGTACCTGTAAGGTGCCAGCTGAAGTGGGACAGGTTGATAAATTAGTTATTCCAAGAGAGTTTGTATATATCCAGAAAAATCAGGAGTTATTTGAAGAATATGGATATGCATTTGTCTTGGGATTAAAAGGATGCAGACAGAATAAGAAGAATGAGGAGGTTATTTAGATGAGTAAGAACGGATTGACAATGACAATAGTATTTGTTGCAGAGAGTGCGAATTATGGAGAAGGATTAGGTAATATTTCTAATATTAAGAAAATGACAAGAGGTAATGCAAGCCAGTATTCATATATATCAAGGCAGGCAATAAGATACAATATTGTACAGCAGGCTGAGTGGGATAACACACCTGTCGAGGATAAGAGCGGAGTTGTACAGTTTGCTCCATCAGCTACTATTGAGGATTACCCAGAAATAGATTTATTTGGTTATATGAAGACAATGGCAAAGGACGATAATGCAAGGGGAGGCGCATCAACAAGAAGTGCAGTGGCTAGACTTAGCAACGCCATATCACTTGAACCATATCAGGGGGAGCTGGAGTTTCTTACTAATATGGGATTAGCTAAGCGCCAGAATCTTGACAATGGTATTGCACAGAGTGAAATTCACCGTTCTTATTATGCATATACAATTTCAGTGGATCTTGACAGGGTTGGAATTGATGGAGAGATTAATGTATCAAAGGAGGAAAAAGCTAAAAGGGTTAAAATACTTCTTGAAACCGTTCAGTATCTTTATAGAGATATACGCGGCAGGAGAGAAAATTTATCTCCGTTATTTATCATAGGTGGTAACTATGAAAGAAAGAATCCGTTTTTTGAAAATATAGTTAAGATTGATAATAATATGATAAATGTTGATACATTGGTAGAAATGAAAGAAAGCAGTGAAGATCTTGAAAATTCTACAATAGTAGGAGTAACATCAGGAATCTTTAATAATGACAGTCAGATTAAGGAAAAACTTGGGGCTGTAACAATAGCAGAAGCATTTGAAGAGTTTAAGAAGAAAGTGGATGAGTACTATGCATAGAGCAATAAGACTGGATTGTTTTCAGAATCTTGTTAATTATAGAAAACCGAGCAGTTTTATAATTAAAGAGACCTATCCTCTTCCACCATATTCAACAGTAAGTGGAATGATACATGCCGCATGTGGATTTAAAGAGTATCACAAAATGAAGCTGAGTATTCAGGGTGATAACAAAGGGACTATATCAGATCTGTATACACGCTATTCATTTTCAGCAGGTGCCAGATATGAAGATGGCAGGCATCAGATATGCGTAAAAGATGGCGGTAATTATGGAATATTTAAGGGAATAGCCAATGTTGAACTGTTATGTGAATGCAAGCTCATAATACATATTGTGCCAGAGGATGAGGCCGATTTTGAAATAATATATCAGGCACTTAAGAATCCGCCAACATATCTGTCTCTTGGAAGATATGAGGATATTATAGATATAAGAGATGTCAGAATTGTTTCATTAAAAGAAGATGAAGAAGTACTGACTAATCACGGTATGTATATTCCTGTGTCTTACATGGGGGAAGAACATGTTAAAGCAACTGTTTATACATTAAATAAAGAATATGAGATAACTAAACAGGGGTTAAGGCGATGGAAGTCTGAAAAAGAAGGTGGAAGAGTTAAGGTATATTACTGCCCGCCTCATAAATGCCGGGAAAGAGCGTATGTAGATGATACGGATGATAAAGATGTTGTAATATTTGCGTGATGAGATTTTATTAATAGTTACATTGTGGATTTAAATGTATGGAGGGGTAGATGGAATATTTTGCAAAGTCAGTTCCGAATGGGGATTCTAAAGAAGAGCAGGTGACATTAAAACAGCATTTGGATGATACAGTTGAATGTGCACAGGATTTTTTTGAAAAATTCGGACATTATTTTACAGAAAAAGAAAAAGCAATAATAATAGAAGCATGCAGAGTGCATGACTTGGGAAAGGCAAACATTGTTTTTCAATCTAAGATAAATAACGAGCTGCATGTAATAAAGACTCAGGAGATACCACACGGATTTTTAAGTGCAATGACTACATCGCCTGAAGAATTTAAGAATCATATACCAGAAGCAGATAATGATGATTATAAAGCTTTCTATACAGCAGTATATCATCATCATGTCAGAGAAGATAAAAATGCTGATGATATAATATTAAATTTCTGTAAGAAATACTATAACCCATATATAAGGGATTTTTTAAATGATGAAAGTATCAAAGCTAAGGTTTCCAGTATAAATAAATATCTTCTGTTCAGAAATACAGGCAGCATATCGGGAAACAAATACATCATGAGCTGTTATGAAAAGAATGAATATTTGTATGAATGGCAGGAATTCGTGCTAATCAAAGGTCTGCTGAATAAATTTGATTATACAGTGAGTGCTGGTTATACAGAAGCAGAGGATTGTTCTGATTTCACAACAAAATATCTTAAAACATCTATAGAAAACATTTTTCAACAGCATGGATTAAGACCAGTTCAGGAGTATATGAGAGATAAATGTGATAAGAATCTTGTTGTAGTTGCACCAACTGGAATGGGAAAAACAGAGGCATCATTATTATGGCTTAATGGTGAAAAGGGATTTTATACATTGCCATATGTAGTATCATCGAATGCAATATATGAAAGAATAAGAGACAGGTATGAATATAAGGACGTGGCAATACTTCATTCAGACAGTATGCACTATTATTTTGAAGACCAGGTAAACGAAACAGATTCTGATGGATATGAAAAATATCAGAAAGCAAAATTATTATCTCAGCCGCTTACTATATGTACAGTAGATCAGTTGTTTAAGTTTGTGTATAAGGCGTTGGGAACAGAAATATTTGCAGCTACATTGAAATATTCTAAGATAATTATTGATGAGATACAGGCATATAGTCCATCAGTAATAGCAGCAATAATATATGGATTAAAGATAGTGACTGATATGGGTGGAAAATTTGCCATAATAACAGCAACATTTCCACCGGTATTGGGAAGTTTTATGCATAAATATGGATTGATGGCTGATAGTCAGTATGAATACAGGGATTTTTCTGCATTATCGGATCTTAAAAGACATTGGATAGATATAAAAGATGGCGATATAGAAATAGATAGGGTTGTAGAAGATAGCTATGATAAAAAGGTTCTTGTAATATGCAATACGGTAAAAAAGGCACAGCAGATATATAAAAGCCTAACCGAAAAAACAGATAATGTTCATCTTCTGCATGCACGATTTACCAAAGAACATAAGAGAATGCTGGAAAATGAGATTATAAAGTTCTCAGATAGTGAAAATGAAACGGGAATATGGGTAACAACACAGTTAGTTGAGGCAAGTCTGGATATTGATTTTGATGTGTTGTATACAGAGATGAGTACGGCTGATAGTTTGTTGCAGAGAATGGGAAGATGCAACAGGAAAGGTCGGTATATTCCGGATAAGGCCAATATACATATATACATTAATGCAAATGGAGTAGGGGTCAGCCGGGCTATATATAATCGTGAGATATACACTCGTTCTGTTGAGTGTTTAGAAAAATATATTGGCAGAGTTATGACAGAATCAGACAAATCTGAATATATCAATAAAGTATACTGTACAGATGAGATAAAGGATACGGATTATTACAGGGATATAGAGAAGTTTCTTGCAATGTTTAAAGAACTGACACCAGCAGAATACAGTAAAAGTGAAGCTGATGAAAAATTCAGGGATATTAACAGTATTAAAATTATTCCTGATGACGTATATGAAGATAGTCGTGAAGTTATAAGCGAGTGTATTGATATAATGCATAGCTCTGATGCTGATAGAAGAGAGAAGAATGACGCAAGAACAAAGCTGGATTCATATGTGATTTCTATACAGTTATATGCTTATAAGAAATATCCGGATGGGATAGATCGTGATGTAATATATGGTAGTGATATTCATAGATCATGTATTATGTACGATTTCAATGTTGTGGATTTAACAGGAGCAGGGTTAGTTTTAGGCGAATATGAAAGAGATATATTTGTCTGAATATTCATACGATAGGAGCATTTTATGGAAGAAAGAATAACAGGAGTGATGATTTATTATTATTTCGTGTGTTCAAGAAAGTTATGGTATTTTTGTCATCAGATTAATATGGAAGATGAGAATGAAAATGTGCAGCTTGGAAAATTACTGGATGAGAACAGTTACAAGCGGGATGATAAGCATATTGAAATAGATGGCATTATTAATATTGATTTTATTCATGAAAAAATGAACTTCATGAGATAAAGAAGAGCAAGAGTATAGAAGAGGCTGGAATATGGCAGGTTAAGTATTATTTATATTACCTGAAAAAAAGAAATGTGGATGGACTTCATGGCGTGATAGACTATCCGCTGCTGAAGAAAAATGTTGATGTAGAATTGTCGGATGAGGACTGTAAAAAACTAGATGATATTATAAAAGAAATCATTAGTGTGAAGAATCAGGAGTATCCGCCGAAGCTGGAAGAGAAAAAGATATGCAAAAAATGCGCATATTATGATTTGTGTTTTATATAGACAGAAGAAGGTGATGATAATTGAAACAGAGTTTTTATGTGTATAATAATGGGGATTTAAAACGCAAGGATAATACATTACAGTTCACTGCTTATGACGGAGAAAAAAGAGATATTCCAATTGAAAGAATTTCAGATATATATGTAATGTCTGAAATGTCGTTTAATACGACATTTCTTAATTATATATCGCAGTATGGAATACCTATACATTTCTTTAATTATTATAATTATTATTCAGGAAGTTTTTATCCAAAGGATGGAAATCCGGCAGGTCAGTTGCTGGTTAAGCAGGTTGAACATTATGTGGATTATGATAAGAGATTGGATATTGCCATAAAATTTATACAGGCGGCAGCAGATAATATATATAGAAATCTCAGATATTATAATGACCGCGAAAAAGATGTCTCGGAATATATGAGGGATATAGATTCACTTCGTGGAACTCTTTGTAAAGCAAGGACAATAGAAGAATTGATGGGAGTTGAAGGAAATATAAGAAAGAGATATTATGCAGCGTGGAATGTGATTGTTAATCAGGATATACAGTTTGATAAGCGTGTTATGCATCCGCCAGACAATATGATTAATTCATTGATTTCATTTGTTAATTCCCTGGTGTATACGCGTTTATTAAGCGAGATATATCATACACAACTGAATCCAACGATAAGTTATCTGCATGAACCGGGAGTAAGAAGATATTCATTATGTATGGATATATCGGAAGTATTTAAACCATTGATTGGAGACAGATTGATATTTTCGTTGTTAAACAGAAGACAGATAACAGAAGACAGCTTTACAAAAGAACTTAACTATCTTCATCTTAAGAAAGAAGTTTCTAAACTTATTGTTTCAGAATTTGAGAATCGTATGAAGAAAACGATAATGCATAAAGAATTGGGGAGGCAGGTGTCTTATCAGTATCTGATGAGGTTAGAAGCATATAAGCTTATAAAGCATTTAATAGGTGAGAAAGAATATGAAGGGTTTAGAATATGGTGGTAGTATATGTATATTGTACTTGTATATGATGTTAGTAAAGATGAAAATGGGCAAAAGAGATGGTCACATATTTTCAAAATCTGCAAAAAGTATCTGACGCATATTCAGAATTCTGTCTTTGAAGGAGAAATATCAACAGTTCAATTAGAAAAATTACGACGTGAGTTGAAACCACATGTTAATACTAATCTGGATTCAGTCATTTTATTCAAAAGCAGGAGTGAGAAATGGCTGGATAAAGAATTTTGGGGTAAGGAAGATGATTTGACGAGTTTCATAATTTGATTGTCGACCAGAAATAGTGTAAAATATGCACAGAGTCGACAATGGCGATATTGCTATGCTTCTGGCATATTCAGGGCATAAAGTATTAGTAATCTGTTGGCGGATTTAAAGGGTAGACAGAATAACGCTTCAGAGTTGAGAAACAGAGAGGCTTTAATAATTACGGGAATTAATAGATACATAGTGGGATGTAAATTTGATATTAACAGACTTATTACCACTAATATTAATGAATTAATAGATACATAGTGGGATGTAAATTATCAAGACCGCTTGTATATATTACAAACCATTCTGGAATTAATAGATACATAGTGGGATGTAAATGAAGATGAAGAAGAATTGTACAAGGAAGCTGACTCGAATTAATAGATACATAGTGGGATGTAAATACAATACAAGCACAACAACGTCTAACACTTCCACTAAGAATTAATAGATACATAGTGGGATGTAAATGATACAGTCTGTTTTTAAATTAATTACTTCTTGACGAATTAATAGATACATAGTGGGATGTAAATTAATAGGTGTGCCATCATAATCAGTATCGCCGACAAGAATTAATAGATACATAGTGGGATGTAAATATAACAGCAACGTGCAAATAATATGCACGAACCGTCGAATTAATAGATACATAGTGGGATGTAAATGTCAAGGTTAGCATATGTGCCTACAACCTCAAAGCGAATTAATAGATACATAGTGGGATGTAAATGATGTTGCAACTGAAAAAATAAAAGAAGTGGAAACGAATTAATAGATACATAGTGGGATGTAAATTTCAATAACATTGTTATGCTTATCAACTCGTTTTGGAATTAATAGATACATAGTGGGATGTAAATAGTGGATAAGCGCTGTGTGTAATCCAATCCAATCATGAATTAATAGATACATAGTGGGATGTAAATTATTAAAATCGTAAAAAATAGGGAACACTTCTGATAGGAATTAGTAGATACATAGTGGGATGTAAATTTGATATTAATAATGTCCTGTAAAGCCTTAGTAACAGAATTAATAGATACATAGTGGGATGTAAATACTTGGAAGCAACAAGAAAAGACTGCTGAAAGTCAAAGAATTAATAGATACGTAGTGGAATGTAAATCTGCGAATAGGTGTAATTTCAAGAGAAATGTTTTTCATCGTTATTCTGTTGCACTGGTGCAACTTTGAATTATTCTACTGTGCACAAATCTTCTGCAAGCATATCTGCCTAAGATTTTGCTCTTGCATAATTCTTCATTTCTAAATCCTCACTTTCTTAAAATTGGGTATAAAAATACCACTTGACCGGTGGTATTTTACTAATCAATATGCTTTATTTCCTTAATGGATTGATTTTCTTTAAGTACTCCTGCTTCTTTGAGTATCTTTTCAAAATCTTTATCATATCTCTCTTTGTCTTCCTTTGTTCTTTTAACAATTTCTCCTGTTGTTTCAAATAATGGTATCCCCTTTTTTAACTCTTCACTCATTATATTCCTACAACAAGATATAATATTTATCATCAACCTTTCTTTATTAAGTACTTTGAATCTCTGATTTGTCTTATATAAAACTTCCTGCTCCTGTGCATTAACAGAAGAAATATCTCTACCATTATGAGCATTCTGTATATATATTTGTACCTAACCGTCTTCATTATAGACCTGACCTTTTGTTGTTGACAAGAATCGTTTTACATATTTTTCTACAACTTTTTCAAACTTGAAATATACAGACCTTTGTAAATTATCATTATACTTAGGCATTTTATTCAATGTTTCATTAAGCCTATCAACCATTTTCTTTTCTTCATAAGATAACTTCGCTTCATTCCTAAGTTTCTCATTTACTACATAGGATTTTGACGATATATTTTCATACAAAATTTTAGTATTCTCGTTAGTTAATACATTATTTTGATTTGCTACCTTCTCCCACTGCTCTTTCTTATTAGCATACATTTTCTGATTATCCAGATTCAGCGAATACTTCGACAATCTGTCAAACTGCTCAACCATCATGACAGTATATTGTTGTTTCTAATCCTGTTTGTAATCTTTTTTGACCTTTTTATCATGAATACGCTGGTTGCATCATGGGTAATACAGTAGAAAATTGATGGTGAATATATGCCAGCGATAGGGAACTTGTGAGAAAATATAGTAGTAAATAGACAGAACAATGATATATTTAAAAGATAAAATTAAAAGAATATGACTTACAAATTAGACAATCTGAGGAATTGAAAATATTTTTGAGATGAAAAAGATTTATTTAATATGGAATCTGATAGCAAAGTTTTGAATGCCTTAAACAATATAAAAACATTTTAGAGGTACTTATGAAATTATTCTCAAGGGTAAAAATATCACTGTTTTTACAATTAGCAATGGCATTGATTTGACATCGACTTATGTATTTTGTGAATTGTGGGAAAAGCAAGAAAAGTAATAAGTGAAAAATGATAAAGATATATTTGAAATTGCTTGTCGACCTATTATAGTGTAAAATATAAGTAAGGTCGACAAAGGCTTAATTTATGCGTTTAATTTGAATTTATTGAAAATGACATTAGTAATATATGCGAGATTTTATTAGAACGACAAATAACAGCTTTAGATTAGAGGTTTAAAGCTGTATATAAAATTACGGGAATTAATAGTTACATAGTGGGATGTAAATACTGTAAATATAATAAACATCAATAAATCTTCACTCGAATTAATAGTTACATAGTGGGATGTAAATTATAAGAGCCGTTACACTGATTAATAAAGTTATCAGAATTAATAGTTACATAGTGGGATGTAAATGAAATACAAGGTATTTCATAGTCAATTCTGTCTCCCGAATTAATAGTTACATAGTGGGATGTAAATTTCTAATCGCCTCATAAAAGTTAGTAAGAGCAACTGGAATTAATAGTTACATAGTGGGATGTAAATGAACTGCGGATATAAGATGTTCTTCCAGCAAGCAGGGAATTAATAGTTACATAGTGGAATATAAAATACGATACAATTATATGTTTAATTTTCTTGAAGATAGGATATGTTATTAAACAAAATAGTGGCTTTAAATTATGCGCTTTTGACAGGATCAATATGATTGATAAATGCAATCCCCTCCACGCAACCAACGCCACCACAATTCCCACTTTTCTGACAACTACAATTGGTGGAATCCACATTTTACAAGGATTATAATACATACATAACAACAGAAAGGACTGACATTATGCTACAGGAGAATCTTATTATGCTGAGGTCGCTTGCGGGTAAGACGCAGGAGGATATCGCAGAGATTATTGGAATATCGAGGCAGGCATATGCCAAATGGGAGCGAGGTGAAACAATTCCCGATATTGAAAAATGCGGCAGGCTTGCGGAATTTTATGGCGTGACGATGGATTCCTTAATAAAGGATAACGTGCAGCTTGAAGGGCAGAAGATGGCACCAGCACCGAAAGGCAAACACATGTGGGGAGTTGTTACAGTGAATGACCGCGGGCAGATAGTTATTCCTAAGGAAGCAAGAGAAACTTTTGGACTTGGGAATGGCAGCAGGCTGGTTGTGCTTGGCGATGACAATGAGGGCATAGCGCTTGTTAAAGCGGAGCAGTTTGAAGAGAAACTTAGCATGGCAATGTCAGTTCTTAGTAAAGATATTAAGGAATGAGGTGTTAAGTATGATATGTCCAAAATGTAATAAGGAAATGCGGAAAGGATACCTTTTCAGCAGCAAAGACGGTGCATTCAGCTTTGCCGATGAAGTGCCGGGAGTATTTACAAATGCTAAGACAGCCAAAGGATTTGTTGAAATCACACCGCTTAAGGCGAGCCACAGAACGAAAGTTGAAGCCTGCATATGTGAGAATTGCAGGATAGTAGAATTTGAATATTAAAATAAGAAAGCAGTAACTAAAATAAGTTACTGCTTCTTATTATTTGATGTTAATAATAGTTTCAATGTCATTAATAAAGAAAGATAGCATATCACCTTTTTTAAGTCTTTTTCGTTGACCAACATCTCTACGTATTTCGTATATGATATCTTCTAATAAAATGAGATTTTCTGTTGATGGCTGGGTTTGAGATGCTTTTCTGTATTTTAGCCATTTTTTAACTACACGATTAGATCCCCATAGAGTAAGTCCCTTGGAAAATTCTGATACCTGTTTTAACATTTCAGATTCGGACATTTTTAGAGAATTAGATTTTTTGGTATCTTCCATTATTGTGTATATCATATTGATAAATTGTTCATATGGAAGTTCGCGTTTATCATACATATATTTTTTGACATTGTATCTATATTCAATGATTTTAGCAATAATAGATGAAATTACAACACCAATTATGGAAACAGAACCAGTAATCATTGCTACTATAATAACTTTATCTGTAGTACTGACAAAATGTTTTAAAAATATTGCCCCTTGATTTAATCCTTTTCCTATCAAAGAAAGAAACAAAAATAATAATGAACTAATAGCAATAAGCAAAGAAAATAATATAAAACAGCCTAATACAAAATTAGCAACAGGATGTTTTTCTGAGAATGAATTATTATTTGTTGAAGTTTTTTTCATAAGTTATCTCCCAATTTAAATGTTTATGTAGTTGAGAAAATCCTCTTTTAGTTGTTCCTTTATAACGAAATAATCATCATGACATAAATGCAATGTTTCGATTATTTCTGAATCAGATTCTTTATGGTACATTAATTTTAATATTTTGTATTTTAAGTTCCCCAAACGCTCCGCGTAATCCCATAATGAAACTGAATTTTCAAAGCAGCCGTTATTGCCAGGTAAAAAATTTATAAGTTCTTCACCATCTTCATTGAATGTTGAATAAAGAGAGCATTTGCTTGTGATTCGTATTCTGTTACTTCTATCTTTCCTTAGATTTGAAAAAGAAGCGGATATTTTTTCAGAAATATATTGTATGAAGTCGTCTGAATATAAACTATACGGATATAAATTTCTATATTCTAAATATGAAATCCAGCCGATAGTTAAACAGGATGATTTTTCAAGATTACATCCATAAGTTTCATAAATACTATTAATTAAATTCGAAATATTTGAAATTTCCCAAGTGCTTAATTGTATGTGCATATTCAAGTGCCTCCAGTGTCGTGCTTTATAATGTTGCAAGAGAACCAGTGAAACAATTATTAGCATCATTCCAGTCAACAATATATTTAACTGGAGTAGAAAAACCATTTCTATCAAGTAGGTACAATAATTCATTACATTGAAGACGTCTGCTTTTAGGGAATTTAAAGTTTGCATTAGCAGAGGATTTTATAGCAAGAGTTTTCATATCAGATGTTAAATAAAAATCCGCTATAACTTTGTTATCAAATTTTTCCATCTTGTTAAAAAGAGATGAACTTATAGTAAGCATACCTTTTTCTGAAATAGACACACTCAATTCAGAATATCTTGATGGAGGTGTTTTTAGTTTGTGCATTTTTTGAAAATCAATGATTTGAGTATTTTTGTTCATTTTTCTAATCTCCTTTTTTATATAATATAAACTTAATGCAACTTGTTGTATATATGTAAAATTAATAATATTTTAATAAAAATCATGTGTAAAATACGAATGGATTTTAAATAACAAAAATAATATGTTTAAAGTTTATGACCTTGACATTTGCTATAATATAGACCATAAATTAATATATCCATATGAAAGAGGAGCACACACATGAACACCCAACAATTCACAATATCACCAATTCCAGACGACATATTTGCCAAAATGCAGGGGAAATCATTTAAGGACAACTGCACCGTTCCAAGAGAAGATTTGCGGTATCTTAAGGTTATGCATGTCGGATTTGATGGGAAAACGCACACTGGTGAGCTGGTTGTGAACAGGCTGATTGCTGATGATGTGCTTGATATATTTAAGCAGCTTTACGAGGCTGGTTATGAGATTGAAAAAATCAGACTTATTGATGAATATGATGCTGATGATGAAAAGTCAATGAGCGATAATAATTCTTCAGCGTTTAATTTCAGGTACATTTCCTATTCGACGAAGCTGTCAAAGCATGCGTTAGGGCTGGCGGTTGACATCAACACGCTTTATAATCCTTATGTGAAAAATGTTGATGGCAGAAGAAATGTAGAGCCTGCCAATGCTGAAAAGTATACGGACAGAAGCATTGAATTCCCACATAAGATTGACCATGACGATTTGTGCTACAAGGTGTTTATGCAGCATGGATTTGAGTGGGGCGGCGACTGGGAACATGCAAAAGATTACCAGCATTTTGAGATGAATTATTAACATAAAAGGTGAACTGTTTGATATGAAGATAGATTATATTTTATATGGAAATGATGATGGAATATGTGTGGAAACATATAATTATAAAAGAGAAGAGCGTTTGTCTCATATGACAAATTACATGTTTGGACTATTTATATTGCTAACTAACGATATATATGGAATTATTGAATTAATAGGAGATATTTCAAAGAAGCATATTAATAGTGATGGAACATTTAACAATAATCCGATTTTTAAATTGTATAAAAAATTGGCATTTAATAAGGTGTATAATTATTTTTCTGAAAATTATGATGATATATATGACATATCTGGGTTTGATTTTGAAATATTGATGTTAGAGGCATATAGAAGAAAAAAATATAATGTTGAGCATACCAAAATGACTAGGGATGGTGGAAAAGATATAATAATTAAACAGAATGATATCTGGGGCAAAACGATAAGCTATGTACAGTGTAAAAATAGGAGGGGGAAAATTGGAGTATCCTGTGTTAAAGAATTTCATAGTACGATTGTTAATGATAAAATAAATAGAGGAATTATTGTGTCTACATCAGGTTTTACACATGATGCAGAAAAATATATTGAAAAAAATGGATTAGAAAATATTGTTATTTTACATAATGGGAAAGATGTAAGAGAATTATTTAAGATGGTTAGTAATCTAACTTAGGTAGGTGACAACATGAATTGCGAAGATATGACAAGAATCCCACAATTAAATAATGTGCTGAATATGAAGGCAGGAGCTGCGGGCATGAAGAACACGATAAGGTGGATATATTTTGCGGACTGCCTGCAGTGTGTTAAGAACGAGTATCATGTTGAAGATTATATTCATGGCGACGAGTTCGTTGTGCTGACGAATCCTGATGTGACGGAGGATAAGAATAAACTGATGGCACTGATTACAAGCATGGTCGATTATGGTATTGCGGCACTTGGAATCAATGAGGGACAGATTCTGCCGGAGCTTATCGAGTATTGTAATAAAGAAGGACTTCCGCTTTTTGAGTTGCCGGAGAAATTTCCGCTTGTGGATTTGTCACAGATATTGTGTAAGAGGCTGGTGCTTGAGGAGAATAACAGAAACCTTGAAGAGCAGGTATTTGCGTCAATCCTTGATGCGGAGCATCTTAACCGTGACAGTGTGCTTGAGCAGGCGCAGTTTCTTGGAATTGACCTGACAGGAAGCTTCTGTGTTGTTGAATTCGTATTTGGAAAGAACCGTCGTGGCAGCAAAGATTTATTATCAACAGGACAGGAGATAAGAAGCATTATCAATATGGAGTTCTCATTTTATTCGGGGAATGTGCTTGTAATGCCGCAGACTGGAAGCGTTCTTGCACTTGTTTCGACGGACAGGATAAGTGATGAGGACTTGAAGGCTGTGTTAAAGCGTATCATTGAAAATGCTGAAAGGAAACATCACATTTGTCTTAAGGCTGGAATTGGAAGCAGCGTTGAATATCTTGAGGATGTGAAGAGCAGCCGAAGAGAAGCTGCAGAAGCAGTTAAAGTTGCTTTGGTTTCGGATACGGAGGAACGAATCTTTTTTTATAAAGAGCAGGGAATATATACATTTATATCGAAGGTTACGGACAGCAGGTTTCTGGATGATTATGTTGTGAAGAATATCGGCAAGCTGATAGACGCTGACGAGATTAATAACGGCAGTCTGTGCGAGACACTGGAGAGCTTTCTTAACCACAACTGCAATGTAAAAGAGACAGCGCAGAGTCTGATTATTCACAGGAACACGCTCAATTACAGGCTTAACAAGATAAGAGAACTGCTTGGGGTTGATTTTGAGAATCTGGATACATGCCTTGAGTTAAAGCTTGCATTTATGATAAGAAGCTATCGCGGCAGAAAATAAATGCAGATTCAGTGTGAAAGTATCTATTTGTGCACGGTGCACAATTAATATAGTTAATCAGAAACATTGATAAAGAAAGAGAAAATAGTATAATTCAGACCATAAAGAAAATAAATTAAAGTTTTTAAAAGACAAAGGCGTCGAGAATGGATAATTCTCGGCGCCTTTCTCTTTTGAGAGTTTCATCAATAAGGAGGATTTTATTATGACAACTACAGAATTAACAAAGGCACTTCCAGAAATTATTACAGAGCAGGTTCCAGGACCTAAGTCAAAGGCACTTCTCGACAGAAGAGATGCAGCAATTCCTAAGGCACTCTGCGGAAAGGCTTATCCAATATGTATCAAGCAGGGCGGCGGAGCAATGTTTGAAGACCTTGATGGCAATAAGTTCCTTGACTGGGTTGGCGGCGTTGGCGTTCTTAATATCGGTTATTCTAATCCAGAAGTAATTGAAGCAGTTAAGGCACAGACAGAGAAATATTTCCACACGATTTTCAATGTATATGTTCATGACGGATATGTAAGCCTTGCTGAAAAGCTTAACGAAATAATGCCATGCAAGGGTGATGTAAAGAAAACATATTTTGCTAACTCAGGTGCTGAGTGTGATGAAAATGCAATTAAGATTGCCAAAGCATTTACAAAGAGAAACGGAGTTATCTGTTTTACAGGTGCTTTCCATGGAAGAACTAATCTTACAATGGCACTTACAGCCAAGAAGGTATATGCAGTAGGCATGGGACCTTTCCCAGCAGGTATCTACAGAGCACCTTATCCATATCTTTACAGAGCACCTAAGGGATACACAGAAGCAGAGGCAATTCAGTATTACATAGATGAACTTAACAGAATATTTGATGAGGGCGCACCAGCAAGTGAAATCGCCTGCATGATTGTTGAACCATTCCAGGGTGAGGGCGGATTTATCCCAGCGCCAATCGAGTGGGTTAAAGCAGTAAGAAAGATATGTGATGACAACGGAATCTTAATGATAGCTGATGAGGTTCAGTGTGGTAACTGCAGAACAGGAAAGTATTACGCATCTGAGTACTGGGCTGAGGCAGGTGCAGCACCTGATATTATAACAACAGCCAAGTCACTTGGTGCAGGACTTCCAATCTCAGCAATCACAGCAAGAGCAGAGGTTATGGACGCAGCTCCAGCAGGAACTATCGGTGGTACATTCTGTGGTAACCCTGTTGCAGCAGCCGCAGCACTTGCAGTAATGGATGTTATGAAGCGTGATGATTATGCAGCTAAGGCAAGACATATTGGAGAGACAGTTATGAAGCGTTACAAGGAGCTTCAGGACAAATATGATGTCATCGGTGATGTAAGAGGACTTGGCGCAATGGTTGGTATAGAGTTCGTTAAGGACAGAGAGACTAAAGAGCCGGCAACTAAGCTTGTTGCAGACCTTATCCAGAATGCTATCCAGAAGGGACTTCTTCTTGAAAGCTGTGGTACAGCAAGCAACACAGTAAGATTCTTAGCACCTCTTACAATGACAGATGAGCAGATGGAGAGAGGTCTTGAAATCTTCGAGGAAGCTTTAAAGGAAGCTTTGGAAGCGTAGTGCAAATGTGGTTTTAACCACAACTTAATTGTGGGAGGATATATTATGGAGCAGAAATCGAAATTTGATAAGGTAATGGGTGCCTGGGACATACTTGTTATCGCATTTGGTGCGATGATAGGCTGGGGCTGGGTAATTAACTCTGGTGACTGGATTACAACGGCTGGTTTTGCCGGTTCAATCATAGCAATGCTTATCGGTGGCGTTATGGTATTCTTCGTAGGACTTACCTACGCAGAGCTTACATCAGCAATGCCGCAGTGTGGTGGTGAACATGTATTCAGTTACAGGGCAATGGGACCTACAGGTTCTTTTGTGTGTACATGGATGATTATATTGGGATATGTGGCTACCTCAGCATTTGAGGCAACCGCACTTCCAACAGTTATCACATACCTTTTCCCTGAATTTAATCAGGTTTACCTGTATTCAATAGCTGGAAAAGACATTTATCTGACAACAATTCTGTTGGGTGTCGGCGTTGCAGTGTTAATCACATTTATCAATATAAGAGGTGCGAAGACAGCCGCTATATTACAGACTGTCCTCACAGCAATTATCGCTATCGCAGGAATTCTTCTTGTAGTCGGTTCAGCAGTTAACGGTGATGGTGCTAATATTACAGGACAAATGTTGGAATCAGGCACAGGTACTACTCTTGGCAGCGTGTTCAAGGTAGCCTGCATGACACCATTCCTCTTTATAGGATTTGATGTAATTCCACAGGCAGCAGAGGAGATTAATGTGCCATACAAGAAAATTGGTAAGATAATGCTTCTGTCTATATTCTTAGCTGTTGCATGGTATCTCCTTATCATATTTGCAGTCTGCTACATAATGCCACAGAGTGCAATCGCACAGGAAATGTCTTCACAGAACGGACTTGTATCTGCCAAGGCAATTGAGATAGCGTTCAGGTCACCGCTTATGGGCAAAGTGCTTATTATAGGTGGTCTTTGTGGAATCATCACATCATGGAACTCATTCCTGATGGGTGGCAGTCGTGCACTTTACTCAATGGGTGAGTCTCTTATGATTCCTAAAATGTTTGGTAAATTAGGAAAGCATAAGACTCCTGAAGCAGCCATTATCCTTTGTGGTATTGCCTGCGTTGTAGCACCTTTCTTTGGAAGAGGCGTGCTTGTATGGTTAGTTGATGCAGCTTCATTTGGTTGTGTTATTGCTTATATGTTTGTTTCAATTTCATTCTGTATCCTTCGTAAGAAGAAGCCTGATATGGCAAGACCTTACAAGGTTAAGGCAGGCAGATTTGTTGGAGTTATGGCAGTACTTATGGCAGGCTTCATGACATTACTCTACATTGTTCCAGCTTCATTTTCAGCCGCACTTGTATGGCAGGAATGGATTGTAGTTGGTATCTGGCTTGCACTTGGTGCGTTCTTCTACTTCTATTCTAAGAAGAAATACGGTGCAGAGTTCGGACGTGATATATTCATTGTCGAGGACGGTGGAAAGGCAGAAGAACAGGAAGAGGCAGTACTTCCAAATGCAAAGTATCCGGACAGACATTTTGTTATTACTGTCGGATGTGAGTATGGAAGTGGCGGTCCACAGATTGCCAAGATGATTGCCGACAGGTTAGGAATCGAGTATTACAACAGAGATCTTGTTGATAAGGTAGTTGCACAGATTGGTGTAGATAAGGGACTTGTTGAGGAGGCTGATACAAAGATTGGCGTAAGATACGCATTTGACACATCATATGGTGTGAGATATGCAAACCTTTCTAACAGGGTTATTGATGCACAGTTCCAGGCAATCAATGATTTTGCCAACAGGTCATCATGCGTCATTGTTGGACGAAGCAGCGACTACATTTTAAGAAACAGGGATGATGTTCTTAATGTGTTCATATATGCACCGCAGGAAGATGAGATTGCAGCGGTCATGAAGGAAAAAGGTATCAAGAATATGCGTAAGGCTAAGGAAGAATGGGAGTCTGTTGATAAGGCACAGCATGCAAGACATGAGTATATTACAGGAAAGAAGCGTGGCGACAGGCATACAAGAGATATGCTTATCAACAGCAGCATCTTAGGCTGGGACGAGACAGCGGATATGATTATTGACATGATTGACCGCAAGTTCGAGCAGGACGATGCAAAGCAGTTAAAGAAGGAGGCTTAAGCTGATGAAGGGCTTTTCTATAAAGACAGAAATACAGGAATTTGATACATTTGAACAGTTTGCTAAAGAAGCTGGAATCGGTGCTGATGACCTTGTGTTATGCGGTGAGCATACATTTGATAAATATATTGCTCCACTTAACATAGGAGTACAGACACTTTTCCGTGAGAAATACGGCAAGGGTGAGCCGACAGACGGCATGGTTGATGCAATTCTTAATAAACTTCGTGATAAGACTTATGACCGTATAATTGCAGTTGGCGGCGGTACAGTTATTGATATTGCAAAGGTTGTTGCGGTTGCAGGAAAGGATGATACTGTAGATGACCTCTATGATAAAGTAGGAAGTCTTAGCAAAGTTCATCCGCTGATTATTGTTCCTACAACATGCGGAACCGGAAGCGAGGTTACTAATATTTCAGTTATTAACCGTGTCAGCAAAGGCGTGAAGATGGGACTTGCAGATCCGGCAATGCTTGCAGACAGTGCAGTTATGATAACTAATATGTTAGACTCACTTCCATATAAGATATTTGCAACTTCATCAATAGATGCGATGGTTCATAGTGTTGAATCCTTCTTAAGTCCTAACGGCTGCAGCATTTCAAGAATTTTCTCAACAGAGGCACTTAAGACTATTCTTACATGCTGGAAAAAGTCCGTGGAAGCCGGAGGTGAAGACGCATGGAAGGCTTATGCGGCAGATTTCTTAAAGGCTTCTAACTGGGCAGGACTTGGATTCGGCTATGCAGGATGTGCAGCGGTTCATGCCTGTGCATATCCATTAGGTTCTGTATATCACATACCTCATGGACAGTCTAACCAGCTGATGTTTAAAGATGTCATGAAGATGTATAAAAAGATTAAGCCAACAGGCAGAATCAATGACCTTGAGGCTGTAATCGCAGAAAGTCTTTCTGTAGCACCTGAAAATGCACTCGAAGAACTTTATGCACTTATGGACAAGGTGTTAAAGAGTGCGCCACTTGAAGAATTCGGAGTGAAGAAATCGGACCTTGCAATATTTGCAGGTGATGTAATAAAGACTCAGCAGAGACTCCTCAGGAACAACTATGTGCAGCTTAGTGAGGAGCAGATACTTGAAATATATGAAGCTGCATATTAATAAATGCTTATATCTGTATTCATAATAAAACTATCCCCAAAATGCGGCGTGTCAGGAAACTGGCGCGTCGTATTTTATGTGAAATCCCCTTGTTAATTACTATTACAAGTGCTATTATCACAATATGGTTAGTATAAGCTAACAGAAGCTAGTTGCTACTATGAAAATGATGGGAGGAAATATATGTTTATAGATATTAAAGATGCAAGAAAACATTATGGCGAGGGTGAGACACTTGTCAACGCACTTGACGGCGTGAGCCTGTCTTTGGGAGAAGGCAGGATATATGTAATTCTCGGACCTTCAGGTTCAGGAAAGAGTACGCTTCTTAATATGATTGGAGGTCTTGATTCACTTGATTCAGGCGAAATCACAATTTCAGGCAGGAACATAAGCAGAAGTGACAAGAAGAAAATGACAGACTACAGAAGGGAAGATGTTGGATTTGTATTCCAGTTTTACAATCTGATTCCAGACCTTACTGTGCAGGAGAATATTCAGGTTGTCGCTGATATTGCAAAGCAGCCAATGGATATAGAAGAGGTAATGAAAGCACTTGATATTGACAAATACAAGAATCGTTTTCCTAAGGAACTTTCAGGTGGACAGCAACAGAGAGTTGCGATAGCAAGAGCATTAATCAAGAATCCTAAGATTCTTCTGTGCGACGAGCTTACAGGTGCGCTTGATTCCAAGTCATCAAGAAATGTCCTGAAATTCATAGAGAAAGTCAATGAACAGTTTAAGACTACAATTATAATCATAACACATAATGAAGCGATAGCTGATATGGCGGACACAGTCATAAGAATTAAAGATGGTCAGGTTGCTTCCTGCACAGATAACAACAGTAAGCACAGCGCAGAGGAACTTGAATTGTAAAAGAACAAGTATCTGAATTATAAAAAATGTGATTATGAGGAGGCTGGTTATGACTCTTAACAAGAGATATTTAAGAAATGTTAAAGAGAATCTGTCGTTTTATATAGCTGCGGCAGTTCTTACCGTAGTTGCCCTGCTGCTGTTCTATCTTTTTTACATAGCAGGAACAGGAATTAAATCATATGGTGACCAATTCTTTATAGATAATAAGCTGGAAGATGCCACATTTACAACATATGTGGAGATACCGGATAACGAGATTAGTAATATAGAGAAGAAATATAATGTTACATTTGAGAAAGAGCATTATGTAAATATTAATGAGGACGGATATAAAGTAAGGGTTTTCAAACGCAATAAGAAAATCGACCTTTATGAGGTGATTGATGGAAATGACATATTTAACGATGATGAGATTGTTATATCAAAGGGATATGCTGAAAGTGAGCATGTAAGTATTGGCGACAGGCTCACAATTAAGGGAAAAGAATACAAGGTTACAGGATATTTCTTAAGACCTGATTACCTGTATATGCTTGAGAATACTGATGATTCATACAAGAATATCACATCATTTTTCCTTGCATACATGACAGATAGTGCGTACGATGCGCTTGAGGCAAGCTCATGTCAGTACAAGGTAGTATACAGTGACGACAGTGATGTGACACAGTTCAGAAAAGACATGAACGAGCAGTACAAGATAAACAGCTATCTTGCTAAAGACAATAACCAGAGAATTACAATGGTTGATGATCAGGCAATAATGTTTCTTATTATGGCATTTGTATTTCTGTTTACACTGCCGCTTATTACAGTTGCACTTATAGCTATTATAATAGGCAGAAAGATAAAGCAGGAACAGAAAATGATTGGTACACTGTCAGCACTTGGCTACACTAAAAGACAACTTATGTGGCATTACAGTGTGCTTGCCATGATTCCGGGACTTGCCGGTGGAATTATTGTTACAATTATTACCAAGATAATACAGCAGCCATATGGCGAAATGAGCCTTGCAGATTATGAGCCAATGCCTGTCCATTTCACACTTCCAATTTCGATAGCGGTTATAGGAATAATAATTCCTACGGCTATCTATATGCTTGAGGCAGCACATAAAGTGTCTAAGCTCTTAAAGAAAGACACTGTAGAAATGCTTAATGGCAATGCAGATGGTGACAGCAGAACAAGACATGTATTAGCCGGTAAGAAGGGCAAGGTAAGAAATAAGTTCGCATTAAGAAGCATACTTGCCAATCCGGGAAGAAGCTTTGTTGTATTTTTAGGTGCATTTTTAGGGGCACTGATGATAACAGTTGCGTTTATGTTTATAGACTCTATCAATAATGTAATTGACAGAGGTGCTGACAGCATGGGAAGTTTTAAGTATGAATATGTGCTTAACCGCCTAAAGACAGATGAAGTGGCAGGAGCAGATGAGCTTGTTATAGGAAAATACGAGCATGACGGCTCTTCATTTTCACTGATAGGCGCGGATACAGATGTGAAGTATCTGAATATTGATACTGAGGATGGTAGCAGGGCAGACCTTTCCAATGGATATTATGTTACAAATGTAATGGCATATGCCTATAAGCTCGAAGCCGGGGACGAATTTACATTTGTTAATCCTATTACAATGGAAGAAAAGAAAGTCACAATAAGCGGAATTATAATGAATGACAGCCAGAAGTTGCTTGTGTGCAGCCAGAACAATGCAAGAAAACTGCTCGTATGGGATGACGGAACATACAACGGACTGCTGTCAGAGAAGAAGCTTGACTTAGGCGATGAGATATCTAAGACGGTGACATCAGATGACATCAGGGAGCAGATGAAGACTATTCTTACAGAGATGGGTGCAATTATATATTCACTTGCGGTAATCGGTGCGATTATATGTATTGCGGCATTGTATGTATCTGTAAATATGCTTATTTCAGAGAACCGCCACAACATATCAATGCTTAAAGTACTCGGACTTAAGAACCGTGAAATTAACAGAATGATTATTGATGTAAACCATATAATAATACCGTTTGGTATAGCAGTCGGATTGCTTACAGGGTATTTTATGATGGTTGAGGTATTCAGGATATATTCTGGAATGGAGGGGGTGCTTTACACACCGGTAATAACAGCACAGAGCATAATACTGACTATAGTAATAGTGATTGCATGCTATGCAGTATCACTTCTTACTGTGAGAAGAAAGGCTGACAGGGTTGATATGGTTGAAAGCCTGAAAGATAATAGAGAGTGATTGTGTAATAGCAATAAATCAGTTTTTAAGTAAAAATGTATTAAGAAAACGGTATATTTCGGAACTAACTATACAAAATGCACAAACACTTGCGTAAATCTTTGTAATTTTAAGCCATTTCATTTTTATCCTTATTATGGTATTTTTAGCATTAGAGGCGATTTATTTTGCATGATATCGGACACTGCCAGCAAAATAACGCCTCTTTTGCTATTTAATCTATAATGTATGGGAGGTTAATAATGATTAAGAAGGCAAGAAGGGTTTTTGCAGCTGTTGTTGCAGTATTATTAGTATGTTTTACAGCAGCACCAGTGTTGTCAGCTAATGCGGCAACACAGAATTCATGGAATTTCAAGAATTCTAATTTTAAGAAGTTAGGAACTATTAAATCAAGTACTACAGTAGACGGACTTGGTCTTATGGCAACAAGCAGTAAGAATATGAAGGTTAAGGCGGAATCTGTAACAGTAGATGGCACAGCATATACATATTGTCTGGCTCTTTCTGGTACAGGCACTACATCATACCGTTCAGTTAAGGTACCAGTGTCAGGTTCTGATACAATAAAGGTAGTGTTAAGAAGCAGTGGAAGCTCTACCCGTAATTTAATCGTAGCTGATTCTAATGGAAAGAAGCTTGGAACTATTGCAGCTAATAAGACAGCTTCTTTAGGAACATATTCATATTCAGGTTCTAAGGGATACATATATCTGTATTCAGAGAACAGCGGAATCAACATTTACAAAGTACAGGTTGATTCTAATGGCAGCTCGTCATCTGGTTCTTCATCAGGAAGTTCATCAGGTTCAGGCAGCTCTTCATCAGGAAGCAGCTCATCTTCAGGTTCATCAACAGGTTCATCTGTATCAGGTAATTATGTGGTTAAGGCTGGTGGAATGTCTTTAGCAGATGCACTTAAGAAGGCTAAGTCAGGACAGACAGTAGTTATTGATGGAACAGTTAAGTCAGGAGCTGTTTCACTTCCAGCAGGTGTTAATCTTGCAGGAAAGAATAATGCGACAATAGATTTCTCACAGACAAGCGGAAGTTCAGGAAGAGGAATTACATTATCAGGTAATGGAAGCACACTTTCTAACATTACAGTTAAGAATGCTTCTGATAATGGAATCTTTATTTCAGGTTCTAATAATACATTAAAGTATGTAACATGCTGTTATAATGAAGATGCAGGTTTTCAGGTAAGCAACGGAGGAGCTAATAACAAGTTTTATAATTGCAAGTCTCATCATAATGCAGATGCTAAGGGTGAGAATGCTGATGGTTTTGCAGTAAAACTTCATTCAGGTGAAGGCAATTATTTTGAAAACTGTGTAGCTGAATACAATAGTGATGATGGCTGGGATTGTTATGCAGCTCATGGAGCAGTAACACTTGTAAACTGCCAGGCTAACTACAATGGATACTGTGACGGAATATATGGTGATGGTAACGGATTTAAGATGGGTGGAGTAGATAATAAAACACCAGGAAAGGCAGCTCACCTTGATCCTCTTAACCATAAGCTTATTGGATGTACAGCTAAGGGAAACTATGCTAATGGTTTCGATAGAAACAACCAGAGTGGTGTTGTAACAATGAAGAATTGTATTTCAGATTCTAATAAGGGTAATAATTATCACTGGCCACTTACAGGAAAACCATCTGCACTTGGTTATAAAGTAACATTTGGCAAAGCTATTATTGAGGATTGTACTAATATTAATGGAAAAGTTAATATTACAGGAGCAACTCTTAAGGGTAACTGTAAGGGATTCTAGGATAATGGCTGATTGTAATAATATGGTTTACAATACACTATTATAATTTATAACAAAATAATAAAACGCATGTCCGATTTTTTCAATCTGGCATGCGCTTTTTATCGTTAATCCAATTCGTTAAGATCAGTCAATTATATGATGATTAAGCCATCTGCGGGAGTGGAAACGTATAGTGAACACGATACCGCGCACAGTCCAGTCGGCAAACATTCCAATCCATACAGCAATAGGACCAAAGCCATATACACGGCATAAGAATATAGTGAAGCTTACACGGCATAACCACATGCTTGCACACGATGTTATCATTGAAAACTTTACGTCTCCGGCAGCACGCATTCCGTACGCCGGAATGAATGACAATACCCATGATATTGGCTTGGTTATTGTTATGAAAAGAGTCATCTCAAAACACATTCTTGCACTTTCTGCTTCCATTCCACCGAGTATGGTAATTGGTCTGCACAATGCAAATACAACAAGACAGCTTATAATAATGGCAGCTTCAGCCATTTTACTGAGCTTCTTTATATAATATATGGCTTCATCTTTTCTTCCGGCTCCAATGCACTGGCCAACTATAGTCATAAGTCCGATACCTACACCCTGTGCGGCAACTCCGTTAAGATTTTCCAGAATATTGGTCACAGCATTTGCAGCGATGGCCGCAGTTCCAAGCGTTGAAACTGTTGACTGGATTGCCAGCTTTCCAAACTGGAACATGCTGTTTTCAATACCTGAAGGAATACCAATATATAAGACTCTCTTAATTAAATCCCAGTCGGGACGGATTGTGTAATATCTGTTTACGCAGATAGTCTGAGAAGGGTTTCTTAATTTAATAATTACAACAACTGCACAGAAAATTCTTGATGCAAGTGTTGATAGTGCAGCTCCTGCAACACCCATGCCAAGTCCGAATATAAGAATCGCATTACCACCTATATTAAGAAAGTTGGATATTATTGATATTGTCATAGGGCTTTTGCTGTCCTTCTGGGCTCTCATAATGGACGCACCAGCGTCATACAGGCCAATGAATGGAAATGACAACAGGGTAAAAAGAAAGTATGCCTGAGAATCAGCCATAACCTCAGCTTCTACAGAACCAAAGATGAACTTAAGCATTGGTACACGAAGAACGAGACATATTGCTGATATGAAAACCGACAGCACTGTCATGACAAGAAATACCTGTCTTGCAGCGCGGTTGGCACCTTTAGGGTTGCTGCTTCCTATGTACTGGGAACACAGGATTGCACCTCCGGCAGCAAGTGCTGACAAGGCCTGTATTACAAGAATATTGATGGAATCAACAAGCGATACTGCTGAAACAGCAGATGCACCTACATTACTTACCATCATAGTATCAACAGTTCCCATAAGTGAAGCCAAGAGATTTTCCAGCATGATAGGAATAAGAAGTTTCCTTATATCTACATTAGAAAAAATGTGGTCTGAATTGTTAGTCATTGAAATTACTCCATAATATTTTACAAACTAAAATGCAACTAACATAATTTATTCCTAAGAACAGATAAAGTCAAGTATATATGTTGATAAAACATGTCAGAAAGAACATATTGGCATAAAATACTTGACTTTATAATATAATTATGATATCTTAATAAAGCATTGAGATATCAGTGATTATGCGGGTGTAGTTCAATGGTAGAACACTAGCCTTCCAAGCTAGATACGTGGGTTCGATTCCCATCACCCGCTCTATTTTTTTGTCTAAGTGAATTATTTCAGGGTGATGTGAATCGAACCCACGGGTTCGGTCTCCGCTTCGCTCCGGTCGGTGCCAAGCAGGTGCCACAGGCACCTGGCACCCCATCACCCGCTCTATTTTTTTGTTCAAGTGAATTATTTCAGGGTGATGTGAATCGAACCCTTACTGAATCTTTGCTTTGATTGCTTCATTATATTTGCAGGTCGGGTAAATAAGTGTTATAACAGAAGTGCCAGATATATAAGGGGCAGAAAAGGTGAGTTTATGAAATTAAAGAAAGCAGCGATATGGGGGATTGCAGTGGTTTTGCTTGCAGGAGGTATTGCCGCAGGGGCTGTGGTATTGAATGGCAGACCGGAAACTAAAGATAATCTTATTAATATGGCTAAGATCATAAAACCACGGGGAGATAAAACACATGTAATTGTGAAGGTCTCACAGAATATCGGTACAGAAGATTATACAGAACCTTATGAAGATGATAAGGATTATTCAAATGATACTGTATCAATTGCCTGCTGGGGCGACAGCATGATGGAAGGCTTTGGCTCAGATGATGCTTATATACTTACTAAAGCAGGAAGAGTTGATATAAGTTATTACACTGCACCATATACTTTAGGAAAGCTTACAGGTCTTAATACATTTAATTTTGGTGTATCAGGGGAGACATCAGCGGAGATAGCGAGAAGAGCTGGTGGCCTTAAGATGCATACTGACCGTAATCTTAATCTTAACAAGAATACATATGAAGATGTATGCCTTATGGATGATAAGGGGAATCCTGTTTATATGTATGATTTCAGCGGATATGGTATTGAATATAATGATTATCCTGATACTGTATATATAGATGGCGTATTATGTCAGATTGATAAGAAACGAGATATTGAAGATTACTGGGAAGATATGGAGGATGATGACTATAATATAGAGGATTATATGGTCAGCATCAGAATATGTGATGATACAGGTCTTGAACAGCCTGATTATATGTTTATTCCACAAGGTACTGCTGTTACAACTAAAGCAGCATATGATCATAAGGGTGATATTCTTGTGCTTGAGATGGGAAGTAACGGTGGATGGGATGACTATGATGAGCTTATTTCCCAGTATCAGGCGGTGATTGATTATACAGGCTGTGAGAATTATATCATAGTTGGAGACACTGATGATCCGGGTACATCTCTTGCAGACAACAGCCAGTCATATCTGGAGGATGGAGATGACTATGTAGGTGTTGATGACACTGCATGGGAAGCAGCCTTAAGAGAAGCATTTGGAGAACATTTCTTTAATACAAGAGTCTACATGATTCAGAACGGGCTGGATGATTGTGGTTTGAAAAAGGAAAAGATAGACGAGTTATATGGAGCGTTTGGATATATATCTGTGAAGCTTCGTTCTGACTGGACACATTTTAATGCGTATGGATATTATTCTAAGGGCGTAGGAATCTATAAAAAAGGTGTTGAACTTGGATATTGGGAATAGTCTGTCCAATTTTTTATAAAGGAAATTTACAATGAGTAAGAATAAATACGAAATAGATATGTGCAATGGCACAATAATGGATAAGTTAATATCGTTCTCAGTGCCATTGATGCTTTCAGGAATATTACAGTTAATGTTTAATGCTGTAGATATAATTGTTGTTGGAAGATTTGCAGGAAGCCAGTCGTTAGCAGCAGTAGGTTCAACGACAGCACTTATTAATATGTTTGTTAATCTTTTCATAGGAGTTTCGTTGGGAGCAAATGTACTGGCAGCCAGATTCTATGCGTCAGGAAAACATAAAGAGATGTCAGAAACAGTGCATACTGCGATAACATTTGCAGCAATAAGCGGAGTTGTGATGGCGCTGATAGGCGTGCTGATGGCTAAGCCGGCACTTGAGCTTATGGGAACACCGGATGATGTAATTAACCTCTCAACACTGTATATGAGAATATATTTTCTTGGTATGCCATTTTTTATGCTTTATAACTATGGTGCGGCTGTTCTTAGAGCAGTTGGTGATACCAAGAGACCGCTGATGTTTCTTATAGCAGCGGGAATTATAAATGCATGCCTTAATATGGTACTTGTTATTGTGTTTAACTTAGGGGTTGCAGGAGTAGCAATCGCAACAATATTTTCACAGTTCATATCGTGTGTGCTTGTATTAAGATGTCTGAATAAGACAGATGCAAGTTACCAGTTGAGATTCTCAAAATTAAGGATAAAGGGATACTATCTTAAACAGATATTTCAGGTTGGAATTCCGGCAGGAATACAGAGTACAGTTATTAATTTCTCAAATGCTTTGCTGCAGTCGTCAGTTAATTCATTCGGTTCAACAGCAATGGCAGGATATACAGCAGCCAACAATATTCTTGGTTTTCTATATGCATCAATTAATTCAGTAACACAGGCCTGCATGAGTTTTACAAGTCAGAATTATGGTGTAAGAAAGTTCAAGAGAATGGACAAGGTGCTTATAGATTGTGCAATACTTTCGGTAGGAGCATCACTTGTATTTGGCTGCGGTGCATATATATTTGGTGATAAAGTGCTTATGATATACACTAACAGTGAAGATGTTATCAAATGTGGTGTTGAGATATTATCAATTACTACAGTACCATATTTCTTATGTGGAATAATGGATCTGTTTCCGGGTGCGCTTCGTGGAATGGGGTATTCGCTAGTACCTATGATATTATCGGTTATTGGTACTGTAGGAATGAGAATATTCTGGATATTCGTCATATTCCCAAGTCACAGAACTCTTTATGACCTGTTCATATCATATCCGGCATCATGGACGGCAACGATAATTATGCAGGTTATATGTTTCCTGGTAGTACGTCGAAAAGTGCATTCACAGATTAATAAATGATTATAAAATATTTAAGCCATTCCGGAAGGAGTGGCTTATTAACTATAAAGTTCTTCAAGAGTTCTGGCTATCTCGCCAGCATCACAGTCACATCCGTTTTCTTCCCATTTTAAAAATGTATTAAGCAATCCGCCAGAGTAACAGTATAGTCTGTACTCAGAGTAATTCTTAGGATTCGTAAAATGTTCAGACATAAAATTATTAATACTGTTAATAAGAATAGAATGAAGTCCACATCTTGAAAGAGTAAGAAAATAATCCTTATACCGGTTAAAGAATTCAAGTGCAAAAAGAATGTGGGAATAATCCAGAAAGCTCCCGTTTTCAGGGTTCTTGGCACATTCTTCCAGATATTCAATTATAATAATATTAAGATAGTCGCATAGTGCATCATGGATTGATTCATAATATTTGTAAAAAGTTATGCGTGATACACCGGCACATTTCGCTACACTGGTAATGCGTATCTTATCAAAATCAGTGTCTTTAAGAAGCCTGATTACTGCTTCGCCTATGCACATTCGTGTAAATGTATTCTTAGAATCTTTGTTAACTATATTCATAATGTACTCCTGAAATATACAAAAACGCTATTTTTGTATATTGTAACACTATAAGTTATAAAATACAATATGACATAGTATTTAAAACTACATTAAAACGGTGTATATCCGGCAAACAGGAGGATTAATAATGAGATTAGTAGCAGATTCAGCATGTGATATAAAAGAACTTGAGGGAATGGTCTTTAAGGCAGTTCCACTTACAATATCTACAGATAACGAGGAGTTTTGTGATGATGAACAGCTTGATATTCATAGAATGCTTGATGTTCTTGAAAAACATAAGGGACGTTCATATACTGCGTGCCCTGGAATAGATGCATGGCTTGAAGCTTTTGGTGATGATGATGAGATATTTGTTGTAACAATAACTGCAGGAATGTCAGGAACATATAATTCTGCAATGGCAGCGAGGGCAGTATATCTGGAGGAACATCCACAGGCTAAAGTCAGGGTAATAGATTCTAAAAGCACTGGTCCACAGATGCGTATTATACTGGAACAATTGCAACAAATGATTGAAGAAGGAAAGAAATTTGAAGAGATAGATGGAGCGATAGATGCATATATGCAGAAAACAAGACTGTTCTGTTCATTAAAATCATTGCATAATCTTGCACAGAATGGTCGTGTAAGCAAGGTTGTAGCATCGGCTGCGGAGGTTCTTGGCATAAGTGTAATAGGAACAGCAAGCAGTCATGGAACATTGGAAGCAATCGGTAAATGCAGAGGTGATAAAAAGCTTCTTGTAAAACTGCAGGCATTACTTGACGATGCAGGATATGAAGGCGGAAAGCTGAGAATATGTCATGTTGAGAATGAAGCTCTTGCAGATAAGATAGCTGATATGATAAAGCAGGCATATGGTACTACGGATGTGTGCGTATATAAAGCAGGAGGATTATGCAGTTATTATGCTGAGCGAGGCGGAATAATACTCAGCTGTGAAACAAAATAAATACTTTGAATATCAAAATAGTATTGACAAACCTGATTTGTGCTCTTATAATTAGCTCAAATATATTAGTTAAATATATTTAGATAAAATTATTTAAGGAGAACAAAACAATGACATTTGAAAAGGTAAAAGAAATTATTATGGATACTATTAACTGCTCAGAGGATAAGATTACATTAGAAGCGAATTTAAAGGATGATCTTGGAATTGATTCACTTGATTCTATGGAACTTATGATGGCAGTTGAAGATGCTTATGGAATTACTGTTCCAGAAGAAGAACTTCCTAATCTTACATCAGTTAAAGCAATTGTTGAGTATGTTGACAAGAATGCAGCTTAACATAAAGATTTTAAGGAAGACAGTTTGTTATGGATATTAATGATATTTATAGGATTATAGATAAGTTTGATGCAAGTGGATGCAGCGAACTGAATCTGGAGATGAATGGCGTATGCCTTGGACTGAAGAAAACAATGCACGAAGCCAAATGTGATGTGCCTGTAAAGAAAGATAATGTTCGCATTAATACAGAACAGGAACAGACCGTTACAACTATTCAGGACGTACAGCCACAGTCAGATGAGCATATTAAAGAAATTAAAGCACCATTGGTTGGAACTTTCTATACAGCAGCAGGTCCTGATGAGGAACCTTTTGTAAAACCAGGGCAGAGCGTTCATGCCGGTGATGTTATTGGAATAATTGAAGCAATGAAGCTGATGAACGAAGTTACAGCAGATTGTGACGGTACGGTTAAGGAAGTGGCAGCAGAGAATGGCACTATGGTTGAGTATGGACAGCCGCTTGTAATCCTTAATTAACGGAGGTAGCAGAAGTGTTTAAGAGAATACTGATAGCAAACCGTGGTGAAATAGCGTTAAGGATAATCAGATGCTGCCGTGAGATGGATGTAGAAACCGTAATTGTATATTCAACAGCCGATAAGGATTCACTTGCTGTTATGGCAGCAGACAAGGCAGTTTGCATTGGACCGGCAAAGGCGGCTGAAAGTTATCTTAATCAGGATGCGATAATAGAAACAGCAATACTGACAGGGTGTGAGGCAGTCCACCCTGGTTATGGTTTTCTGTCTGAGAATGCTGCATTTGCAAGAAAATGTGAGGAGAACAATCTTATATTTATAGGACCATCAGCAGACATAATAAGCAGCATGGGAGATAAACAGTCGGCAAGGCAGCTTATGATTGAATGCGGGGTTCCGGTTGTACCAGGCTCTGATGGTCTGGTTGCAACAGCAGAGGAAGCAGCACACATTGCAGAAAGAATTGGTTATCCGGTACTTATTAAAGCGTCAGCTGGAGGCGGTGGAAAAGGAATGCGCAAGGCATTCAGCAGAGAAGATATAGAAAATGCATTTGAAACCGCTAAGAGTGAAGCTAAAGCTGCATTTGGCAACGATGATATGTACATAGAGAAGCTGATAATCAATCCACGGCATATTGAGATACAGATTCTTGCAGATAAATATGGCAATACAATATATCTTGGAGAACGTGACTGTTCAATCCAGCGTAATAATCAGAAGCTTTTAGAGGAAGCTCCGAGTGCAAAATTATGTAAAGATCAGCGGACAGTCATGGGAGAGACTGCAGTAAGAGCTGCGAAAGCAGCAGGATATTATAGTGCAGGAACTGTTGAATTCGTTATGAATGAACAGGGTGACTACTATTTTATAGAGATGAATACGAGAATACAGGTTGAACATCCGGTAACTGAGCAGGTTACAGGTATTGACCTTATAAGAGAACAGATAAGAATAGCTGCCGGAATGAAGCTTAATATCACTCAGGAAGATACATGTGTCAATGGACATGCAATTGAGTGCAGAATAAATGCGGCTACACCGGGAGTTATTAAATTCTTACATTTTCCAGATGGTTATGGAGTAAGAGTTGAGAGCCATCTTTTTGAAGGTTATGAAGTGAGTCCGTTTTATGATTCAATGATTGCCAAGATTATAGTGACTGGAAGCAGCAGACTTGAGGCGGTAAGACGATTAAGAAGAGCTCTTGAGGAACTGATAATTGAAGGAGTTAAGACTAACAGAGAGTTCATGCATCTTCTTACATATCATAAGGATTTTATAAGAGGAAATTACAATACAGGTTTCTGGGAGAAGAATCATACCGAAATTGAAAAGTGGCTTAAGGAAGGAATTACAGTTAAATGAATATCAATGACATTTTCTTAAAGCGTAAGAAAAGGTGGGGTACTATCAACAGATTAAGGGATAGTGAGGAACAGGCAGACGGAAGCCTTACACCATCAAGAAGAATTGCACTTATAAGTGATGACAAAAGTTTCAGGGAATTGTATGCACAGGTTAAGACAGGCAATCCAAACAGCTTTCCGGGATATGAGAAAAAGGTTGAAGCAAACAGATTAAAGACAGGCCAGCAGGATGCAGTAGTTACTGGAACATGCCGAATTGGCGGAGTCAAAACAGCTGTTGCAGTTATGGATAAAAGATTTCTTATGGGAAGCATGGGAATTGCGGTAGGTGAAAAGATTACAAGACTCACAGAATATGCAATGAAAAGAAAACTGCCACTTATAATATTTGCTGCAAGCGGTGGAGCGAGAATGCAGGAAGGCCTTTTCTCGCTTATGCAGATGGCAAAGACAACAGCGGCAATTGAAAAGTTTAAGGATGCTGGTGGATTATTTATATCATATCTCACTAATCCTACAACAGGTGGTGTGAGCGCAAGCTTTGCAAGTCTTGGTGACATTATAATTGCTGAACCAGGAGCACTTATATGCTTTGCCGGGCCAAGAGTTATTGAACAGACTATCGGACAGAAGTTGCCGGAAGGCTTCCAGCACTCAGAGTTTCTGTTAGAACATGGCATGATAGATATGATAGTTGACAGAAAAGATATGAAGCAGACTTTATCAAAGATATTGAAAATGCATGTGAATACCGGAGGAGAAGCATGAGCAGTGAAAATGTTTTAACACCATATGAGAAAGTCCTTGCAGCCAGAAAAAGTGACCGTCCGGATATTATGAAATACATAGAAGTGCTTTTCGATGATTTTATAGAAATGCATGGTGACAGATACTATAAAGATGATAAAAGCCTCGTTGCAGGAATTGCTTCATTTAATGGAAAAACGGTAACTGTTATTGGAAACCGTAAAGGAAAGAATATAGAAGAGAATATAAGATATAACTTCGGAATGGCGTCACCTGAAGGGTATAGAAAAGCAGTCCGAGTTATGAAACAGGCTGAAAAATTCAGGAGACCTGTCATAACATTTGTTGACACGCCAGGTGCATATCCAGGCATGGAAGCAGAAAGCAACGGACAGAGTAATGCGATTGCGGGAAGTATAGCAGCAATGCTTAAGCTTACAGTACCTGTTATATCAGTAATCACAGGTGAAGGCGGAAGTGGCGGTGCATTGGCACTGGCAGCAGCCGACAGGGTGTATATGCTTGAAAATGCAGTATATTCGATTCTGTCTCCGGAAGGTTTTGCGTCAATAATATATAAGGATGCTAAGAAAGCACCACAGGCAAGTGAGATAATGAAGCTTACTGCACAGGAGCTTTTTACTGCCGGACTCGTTGATGGTGTAATTGCAGAAGGAGACAGGTGTTTTTCAGATATAGCAAGAATGTTAGAAAAAGAACTCGGAATTCTTGGCAGGATGAAATCAAAAGAGCTTGTTAATTCAAGATATGACAAATTCAGGAATATAGACAGGGGAGAGATAAAGTGAAAGGCATTCAGATAGTGTCCACAGGGAAAGCACTCCCAGAAGAGATAATTACGAATGATGACTTAAGCCGGATTGTTGATACAAATGATGAATGGATAACAACAAGAACAGGTATTAAGAAAAGATACAGATGTACACAGGAAAATACTACATCACTTGCAGTCAGAGCAGCATATGAAGCGGTAGAAGCATCAGGTGTGGATATTGCAGAAATAGGTGCAGTTATAGTTGCAACTTCAACGGCTGATAATGCATTTCCATCTACTGCAGCAATTGTACAGAAGGAGCTTGGATTGGCAGAGAATGTACTTGCATTTGATTTAAGCAGTGCATGTACAGGTTTTCTGCATGCATTAAATGTTGGACAGGCACTGTTTAACAGCACTGATTATAAATACATACTGCTTATTGGCAGCGAGCAGATGTCTAAGATATTAGATTATACAGACCGCTCAACATGCGTGCTTTTTGGAGATGGTGCAGGTGCAGTTCTTATAAAAGCGGCTGACAATATGTATAGACAGATTAATTACACAAGAGGCGATACTGATGTACTTGTATGCAGAGGTATAGGTGCACAGGATGCATATGTAAAGATGAATGGAAATGCGGTGTTCCGTTTTGCAGTTGATGTTCTTAAACAGGGAATTGATGAAATATTGAAAAAATCGGACATGACACTTGATGACATAGATTATATTGTGTGCCATCAGGCTAATGAAAGAATTATCAATCATGTAAAGAAAAAATATCCGGGACATGAAGATAAGTTCTATATAAATATAGCGGAATACGGTAATACATCAGCGGCAAGTATCCCAATAGCACTAGATGAGTTAGCACAAAGCGGATGCTTTGACAAAGGCAGAAAGCTGATTCTTGCGGGCTTTGGGGCGGGGCTTAGCTGGAGCAGTGCTTTGATAGAGACATAATAAGGAGCAGCATAATGAGATTAGATAAGATGTTAGGAATAAAATATCCGTTTATACAGGGCGGAATGGCCAATATTGCAACAGGAGAATTTGCAGCTGCAGTTAGTAATGCAGGCGGACTGGGGCTTATTGGAGCTGGTGGAATGAACACGGATATGCTTCGTGAAAACATAAGAAAATGCAGAACACTTACGGATAAACCATTTGGTGTGAATCTTATGCTTATGAATCCGGAAGCTGATGCAATGGCAGAACTGCTTGTGGAAGAAAATGTAAAGATTGTAACAACAGGAGCAGGAAGTCCGGCCAAATATATGGAAAAATGGAAGTCTAACAGAATGATGGTTATACCGGTTGTTTCAAGTGCAGCGCTTGCAATAAGAATGGAGCGTTTCGGAGCTGATGCAGTAGTTGCAGAGGGAACAGAAAGTGGTGGTCATGTCGGTGAGATGACAACTATGACACTTGTCCCAAAGGTAGTTGACAGTGTGAACATTCCGGTTATTGCAGCCGGAGGAATTGCAGATGGCAGACAGCTTGCAGCAGCATTTGCACTTGGTGCTGCAGGTGTACAGATGGGAACTTGTCTTCTGGCAAGTACAGAGTGTCCTATACATGATAATTATAAGCAGGCAATACTTAAAGCAAAGGATAATGACACGATAGTTACAGGAAGAATTGCTGGTACTCCTGTGCGTGTTCTTAAAAATGAGATGTCACGCGAGTATGTAAAGCAGGAGAAGGCAGGTGCTGATAAGATGGAACTTGAGAAATATACATTAGGTTCTCTTCGTAAGGCAGTGTTTGACGGTGACACAATGAATGGCTCACTGATGGCAGGTCAGGTTGCAGGCCAGATTGATAAGATACAGCCAATTGAGAAAATATTTGAACAAATATATGAAGAATATGAGGCTGTGCGAAAGGAATTGTATGCAGATTAAGGACAAAGTGCTTGATGTTCCGGTAATTCAGGGCGGTATGGGTGTCGGAGTTTCTCTTTCATCCCTTGCAGGTGCAGTCGCAGCAAATGGGGCATGTGGAGTTATCAGTTCTGTTAATGCAGGTTATGATGAACAGGATTTTAAGAGCAGCCCCTTTAAGGCGAATCTAAGGGCACTTGATTACCATATTAAGAGAGCTAAGCAGATTGCAGCAGAAAGTACAAAGAAGGGACTTGTAGCTGTAAATATTATGACTGCAGTTTCTCATTATGAGGAAAGCTGTAAGACCGCAGTTTCAGCAGGAGCAGATATTATTATCTCAGGTGCAGGACTTCCGCTTAATCTGCCACAGTTTACTAAGGGAACAGATACACTGGCAGCACCCATTGTTTCAAGTGGCAGGGCTGCCAGGATAATTATGAAAACTTATAAGAAGCATTATGATGTGTATCCGGATATGTTCATTATTGAAGGAAGCATGGCAGGAGGACATTTAGGCTTTGGTGCAGATGATATTACACAGGGAAAAACACAGACTAACGATGAAATATTGTCAGATGTACTTGATGTAATAGAAGAGTCCGGTGCGGATATCCCGGTTTTTGTCGCTGGAGGTGTGTTTGATGGCAAAGATATGGCACATTATGTAAATAAAGGTGCTGCAGGTGTACAGATTGCGACAAGATTCATTGCTACCAATGAATGTGATGCTTCAGATACATTTAAACAGGCTGTTGTTAATGCAAAGAGAGAAGACATCCGTATTATTAAAAGTCCTGTTGGAATGCCGGCACGTGCAATTAACAGCCCACTGCTTGAAAGGCTTGATGCAGGAGAAACCTTCACGGCAAGAAAATGTAATGGTTGTCTTACAGCATGTAAGAAGGATGACAGTATACCATATTGCATAAGCAGGGCACTTATAGCAGCAGTTAAGGGTGACTGGGATAATGGACTGTTTTTTGCAGGAAGTAATGCAGACAGAGTTGACCGGATAATGAGCGTACAGGAACTTATTAATGAGATTATGACAGATTATAGATTGAATAAATCGGACATATAAGCTTTGGTTGAGCAAATCTGACATTGATTTGGAAAGGATAGGGAATGACTGAGAGAAGAAAAGCACTTATTACAGGTGCAAGCAGGGGAATAGGAAGGGCTATATGCGTTAAGCTTGCAAGTGAAGGAACAGATATTGTATTCAGTTACCGTTCAGGTGATGAGGCTGCCAGTGAAACAGTTAATTTATGCAGAGAGTATGGAATTGAAATCCATGCAATTAAGGCAGATGTGAGTAATTCAGAGGAATGTGAGCGTTTAATTAGGGAAGCTGTGGATTTACTTGGCGGAAGAATTGATATTCTTGTCAATAATGCAGGAATTACTAAGGACAATCTTATTGGACGTATGAAGGATGAGGATTTCGATGCAGTTATAGATGTGAATCTAAAGGGTACATTTTACATGATGCGTGGAGTTTCAAGGCTTATGTTAAGACAGAGAGCAGGAAGAATTATTAATATGAGTTCTGTAGTTGGTGTTATGGGCAATGCAGGGCAGGTTAATTATTCTGCAAGTAAAGCAGGTGTTATTGGTATGACGAAGTCGCTTGCAAGAGAGCTTGCGTCAAGACATATAACTGTAAATGCGGTTGCACCGGGAATGATTGAAACTGATATGACCGGAGCAATGTCAGACGCTGTTAAAGAAAAAGTGGTGGAGAATATACCTTTTAAAGAGATGGGAAAGCCGGAAGATATTGCAGAAACAGTAGCATTTCTTGCGGGTGACGGAGCACGATACATAACCGGACAGGTACTTTGTGTAGACGGAGGAATGGCAATATGAGAAGAGTTGTAATAACAGGTATGGGAGCAGTTACTCCTGTCGGAAACAATGTTAATGATATGTGGGAAGCTGTAAAGGCTGGTAAATGTGGTATTGGTAAGATAACACATTTTAATACAGAAAACAGTGCAGTCAAGCTTGCCGGTGAAGTAAAAGGCTTTGACGCAGAGAGTATTGTTGATAAAGCAGAATTAAGGAAAATGGACGATTTCACGATATATGCACTTGCTGCTGCAGATGAAGCAGTGAAGGATTCAGCTATAGATTTTGGCAAAGAAGACACATTAAGATGTGGTGTTATATTATCAAGTGGAATTGGTGGACTTACAACTATACAGAGAGAATGCTTAAGAGGCGAAAGTAAAGGATATGACAGAGTTTCGCCACATTTTGTGCCAATGTCGATAACTAATATGGCGGCAGGACATGTTGCAATCAGATTCGGACTACATGGAATGTGTACATGTGTTGTTACTGCATGTGCCAGTGGAACCAATGCTGTTGGAGATGCATTAAGACAGATCAGGGATGGATATCAGGATGTGATTGTGTGCGGAGGTGCAGAAAGCTGTATAACTGATTTTGGAATTGGTGGTTTTACATCAATGCATGCATTAAGCAAAGCAGAAGATGTCAGCAGGGCTTCTATTCCGTTTGATAAAGAAAGAAGCGGATTTGTTATGGGAGAAGGAGCAGGTGTGCTTATTCTTGAAGAGTATGAACATGCACTGAAAAGAGGCGCTAAGATATACTGTGAAATTGCAGGATATGGTTCAACATGTGATGCAAACCACGTTACAGCTCCTCTCGAAGACGGAAGCATGGCGGCACAGGCAATGACTGAGGCTGTTAAGGATGCAGGAATAAAACCAGAGAATATTGATTATATTAATGCACATGGGACAAGTACAAAGCTTAATGATAAGGGAGAGACTAATGCGATAAAGATGGCATTTGGAGAACATGCGTACAAGCTTGCGGTAAGCTCAACAAAGTCGATGACAGGACATATGTTAGGTGCAAGTGGTGCTGTTGAGGCAATTATATCGGCACTTGCTGTAAAGAATAATATAATTCCGCCAACCATTAATTATCAGGTGCCGGATGATGACTGTGATCTTGATATCGTTCCAAATAAGGCAAGAGAGTCAAGAGTTGATTATGCTATGTCTAATTCACTTGGTTTTGGTGGACATAATGCGTCCATCGTGCTTAGAAAGGTGGTGTAAAGATGCAGCTTAATTCAGATGAAATACAGCAGATTCTGCCACACAGATATCCATTTCTATTAGTAGACAGGATAACAGAGTGTGAGCCTGGAAAGAAGGCTTGTGGTATTAAATGCGTATCTGCCAATGAAATGCATTTTGTAGGACATTTTCCACAGAAGAAGGTAATGCCGGGAGTACTTATTATTGAGGCACTGGCGCAGACTGGAGCAGTTGCTTTATTGTCGGAAGAAAAGAATAAGGGACATATAGCACTTTTTGCAGGAATTAAAAATGCTAAGTTTAAGGCTCAGGTCACACCTGGGGATGTGCTTGAAATGTCATGCGAGATTATAGCAAGAAAAGGTCCTGTGGGAGTAGGAAAGGCAGAAGCTTATGTTGACGGAAAACTTGCAGTGTCAGCTGAACTTACATTTGCAATAGAATAGAGCTATTGTTATAATAATAAACAATTAAAAAAGCTTTGGAGGTAAAGTAAGGTGCTGCAGGATTCTTTTAGTAAGGTATATACGAAGTTTAAGATGCATTTTTATCAGAAAATGTTTGAAAAGCTACAGGAGAGGGAGACATCTCTTACAACTGTAGAAACTTTCTGCATGGAGATAATATATGCACTTGATAAACCTACTGTGGCACAGTTTGCTGATATGGCAAATATATCATCTCCTAACGCGGCGTATAAGATTAATAACCTTGTTAAGAAGGGATACTTAAAGAAAGTACAGTCTGAGGAAGACAAGAGAGAGTATCATCTCGAGGTAACACAGAAGTATATAGATTATTATAATATCAGCAATACATATCTTAAGACTGTAATGGGCAGGATTGAGGACAGATTTTCTAAAGAAGAGTTAGAGACAATGGAACGTATGCTTAATGTAATAAGTGCAGAGCTTATGCCAGAGATAAAGTATTAGATTTTTACTTGACTTTGCTATTAACATGTTATATATTTCAGAAAATGAAATATATAACATGTTTTTTGCATGTATGAAAAGGAGGATAAGAGAGCTATGGATTTAGCACTTATTACCGCGAAGCAGGTATTTGAGTTATTCATACTTATACTGTGTGGAGTTGTTATAGGAAAGATTAAGATGGTTAACGAAGAAGGAAAGGGGATGCTTTCTAACCTTCTTATATATTTTGTTGTTCCATTTATGATTATTAATTCTTACATGTCAGGATACAATGCCGAGATTCTTAAGAATATGGGCAGAATGCTTTTTTACAGCATACTTACTATATGCATAGGAATGGCTTTATCGATTGGCATAACATTTTTGATGAAAAAGGAAGTGCGCGGCATTATAAGATTTGCAACTACATTTTCTAATGCGGCTTATATGGGATTTCCACTTATTCAGGCAATGTACGGTTCAGAAGGTGTACTGTATGCGAGCGTATATGTTACTGTATTCAATATTCTTTTATGGACTGTCGGAATTGTGTATGTTTCAGAGAGTATGAGTTTCAAGGAACTTTTAAAGAAGATTGTTACATGCCCACCAATTATATCGGTTGTGGTGGGTCTTGTCATATTCCTTGCAAGAATTCCGGTTGCGGATGTTTTAAAGGATACATTTAATGTTGTAGGAGGCATGAATACCCCGTTGTCTATGATAATAACAGGAATTACTATTTCACAGTTCCCATTATTGAGTATCTTAAAGGATAAAAGAGTGTATTTTACGGTTATTCTCAGGATGTTTATTATACCGGTAATCTGCACTCTGGTTATGTATCTGATACATGCCCGTGGAATGGTTGCTGTTATTACAATTATACTTGAGGCATGCCCATGTGCGGCTATTACAACACTTTTTGCGATTAAGTTCGGTCACGACCAGAAGCTCGCAGTTGGTGCAGTTACTTTGTCTACATTGATTAGCATAATTACGCTTCCTTGTCTTGCATTGCTTGCAGGAGAGATTATAATGTAATAAAAAGCATTATCAGGGGGAATAATGAGCGGATGCAATGCATATAAAAGAAAATCGCATAGAAGAATAGAAGTGATAACATCAGTTGCGGCAGTTGTTGTGCTGTATGTGATACTAGAAAGCTTCGGGGTTACATGCCCTATAAAATACATAACAGGAATATCATGTGCAGGCTGTGGAATGTCAAGGGCATGGATATCTTTACTGCATTTTAATATTCATGATGCGTTCATGTATCATCCACTTTTTTTCCTGCCACCGGTTGTTGTGATAGTTATGCTTCTGAAATCTAAAATAAATATTAAATTTTATAAAATTTTTATGTTTACAATAGTAGGTGCATTTGTTATAGTTTACTTGTATAGAATGTTTATTGGAACTGGAGATATTGTGGTTTTTGAACCTCAGAACAATATCCTATTCCGTATCATTCGGAAACTAAACTTATAAGGGGAGAGAAATATTATGTTTTGTACAAAATGTGGAAAACAGATTCCAGATTCAACTAAGTTCTGCCCATATTGTGGAGCAAATTGTTCACCGGAGCAGGATATTGCTGGTCAGGCAAGTCAGGTATTCAACAAGGCTGAGCAGGAACTTGGAAGTGCTTTTAATGAGGTAAAGCAGAGCTTTACAGGCAACAATAACAACCAGAATTATAATAATGGTTATAACAACATGAATAATGGTTCAGTTCCACCATATTCAGGTGAAAGATTAAAGGATGACAGAGGACTTCTTTCATACATACTTCTTTCAATTATAACTTGTGGAATCTACGGATATTATTTTATCTATAAGATGGCACATGATGTTAATATTGCCTGTGAAGGTGATGGAGAAAGCACATCAGGACTTGTAGCATTTATCCTTTTATCATTCATTACATGTGGAATCTATGCATGGTTCTGGTACTATAATCTTGGTAACAGACTTGCAGCTAACGGACCTCGTTATGGACTTTCAATCCAGGAGAATGGTACAACTGTTCTTTTATGGCAGATATTTGGTGCTTTTATCTGTGGAATTGGACCATTTGTTGCAATGCATATTCTTATCAAGAATTCTAATAAGATATGTAATGCTTACAACAGAGCACAAGGCTTAATGTAATGTGTTAATAATTAAAATGTTAATCCTGCTTTCAGGTGGTTTGGGCTGCCAGAGAGCAGGATTTTTTATTTTGCAATTGATAAAAGTTATAAAAGGTTATATAATAAATAAAAAGTTATAAAAACTTATATAAAATTATAAAACAAACAAAAAGTTATAAAAGGTTATATAAACTTATATAGGAGGCTGCGCATGAATAATCCGTTTACATTATCATTTGGGAAAAAACCAGTGCAGTATATTTCGAGAATTGCACAGACAGAGAGAATAATTGGAGATTTTACAGCGGAAGAATCGCCTAATCAGATATATATGATTACAGGAGTAAGAGGTTCAGGAAAAACTGTAATGATGACTAACATTGCGTCAGAGATACGAAAACGGTCAGATGAATGGATAGTAGTTGAGCTTAATCCTAACCGTGATCTTTTACAGAGTCTGGCAGCAAAGATATATGCAATTCCAGAAATGCATGCAGTATTTGTTAAAGCAAAGCTTGACTTTTCAGTATTTGGACTGGGGGTAACAGTAGAGAATGCTGTTCCTGTTACTGATATTGAAAATGTTATTGAGATAATGCTTTCTCACATAAAACGTCTGGGGAAAAGGCTTCTTATAACAATTGATGAGGTTATTAATTCAGAGAATATTAAAATATTTGCAAGTTCATTTCAGATATTTTTAAGAGAAGAATATCCTATATATCTTTTGATGACAGGATTGTATGAGAATATATATGATTTACAGAATGAAAAGTCACTTACATTTTTATACAGAGCACCTAAGATTATATTAGAGCCGCTTAATTATACAGCTATTAAAAGCCATTACATGAGAATATTTGATATTAATGATGAAATGGCTGACAAGATGACACTTCTTACAAGAGGATATCCATTTGCGTTTCAGGTGCTTGGATATCTTTATTGGGATAATAGAAAAGATCATACACTTGAAGATATTATGCCAGAGTATGATCAGTATTTAGATGAATATGTATACAGTAAGATATGGGCAGAGTTATCATCTAAAGATAAGGAAATACTTAGCGTTATATCTGAGAGCGGTTATCAGTCAGTAAAAGATATTCGTGAAAAGCTTGACATGAAGCCAGAATTATTCTCTGTGTACCGTGACCGTTTAAAGCGAAAGGGCGTTATAGATACAAGACAGTATGGAAAAATAGCAATGGCACTGCCAAGATTTGAAGAATATGTAAAAAACAGATTATATTAATAACACCTTATTTCCTGAATTCCCTCGGAGAAACACCATATTTTTCTTTGAATTTTCTATTAAAGTAAGATATATTATCAAAACCACAATCCGAAGCCACTATAATAACCGGCTGGGTTGTGGTTTTTAATATTCTTGCAGCAATAATAAGCCGGTAGTCGTTTAAGTAAGTGATAAAAGATGTGCCGGTGCAGTTCTTAAAAAACTTCATAAAATGCGACTGGCTGAAATGACACCACTGCGCAATCTCTTCAATGGATATTGCACGCGCGAAGTTCTTTTCAATATAATTAAGTACCAGTTTCAGCTTATCCATCTTATCATCAGACAAGTGTACAGGCATATCCGTATGCGTGTAAAAATGTGCATTAAGCTCAAAAAAGAAATTAAAAAGACATGCACGGATTTTCAGCCTGTACCCGTCAGGGAAATACTTGCATATATTATCAGCTTCATCAATATAATGAATTAAATCAGAATAGTGTGGCGCAGTTTTACTGATAACAGGAGGGCAATACCCATTAAAGCCGGCAATTCCGTTAAAAAAGCTTACGGTATCATAATCACACTGCCTGCTAACAAGCATATCAAGATTAAAAAGAATATTTTCGTATTCGCATGAATCACTTTCGTTCTGGATGATAGAATGGATATGTCCAGGCATGACAACAACAATATCTCCAGCATTTACAACAGAATACTCAAGGTCAACGCTTACAATCATGCGTCCCTTCTTGATGTATATAAGCTCCATCTCATTATGCCAGTGAAGCGGAACTTCCGCAAAATCAAGCGGTATAGAGCATAGGTAAGTGTTATATAAAAAATCTGAATCAAAATGAGACTTGGTTTCTTTCAGTGGTCCGTAATCTGTTATATTCATAAGGTTCTCCTTAAATATGATAGAATAGTACAAGTTTATCCCATTATAAAGCAAGAGAATTTTTCCAGCAACCCTATAATAAAATATAAATACAAGAATGGAGGGCAACGATATGCTTAACACTATATGTTTGGAAGAATATGGAAAAGACTTGCACTTATGCAGCAACGAGGAGTGCTTTCATGCACTTATGAAGCTGGTTGCACAAAAGGGACGTGATAGAATAGTGAAAGACAATGGCAGAAAGGTATACTACATTTCTGCAGAGTTCCTTATAGGAAAGCTTTTATCCAATAATCTTATTAATTTAGGAATCTATGATGAAGTTAAGGAAGAACTTACACAGGCAGGAAAGAATCTTTCAGATATTGAAGAACTGGAAGTAGAGCCGTCACTTGGTAATGGCGGACTTGGAAGACTTGCAGCATGCTTCCTTGATTCAATTGCTAACCTTGGTCTTAATGGTGACGGAATCGGACTTAATTATCATCTTGGACTTTTTAAGCAGGTGTTAGAGAATGGGAAGCAGAAGGAAGTGCCTAATCCATGGATTGGTAAGGACAGCTGGCTTGTTCCGACAGATGTGGCATACACTATCAATTTCGGAGAAATCAGTGTGGTTTCAAGAATGTATGATATTAATGTGTACGGAGAAAAGAGAACGAATAAGCTTCATTTGTTTGATGTGGAGACAGTTGATGAGAGCATCGTAAAAGGTGACAGCATAGACTTTGATAAGTCAGATATTGCCAAGAACCTTACACTGTTTCTTTATCCTGATGACAGTGACGAACAGGGAAGGCTTCTTAGAATCTATCAGCAGTATTTCATGGTAAGCAATGGAGCAAGGCTTATATTAGACGAGTGCAGGGACAAATGTATTAACACCGGAAAAACATTTAAGAATCTGCCAGACCTTGCAGTAATCCAGATTAACGATACGCATCCGACAATGGTAATCCCGGAGCTTATAAGACTTCTTACAGAAAATGGAGATATAGATGGAAGTCCGATAACAATGGATGAAGCAATTGATATTGTATCAAAAAGCTGTGCGTATACTAATCACACAATCCTTGCCGAAGCCCTTGAAAAATGGCCTGTGGACTATCTTAACAGGGTTGTGCCACAGCTTATGCCGATTATAAAAGAACTTGACAGAAGAGTGCGTGGGAAGTACACAGATAAATCAGTGTATATAATTGACGATAATAATCTCGTTCACATGGCACACATCGATATTCATTATGGAATGAGCGTCAACGGAGTAGCAAAGCTTCATACTGAGATATTAGAGAATACAGAGCTTAATAATTTCTATAGGATATATCCAGAGAAGTTCAATAACAAAACTAACGGAATCACATTCAGAAGGTGGCTTATCCACTGTAATAATGGACTTGCGAAATACATTGAGACACTTATTGGAAGTGAATACAGACATGACGCAGAAAAGTTAAAAGACCTTTTAAAGTTTGCCGGTGATAAAAATGTTTACGATAATCTTCTTGAGATTAAGACAGACAACAAGGGAAATCTTGCAGAATACCTTAAGCAGACACAGGGAATAGAGATTAATCCACAGTCAATATACGATATACAGATAAAGCGACTGCATGAGTATAAAAGACAGCAGATGAACGCACTGTATATAATATATAAATATTTTGACATCAAGGCAGGCAACATTCCAAAGACTCCTGTTACAGTGATATTTGGCGCAAAGGCTGCACCTGCATACACAATTGCGAAGGATATAATTCATCTGATACTTACATTGAGTAAGGTTATTGAGGCCGATAAAGATGTAAGTCCTTACCTTAAGGTTGTGCTTGTCCAGAACTACAATGTAACACTGGCAGAGAAGCTGATTCCTGCATGTGATATATCAGAGCAGATATCACTTGCATCTAAAGAAGCATCAGGAACAGGCAACATGAAATTCATGCTTAACGGTGCTGTGACATTAGGAACAATGGATGGTGCTAATGTTGAGATTGCAGAGCTTGTAGGTAAAGATAATATATATACATTTGGCGCAACAAGTGATGAAGTTATTGCACATTATGAAAAATGTGACTATAACGCAAAGAAGCTTTATGAGACAGATGCTCTTATAAAAAAATGTGTGGATTTTATAATATCGGATGTTATGCTTCAGGCAGGTGATTCACATAGTCTTAACAGATTGTATAATGAGATTGTAGGAAAAGACTGGTTTATGGCATTGCTTGACTTACGAAGCTATATAGAAACCAAAGAAAAGGCTCTTGCAGATTATGATGACAGATATGCGTGGGCAGAAAAAATGCTTGTTAATATTGCAAATGCCGGATTTTTCTCATCAGACAGAACAATCAAACAGTACAATGAAGATATATGGCATCTTTAATATAACTAAATAAGTTGATAATAATTGCCCCGGAAGCTATAATCATTATAAGAGCAAAAGTTCGTGAATGAGGAAGGTTTCGGGGTAGATTTATGTATAATATACTTATAGTGGATGATGAAAAGATTGAAAGAAGCGGAATAAGAATGCTTCTTAAGAGAATGGGAATTGAGCTTGGAGTATTTGAGGCGTGCAACGGAAAGCAGGCACTGGAATATCTGACATCTGACAAGAATACAGGAATTGGACATATAGATATACTGCTTACAGATGTTAAGATGCCGTTTATGGACGGGATAGAGCTTATTAAGAATGTGATGCACAACGACATCAGTTTAAAGACAATTATATTCTCAGGCTATAACGAGTTTGAGTATGCCAAGCTGGCAGTTAAATTAGGAGTTAAAGATTATATATTAAAGCCGGTTGATCCGTCAGAATTCAGTTCGACAATTACAGGGGTTATAACAGAGCTTGACGAGGAACACAAGAAGGATGAGGACTATAACAGGCAGGCTAACTTTATAAAACAGTACTACATGTATACGCTGCTCAACTCCGGTGATGCATCAGGAATACTTGATAATGGGGATTTTCTGGCAGGGTATAACAGACTTGCACTTATAGAATTCAATACTGATTTCTTTGGGAAATATGATACAGGTGAAGACATATTTAAAGAGATAACCGGGGAACTGGATTATCAGTACCTTAATCTTAACCCGTTACAGTCAGTTATCATATTTTCTGATAAATCATTCACAGCAGATGGTAATATTGATAAGAACATTGAAGAAATGTTTACAAATATTCATGACTATATATATAGAAAGACAGGACAGTTTATGTATATTGCTGTGTCCGGTTTATTCAACGATTATCATGAGCTTCCACAGGTAATGGATGCAGTTGATACACTGATGAATAATAAGTTTTATGAGACAGGAAGATATATTTTTTCTGATAATATCAGTGAAGATACACCTGTGCTTGTACAGATTGATGATGATGCACTTATGAAGCAGATGAAGCAGGATATCAAGATGAAGGATATCACATTTTTACGGATACATTTTGATGCATTGTGTAAGAAATACAGGGGGCAGTCGAACTTCTCACATATATACATCAAGTTCGTATTTTCCAATCTGTTAAAAGATTTCTATGACAATATTCCGGGTGCTGATGAGGCGGAATTTGGCAGGGAGATTGACAGACTGTATAAGTCGGAGGATTTCTCATGCATTATGGATATAGTGAATAACTATATTGATTTGTTGGAAAAGAGTTTTGGAAAAGAGCCGGCCACGTCACACCGGGAGATTGAGACCGTAAAGAATTATATACATAACCATTATGGTGAGGAGATTGGCGCACAGCAGCTTGCGGATATGGTTTATCTTGCACCAAGCTATTTAAGTTCACTTTTTAAGAAGGAAACAGGACAGAATCTGAGCAAATATATTAAACAGTACAGAATGGAGAAGGCTAAGGAACTGCTTACCGGTACGAACATGAAGATTGTGAATATAAGTGAGCAGGTGGGTTATCCAAATGTTTCATATTTTGTACAGAGCTTCAGGGAGTACTTTGGTATAAGTCCTCAGAAATTCAGGGATCAGGGAGAATTGAGTTGAAAAAGATTAAGCAGAAAATCAATGATATAAGATTGCAGAACAAGCTTGTCATCATATATGTAGTGACCGGACTTATTCCCCTGATTGTGCTTTTTGTTTTTGCATACTGTCAGATGAGAAACATTCTTATGGACAGGGACTTAAAGAGCATCAAGGGGACAATTGAACAGTCTGTTACAACGGTGGATGGGCAGATAGAGGTGTATGATAATCTGTCTAATTATATAACATTTAATGATACGCTGTCGGGAGTGCTTTCATACGATTACAAAAGCACATATGAGATGTATAACCAGATTGTCACTACATTTGACCCTATGCTTTCATCATTAAAGTATTTTCACAATGATATTAACAGAGTAACAATATATGTGGATAAAGCTATTAAACATGATACGACTATAGCTCCAATAGAAGAGATAAAAGACAGACCTTTTTATAATTCTGCTGCTGAAAGCACTAAGATACAGTGGTTTGTTGATGAAGACAGCAGGACACTTGTTTCAGCACGAAAAATGTCAACGCTTGACCAGTTAGGAATTCTTGGAATCATGTACATAGATGTTGATTATGACAGCATGATGAGTTCATTTACAGGTGGTCTTGAGCAGAACTGCGGAATGGTGGTGCTTGACGCTGATGGAAAAGTTATATGCAGCAGTGACACATTTGAAAACAATAACACCAGATACAGATTAAACAGCAAGAAACTGCTTTCGTTAATCGACGGGGCAGAATGGGATAATGATACATGTGGAAATACAGAGGGTTATTCTGTAGTAAAGAAGGAAAGCTCTGTTACCGGATGGACAGTATATGTCTATGAACCAAGAAAACTTGTGCTCAGGTCAGCTAATTCAATGATTACAATGATTGTAGTTGCATTTGTGGTAGCAGTTGCAGGTGCCGCTGCGGCGAGTATATTTACAACAGGCTTCATTACAAGAAGAATTAATAAATTAAAAAACAGTATGGCAAAGGTTGAAAATGGAGACTTTGATGCGGTAATTAATACACAGGACAAAGATGAAATAGGTGACCTTATTCATAGCTTTAACAGCATGACAACCCAGATTAAGAATCTTATCACGCAGGTATATGAAGGACGTATAAGCCAGAAAGAATCAGAGATGCGGGCATTAAGGGCACAGATTAATCCGCATTTTCTCTACAATTCATTATCGCTTATCAACTGGAAAGCAATAGAATATGAGCAGGAGGATATAAGTGAGATAACACTTGCATTGTCTAACTACTACCGTACATCGCTTAATAAGGGAAAGAATATACTAAGCTTTGAGCAGGAATTAAGCAACATGCAGTCGTATCTTAAGATTCAGCAGATAATGCATGACAACTCATTTGATGTGGTGATAAATGTATCAGAGGAAGTTATGCCATGCGAATCTTTAAACCTTATACTCCAGCCATTGGTAGAAAATGCAATAGACCACGGTATAGATCTGCTGACAGACAGGAAAGGTGTAATAACAGTAGAGGCCAGGATGCAGACGGATGAAGAAGGTAAAAAGCTTGTATGTGTAACAGTGTCTGATAACGGTGTAGGAATGGACAAAGAAACTGCACAAAACTTCTTAACAGTCCAGTCAAAAGGGTATGGTGCAAGAAATGTTAATGACAGAATAAGACTTTATTACGGCGAAAGCTATCATCTGGAAGTGCAGAGCATACCTGATGAGGGAACAACAATAACAATAAAATTCCCGGCAAAACCATACAACACAAAAAACTGATATGTTTCTAAAATATCTTATATTTTAATATTAACCCCTCCTTAATATAATTAGATTATCAAAAGAGGACAGTAATCAAAGCTGTCTCGGATAATTATTAAGGAGGGTTTTTTATGAAGTTTAAGAGATTAGCGGCTGCAGTGATGGCAGCAACAATGTGTGGGTCACTTTTTGTAGGTTGTGGCAATGCTAAAAAGGATGACACAGCAGCAGGCGAGGAAAAAATCACAGCTACAATCAAGGTATGGGGCTGTGCAGAAGATCAGGCAGATGAGAACGGCAAATGGCTTCAGACAATGTGTGACCAGTTTAATTCAGAGCATCCTGACTGGGATTTAACATTTGAATACGGTGTATGCTCAGAGCAGGACGCAGGAAAGATAGTTCCACAGGATCCAGAGAATTCAGGAGATGTATACTTCTTTGCTAACGACCAGCTTCAGACACTTGTTGATGCTAACGCTATTGCAAAGCTTGGTGGAGAGACAGCAGATTATGTTAAGAAAACTAACTCAGATGCAATTGTGGATTCAGTATCAGTAGATGGGGCTGTATACGGAGTACCATTTACAACTAATACATGGTTTATGTACTATGACAAGAGCAAATTCACAGACAGTGATGTAAAGAGCCTTGATAAGATGCTTGAGAAGAATAAGGTGGCTTTCAATATTACAGAGGGCTGGTATATGTCATCATTCTTCCTTGCTAATGGATGTAAATATTTTGGAAAAGACGGAAAAGATAATTCAGCAGGTGTTGATATCTCAGGAGATAAGGGAACACAGGCAACACAGGCAATGGTTTCACTTGTAAATAATCCTAACTTTGTCAATGACCTTCAGGGTGTTGGTATCGCTGGCTTAAGAGATGGTTCAGTTGGAGCTTACTTCTCAGGATCATGGGATTATAAGAGTGTTAAAGAGATTCTTGGAGACAATTTTGGAGCAGTTTCACTTCCTACAGTAAAGATTGGTGGAAAAGACAAGCAGATGTTAGCATTTGCAGGTTCTAAGGCAATCGCAGTTAATCCTAACTGCAAGTATCAGCAGGTAGCAGTTGCACTTGCAAAGTATCTTGGAAGCAAGGATGCACAGAAGAAGCACTATGAATTAAGAGGTGTTATTCCTTGTAATACAGAGCTTCTTGCAACTGATGAAGTAAAGAAGGATGCACTTGTAACAGCACAGAATGATACATTTAACAAGACATCAGTAATCCAGCCAACAGTAACAGGCATGAATGATTACTGGGCACCTGCACAGAACTTTGCTAAGGCAATCGTAAATGGTGAAATAACAGCAGATAATGCAGCAGCTAAGACACAGGATTTCTATAAGCAGATTAATACATCAATCGCAAAATAATTGATAGGGATTAAATGCTGAAAGGAGTGGCGCATAATGGCAGTTAAGTTCACTGAATCATTTAGAAAAGGAAATATATTTACGAAGTTAAGCATTCTGATTCCGGGACTTGGTAATCTTGTAGGAAAGCAGATTATAAAGGGAATTATGTATATAGCTATAGAAGCAGCCTTTGTATGCTTTATGATTATGAAGGGAATTAACTGCCTTGCGATGCTTCCAGGTCTTGGAAGCAGACCGCAGCAGGAGGTCTGGAATGAAAAGCTTGGAATATATGAGTATGTTGCAGGTGATAATTCACTTCTTATACTTCTGTATGGAATAGCAACAATATTCATTGTTATAGCTTATATAATAGTTGCAGCTAGTGCTGTAAAAAGCTCATATAAGCTGGAGCTGTTAAAGGAAAAAGGAAAGCATATAAACACATTTGCAGAAGACGTGAAGTCGCTGTTTAATGAGAATCTTCATAAGCTGCTGCTTACACTTCCAGTATCAGGTGTGCTTATATTCACAATACTTCCGCTTATTTTCATGATAAGCATGGCATTCACTAATTATAGTAAGGTTGACAGCCATCTGGTGCTTTTCGACTGGGTAGGACTTGAGAATTTCAAGCAGATATTCGATTCAGGAAGCATGATAGGACAGTCTTTCTGGTCAGTATTTGGCTGGACTATAGTGTGGGCAATATTTGCAACATTTCTTAATTACATATTCGGAATACTTGTTGCACTGCTTATCAACAGAAAAGGTACGAAATTCAAGGCTTTCTGGAGATTTATATTTATACTTTCAATCGCAATTCCACAGTTTGTTTCACTTCTTATTGTCAGAAGCATGCTGGCACAGGATGGAATTGTAAATGTTGTTTTAAAGAATGCAGGATGGATAACAAAATCACTGCCATTCTTTACAAATGCGACTTGGGCAAGAATCACAGTAATCGTGGTTAATCTGTGGATAGGTATTCCATATACTATTCTGCAGGTTACAGGTATATTACAGAATATACCTATGGAGCTGTATGAGGCAGCAGATGTAGATGGAGCTAATGGATTTGTCAAGTTTATTAAGATAACAATGCCATATATGTTATTTGTAACGGCACCATATCTTATCACTACATTTACTGCTAATATTAACAACTTTAATATTGTTTATCTGCTGACTAAGGGAGATCCGGTTATGGCAGGTGCAACGGCAGGAAAGACAGACCTTCTGGTAACATGGCTGTACAAGATGACAATAGATTATCAGTATTATAATCTTGGTGCTGTTATCGGTATTATGACATTCATATTCTTAGCGATTGGTTCACTGCTTGTATACAGAAGAACGAAAGCGTATAAAGATGAGGAGGGATTCCAGTGAAAAAGAAAAAGACTATTAAAAATATACTGGCACATACAGTGCTTACAATATTAGCGATAGTGTGGGTAAGTCCTCTTTTCTGGATACTCCTCACAAGCTTCAGGGCTCAGAAGGGTGCTTATACAAGCTCCTTCTTCCCAAAGCAGTATTCACTTGATAATTATGTAAAGCTTTTTACAGATACAGGAATACTTAATTTTCCACGAATGTTTACCAATACTCTGATAGTAGCAGTATTCTCATGTATTATATCAACATTTTTTGTACTGTCAGTAGCCTACTGTATGTCAAGGCTTAAGTTTAAGATGAGAAAAGCAATGATGAATATCGCAATGATACTTGGACTTTTCCCTGCATTTATGGCGATGGTTGCCGTATATTATATACTTAAAGCAGTAGGACTTTCAGAAGGAGCAATGATAAGAGTTGCGCTTGTGCTTGTATATTCAGCATCATCAGGAATACAGTTTTACATTGCAAAGGGATTCTTTGATACTATCCCTAAGACAATAGATGAGGCTGCTATGATAGATGGAGCAACGAAGTGGCAGGTATTTACTAAGATAACAATACCTCTCAGTAAACCAATTATAGTGTATACAATACTTACATCATTCATAGCACCTTGGGTAGATTTCATATTTGCAAGAGTAATCTGCAGGGCAAATGCGAAGTATTATACTGTTGCAATCGGCTTGTGGCAGATGCTTGAAAAGGAGTATGTTGATGTATGGTACACAAGATTTGCAGCAGGAGCAGTTCTTATATCAATTCCAATTGCAGCCTTGTTTATGATAATGCAAAGATGTTATAATGAAAGCATGACAGGTGCAGTGAAGGGTTAGATATATGAATAGATTAAAGCAAACATTAAAAAAATGTGTGGCATTTGGTGTCACAGGAATAATGCTTATATTAGCCGGGTGTAAAAGCCCGGCTGGTTTTGCGTCTAATGATAATGAAGAATACAATGCGAGAATGGAAGAAGCGAGAACAACTCCATTCGGGGCTTACCCGGAGACTATAGAATATACACTTGGAAAGATGACAAGTGTTAATAATTCCAATATGCCGGAGAATGACACTTATACGGACAATGCGTACACACGCTATATTAAGTCTGTGATAAATGTGCAGAATGTCGACGTATTTGAAGCAAACGACAGTCAGTATGACACTAATGTTTCAATGGTAATCTCAATGGGAAGCCTTCCGGATATTATGGTTGTATCAAGTCAGGATGAGGTTGAACAGTTAGTGGAAGCAGGACTTATAGAGGACCTTACAGAAAGCTACAATAACTGTATAAGTGACAGAATCAGGAAAATGTATGAAAGCTATGGCGATTCACTTAAGGATATGGTTACATATGATGGAAAGATAATGGCACTGCCGGAGACTAATATAACAGATGGACCTAATCTTGTGTGGTTAAGAAAAGACTGGATGGATAAGCTTGGATTGTCAGAGCCACACACTATTGATGATGTTGTTAATATAGTGAAGCATTTTATATCAGAAGACCCTGGAAATAATGGCGTGGATGCGTCCGGAAAACCTAATACAGTGGGGCTTGCAGTGGATACAGATGTGACAGGTGAATGTGGTTACAGCAGTGAATTTCTGCTGGATATAATATTTGCCTGCTTTGGAGCGTATCCAAAGCAGTGGATAATGAACGATGATGGTGAGATTGTATATGGTTCGGTTACAGATGAGGCAAAAGAAGCACTTTCATATATAAACAATCTGTATAATCAGGGGGTTATAGATAATGATTTTCTTCTGAGAACATCAACCAATATATGTGAGCTTATAGAGAATGGTCTGTGTGGCTCATTTTTTGGACCATGGTGGGCACCGAATAATCCGCTTGCTAATGCAGTAAGCAGGAATCCGGATGCAGACTGGCAGCCATATTTAATAGCAACGGATTCGGATGGGACAACGAGTTATCACAGCCAGAACCCGTGTTACAAATATGTTGTTGTAAGAAAGGGCTATGAACATCCTGAGATTGCAGCCAAGATGATAAGTGTCATGTTTGATAAGGTAAGATTTGACTGTACAGACTCAGAAGAATTCAAGAATTACTATCAGATTAATGTTGAACCTACGGCAAGACCTTTATCAATAAATGTTGATTATAATAATGCACTTTCAATATGTTACAGGAATATAGATGCCACAATTTCAGGAAGAAAGAATCCTGACAGTCTGGAACTTCTTGAACGTTCATTTTATGATGCGTGTAGTGAGTATATCAAGAATGCTAACAAAACAAGTACACAATGGGCAGCGTATATGTCAAGAATTAAGGCATGCAGTCTGATTGCACAGGATAATATAAAGGTAGTTGATTCGCTTTATTTTAAGACCACAGACACAATGAAGAGCCATTGGTGGAGACTTAAGGCTAAAGAAAAAGAGGCATATTTAAAGATTATAAGTGGAGAAGAAGATATATCTTACTTTGATACATTTGTAAAAGAATGGAATGAACAGGGCGGTCAGACTATTACATCAGAAGTCAGTGAGAGTATGAAATAATTGGCTGTGAAAATATAGTAATATATGATACAATCTTAATTAATGTAAATATATTAACTATGGAGGTTTTATTTTGAAAGAGAGAGAAAAATTCGGCTCGCGACTCGGCTTTATCTTAGTGTCTGCTGGCTGTGCGGTGGGACTTGGTAATGTGTGGAAATTTCCATACATATGCGGGGAAAATGGTGGTGCGGCATTCGTGCTTATCTATCTTGTATTTCTTGCAATTCTTGGATTCCCTATTATGTGTGCGGAGTTCACAGTAGGACGAGGAAGCGGTAAAGGTGCTGCAAGGGCATTTGAAGAACTGGAGACTAAGGGAAGTAAATGGCATCATTTCAAATGGGTATCGATATTAGGAAGCTACATATTAATGGCTTTCTATACTATGGTTGCAGGATGGATGCTTTATTATGCATGGCGTGAGGCAAGTGGTTCGTTAGCAGGTTTAGAGCCAGATGAGGTTTCAGGAGCATTTGGAACTATGCTTTCACAGCCTGGTACAATGACAATCTGGATGATTGTTGCAGTTTTACTTTCGTTTGGTGTATGTGTATTAGGATTACAGAAGGGCGTTGAGAAGATTACTAAGGTTATGATGGCACTTCTTCTTATCCTTATTGTGGTACTGGCAGTTCATTCACTTGTACTTCCTAATGCATCAGAAGGTGTTAAATTCTATATGGTGCCTAATCTTGATGCTATTAAATCAAGAGGTTTAGGACCGGTTATATTTGATGCCATGACACATGCATTCTTTACACTTAGTGTAGGTATTGGTGCAATGGAGATATTCGGAAGCTACTTAAAGAAAGACAGAACAATAGGTGGAGAGGCTGTTAATATCATTCTGCTTGATACATTTGTTGCTCTTATGGCAGGATTCATAATTATTCCTGCATGCTTTGCATATGGTGTTGCTCCTGGTGCCGGTCCATCACTTTTATTTATAACACTACCTAACATATTTAATCATATGGCGGGAGGAAGAATATGGGGAACAGCATTCTTTGTATTCATGTCATTTGCAGCATTATCAACTGTAATTGCTGTGTTTGAGAACATTATTGCTTTTTATATAGACCTTAAGGGATTTTCAAGGAAAAAGGTTGTTGCAGGTAATGTTATATTCATGATACTGCTTTCACTTCCTGCTGTATTAGGCTTTAACAAGCTTGCTGCTTTCCAGCCTATTGGTCCAGGAAGTTCAATTATGGATCTGGAGGATTTCCTTGTTTCATATAATCTACTTCCTCTTGGAAGCATGATATTTGTATTATTCTGTACCAAGAAGAACGGCTGGGGCTGGGAAGGCTTCAGAAAAGAAGCTAATGAAGGAAAAGGTCCTAAGCTTCCTGAATGGTTAAGATTCTATATGAGTTATATACTTCCGGCTATTATAGTAGTTGTATACCTTAAGGGTTATTATGATACATTTAAACCAAAGGGAACAGGTTATCTTGTTGGCTGGATGATATTTGCGTGTGTATTGCTTCTTGCAATATTCGGAATTGCTAATTATAAGAAGAAAGATGCGTAATCTATGACTAAGAAAGAACTTGCTTTAGAGGTTATAAGAAGATTAAAGGCAGAATATCCGGATTCGGAGTGCAGTCTTGATTACGATGATGCCTGGAAACTGCTTGTAAGCGTAAGACTTGCGGCACAATGCACTGATGCAAGAGTAAATGTTGTGGTTAAGGGGCTGTATGAGAAATATCCTGATATAGCATCACTTGCTGCAGCATCTCCAGAAGAGATTGAAAAGATTATAAGACCTTGCGGTCTTGGAAAAAGCAAGGCAAGGGATATATGTGCATGTATGCGCATGCTTCATGAACAGTATAATGATAAAGTTCCTGACAGCATAGAAGAATTATTAAAGCTTCCTGGAGTTGGAAGGAAGAGTGCCAATCTTATTATGGGTGATGTGTTCGGAAAGCCGGCAATTGTTACAGATACACACTGTATAAGGCTTTGTAACAGAATAGGTCTTGTAAAAGACGAGAAAGAGCCTAAGAAGGTTGAGATGGCATTGTGGAAGATAGTCCCGCCAGAAGAAGGAAGTGGATTATGCCACCGGTTTGTAGACCACGGAAGAGAGGTATGTACGGCGCGTACTACGCCACACTGTGAAAGATGCTGCCTTAATGATATATGTAAGAAAAATGGGATAAAAGTGTGATTGAATATGCATTTTTATTATGGTAGTATTTTATTGTGGTTCATACTAATGAACAAAATGTATGGGAGGGGAACATGGAATTAAAAGAATTAATTAAATACGCAAGAGATAACAGGTGTTCAGATCTGCATATTACTGCAGGAGAAGCGGTTGCAGTAAGAAAATATGGTGAACTTGAGCTTCTTGATATAACACCTTCGATAGAAGAAACAGAAGATATGATATTCTCAATTCTTGGTGATGAAGATATACAGAATGTTCAGGCAGGAAAAGATATTGATGTGGCATCTACTGATGAGTCTGGTGGACGATTAAGGATTAATATATATCATCAGAGAAGAAATCTTGCAGCAAGTATCCGTCTTCTTGATTCTGTTATACCGTCGTTTGAAGAATTGGGACATTCAGGAAAACTTTTTTCTAAGCTTGTTGAGAAAAGGTCGGGTCTTATTCTTGTAACAGGTCCTACAGGAAGTGGTAAGTCTACAACACTTGCAGCTATGATTGATTATATTAACAACAATATGTCAAGACATATTATAACAGTAGAAGATCCTATAGAGTATGTATATGGATTTAAGAAATCTATGATACATCAGAGACAGGTAGGAAGAGATGTACCTGATTTTGCGACAGCACTTCGTTCAGCACTTCGTGAAGACCCGGATGTTATTCTTGTAGGAGAGATGAGAGATTATGAGACTATCAATGCAGCAATTACAGCTGCTGAAACAGGACATCTTGTATTATCAACACTTCATACAAGAAGCGCTACACAGACAGTTGAGCGTATAATCAGTGCATGCCCTATTGAGGCGCAGTCTGCACTTATAATACAGATTGCATCTGTATTAACTGGAGTTATAACACAGACACTTGTACCTCGTGCAGAGCAGGAAGGACGAATTGCTGCAACAGAGATTATGCTTAATAATACAGCAGTATCTAATCTTATTAAAGAGAAGAAGACTAATCAGATTCAGACCGTTCTTCAGTCAAATATGCAGACAGGTATGCACACAATGAATTATTCGCTTGCTAATCTTGTTAAGACAAGAGTTATTTCAAGGGATGTAGCTTTGAAGTATTCAGAGAATCCAACTGAACTTGCTAAAAGTATATAATAGTAACTTGTAGTGCTATGCAGTTTTAAAACTTTGCGAATAGTGTACAAAATACAGAACAACAAAAAATAATTTGAAAATAAAGCCATTCTACTGTATTATAGGGTTAGATTCATTACGGATAACACTATAGTACGGCTGAAAGGCTTTTTTTATGAAAAGAATTAAATTAATTAACAGGATTTTTTACTGTATATTTTTATTAGGATTTCTGCTTTTTATGGCTTCAGGATTTATATTCAGCACTGTAGATGAAGTGACACCGGCAGATAAAAGAACGAGTGTCATAGTTAAACCAGAGGATACAAGATATATTGGAAATGACACAATTGAATATTATGTGAAGATTAGAGCAGGTGCAGGAAATAATAATGCACTGGCATTTGTAAGCAGGCATCAGGAAGTAGAAGTATATGCAGGTGGAAGACTTATATATTATATAAAAGCGCATAGTTCTATATATGGAACAACCACTGGAACTAATTATACGATTGTGAACATTCCGCCATATACAACAGATATAACTGTAAGGCTTACTAATGTATATGCTGGTCATAAGATAAGAGGAACAACATTTGAATATGGCGACGAGACAAAACTTGTAAAAGAGCTTATTGCGAAATCTTTACCATCAGCAGTACTTAGTTCGTTTATAATAATAGTTGGATTTGCTATGATTATATTATGGATTTTCTGTAGAAAGAAGATTGCACAGACACAAGCACTGTTTTATTTTGGTATATTTGCAATGATTATAGGTGCATGGGCTCTTAATGAGACTGATATTGCAACGATTCTTGTGCAGGACAGGAAGATAGGTTCACTGATAGGATATGTACTGCTTATGATGATACCTATTCCTTTTATGCAGGCAGAGAAGAATTTTTTCCAGATAGGGAAAAGTGCTGCGAATAATATCTTGTGTGCCATATATGCTGCAACAGCTGTAATACTGCTTGTATGTCATATGACAGGTGTGTGTGAGTTTAAGAACAGCGTGTACATTATACATATGATGCTTGTTATGTCACTTGTATATTTCTGTGCAATTCTTATTAAAAGAGTATGGGTTAAAGGCTTTGACAGGAAAGTAAAAGCTAATATTATAGGTGCAGCTGCACTTGGAATTTCTATGATTGTTGATCTTATTGCATATTATAAGGGAATGCAGCAGACAGATCTTATAGGAAAACTGGGTATTCTTGTATTTATTATTGTGCTTGGTTATGAGAGCATATCAGAAGCATTTGAGAAGATTAAGGAAGGACAGAAGGCAGATTTCTACAAAGAGATGGCTGTAACTGATACTATGACAGGGGTTTATAATCGCTCTGCATTTGAGGAGTGGGAATATGAAACCTCTGATTATGAAGGATATTCTATAGCAACATTTGACCTTAATAATCTCAAGTGGTGTAATGATAATCTGGGGCATGCAGCAGGAGATGCCTATATTCAGGCATCAGCCAGAATTATTAAAGAGATATTTGGCAGACATGGTAAATGTTATCGTATAGGTGGGGATGAATTCTGTACTGTAATTAATCAGAAGCAAAAAAGTTTTGATATTGGAAGACATGTGAAGCAGCTAAGGGAACTTGAAAAGTATGCTGAAGAAGAGATTGGAATCAAAGACCTTAATGTGCAGATTGCATGTGGTTATGCTGAATATGATATAAAGACAGATAAGAACTTTGAAGATACAAGAAGCAGAGCTGATAAGAAAATGTATGAGAGTAAGAGAAGCTTGAAAAGAGAGTGATATATGGATAAATACGGAATTTTAAAGCATTATTTTGGGTATGATTCATTTCGTACGGGTCAGGAAAAGTTAGTTGATGCTATTCTTGCAGGGCAGGATGTGTTAGGAATTATGCCTACAGGTGCGGGAAAATCATTATGTTATCAGGTGCCGGCATTGTTAATGTCCGGCATTACTCTTGTTGTGTCGCCGCTTATATCGCTTATGAAGGATCAGGTTGGGGCACTTAATCAGGCTGGTGTACATGCAGCTTATATTAACAGTTCACTGACAGATAATCAGATAACTAAGGCACTCGCATTTGCAAAGCAGGGACGGTATAAAATTATATATGTTGCACCTGAAAGGCTGGAAACCTGGGGCTTTCTTGATTTTGCCACACATGTAGAGATATCAATGATTACCGTGGACGAGGCACACTGTATATCACAGTGGGGACAGGATTTCAGACCAAGCTACCTGAATATATTGTCATTTGTGAAGAAGCTGGCAAGACGCCCGATAATAAGCGCATTTACAGCTACAGCAACAAGTAAGGTAAGGGACGATATTCTGCAGATTCTTTCTCTTGAAAGACCGGTTATACTCACTACTGGATTTGACAGAAGTAATCTGACATTCAAGGTCAAGCATATTAAGGACAAGGATTCATACATACTTGATTACCTTGTAAGCCACAGACAGGATAGTGGGATTATATACTGTGCTACAAGAAAAAATGTTGAAAAAGTTTATGACATGCTTAATGCCAACGGACTTTCTGTGACTAAGTATCATGCGGGACTCTCAGCGGAAGAAAGAAAAGAAAATCAGGATTCATTTATATATGATATCAAGCCAGTTGTTGTTGCAACTAATGCATTTGGAATGGGAATTGACAAGTCAAATGTAAGATTTGTAATTCATTATAATATGCCACAGTGTATAGAGAATTATTATCAGGAGGCTGGACGTGCCGGAAGAGATGGAGAGGATTCAGAATGCGTATTGCTGTATTCTCCGCAGGATATTATGATAAATAAGTTTTTCATAGAACATAGAGAGCCTAATCCTGATATGGATGCAGAAGAACAGGCACGTCTTATGATTCTTGATAAAAGAAGGCTTAATGCAATGGTCGATTACTGCAAGACAACAGGCTGTTTAAGAGAGTATATACTTAAATATTTTGGAGAAAGACCAGACAATCCAGAGGGTGGAAGATACAACTGCCATAACTGTTCTAACTGCGTTATTGATGAGGCAGAACGGGAAGCAGATGAGGCTTATATGTATCCGGGAAACCGTTTCAGTGCACCTGTATCAAGGAATGCTGCAATGGTGGCAGACAGAATGAAGCGTTCTGCCGCTGCTGCAAAGTCAGCATATGCAACGCCCAAGTCAAAGAAGCCGGAGGATGCACTTAATGACAGAGGTGTTATGTTGTTTAACAGACTGCGTGAGTTAAGAAAACAGATAGCTGTTTCAGTAGGCGTTCCGCCATATGTAATATTTTCAGACAGGACGCTTATAGATATGTGTCTTAAAGTTCCGTTTAATGAGGAAGAAATGCTGTCAGTAAGCGGTGTCGGTGAGAATAAATATGAGCGCTATGGCAAGGTGTTTATGGATGAAATATATGATTTTCTCGATGGTATGAAGCAGAATCTGGCAAGATGATATAAAAGTGTTTATGGACAGAAGAATGAATGGGAGATATGGATGAAGAATTATAAGATGATAATCACTTATGATGGTACAAGGTATTATGGCTGGGAACATCAGCCAACTACAGATATGACAATTCAGGGAAAGTTAGAATCAGTGCTTTCTGCCATGACAGGAACTGAGGTTGAGGTTATAGGTGCAGGAAGAACAGATGCCGGAGTGCATGCAAAGGGAATGGTAGCTAATGCACATATGGAAACAAAGATGAAGGAAGATGAGATATGCGATTATATGAACAGATATCTTCCAGAAGATATCTGTGTGCAGGAGGTTCGTGTTGCATCTGACAGATTCCACAGCCGTTACAATGCACAGGGGAAAACTTATTGCTATACATGTTATGTTGGGGATAAGAAGCCTGTATTTAACAGAAAATATGTCAATATAATTGAGGGTAAGCTGGATGTTGATGCCATGAAGAGGGCAGCAGACATACTTACTGGAGAACATGATTTTGCATCATTTTGTGGTAATCCCAAGATGAAGAAATCGACAGTCCGTGAGATATATTCGATAGATGTTTCTTTAAAGGGTTCATTCCTTAATCTTACATATCATGGAAGCGGATTCCTGCAGTACATGGTAAGAATCTTAAGTGGTACACTTCTTGAAGTTGGACAGGGAAAGAGAACACCAGAGAGTATGTATGAACTTTTAGAGGAGAGAAACAGAAGCCTTGCAGGTGCAACTGCGCCGGCGAAGGGACTGTGTCTTCTGAAGGTTGACTACTCGAAGGAGGCTTGATAGTCCGGACGCCGTACAGTAACTGTGGAAGGGGGTGTGGTGTCCTTAGGTATCTGCCCTCAGGATTCTTATGTCTAGTGAAACTAAATGCCGCAATCTGCTGAGTTTTTTATGTGGCTTGTAATCAAACGCGCTTCGCTTGAACGAGATTACAAGCCACAATCTTTAGCAGATTGCGGCATTAACTTTCACACGACATAAGAATATTCGGGCATACACCTAAGGACACCACACACCTATCCCACAGTACACTGTACGGCTGACTTTTTCTTCTTCAAGTAGTAAGCCTCCGGACGAATGCTCGCCTGTGGCATTGCATTCTGGGTGGGGTGGTGGCTTTGAGATTGGGAGATGTTATGCAAGACCGATTTATGCCGAACCGTGTGTAAGTTAATGCCGTTATATACAAAAAGTGCTGTGTAAAAATCTCGTTCAAGCGAAGCGCGTTTGATTTTTACACAGCTAAAAGACATTGTATATGACGGCATTTACTTACACTAGGTGCAGGCATCCATGAGGGCTTGTATAACATCTCCCTATCTCAATGCCCACCTTTGTACTAATTAAAGCACCTTCGACAAGAAATCCTTCAATCGCTCACTCTTAGGATTGCCAAAGAATTCTTCCGGAGCCCCCTCTTCATTGATGACTCCATCATAGAAGAACATGCATCTGTTGGCAACTTCTTTTGCAAATCCCATCTCATGAGTTACGACAATCATTGTCATTCCTGATGCAGCAAGTTCCTTCATTATTGCGAGAACCTCACCAACCATTTCAGGATCAAGTGCGGATGTCGGCTCGTCGAAAAGCATTATCTCAGGATTCATTGCGAGTGCTCTTGCAATAGCAACTCGCTGCTTCTGACCACCACTTAACTGGTTAGGATAAGCATCGGCTTTGTCAGAAAGTCCCACTCTTGCAAGAAGCTCATCAGCTTTCTTATCAGCTTCTTCCTTACTCATAAGTCCCAGCTTAGTAGGAGCAAGAGTTATGTTTCTTCTTATAGTCATATTAGGGAAAAGGTTAAAATGCTGGAACACCATTCCAATCTTCTCTCTTAATTCATCCACATTTACACTCTTATCTGTAAGATCCTGCTCATGGAATAATACATGACCTTCTGTAGGAGTTTCAAGAAGGTTAAGTGAACGCAAAAATGTTGATTTACCGCAGCCAGATGGTCCGATAATTGCAATAACCTCTCCTTTGCGGACTGTTGTATTGATTGATTCTAATACAACATGGTCGCCAAAAGATTTCTTCAAATCCTTAACTTCAAGTATGATTTCGTTAGTATTATCGCTCATTGTTTCTTAACCTCCTCTCAAGTTTCTTAACAAGCTGTGAAAGTCCCATAACCATTACAAGGTAGATGATGGCAACACCAATAAGTGGAAGCATTGGATCATAAGTTATGCTTCGGATAATATCGCCGCCTCTTGTAAGGTCGTTAAGACCGATATAACCGCTGATAGATGTTTCCTTTAACAGAACAATGAACTCATTAGCAAGTGCTGGGAGAACATTCTTGAATGCCTGTGGAAGAATAACACTTATCATAGTTGTTTTATAAGAAAGACCAAGGCTTCGTGCTGCTTCAAACTGTCCGTTATCAATAGACATAATACCTGAACGGAATATTTCGGCAACATAAGCACCTGAGTTGATACCAAATGCAAGTATCGCAACAATAAGCTTGTCAATATGTACAGAACTGAATATTACATAGTAGATAATAAGCAGCTGTACCATAGTTGGTGTTCCTCTGATTACAGTAAGATAAATGTTGCAAATGAAGTTAAGAACCTTCATGTGTCCTGTCTTATCATGGTTAGAACGGACAACTGCAATAAGGAAACCAATAACAACACCCATAAGTGCTGCAAAGAATGCAATAATTACTGTGTTTAACAGACCTTTTAGAAGATAAGTGTATCTTGCTTCTTTGATGAAGTCTGTCTTGAACTTCTCAGCAAAACTCATGCCTGATGCAGAAGCATTGTCGTCACGGACAATAATAACCTGCTTAGAAGTTGTATAAGTAGTTGTGAAATCGATATTTTTCTTACGCTCATCAGTAACTGTCATACCAGCCATACCGAAATCAGCTTTACCAGAAGATACGGCAGTGATAATTGAATCAAATTCCATATCCTCAATTTTTAAATTCATTCCGAGGTAATCAGCAATAGCCTGTGCAATATCAGCGTCAATACCAATAATAGAACCCCCTTCATAGTACTCGTATGGCTTGAAGTAAGCATTTGTAGCCATAACAAGAGTTCCATTAGTACGGCTTATACCGTCTGGTGATTTGTAACCAGAAAATGTAGCATTATCGCCAACATAATCGTCAATAAGCTTCTGGATAGTTCCATCTGCCATAAGTACTTCAATAGCCTCATTGAGCTTTGCAGTAAGGGAATTGCCCTTAGCAACACAGATGGCATAATCCTCATTTGCAAATTCTTCTTCAAGAATTGTAAGGTCTGGATTAGCTTTAACAAATGCTAAAGCAGGTTGTTCATCAATAACAACAGCATCAGCTTTACCTTGCTTTAAAGCCTGTATAGCATCAGAACCTTTGTTGTATCTTGATACTGTTGTGCCAGAACCATCAGTTTCGTAATCACTTACGAGAGTATCACCAGTTGTTCCTAACTGAACACCAATAGTCTTGCCTGCAAGATCATCTACAGAAAATACAGTGTTCTTAATCTTTTTGCCCTGACATGAAGTAAGAAGAACAGAAGAGAACAAGAGAGTGAGGGTCGCAAAAACCAAAAGGAATTTCGACCTGTACTTTTTAAAATTCATTAGTAACTCCTTTCCATGCGAACTGTGGTGTATACGGACGCTGCAAAGCGAATATATTTAGCTGCGGAGCACGCTTTCGCTTCTTGTCGCTAGCAACGGACACTAAGTTCACCGCAATTAGGCTTTTTTCAAAAGCCGCTTGCGGTGAACTTAGTGCCGGCTGCTCCAAAGAGCATCCACAGCTAAATATATTCACTTTGCAACTGTGTATAAAACAGTTCAATATAATATATTTCATTAATTATACACACATAGTAGGGGAATTAGCAATTAAAATATTTGCGATAGAAGAAAATGTGAGCGTACAGATTAGGATTGGACGTTGAAGTAGAGGAATGCACGGAGGAAGTCCAAAAGGAATGGAAAAGAGTGGTGGATTGGACGTTGAAGCAGAGGAATGCACGGAGGAAGTCCAAAAGGAACGGAAAAGAGTGGTGGATTGGACGTTGAAGCAGAGGAATACACGGAGGAAGTCCAAAAGGGAAGAAGCGGCGTGGCGGATTGGACGTTGAAGCAGAGGAATGCACGGAGGAAGTCCAAAAGGAGCAAGAAAGAGTGGTGGATTGGACGTTGAAGCGGAGGAAAGGCGCGCAGAAGTCCAAAAGAAGAAAATATGTACATGGAAACAGCCGCCAGGCAGGCGTCTGTTCCCACAGATTGAGGTTATTAGTTAGTCTTGCTGCATATGCCATTGCAAGGTCCGGTGCATGCACCAGAGGAAGTCTGGCTGTTATTGCCATTATTACATGCGCTCTGGCAGGCTGTGTTGTTAGTGTTAAGAGTGTCGGTGCAGTCATTCATGCAAGGCTTCTTGCAGTCTTTCTTTAAGTTACCTTCGCATGAAGGTGGACTTAAATCGAGAGGCTTGATGGCTCTGTCTAAGAGGTTTCCGCAAACAAACTTGATGCAGTCAGATTCTTCACCGGAAACAATGCTTCCCTTAGGCGTTGAGATTCTGCCGGCACTTGTTACGCGGTATCCACAGAAGTAAAGGCTCTGTAAGATGAGAGTGAGACCTACAGTAACCTCGTCATCTGTAGTATCAAGACCTAAAAGCTTAGGTATTGCATAAAGGTTGAGTCCCTGGGTTACAACATTGGCAGATGACAAGAAACCTATACTGTTAAGTGCAGGCGTATAAACAGGTGGAGTTGCGTTATTCGAGTTGTAGGAAACTCCGTAAGGAGCGAATATTTCAAGGGTGACAGATGTCGGATTGGTATCTTCATCATAAGTTGCAGCAGTAGTTGAGTTAGGAAGGTAGACTGCCGTTGGGGTAAGAGTTGCTAATGCTCTGCATGACTCATCATAAAGCGTTATTGCAAATGTTACAGTAAGGTTGGCAAGTTTCACAGAGTAGCAGTTAGGCCTTCCGGCTATCTGGGTGATTTCAACATTTTCATCACCATAAGTGTAGGCTATATCTATAACACTGACTGATGCGTTGGTAGCTGTTGGATAAGTCGTTGAAATATCTGTGCCGACAGCGAATGTGGTACACAGATTAATACCTATCTCATCATAGATAAGAGGGGCAAGAATACTGAGTTCATCGGGGGAACCGCATATCGGGTTCGTGCATACATCAAAGCAGCCATTAGGCATGTTCTGCACAATATTGCTTACAATGCGGGTGGAACCACATTTGCTGCATTTACATTTAGCCATTATCTTTTCCTTCTTCGTTTCTTTACTACATTATATGTTCTATCTACATTCGCGTGACCATATAATAATATAAAAACGGGAGTGTCCTTTTATGGCAAATGTATACACAGCAGGCAGTGACAGACGGCTTATAATCTATAGCATATCAAGATATATATTTTTGAGAACGGCGTACATAGACGGTATAGAACGCCCGATAATGCTTGTGTCAGACTTTTTGGACGGACTTTCAGATGTAGTGTTGGGAGACACAATATATTATGCATATCAGAACCAGAACGGAGATATTCTTGTTAAAAATGTGATGAACAACGAAGCACTTTTTCGTGTGAAAAGCAGCGAGAACCCAGATATGCACTGTCCACAGCTTGTAGTAAATAAAGACAGGTTAATGCTGTTTTATATGGTGACAAACCCGCTTACGGACAGACTGTCGCTGCGAGCTGTCTACCCACTGGAAGAAGGTGACAGTCTTAATATTCCTGTTGATTGTGAAAATGTTGATATGTATGAAGTGTTTGGAATGCAGGGAAAAGCATTTTTGTATGTAGACAGTTTCTACGAAATAACATCAGATGGGAAATTCATTAAATGTCAGGATACAGACATGCTGATGCAGAATGAACAGAAAATATCAGAGTACGAAAACCAGCTTAATACATATATGCAGGAAAACAGACAGGCAATACAGACAATAAGCCAGCTTGAGGCAACAATAGAAAGTGTAAAGGCACAGTATAATGAACTTATGGAGACGGCAATTGCGTATAGGGATGAGGCAATTAAGTGGCGGAGTAAGTTTATATAGACACAAACTTTATATTAATAAGCCACCCGCCTCCACCCACCCCTCAGGCATGCACTGGTCCACAGGGGTCTGGAACACGTTAAGAATTGCTAATTTAGCAGGTGGTGCTTTTGGCTTTTTCTATTGTTTGTGTTCATTCGACATCTGTACACTTCCGTCATTATGTCCGCCTGTGACCTACGCCCGATATATTGCGAACTGTGTGGGAGTTAATGCCGCTATATACATAAGGGCGGTGTGCTAAAGCACGTTCAAGCGGAGCACGTTTGATTTAGCACACCGTAATAAGCTTTGTAGATAGCGGCATTTACTCCCACTAAGTGCAGCAATCCTTGAGGGCGTATGCCACAGGCGGACATAATGCCAGAAATGTTCATCTGCGAATGGACACAAACATTAAGCCAAAAGCACCACCTGATAAATTAACGCAATTCTAACGAATCGTTCCAACCCCTGCGGACCAGTGCGTGCCTGAGGGGTGAGTGGAGGCGGGTGACAATAAAATATGAAGTTTGCGAAAATATTTATTGAAATCTGTCTCCATAATTGCGATAATAATGCAAATGGAGGAATTATGGATAACAGGAAGCTAAACAGAAGGAATTTTTTACTATTATTATTTGTTGTGGCGGCATGTATTATGGGTGGCCGCTCTATATTTGGGTTCTTTGCACTGCTTACAGGATATGAGACTGCGACAACAGAAGTGTCTGCATTTGCAGCCTCTGAGATGTATATGATGTTTCTTTTATTTCTTGTATGTATAATTGGAGGCATTGTTATGAGCTGTCTTAGTAAAGCTAAGGTGAGCAGGACATTTTTTCTGATACGCAATACGGTGCTGATTGTGGCACTTGTGCTTGGTAATATGTCTTTTCCTAATATAACAATCATGAGTACGGTTGTTATGTCTAAATATATAGGTGATACGGGAATGTATGATTTTGCAGTCAGCTCACCGCTTCTTGTGTCAGCGTTAAGACAGCCATATCTGTTCTATACATACATGGCAGCAGAGGGACTTATGATTATTCTTGCGTGTGTCACAGTGTATAAGTATATTGTAGACAAGAAAAAGAACAGTAATTATAATAATATGTACATGTAAATGTGTCTGCTACACTAATAAGGTGTGGCAGACAATTTTTGCGTAGTTAACAGATGCACTTAACATGCCGGTTTATATGCGGGAGATAATAAAATGAAAGTAATGACACCACATTATTATAAGGATTTCAGATGCATTGCGGGAGCCTGTACAGATACATGCTGTGCCGGGTGGGATGTCGATGTTGATAAGGATTCTTACAAATATTATAAAACAGTTAAAGGTGCTTTTGGAAAGCGCCTGAAGAGTGTAATGGTACCATCCCAGGACGGAGAATGTACATTTACACTGAAAGAAGGAGGACGATGTCCTTTTCTTAATGATGATAATCTGTGCGATTTATATATAGAACTTGGAGAGGATAAGCTGTGTGAAACATGTGCAGAGTTTCCAAGATTTATTAACGATTATGGCAATATAAGAGAAATTGGCATAGCCCCCTCGTGTAAGACGGCTGGTGAGCTGATGTTTTCATATAAAGATGAACTTACATTTGATACGGTTGAGGATAACAGTCTTACGCTGGAGCCTAATGATATAGATGCATATACATATATGCATCTTCGGCAGGCAAGAATAGTGGCTTTTGGAATAATATCAGACAGGGATATAAGTATATTTGAGAGACTGATGCTCTATCTTGATTATGCAAAGCGTATCCAGAAGCATCTTGATGCTGAAAGGGACGAGCTTATAGCTGGTGTTGCAAAGCGGTTCTGTGGAGCTGATTACAGAGAGGGGCTGCTTGACAGACTAAAAAGCCGGGATGAGAAGCTGCATGGCAAAAGGCTGATAAAGGGATTGAGACATTTCTTTGATGACTTTAAAGGAATGGAGGTAATCAATCCTGACTGGAATATTCATGTGGCGAGAGTAAGACGGTTCCTAGACGGGCTGGCGGATGATTCTGGGCTTGCAGCGGTAATGAAAACTTACCATGCGGGAAGTGAAGCATATGCACATGAATATGAGCAGCTTGCAATGTACTATGTGTATAGATACATGCTTGACGCAGTGAATGATTACGATATCCTGCTTAAAGCAAAGAATGCAGTTATAGGCATACTTGCAGTGGACATTATGGCAGCAGCTAATCAGGCGTCCGGCTGTATGCCAGATTTTACAATGCGCGTTGATATAGCACATTTGTATTCAAGACAGTTTGAACATTCATATTACAATTATGAAGTTTATAGAGAGTACTTTGGCATGAAGAGATGTTATTCATATAAGTTTCTTATGGACGCTTTAGTGTCACTGAATTAATGGAGGAAGTTTTCTTATGAAAATGATTATGAGATTCCTTAAGGATTACAAAAAGGAATGTGTTCTGGCACCGCTTTTTAAGATGCTTGAGGCGATATTTGAGCTGTTTGTGCCGCTGGTAGTATCATCAGTTATCGATAAGGGTATTGTTAATGCAGACAAGGGATACATTATGCAGATGTGTTTTATGCTTATACTTCTTGCAATCATAGGACTTGTATGTGCCATCACAGCACAGTATTTCAGTGCCAAGGCTGCAGTTGGTGCAGCAACAGGAATGAGACACAGTTTATTTGCACATATCCAGACATTCTCATTCACAGAGATGGATACACTTGGTACATCGACACTTGTAACAAGAATGACAAGTGATATTAATCAGGTACAGAATGGTATCAACATGGTACTGCGACTGTTCCTTCGTTCACCATTTATTGTATTTGGTGCGATGATTATGGCATTTACTATTGATGTGAAGGCAGCACTTGTATTTGTTGCAGCAATCCCGGTACTTGCACTTATCGTATTCGGTATCATGCTTGCAACAAGACCTATGTACAAAAATGTACAGTCAGGACTTGATAAGATTCTTGGAATAACAAGAGAGAACCTTACCGGTGTGAGAGTTATCAGAGCATTCAATAAGGAACAGGATGAGGTTAAGCGTTTCAAAAATGATAACGAAAGCCTTAACAGATTACAGAAATTTGTTGGTAAGATATCAGGACTTATGAATCCGCTTACTTATGTTGTTGTAAATGTATCAATAATTGCACTTATATGGATTGGTGGAGTAAGAGTTAACGCCGGTGCGCTTACACAGGGACAGGTCGTTGCACTTTACAATTATATGTCACAGATATTAGTTGAACTTATCAAGCTTGCCAATCTTATCATTACAATAACTAAGGCACTTGCATGTGCAGGAAGAATTGAGTCTGTATTCGATGTAACATCTGGAATGGCAGATGGCAGCGTTAAGGAAGCTGTAGCTAAGGAAGAACAGCCAGGTGTTGAATTTAAGAATGTTTCACTTACATACAGTGGTTCAGGTGCATCTTCAGTTGAAGGAATTAATTTCAAGGCTATGAAAGGCCAGACAATCGGTGTTATAGGTGGCACAGGTTCAGGTAAATCCAGTCTTGTTAATCTTATCCCGAGACTGTATGACGCTACACAGGGTGAAGTACTTGTTGATGGTGTAAATGTTAAAGATTATGATATTGAGGCTTTAAGAAATAAGGTCGGTATCGTCATGCAGAAAGCAGTACTTTTTAAAGGTACTATAAGAGAGAATATGTGGATGGGAAAGAAGGGTGCTACTGATGAGCAGATAGATGAAGCACTTGAGATTTCACAGTCTAAGGAATTCGTAGATTCTAAGCAGGGACGTCTGGATTATGTTATAGAGCAGGGAGGTAAGAACCTTTCAGGTGGCCAGAGACAGAGACTTACTATTGCAAGAGCAATCGTAAGAAAGCCGGATGTGCTTATTCTTGATGACAGTGCATCAGCTCTTGATTTTGCAACTGATGCAGCACTTCGAAAAGCTATAAGGGGAATGAACAATTCTCCTACTGTGTTCATAGTTTCACAGAGAGCGGCATCACTTATGTATGCTGATCTCATTATCGTATTAGATGACGGACAGGTTGCAGGAATGGGAACACATGACGAGCTTCTTGCAAATTGTGAGGTTTATAAAGAGATATATGAATCACAGTTTAAGAAAGCAGATTCAGAAGGGGGTGTAGCATAATGAAGAAGAATAAATCAACATTTGTAAAACTCCTTAAAAGAATTAAGAAGCACAGCTTTTTTATAATAGTATCGCTTATTATGGCAGCAGTAACTGTTGCAACTACACTTTATGTACCAATTCTTGTAGGCCGTGGAATTGACTGCATTATCGGTGTGAATAATGTGGATTTTGCAAAGATTGTGAATATACTTATAAGAATTGGTATATTTGTTGGAATTACAGCACTTTCACAGTGGCTTATGAACATATGTAACAACAGAATCACATATGAAGTAACAAGAGATATAAGAAATGAGGCTATAGAAAAAATTCAGGTGCTTCCACTCAAGTACATTGACGGACATTCATATGGTGAGATTGTGAGCCGTGTAATAGCTGACGTTGACCAGTTTGCAGATGGTCTGCTTATGGGATTCACACAGTTCTTTACAGGTGTCATGACTATACTTGGAACACTTATATTTATGATTACAATCAATGCTAAGATTACACTTGCTGTTGTTGTTATCACGCCACTTTCGTTTTTAGTTGCAAGCTTTATTGCCAAGAAGACCTTCAGCATGTTCAAACTCCAGTCTGAGACAAGAGGCGAGCAGACAGCACTTATTGATGAAATGATTGGCGGACAGAAGGTAGTTAAGGCTTACGGATATGAAGATGAGGCGGTAAGAAAATTTGATGAGATTAATGAAAGACTTCAGAAGTATTCCTTAAAGGCAATCTTCTTCTCATCTATAACTAATCCTTCAACAAGATTCGTAAACAGTCTTGTATATGCGAGTGTTGCGATTGTTGGTGCATTTTCGGCTATCAATGGCGGTATAACAGTCGGTCAGTTATCAAGCTTCTTAAGTTATGCTAACCAGTATACTAAGCCATTTAACGAGATATCAGGCGTTGTCACTGAGCTTCAGAACGCTCTTGCCTGCGCAGCCAGAATATTTGAACTTATTGAAGAAGAACCTGAGATTCCTGATACAAAAGATGCAAAGGTTGTTGATGAGGTTGATGGAACAGTTGACCTTAATGATGTGTGCTTCTCTTATGTGCCAGATAAGAAGCTTATTGAGGGCTTCAATCTTCATGTCAAGAAGGGACAGAGAATTGCGATTGTAGGACCTACAGGCTGTGGTAAAACAACAGTTATTAATCTTCTTATGAGATTCTATGATGTTAACAGTGGAAGCATTGATGTATCAGGAACTGATATAAGACAGATGACCAGAAAGTCTTTAAGACAGGGTTTTGGTATGGTTCTTCAGGAGACATGGCTCAAGTCAGGAACTATAAGAGAGAATATCGTAATGGGTAAGCCTGATGCTACAGAGGAAGAGATTATTGCAGCAGCCAAGGCAGCACATTCATATGGATTCATCAAGAGAATGTCTAACGGATTCGACACAGTTATAGGCGAGGATGGTGGAAGCCTTTCACAGGGACAGAAGCAGCTTTTATGTATAACAAGAATTATGCTTGCAAAGCCGCCAATGCTTATTCTTGATGAGGCTACATCTTCTATTGATACAAGAACAGAGATAAAGATACAGAATGCATTTGCAAAGCTGATGGAGGGAAGAACAAGCTTTATTGTAGCCCACAGACTTTCAACTATCCAGTCTGCGGATGTTATTCTTGTTATGAAAGACGGACATATTATAGAGCAGGGTAATCATGAAGAATTACTGGCTAAGAACGGATTCTATCACAAGCTGTATTACAGCCAGTTTGATACAGCAGCCCAGAATTAATGTGGAGATATATGTATGTTTATAGAGGTGGAAAATATTAGAAAATCATATGGCAGGAAAACGATAGTGCTTAACGGCGCTTCGTTTCATGCTGCCAGCGGAGAGTATATTGCCATAGTCGGTGCCAACGGCTGTGGCAAATCTACTCTTCTGGAGATACTGGCAGGAAGTCTTAAGGCAGATGGAGGAAGTCTTAAGATAGATGGCACAGATGCATTTGCAGATGCGTTGGTGTTTCAGAAATATATTGGTTTTGTGCCGCAGGAGAATCCACTTATGGAGAAGCTGTCGGCAAGGGATAATCTTAAATTCTGGTACTGTGATACAGGAAGAAACATTGACGCAGACTTACAGGGCGGTGTTCCTGCAGTGTTAGGAGTATCAGAATATCTTGATAAACGTGTTGATAAGCTGTCAGGAGGCATGAAGAAGCGCTTAAGCATATGCTGTGCACTGGCTAAGAATCCACCCGTACTTATATTAGATGAGCCGGGAGCTTCATTAGATATTGTGTGTAAACAGGATATTATGAATTATCTGTCTGCTTACACGAAAAGCGGAGGTACAGTCATCATAACAAGCCACGAAGAAGGTGAATTAAAGCTTGCTGACAGAATGTATCTTTTAAAGAATGGTAAGCTTAATGAACTTGACCATCCGGTTACCGGCAATGAGCTTTTAGAGATTATTCACAGATAGATTTAATTGGGGGATTAGATGAGAAGGAAACTGGAATTATTAAAATTGCAGATTAAATCCGCATTTTTATCTATACCGAAGATAATTCTGGGTACGATAGTGACGGCAGTGCTTGTTATTGCAATAAGTACATGCATAGGCATTGCAACGGCACAGGACAGCGACATGAGGATGAAGGTTGCTGTTGTGTATCCTGATTATGATGACACAGAAAACTCTGATTCGGCAGATAATAATAAGGAGTTTCGATATATTAAGATGGCATTCAATTATGTCAGCGAGATAGACACAATTAAGAATGTCTGTACATTTGAATATACTGACAGACAGCAGGCTATAGATGGATTAAGAAATAATTATTATGTTATGGCTATTATTGTGCCAGAGAATATGATAAGTGATATTATGTCGGGCGAGAATACACCTGTTGAGGTTGTGTGTCAGTCAGAGGGTGTTAATAATACTTCGATGATATTCCGTGAGATGGTGAGGGCAGGAGGCTCTGACCTTGCAACTGCAGAGGCGGGGATATATACATTTGACGATTTGTTCAATGGTGTGCTTAAGAATTACAGGGGCTTGCGGGGTACACATGAGAATGAGCTTAATGACATATATCTTTCGTATGCACTTAACAGAAGCATATACTTTAAGACAAGAGATATATCGGTTAAAGAAGGCTTGAGTACAGTACAGTTTTATGTATGCACAGCAATTGTGATGCTGCTTTTACTTAGCACAATAACATGTGCCGGCAATATGAAGGGGGAGAGCAGGTCGCTTGCAAAGAGCCTTAAAGGTGCGGGAATATCAGCATTTGATACCGGAATTGCAAGAACTACCGGAGTTGGCATTGTGTATATAATGATATTTGAAGTGCTTTTTATTATAATTAATGTAATGAGGCTGGGGGTGCCTGCAATATCAGGAGTTCTGGCAGTTTCGACAGTTGGAGAATTCATTGCTTCCATACTGGGGATTGTGGTGCTTGTGTATGCGGCAGTTTCATTTATAAACTGTATATTCTCAGTAGTTGACGACACGGTGTATTCAGTTATTACGGTGTGTATCCTTGGAATGGCGTGCATGTATGCATCCGGATGTATTGTTTCATCAGCATTTCTTGCGCCGGGTGTGAGGGTTATTGGCATGTATCTTCCGACTAACGGCTTATTCACACTTGCATGTCAGATAATCAAGGGAACTGTGGATATCAGTACCATTATGACAAATGTTATGTGGATAATTATATTTCAGGCAGCAGGAGCATTGGCGGTTAAGATAAGGAGAGACAGATAATGAAGAGATTGTTATACTGGCTGTATCTGCTTGTTAAAAGGCAGTTAAAGAATCCTGTGATTGTCGTGGTGCTTATTGCAATGCCTGTTGCAGCGTTAATAATTACGAATACAGCGTCTTTTAAGGAGAAAGAGCCTGTAAGGGTTGGAATAGTGCTTGAAGATGACGATAAGATTGCCATAATGACAAGAGATTATCTTGTAAATGGCGATTATTCAGTTCAATTCTACGAAGCAGAATCGCAGGAAAAGCTTGAGCAGGATATAATGAATAAATACACAGAGTGTGGCTATGTAGTTGGTACCGGGCTTAAGGATAAGCTTGACAGTGGCAGCTACAGAGACATTATAGAGCTTATTATATGCAGGTCAGATTTTGTCAGCTCAATGACAGATGAGATATTCTTTTCTGCTATGTTTAAGGCATATTCGCCTGAGGTTGCAGTTAATTATGTTGATTCTGTAGACATATTTAAAAAGCATTCAGAAAAGGCAGAGGAAGAGATAAGAAAAGGGTACGAGGAATACATATCCGGAGATGACACATTCAGAATTGATTTTAAGGTGCTGGATGGTGTACAGGATAATGGGACACAGCTTGAAGATAAGACAGGAGAGTTTCCGTTAAGGGCATTACTTATAATTCTTGTATATATAGGCGGACTTTTTGGAATCGTGGAATATTATCTTGATAAGAATTCCGGAACATTTATAACACTGCCTCGTATGTACCGTGTGGCAGGAAAGCCGTTGTATGCATTCATATCATGTGTACTTTTTGCAGTATCAGCAATGTTAACACTTGCGGTGGCAGGACAACTTAAGGGGGCAGCAGATATACTTCATATGGTTGTGTATGTAATAGCGGTTACTTTATTTGCATGGCTTGTGGCAATACCTGTAAGGAGAGCCAATGCAATGATTTCAATAATACCGGTGCTTCTTATAGCGTGTCTTATATTATGTCCGGTATTCATTAACATAACGGCATATGTGCCATTTGCAAAATATATAAGAGCATTGCTGCTTCCGTGGTATATGCTTAAGTAGGAGGATGGGATACGGTGAATAATAAGAAAAAACGTATATTTGACATTATCCAGATTGGATATGTGGGTGATGTTGCAAGCCGTACATTTGATATTGCGATAACTGCTGCAATTATAATCAACCTGTTCATTGCGATATTTGATACATTTGAACAGTCAATTCCGTACCAGCCTGTGTTAGATGTTATAGAGTGGATTACAGTTATCGGCTTTACAATTGAATACATACTGCGTGTATGGACGGCAGAATATCTGTATCCTAATAAATGTACAGGTATTGCGAGAATAAAATACATCTTCTCAGGAAGCGGTATTGTTGACCTTTTATCGTTCCTGCCCAATTATCTGCCTGTATTTTTTCCGGCAGGAGCAGTTGCTTTCCGTATGTTCAGGGTTATAAGAATCCTAAGGATATTCCGTGTCAATTCATATTATGATGCGTTAAATGTTATAACAGAGGTAATAAGGCGAAAAAGGGACCAGATATTATCCTCTGTATTCATCATTGTGATGCTTATCATAGCATCATCACTGTGCATGTACAGTCTGGAGCATGAGGCACAGCCGGAAGTGTTTAAGAATGCATTTTCAGGAATATGGTGGTCGGTATCAACACTTCTTACAGTAGGTTACGGCGATATCTATCCTGTGACAGTGCTTGGAAAAATGTTCAGTATTATCATTACATTTCTTGGCGTCGGAATGGTCGCTATTCCAACAGGTATCTTATCTGCAGGTTTCGTTGAGCAGTACAGCCTTATTAAGAAGTCTACAGATTACCTTATGGAGAAGGAACTTAAGTTTATTAAGCTTATTATAACTAAGGACCACAACTGGAATGAAAAGAAGGTATGCGAGCTTAGTCTTCCGAGAGGACTTATTCTTGCAGCAGTATTAAGAAATGGTGATACTTTGATTAAATCAGGTGATATAGTATTCGTGTTCTCAAAGCGTTATATGGCAGATGCACAGACAATAAGTGTATAGATGGTGAATGATTATGATGATATTTGTGACAACGACAGATTCATTAACTGATGAAAAGTTATATGAAAAGGCCTATTCGCTTATTCCGGAATACAGGAAAACTAAGGCTGATAAGATGAAAATGCGTGAAAATAAGCTGCAAACCGTGACGGCAGGCCTACTTCTTAATTATGCGGTAGGAAAATGGTCTATAAAAACAGAAGAAAGAGATTATAAAACAGATGAAAATCTATATGAGAAGGTGGATATTATTTCTTTGATTGAAGCGAATAATCCGTACTTTGATTATGAAATAGCATATAATTCGCAAGGAAAACCTTATTTTTTGTCAAATCGTGAAATTTTTTTCAATATTTCACATTCGTCTAATTATGTAGCGTGCGTGATAGGCGACAGACCGGTAGGAATTGATATTGAAAAAGCCCGCAAAGGTAGACAGAATCTGGCAAAACGCTTCTTTGACATATCTGAAGCAGAATGGATTAAAGAGTGCGATAGTGATCAAAGATTCTTCAGAATATGGACATTAAAAGAGGCTTATGGCAAGGCTACAGGTCAAGGTGTGCTTGACATTTTGGACAAAATAGTTTATAGATTAGAGAAAGGGAAAATGAAAGCATATATGTGCGGACTTCCCCAGAATTTCACTATTGTAGAAAAGGAATTTGATGGATTCAGTTTATCGGTAATACAATTGTGAAATCCATATCCGACTATTCATTATACAGTTGAAAAATATTAATAATGGCAGTATAATATAGAATATGTATATCTATGGAAGAGCCTAAGGAGGGTTTATGAGCAGAAATCATTTTAATGAATTAAGTCCATGTGAAGCATTAATTATGAAGCTTATATGGGAAGCACCACAGGATATTCCTGTACAGGAACTTATTGATCAGTTAAGAGACGATTATGGTAAGGATTACGCAAGAACAACAGTTGTTACTTTCGTAGGTAAGTTGAAGGACAAGAGATTTGTTGATACATACCGTAAAGGAAAGGCAGCTTTCATTCATCCACTTCGTTCAGAAGAAGAATATAGAAGACAGCTTTTAAAGGAAGAAGCTGATTTTTGGTTCAACGGAAAGGCTGTTGATATGGTTGCTTCTATTTGTGAATCACAGAAGTTAGAAGACGATGAAGTTAAGAGAATTAAGAAGATTCTTAATGGTCTTAATAAATAATAATTTTATAAGCAAAAGCAATAAAAAACATCACCTGATACGAAAGTCGGATTCGTCAGGTGATGTTTTTTGTTATGCATATATAATATAATTAATGGTTTTTATTCTGATATTCAAGTGCTGCTGTTATGAAGCCTCTGAATAATGGATGTGGACGATTAGGTCTTGACTTTAACTCTGGATGAGCCTGTGTGGCAATAAACCATGGGTGATTCTTTAATTCTATCATCTCAACAATTCTTCCGTCAGGAGATATTCCTGAAAGCATCATACCATTCTCAGTAAGAACTTTTCTGTAATCATTATTAACTTCATATCTGTGTCTGTGACGTTCATGTATAAGCTCTTCGCCATAGAGTTCATAAGCCTTGCTTGTTTTATCAAGTACACAAGGATAAGAACCAAGTCTTAATGTACCGCCGATATCATCAATGCCTTCCTGGTCTGGCATAAGATGTATAACAGGGTGAGTTGTGTTAGGATTAAGTTCAACACTGTGTGCGTCGTCATATCCTATAACATTTCTTGCAAATTCAACAATTGAAAGCTGCATTCCCAGGCACAATCCTAAGAATGGAATATTATGTTCTCTGGCATAACGGATAGCTTCAATCTTTCCTTCTGTACCTCTGTCACCGAATCCACCTGGAACTAATATGCCAGATACGTCAGAGAGAAGCTCATCAGCAGTTTCAGGAGTTACAGTTTCTGAATCAATCCATTTGATAGTTACATCACATGAATTATATACACCACCATGCTTTAATGCTTCTACAACACTGATATAAGCATCATGAAGCTGGATATATTTACCGACTAATGCAACAGTTACCTTCTTAGTAGGATTCTTCCAGGCCTTGCACATCGCTCTCCATTCATCAAGGTCTGGTTCTGGACAGTCAAGGTGTAAACATTCACATGCTACCTGTGCAAGATGTTCTTCTTCCATCGCAAGAGGTGCATCATAAAGAATCTCAACATCTAAGTTCTGAAGTACATGAGACTTAGGTACATTACAGAAAAGTGCTATCTTATCCTTGATACCAGCCTCAAGTGGATGTTCGGTACGGCACACAAGAATATCCGGACGGATTCCCATTCCCTGAAGTTCCTTAACACTTGCCTGAGTTGGCTTAGTCTTCATCTCACCAGATGCTTTAAGATAAGGAATAAGTGTTACGTGAATAAGAATTGCGTTCTCATGTCCGACTTCATGCTGGAACTGTCTGATTGCCTCAAGGAAAGGCTGACTCTCGATATCTCCAACAGTACCACCAACTTCTATAATTGCAATCTTAGTTTCATCAGTTGAATAATCTCTGAAAAAACGGCTCTTTATTTCATTAGTAATATGAGGGATTACCTGAACTGTGCCTCCACCGAAATCTCCACGGCGTTCCTTCTGTAATACAGACCAGTATACTTTACCGGTAGTTACATTAGAATTCTTATTAAGGCTCTCATCAATAAATCTTTCATAGTGACCAAGGTCAAGGTCTGTCTCAGCACCATCGTCAGTTACGAAAACTTCTCCGTGCTGGATAGGGTTCATAGTACCTGGATCAATATTAATATAAGGGTCAAACTTCTGCATGGTTACAGAAAAACCACGGGCTTTAAGCAGTCTGCCTAAAGATGCGGCAGTGATACCTTTTCCTAAACCGGAAACAACACCACCTGTTACAAATACATATTTAACAGCCATCTTTTCCTCCAATCTGAATGTGTAATCAAAAAAATATGCAATATTATACAGCCCTGTATTATAAATTTCCATAGTTTAAACAAAAAAACTAAGAATATAAAGTAAATATAAACATCTTATTAAACACTTAGATTTTGGTTGATTTATATTTTTCCCTTCTTTATAATGAAAACAGACTTATTTGGAAATGCTTAAGATAAGTACAGTATCATATCAGGAGAAGAGTATGGATAATTATAACAACAACGGTTATGACAATGGTTATAATAATAACGATAACCGCAACAATAATCGTAATAACAACAATAATAACAATAATAACAAGAAGCCAAAGAATGTTAACCTTATAATATTCATTATTATAGCGGCAGTTGTAACATTTATAGGACTCACGCTTCTTAGCAATATGTTTAGGAATGCGACATACAAGGAGATAAGCTACGACCAGTTCATGCAGATGATTGATGAAGATAAGGTAAAGAAAGTAGCATTAGAGCAGGACAGAATTCTTATTACACCAGTTGAAGAGGAGAAACAGTCTGGCATAGCAGGAGTTTCATACACATATTATACAGGGTATGTTAATGATGATACTCTTGTACCACTTCTTAAGAGAAAGGGTATTGAGTTTGAAGGATATATTCCGGATTCGAGTTCTTCAATTGTAGAATTTCTGCTTGCATATGTACTGCCATTTTTATTCATATATATAATCTTTGCATTTGTATATAGAAGAATTGCTAAGAATGGTGGAATGATGGGCGGAATGGGCGTTGGAAAGAGCAACGCCAAAGTATATGTCCAGAAAAAGACAGGTGTTACATTCAAGGATGTTGCAGGTCAGGATGAAGCTAAGGAATCACTTACAGAGATTGTTGATTTCTTACATTACCCTGAGAAATATGCCAAGATTGGTGCAAAGCTTCCTAAGGGTGCACTTTTAGTAGGACCTCCGGGAACAGGTAAGACGCTTCTTGCTAAGGCTGTAGCCGGTGAGGCAGATGTACCGTTCTTCTCACTTGCAGGTTCTGATTTTGTAGAGATGTTCGTTGGTGTTGGTGCATCACGAGTAAGAGATTTGTTCAAGGAAGCAACTAAGCAGGCTCCATGTATTATATTTATTGATGAGATTGATGCTATTGGTAAGAGCAGAGATTCCAAGTATGGCGGTGGCAATGACGAGCGTGAGCAGACATTGAACCAGTTACTTGCAGAGATGGATGGTTTTGATTCATCTAAGGGAATATTCATTCTGGCAGCAACTAACAGACCGGAAGTACTTGATAAGGCTTTACTTAGACCAGGTCGTCTCGACAGAAGAATTACCGTTGACAGACCTGATAAGAAGGGAAGAATTGAGACTCTTAAGGTACATTCTAAGGATGTGCTTATGGACGATACAGTTGATTTTGATGAGATTGCAATGGCAACAAGCGGTCTTGTTGGTTCAGACCTTGCCAATATCATTAATGAAGCTGCTATTGCGGCAGTTAAGAATGGAAGAAATGTTGTTACCCAGAAGGACCTTCTTGGTGCTTTTGATACAGTTGTAGCAGGTAAGGAGAAGAAGGAAAGAGTTCTTAGCAAGAAGGAAAAGCAGGTTGTTGCTTACCATGAGATTGGACATGCCCTTATAAGAGCTATCAAGAATAATTCTGATCCGGTCCAGAAGATTACTATTATACCTCATACTAATGGTTCACTTGGTTATGTGCTTAACTTCCCAGAGGAAGAGAAGCATCTTGAGACTAAGGATGAACTTATGACAGACCTTATATCACTTGTAGGTGGACGTGCTGCAGAAGAAGTTGTATTTGGTTCAGTTACTAATGGTGCTTATGATGATATCAAGAAAGCAACTAACCTTGCCAAGACAATGATTACAAGATACGGTATGTCAGACAGATTCGGACTTGTTGCATTATCAACAGTCGAAGATGAGTATCTTAGCGGAAGAGCATCTATGAACTGTGCACAGGCAACAGAGGCAGAGGTTGATGACGAGGTAAAGAAGCTTATTGCGTCATGTTATGAAGAGGCTAAGCAGATTATAAGAGAGAACAGAGAAGTAATGGATCAGCTTGCAAGATATCTGTATGACCATGAGACTATCACAGGCAAGGAATTCATGAAGATATTCAGAGAGGCAAAGGGAATCCCTGAACCGGTTGATACTTCATTATTCTCAACATCAGAGAAGGTTGCAGAGAGTGTAACATTTAATGAAGATGGAAGCTATTCATCAACAGTTAGTGGTGAGCCAGAAAGCGATATATGGAAGAACATTGGTAGTCATTCAGACGATAATGAATCTGATGATACAGCTAAAGAAAAAGAAGATGATTAATAATAAAGGGGCATATCACAATGTGATATGCCCCTTATATCAACGCTTATTCTTTTCAGATATGTGTGAATGATATCCTGACGAAGTGCTTTCAATAGATTGTGAAGCAACGTCAGCAGCATCTTTAAGAGCGGTCTGTTCAGATTGTTCTTTAGCAGAACTGATTCTGGATTCAATTTTTTTAAGAAAAACATATGTAAGATATTCGCGGGACGGAGTTGGGATAATACATCCATAAATGTAGCGTTCTCCATACAACTGGCTGCGTATGATAAAACATTTAAAATGAAAGTTAAACTGCTTTCCGTTTGCCTGATCTGAAAATGTTATATATGTATTATTATAGTTATATAATAGTTCGTTGCTGGTTGAAAATGAAAGTCCTTTATCACTGACGTCAATTAACGTTACCGGAATATCAGCTTCTGTGGTATCTGATGAGATATGTCCCAAAGCCATGGTTGAAATGCGCTGATTAAATCTTCTGTCGCATTCAGAGGCAATGCTGGCAAAAACATTGGTCGAGATTTTGTAGTAAGCAGATGCGAAACCGGTTGATTTATAAGTGATAGTTTCTATGTTAATATTCTTCCAGACTACACGGTTCTTTGTTGCTGGGTCTATGGTATAAAGACTAAATAAAATATCCTTATAAGAAGAAAAATCTATTACAGCACCTTTTGATGTAAAAGGCGCTATGAGAATGTAGCCATTCTTGGATGCAACAACAGAGGAAGGCATCTCGTAGCTGACATTATCTATGGATATTTCAATTGAAATTGGCCCGCCTACGGGAATAGCAGATATTAACATAATACAACTCCCTTACATTAATAATTAAATATAGAATATCATAAAATTGCTGATTAATAAACGAAAATATGTTATATTTTTTTACATAGGGAGGAGATGCTATGAGTTTTACACATTTGCATGTGCATACTGAATATTCATTGCTGGATGGCTCCAGTAAGATAAAAGAGATTACTAAACGGGCAAAGGAACTTGGCATGGACAGCCTTGCAATAACTGACCATGGTGTGATGTATGGTGTTATTGAATTTTACGAGGCGGCTAAGAAGGCAGGAATCAAGCCTGTTCTTGGCTGTGAGGTGTATGTAGCTCCGGGGTCAAGGTTTGATAAAGGCGCAGGACAGAGTGAGGATAAATATAATCACCTTGTATTGCTGGCAGAGAATAACACCGGATATCAGAATCTTATGAAGATAGTCTCAAAGGGGTTTACAGAAGGCTTTTACTATAAGCCGAGAGTAGACAAGGAAGTCTTAAGAGAATATCACGAGGGAATTATTGCTACGAGTGCGTGTCTTGCAGGTGAGGTGCAGAGATATCTGTCAAGAGGCATGTATGAGACTGCAAGAGACGCTGCCCTTGAACTTCAGGATATATTCGGAAAGGGAAATTTCTTTCTTGAATTACAGGATCACGGAATAGCAGAACAGCACTATGTCAATCCACAGCTTATGCGTATGCATAATGAGACCGGAATTGAACTGGTATGTACGAATGATGTTCATTATACCTATGCAGATGATGTAGATGCACATGATATATTATTGTGTATACAGACAGGCAAGAAGCTTTCTGATGAAAACAGGATGCGATATGAGGGTGGACAGTTCTATTTAAAGTCAGAGGAAGAGATGGCGGAATTGTTCAAATACGTACCGGAAGCAGTTGAGAACACTCATAAGATAGCAGAAAGATGTAATGTTGAGATAGAATTCGGAGTTACAAAGCTACCAGCATTTGATGTGCCTGAAGAATATGGAAAGAATTCATGGGTGTATCTTAATGCTTTATGTTATGAGGGATTAAAGAAGAGATATCCGGACAAGACCGCAGATGTATGCGTTGAAGATATTATAGAGCAGGCAAAAGCATCAATAGTTGCAGACAGAAAAGATGTTGTTATAAAAAGGGCAGAGGATTCGAATGATATATTCCAGAGACTTTCTTACGAGTTGTCAGTTATCTATTCAATGGGATATGTCGATTATTTCCTGATTGTGTGGGATTACATTAATTATGCCAAGACACATGATATTCCGGTTGGACCCGGACGAGGCTCGGCGGCAGGAAGTCTTGTGTCATACTGTCTTGGAATAACAACGCTTGACCCTGTTAAATACAATCTTGTATTTGAACGATTCCTGAATCCTGAGCGTGTGTCCATGCCCGATATTGACGTGGACTTTGCACCAGAAGGCAGACAGAAGGTTATTGATTATGTTATAGAAAAATATGGTAAAGAATGTGTGTGCCAGATAATCACATTTGGAACTATGGCAGCAAGAGCCGTTATTAAAGATGTCGGAAGGGTTATGGATCTTCCATATGCGATGGTTGATAACATTGCGAAGATGATACCACAGAAGGTTGGTGTTACGATTGACAGTGCAATGAATGGTGACGCAGACAGGGACATTAAGCCAAATGCTGAGTTTAAGGCATTGTATGAAGCTGATGAGACAGTGAGAGATCTTATAGATAAAGCAAAGAGACTTGAAGGACTGCCAAGGCATGCTTCAGTTCATGCCTCAGGTGTTCTTATCAGTCAGAAGGATGTTGGAGAGTATGTTCCGGTTGCAGTTGGAGCAGATAATGTTAAGGTTACGCAGTTTGAAGGTCCTACTTTGGAACATTTGGGACTGTTAAAATTCGACTTTTTAGGTCTTAGAAACTTAACTGTAATCCAACAGACTGAAAAATGTGAACAGCAGATTGACCCTGCATTTTCGGTGGATAATATACCATATAACGATAAGGCTGTATTTGAATGTATAAGTCAGGGCAAATGTGCAGGTATATTCCAGTTAGAGAGTGGCGGAATGAAAAACTTCATGAAAGAGTTAAAACCGGATTGTTTAGAGGATTTAATTGCCGGTATATCGCTTTACAGACCGGGACCAATGGATTTCATACCACAGTATATTAAAGGAAAAGAGAACGCGGGAAACATAACCTATGAATGCCCGCAGTTAGAGTCAATCTTAGAGCCGACATATGGCTGTATGGTTTATCAGGAGCAGGTTATGCAGATTGTCCGTGACCTTGCCGGATATTCGTGGGGCGGTAGTGATAATGTGCGAAGAGCAATGGCTAAGAAAAAGCTTGATGTAATGGAGCAGGAACGTCAGAATTTCGTATACGGTAATGAGGCTAACGGAGTACCAGGCTGTATTAAGAATGGCATAAGTGAACAGACTGCCAATAAGATATATGATGAGATGAAGGACTTTGCAAAATATGCATTTAACAAATCACATGCGGCATGCTATGCGGTTGTGGCATATCAGACAGCATATCTGAAAGTACATTTTCCTGTACAGTATATGGCATGGCTGATATCAAGTGTAACTGATAAAACAAGTAAGGTCGCAGAATATATTCTTGCAGCTAGAGAGATGGGAATTAGTATTCTTCCTGTTGATGTCAATAAATCAGTTGCTGAGTTCGGTGTTGAAGGTAAGAACATAAGGTTTGGATTTAATGCGGTAAAGAGTATGGGAAGACCTACAATTACTGCGATCATTGAAGAAAGAACCAATAATGGCGATTTTCACTCCATGCAGGATTTTATTACAAGGATGGCAGGGGTAATTAATAAGAGAACAGTGGAACATCTTATACTTGCAGGTGCATTTGACACATTTGGTAATACAAGACGGGGCATGATGAATGTCTATGAGAGAATGATTGATAGTGCTGTTAAGCAGAATAAAGATGCTATTTCAGGACAAATGTCACTATTTGATTTCGTAAGTGAAGAGGATAAACAGAGCCTTGAAATGAAAGTGCCTGATATTCAGGAGTTTGAAAAGGAGGATCTGCTTGAACGGGAAAAAGAAGTTCTCGGTGTATATGTAACAGGACATCCGCTGGATGAATATACTGGTATGTGGGAGAAGCATATTTCTGCGAGAAGTACAGATTTTCTTATTGATGAGGAAACCGGACAGGCAAAGCTTATGAACGGTTCAAAGCAGACGATAGGTGGCCTTATAAGTAACATTAAGGTTATTACTACCGGTTCAGGCCAGCAGATGGCGTACCTTACAATAGAAGATTTTGTTGGAAGCGTTGAGGTAATCATGTTTGCAAGAAATTATCAAAAATATAAAAGACTTTTTGATACGACCAACAAGGTATTTGTTACGGGAAGAATACAGGCAGATGCCGACAAACCAGCAAGACTTACGGCAGACAGTGTTGTGAGCTTTGACAGTGTTCCAAGAAGATTGTGGCTTAGGTTTGACAGTCTTGCTGAGTATGAGACACACAGGGATGAGCTTACTGATATTTTCAAAGAATCGGACGGTAAAGACACAGTCACAATATATTGTGTGGCAGAAAAACAGAGAATAGCGCTTCCACAGAGTCAGTGCGTGAAGGTGACATCAGACCTGCTTTATATTCTTAAGAGTAAATATGGTGAGAAAAATGTTGCTACAACATAAATTTTAATTAACATTGGTAAAAAATTATCAAAAAAAGAAGATTTTTCTTTTATAATGTGGTAACATAAAGCAGAAAGTAATATTAAGAGATAAGAAAGGGGAAGTTATGGCAAAGGAAATTAAAACAATCGGCGTATTAACAAGTGGTGGAGATGCTCCAGGCATGAATGCTGCTATCCGTGCAGTTGTAAGAACTGCTTTGAATAAGGGACTTAAGGTCAAGGGTATTCAGAAGGGCTATAACGGACTTCTTAATGATGAGATAATTGATATGGACAAGCGAAGCGTTGCTGATATTATCCAGCGTGGTGGAACAGTCCTCTATACAGCACGATGCATGGAATTCATGACTGAAGAAGGTCAGAAGAGAGGTGCTGAAGTATGCAGAAAGCATGGAATTGACGGTATAGTTGTAATCGGTGGAGATGGTTCTTTCAGAGGTGCACAGAAGCTTGCAGCACAGGGAATTAATACTATCGGACTTCCGGGAACAATTGATCTTGATATTGCTTGTACAGATTATACTATTGGATTTGATACTGCTGTTAATACAGCAATGGAAGCTATTGATAAGATAAGAGATACATCTACATCACATGAAAGATGCAGTATTATTGAGGTTATGGGAAGAAATGCAGGATATATTGCATTGTGGTGTGGTATTGCCAATGGAGCAGAGGATATCCTTCTTCCTGAAAGATATGATAATGATGAGCAGGCTCTTATTAATCATATTATAGAAGGAAGAAAGAAAGGTAAGAAACACCATCTTATTATTAATGCTGAAGGTATCGGACATTCTACAGGAATGGCAAGAAGAATTGAAGCTGCAACAGGTATTGAGACAAGAGCTACTATTTTAGGATACATGCAGCGTGGTGGTTCACCAACATGTAAGGACAGAATGTATGCGTCTATTATGGGTGCTTATGCTGTTGACCTTCTTGCTGAAGGAAAGAGTAACAGACTTGTAGCATACAAGGATGGTAAGTTTGTTGATTATGATATTGATGAAGCACTTGCCATGACTAAGGATATTAATGATTATGAATTTAATATAAGTGCATTACTTTCTAAGTAATGCATGGCAGAAAGGTAACCTCATAATGATAACCAGTACGAGCAGTTCACAGGTAAAGCATGTTATATCATTGCTTTCTAAGGCCAGGGAAAGAAAGAAGAATAAAGAATATGTTGTAGAGGGAGTCCGCATGGTATCTGAGGTGCCGGCAGATTTGCTGGTGAAGATATATATGTCTGAAAGATTTCATAGTAACAATCCTGAGTATGTGCATGAGCTGGTTAAGAAGCAGGGGATTTCTTCTGACAGTATTGAGATTGTCGCTGATAATGTATTTGACAGAATGTCACAGACACAGACACCACAGGGGATTATGGCGGTTGTAAGAATGAAGGACAGCAGTATTTCAGATATGCTTACCGACAATCCGTTACTGATTCTTGTTGAGAATCTTCAGGATCCGGGTAATCTGGGAACTATATTAAGGATGGGTGAAGGTGCAGGCGTTACCGGAGTTATTATGAGCTCTAATACTGTGGATATATATAATCCTAAGACAATAAGGTCAACAATGGGTTCTATATTCAGAGTGCCATTTGTTTATGTGCAGGATTTTAGTGATGCAGTTTCACAGTGTCAGAATGCCGGAATTAAGGTATATGCTGCACATCTTGACGGAAAGAATACATATCTTGGTGAAGATTACAGGGAAGGAACCGCATTTCTAATAGGCAATGAGGGGAATGGACTTACAGAGGATATCACTAAGCAGGCAGATACACTTATAAGAATTCCGATGCAGGGAGAGGTTGAATCTCTTAACGCGGCAATAGCATGTACAATTCTTACATACGAAGCTGTCAGACAGAGAAGTGTGTAGATAACAAACTATATATATGGTCATATACTATATTTTGCAAAATGAATTTAATAGACAAACCCGCAAACCCGCTCATAGAGCGGGTTTTAACATATTTGACAAATTACTGTAACTTTGCTATTATATTTCCGTAATAAATTGTAACATTTCTGTAACAATTTACAGGCGAAGCTAAATAAGCCGCCGGAAAGGGAAGTATAATATGAAACTTAGAAGTAGCAAAGCTGCTTGCTATGTGGGAGCTGCGATTGTGTTATTTATGACACCGGTTCTTCCAGCAGTGGCAACTACCTATGAGAAAACACAGAATACTGACACGGGAATTAAGGTTGCATCTTATTCAGCTAATACAGAAGAGGTTCTTGTGACTGGGTATGAAGAAACAGGAACATACAAGAACAAGGCAGTAGCAATTACTGATCCTTATCTTGATGTTTATGACACTTCTGACGAAGAGACAGCGCAGGTTGTGGGAAGATTATATACTAACACACTTGTGGATGTTGATATGGTCGGAAAGGAATGGACTAAAGTTAGTTCAGGAAACTGCGAAGGTTATGTACAGACACAGTGCTTATGTTTTGGAGAAGAAGCAGAGGCTATAGCAGAACAGATTGGAACAGATAATCTTCTTGCAGGATATACAATAGCAGAGATTGAAGCTATTGAAGCAGAAGAAGAGGCTGAAAGACTTGCAGAAGAAGCAAGACTTGAGGCAGAGGCAGAAGCTGAAAGAGCGGCAGCTGCAGCAGAGGAAGCAAGACGACAGAAGATAATTGCTAATACAATATCAGGAACAGATATAACATATAACCCAACTATGAGCGTATCAGATGATGATATATGGCTTATGGCATGTATCATAGACTGGGAGGCTGCATATCAGCCATATGCAGGAAAGCTCGCTGTTGCAAATGTTATTCTTAACAGAGTGCGAAGCGGACATTATCCGGGTACAGTTTCGGGTGTTGTTTATCAGAGATCACAGTTCTCTGGTGTATCAGATGGCGCTGGTAATCCATCAGACAGATTTGCAGCAAGACTTGCAAATGGTCCGAGAAACACAGAATGCATGCAGGCAGCACTTGAAGCATTATCAGGTGTTAATAATATAGGTGGTTATACATCATTCAGGGCATTATATACTGTAGATGTTAACAACTATTCAGATTTTGTAATAATTGGAGATCATATATTCCATTAAGGGATAAAAAAGGTGGTGTGGTTTTCTTCCGTACAAACTACGCTACATAATAATAAGCATTGAGCGTGGAAGGCTGTTTAAGTTCTCGTTACGCTGTCAACGCACATCCGTGTGCGAGACAGCTCGCGCGTCCGTCCGTGGACGCGCGTACACTTAGGTAGTGACTTTGCTCAATGCTTTTATTATGTGCATAGTTTGCAGTCAGAAAAGCCACACCACCTTTTTTATTGGCGGACGGAAGGTGTGGCAGATGCGGAATATTCATGGGACGGGGCAAAGCCACTCCCATGAATTTTGATGGAAAGTAGAGTGGTTGTGCAGCCTTTTAAACTGGCAGCCGAAAGGCGAACCAGTCCGGAGAGGTGTAGGAGAGGAAAGCTACTCTGCCCTGAATTTGGAGAAGTGTGGAGAAAGGGAGGTTGTGGGGGATGGCGGAAAGCTGACTTTAAACTGAACGCATAATAAAGGTACTGGGCATGTAGAAAGAATGAGTGTACACGCGTCCATGGACGGACGCGTGAGCTGGCGCGCACAAGGATGTGCGTTGCCAGCGTTAACGGTCGGGGACGAAGCATGGAACGCCCAGTGCCTATTATTATGCAGAGAAGTTTAACGGAAGCTATCCACTATCTCCCACAACCGACCGTTTTGCAACTACACAAATTAAACAACGCATTTGACGAAGGACTATAATTGCGATAGAATGAACAAAGTTATTAATTATTCAATGTAGGCGAATTTGCCATACAGACAGGAGGATGTCATGGATTTAAAGGGACGCGACTTTTTAACACTCAAGGATTACACACCTGAGGAGATTTTATATTTGATAGACTTAGCAGCAGAGCTTAAGGATAAGAAGAAAAAGGGCATTGTAGAACAGCCACTTATCGGAAAGAATGTTGCACTTATATTCGAGAAGACAAGTACAAGAACACGTTGCTCATTTGAGGTGGCAGCACATGACCTTGGTATGGGTGTTACATATCTTGACCCAACAGGTTCACAGATTGGAAAGAAGGAGAGCATTGCTGATACAGCAAGAGTTCTCTGCACAATGTTTGAAGGAATCGAATACAGAGGATTCGGTCAGGAGATAGTTGAAGACCTTGCAAAATATTCAAGCGTGCCTGTATGGAACGGACTTACTAACGAATACCATCCAACACAGATGCTCGCAGATATGCTTACAATCAAGGAAAAACTTGGCAGATTAAAGGGCGTTAAGTTCGTATACATGGGTGATGCAAGATACAACATGGGTAATTCACTTATGATTGTCTGCGCTAAGTTAGGACTTCATTATACAGCCTGCACAGCTAAGGAATATTTCCCAGACAAGGAACTTGTTGCACAGTGTGAGGAATGGGCAAAGATAAGCGGTGGTTCTGTAACACTTACAGAAGATGTTAAGGCAGGAACTAAGGACGCAGATGTATTATACACAGATGTATGGGTATCAATGGGCGAGCCTGATGAAGTATGGGCTGAAAGAATCAAGGCACTTCTTCCATATCAGGTTAACAAAGCAGTTATGGACAATGCTTCTAAGGACGCAATATTTATGCATTGTCTTCCTGCATTCCATGACCTTAAGACTAAGATTGGTAAAGAGATTCATGACAAATTCGGTCTTGATGAGATGGAAGTTACTGATGAAGTATTTGAGTCAGAGCAGTCAGTTGTATTCGACGAGGCAGAGAACAGAATGCATACAATCAAGGCTGTAATGGCAGCTACACTTGGAGCTTATAAGTAAATTGGACGTTAGAGTGGCGTGTGTCATGCCGGAAGTCCAAAATCGGGAAGTTGACACGCGGAATTGGACGTTAGAGCAGTGGAAAGACATGCGAAAGTCCAAAATCAGGACGACACAGCATGAAATAGTAATTCACCAGATATTTATTATGGAGGCGTTATGTATTATACAACGAGTGGCGCGTACAGAAAGAGCAAGATGCTCATAGACTATGCCAATATAGCACTCACATTTGCAATAGGAGTGGTATTCATAATTATACTTTTCCTGCGCAGTGGAAGCGGAATATTATTCGCTGTGGAATTCATGCTTGGAGCATTAGTTAACGGACTTACAGCAGCTAAGAATTTCATGAGCGACAGAACGGTGTCAGGTGTTATTCTTACAGTTGTTACGTTAGGACTTCTGCTTATGGCAGTAATAGCATGGCGGGTAATGGTATGAAGACTAAGATTTTAAATGCTTTGAGAAAATCAGATGGATATGTGTCAGGGCAGGCACTGTGTAATATGCTGGGGGTTTCAAGAACGGCTGTCTGGAAGGTGATAAATCAGTTAAAAGAAGAAGGCTATGTTATAGAGGCAGTCCAGAATAAGGGATATCATATAACACAGTATCCTGATATTCTTACATCAAGTGAGATAATGAGTCAGCTTACATGTGTGGATACAGGCAGTACAACCGGGATTATCCGCGAAGTAGTGTATTATGACGAGACAGATTCTACCAACAACGAAGCTAAGAGAGCGGCAGAGAGAGATAATGCAGCAGATGGGACACTTTATATAACAGAGAGCCAGACAGGCGGCCGCGGCAGACGCGGCAGGAATTGGGTATCTCCTGCGGGAAGCGGGATATGGATGTCGCTTCTTTTAAGACCGGATATAGCACCAGTCAATGCGTCAATGCTTACAATAGTGGCAGCCATGGCTGTTCAGGAGGCAATCCACAAGGTTCTTACAGAGGACGGACATGACGCAGAGTGCCGTATAAAGTGGCCTAATGATATAGTTCTTAATAAGAAGAAAGTATGTGGAATATTAACAGAGATGAGTGCTGAGATGGATTACATACATTATGTGGTTATCGGCATGGGAATTAATGTTAATACGACAGAATTTGATGATTCAATCAAGGCAACAGCTTCTTCGCTGTATCTTGAGACTGGCGACCATCTGAAAAGAAGCCGTATAGTAGCCGCATTTTCAGAGAGCTTTGCAAAGTACTATGATACATTTGTTAAGACACAGAATCTGGCTGGGCTTAAAGAAGACTATAATTCAATGCTTGTCAATAAGGGCGGCGACGTCAAGGCAATATATGCTGACAAGGAAATTGTTGGAAAAGCACTTGGAATCAATGATGAGGGCGAGCTTATCATTAAGACAGACGAGGGCGAGAAGATTATCAGAACCGGAGAGGTTTCTGTGAGAGGATTATATGGATATGTTTGATGAAAATGTAGTTTTATGTGTATCTAATTCTTATGAGAAGAAATACTATTTTAACCCTGATTTCGATAAGCTTCCGGATGATGTAAAGAACGAGTTAAAGATTATGTGCGTTCTTTTCACAGAGGAAGTAGGCGGAATACTTGATATGGAATTCGATGAGGAGGGCAATCTTTTGTTCAAATCATCAGCTGACGAGGGTGATTTACTGTATGACGAGATAGCATGCGGTATGCTCGTCAAGAAGTATCAGTATGAGAAGAGAGAGCTTCTTGAATCACTTGAGATGTTCTTCAAGGTATTCTTCTTAGGCATGGAGTAATTATGAGAATTGGAAATGTTGAGATAAAGAACAATATTGCATTGGCACCGATGGCAGGAGTAACAGACCTGCCATTTCGACTTTTATGCAAGGAGCAGGGCTGTGGGCTTATGTGTACAGAGATGGTCAGCGCCAAAGCAGTGCTGTATAACAATAAGAATACAGAAGACCTGATGAAGACGGTGCCAGGGGAGCGTCCGCTTGCATTGCAGCTTTTCGGTTCAGACCCTGATATCATGGCAGATATAGCGAAGAGACTTTCTGAAAGAGAGTTCGATATAATTGATGTCAATATGGGATGTCCTGTTCCAAAGGTAGTCAATAATGGCGAAGGTTCGGCACTTATGAAGGACCCTGTGCTTGTCGGAAGAATAGTCGAGAAGATGGCTGATGCACTTGATAAGCCACTTACAATCAAGATAAGGGCAGGATTTGATGAGAATAGTATAAATGCGCCTGAGATAGCACATGTTATTGAGGAGTCAGGCGGGGCTGCCGTTGCAGTCCATGCAAGAACAAGGCAGCAGTATTATTCAGGACAAGCAGACTGGGATATAATAAGACAGGTCAAAGAAGCAGTATCGATTCCAGTTATTGGTAATGGCGATATTAAAAGCGGCGAAGATGCTGTTAATATGATGAAGCAGACAGGCTGTGACGGAGTAATGATTGGAAGGGCCGCAAGGGGAAATCCATGGATATTCAGACAGGTTTCTGAATATATGAATAATGGTACAATAATTGCACCTCCATCTGTTGAAGAAATATGCCAGATGATTAAGAGACATGCCAAAGGATTGTGTGAGATAAAAGGCGAGTTTACAGGAATCCGCGAGATGAGAAAACATTTTGCATGGTATACAGCAGGAATCAAGCATGCAGCAGCATTAAGAAATGAAGCTAACCAGGTTACTAATCTGGAGCAGTTTGATGGGCTTGTAGACAGGATACTGGAAGGGCTGCATTGACAGACAGGAACTGATAGTTTATAATATTGTGACGCTTGTGGGGTTTTATTCTCTAGTAGAGCAGAAGCATATTAGTGTAGCATATATATAGAAAGGTGATAAGAACATGGCAGAGAAACAGTTTCTTACTAAAAAGGGGTATGACGAAAGAGTAGCAAGACTTGAGGAGCTTAAGGTTGTCAGAAGAAAGGAAGTTGCCCAGAAGTTAAAGGAAGCAAGAGAGCAGGGCGATTTATCAGAGAACGCTGAGTACGATGCAGCTAAGGACGAGCAGAGAGATATCGAAACAGAAATTGCAGAACTTGAAGCAATTCTTGCTAACTGTGAGGTTATTCAGGATAACGATAAGAATAAAGATGTAGTTAAGATGGAGAGCGTTGTTGTACTTCACGATGTAGAATTCGATGAGGATATCGAGTATACAATCGTTGGTTCATCAGAGGCAGACAGCCTTAATAACAAGATTTCTAATGAGTCACCACTTGGTGCAGCTCTTATTGGAAAGAAGAAGGGTGACACTGTTAAGGTAGAAGCACCTGTTGGAGAGATTGAATATACAGTTGTATCTGTAAAGAACGACTAATTTTCAGTAACATATAGAAAAGGAGATACTCATTCATGGGAGATAATAAATCTGCACAGCAGCCTGACGTTAACGAGCAGATTAAGGTTCGTATGGAAAAGTTAAAGAACCTTCAGGACGCAGGTAAGGATCCATTCCAGATAACAAAGTATGATGTAACACATCACACAGATGAAATCAGAGCCATCTATGAAGCGCATGAGAAGGAACTTCTCGGTGACAGACCAGCAGTTAATACTGAAGGTTTAGATGAGCAGCAGGCAAGAGAAGCAGTCAATGCCGATTACAATGAGAGAAGAGCCATTATGGACGCTTCTCCAATTAATGTGAGCTTTGCCGGACGTATGATGTTCAAGAGAGTAATGGGAAAGGCATCTTTCTGTAACATTGCTGATCTTAAGGGCAGAATGCAGGCATATATTTCAAGAGATGCGATTGGCGAAGAAGCATATGCAGACTTCAAGAAGTCTGATATCGGTGATATCTTTGGTATCAAGGGATTTATCTTCAGAACTAAGACAGGAGAGATTTCAGTTCACGCTGAGGAGATTACTCTTCTTTCTAAGAGTTTACAGGTACTTCCAGAGAAGTTCCACGGAATCACAGATACTGATATGAGATACCGTCAGAGATATGTTGATTTAATAATGAATCCTGAGGTTAAGGAAACATTTGTAAAGAGATCAAAGATTATCAAGGAAATCAGAAAGTTCCTTGATGGCAGAGAGTTCATGGAAGTTGAGACACCAACACTTGTATCTAATGCTGGTGGTGCTGCTGCAAGACCATTTGAGACTCATTACAACGCACTTGACGAGGATGTTAAGCTTCGTATTTCATTAGAGCTTTATCTTAAGAGACTTATCGTTGGTGGTCTTGAGAGAGTTTACGAAATCGGACGAGTATACCGTAACGAGGGTGTTGATACAAGACACAATCCTGAGTTCACACTTATGGAGCTTTATCAGGCATACACAGATTACGAGGGTATGATGGAACTTACAGAGAGTATGTTCAGACACCTTGCCGAGAATGTATGCGGTACAACTAAGATTACTTACAACGGCACTGAGATTGACCTTGGAAAGCCATTCAGAAGACTTACTATGAATGACGCAATCAAGGAATATGCCGGTGTTGATTTTGATACAATTAAGACTGACGAAGAAGCTAAGGCTCTTGCTAAGGAGAGAGGAATTGAGTTCGAGGAGCGTCACACTAAGGGCGACATCATCAACCTCTTCTTTGAGGAGTACTGCGAGGAGAATTTAATCCAGCCTACATTCATTATGGATCATCCTCTTGCAATATCTCCACTTACTAAGAAGAAGCCATCTGATCCAGAGAAGGTTGAGCGTTTCGAGCTTTTCATTAACACATGGGAAATGTGTAATGCATACTCAGAGCTTAACGACCCAATCGACCAGAGAGAGCGTTTCGCACAGCAGGATAAGAACGCAGAAAACGGCGACGAGGAAGCACAGCACACAGATGAGGACTTCCTTAACGCACTTGCAGTAGGTATGCCACCAACAGGCGGTATCGGTTACGGTATTGACAGACTTGTTATGCTGCTTACAGATTCACCTGCAATTAGAGATGTGTTGTTGTTCCCGACAATGAAGTCCTTAGATGGTGTAAATAAGAAAAATGATGTAAATAATACAGCTTCTGAAGCACCTGAAAAAAATGTAAAAACTGAGTCTGAAAAGATTGATTTTTCTAAGGTAAAGGTAGAGCCTTTATTTGAGGAATTTGTTGATTTTGATACATTCAGCAAGTCAGATTTCCGTGCAGTAAAGGTTAAAGAGTGTGTTGCAGTACCGAAGTCAAAGAAACTGTTACAGTTTACTCTTGATGACGGAACAGGCACAGACAGAACCATTTTAAGCGGTATTCATAGCTTTTATGAGCCGGAAGAACTGGTTGGAAAGACTCTGATTGCTATCACAAATCTTCCACCGAGAGCTATGATGGGCATTGACTCTTGCGGTATGCTCCTCAGTGCTATTCATGAAGAAGAAGGCGAAGAAAAGCTTCATCTTCTGATGGTAGATGACCACATTCCGGCAGGTGCGAAGCTCTATTAAGATGATGTAAAGATGTACCGTTTTACCAAATAGACGGGACATACTTCATTTGATAAAAAACTGAAAAAACAGCGATTTACATCAAACTTACATCATTTGATGCAGAAATCGGTGCAAGCAAGAAAAAATCGCATAATTAGTGCAATGAGTGGGCAATTCCAATTGGAGTTGCCCATTTTTAAAACAAACAGAAATACAAATCGGAATTTTTGAGAGAAATTTAAAAACCGTCTCATTGCATGAGTATATTTATTGAGATATGATTGGCTTGGAGGTGATACTTATGGTAAATGAAGATAAAAAAGATTTTAATGCTATGCTTATGGATAGCAAGGATATGCCTAAAGTTCAAATAATAACAGATGAAAAGAGCATTGAAAAATATGGTGGAGATAAAATGTACTTTGCCCCACCTATTGACTATGACAAAGTAATGCGACTTGTGCCTTGTGGTAAATTGCTTACTGTAGGTACAATAAGAGATTACTTTGCTAAACAAAGCGGTGCTGATTTTACAGAGCCAATCACAGCTGGAATTTTTGTTTCAATAGTTGCATGGGCGAGTTATCAGCGTGCAGAAGATAAAACACCTTATTGGAGAACATTAAAAGCAAATGGGGAATTAAATGCAAAGTATCCTGGAGGAGTTGAGGCACAAAAGGAGATGCTTGAGAAGGAGGGACATACTGTAATACAAAAAGGTAGAACCAATATTAAGTATTATGTTAAGGACTACGAAAAAGCATTATTTACATTGTAATAGATAATGTGAAACTTTCAGTTTGCCAACTTGCCCTTTGAGAGAGGAGAAATCCCTTTCTCAAAGGGCTTTTTCTATTTATACGGATATTCGCAAACTACAAGATAAAGCCAAAACTTCATATACTCTAAGCACAAGGAGGTTGAGGTTTGGCTATGAATAACAGTTTAGCAGAAGTACACCCGGAGCTTGTTTCGGAGTGGTCGGAAAAGAATTTAACGCTTACGCCTGATGACATTACTTTCGGTTCAAATAAAAAAGTATGGTGGAGAGGTGCTTGCGGTCATGAATGGCAGGCAAGCGTTAAGGCTCGTTCTAATGGAGAGAAATGTCCGATATGTTCCGGTGCGAGAGTGATTGCAGGTATTAACGATTTGGCGACATTAGAGCCACTATTGGTAAAGCAGTGGTCGAAAAAGAATAAGATAAAACCGATAGAGGTTTCTATTGGTTCTCATAAGAAAGTGATATGGAGATGTAAAAAAGGTCACGAGTGGGAAGCTGCCGTTAAGAGCAGGACAATAAATAAAACAGGTTGTCCGTACTGCTCTCATAATAAAGTGTTGGCAGGATTTAATGACCTTGCAACACTTCTGCCGGATATAGCTGCCGAGTGGTCGGATAGAAATTATCCGTTACTTCCAACTCAGGTTACGGTCTTTGCCAATCGTAAGGCTTGGTGGAAGTGTAAGGATTGCGGCAGAGAGTGGAACACCCTTATTTCTACTCGTTCCGGTGGGAGCAAATGCCCGTATTGCAGTGGGTACATATTCCTGAAAGGGTTTAATGATTTGCAGACAACACACCCTGAAATTGCTTCGGAGTGGTCGGAGAAGAACTTACCATTGAAGCCTGATGAGGTAAATGCAAAATCGAGGAAAAATGTCTGGTGGAAGTGCAGAAAATGCGGTAACGAGTGGAAATCAGTTATCAATGCCCGTGTGAAAGGTACGGTATGCCCCGTTTGTGCGGAGAGAGAAGTCCTTGCCGGATATAATGATTTGGCGACAACAGACAGTCAGCTTCTTAGCGAATGGGATTATGAACAGAATAAACTGAAACCTACAGAGGTATCACGAACTTCGGCAAAGAGAGCGTGGTGGAAATGCAGGCACGGTCATTCGTGGAGTATGAAGATAAATGAAAGAACGATATTGAATAAAGGCTGCCGAATTTGTGAGCAGGAGTATTTGTCATTGTTTCCTGCTTTGGCTGTCAGCTATTATTCTAATAAGAAAGGCTTGAAAGCAGAACTTGGTTCTGACCGATTGCTTGGAGTTCCGCTTGAAACATACATAGCTTCAGAGAAGTTGGCTATTGAGTCAGAAAGTGCTGACGAGAATATAGAAATAATGAAAGCATATATGTGCAAGCAAAGAGGAATAAGGCTGATTAAGTTGCCGATGAAAGGCACAGAACTGGATTATGCCAATAATTTAAAGAAAGCTTTTCAGAACGTACATATATTTATTTCTTCTGATACCGAGGAAGATGTGGAGATAATCAAAAATACATTTGAAAGATGGAGGGACAGCCAATGAGAGAGAAAACCTATCATCTATACTTAAATGAAGAAGAACGAAGCCGAGTGATACAATTGCTCATTGAATTGAAGAACAATTTAGCAGCTCAGGGACGATACACCGACGCAGTAGATGATGTTCTATGTAAAGTGCTTGAAGCAAAGAAAAAGAAATTGAAAATTGAATACATTTAGAACGTGATTTGCCGTCTGTTTCCTAACCGGAGCAGGCGGCTTTTTTATTTCAAAAATTTTTTGGAAGAATTTTTTGGAAAAGAGGAGATTTTGGGTGTGCATTTCATACCCCTTTGTCCAAATGAGTGAAGGGGTTCATTCCGGATAGCAAAAACGGAAGCCTTTTCGCTTGAAAATTGAATAAGTCATTCACTAAGACTTTATTTCTGATGATAGCCACTTTAGCAGGTACGCCGTGATTTCTGTATTTCAGAATAGCGAGAACTCCGGCTATGAGTATCAGGTTGCCCCTGATATGGCGATGACAGTCAGAATGATAATGATACTTCTCTACGGAGCTGGCGGAGTACCCGGCAGAGGTTAGAACCCTATGATACAGATAAGCAGTCTGTTCCTTAGTGATTTCCCATAAGCATTTTGCTTGGCAAGGGGTGTTGAGAACAAATATTGCTATGACCGATTAGGAAATGAGTCGGTCAGGTACATAGCCATAATGCGGTGGCTATGAATTTTCAGAAAGGAGGGCAAAAAGAAGTGTCAAACTGTAAAACGATTTCCGTATGTAACCAGAAAGGCGGAGTCGGAAAGACTACCACAACCGTTAATCTCGGAGTCGGGCTTGCAATGCAGGGCAAGAAAGTATTGCTCATAGACGCAGACCCGCAGGGAGATTTAACGACTTGTCTTGGTTGGCAGGATACAGACGGCTTGGGTATCACGCTTGCAACGAAACTCACAGATGTAATCAATGAAACGATGACAGACCCTATGGTTGGTATCCTGCACCACGAAGAAGGTGTTGACCTTGTTCCGGCAAACCTTGAGCTTTCAGCAATGGAATTTAACCTTGTGAACGCAATGAGCAGAGAAACTACACTCAAGAATTATCTGAGTCAAGTGAAGAACAGATATGATTATGTAATTATAGACTGTATGCCTTCACTTGGTATGGTTACTCTCAATGCTTTATCGGCGGCAGACAGTGTTATTATTCCGGTTCAGGCTCAGTATTTGCCTGCAAAGGGTATGACACAGCTTGTGCAGACCATTTCAAAAGTAAAGAAGTATATCAATCCGGATATTAAGATAGACGGTATGCTTCTTACTTTGGTGGATAGCCGAACAAACCTTGCAAAGAGTACGGTGGAAGCACTCAGGGCAAACTTTGGTAATCAGATAAGAATGTATCGAACACAAATCCCGATTGCCGTAAAAGCCGCTGAAACTTCTTCCAAAGGCAAGAGTATTTATGCTTATGAGCCAAACAGCACAGTGTCTAAGGCATACGCTGAATTTACAAAGGAGGTGTTAGCCGATGGCAGGAAGAAAGAGCGACTTCACTCTCACGAAGCTCGATGATTTATTTACCACGCAGGCACAGAGAGATGAAGAACAGCTTTCAAAAATCCGAGATATTCCATTGGAGCTAATTGATGATTTCCCCGACCACCCGTTTAAGGTCAGGGACGATGAAGATATGATGCAGCTTGTGGAGAGTGTCAAGGAAAGAGGAGTGATTACTCCGGCAACGGTAAGGCAGAAAGAGGACGGCAGATACGAACTTGTTTCAGGACACAGACGAAAGCGAGCTTGTGAACTGGCAGGATTTGAAACACTGAGAAGTGAGATTGTAGACCTGAACAGAGATGAAGCGACCATTTTAATGGTTGAAAGTAATTTCCAGAGGTCAGAGATATTGCCGAGTGAAAAAGCCTTTGCCTATAAAATGCGTTTGGAAGCAATGAAAAGACAAGCAGGCAGACCTACAAAAAATAATTTAGTCCCAGTGGGACAAAATTATTCAAGGGAAGAACTTGCTGCACAAAGTGGAGAAAGTCAAACACAAATACAGCGTTATATTCGTCTGACAAACCTTGTTCCTGAACTGCTTGAATTTGTTGACGAGGGGCGTATTAAAATGCGTCCTGCCGTAGAACTTTCCTATCTTGACGAAGATTGCCAGCGTGATGTGGTTGACGAAATCGACCTGAATGACGCAACCCCGTCACACGACCAGACAATCCGTATGCGAAAGTTATTCAACGAGGGCAACCTTACAACAGAAGCAATCCACGCTGTTATGTCTGAGGAAAAGCCGAACCAAAAGGAAAAAATCGTGTTGAGGGGCGACAGAGTAAGACAGCTTATCCCGAAAAACATTCCCGTCAGTCAGACGGAGGATTTTGTCTGCAAGGCATTGGAGCATTACAACAAGTTTTTGCGTAACCGTGCAGAGCGTGACAGCAGATAGCCTGTTTTACAGTTCCCCTTTCTCACACTCTAACCCCTTAGTTATACTTCTACCTACCGAAAATGATATATATTATCTCACTTGAATATAACTATCTCAAAGTATATGTCTATCTCTAAGGGGCAATCGCACAGTATGAACGGACTGGAGGTGTATGGTAAAATGAAAAATTAACGAAAAATCCGCATTTGTTTTTCGGCAGGTAAATTCTGTCGTAAGAGAAAATCCACAAAGGCACATCGTAGCGATACGGTGTGTTTTCAATTTTTACAGGAGGAAACGCAATGATAAAGTCAAAATTCAAAAGAGTCACGTCGCTTTTCTTGGCGACCCTTATGTGTGTGACCACTTTTGCAGGCATTGGCTCGACAACAGCATATGCTGCTTCGGGAGAAAAAGCCGATGTTTATATGGTCGATTTCCCTCGTGATGGCGATGCTAATTACGATGGGGTATGGGGACACAGCAATTTGACCTTGAAAAATGGTTGGCATACCGGACGTTCCAATTTTACCAATCTTAAGGCTATTGGCTCATACTCAGGCAATGTTGCTTATTGTATTGAGCCGGGAATTTCGCTCAAGGTCGGTCAGACAATGAATAAGTATGACGAAAATTATTTTAATAACCTTGCATCCAATGGGGTTATTTCCGGAGATGAAATCCGTCTTTTCGTTGGTCGTATTTTACAGTATGGCTATCGTGGGACAATCTCGACATCTTGGAGGTCACAGAATGAAGCAGCAGCAAACAGCATTGCACAGGCTTATGCCACACAGCTTCTTATCTGGGAAACTGTTATCGGAGAGCGTGATGTGAACTTCAATCATGTATCAGCCAGTGGTTGCAGCAATGTGAAAGATGTCATCAATGCAAGGCATCCGCTCCGCAATAAGATTTTCAGTTATTACAACAGTATGGTGCAGAGTGTACAGAACCATGCGACCATACCAAGCTTTTGTAATAAATCATCCGGTTCGGCAAAGACAATAGAACTTGAGTGGAATGGAAGTAAGTACACAACTACCCTGACAGACTCAAACAATGTGCTGTCCAAATATAATTTCAAGGCAAGTATCAGTGGAGTGAACTTTTCAGTGAATGGTAACAAACTTACTGTTTCTATGGATACTGCACCGAGTAAGGAATTTACCATTACCGCAACGAAGAAAAATGCAGTCCGCAGAGGTGTGGTTGTATGGTCAGAGGGTAAACATGGTCAGAACTCCAGTGTGCAGGATGTTGTCAGCTATGCTCAGGAAGTAAGCGACAGTATCAACGGTTATGTGAAAATGAAAGTCAGCTATGGCTCTTGTCAGATTGTAAAGACCAGTGAGGACGGCAAGGTTGACGGTATTAACTTCACAATTACCGGAAACGGTATCAATCAGACGGTTACAACAGCCAATGGCGGTAAGTTCCAGATTGATAATCTTATGCCGGGTATCTATACTGTAACCGAGCAGGCATACGATAAGTACGAGCCGCAGGAAACACATAGAGTTACTGTTGTAGCAGGACAGATTGCAAAGGTCACTTTCAATAACAAATTGAAGCGTGGCGACCTTCAGGTAGTGAAGTCCTCAGAAGATAACCTTGTTGAAGGTGTGAAGTTCCATCTTTTCGGTACTTCTCTTTCCGGTGATGCTGTTGACCAGTATGCAGTTACAGACAAAAACGGTGTGGCAACTTTCAAAGATGTGCTTATCAGTGGTTCTGAACCATATACACTTGAAGAAGTAGACACAGCTATCCGTTATGTCGTACCGAAAAATCAGACTGTACCAGTGAAGTGGAAAGAAGTAACCACAAGAAACTTCAATAACATTTTGAAGAAATTTACTGTAACAGTCACAAAGAGCGACGCTGAGAAAGGCGAAGCACAGGGCAATGCCAAACTTTCGGGAGCAGTTTACGGTATCTATAAGGGCGAAACGCTTGTAGATAAGTATGTTACTGATGAAAACGGTCAGTTCACTACCAAAGAATATGTTTGTGATACCGACTGGACAATCCGAGAAATTACACCGAGTGAAGGCTATCTCCTTGATAAGACCATTCACAAGGTGGGTGCAGACCCGAAACTTTATGAGGTGGAACACAACCTTACTTCCAATGATGTAACCGAGCAGGTAATCAAAGGCAATGTGGCTATCATTAAACACACTGATGATGGAGAAACAAAGATTGAAACACCTGAAAAGGGTGCTTCCTTTGAGATTTACCTGAAATCTGCCGGAAGCTATGACGTAGCCAATAAAGACGAGAGAGATACTATCGTATGCGATGAAAATGGCTTCGGTCAGACAAAAGATATGCCGTATGGTATTTATACCGTACACCAGACTTCCGGTTGGGAAGGCAGAGAGATGATGGACGATTTTGATGTGTTCATTTCACAGAACGCACAGACCTACCGTTATCTTATCAATAACCGTAACTTTGAGAGCTTTGTCAATGTAGTCAAGGTGGACGCAGAAAGCGGAAAGAGTATTCCGTATGCAGGAGCAGGATTTAAGATTTACGACCCACAGGGCAATCAGGTCAAAATGACCTTTACTTATCCGACACCGACCACGATTGATGTGTTCTATACCGACGCAAATGGTTCTCTTGTAACACCTGAGAAATTAGATTACGGCAAGGGATATTCCATCGTAGAGGTACAAGCTCCATACGGATATGTACTTGATGATACTCCGGTATATTTTGATATTACCGAAGAAAATTCCACAGAGGAAGGCGGCGTAACTGTTGTGAAAGTCAATAAGCCGAATATGGCACAGAAAGGTACTATCACGGTTGAAAAGACCGGAGAAGTATTTAGTGGTGTCAATGTAAGTGGTTCTGAGGACAGTGATGTTATTTATCAGCCTGTTTATGAAGTGGCAGGACTTGAGGGTGCAGTTTATGAAGTCCGTGCTGCGGAAGATATTAGTACACCGGACGGTACACTCCGCTATTCAAAGGGCGAAGTGGTAGATACTATCACAACAAGCTCCGATGGATTTGTTAAGAGCAAAGAACTTTATCTCGGAAAATACGAGGTCAAGGAAATTACCGCACCTTACGGAATGGTAGTCAGTGGAGAAACCCATACGGTTGAGCTTACTTATGCAGGTCAGAATATCTCTGTTACCGAAACTTCCACATCATTCTATAACGAAAGACAGAAAGTTCAGGTAAGCCTTGCAAAAGCCATTGAAAAGGATAAGACATTTGGTATTGGCGACAACGGAGAAATCAAAAATATCAGCTTTGGTCTTTATGCCGCAGAAGATATTGTATCTGCAAGCGGTACCGTTATTCCGGCTGATGGACTGATTGAGATTGTCAGCGTAAATGAAAATGGAACTGCTGTTATGAAGTCAGACCTTCCGTTTGGCAAATACTATGTCAAAGAGATTGCAACCGATGAGCATTATATTCTCTCTGATACGAAGTATCCGGTTGTATTTGAATACGCAGGTCAGGATACCGCAACGGTTGAAATCAAAGTGAATGACGGAAAAGAAATCAAGAATGAACTTATCTATGGTTCTGTATCAGGTAAGAAGATTGACGAGAATGGAGCAGCACTTGAGGGTGCTGTTATCGGTATCTTCAAAGCCGAAGAAACAGAATTTACAAAGGATACTGCACTTATGACGACTACCTCTGCAAAAGACGGTAGTTTTTCTTTTGCAAAAGTTCCTTATGGCAAATGGATTGTAAGAGAAATCGAGCAGCCAAAGGGATTTGTTCTTGATGAAAAAGCGTATGAGGTCAATATCAGCAAAGCCGAGCAGGTAATTGAAATTGAGATTGTCAATGAGTATGTTCACGGCAATATCAGACTCACGAAGGTGGACGCTGAATATCCGGATAACAAGCTTACGGGTGCAACCTTCGAGGTATATAAGGACACCAATGAGAACGGAAAGATTGATGATGGCGATGAACTTATCGGAAATCTTGAAGAAACTGAAACCGGAATTTATGAGATGAAAGAACTGCTTTACGGAAAATATATTGTCCGTGAAACAAAAGCACCGGAGGGCTTCCTGCTTGATAAGGGAGAATACTCTGTTTTCATTGAGAAAGACGAAACAACTTATTCCGTTGAGAATAAGGCAGGTGTTGGATTTATCAATGAAGCTATGCGTGGAACACTGAAAATCGTTAAGACATCTTCAGACGGTAAGGTCAAAGGTTTTGCGTTCAGAGTAACCGGAGCAAACGGCTATGATATGACATTTGAAACAGATAAGAACGGCGAAATCGTGATTGAGGGACTTCGTATTGGCGAATATACCGTATCAGAAGTGACAAACAATGCGTCTGCCGCATATATCACACCTGCCGACCAGAATGTTACTATCAAATTTGATGAAACAGCCGTTGTAAAAATGCACAATGAGTTAAGAGATACTCCGAAAACAGGAGATGATACCAATATGAAACTTTGGTATGTCCTTGCCGGACTTTCTGCTGTCGGTATCGCTGTAACGTCTGTTGTTGCACACAAAAAGAAGAAAAAGGAGAGTAACGAGTAATGGAAGCAAAGACAATTATCGCTATCGCATTAGTCGCCGTTATCGTCGGTGGCTTTATCTTTCTTCAGGTAAAAAACCGTAAGAAGTAAGAAATAACCGAATATTAACCAGTTGGGGCAGAGCGTAAAAAACTCTGTCCCTTTATTTTTTGGAGGAACACTATGAAACAACAGAAAACGGTGGAGAGCCGAGTGCTTGAAATCTTAAAGGAATGCCCGATGTCGAGGTATGATGATATGCTTCTCATTCTGCATTATTACAATCGGTACGGATATATACCTGCCGGAAATCTTCCGCTTGAGGATATTGTATTTAATTACCGAGCATATGGACTTCCTTGTTTTGAAACCATACGCAGGGCAAGGCAGAGAGTACAGTCCCTTTTTCCTGAGTATTCACGTAATCCGCAGAAAGAAGAACAGAGCGGCAGTATTTCTATTGTAATCAACATTAGTTAAGGAGGTATTTTCGTGAAAGACAAAGCAACTTTTCAGAATAAGGTCAAGGTGCTGAATAAACTCTTTGACTCCGGTTGTGATACGGAGAAAAAGTTGCAGCAGCTTGATATGGAAGCAATCCTGAAAATCCCGAATATCACGATTCCTGATATGGGTGTGATTATGGAGCTTCAGAAGAATACAAAATCCGGTAAACTCTTTTCGTATTTGGGCGGCGGTTCTGATGAAGCAACAAAAATGAGAGGTAAGGAAAATGAAGCAACAGGAGAATAGAGCAGAGCCACAGGAAAAGCAAATTCGATTTATAGACAGTCATTACAATTTGAAATTCTATATTCCCGATGGAGGGAAAATCAGGATTACTTTTCGTGATGGACACACAGCAGACAGAGTGTGCAAGTATATTGATGACTACCATTTGTATGTCGGAAATTGCTGCTATCATATATGCGAGTTTGCTGAAAAAATGGAGCTTAATGGAAGTAAAGTTGAACCTATCAATCAATCCGAACCGTCAAAAAACAAGACCAGAAACAGAGAAAAACAGCGATAAGGAGGTGCAAGAGTAATGGCAAGAAAATATGACCTTATTTCTGAGCTTTACAACCGCACCTGCAAAACGGTTGTGTCAAATCCTCAGAACTGGCAGGCATTCTTAGCTTCAGCTTGCCGAAATTATAAGTTACGCTATGACGAACAGCTTCTTGTATATGCACAGCGACCCGATGCAACAGCGGTTCTTGAGATAGAGCAGTGGAACAAAATTTTTGGCAGATGGGTCAACCGAGGTGCTAGAGGTATTGCTGTTTTTGCTGATGAAAACCGTTCACGGCAAAGACTGACACATTACTTTGACATTTCAGATACTCACGAAAGCAGATATTCAAGAACAGTCCCGATTTGGGATATGCGTCAGGAATACGAAGCTGATGTGATTGAGACATTGGAAAGCACTTTCGGAGAGATTGAGAATAAGAGCAGTCTTGCCGAAGCAATTATGGGAGCAGCAAGAAATGCGGCAGAGGATAATATCCCTGATTATCTGCAAGACCTTTACTATGCAACCGAGGGCAGTTCCTTTGAGGAAGTGGAAGAGGATATTGTGGCTTTCATTTATAAAAATGTCGTGGCAAATAGTGTGGCATATATGATGATGTCAAGGCTTGGCGTTGATACGGACGGTTCTGAAATTAGAGACAGAATTAGTGAGTTAGATGAGCATATTGCTGAATTTGAACAGAAACTATATACATCTAATAAAACAGGAAATCAGTACAAAAAATTTGATTTTAAGTTTAATTTTGCTATTAAAGAGCTTAGTTATGTCGGACTCATATCTTATGTGAAATTCAATCCAAAGATTACACTTACTCAAGATGGAGCAAATGTAGATTTAACAGATTTTGATGTTAAGACAGAAGTAAGGGATAAGGCACGAAGCTATTGGGAGGAACATTCGACTAAGAACAAATCGAAAAACAAGCCAGTAGAAACACTGGAGGTTGAAGATGAGGAGAATGAATCCACAGATGACGAATTGTTAGATGATTTCAAGGTAAAACTTCAGAGTGCAATCGCAAATATGTCTCCAGCAAAGTTTGAACAATTTTCACGAGCACTTCTTACAAAGATGGGAGTGGAGTTTACCAACAAAGGCGTTCAGGTGTCAAATGATGGTGGTATTGATGGCTATGGATATCACGTAGATGCCGATGATTTTAGAACAACCAGAGTGGTTATTCAGTGTAAAAGATTTAATTCAAATCCAGTGAGTGAGCCGGATATCAATCAATTTCTTGGGGCAATGAACAAATATCAAGCCGATTATGGAGTATTTATTACTAATAGCCGATTTACCAATAAGGCAAGAGAGGCTGCGAGAGAAGGTACGCCGATAACATTGATTGACGGAAATGATTTAATCAGACTGGTTATTAAATATGAATTGTATATAACACCAGTCACAACATATGTATTGGATGGTTTTTATACCGAGGATTGACACTAACGATAGCATAATTTACTCGAAGGAATTTTAGAAGGGAGCATAGAATGATGGCAAAGCAAAAGACCTATATCGCAATTGACCTCAAATCATTCTATGCTTCTGTGGAGTGTAAAGAGCGAAATCGTGACCCTTTGACAACAAATCTTGTGGTTGCAGATAAAAGCAGGACAGAGAAAACCATCTGCCTTGCGGTATCTCCGTCATTAAAAAGTTATGGGATACCCGGCAGACCACGCTTGTTTGAAGTCGTGCAAAAGGTAAAAGAAGCTAATAACAACCGAAGATGGAAAGCACCAAATCGTACATTTACTGGTTCATCTGATGACAGTACAGAATTAAATGCGAATCCAGCATTGGAGATTGATTATATCGTTGCACCACCTCGTATGGCATACTATCTGGAGTATAGCACTAAGATTTACAGTGTTTACTTGAAATACATTGCTCCGGAAGATATATTCCCTTACTCGATTGATGAAGTATTCATAGATGCAACAAATTATCTGAACACCTATCAGATGACTGCAAGGGAACTTGCCATGACGATGATACAGGATGTTTTGAAAACAACAGGAATCACAGCAACAGCCGGAATCGGCACGAATATGTACTTGTGTAAAATTGCGATGGATATCGTGGCAAAGCATATTGAGCCGGACAAGGACGGTGTGCGAATAGCTGAATTGGATGAAATGTCATATCGCCGGAAATTGTGGAGTCATCGCCCGATAACCGATTTCTGGAGAGTCGGAAATGGTTATGCGAAGAAGTTAGAGGAACACGGACTTTATACAATGGGCGATATTGCAAGATGTTCTATCGGAAAGCCGAATGAACTGTATAACGAGGAATTGCTGTACAAGCTGTTCGGTATCAATGCGGAATTGCTAATTGACCATGCTTGGGGATATGAACCTTGTACGATGGAGCAGGTCAAGTCTGCTGACTCAGATAGTGTAATTTATGTATCTACTTATGGCTATGAAATCACAAATAGTAAAGGAGAAAAATCAACATACGCCGATGCTCTTTGGATTGACACAGTTTTACCTATTTCCCAAATAGAGAGATATATTGAAAAAAGTGGTGTTGCTGAACCAAGTAATATTTCTTTTGTTGGAGATAGTGATGAATGTGGAAACTATAAAGTATGGATTATAGCTCAGGAAGAGAATAATCCTCATATTATAGAGCTGACTGACCGCAAGAAGATAGACCATATGATAATATTATATTGGGATTGATAAGTTATAAAATTCAAGTTTGAAAGGAGTGTTAAATATGAAATTCCCATTTTATGATGCACCAAATACAGCTACAATAACCTGTTGCCACATATTAGAGAATGGAGAACCTATTTTGTATGTATCACATGATGAAGATGATGGAATGTGGCAATTTCTATGTGGAAAAGCACATGAAACAGACGAAGCAAAGTTAGTATCCTTAAAATCAGTATTCGACTTAGATAATTCTGTTGGTATTCTAAAGGATATGCCTTGCGGTTACTATGCTGAAAGAAAAGCTCAAGATGATGAATGGAGTGTTAGAAAACGGTAACTATCAGCTCGGTCAATTCAAGTTTGGAGAATTGAGAAAATCGGAAGTTATGGAGGTACTTTATGAACGAGAGAGAAAAAATTATCCGATTATGGTTTGATATGTGGATTAAGAAAGCAGATTTAGGAATTGACAATATTTTTACAGATGATGTTGTATATACTGAGAGTTGGAGTCCTAAATATGAAAACCGCAAAACGGTAAAGCACTGGTTTGACGAATGGAATACACGCGGAAGTGTTCTTGTCTGGGAGATTAAGCAATTTTTTCATCAAGGCAATCAAACAATCGTGGAGTGGTATTTTAAAAGCAAAATGAATAATGGAAATGTTGAAGAATTTGACGGAATATCTTTAATTGTATGGACACAGGATAACAAAATAAAATCATTAAAAGAGTTTGGTTGCAATCTTCATAATTACAATCCATATCGAGATAGTGATATTCCCGTATTTCGAGAAGAAAAAGCAAATTGGTTTTGAGAGGACTATAAATTCAAGTTTGTCGAGCAAAGGAGGTGCTGTAACAGATGGATGAACATTCCTATGACGATATAATCAATCTGCCGAATCCGACATCGAAGAACCATCCTCGTATGTCACTTCACGACAGAGCAGCACAGTTTGCACCTTTTGCGGCACTTACAGGACACGATGCAGCCATTAAAGAGACTGCAAGGCTAACAGATGAACGGTTAGAGTTAAGCGATGAAGTCATTATGAAATTAAATGACCAGTTAAATATGATTAGAGATAATATCGGCACAGAACAGGAAATATCAATAACTTATTTCGTGCCTGATGATAAAAAATCCGGAGGAGCATATCTCACGCATTCCGGCATAGTGAAAAAGATTGATGAATTTGAACGCAAACTGATTATGCAGGATGAAACAGTAATTCCGACTGAACAAATCAGCGTGATACAGGGAGAAATGTTCAAAGGACTATATGAGTAATAGCTTGGAAAGGGCAAACAATGGAAACAAAGCCGAGAATATTATACTTAAAGAAAATATTAGAGGAACGAACGGACGAGGAACATCCGCTTTCGACGACGCAGCTAATCAATATATTGAATGATGAATACGGAATATCTGCACATAGAACGACGGTCACAAAAGATATTGCTGCACTTCAGGAGTTTGGAATGGATATTGTTACTATCCATTCTACTCAGAGCAAATATTTTGTAGCCAGCCGTAAGTTTGAATTGCCGGAACTGAAACTGCTGATAGATGCAGTGGAGTCATCGAAGTTCATTACAAAGAAGAAAAGCGAAACTCTGATTGAGAAGATACATACGATGACCAGTCCGGGGCAGGTGGCAAAGCTGAAGCGTAATAACTATGTGGTCAATCGCATTAAGCCGGATAATGAGCAGATATATTACATTATTGACGCTATAAACGACGCCATCAATGCAGGCAAGCAGATTTCTTTTCAGTATTATGATTATACTGGATTAAAGAAAAAGGTTCTGAAGAACAAGGGCGAAGTGTATAAGCTCAGTCCGTATAAACTTCTCTGGTGTGGGGACTATTATTATGTTCTCGGATATTCTGAGAAGAAAAGTAAGGTTATCAATTTCAGAGTAGACCGTATTGCTTCAAAACCTGAGATATTGGATAAGGACATTATTCCTATGCCTGATGATTTTGATATTGAAAATTACACAAAGGAAGTTTTCTTTATGTTCTCAGGCGAGAAAGTTCTTGTGGATTTACGGTGTGATAACAGTCTGATGAAAACAATGGTTGACCGTTTCGGAGAAGATGTGACAACCCTTGCGTATGATATGACGTCTTTCAGGGTACAGACCGAAGTATCAGCCAGCCCTACCTTTTTCGGTTGGGTGTTTGGCTTTAATGGAAAAGTACAGATACTTGCACCGGAAAGTGTGAAAGAACAGTACAAACAGATGATTGCACAAGCCGATGAGGGTATGCAGGAAAAAGGAAACAAAGAACAGGAAATGTAACACTCCAAAGCATACGATGTCAAGAAACGGCAGAATCTTCCCACAAAGCTCGAAGTATGAATATGCTTAGGGCGTGGAGTTTGAAGTTTATCCGTTTGTGAATACAACCGCCCCAAACTATCATTGTGAAATTTGGTTAGCCGTGAACGAAAAAGGCGAGTAATAAGGACAGCAACTGCGAGTTGCTTGTTTGAGATAATGCGTGAGACTATAATAAAGGTGTAAGGGAGGTACTGCATAATGGATACAAAACAGGTCATACTTGAACTTCGTACTCAAAAGGGAATGTCGCAGGATGAGCTTGCAGAAAAAGTTTTTGTAAGTCGTCAGGCAGTTTCACGTTGGGAAAACGGAGAAACAGTTCCGAATACGGAAACATTGAAATTGCTGTCAAAAGTATTCGATGTTTCCATAAATACACTTTTAGGCTCACCGAGAAAGCTTATTTGTCAATGCTGCGGAATGCCGCTTGAAGATGATGATATTATCGGACACAATCACGATGGTTCTTTCAATGAGGACTATTGTAAGTGGTGTTATGCCGACGGAACATATACTTACAATGATATGGATGATTTGATTGAAGTTTGTGTTAAGAATATGGTAAGCGAGAATTTCACGGAGGAACAAGCCCGTTCTTATATGAAAGAGCTGCTTCCTACTTTGGATTACTGGAAGAAATATGATGAGCTTAGTGATAACGGTCAGTTTGAAGAATTCAAGAAAAAGTTAATCAATGAAATTAACGAATTGAATGTTGACGGAATGCCAAAGGTGGAAAAACTGAATGCCCTTGTGGGAAAGTATGTGAATCTTGAGTACCGGCTTCCGAATGGGCAAGCGGCTAAGTTTTTGAATGAGGCAAAGACATATCTGGGCAATCAGCTTGAATGTGAATACGGCGGCGATAGATGTTTCGGCGTTGTTGCAGATATGGATTTTATTCTTATTTGCACTTATGAAGAAGACGGTAAGAATCCGGAACTTGTATTGTATAAGAAAAGATGAGAATAGAGAAAAATAGTAAGCCATTGGAGTTAATGATTTCAGTGCAAGCAAAGAAATTTTGAGGTGTTAGCAATTTGCGACACCTCTTTTCTTTTGCGAAAAACCTACTTGAAAAAATTTTCGTATCAGGTATAATAAAACTATCGAAAGCAAACTGCTTCCGATAGAAAAGAAAGCGAGGTGCAGGTATGAGAAGCAAGAGTCCTGAACTTATGAGTGAGATAAAAAAGTATATCGAGGATTATTACCTGCAAAACAGACAATCCCCATCGACTACAAAGATTGCGGAAGCTGTTGGCATTGCCAGAGGTACAGCATATAAATACTTGGTAGAGATGGCTGAGAAGAATATGATTGAGTACGACGGGCAGGAGATTAGTACCAATGTGACCCGTAAGTACAGTGGCGAACAGACACAGACACCGATTGTAGGTTCTATTCCTTGTGGTAGTCCTCAGTATGAGGAAGAAAATATTGAAGAATATGTATCACTTCCTACTGCTATTTTCGGCAAAGGAGATTTCTTCATATTAAGAGCAAGCGGTCAGTCTATGATTGATGCAGGGATAGATGACGGCGACCTTGTGGTTGTCAAAAAGCAGGTAGAAGCCAACGAGGGCGATATAGTAGTTGCCCTTGTGGATAATCAGAATACATTGAAACGCTACTTCCGAGATGATGAGAATAAGAAAATCATTCTCCATCCGGAAAATAAGAAGATGAAAGACATCATTGTAGATGAGTGCTGCATTCAGGGTGTGGCTTGTCACATCATCAAAGAACTATAACAGAGGACAGACGAATGAGAACACTTGAAGGAATTCGCTATCTAATCAATTTGGATAGTGCGGAAATACAACAGAACTTTGCCGGAGGAGTTGCACCGCCGGACAAGGTGGAGTCGGAGGTGGACACAACTTGAGTATTTATATGTCAAGAGCCGAGTTGGAAGAAATCAGCGAAGGCTTGATAACAGCTTATGCTAATAAGTTTAGCAATCGAGTGATTCAATCCATCGACATAGAACATTTCATTACAGAATTTCTTATGTTACGAATTGAATACGCTTCTTTCGCAGAAGATGATGCAGGTAGGATTGGTTTTCTGGCAGATGGAGCAACACCACTGCTGGTACATCAGGACGGAAAAATTATTCCCTTTGTTTTCCCGAAAGATACCATCGTACTTGATAAATTTCTTCTTGCCGAAAAGGAGCAGGGACGTCGCAGGTTTACAATGGCACACGAAGCGTCACATCATATCTTGAGTAAGATGTATGCAATGCCGAGTGAAGGACGCTTTCATGCAGAGTATGACAGTGAGCGTAGTTATTCCAAAGAGGAACTGGCTCAGATGTTTGCGTCTGTTGAGTGGCAGGCAGATACAATGGGAGCTTCGCTTCTTATGCCGAGAAGAATTATTGAAAATGCCTTGGCGAAATATAATCAGTCAAATCCGATAAAGGTTTATGGCGATAATACCATTACTTCAAAGGATAAAGCAGTTATCCGCAGAATGGCAGCTTATATCGGAGTATCTTATACAGCCTTGGTTATCAGATTGAGAGATATGGGACTATTTGAGTATCACAATATCCTTGAGTACATTTCCAATGAGCTAAATCTGGGAGGTGTTTCACAATGAGGTTACAGACTCAGGTAGCACCTGAAATACAAAAGAGATTGCTTCTGTCAAGAGTAGAAGCAGAAAGTCTGAAAGAGCGTGATATTCTCTGTCCGACTTGCGGGTTCAGGATACAAAGAGTTTTTTCAGACGCAACCGGACATTTGAGTGTGAAGTGTCAGAAATGCAAGAATGTCCATATCTTAAATCTCGCTTACTTCCGCAGAATCCGCAGGAACGGATATAGTAGGAATTGCAGGCGATGAATATTACAAGTAAATATCGAAACGATTTCTAATCGAGTAAGCGGAGATAAGCAATTTATTTGCTAAACTACCAAGCACCGTACGAAGCCGGATAAGTGAAGAATAGAAGTATTCTTTGCTGTCCAGATTCGACGGTGCTTTTTTGTTGCTGTTTTATTCGATTATGCTTCGTGCAGTATTAGGTCTTTTCCCTTACTTGGGAAAGGACTGTTATGTTTTATAACGCATGGCAATGCCAGATAGCTGAGTACCCGTAATCTCCGAATTTTGAAACTTATCAATTTTTCAAAATTCAAAGGAGATTACGGAAATGACAAACAAACTTACATTAACAGAACAAGAAGAATTATTTGCAAAGGATTGTAAACTGATAAATCTTAAATACGAATATAACGGTTATACCGGAGATGAGAGATGGGCGATTATTACGGAATTATCGGTAAAAGAGCTTTGGGAGAAGTATCCCCTTGTTATAGAAAGATATTCTCCGTTTGTTCATCTTTCCATTGCACAGGGAGAGGTAATTGATGATGCAAACCGAAATGAGGATAAGTATGCAAAGAGAAGCAGTCGCACACTTGACTGCTATGGATATGACGATGAAATGTCCTCACAGTTCCATAAAGAACTTGCCATTATGTTTGACGACCCGTTTGAAAGAGCAGAGGAAGAAAGGCTTGAACTGGAAAGAGAAGAATCGCGTCAGTGTGAAATCAGGAAAGCAAGAATAGCACTTTCAATGTTGCAGCCACTTCAAAGGGAACGCCTTATGAAGAATGTGTGTTGCGGTCTGAGTTCCAGAGCGATTGCAAAGCAGGAGGGTGTATATTACAGCTCCGTAGATAAGTCTATTGCAGCGGCAAAGAAAAACTTTATCAAATTTTATGAAAATCTCTGATTTTGGGTGTGCATTTCAGACCCCTTTGTCCAAATGAGTGAAGGGGTTATTTCATCCCGGATACGAATGACACTTTAAAAATTTGATTCTTGTGAGGTTATGTATATGAAAGAAAAAATGATTTGTCGTGGGGATTTATTCTACTATGACTTTGGAGATAACAGTGGTTCAGTACAAAGCGGAGAGCGTCCGGTGCTTGTCGTTCAGGCAGACGATTATAACCAGAATGCTCCGACGATTATTGTTGCAGCGGTTACAAGTGTAATCAAGAAAAGATATTTGCCATCGCACATTATTCTTGGCGAGGAGTTTGGATTGAAGAAACCGTCAATGGTTCTTTTGGAACAGATACGGACAGTCAATAGAGAAGATTTGCGTGAATACATAGGTACGGTAGATGATGATAAACTTTTCAGGCAGATAAACGCAACTTTGAAAAAGACTTTTGGACTTTGGGTTTACAAGCCGGAGGGGAAAGAAAATATTCGCTGCTTATGCCCGAAGTGCCTGAATGATTACATTCACAATCCAGACTATATCGTAAGACGACTTGACCCATTTGCAAAGCGAAAAGACAGATGTGATAAGTGTGATGGAGATGGTTGGGATTATGTTGTTACCGACAGATATTCATCAAAGAAAGAAAAGAGGGGGAGCAATGACAGAAAATAAAATCATTATTCCTATCTGGAAGAAGTCCAATCTTACAGTAGAAGAAGCCGCAGCTTATTGTGGTATTGGCTCAAGAAAATTAAGAGAAATGTCCGACTCGGAGTTTTGCCCTTTTGTTCTTTGGAATGGAAGTAAGCGACTGATTAAAAGAAGAAAACTGGACGAATATCTTGATAATGCGTATTCGATATAGCTGATTTGTAAAATGTGCGATGGGTCGGTTCGCATAATAGGCTCATCGCTCATTTTAAATTATCATAAGGGCAGAAAAAAACAAGGAGGTGCTTCCGTAATGGCAGATACAGAAAAGATTATCCGAAAAAAATATGATGTGCCGATATGGCATAAGTCTAATTTGACGATTGATGAAGCAGTTGAATATTCTGGCATAGGCAGAGAAAGACTGAGAAAACTAACAAGCCAAGAAGAATGCCCATTTGTTCTTCATATAGGAAATCGTCGAATGATTAAGAGGAGGATTTTTGATGAATACATTGAAAAACTTACTTTCCTTGAATGATGATGAACGCTTACTTGCCGAAGTAAGAACATATCAGGAAAAACTCATAAGCAATGCTGAAGAACCGATATGGGAAAGAAAGTGGCTGACAATCGAAGAAGCCGCAGCATATTCCGGTATAGGAAGAACGAAGTTGCGTGAGTTGTCTAATCAAGCAGGTTGTCCCTTTGCAATATGGATAGGCAACAAAATCCATATTGTGAGGGAACGACTGGACAAATATATAGATAAGCAGTTTAGAATTTAGGAGGATACAATGGCGACAAAAAGAAAAGATAAATCAAGGGTTGTTCTGAAAACCGGAGAGGTTCAGAGAAAAGACGGTACTTATCAATTTAGCTGGCAGGACAGCCAGATGAAAAGAAGATTTGTTTACGCAAGAACTTTAGATGACCTGAGAGAAAAAGAAAAGCGTATTCAGAAAGATAAATGTGATGGTATTAAGACCGAAGCACGATACACAACCATTGATGAGTTATTTGACCTTTGGGCAAATATGAAAAGAGGGCTGAAGAATAATACCTTTGAAAATTACAAATATATGTACAATACCTTTGTGCGACCAGTGATTGGAAGTAAAAGAATATCAACGCTGAAGAAATCAGATATTAAGAAATACTACAATTATCTTGTTGATGAAAGAAATTTGAAGCCTTCAACGATTGATAATATACATACGGTTCTTCATCAGGTTTTACAGATTGCTGTCGATGATGACTTCATCAGAAATAACCCGTCAGATAATGTGTTGAGAGAATTGAAAAAAGCACATTGTTTTCAGTCGGAAAAGCGTAGAGCGTTGACGAAACCGGAGCAGGAGCTATTTCTGAATTTCCTGAAAACCCACCCTGCATATGAACACTGGTATCCGGTCTTTGCAGTAATGATAGGAACTGGACTTCGTGTGGGGGAAGTAACTGGATTGAGATGGTGTGATATTGATATGGAAAGTGGAATGATTGATGTTAATCATACTCTTGTATATTATGACCACAGAACTGAGGGAAGTAAAAGCGGCTGTTATTTCAATGTAAATACAACGAAGACTCCGGCGAGTATGAGGCAGGTTCCAATGCTCGGTTTTGTGAGAGAAGCATTTGAACAGGAGAAACAGAAGCAGGAAGATTTAGGGCTTCATTGCGAGGTCACGATTGACGGATATACAGATTTTATTTTCATCAATCGTTTTGGTCAGGCACAGCACCAAGCCACACTTAACAAAGCAATCCGAAGAATTATCCGTGATTGCAATGATGAGCAGTTTTTGCACAGTGATGAACCTGATGTGTTACTTCCTCATTTTAGCTGTCACTCGCTTAGACATACATTTACAACAAGAATGTGTGAAGCTGGAGTAAATATAAAGGTCATTCAAGACGCACTCGGACATTCAGACATTTCAACCACACTGAACATCTATGCTGATGTTACAAAGGAAATGAAAGCGGCAGAGTTCAAAGGATTGGATAGCTACTTCATAGTATAATATTGGACTTCACATACGGAGAGAGAACATACAGAGTGTTGTGTGTTCTTTTTTCTTGTTCTGAAGCATGAAAAGATAAGGCTGCGTTACTTTGATGTGGATTGACATTGTAAATAAAAGAAGTTATAATTTGATGCATATTACTATGTGTTTTCCTATTTGATTATCACCCTACATCATCTACATCAAATTTTACATCATTTGCCCGCAAAATGACTCAAAGAAGGGCAAAGATATAGAGGAGGCGATAATTTGGAAATAAGTAATTTATACAGTACGAGTACCAGCTTGGTCGAGTATGAAAGAACCACAAAAAAGGTCCCGACAATGAAGAGCTTGGATAAATAAACCTAGTGTTTATGCGGGGTTGAGGCATTTGAGTACGTCAAAGGACGCATTAAAAGACGCATTTTGACATAGTCATTTACATCAGTATGAAAGAGTACACAATCTGAAAAGAAAAAGATTCAATCAAATATGAACTACTAAGAGGACATTTTCTAAAGAAATTTAGAAGATGTCCTCTTTTTTGCGTTATGGAGAAATTACGTCATTTGTTATGAAGTCAAAGTGAAAGGAGCACAGCAATGAATGAATCAAAGAAGAAAGATAGATATGAGGATGCAAAAAAGTTTGTAAGATATTCAGATGGTGCAAAAATGTACAGTATGGGAATGACAAAATTTCAAGAAGTGGCTAAGGATGCCAAGGCTTGTTATAAAATTGGTCAGCTTGTACTTGTTAATACAGAAATATTGGATAAGTATCTTGAAACTTTTCATATTACAGATTCTGAGTTTTATAAGTAGGTGATGTTATGGTAAATACATTGAGTGGTTCAGTTTGTGCCTATAGAAAAGAAACTGTAAAACCAAGATTTATTCGTATTGATGAGGTAATGGCTTTATTAGATGTAACACAAGATGAGGCAATGGATATAGCGTTGGCTGCTGGAGCAAGATATCAGCTTGCAAAGATTATATTAGTACATAAGGAAAGGTTGATGAAATTTATGAAACATTCTGCAAGAGTTCCTAGTTCAAATAAAATTGTGGAAAAGAAGTTTGTGAGAATCGGAGAGGGTTCAATGACTTACAGCATAGGACATACAATGGCTACCTACTGCAAATATTTTCTTTCGTGTGTATTCGAGGCAGTAACAATGGCACTTGCAATTGTGGTATGTAATGCATTTATCAATGCAGGACTTCCGGCATTTACAGGAAGTTACGCTGACTGGGCACAGACGCTTATTTATTTGTGTGAAATGACATTTACGATAGCAATGACTGTTGGAAGTGTGAAGGGTGCACAGACACTTACAAGCAAGGCATTTGGATTATAGAAGGAGGCAGAAATGGATAATGAAAAGAAACAGGTTACTTATAATTCAAGCATAACCGGAGAAACGCAGGTGACATTTGATATCCAGCAGTATATGAATAACAGGGCAATGTTTATCGGTCTTATGTGTAATGAAGATGGATATGAGGAGCCTTTTGGGGATGTGACTGTGAATTTGTCGGTTGCAGCACCAAATTACTGCGGATATCTGAATGTGAATGACATGCCGGATATTGAAAAGTTTATTACAGACAATGACATTGGAGAGTTTACAGGATTCACGCAAAGGAGCGGTTTCTGTGAATATCCGCTTTATCTGTTCAATGTAGATAAGCTTAGAGAACTGTGTCCGGATGGAATGGATAAGTATGAGGCAAATATCGGAATGACAAGAAAGCCAGAGATAAAGGATTTATCAAGATAGGAGGCAGGGACAATGGTAATCGAAGTAAACAAGGATATTGACCGCTATCAGGAATCGGTTGCAATGGGACTTACTGCAAGGCAGCTTATATTTTCCATTGCAAGCGTAGTGGTTGGTGGCGGTATCGTCCTTCTTCTTTACAAGTATATCGGTCTTACGGGTTCTGCTTATGTGGCAATTCCCTGTGTGGCACCGATTGCACTTGGTGGTTTCTATTCCTTTAATGGGATGAATTTCTACGAGTATATGGGAAAGAAACTGCATTTTATGTTTGGCAACAGGGCGCTTACCTATGTATCAACAGAAGGAGAGCCTGCAATAAAGCAGTTAGAAGCAGAACAGAATGAACAGGTAAAGAAGAAAGGCAGAAAGGCTGAACCGGAGACTGTAACAGCTGATTCGGCTGTAAAGAAGCAGGAGGAGTTTGAAGCGATGAAGAAAAAGACGAGAAATATGCTGCTTGGACTTGTCGCAGTCATTGTGGCGGCAGTAGCAGGCATTGCAGCATATAAGGCAATGCATTAGAAACGAATAGTATCTGACCGCAAGGTCGGGAACACAGCCCGCAGGGTGAAGTTCCCGGCGGGCTTTCATTATAAGAAAGCGAGGTTACTTTGATATTGCTGAGACTTATGGTGGAACAGTGGTAAATATGTCCACCTACACGGATAACTATGTGAATCCGCTGGAGATGGATGTATGGAGCCTTGATCCGAATGATTCCAAGGGAATGGTAAGAGAAAAGGGCGAGTTCATGCTTGGTCTTTGTGAGCAGTGCATCGGTGACAGCTTAAATTCAAGACAGAAGTCAATCATCGACCGCTGTGTGAGAAAACTGTATATCGACATTGCAAGGAGCAAAGAGAAGTATATCCCGGTAATGAGTGATTTTTACGATATTCTCATGGCACAGCCGGAGGACGAGGCAAAAGACATTGCATTGTCTTTGGAACTTTTTGTAAATGGTTCGCTTAACATCTTCAACCACCAGACAAATGTGGATGTGGATAACAGATTTACAGTCTATGGCATCAGGGACTTAGGTACAGAGCTTAGTCCTATCACAATGCTTGTTATGATGGAGTCCATTCAGAACAGGATTGTTGAGAATGGTAAGCGAGGCAAGGCAACATGGCTCTATATTGATGAGTTCCATGTCCTGCTTAATTCGGAGTATTCTGCAAAATATCTGCAGCAGCTCTGGAAGAAGGTAAGAAAGCAGGGAGGTCTTTGTACCGGTATCACGCAGAATGTTGTCGATCTGTTGCAGAATTACACAGCAACCACAATGCTTGCAAACTCTGAGTTTGTGGCACTCTTGAAGCAGGCAAATACAGACAGTTCAAAGATGGCGGAGGTTATCGGGGTATCAGAGGCACAGCTTCGGTTCGTAACTAATACCGCCTCTGGAATGGGACTTATTAAGTGTGGTTCGGTAGTAATTCCCTTTGATAATCAGATCAGCAAGGATACGGATTTGTACAGGCTGTATAATACCAACATTCATGAGAAGATTGCGGAACAGAAGAAAAAAGAAGCAATGCTGCAGTGATAACAGATGAATTTTTATAGAATCTATAGTATAATCAAGAGGTCGGATGAATGTCCGACCTTGATGATAATAAATTAGATATTCCCTATTTTTAAGAAGAAAGCATATAAGATTCGATATGAAAAATAAATAAGGAAGCAGTTCTAAAATGTATCATTTGTACCGGAGAACATGTGGCTGGATTTTAAGATATGCTTATCGTACACTTTGACGAGAATATGTTGATTGGGGATGCAGCGGACCTGGATGCATTTATGGAAATGTATGGTGTGGAAGCAATTTCCAAGGAATATTTGTAATTATTAGGGAAAAGAAAATTTGAATTTTACGCACTATTAACTTTTGGATATAAAGTGCCGATATTACAGATATAGAAACGGATTTCTGTATCAATTTTCAAGGAGGATGATACCATGATTAGAGCAGCTAATTTAACACAGGTAACAGATTATTATAAGAGCAATACTGTTAGTAAGCAAAATAACACAGAGAAAGCAAAAGATGTGCAGCCCAATGCACAGAAAATAAAATCCAGCGAAGATAAGTTATCTTCTAAGGCACAGAAATATCTGGAAACATTGCGTAAGGATAATGCGGATTTCGATTTTATTATTGCTGATAAAGGCGATGATTTCAGAGGATTAGTAGACCAAAGCGATAAGGAATTTACAGTTGTTTTTTCAAGTGCTGAACTTGAAAGAATGGCATCCGATGAGAAATATGCACGGGAAAAATTGTCTACGGTAAAAACTGCAGTTGAGATGTCAGATAAAATCAATGAACAGTTTGGGTTTGAACGTGCTTGGGGAACGACAGACAATAGTGGAACTGTATTAAATAAGTTAACTATGTCCTTTGATGATGATGGAAAGATGACACTTTTTGCTGATTTGGAGAAGATTACAGAAAAGCAGAAAGAACGGCTTGAAGAATTAAAGGAAAAACGTGCAGAGGAGAAAAAGCAGGAAAAGAAGGATGTAACTGTTAAGCGGACTACAATTCAGGCAAATTCAAAAGAAGAATTACTTGAAAAGATTTCTGAACTGGATTGGAGTAAGATAACAGAAGAAAAGGCAACACAGGGTATGAAGTTTGATATCACTATTTAATCGTAGCATTAACCGGGAATTGGAGGTGTGCTATGATTGCAGGTACAATACGAAACGCTGTGAATCAGATGCAGTTAGTAAATGATTGGGAGCAAAAGAAGGCTACCGGGGATGTTGTAAAGAAGCAAGAGGGTATGACTGTAACAAGTCAGGAAGAAAGCATGATTCAGCATTTCCGAGAGCAACTTGAGCGAGACAAAGAAAGTTCTGCATATAGTCAGATTTATAACAAGATTGCAAGCGGTCAAGAATTAACAGCTTCAGAAGAAGATGCTATTCGTCAGAAAGACCCTAAAGCCTATATGGAATATAAAGCGGCAAGAATGGAACAAGAAGCTTATGAGCGTAGGTTGGAGAGATGTAAGACAAAAGAAGAGGCTCAAAGGCTTCAAGTAAATGAGATGAATGGAAATTTGGCAGAACTAAAAAGTATCGTGAATAATCCAAATATTCCAAAGAGTGAAAAGCTTAAGGAAGCTCAACGTATCATGGGAAATACTTTTAGAGCTGTAGAGTCATTCACAAGATTTGTAAAAAGTACAGAATATAGGGATTTGCCAACAGAAGAGGAAATTGTAGAGACATCTATAGAAAAGGGGCAGGTTGCAGAGGATTCAAACGATACTGAAATGTCTGAACAGTTAACATCAGATACAACTGTTTCAGTAGATGAGGCAGCAAAAATAGTAAATGATTCGAAGCGAGATTTACAATTAAGTGATGTTCACCAAATTGAAAAAGATGTTATAGAGGAAATGAAGGATATCGAAATAAAGCATTTTGGTGAGAAGAAATCATCGGTCAGAATAGACATTACGGTATAGGAATAGTCTGCGTGAAATTTCAGTTTCATGTTGCTTTTAATAATTGAATATTGAATGATTTTACATAGCCGTTAAGGAGTAATTTTTGCTCCCTAGCGGCTTATTTTATTTTTCAAAGTAGGAGGTGAGAAAATTGAAAATTAGAAAGGTTGATGACAAACCGATGGTCATTCACACCAAGGAGAAAGCCAAGATTCATGCCCACGAACCGAAGGGAGCCAAGATTAAGGGGAGTAACATCTATACAGTAGAGAGAGGTCCTAAGACAGCTGGTGCAAAGGTAACTGATACGGATAGAAAGAAGTCCTATCGCAAGAGTACCATTCATCAGTCGGAGCCGAAGAATAAGGGATTATCAAGATTCAAGCAAAACCTTAAGGAATCAAACACTTCCATCAAGACCAAGAACACGAATCTTCACATTGCAGGAAGAACTGGAGCACTTGTAGCCGGGGCAGTAACAGATCAGGTGGAAGGCGGTCAGGAGGTATCGCAGGCAGCATATCTTGCATATGAAGCAAGCCGCCCTGTTACCGGAACTGCTTCTAAGGGGGCTGCACTTTTCAGGAAAAAGGCGGCAGCCGAGGCAAAGAAGCGTATCAAGAAGGTAGAGGCAGGAAAGAAGCTGGCAAAAAAGACAGCAAAGAAAGCTGCCAAAGATACAGCCAAGACTGTAGCTAAAGAGACGGCAAAAGAAACAGCAAAGACTACTGCCAAGGTTGCAACGAAAACTGCTACAAAGGCAGCTGCTACGGCGGCAGGAACAGCGGTTGCACCGGGAGTAGGCACGGCAATCGGCATGGCAGCCGGATATGCGGCAGGTGTGTCCATAGAGGTCAAGGATGAAAAGATGACAAACCGGAGCAGGAAGATAAAGTTCTTTCTGGATAAGATGAAAGCACAGGAGAATCAGACGGATAGTGTGGCAAAGCTGGTAAAGGATCTGATTGTGCGAAAAGCGATTACCTGGGTAAAGGCAGCTGCACCGATTATCGGATTGGTGCTTTTATTACTTGTTCTTGTAGTTGCCATGATTGCGGTTCCGGTTATAGCGGTGATAGCAATCCTTTACAATTCTCCATTTGCTTTATTCCTGCCACCACTTGAATCAGGAGATACCGTGCAGACAGTAACGAGTGCCTATGTGCAGGAGTTTAACCGGGATGTGAACACGAAAGTGAATGAGCATACCGGATATGACCTTGGAGAGCTTGTCTATGTGGATTATGAAGGTATGGAAGAAAATCCAAGCAATTACTATGACATCATGGCAGTCTATATGGTCAAGCATGGTGTCGGAGATACTGCAACAGTCATCAGAAGCAGGAAAGACTCATATGATTGAGAGACTTCCTGTCGGAAAGTACACACTCAGAGAGGAATCTGCACCATATGGATATAAGGTGGCAAGTGATGTAACCTTTGAAGTAAAGGAGACAGCAGAAATCCAGAAGGTATCCATGAAGGACGAGCAGGCAGTCGGAAAGATTGTCATTGAGAAAACTGACAAAGTAACCGGAAAGCCGATCGATGGTGTTGTATTTGAAGTAAGAGATAAGGACGGAAAGGTGCTTGACACACTCACTACTGACAAGAATGGTCATGCAGAGAGCAAGGAGCTTCCTATCTGTACTTACAACGAGGATGGATCATTCAAGGAAGATATCCATTATACAGTAGTTGAGACAAAAGCAGCTGACGGATATATCCTCGATGAGACAGCTCACGATGTAACTCTTCGATACGATGACAATGCACCGGATGTTGTTGTAACAACTCTTAAGCTTATCAATGTACCGACAGAGCCTAAGCTTCCACAGACAGGCGACAATGCAAATCCGCTTCTTTATCTTGGAATTGGTGCACTTGCACTTATTACAGGTGTTGGAGTAGGACTTCGTGGAAGAAAGAAAAAGAATAAACAGTAACAATTAACCTTGCGGGGAATGTAAGCCAGTGACTTATGTTCCCTGCTTTTTTTGATTTGGAGGACAAACAGTGGTAGGAGAAAGAATCAGATATTACAGAAAACGACAAAAAATGACACTCAGGGAACTGGGCGAGAAAAGTGGTTTTGAAAATAGAGGTGATGTAAGAATTGCCCAATACGAAAATGGTTCAAGAGTTCCAAGGACGGGAACGTTGAACAGGATTGCAAAGGCACTTGGCATTCCGCCGGAAGAATTATTCTGTGAGGACTGTAGAAAGTGCATGTTTCTCAAGAATTATTACAGAAAGAAAAGAAAATCTCATACCACTTTTGATATGGGAATCGAAGAAGACAACAGTTACAGAGAACACAAAAATCCCGAGGATAAAGGGATTTTGTATGACAATTTAGATTAAGGAGGAACCGTAATATGATGAATTACGAGATTTTTAAGGAAGTAGTAAAAGAAAAGTTTATGGATTATATGCCTGAGAAGTTCAAAGGAATGGAGCTTGTGGCAGAACCCGTGGAAAAGGTGAATGTGACTCTTGATGGCATCATCTTACGAGAGGAAGGCAGGAATATTTCGCCTACGATTTATATCAATGACATGTATAAGAAGTATCAGGACTGTGGTGATCTTGAGGTGTCACATCATTGACAAATGTACATCGCCATGATATGGTTTGAGAAATATATATATTTTTTGTCGGAAGTGTAGAGTTTTTTGTCGGATACTTTTCTAAAATAAATAAGCTATTACATCTTTATGAAGGTGTTTCAGCATTTGGCACAAGGGGTTATCGCAGAAAGACCTATTTTTTGCAATAACTCAAGTAGAAATGAGGTGAATATCGATGATGCAGCAATTGTATAAATTGACATATGTCAAAAATGGGGGGGGGTAGAAGCCTACTGACCGTGAATGACGCTCAGGAGAGAATGACAAAAGGAGGACTTTATGAATATTATCAAACATAAATATGGCAAACGAACGGTATCTCTGCTGCTTGCGGTAATTTTGGTGCTATGCCCTTTGCCGGTTAGGGCGGCAGATAACAAGCCAACCATCGAAATTGGTGACTACATTCAGATGGGTACTTATGGGGGAGTGCCAATTGTGTGGCGTTGTGTAGCGAAGGATAGCAATGGGCCATTGATGCTTTCGGATAGAGTATTGTGTGATTACATGCCCTATGATGCAAAAACCAACAAAAATGCCGAAACAGGCTCGCACCGGCGCAATAGCTGGAGAGATAATTTTGGTTCTAACCACTGGAGAGACAGCAACATACGTTCTTGGCTCAATTCCAACGCTGAAGCAGGAAAAGTGAAATGGCTTTGCGGAAATCCGCCAACAGAGGATTCTGTCTATCCTAAAACGGCAGCATATGACCAAAAGGAGGGCTTCCTTCGCAGCTTTCGTTCGGATGAGCTGGGAGCGATTCGAACGGTGAAGCAGCGTTCTATCGTTTCCCATCCGGAGTATACGGCAGGTTATATCGACGCAGCCGGTGTTGATCTTCCCTATAACACCACAATTGATACGGTAGCGGATGGGTATGACAGTGCCCATTATGAATATATTTGGGATAGAGTTTTTCTGCTGGATGTTCAGCAGCTCAAAACGGTTAATGATAACCTGAACGGCTACCATATCGCAAAAAACAGAAGCGGTGTAGCATGGAACTATTGGCTGCGTACACCGATTACAACCTGTAACCATGATATGCGATTTGTGACCCCTCAAGGGAATATTTTGCGTGACGCACCCTATAAGGGATATTACGGCGTTCGTCCTGCCTTCTATCTGAATACGGAAAATTACACCGTATCATCCGGCACAGGACAGAGCGCACAGGACCCCTATGTTGTTTCCGCACCGGATGCGCCGGATGACAGCATTGGCATATCCGGCGCTGTGCGAGAGGATGTGAATGGTGACTGGAATGTGAACACGGATGAGTATCTACAGCTGGAGATGAGTACCCTCTACACTGAGGATCCTGCATATGCAAATGTAACCGTACCGGTGTATACAATCCAGAAGCCTCGCAGCGATAAGGAGAACATGGTGATTGTGTACTGCGCCGAGGGCTACACCAAAAGCCAGCAAAAGCAGTTTGTCGAGGATGTAAAAAAGCTGTGGGGGGAGGTATTGCAGATAGAGCCATATCGCAGCATGGCGGATCGCTTTAATGTCTATGCACTCTGCACGGCATCGGTGGATGGCTATGGCGGTACCAGCACATTTTTTGCTGCGACCGCCAAAGGAGGAATTTCTACTAACAAAGGGAACTGGCGCAACCATGTTTTGGAGCGCATCATAGGCCCTGCGTTTATCGAGAAGATTCATGACGCACATATTCCTAATGAAACGCATCCAAACGAAAACACGATGGATCATAATTATAGACAGTATGATTATGTGTATGAAAATATCAACCAATTCGTTGTGTTGGCGAATAGCGGTGAGTATTTCGGTGGCTCTCATGATAATAAACAATATGGTATTCACTATATTGTTGCGTCAGCGAGAAACGCATATTCTGCGTTTACCCAGCGGCATGAACTGGGACACGGTCTGTTCCATCTGGGAGATGAATATAATTATAGCACTGTTCCTGTAGATGAGTGGAATTACACTACATCACTGAATATGACTGCAACAAAAGATCCCACGAAAGTGAAGTGGAAGCAGCTGCTTGGCTTCCGTAATACCTATACCTGCCCGCATCTTGACTACTATCCTTATACCTATAATTCCAGCAGGGATTGTCTGATGCGAGAGACCTTTCAGAATGATTTTTGCGATGTGTGCAAGCTACAGGGCATAAAGGTCATGAGTCAGCTCATTACAAATCCCCCTGCGCTTTATGTGGCTGTTCCTGAGGTGAAAAAGTATATCGGCGGTTACAGAAATCCCACAAAAGATCCTTCTGCCTTTGAGGCAGCGAATTCCTCCGCATATGCGAGCTATCAAAATGACAGGAATAGCCGTCTATTAAGCGGCGGCAGTAAAAACAGCTTTGATTATAGCAGCATGAAGGGGCAGCAGGTTGAGCTGCGCACCATTATACAAAATCTTTCGAATACCCAAGCGAAGACTGTGACCCTGCGCCTGTGGGTGGAACATTCCAACGGCGAAAAAGCGGTCACGACAGATGGGGAGCAGGTTTTCACTACGCAGGAGTTTGACATCCCTGTTTGGAAAGAGAAAAGCAAATTCTGGACAAAGGGTGCGTTGGATTACGAGGGCAGCGACTTTAATTCCGGCCTTGTCAACTGCTCTCTGGTTTACACGATTCCGGAGAATGCCATTCTGCAATCCGGCGATACCATCGGCTTTGAGATTGTAGATCATGCGACAGGCGAGGTATTGGCTGATGATGATACGGAGCAGCAGTGCTATGTCAATGTCACCATCCAATATCAGCTGGAGGATGGCACAGATGTTCCAAACACCATGCCGACTACCTTTACTGTTCCGGTAGGCAAAAAGGTTGATTGGCAGCCGCCGCAGGAACTGCACGGCTACACTTTTGTTAAAGCGGAGGGGATGGAAAATGCTGTCCCGAACAGTGGTATGACGATTCGTTATATTTATAAAAGGTCTGAGGAACGCCCCGAGCCGCCGGTGACAAAAAATTATACGGTGCAATACAATTGGGGCTCTGTATTCCCGACAGGCGCAACGCTGCCGCTAAATAGCAGCTCCTATTCGAGTGTGCAACAGGCGAAGGCGGCTGTGGATAAGAAATATACCTCCACAACACGCATTCAGGCACAAAAGGATGGTAAAAACGGCACATGGGCTTTTTCGGGCTGGGATGCCGGCAACCTAAACGGCACAACCGTGGTATTCCGTGGAAGTTGGAGTTTTACGGCGGATACAGCGCCGATAACGCCTCCGAGCGGTACAGCAAGCTACAAGATTACCGCAACGGCAGGTATCGGTGGAACAATCTCTCCCTGTGGCACGACAACGGTATCTGCCGCAGGTCAGCTTACATATACAATCAAGGCGAACGAAGGATATTATATTGCGGACGTAAAGGTGGATGGTTCGGAAGTGACAGCAACCACAAGCTACACCTTTAGTGATGTGAATACTGATCACACCATAGAAGTTACCTTTAAACAGGAAAGCCAGACACCGGATGTGCCGGATGTGATTGCACCAAGCATAACCACACAGCCTGGAAATGCGACAGTGAAGGTAGGTGAGACTGCGTCCTTTACCATAGCAGCAAGCGGTACAGATCTTACCTATCAGTGGCAGATAGACAGAAATGATGGGAAAGGATGGGTAAACATTGACGGTGCAACGGCAACGAGCTATACCACATCCACAGTCAATATAAGCTGCAACGGATTTAAGTATAAGTGTGTTGTTTCAAACAGCGCAGGAAACGTAGAGAGTAATTCTGCAACATTGACCGTACAGGATGCGGGCGGTTCCGATAATCCTGACACACCGAATAACACCTATCAGATTATTGATGGAGCAAACAGTAGTTGGACGCATGACAGTGATGGTAATATCACCATCCGGGGTAACGGAGACTTCTCCAAGTTTACCGGAGTTAAGGTGGACGGAAATTTGATAGACAAGAGCAACTACACTGCAAAGGAAGGCTCTACCATTATCACACTGAAAGCTTCCTACCTGAATACACTTTCGGCAGGAAACCATACAGTTGAAATCCTTTGGACGGATGGTTCTGCAAGCACCACATTTACCACCAAAGCAAATATCTCTGATAACAGTAATAACAACCAGAATGATAATAACAATAGCAATTCCTCTGATGACAAGCCATCGAGTGGAACTGATAAGAAGGATGTGACTGCACCTAAAACCGGAGACAACACACCGAGTGTATGGCTGTTTATACTATCAATTCTTTCCGGAACGGGATTGATTATTACCGTAAAGAAACGCAGAGAAAATTTGAATTCATAGAAACGATAGTTAAAAAATAAAACGAGAAAATAACCATGGAGAAGGCGGGCATGTATGTCCGTCTTTTCTTCAAAGAAAACACAACAGGGAGTGTACGCTGCGGAAGAGGCGAAAGAAAAGACACAGACGGAATCAAAGCAGAAGGCGTGTATGGGAATGGAAATGGAAATGCCTGACTCTGCAACTTTTATTAGCGGTGATATTTGTTTTTTCTGTGGCGGGGCTTCTTGGATATGGCATCTTCTATCTGTGTCAGAATGAGAGTAGCAGAAACACGCAAAAAGAATTACAAGGCATACGAGGAGAATCAAAAAAATTGCTGCTCCGACTCAATCTTCCACATGGAATACATCTTCCACCAGCATATTAAAGTACTTTGATATCTGCAGCATAAATTCGGCAGATGGGGTACTGTCCCCACGCTCTATCCTGCCGACAGTTTTGGTGCTGTATCCGATAGCAGCGGCAAGGTCGTTCTGGTAAATGCCACGCTGCTCCCGGATTTCTCTGATATTATTGGTAACCGCCATAAAAATCCCTTCTTTCAGTTCTATAGATATTTTCTTATTGTCATTATGCAAAATAATGTGTCCGATAAAAAGGACTTGCAATTTTATCGGCAATGCTTTAATTGTAAAATTTAACGCCAGAAATTGCCTACTTTTACTCTTACAATCGTGCGTTTACTTTTACAAATCTTGTTTTTTATAGGATAATACTCATATGCTGTCTGACCAGAAAGGAGCAGACCTATGAGTAAACATCTCACTTTAACTGACCGGGCAATTATTGAAAAATATCTCGCCCAGGATATGTCTTTCTCTTTTATTGCTAAAAGACTGAACCGCTCAGCAACCACAATCTCTCGCGAGATTAAGAACCACCGTTGCTTTGTTAACGGTTTCCGGTATACATCGAATGACTGCATTAATTATCGTTCTTGCTTACGCAGAAACATATGCGATCAGGAATCAATTTACACTTGTTCCCATCGCTGCAAAACATGTACGGAATTCGACTGTAAAAGCTTATGTTCACAGTACATTTCTGCACATTGTCCTTTGCTGGATAAACCGCCTTATGTTTGCACTCGTTGTCCAAATGAGAAGACATGCAAAAGAAACCATGCCTACTACACTGCTCATCGGGCGCACGCTGAATACGTCAAAGAATTAAGTTCATCAAGGAAAGGCATTCGTACCAGTCCTGAACGGTTATTGGAACTAAATGATTTACTAATGCCGCTGGTTAATAAAGGACAATCCATCAACCACATATTTGCCACTCATTCCGATGAAATCAGGCTTTCCAAAAAGACTATCTACAACTACATCGACCAGAGTGCTTTCCGGGTAAGGAATATTGATCTTCCCAAAAAGGTTCGTTATAAGCAGCGACATTCTCATGAGGTTCTTATGAAGTTCGATTATCAGTATCGAAAAGGACGTACTTACACTGATTTCACTTCCTTCATGGAACAAAATCCGAAACTCCCGATTGTTGAAATGGATACCGTAATCGGTGCCCGAAATAGTGGAAAGGTACTTCTGACTATTCTATTTAGAGACACCAATTTCATGTTGATTTTTCTTTTGCCGGATAAGTCTCATCAAAGTGTACTTCATGTTTTTGATAAGCTCACATCGCTTCTTGGTATTGAACTTTTCCGAAAACTATTTCCTGTAAGGATGCGAAAGCATGTTATAAGATGAATAGACTGGTGCTTGTGAACCTTGATATTCTTAATGAATATCTGGAGACATTTCATATAGAAGACGAGGAATTCTACAAATAAATTGAAAAGAATATGAAAGAGTTTGCATTAATATACTTGACTTTATGTCTGACATAAAGTATACTATGTTCAGATGGAGGTGATATATTGGCAAAGATGGGACGACCAAAAGCTGAAAATCCTGCTGATAAGAGGATTACAATCAGACTGAATGGTGAAGAACATGAATTGCTGCTTGAATACACCAAAAATCATAACATGACTATGACGCAAGTAGTTAAAATGGCAGTGTTAGAGAAACTAATGGCTGACCAGAAGTAATGCAGGCTCTTTTCTTTTTGAGAAAGGAGAAAAGATGGCTTGTAGAAAAGATGGTAAAGGAAGAGTATTACGAAAAGGAGAGCATTATCGTAAAACTGATGGCAGGTATTCATATATTTATACTGATCCATTAGGGAAAAAAAGGACGATATATGCGAAATCTCTTGTAACACTTAGGCAGAAAGAAGACGAACTTGTTCGTGACCAGATGGACGGGTTAAATGTATATGTTGCTGGAAGTGCAGATGTAAATTTTTTGTTTGATAGATATATTTCTACCAAGACGGAGTTGCGAAGCACTACAAAAGCAAATTACTTATATACATGGGATCATTTTATCAGGGATACGTTCGGAAAGAAAAAGATTAAGGATGTGAAGTATTCTGATGTCTTATTTTTCTATACGGATTTGATTACGAACAAGGGATTGCAGGTAAATACTTTGGAGAGTATCAATACTGTATTGCGACCTACATTTGAGCTGGCAGTACGAGATGATATTATAAGAAGAAATCCTGTAAATGGAGCTTATGCCGAGGTGAAAAAAGAAACGGTGGTGCTAGAAAGAGTCGAAGAGCACTGACAGTAGAGCAACAGAGAGAATTTATTGATTATGTTGCAAAGAATCCGTTTTTCTTCCATTGGTATCCGTTTTTTGTATTTCTGCTTGGAACTGGATGCAGAATCGGTGAGGCAATAGGCATCAGATGGGACGATGTTGATATGAAGAAACGAACAATCAATATTAACCATAGTCTTACTTATTACACAAGATCTGACAATTCATTTAAGTGTGAGTTTCGGGTTTCAGAACCTAAAACAGAAGCAGGAATAAGGACAATTCCAATGATGGGACCGGTGTATGAAGTGCTCAAGTCTGAATATCAGCGTCAGCAGGAAGAAGGTTTTTGTGTTGCAGAGGTTGATGGAATGACAAACTTTATATTTACTAATCGGTTTGGAAATCCACATAATCCGCAGGCAGTAAATCGTGCAATCAAGAGAATCGTTGATACTCACAATGCCGAAGAAGAGGTAGAGGCAAAGAAAAAGAAGAGAGAACCTATAATGTTGCCCAGGTTTTCATGTCACATTTTTAGACACACATTTGCTTCGAGGTTTTGTGAGAACGAAACCAATGTAAAAGTTATTCAAGAAGTAATGGGACATGCTGATGTCAGCACAACCATGAACATTTATGCGGAGGCAAATCCAGAGGTTACTAGAGAGGCTTTGGAGAAACTTGCCAAGAACATGGATGTGTTTTAGAAACAACGATATAATATAGAAAAGAGTCCTCTGATTTGAGGGCTAGGCAATTGACCAAAAAAATTTAATATGACTAATATATGACCAAAAAAGACTGCAAATTTGGTTATTTTAGTACAGCTTGCTAAAGAAAATATTGTAATGATTTAAAGAAATGTAAATCATCTTACAGCTCTTTACAGCAGGAGCGAAAAAGCTCCCGACAATGAAGAGTTTAGGCTCGGATAAGCAGGAAAATAAGGTGTCTAAGAGTAATTCAACAGAGAATTGCGACTGTTGAAGAAAAGATTGATTTCTCAAATGTAAAGATTGAACCACTGTTTGAGGAAACAGTTGATTTTGATACATTTTCAAAATCAGATTTTAGAGCAGTTAAGGTTAAGGAATGTGTAGCAGTACCTAAGAGCAAGAAACTTTTACAGTTTACTCTTGATGATGGTACAGGTGTAGATAGAACAATCCTTTCTGGTATTCATGCATATTATGAACCAGGAGAATTAGTTGGAAAGACATTGATTGCTATTACAAACCTTCCACCTAGAGCAATGATGGGAATTGAATCCTGTGGTATGTTACTTTCAGCAGTAAACAATTTGAAAGATTCAGAGGATGAGGAACTTCATCTTCTTATGGTTGATAACCATATTCCAGCAGGAGCAAAATTATATTAGAATAAGAGAACACGCTAAAGAAATAGGACTTCCCGATATAAAAGTGAGGAAGTCCTATTTTCTATATACATTTCTTTGATGTATTTATTATTTTATCTTTCCAATCAATAACATTCTTAATTGATAATTTTTCTTGTGCTTTTATGAATGCTGTAATATATGTGTAGTCGATGTTATCATTTGAATCCACAGGAAGACGTATTTCCATATTTTTTAATACATTTTCATTAAACGAAGATTGTCCCCATGCAAAATTTTGAAATGCTTTTCTCATTACTGTTAGAAGATAGCAAGCAAGCTCTGGATTTAATTCACAGTCACGATAAGACATAACTTTGATTTTATCACCAGTAAAGTAAGGCTTTTCTTGATAAAATATAGTTGCTGTATCTTGCCCAAATGAAATTGTTTTTGCAGGATTAAGATAACATTCATCTTGTGTTATGTATCCTCGAATACCATTGTTTAAACTGCTTCTTACAACGTATGGATATTTGCCACCGAATGTTATTGTGTTAGCATTAAAACGCTTTTTGGGACTTGATATATCAAATAGTCTTTCATTTCCTTCACCAAGTTTATATACTTTATATTTCACCTTATTATTTTGAAAGTGTTTTAGAGCGTTTTTTTCGGATGAATTTAATTCATAACTATCTAGTCCGCATATTGATAAGTAAGCGGAAAGTTCGCGTATACTTATTTCCATATAATCATAATCAATTGTTCCGTCATCTTTAACGGGTAACATTATAGATAATTCTGGAAGTTTATCAGTGGCATTAGTAAGATATCCTTTAAATAGAATCTGGAGCTTATTTATTGCAGTAACGAAAAATAAACGTACTGCTTCACTTTTTTCACCATCTTTAAAGGTTATGATGTTACCGGTATTGATATTACACCGGCGTACATAGATTATGCAAACGAGCAGGCAAAAAAAGAAAATTTGAATGCAAAGTTCATTTGTCAGGACATTCGCACGATCACATTTGATAAGGAATTTGATGTTGTGCTGAATATGGCGGATGGAGCAATAGGATATCTTGAAGACGATGGGGAAAATCATAAGATTTTTTCTGTCATTGCGAAAGCATTAAAAAATGGTGGAAAGCCGAGTTCTGATAATGATATTCAATTGATGGTTTATTCCATACGGGAATAAATCTTCATCAAATCTTTATTTTTCTCTGATAGATTATATTTCAGTAAGAAATGAAATATAGAAGGAAGGATAGTAAAGATGGAAATGATGTTACAGACACAAAATCTATGTAAATATTTTAGAAAACAGAAAGCGGTAAATAATGTTTCACTTAATATCGAAAAGGGACAGATTTATGGACTGCTTGGACCGAATGGCGCTGGTAAATCTACCACATTGAAAATGCTGACCGGTATGATGAAACCAACTGCAGGAAAGATTTACTTTGATGGAAAACTTTTGGATAGGAAAGATTTATCAAAAATAGGAGCGTTAATTGAAAATCCGCCTATTTATGAAAATCTTTCCGCCAGAGAGAATTTGAAGGTAAGACAATTATTGCTTGGTACAGATGAAAACAGAATTGATGAGGTCTTGCAGATTGTATCACTTACAAACACCGGAAAGAAGAAAGCAGGACAGTTTTCTTTGGGGATGAAGCAAAGACTAGGCATTGCAATGGCATTGCTTGGAGAACCGGAACTTTTGATATTGGATGAACCTACGAATGGATTAGATCCAATAGGCATCGAGGAATTACGAGAGCTGATCCGGTCTTTTCCGGAACAGGGAATCACTGTAATTCTCTCCAGTCATATTCTCTCAGAGGTACAGTTACTTGCAGATAAAGTCGGGATTATTTCAGGTGGAATCTTAGGATACGAAGGAGCATTAAAGCAGGGAGATAATCTTGAAGATTTGTTTATGAATGTGGTAAGAAAAAACCAGAAAGCAGGTGAAATCCATGGTTAATATTATAAAAGCAGAACATCAAAAAGCCAAAAGAACCATGCGAAAAAAGTTTATCTGGGGATTTCCTCTTCTTACATTTGTCATGGCATTTATATTTACTCTTGGGATGACAAATGCTTATGCAGAAAGTGTTTGGAACTGGTGGTATACACTTTTGCTGCCGGGGATGATTGCTCTATTTTGTTATCTTTCTGTGGCGCAGGAGAAAAAGATAAAATACTATCATTTAATGACTATTCCCACAGACAGAAGAAAATTGTTGCTGGGGAAAATTATTTATATTGGGTACATGATTTTGTTTTCTAATGTGATTGTGTTTGCAGGAGCAACGCTTGGAGGCTTTCTTCTAACGACACATGTTCCAGTTGGAGGAGCGTTGATTGCAGTATTGTTTCTGACGGTTTCTGAGTTATGGGAGATTCCGGTAGCTTTATTTTTAAGTGAACGATTTGGAATGATTGTAAACCTGTTCGTCTGCCTATTTATTACCGTCAGCGGTGTGGTAATATCACAAACCAGAATCTGGTATGTACTTGTTTCTGCAATCCCTATGCGAATGATGTGCCCGTTGCTTCATGTTTTACCAAATGGACTTGCCGCAGAAGCAGGGAATCCTCTTTTGGATACTGGAGTCATTGTTCCGGGAATGTGTCTCTCAATCATCTGGTTTGTTTTTGTAACGGTTCTGTTTTTGAAATGGTTTGAGAGAAGAGAGGTGAAATAAGATGATTGGAAGATCTCTTAATGCAGACTTGCGAAAGATGAAAGGAACATCTGTGATTCTGGCACACTTACTGATTCCGATTATAACCAGCGTTATATTTTTAATATATTACTTTTTTTCACCATGGAATGAAAATATGAAAGTGATTGCATTTTATCAGGCAATAGGAGCAGGACTTCCGGTACTTATTGGAATTTTTACAGCAAGTGTGATGGAACAAGAACAAAATGCAGGTAATTTTCAAAACCTGTTGTCTTTACCGGATAAACTTACAGCATTTTTATCGAAACTGTTGATGCTACTGGTTTTGTGTCTGTGCTCTATCCTATTGACAGCAATCATATTCGGAATTGGATTTGGAAGAATCGCATCAAGCGATATCGAAATCATGAAAGGATGTATATTTGCAGCATTGCTGCTGTGGGGAAGCAGTGTTCCATTTTATCTGTGGCAGCTGATTCTGGCTTTTCAGTTTGGAAAAGGGGTATCCATTGGAGCAGGGATTATATCAGGACTAATTAGTGCATTGATGCTTACCGGACTTGGAGATTATGTGTGGAAATATGTATTTGTCTGCTGGACGGGTAGAGTACCATATACTTATCTGCAATCTGTATTGGGAGAAACTAGTGTAGGTGAATGGTTGTCATTCATACCAGGTTGCTTAATATTTACAGGGATTAGTATGGTATACTATTTTTGGTGGGTAAACCACTGGGAAGGAAACAGAATATCGGAATAGAATCGAGGGAAACTATGGCAAAAATACTGGCAGTTGATGATGAACCGGCAATTTTGGAAATGATAGAAAGCATTTTGAATAAGGATGGACATCTGGTTACCAAAGTAAGTAATCCACTAAAAATTAATATGGAAGAATTACATCATTATGACCTGATTTTACTGGACATTATGATGCCTGGAATTGATGGCTTCGAATTATGCAAAAGAATCAGGGCACTTGTGGATTGTCCGATTTTGTTTCTTACGGCAAAAACGGAGGAAAACAGTCTGGTAAACGGACTTTCTTTAGGAGCAGATGATTATATTTCAAAGCCATTTGGAGTGATGGAACTTCGGGCAAGGATCAACGCGCATCTACGGAGAGAGCACAGGGAACATTCTGTCCGGATGGTTTTGGGGAGGGTCTGTATTCAAATATCTCAAAAGAAACTATTGGTTGATGATAAGGAACTTCCTCTTACGAAAGCGGAGTACGAAATCTGTGAATTTCTGGCTAAAAACAGAGGACAGGTTTTCTCGAAGGAACAGATATTGGAAGCGGTCTTTGGCTTTGACAATGAGAGTAATGACAGTACTATAATCACGCATATCAAAAATATAAGAGCAAAATTTGCGGATTATGATTATACACCGATAAAAACAGTCTGGGGGATTGGATATAAATGGGAAGAGTAAAGAGAAGCAATGCACTCAGCAGGATTTTTATGAGATATGTACTGGTCATGCTTGGATCATTAGTTGGTTTGGTGATTGTTGCTTATCTGCTGCTGTACCTTTTGATTAGTGTGGGCTGTATTTATCCGGCAAATTATGCAGAGCAAAAGATTAATGAAGCATATGATACGATTCTACGTGCAGATAAAGTGACTGCTGAGATGATTCCCGCACTTTGTGATTATGTAATTTTTTCAGAGAATGGAGAGAAAATAGGTGGAGATCTGTCAGAACAATACGAACAGATAGCATGGAATGTTGCAAAGTACAGAAACGCATCCGGGAAATATTTTTATAAAGTAATTGTAAGGGAAAATGAATATGTTGTATTGCAATATCGCCTGACACCTCAATATCATTCAGCTTTTTTGAGGGAGCATTTTATAGGACCACAGAATGTGATGATTATTATGTCTGTGATTGGAGCGGTAGCGATTATCATCATTCCGTCCATACGTTTTGGAAAAAGAATCAAAAAGCAGATGCAGCCTGTATTAGACGCAATCGGACAAATAAAGGATCAAAATCTGGAATATGAGACATCCTGTTCCGGTATCAAAGAGTTTGATGACTGTTTATCGGCAATCGATGATATGCGAGATGCATTGCGAGAATCTTTAGAAAAGCAGTGGAAAACAGAGCAGCAAAAGAAACAGCAGATGTCTGCTTTGGCGCATGATATTAAAACACCTCTTACGATTGTACGGGGAAATGCAGAACTACTTTCAGAGACTGAACTGACCACAGAACAGAAGAAAAATATCACTTATGTTTTGAACGGCACAACACAGATACAAAGTTATGTAAAACAGTTGATAGATGTCACAAAATCATGGAATTGCAGTGATGTTACCTATACAACGGTGAGGTTAGAAGATTTTTTCGCAGATATAAAGGAACAGGCACTCGGACTGGTAGAAATCTATCACCAGAAGATAGATTGGAAGGCGGGACAAAGTGATAAAAAGGTAACGATTGCTTATGATCCAATGTTCCGGGCCGTAATGAATATGATTCAGAATGCAGTGGAGCATACAAAAGAAAATGGAATCATTTATATTGACGCAAAGGAGCAGGATGGCCGGCTGACATTCATTGTGGAGGATAGCGGATCAGGATTTACAAAAGAAGCATTATTGCATGGCACAGAGCAGTTTTTTATGGATGACACAAGTAGAAATGGCGAAGCCCATTATGGGATGGGACTATTTTTTGCAAAAACTGTGGCTGAAAAATATGGTGGAGGTATTAAACTTTCAAATTCTGAAAATACAGGTGGGGCGAGGGTAGAAATATTTTTCCTGAGTAGACAGGAAACAAGCTAAATAGACCGCAATTAAGCTATGTAAAAGAAATTTTACATGCTTTTATCTAATATGTAAAAGCCTTTTGATAGACATTACTACTACGTTTGCTGTAATCTCATGGAAGACATCTTCCACCAATAAATTAAAGTATTTAGAAATCCGTAGCATAAACTCGGCAGATGGGGTGCTGTCCCCACGTTCTATCCTGCCGACAGTTTTGGTGCTGAATCCGATAGCAGCGGCAAGGTCATCTTGGTAAATGCCACGCTGTTCTCGGATTTCTCGGATATTATTGGTAACCGCCATAAAAATCCTTTCTTTCAGTTCTATAGAATTTTCTTATTGTCAATTATGCAAAATGATGTGTCCGATAAAAAGGACTTGCAATTTTTTAATATAGGCTTCTCCGTTTAGAGCGAAGATGCCGATTTCTCCATTAGCAACAGATTCCTGTTGTAATACCCATGCAATCTGACCATCGTGGAATTCAGGTTCCATACTGTCACCACTAATACGGACACCGAAAGTAGTATCTTCCGGTAAGATAGATTCATCTATACATACAGTCTCTTTCGGTCTGTCTACAAGGAAGTTACCGGTTCCGGCTGATACAGCATTTTCAAAAATATCAATGCTTCGAAATGGAATTATCTTAGCAGTCTGCTTTTCATACATTCCGGATGCGTGGAGCAGATTAATATAATCCATAGCTTTTTCCCTGCCTTCATCAGTAAGTGATGAAAAAGGATCAGCAGGATTTACTCCAAAATATGCTTCATCGTTTATACTTTTCATAATGAGAAACAGAATAAAGATGTTTACATGGTGGCACTCAGAGATGAGGGTAAGCTGATAGGATATTATGAGAAACATGAATATCGAAATTTAGAAACCATGAAACCATACGATTTGTGGTGATGATATGACGAAGGATGAATGGTATAGATGGAGAGATAATCTTATGTGATTTGTTAAATAAAAGAAAACTATGAAAAATGCTGGTGTTGAAAAATAATAAATTGATGTATTATGATGTTGATAATAAAATATGGAGGTGTATCATGAAAGCACATAAATATTGGTCAATCGGAGCAATAGTTACAATGATTGGAACTTTTTATACAGGATATAAAGGGTTAAAAGCAGCACACAAATACTTTGCATTTGGCTCTCTGATATGCATGATTATGGCAGTCTATTCTGGTCATAAAATGATTTCAGGTAATAAAAGTACAAGAAAACAGGTGGAAAATACAAAAGCGGAGGAATCGTAAATGTTAGAGTTAGGAATAAAAGCACCGGATTTTGAATTGCCGGATCAGAACGGAGAAGTGCATAAATTAAGTGATTATTTAGGTAAAAAAATAATCTTATATTTTTATCCAAAGGATAATACGCCAGGATGTACGAAGCAGGCATGTGGCTTTTCTGAGCGTTATCCACAGTTTACTGAGAAGGGAGCTGTTATTCTCGGAGTAAGCAAGGATTCTGTAGCGTCTCACAAGAGATTTGAAGAAAAATACGGACTGGCATTTACGCTATTAGCAGATCCGGAGCGTAAAGTTATTGAAGCATATGATGTCTGGAAAGAAAAGAAAAATTATGGAAAAGTATCTATGGGTGTAGTAAGAACTACATATCTTATTGATGAGCAGGGAATCATTATAAAGGCAAATGATAAAGTCAAGGCGGCAGATGATCCTGAAAATATGCTTAAGGAATTGGCATAATGAAGATTATTTTATCACCTGCAAAAAAGATGATTGTAGATACCGATAACTTAGCACCGCTTGAATTGCCTGTCTATATTGATAAGACAGCAGAAGTATTAAACTGGATGAAAAGCAAATCAAAAGAAGAACTGAAAGCTATCTGGAAATGTAATGACAAGATTGCAGAGCAGAACTTTAACAGATTGGAAAATATGAATCTTTATAACAGGCTTACTCCGGCTGTTTTAGCATATGAAGGGATTGCATTTCAATATATGGCACCATCTGTGTTTGAAATCCAGCAGTTTGAGTATTTGCAAAATCATTTAAGAATCTTGTCTGCGTTTTATGGCATTTTAAAACCAATGGATGGTGTGACTCCTTATCGTCTTGAAATGCAGGCAAAGGTTGGAATTGGAGATGCAAAAAATCTGTATGAGTATTGGGGAGAATTGTTATACCGCTCAGTAATCGATGACAGTAGGATTATCATTAATCTTGCATCAAAAGAATACTCAAAATGTATAGAAAAGTATCTGACACCACAGGACAGATATATTACGATTGTATTTTGTGAGTTATCCGGAGATAAATTGGTAACAAAAGGTACCTATGCCAAGATGGCTCGTGGTGAAATGGTCAGATTCATAGCGGAAAATAATATTGAAAATCCTGCGGAGATTCAGAAATTTGACAGACTCGGATATTCGTTTAGATCTGATTTATCTTCAGATTCAGAATATGTATTTGAACGTAAAATAAAATAGTTATTCAGGTAAAAGATGCTCAGTTTGGCATCTTTTATAATAATGAGAATTATTACTATTTTTTATTGACAACAGGATGATAGTGGTATATAATCCTTATTAAGAATTAATCCTAATAAGGAGGACTAATGACAAGTAGGAGAAATACCATTCAAAAAGATCTTGTAAGAAATACCGTATACGAAATGAGAAGACACGTTACGGCAAATGAAGTGTATGAATTTATAAAAGAAGCATATCCAACAATTGGAAAAGGAACTGTATATAGAAATCTTGATATATTGGTAGAGCAAGGTGCATTAAGAAAGGTTGAAGTTCCGGATGGACCGAACCGATTTGATTTTACATTGAAAAATCATTACCATGTAAGATGTATAAAGTGCGGTGAAGTTTTTGATGTGGATATGGATCAAATACCGGATTTGCTGGAAAGAATTCATAACACTCATGGAATTGAATTTGTGGATTATGATATTTCATTTAAAGGCATTTGCCAGAAATGCAGGGAGAAGGTAAAGGAGGAACAGCATGGATAGGAAAGCAATGTATAAGTTGAGTTAGGGACTGTTTATATTGATTAAGGAGATGAGATTATTACGAAGATGAAAGTTATTAATTCAAAAAAAGCAGTAATGATAGGCTGTGGCTTTGTTGGTTCTGCATCGGTATTTGCTCTGATGCAGAGTGGCTTGTTTACAGAGATTGTCCTTATCGATGCAGATAAGAACAAGGCAGAAGGAGAAGCGATGGATATCAGTCATGGTATTCCATTTGCGAGTCCGATGAAAATATATGCCGGAGATTATGATGATGTGGCTGATGCTGCAATTGTTGTCATATCTGCCGGAGCGGGACAGAAACCGGGAGAGACAAGGCTTGATCTCGTAAATAAAAATGTAGCAATATTTAAGTCAATCATTCCTGAAATAGCAAAGAGAAATTTTGCGGGTATCATGCTTGTAGTTGCGAATCCGGTAGATATCCTGACTCAGGTAGCTATAAAGTTATCAGGACTTCCAGAAAACAGGGTTATTGGATCGGGTACTGTGTTAGATAGTGCAAGATTAAGATATAAGCTTGGTGAGCATTTATCTGTGGACAGCAGGAGTGTTCATGCATTTATAGTAGGTGAGCATGGAGACAGCGAAGTAGTAGTATGGTCATCAGCCAATGTATCTGGTGTTCCATTAAGTGAAATGTGTGAAATGCGTGGACATTACAAGCACAAGGAAAACACGGCAGAAATAGCTACAGCAGTCAAGAACAGTGCTTATGAGATTATAAACAAAAAGCACGCTACATATTATGGAATTGCAATGTCTGTAAAAAGAATCTGCGAAGTGATTATGAGAGATGAAAAATCAATACTTCCTGTATCACACATGATTCATGGAGTATATGATATTGACGGAGTATCGTTAAGTATGCCAGCTATTGTAGGTGCAGATGGTATTGAGTCTGATATACCTATTAATTTAAGTGGCGAGGAAGCGTTAAAGCTTAAGGAATCTGCAGATTCATTGAAAAAGATTATGGAGACAATTGAATTATAAATTTTACACATGGAAGTATATACAGTGGAAGGCAGTCATGTTCATGTCGTGGTTGGAGAGACAAAACATCCAATGCTTGAAGAGCATTTCATTGAGTGGATTACATTAAATACAAACCAGGGAATATACAGAAAACAGTTAAATCCAGGGCAGGAGCCGGTAGCAGATTTTTGTCTTTGCGATGGTGAACAGGTAGAAGAAGTATATGCATATTGTAACCTGCATGGATTATGGAAATGCTAAAAGCATTTATACATATTAAGATTACAGAACAACACAAATATAACAGTAATATAGGCTGTGTATTAATATATTTACAAGGAGGAACAACGAATGAAATACGTATGTGATGTTTGCGGATGGGAATACGATGAGGAGAAGGGCTATCCAGAAGGTGGTATTGCACCTGGTACAAAGTGGGAGGATATTCCAGAAGATTTTGAATGTCCGTTATGCTCTGTTGGAAAAGACCAGTTCTCAGAAGCATAAATGTATTATGATAGGATTATAACAATGAAAGAAGAACTAAGTATAGATATCATCGGACTTGCAGGAGCCTGTTCTTATGCTTTGGACTGTATAGAAGCAGAGTTGGTAAATATCAAAAACAAACATGGAAAAAGAGTGGCTTATATAAGTATATGCATGGCTGAATATTGGAAAATTGAAGGTGATGAATTACAAGATTTAGCCATGTGTGCTTTACTGCATGATAATGCTTTGACACAATATATTTCGGAAGAACTGAAAAGGGATTCCGTCATTAATTGTAAAAAAGATTTATCCAAGAAAAAAACAAATCTTCATTGTATTTATGGTGAAAAAAATATTACTAAAATTCCATTTAAAACAGATGTGTCAAATGTGATTTTGTATCATCATGAACATGCCGATGGAACTGGTCCTTTTCAAAAAAAGTGGAATGAAATTCCATTGTTTGCAAGGATTATTCATCTTGCAGATACCATTGATATTATAGGAAATAACATGGAATCTGGTAATAACAGTTGGAATTTTATATGTCAATTTCTTTTAAAAAATAAGGACGGATTATTTGATTCAGAATGTGTGAATGCTTTTCTTCATGCATTCACACATTCCGAATCTTTTATGTGTTTAAATGATGGTTCTTTTGAAACGAAGTTATGGGAGATTATCCCAAGACAAAAACAGGTTTTTGATTGGAAAACGTGTAAAAATGTCGCAGATTTTTTTGCAAAGATTGTAGATTATAAATCTTCTTTTACAAGCAGACATTCTATAGGAGTGGCTGAAAAAGCAGCTTTTTTTGCTCAATATATCGGATATGATTCTATTAATGTGCAAAAAATGTATCTGGCTGGTGCACTGCATGATATTGGGAAGATGGCAGTAGGCAATGAAATTTTGGAAAAACCGGATAAGCTTACGGATGATGAATTTTCAAAAATGAAGAATCATGCTGGCTATACATACCTTATATTATCAGAGGTTAATGATTTTGAAGAAATACGAGACTGGGCAGCTTTCCATCATGAAAAATTAAATGGAAAAGGGTATCCTTTTGGAAAAACCGCAGCTGAATTAAATGAGCCGGAACGTATAATGGCATGTATTGATATTTATCAGGCATTAACTGAGGACAGACCATATAAGAAAGGTTTATCGCACGAAAAAACGTGTGAGATGCTTGATGACATGGCGCAGAAAGGTTTTGTTGATTCTGATATTTCCAAGAAAATTAGGGAATGTTTTGGTGGAATCTAACATTAAAAACGAGAAAATATAGAAAATTCATGAGAAATGCATTTGCCTATTATGAATAGTATTGAACAGGTTCATAAAACAAATAAACTGAAAGTAGGATTAATTTATGTATGAAATGAAACCAGAATATTATATCGGTATAGATATGATAGACGAAGAACACAAGCAGTTATTTAAATATGCAGATGAGGCATATGAACTGCTTCATGATGAGTTTACACCGGATAAATATGATAGGATTGATATAATATTAGAAAATCTCCGAAATTATACAGTAAAACACTTTAGTGATGAAGAGCAGTATATGGAATCTATTAATTATAAGAAGATATTTACACAGAAAGTTCAACATCAGGAATTTATACATAAACTTGATGAATTTATGGAACATCACAATGATGAGGTAGAAGATCAAGATGAACAGATTATGGGGATTTTAAAATATCTCACAGAGTGGTTAGTTAATCACATTCTGTATGTCGATGGTCAAATTCCAAAAGGCTGATATAGTAAGAAAGGCTGTTATTTTTTATAAAGTAGCAGCCTTTTTTATTTTGAATATAAAATATGACACATACACTTGACAATATGCATACATGGATGAAATAGGACATTTCTTCCTAAAAACAGTATGTTTATGGTATACTAGCTAATAGTAATGCAGTTTCAATCAACATTACATATTATTATGAGAAATTAATGCAAAGGAGTTATAATCAAATGGATAACAATGAAGTAGTAACAGAAGAAGTGGCAGCAGTTGTTGAAAATAATACAGGTGTTGAAAAATAGATAGTGGCGAAAGAGACGCGACTTTGTTTCCTTAACAGTTTTATCGACAAAGGAAAAAATGAATTATACAATAGACCTTCTTATCACTATGGTGACAGATTAGATTGCAGAAGAAACGGGCAAGGACAGAAAAGAGATATTGGCTGTTTGACGTGTGAGTCATGCTGTGACAAAAAAGATAGCCGCTGTTAGAGGGGAAATGCTAAGTCCGGTAATGCTTATGTTTGTAAGAATTGCAAATAAGACGAAAGGAAGGTTTCTATGACAGTAAAAGAAAAAGCAGAACTGATTGTAAAAGATATAAAGAAAGAACGGGGAACAAATCCGGTTGTCATTTTTAAGCAGATTGCAGAGAAGGAATATGTCAGTATTCATGGACCGGAACACCATATATTAGATGGTGCAAGTTTGCTTGTAGCCTACAAAAACGCAGGTGGAGAGATAGACTTAGAACAAGCGTTGGACGGGCTGATGGCAGAGGGCCTTAGGATGCCGGGGGCAATGTGCGGTTTATGGGGAATATGCGGAGCAATCACATCTATAGGTGCTGCACTAGCAATCATTGACGGAACAGGTCCGCTTTCAACCGATGGAACATGGGGAAATCATATGCAGTTTACCTCGAAAGCAATTGGAGAATTAGGAACCATAAACGGGCCAAGATGCTGCAAGAGAGATGCAATGATAGCATTTAAGAATGGTATTGATTATGTAAATGCTCATTATGGAGTAATATTGCAATACGAACAAATGCAATGCGAATTCACAGATTTTAATGAGCAATGTATAAAGGAGAGGTGTCCATTTTATGAGTAAGATAAAAGTAGCTTTTATTTGTGTCCATAATTCCTGCCGAAGTCAGATTGCTGAGGCTTTTGGAAGACATTTGGCATCAGATGTGTTTCAAAGTTATTCGGCGGGGACAGAAAAAAAACCACAGATTAATCAGGATGCTGTCCGTATTATGAAGGAATTATATAATATAGATATGGAAGCAGAAGGACAGCTCAGTAAGCTGGTTAGTGATATTCCAGAACCGGATATTGCAATATCAATGGGATGTAATGTAGGGTGTCCATTTATAGGCAGACCATTTGATGATAATTGGGGACTTGAAGATCCAACTGGGAAAAGCGATGAGGAATTTAAGATAGTAATTGAACAAATAAAGCATGATATTTTGGAGTTAAAAAGTCGATTGAACTATAATGAGATTTAATAAACTTTTTGTCTGACTGAGAAAATTAATAATAAACTTACACAGCACTTTAGCCAGAACAGGTTAGAGTGCTTTTTTCATACCATAAAAGGAGGCGGTTGAAGCACAACGCATACCGAGCAGTGATTTACATGTAAGGAATATAAGGATGGAGTAGTTATTTCGAAAACGATGTACTAGGAATTGATGAATTCACATGGCTGCCTGAAACGGAATCCGAAATTGACACCCCAATAACTAAATATTATAATATTCTATACGGCTTTAATAGTATTGTATTATATGCGCGATTAAGTGAAATACGTTAATGATAAGGAGAATGCAAATGGGGGGCTTAAAGTGCAAAATGTGCGGAAGTAATCTGGACATAGAGGATTCGATTACTGTCTGTAAATGCGAAAAATGTGGAACGAGCCAGACAGTTCCGGATATAGAGGACGATAAAGAACTTAAGCTGTTTGAGCGTGCCGGGAGACTGCGTTTTAACTGCGATTTTGATAAAGCAGCAGGAATATATAATACAATAACTGACAGTTACCCAGAGGAAGCAGAAGGATACTGGGGATTAATCCTTTGCAAATATGGTATTGAATATGCGGATAATGCGAGTGGGAAAAAGGTACCTGTTTGTCACAGAATCTCTTATGATAGTGTAATGGATGATGAAGATTTTGAACTTGTTATGGAGAATTCAGATTCAGAATCAAGAGCAATATTCAGGGAAGAAGCGAAGATAATAGAGGAAAATCGTAAGAAATATATTCAGATTGCTGAAAGTGAACAGCCATACGATATATATATAAGCTACAGGGCAAAAGATGATAATGGAGATAAGACGGCTGTTAGTGAAATAGCAGGACATTTATATAACAAGCTGACATCAGCCAGATACAGGGTATTTTTATCAGAAGCCGCACTTAAAGGAAAAAAGCAATCAGACTGTGAACCATACATATATTCAGCTCTTAATTCAGCAAATGTTATGCTTGCACTTGGTACATCATATGATGATTATAACAATGTCTGGGTTAAGAATGAATGGAACAGATATCTTGAGATAGCAGAAAAGAATAAGAACAAATGTCTTATTCCATGTTATAAAGATGTTGATGAATATGATATTCCTAAAGAATTTGCAGGTCTGAAGGTGTGCCAGCTTGGAAACGATGATACATTTAATAATATAATGGCTGAGATTGCAAATGTGGTGAAGCAGGAATCAGTTAACCAGCCAGCACCAGAACCAGAAAAGGCTGAACCAGCGGAAGAGATTGAACTTGAAGAAATAGAAATCATCGAACCAGTGGATATCAATAAGCTGCTTGATGAAGGATTTTCTGCAATTTCAGATAAGAACTGGAAAAAAGCCAATAAGCTTTTCTTTCATGTCCTTGATGAAGAACCTGATAATTCAAAGGCATACTGGGGACAGCTTCTTGTGCAGCAGGAATGCACTAATGCAAGAGAAATGGCAGATAATCTGTATCTTCAGGTAATTGGAAATACATCAGATAATACATATGAACTGGAAATCAGAGACAGGCGTCAGGAGATAAAGGACAAGTATCCTGTTGCTAATCTGTTCTCAGAAGAAGAGTATGCGAATCTGTTTGATGTACATTTTAACTATCAGTCAGGTGTTGAGAATACAAAGAGTGCTATTGCAGCTAATAATGAGCATTACATATTAAGTGATAATGAGCTTTTCAAGAGGGCAAAGCAGAATGCCGATGCTGAGGTGGCAGCCGGAATAGAAGAATTTGTTGCTAATGTAAACAGGCATCTTGACGAGATATTAAAGAATGTCACAGAACAGGAACAACAGGAGATAGAGGCAGCCAGACAGCAGGAGACAGCATATTTTTCAAAGCTTGAGGATGCATTTAAGAAGGCAGACGATATGGCAAATGCTAATCTTTCCAACAGTGAAGCAGAATACCAGAAAGACCATGATTCGTGGGAGTATGAGAGAGATAATCTTGAGGAAGCCAGACAGCAGTGGGTTAAGGATGTTGAAGAGAAGCAGAAGGAACATGATGAGTGGCTGGCTGTAAATGGCGCAGCTATTGAAGAATGGAATGCCAAGAAGAAAGAATATAATGACAACAAGCAGAAACTTGAATATGAGTTAAAGAGACTTCAGGAAGATAAAGGATTTATAGAAGGTTTTATGGCTGGGGCAAAAGCAGCCAAGAAGGATAAGGAAATAATGAATGTAAGGATTGAATTATCACGGCTGGCATTGCCTAAAGAACCGATAATGCCTAAAGAACCGGTTATTCCACCGGAACCGGCATTGAGAAGAGAGCCAGAAAAGCCTGATTATGACATAATGATTGGACGAAATGATGTGCTTGATACATTTAGAAGTCTTATGGCGTAGTGAGTATTTATAAGAAAGGGGATAAGTATGAAATATTCAAATGTTGTTGTTGCCGGAGGCGGAGTGCTTGGAAGCCAGATTGCTTTTCAGGCAGCATATTGTGGATTTAATGTAACTATCTGGTTAAGAAGCGAGGGGTCTATTGGAAGAACACAGCCTAAGATTGACCATCTTAAGCAGACTTATATTGAAGCTATTGAGAAGATGGCAGAGGATAAGAATGCGTGGTGTGCAGGACTTGCGGATGAAGATACATTTGACAAGGAAGAGTGTCTTAAGAAGGTTGAAAATGCATACGCTAATCTCAAGCTTGAACTTGATATGGCTAAGGCTGTGGCAGATGCAGACCTTGTGATTGAGTCTATGGCTGAGAACGAAAAGGATAAGATTGCTTTCTATGAAAAGCTTTCACCACTTCTTCCAGAAAAGACTGTGATTGTAACTAATTCATCGACACTTCTTCCATCAATGTTTGCAAAATATACTGGCAGACCAGACAAATATTTGTCATTACATTTTGCTAATTCTATATGGAAGAATAATACTGCAGAAATTATGACACAGGCTCAGACTGATGAGAAGTATTTTAACGAAGTTATGCAGTTTGCTAACGATATACGAATGATTGGACTTCCTGTAAGAAAGGAAAAGAGCGGATATCTGCTTAATTCTATGCTGGTTCCATTCCTTCTTAGCGGACTTGATCTGTATGCTGCAGGAGTGTCTGATCCTGAAAGCATTGATATTGCATGGACAAGAGGAACAGGTGCACCTAAAGGCCCTTTCCAGATATTTGATACAGTAGGGCTTAATACTGCATATAATATTGTTCACCAGTATCAGAGTGTTCCGGGAATATTCTCACCACTTCTTAAGAAGATGATGATGCCATATAATTTCAAGAAGATGGAAGCTATTCTCAAGAAGTATATTGATGAGGGAAAGCTTGGAATGTCTTCAGGTGAAGGCTTTTATAAATACAACTAAGGAATGATAATATGACGACTAGGGAAGAAGCACTTGCATATGGACTTTCTTTTCCTGATACTTATCAGGAAGCGCCTTTTCATGATGAGAACTGGCAGCTTGTAAGAGTTAAAGGATGTAAGAAAGTATTTTTATGGACATATGAGCGCAATGGATATATTAATCTTAATGTGAAGGTTTCACCTGAGTGGCGCGACCTATGGAGAAGTACATATTCATCGGTGATTGCGGGCTGGCATCAGAATAAGGAACATTGGAATACTATTATTCTTGATGGAACTGTTCCTGATGAAGATATCAGACGCATGATTGCGGAAAGTTATGACCTTGTATCTGACAGTCCGACTAAGAGGATATACGAAGCTGTTAAGAAGATTCCTAGAGGACAGGTTGCAACATATGGACAGATTGCAGAGCTTGCAGGCGATAAGAAGATGGCGCGTGCGGTTGGCAATGCACTTCATAAGAACCCGGATCCATTACATATTCCGTGCTACAGAGTAGTTAATTCGAAGGGAGAGCTTGCCGGGGAATTCGCATTTGGAGGAGCCGGAAAGCAGGCAGAGCTTCTTATGGCAGATGGAATTGAGGTTGTTAATGGCAGGGTTGACCTGAAAAAATATGGAATGAAATTCTGAATTACTATAATGATATATGAAATAATGCCGATATATATTAGGCATGGAAGGCGCATTTATTCAATGGATTGAAGCTGTTGGATGAATGCGTTTTTTATTATTTGCCACTTGGACCTTTCTGGAAAGTGGCGCGGCTGCGACTGACTGAGCGGCTGCAGAAAGGAGAATACATGAATATTAACACACAAATGAGGTATGGTGCTTATTCAGAGTACAGTTTCAGAACAACCAAAACTGGCAAAGGTGACACCGGTTTTGAAGAATCTATGAAGCCGGACAATAATATCCAGTACAAATCATTAGGAATTGGCTTCTTAAATGTGGGGGATACCGGCTACGGAATGAGGGCAACCCAGATTATTAATCCGGACAGTGAGGACACGATTGTAAGAGTAAGCATTGCACTGGGTGGAAATGAATTCAGGGATTATGATGTTAATCTTTCCGAGATAGATCCATCCAATGCAAGTGCTGTGGAAATGTTTGCATACTGCCAGTATGCAGATTCAACCAGTGAAGGTTCATACAAATGGGGAAGCTGGAATGCCTTAAAACATTTGTCAGATGATATGGCATATTCATACAATTCACTGGATGAAGCTTTAACTGAAAAGAAAAACTGGAATGCTGCACTGGCTGGCTCAGGTATTGAACTTGAAAATGAGGCAACGGGTAAAAGATATTTTGTAGGAGATCTCATTGAAATGCTCAAACAGCAGTATGAGCTTACAGCAGACGATCTTGAGGAAAAGGACTGGCGGGATATGTCAGACAAAGAATGGGAAAAGCTTTTAAACAGTTTTGACCAGAATATTGATGCAATCAAGGATAAAATCAGAAAGCTTAAGGAAGTTCAGAATGAAGCAGCTTCTAAGGCAGCAGCTAATGCACCGGCAGGACAGAAGGCAAATGCGGCTTCAAGCGCAGCACAGAGTGCAGCAGCCAATGGATTCGCATCTGATGTAAAGACTGAGGATGAAGAATGGATAGAAGAAAACAGTTGGACATATGATATGAAAACAGAGGATCAGACAATTCTTCATAAAGCAGCTATTGCCAATGAAAAAGCACAGGACAGCCTTAGCAAGTCTCAGGAGCTTATGCTTACAGGAGACACAACAGAAGGTGTAAGCAAGACAGAAGGTGCAACAGAAAGTGCATCATGTGATGATGAATCAGGAGAGAAAGTGTGGACAGTTACTGCATATACCGAGCAGGGAATTACATGTAAGGAATTTAAGGACGGAGTAGGCACACTTTTGTGGCAGATTGATTTTAAAAATCCGACAGATTACAACAAGGTTATGGATTACCTCGATAACGAAAAAGAAGAGGATATATTAAAGTATGCCAGGGATAAGGAATTCTGGGAGAAGCTTATCTGGGGGTAAGATAAACTGAAATAAAAGTAAAATGGACTTTCTGCACGGTAAATCCGTGGGAAGGTCCGTTTTATTATTACTTTATCACCAGCACCCTGTCGGTATCATCACCATCAACTTTAGCGAATTTCTTAGCAGTGAATGAATCAGCGGAGCATTTGCCAATGTAACTTTTTACGCCAGTGACAGGACTTATCCACCACATGTCTCGTCCCAGTTACATACAACACCATAGCTTACACCATCATGTCCTCCGTACTTTCATAATGGATATATTATAGCATATTTTGTAAAAATGTTTTATAATAAAAACATTAAGTATTTGAAACGGAGATTGTTATGTGGAAGATAAAACAGATATTTGACGGAGATTATGGGTGTGAAGAACTTGCAGAAGGGCAGACACCCAGGGTTTCTGTTATGCTTGTTGATGAAGCTGGCGCTAAGAAATATATTACAGTAGAAGATAAATGGCTTACTGATAACGGACTTGATGAAGGTTCAGTGTGGCCGGAGGATACAGATGAATAGATTGACAAATGCTGCTAAATATGCAGCTATTATAATGTCGCTGATAGTTACTGTGACGATGGTGTCAGGCTGTAAAAAGAATAATACTGATGTTTCATCGGAATTGAATAAATCGGACATTGAAGAAACAAGTCAGGATATGACTGGAAGCGGAATCGAGGATTCAGATGCAGGCAGTCAGTCTGCTGAGGAGACAGCAGAAACAGAAAGCACAGAGCAGACAGGAAGCGATTTTGAAGGGAATACAGAACAGATTGAAACAGATGCAGGGCAGGAGGAGACGCAGAATCCATATATAAGACAGAAAGAACCATATACCGGAGTCCCTGTATATGAGAATCTGGAACACATTTATATGAATACAACATGGGAATATGCGGACCATTCTGCTATAAGTGATGGATATGCTGTTCTTTATAAAGCGTCAGGTCAGAGAAAGAACATTGTTGTCGGAGTTAATGCCGGGCATGGAACGGCAGGAGGTTCGGCGGTCAGAACATTGTGCCATCCGGATGGTTCTCTTAAGAGTACAGGAGGCAGTACGGCGGCTGGCGCTGCGACAGCAACGGCGGTGTCAGGCGGAATGACATTTTATGATGGGACACCAGAGAGCGAAGTAACACTTAAGATGGCAGAGATTTTAAGAGATAAACTTCTGTTAGAAGGATATGATGTGCTGATGATAAGGGATTCATCAGATGTACAGCTTGATAATGTGGCAAGAACTGTAATATGTAACAATGTTGCAGACTGTCATATATCATTGCACTGGGATGGTGATGGACTTTCATACGATAAGGGATGCTTTTATATAGCAGTTCCCGATGCAATTAAGAATATGAGTCCTGTGGCAGACCACTGGCAGCAGCATGATTCACTTGGGGCATCACTTGTTGACGGACTTCGTGGACAAGGTGCAAAGATTCATGGTTCTGGAAGCATGGCGATAGATCTGACACAGACATCATACAGTACAGTTCCGTCAGTTGATATGGAACTTGGGAATGCAAGCTCAGACCATAGTGATGAAACATTAGAAATGCTTGCCAATGGACTTGTGAATGGCGTTGGTGCATTTTTTGGATATTAATAACTGGTATTCACATTTGAATTGATAGAAGTTACTTCAGGGGAAGGATGTCTTGAACTTATGGAGAATAATTACAATGATACACATTACAGCATGCTTTTTGAGAAAGCTGATAAAGCATTGTATTCAGCCAAGGAAGCAGGAAAGGGAAGACACCATTATCTGCTGAGGCAGTGACAAGACGCGCAAGGGCATTGGGTGCAGCAATTTAATTAAGAATTTAATTCGCAATATTTTAAGGAGAACAATAATGGATAAGAAAACACAGATTATAGCAGTAGCAGGAAAAGGCGGAGTTGGTAAGACTTCTTTAGCGGGAGTTATTGTAAAGCTTCTTGTTGAGGCACACCCAGATAAGAAGATACTTGCGATTGACGCTGACCCGGCGGTCGGACTTTCTACAGTGCTTAATGTTGAGGTTGATAAGACTATAGATGATATAAGAAAAGAAGTAATCAAGAATGTTGAAGGCGGAGATACCAAGACTGCTGTGGAGTTACTTGGAGAAGCCAAATACGAGATAATGGATGCAGTTGTTGAACAGGATGGATATGCATTTATCGCAATAGGAAGACCTGAGACAGCAGGCTGTTACTGCAAGATTAATTCATATCTTAAAGAAGTTATCACAATGCTTTCAGATAAGTTTGATTATGTTGTAATTGATGGAGAAGCAGGAATAGAGCAGATTAACAGAAGAGTTATGGAGAAGGTTACACATCTGCTGCTTGTTACTGACGCGAGCAAGAAGGGATGCCAGGTTGTGCAGACAATCAAGAAAGTTGCAGATGAGCTTGTAATGTATGACAGAATCGGAGTTATTGCTAACAGAATACCGGATATGGAGGTTGCGAAGCTTATGGATATCGGCGGCCTTGAACTGCTTTCAGTAATACAGAGCGATTCCAAGCTTGCACAGGCAGATGTTCTTGGCGAAAATGTATTCAATCTCCCTGATGATGCGATTATTGTTGAGGGTGCAAAGAAAGCCCTTGTTAATATGGGAATATTGTAAGAGGAGGCAAATGTGAAGGATTTAGCTAATCTGTATTATTTTGAGAAGCTTTTGGAGGACGTGAATAACGACCTTGTAAGGCAGGCACAGGCTAAAGGTGATATTGCAATCGGTGCAGTCTGTTTTCAGATACCGGAGCCGCTTATTAATCTGCCTGGCAGCTTTTCGGTAAGGCTGCGTGCACCCCGTACAGGTTCTATAGAGATGGGTACATATTACATGAGCAGTATGCTATGTGAGGGATGTCGTGCGATATTAGAGAGAGCAATTGAGGGTGGATTTAACTTTCTTGACTGTATAATTGCGCCGGATGCATGTGCGCAGATGAACAGGTGCGTAGAGAATATTGAGAGACAGCACCTTATAGAGAAGGAAAAATTCTTTGTGGAATATTCAGATGTTCCGATGAAGAATGATGAGACGGCGTTAAGACATTTTGTTAAGCAGATGAGACTTCATGTGCTTGAACCGCTTAATAATACATATGGAATAGACATATCAGATGATGCACTTAGAAAGTCAGTAGAATTGCAGAATAAGATAAGCCGGCTTATAAGAAGCATCGGTGATTACAGAAAAGAAGATAATCCAAGAATTACTGGGTATGAATTCGCGGTTCTGTGTCTTGCAACCTACTGCTGCCCGAAAGAGGCACTTATAGAAAAGCTCGAAGAAACACTTGAGGAGCTTAAGACGCGTGAACCTGATAAAAAATGTAATTACAGGGCAAGGGTAGTAATGGTTGGTTCAGAGATTGATAACCCTGAGCTTATAAAGCTTGCGGAGGAAGCAGGCGCACTGGTTGTGGCTGACAGATTCTGTTTTGGTTCACTTCCGGGAAGAGATGAGATTATTCTTAACGATACAGAGGATGTTCTTACACAGATATGCAGACAGTATATGAAGTGGGGACAGTGTCCAAGATTCATGAATACAGAAAAGATTATCGAGAGACAGGAGTATGTTGACGCAATAGCTAAAGAGTATAAGGCGGATGGCCTTATATATCAGCAGATTAAATTCTGTGATTACTGGGGCTATGAGAGGGCTTCGGCATTCCATGTCATGAAAGAAAAATACGGCTATCCTGTTCTTTCAATTGACAGACCTTATGCTGTCGGAACTTCGGGACAGTTAAGAACAAGAATACAGGCATTTGTTGAGAGCCTTGAGATTAAGCGTATCAATGCAGGAAGGAAATTATAAATATGTCTAAGAATATAGGAAGCGAGCCGCTCGGCAGATTCTATACAGGCAAAAAGCCGAAGAGAAGAAGAGAATGGCGAGGATTGAAGGATACATGGTACGACTATGTAAGGTGGCTTGGATACTGGAAGACTTTAATTACATTTATAATAAAACCTAATAATATGAAGGGCTTCTTCAGATACCGCTGGATGATTAATTATCTTGCATTGCCTGATTTCATGGACAGGCATACCGAGGGCATGAGAGGAACTCAGCTTAGAATGGCGCATCAGGCACTGGGACTTATCGTTACTGATATATGTGGGATGCTTGGACAGATATTTAAGGCAGACCCGGCTATCGGCAATGATAAGAAGCTAAACAGCAAGATTGTCCTTTTTGATGAAAATATGATGAGTACCCTGATGGGAGGTTTTCCTAACCTTACATGGTTGTCAGTGGAAGTTCCTGCAGTGTATACAAGCTCGATGATGTCACAGGACGGAGTAAGCTATTATGTTGATGTTACACACCAGTATGGTGTTCCGTCAGATGTCTGTCCTATGCCGGCGGCGGAGCTTGGTGTTGCACTGGCTGATGATTTCCCACTTATAGGCTGCTGTGCCGTGCAGTGTAATACGACATGTGACGGAAGCCTTATGGGTAACGGGATTGAAGCAAGGTCATTTAAGATTCCTACATTTCAGCTTGCTGTGCCTATAAGACACAGGCAGGAAAGTGTACAGGAGTATGCGGCAGAAGAGGTTGTCAATGCAATCCATTTCATAGAGGAACAGACAGGCGAGAAGTTCGACTGGAATGCGTTCTTTAAGAGTATGAAGCGGTTTAATGCAGAGACAGAGGAATTCTTAGAGTGGATGGAGATTTCCAAGACAGATTATCCGCAGGTTATGGGCGTAACGCTCGCACTTTACAGATATGGTGTGTATCAGGCTGCCGGTGGAAGAAATCAGGCATTTCTTGATATGGATAAAAAGCTTACGAAGATGGCGCTTGACGCATATAAGAATAAAGAAATGGCGGCGAAGGAGTACCGCCACAGAGCAATGACATGGGGTGTTCAGGCTGCGTATTACACAGCACTTCCAATCTGGCTTCTTAACTGCTGGGGCGTTGTGACTATTGCGGATATGTTAAGTATGGTGTCTACAGAGATGGTCAATACAGAGGATAAGCATCAGGCAATGTTAGACCTTGCATATCTGTATGAGAATATGATTATGCGAAACCGTTCTAACGGCGGTTATGAGACAGGCGTAGAGGCACTCTGGCGCTTCTGCGAAATGTTTAATATTGATATAGTAATCATGTATGTTCATATGGGTTGCAAATCAATGTCAGGATATCATGGTCTATTTGAGGAAGAAGCGAGAAAACATGGAATACATTTAATATGGGTAACGCACAATCTTATGTGTCCTGAGGATGGAACAAGAAGAGACATGAGAACGGAGATTAACAGATATATGAGAACTGTTTTCAGGGAAGAGCCGCTTGACCCGTCACTTGAGGATTTTGACGATTCTAAGAGCTGGTAAGAAGTGTGGATGCTGCATACGTGGCAGGAAAGGATAGCAGAATGAAATATTTCGGTGGTTGTGACGCAGGAAGTACATATACCAAATGCGTAATTATAGATGAGAATGGAAAAATCGCAGCTGCGGTTACTAAGAGAAGCAGGATTAATCCTGTGCTTAGTGCGAAGGATGCACTTGACGAGGCTGTAAGCCAGGTTGACGGTTTAAACAGCGCAGAGGAGCTTACATATCTGATTGGTACGGGTTACGGAAGAAACAAAGTACCGTTTGCAGATGAGAATATATCAGAGATAAGCTGTCATGCTATGGGAGTTCATGTGACTGCCCCATCGGTTAAGGCGATTATTGATATCGGCGGTCAGGATGTTAAGGGAATTGCGATTGACACTGATGGAACTGTGCTTAATTTTGCGATGAATGACAAATGTGCAGCAGGAACGGGAAGATTTTTTGAATCTATGGCAAGAGCATTTGAGATGTCTTTAGATGAATTTTCTAATCTGTCACTTACGGCGAAGAACGTGATTCCAATAACAGCACAGTGCGCGGTATTTGCAGAGAGTGAGGTTATCTCGTTAGTAGGTGAGGGTAAGCCTATGGAGGAGATAGCGGCAGGAATACAGTTATCGGTTGCTAAGAGATGCTTTGTCATGGCTAAGAAAGCAGGTGCGGCTGACAGCGTTACACTTACAGGTGGATGTGCCAAGAATGAAGGCTTGAAGAAAGCAATAGAGAAGGTTCTTAAGATAAATGTAGTGGATCTGCCGACAGACCCACAGCTTATGGGAGCATTAGGTGCTGCAGAATATGCAAGACAGAAGGGAAGTAATGTATGATAGTATTAAAAGTGCTGGCAATTATAGCAATCGTGCTTGTTGTGCTTTTTTTTCTCACTCTTGTTATATATTTCTTTAATCTTGATATGAAGTTTGCGGCATCTTTAATCAAGCCGCTTACAGCATATTATAACTGGTCAAAGAACAGGCGCGAGGCGAAGAAGCATAAGCAGGAAGAGCAGAAAGAGTGACAACAGAGGCAGTATCAGAAAGAATGACAGGAAGGGCAGAAACAGCCGATGGATTTATATGATGGTGAGATAAAGAAGCTGACATCAATGCTTGAAAATCATGGAGCAAAGAGACTTCCATTACAGAGAGTGTGGGAGATGACTGATAAAGAGAATCTTATCCTTAAAAGTGAGATGGTTTATGAGCTTGGCGGTGGGAGCAATGCAGCGGTAAGTGCCATTGCATTTACACAGGATGAGGAACTTGTGCCGGAAGATGCTGTGTATCTTGTGGGTGATGACCTGTGTGATATTAAGAATGATATTTCATATGCAAGAATTACTGTAATCAGGCTGGATGGTGAATATATTAAGAATCATGATGATAATGCACTGTATGCTTCAATGAGGGCAACTGATTATGTAAGATACCATGCATTTCCTAAAGGATATATGATGAGAATATCAGCAGTCAGGGAAAGAGAACCTGTGAGAGTGAGTAAGGAAGCAGTTTCGCATGGGATTAATTTTGCAGCGGTAGGACAGGGGCTTATCAATGCCTACAGGAAGCGTCCTGAGGTTGAGGCTGTAAGCATATATTTTGTCACGGAGCAGGATATTGATTACATATTTTTAAAAAGTGAAGCACACAGATGTGAACAGATAACTGACTCCTTAAACAACATATTTAACGGTCTTACAATGGATTGTTCAACTTGCTCAAGCAGGGAATTGTGTGATGAAATAGACGGACTCAGACAATTACATATGAGTATTTTGTGAAAATACCTTGAAAAAAATTAAAATTAGGAATAATATGTTAATTGAATGAAATAGGGAACAATTAAATACATTGTACAAATGATGCATATGGAAAGGCAGGTAGTTATAAGATGTTTAAGAAAATGAATAACATGAAGATAAAGGAACGTTTGAGCTATGTATTCAGACTGATAATTATATCATTTTTTGCAGTTGCAGTTGTTATAAGTGCGATGATGATATATATGTCTATGGATTACCGCAGGGTGCTGAAGCGTTATGCGTTCCCTCAGGGAGATATTGCTACAGCTATGTCTGAGGCGGCAGAGATAAGAGGAGCTTCAAGAGGAGTTGTAGGATATGATTCAGTAAGTCTTATCAGTTCAATGAAACAGCAGCATGATGAGCATGTTGAAGCATTTGAAGCCAAGCTTGAACAGATAAGACCTATAATGTCTAGTAAGGCTGGCAAGGAATGTATGGACAAGATTGATAAGGCATGGGCTGAATATAAGGAGATTGATGAGCAGGTTATAAAGCTTGGAGCCACAACAGATTCTAATCAGTCAATGAAGGCGCAGATGATGATGCAGAAGAATTAAAGCTTGAAATATTTCTTATAATAGCAATTGTTGCTGCAATTGGAATTATAGCTGCGGTAGTTGTTGTTGCTTCTAAAGCAGCACATGCGATTGCAAAGAGTATAGAAGAACCATTGGATGGAATGATGGCCAGATTCGAGACTTTTGCACAGGGAGATCTGGATTCACCATTCCCAGAAGTTGAGACTAATGATGAGATATCTGATCTTATAGACAGTGCACATGCTATGGCAGAAAGATTACATAATATTATCAGTGATGCCGGAAACCTTATGGGAGAGATGGCAGATGGTAATTTCGCTATCTCAACAAAACATGAAGATCAGTATACAGGCGCATTCAATGCATTGTTACTTGGAATACGTAACATGAACCGTCAGATGAATTCAACATTAAAGGGCGTTGAAGATGCTTCTAAACAGGTGGCAGAAGGTTCAGCTAATCTTTCAGATGCTGCACAGTCGCTTGCAGAAGGTGCAACAGATCAGGCTGCAACAGTCGAAGAGATGCAGGCAACCATTAATGATCTTAATGAAGGTATACAGAAGACAGCAGAACAGCTTGAAAGTTCATATAAAGAAGCAGAGAGATATGCTGATACAGCAGAAAACAGCAGAGAAAGCATGGAAGCTCTTATGGGGGCAATGGCTCGTATCAGTGAGGCTTCTGAGAAGATTGGCAATATCATTTCAGAGATTGAAAGTATTGCAAGCCAGACTAACCTTCTTTCACTTAATGCTTCCATTGAGGCTGCAAGAGCAGGTGATGCAGGCAGAGGATTTGCAGTAGTTGCTGACCAGATTCGTACACTTGCAGAGCAGAGTGCTAAGTCAGCGGTAGATTCAAGAAATCTTATAGAAGCTTCTATCTACGAGGTTGGTGAAGGAAATAAGATTGCTACTAAGGCATCTGATTCACTTAAGGAAGTTGTTGATGGCGTTCAGTCTATCGCAGAGAGTGCCAAGAAGATGAGAGATGTATCTACAAGTCAGGCTGCAGGTATGGAGCAGGCGGATGTTGCAATTGCAAGAATTGCAGAAGTTGTACAGGCTAATTCAGCAACATCACAGGAGACATCGGCTACAAGTGAAGAGCTTACAGCACAGGCTACAACTCTTAGTGAAATGGTTGCACAGTTTAAGTTAAGAAATGACTGATAATTAAATATATAAAGATTATTTAAGGAGCTGTTATCGTAGTGATATCAGCTCCTTATTATATACTGTATTTGTTATCAGACTTGGATAATTTAATTAAAAGAGTTCGTTTACCATGTCTGCTGTGTATGAAACGCTTGTGGCATGCTCAACCTCAATCATATAAAGCGCATGTGCTGCTAAATGTTCTGCTGCCTGTTCAAGGTCTCTGATACCTGTAGTATCCTTGCAGTAATCAAGAACAGCGTCAAGCCCGTCATCAAGCACCAGGCACTCATCTTCGTGAAGCCCGATTCTTTTAAGAACCTTTGGAAGTGAATATTTAAGGAATATTGTCTTTTTCTCTTCTCTTGTGTAATCAGGAATATCAATTACTGCAAATCTTGAAAGAAGAGGTGCGCTTATCTTATCCTTATCGTTAGCTGTTGCGATAGGATATACGCCTGAAGTTGGGATAAGACACTCCATATAATTATCAGTGAATCCAAGATTATCAAGGAGTGTAAGGAGTACATCCGCAGGGTTGGCATTACCATTGCTTGAAGTTGCCTTATCAAGCTCGTTGATAATGAATACAAGGTTAGATTCACCAGCCATGTTGAATGCTTCCATGATAATACCAGGCTTTGCATTGGAGTATATTCTTGAACTTCCTGTAAGCTGTTCTGCGTCATTGATAGAACTCATATCAAGCGTTGTCCAAGGCATTTTAAGAATCTTGGCAACAAGGTAGGCAATCTGTGATTTACCTGTTCCGGCAGGACCTACAAGAAGGATACCATATGCAGGAAGAGTGTGTGTTCTGTTAATCTGAATAACAGTCTCAATGATTCTCTGCTTAACACTCTCCATACCGAAAAGTTCTTCGTCAAGAATTCTTCTTGCTTCCACAGGGTCAATTGATTCGAAGTAATTGCTCTTCCACTTGATATTAAGCATGATAGAAAGTGCTCTCTGTGCATGTCTTTTCTCTTCAGGAGTTACCTCACTTGAACGGGCAACAACAAGATTGCGTCTTGCCCATAAACGGATATTCTCAGGAAGTGTACTTCCTGCACAGTTAAGAAAATCTGATATGCTTGTAAGGCTTGTAAGCTTCATATCATCAGCAGATTCATCGGGTTCTTCACTATTTTCCTCTGCAATGGCACTGCTCTCTAATAATCTTTCAATCATAAACTGAAGGAAACCGTCTTCGGCAGATAACTTGTTACCATTGCCAAATGCAACCTCCTGAATCTTGTATACATTGTATCCTTCAGATGTGTTAGCACCTGTAAGCTTTACTTTAACTCTGTTCTCGCCAAGCCATTTGATAAGGCTTGTAAATCTTGAATCAATCTTTAAGATATTGCTTGTAAAAGACTCACCATCAATCTGGAAATCGAATGCAGTTTTTTTATAAGGGTTAGTGAATAAACCATAAGATGTCTCATCCCACTGCTTCTCAGAATTATCCAGAACAAGGATTGGGTTCTCTGGGGAAGCTGTAGAATTGTCTGATTTAAAAGTTGTATAAGTACACTCAAAACCGGCAGTGCTGCCAGAATTGGCATTAGCGTCATAAACTAACATATATTCCTCTTTCTGTGCTTTAAACACTTGTAATAATCTATCATATAATAACATATTCTGGGAAGTTGGCAAGGAGAGGATTGAATATATTAAGTTATGTGTTATAATAATTATAGATAAAATATTGGCTATAAATGTATATTTATCAGTAAAATGGCTAATATATTATATAGATGTTTACACGTAAGGAGAGATTAATATATGAATGAATATGTCTGGGAGACATGTGAAGAACTGGATAAAAAAATAGCTGACAGGGTAAGACTAATAAGAAAAAGACGCTCCATTTCGCAGGAGAAGCTTTCTAAGATTAGCAATGTCAGTCTTGGCTCGATAAAAAGATTTGAAACAACAGGACAGATTTCACTGTTATCGTTGACTAAGATAGCTGTAGCACTTAATATTGCTGATGATTTAAGAAACATTTTTACAGAGATTCCTTATAACAGTATTGAGGAGGTAATTAATGAGACAAGATAGAATTATAAATGTTTTTTTTCATGACAGGCTTGTTGGAACTCTTGCTATGACGAACGAAAGAAAAGCTGCATTTGAATATGCAGATGAATGGCTTGAGAATGGATTTTCAATAAGTCCGTTTTCATTGCCTCTTGAAAAGAAAGTATATGTCCCGGTTAAAGATTATTTTAATGGCTTATGGGGAGTATTTGCAGACAGTCTGCCTGATGCATGGGGACAGCTGCTGCTTGACAGGATGTTAAAAGAAAAGGGATATAATATAGACAATGTGAGTATGCTTGACAGGCTTGCAATTGTTGGAGAATCAGGAATGGGAGCATTAACATACAGACCGGAATGGGATATGCCAAAGCAGGAAAAACTCAGCAGTCTTGATGAATTATCTGAGCAATGTCAGAAAATTCTTAATACTGAATATTCGGACAAGCTTGATGAATTATACAGGCTTGGTGGAACAAGCGGTGGAGCAAGACCTAAAATTATGACTAAGATAGATGACGAGGATTGGATTATCAAGTTTCCTGCTCATGTAGATGGAAAGAATGCGGGGCTGATGGAATACCGATATTCACAGTGTGCAAAGCAGTGTGGAATTGATATGGAAGAGACCAGACTTTTTCCATCTGATATATGTGATGGATATTTTGGAACTAAAAGATTTGATCGTAAGAATGATTCGTTTGGAGAACACAGAATCCATATGCTTACAGCAGCAGCGCTTCTTGAACTGGATTTCAGGCAGCCCAATATGGATTATCACCAACTTATGAAATTAACAAAAATATTAACAAGGGACAATAAGCATGATATAGAAAATATGTACCGACGAATGTGTTTTAATGTGTTTGCACATAACAGAGATGACCATTCAAAGAATTTTACATTTATATATGATGAAAATAATGATGGCTGGAGACTAAGCCCGGCATATGACCTGACTTATAGTACGACATATTATGGAGAACATACTACTACAGTAGACGGCAATGGAAGAAATCCAGGGATTAAGGAGCTGGCTGCTGTTGGAACAGCAGCAGGAATAGGAAAAGATATATGCACTGAGATTGCGTACGACATAGAAAAATGTGTTAAAAACGAGCTGGATGGTAATTAAACGTCCAGCTCGTTTTGGCAGGTATATATTAATTAACAGCCCTTATCCCGCCATCAGTAATAAGTGGATATCGAACCAGCTTATCACCGTCAAGGTTCTCCTTATGCATATCAACAGCACATATCTGATGGTTGTCATATGATGTGTAATAATATATGCCTTTAGTTGTATTGCAGCAGCAGGTATATATTGTTATCTCATATTTGTCATTGTCTAGCTGGCAGCAGCCACGCTGCTGGTCTACGCTGCCCAATATATGAAAGAACTGGCTTACACTTGATTTCTCATCGTCACCTGAAACAGAATTCATCTTAGTAAAAGCCACCTTTACAAATCTTGACTGTGATGACAGATCCCCTGGAAGTCCGATAGCACCCATACCACGGCTGTATCTGTTGAATTCAAGCTTGTCCGAGAAATTGCTTTCAGGCTGTCTTGCAGACAGACCCATATAATTGTTAAGATTAAACATCTGTATGTTAAATGGCGGATTATTAGTAAGCACCCCTACAGGGTTATCATATATATGAAGTCCGTCTGACATGGATTCAACAGTTATGCAGCTTTCCTTGTCAGCAATAATCCAGTGAAGATTAGCACATGGAAACATTTCATTAAACTGAGTGTTGGTAAGATTAATAAATTTAAGTCTTTCTTTAGCTTCATCAACTGTCGCACATTGTGATAATATCCACGGAATGAATTCAAATACAGCAACATTTTTAATATTACTCTCTCCGTTAAGGCCTCTTAGGTCCGGTTCGTTGTAAGCCGCATTGCCAACGAAGTTAAGACCGGCCATGCCAAGCCCTTTTTCGTTAAATGCTTCATAATATAAAGGATAATCGTCAGCCACATGAGCCATTCCAATCATCGCATAGTGGTTATTCCTGACGCCCATAAATCTGAAATTAATAGGATAATTTCTAGGTGTGACAGTTACCTCATCACCATAAGAAAATTCATAATCTAGTGTTCTTCCCATATAGAAATCTTTAGTTTTATAAGTAGCTGCTGTACACATAAGCCCTCCTGTATGTCTTGGATTATAGTAATATTCTGGTTATTTATTAAGAAATAATACATTACAGTTCTTTTTTTTACAATACAATTTCATGAAAACACTGTAGTATCCATATCATAAACTTAATAAATCAAAGACAAAGGCGTCGTACATCTGGTGTGCGGCGCCTTTATTGTTTATTTTGTTAATAATTAATCATGCAAAAAAGGAAGGGAGCTGGTTTTATGAAGAAAAAGTTAGGATTAGGAAGTGGCGTGGCAATATGCGTAGGACTTATTGTTGCCACAAGCTGTCTTGTTTCTTTAGGAACAGGAATGGGTTCGATAGGCCGATGGTTTATCATTCCGCTATTTGCAGTAATGGTGCTGAACTGGTTTATTGGCATATCATTTGCAGAACTGAATGGACTTATGCCAAGAGTTCAGGGAGGTACAGGACAGTATCTTCTGGCTGGTATAGGACCACTTCCATCATTAATTGGAAATCTGTCAGCATATGTAATTACAGAAATATTAAGCATGACAGCAGAGATTACACTTTGCGGACTTGTTTTAAAAGGTCTGTTTCTGCCACATGTAGATAACAGGATAATATCAATCATAATAATGGCATTGTTTCTCGTGATTAATCTTTTTGGTGTAGATATATTTTCAAAGGTACAGAACATAGTAGTATTCCTGCTTATCGGTTCGATGGTTCTTATTGGATTAATAGGTGTATGTAAATTAGGAATAAGCTCAAATGTTGTTGATTATGCAGCAAATGCACCAACATTTGAACAGATAGGCGGATTTAAGGGGCTTTGCTCATATGCCGCACTTGCATTCTGGCTGTTTATAGGTGTTGAGTTTATTATTCCGGTGGCAAAGGATTTGAAGAATCCAAGAAGAGATGTACTTCTTTCTATGACAATAGGTCTGGTTTTACTGTTTTTTGTACAGAGCATTCTTGGTATAGGAATGACTAACTATGTAAGTCTTGATATTCTTGCCAATGACCCAGCAGGTACTCCTCATATGACATATGCTACGAACCTTTTAGGCAATGCAGGATGTATATGGATGGGAATTATAACCATACTTGCAGCAGCTTCGACAATTAATACAGTATATGCCTCTGTTTCAAGAATTGTACAGGGTATGGGCGAGGAAGGCATGATGCCATCAGTATTTGCTAAGACAAACAAGAGAGGCGCAGCATGGGTCGGACTTGTAGTGTTATTTGTATTCGTTGCAGGAATAATTGCTTCAGGACTTGGAGCAACAGAGGGTGTAAGTTTTCTGTTATTGTCAGGTTCATGCTTCTGGTTATTAACATACTGCCTTGTACATGTAACAGTGCTTATACTCAGAAAGAGAAATCCTGAATATCCAAGAAAGAAGTGGCTTACATTAGGCGGAATACCTCAGATAATAGGTATTCTTGGAAATGTATACATGATATGGAATATATCAACAGGAGAAACCAGAATTAAGATATTTGAGTTGTGTGGAGTTTTATTTGCCGGACTTGTAGTTTATTCAATAATCTGGGTATGTGGAGTTATGAAAGCAAGCCCATTCCAGCCGGTACCGGTTGAAGTGATAAATGATGCTTCTGTCAAGTTCAATGAACTTGTAAAGAAGGAAAATGAAGAAAAGGCACTTGCAGGTGCAGAAGGAGAGGTAAACTAAATGGCAGAGAAGAGAGTAAATTATTCATCAGGAGCTCCATTAGAAGAAAAAGTAGGATACAGCAGAATGGTAAAGGTTGGTGACCATATATATGTTGGTGGAACAACGTCGGTACAGCCGGATGGTACAGTGTATGGGGAAAATGCCTATGAGCAGACCAGATATGTACTTGAGAAGCAGGTAAAGCTTATTGGACAGGCTGGTGCAGGTGTTGGAGATGTTATTAAAGTAGATGTGTTTGCTGTAGATATGAAAATGTGTGCAGATATATCAAGGGCATATTCAGAGATATTTCATGATATCAGACCATTATGTACAGTGGTTGGAACACCTGCACTTAACAGACCGACACAGTTCGTGGAGATAATGATGGAAGCAGTAATAGGCTGTGGATTATAGAGGAGGAATAATTATGTATCCAGAAGTTGATTTTTTATATCTTAATGAACAGGAAATGATAAAGGCTGGCGTAAAGAATATGTCTAAATGCATAGACACAATGGAAGACGTTCTTAAATGTCTTACAAAGGGTGATTTCGTAATGGGAGGTGAAAACCATAATTCTCATGGCTGTATGGTAACATTCCCGAATGAATCTCCTTTTCCGAATATGCCAAAGAATGTAGGAGAAGATAGAAGATTTATGGCAATGCCGGCATATATAGGAGGACCATTTGATATGGCTGGTATGAAATGGTATGGTTCTAATACAGCTAATAAGGAAATAGGTCTGCCAAGGTCAATACTTATGGTTATGCTTAATGACAAGACAACCGGTGCACCGGTGTGTCTGATGAGCGGTAATCTTCTGAGCGCTTACAGGACTGGTGCAATTCCTGGTGTAGGGTTAAGACATCTTGCACCAAAGGGTGCTAAGACGGGAGCAATATATGGTCCTGGTGTAATGGGAAAAACAAGCCTTGATGCATTTATGGCAACATGCCCAGAGCTTGATACACTTAAGGTAAAAGGTAGAGGAAAGAAATCATTAGACAGTTTCCTTGAATATGTCAAAGCTACATATCCACAGCTTACAACTGTAACAGTGGTAGATGATATAGAAACTCTGGTAAGAGACAGTGATGTTATATCATTTGCAGCCACAGCAGGAACAGATCCGTCAAAATATGCATATGTCAAAGGTGAATGGATAAAGCCGGGAGCGCTTATTGTTGCTCCAAGTGCATTTGATATGGAGACAGATTTTCTCAAAGAAAAATGTAAGATGGTAGTTGATAATATAAAGCTTTACGAGGCATGGGCAGAGGAATATCCATATCCTACATTTGGTTCAATTAACATAATAGGTGCAAAGTTTACAGATATGTGCCATGATGGAATTATAAGTAAAAGTGATATTACTGATATGGGAGATATATTGCTTGGCAATGCATCAGGAAGAGACAGTGATGATCAGATAATTGTATATTCTGTTGGAGGAATGCCTGTAGAAGATGTTGCTTGGGGTAAGGTGTGTTATGAAAATGCTGTGAAAATGGGACTCGGAACGAAGCTTAACCTATGGAACAAGCCTGATATGTGTTAAAAGAATATGAAGTACATGTATATACTGTAAATATAAAAAGACCTGTATGGCTGCAAATAGCGCATTCCATGCAGGCTTTTTATTGATTTCTCCTCCTATTCGACATAATTCGACATGCATACGTTGTATTATCTATATAAAACATAAGGGTAAAGTCTTTTTGGAGGATAGAATGAAACGGATAATATGTGTTTTACTGGTAACAGTATTGATTGTAAGTATGCTGTTGTCATGTAGTATACCATTAAGAAACAGTGGAAAAGAAAAACAGAGAATAGTTGTACAGCTTGACCAGGATTACTGGCTTGCAAGTGTAGGAAAAATGTTGAAAGAACATTTTCCGGATGTTGAATTTGATTTTGTCATAAGCAGGGGAGGAGCACAGTATCTTAATGATGCAGCGCTTAATGATGACCTTGCGGATATAATAATAGATGCATCATCGTGGACACAGACGTCTTTGTCTGATGATGATTATGATATTAATCCTAAGGATTATCTGTATGATTTTTCATGGACAGATATTACAAACATGTTTTATAGGGTATATCTTGATGGATTTACCAATGAAGATGGTTCAGTGAACTGGCTTCCTGGTGCAGCAAGCGTGGAGGGGATACTTGCCAATACAGCACTTTTTGAGGAATATGGAATAGAATTGCCTCATGATTATGTAACATTTGTTGAAGCATGTGATAAATTCAGTGAATATGGGATAAGAGGGTTTGCAACAGATTATAAATATGATTATACAGATTCATATATGTTACAGGCATGGTCGATTCCTTTGTTACAAAGTACAGAAGGGCGTACCTGGCGTTATGAAGCAATGGATGGAAATATAGATTACATACCGGATGAGCTGGGTGTGAAGTTGTTCACGAGACTTGGACAGGTTTTGAAAGATACTGATGCACAGGCAGATGACACAAAAAGAGGATATTCAAGTATATTCCAGGATTTTGTGTCCGGGAAGATTGCAATGATACGACAGAGCACTAATATTGCAGAGTATCAGGATGAGGGAATGAATAATCTCATTCTTTTGCCATATTTTGGGGAGACAGATAATGATAACTGGTATTTCAGTACACCCGGATATTCAATAGCTATGAATGGAAAACTTAAAGGAGCAGGGAAAAAAGAAGAGCTGGCACTGGATATAGTAAGATATATGTTTGGCAGTGATGTAATGAATGCAATGGCAGACAGAATACAGTCGGTTGTTGTGTATAATAAAGATGTAAATGTAGATGTGCAGGACATATTTTCTAACCTGATTCCTTATATTGAAAGTAATCATATGTATACATATATAAGGAATGACAGTGTGTGCCGGGCAAGCTGCGCAGCAGTACAGAAAATGCTGGCAGGAGATGTGGATGCAAAGCAGGCGGTGGAAGTGTTTAACAATAACTACAATGCGGTAAAAGAAAAATCACCGGTTATTACCACGTTTGACAGGGAATATCAGTGGCGGGTATCAGATACAGGAAGTGAGGCATTTTCGGTGAGGGTTAATACACTCCGGGAAATATGTAATGTGGATATGCTGATTGCACCTGCTGCCATGAATGCCGGAGACATCTATAAGGGAAGTTATACAGCAGCACAATTACAGGCGCTTCTAATGGGTGGAGGAGTGAAGTTTTATACGAAGGATGCAACAGGTGCTGAGATTAAAGATGTTGTGCGGTGCCTTGTGGAAGGCTGTGGGCGGGATGACGACCCGATATCATGGGATACGCTGCCGGCATCAAGCGGATTTACAATGAAGATATCAAGAGATGATAAGGGCAATATGCATCTTGAGGATATTCTTACAGATGGAAAGTCAGTAGAAGACGAAAAAATATATTCTTTCTGTTATGTTGACGTTTCTGGTCATACTTTGTTGGAACGTGCATATAATTATGATATGTCAAAGCATGGCGGAGTTCATATGTATAAGGCTGAGGCAGACATCAGGGAAGGCGAAAAATATGATGGATATATAGCTCATACAACAAATGTAGAACAACAATGGATAAAGTATTTTTCTGATGGAGGCAGACTGGCTGCACCAGAAGCTTATATACAGAAGAACTGATTATCTTGAGAAAGGAAATGGGGCAATTGAAGAAGAATGAGTATAGAAAATATTTCTTTGCAGCAGTAGGCGTGGCAATAATTGTATTTGCGTGTGTAGGCGTAATAATGCTTAATTATTCCATTACGGTCAAAAGAGAACTGTATGAGACAAGTTTGAAGAATCTTAATGAAGTGTATACACAGGTCAGTGAAAAATTCATGCAGATAACCGGGCAGCAGTGGAACCTGCTTGGAATGACAGGTGATTATATAGATGAGGCTGGTGAAAATATAGACAGCATCAGCAAGTTTCTTACAGAATGGAAGAATGAATGGCATTACACAGAATTTTATTTTATAGATGATGCCTGTAATTACTTGTCATCGTCAGGTAAAAAGGGGTATCTTGAACTCGGAAATACATGGAAAAGTCTTGTGATAGACAGGAAAAATGTTGTAGTCGATGGTTCACTTCCGGGAAGTGATGAGGTAATGTTTTTTGCGATTCCTGTACAGCCGGCATATATTAGTGGTTTTAAATACAGTTCCATAGCGGTTTCATACAATACAGAAGCTATTAATAAAGAACTGGGTGTAAAAGCGTTTTCAAAGGACACAAGCAGTTATGTAATATATGCTAATGGTGATATCGTATTAAAGTCTGAAGGCAGCATGGATATAGGTGGTAATATATTTTATCATCTGAAAAATGCGGATATTTCCGGTAAGTCACTGGATGGTTTTATGAAAAGTGTAAAGAATTCAGATGCAGAAGAAATGGTATTCAGGCTTGATGAAAACCAGTATTGTCTTGTTTATGTTCCAATTGGATTTGATAACTGGGGGCTTATATCAATGGTTCCTATAAGCGTCGCCAATTCAAGCTCTCTTGCGGTTTTGCATAGAACTGTTATAATGGCAGTACAGATAGGTATACTGCTTCTTATGGTTGCATGTGTAGTACTATATACATATTACAAAAGATATGTAAGTGAGAAGGATCATGAGATTGCAAGACGGGATATATTATTTTCGATTATGGCTAAAAATCTGGATGATGTGTATATTATGCTCTCGTGGGGAGACTGGAGAAAACTGTATGTAAGCAGAAATATCGAGAGAGTTCTGGGAATAAGGAGCAGTGAATATGATGGTATCCTTAAAGATTTTGGAGAATTGGAAAAGAGGGGAGAAGTTCCTGAATGGAATGATATTGTGAAGCTGGGAAAAGGAGAATCTGCGGTTAATGAATACTGGATAAAGCCAGCAGATTCAAGTGAATACAGACTTTTTAACCAGGGATGTTATCATATGGATAAAGACGGAGATGATGTTCTTGTAATAATTCTGTCAGACAGAACTTACGAGCAGCAGATAAGAAATCATATGGAAGATGCGCTTCATACAGCAGAGGCAGCAAATCGTGCAAAAAGTCAGTTCCTGTCTAATATGAGTCATGATATAAGAACTCCTATGAATGCAATTGTAGGATTTTCACAGCTTATGTTAAGACATTATAAGAATCCGGATAAAGTCAGAAACTATGCAGAAAAGATAGTTGTTTCAAGCCAGCATCTGCTGAGTCTTATTAATGATGTCCTTGATATGAGTAAAATTGAGTCAGGGAAAACTACTCTTAATCTTTGTGACGTGAATCTTGCTGACATCATAAATGAGACAGACAATATAATCAGACCGCAGGCAAAGAAGAAGAACCAGACATTTGTTGTGAAATCAGATGGTGTTGAATATTGCTGCATTACCGCAGATAAATTAAGACTCAGCCAGATACTTATTAATATATTGTCTAATGCTGTTAAATATACAGAAGAAGGCGGTAACATAACATTTGAAATAAAAGAAATAAAAGTTACCAATCCACAGATTGTAAAATACAAATTCATCATATCTGATAATGGAATAGGAATGAGTGAAGAATATTTAAAAGACATATTTAAACCGTTTACAAGAGAAGAGACAAGCCTTACAGATGCAGTCCAGGGAACAGGACTTGGAATGGCAATAACCAAGAATCTTATTGATCTCATGGGTGGAACTATAAAGGTACTAAGCACACAGGGAGTGGGAACAACTTACGAGGTAACTATGGAATTCAGAATTGCGGATATTAATACGAATAAAGACCTCTGGAACAGATATAACATACCAAAGCATGAGAATGAACCGGATCATGTACTTGTGGGTAAGAATTTTCTAATAGCAGAAGATAATGGTATTAACTTAGATATGCTTAAAGAACTTCTAAAGGAAGAGGGGGCAGCCTGTGATTGTGCAAAAAACGGAATGGCAGCTGTTGATTTGTTCAGACATTCAAAGAAGGGGCAGTATGATCTTATATTTATGGATGTACAGATGCCTGACATGGATGGATATGAGGCTACAAGAGCAATAAGACAAATGAAGCACCCTGATGCAAAGGATATTCCAATAGTAGCTATGACAGCAAATGCTTTTTCTAATGATGTAAAAGCTGCATTTGATTGTGGGATGAATGCTCATCTTGCAAAACCTGTTAATATAGACCGTATAAAAGACATAGTTGCAAATTTTACATAAATTTTACATAACTTACATAATACATTTTACAATGCTCATTTAGAATACACATGATGTGTGAAAAAGTCGTTCAAAAAGGAGCTTATGTAAAATGAATATTTTTGGTGTACTTACGATGGCAGGCGGACTGGCTTTGTTCTTATATGGAATGAATGTCATGGGAGATTCCTTAGCAAAGCTGTCAGGAGGTAAATTAGAACAGATACTTGAAAAGCTGACTTCTAAAAGAATTATGGCAGTATTGCTTGGTATGGCTGTAACAGCAGTTATACAGTCATCATCTGCAACTACGGTAATGGTTGTAGGCTTTGTTAATTCGGGTATTATGCAGCTTTCACAGGCTGTAGGTATTATTATGGGTGCCAATATTGGTACGACAGTGACTTCATGGATGTTATCACTTACAGGTATAAGCGGAGCAGGATGGATTAATCTTTTAAAGCCATCATCATTCTCACCTGTGCTTGCTGTTATTGGTATAATTATGACTATGACCTGCAAGGATAATTCTAAGAAAAAGGATATAGGTAATATTCTTCTTGGATTTGCAATTCTTATGTTCGGTATGGAAACTATGAGTGGCGCAGTTGCACCGCTGGCTGACAATGAGAAGTTTACGGGTATGCTTACACTGTTTTCTAATCCGTTATTCGGACTTCTTGCAGGTACAGTGCTTACAGCAGTTATACAGTCATCATCTGCATCGGTTGGTATACTGCAGGCGTTATGTGTAACAGGTGCGGTTAACTATGCAACAGCAATTCCTATTATTATGGGACAGAATATAGGTACATGTGTAACAGCACTTATATCTTCTGTAGGTGCAAAGAAGAATGCCAAGAGAGCATCAATGATACACCTTTATTTCAACATGATTGGTACAGTTATATTTATGGTTATATTTTACAGCCTGAATATGTTTGTTCATTTTGAATTTTTATCAACACCGGCAAATGCAGCAGGAATAGCAGTGATTCACAGTCTCTTTAATATTGGATGTGTAATTATACTTTTCCCATTTTCTAATCTGCTTGTGAAGCTTGCAACTCTTTCTATTCCGGATGGAAAACATGAGGAAGTTATTCAGACAGGTGTGGCAGCAGATCTTGCAGCACTGGATGAAAGATTCTTAGAGACTCCGGCAGTTGCGATGGAGTTATGCAGGAATACGGCTGTGAAGATGGCACATTTGTCACAGAAAGCGCTAGATAAAGCGCTTGACATTATTAATAATTATTCAGATGCTGCATATGATGAGGTTGTGGCAATGGAAGAAGATGTCGATAAGTATGAGGATAAGCTGGGTTCATATCTTGTAAAGGTTGGTAACTGCGATTTATCAAGACATGATAATCATACATTTTCAATACTTCTTCACTGCATGAGTGATTTTGAAAGAATATCTGACCATGCGATTAATATTGCAAAATCTGCAAAAGAGATGAACAGCAAGGAGTCATCTTTTTCACAGAATGCAAGAAAAGAACTTGAAACATTTGCAAAAGCGGTACATGATATAGTTAGTAACACAGTACAGGTTTTTGAAAATCAGGATATTGAGGCAGCAAAGCATATTGAGCCGTTAGAACAGGTTATTGATGGACTGAACTTAGAGATTAAGCAGCGTCATATCAACAGATTAAGAAAAGGCAGATGTACAATTGAGACAGGACTTATACTCGAAGATATTATGACGAATTTTGAGAGAGTATCAGACCATTGCTCTAATATTGCTGTATGTATGATTGAAGTAAGAGATAATGGTTTTGAAACACATGGATATCTGGAGCATCTTACTAATGAGGATAATCCTCAGTTTGCAAAAGAATGCAGACAGTATTATAAACAGTATCAGCTTCCGGAATTAAAGAAAGCTGACTAGAACAGGAGATGAGAATATGGCTCTTATATACATAGTTGAGGATGATGAAAGCATAAGGGAAATAGAGACAATTGCACTTAAGAACAGTGGACATATGGTAGGTGCATTTGGAAGTTCCAAAGAGTTTTTTAAGAAGCTTGATGAGATTCTTCCGGACCTTGTGTTGCTTGATGTTATGCTTCCTGATGAAAGTGGTTATGACATCATTAAGAAGTTAAGACTGAATTCTGCAACTAAGAGACTGCCGGTTATTATGGTGACGGCAAAGTCTACAGAGCTTGATATGATAAAGGGACTTGAGGATGGTGCTGACGATTATATTAAGAAGCCGTTTTCTGTAATGGAGCTTATTACAAGAGTTAAAGCACTTCTTAGAAGAACAGAAACAGACGAGGCAGGCGTGCTTGATGTAGGAGAGATTGAACTTAATCATGAAAGACATGCGGTTACGGTATCAGGAAAGCAGGTTGAACTTACATTTAAAGAATATGAATTGTTAAGATATCTTATGGCTAACAAGAATATAGTGCTTTCAAGAGATTCTATTGTACTTAAGGTATGGGGAACAGAGTTTGAAGGTGAGTCAAGAACTGTGGATATGCATATTAAGACTTTAAGACAGAAGTTAGGTGATGCAGGCTCGCGTATAAGAACCGTGCGTAATGTAGGATATGTTATTGAGTAGCCTGATATAATTGACAGACAGAACAGGGTGGATATATGAAGCAGAAGATTAATTTAAGGCTTATTGGAATAGCAGTTATAGCGGTTCTTGCTACAGCTATCGGAATAACTTTTATATATTATGGACTGTTTAAGAAACAGGTCCAGGCCGGACTGAGAACTAATGCTGAAGTACTCATGGAAACCGGAGTTTTTGAAAAGTCGTCGCAATATGCTGATGTAAAGCTTCCAATTAATAATCTCAGGGTTACATGGATAGATTCAGATGGGGTGGTGCTTTTTGATAATGATAATGATATTAATGTAATGCCTAATCATAAAGACAGACCTGAGATACAGGATGCATTTCATACCGGACATGGTCAGTGTGTAAGAAATTCTGACACGATGGATATGAATACCTTTTATTATGCTCTAAAACAGAAGGATGGGACTGTTATAAGAGTATCCTGTGATGCAAGCAGTTTATTAAGTGTGTTTGGCAATGTATTTCCGGCTGTAACAGGAATACTTGCAGTAATTATAGTAGTGTGTATCGTTCTTTCACAATTACTTACAAGGACACTTATTGAGCCTATTGAAAGAATGGCTAAGAATATGGATTCCGTACAGGAGAAGCCTGTATATAAAGAAATAGCCCCTTTTGCAGAGAAAATCAGGACACAGCATGAGAATATTCTTGCTGCTGCAAGAAGCAGACAGGATTTTACTGCAAATGTATCACATGAACTAAAGACTCCTCTTACCGCAATATCAGGCTATGCCGAGCTTATTGAGAATGAGATGGTAAACCATGAACAGGGAATACATTTTGCACATGAGATTAAGCGTAATTCAGAAAGATTATTATCATTGATTAATGATATTATAAGGCTTTCAGAATTAGACCACAGCGAAATGCCAAGGCAGTATGAGAATTTTGATTTGTATGAGTTTGTTAAGGATTGTGCAGAGTCTCTGCAGGTTAATGCACAGAAACAGGGAATACGTTTTTCGTATAGAGGTTCAACATGCATGATTCGTGGCAATAAGGATATGATAAGGGAGCTTATTGATAATCTTGTACAGAATGCAATAAGATATAATAAAGAAGGTGGACATGTAGAAGTGTTTGCAGGAATGGTAGATGGCAAGCCAAGGTTAGAAGTGACTGATGATGGAATAGGAATTCCTAAGGACCAGCAGGACAGGGTATTTGAAAGATTTTACAGAGTTGATAAGAGCCGTTCAAAGGAAACTGGTGGAACAGGGCTTGGCCTTGCTATTGTAAAGCATATTGTAGAACTTCATGATGCAAGAATATATTTAGAAAGTGAAGTTGACAGGGGGACACAGATACGCATCGAATTCTAGAATGATTAAGAGTGGAAGTTTTTATGTCTTTCACTCTTTTTTCTTTTTATAACAGAGTGATTGTGTTATATTATATAAAAAGAGAAAAACAGATATAATCTGCGGAAGCAGGGAATATAATATATATTGAGGATTAATAGGAATATGAAGAATATCAGTACTAAAAAATCAGTAGTTTTTATTGCAGCGGTTATTGTTTTGATACTGGCTGGAATTATAATTTCAGTAAGTACAGATAAGAACAGAAAGAAGCAGGAAGCGGACAGTAAAGCCAATGTAAGTGTAACAAGGACAGATCTTAAGAATGAAGCATCATCTCAACAACAGAATATTAAGGAGCAGACAGATGTTGAGATATTGTTTGAGAATAAGGCTGTACCGGTTGGGACAAGCCTGAAGGTCACAGCAATTGTCACACCTGATGATGACGATAAGTCAATTGTATGGACAAGCAGTAATACAGATGTATTTACTGTAGATAAAGACGGAGTAATAACTGTTACAGGGAGTGGTACAGCTACGCTTACGGCTACAGTTGGAAGTGTTTCTGATGCGATTGTAATCGAAGGAATAAGAAATGTAGCTGCAGGTTCAGATAATGGATTCAGTGTGTACACTCATACGGCAGGGAGTATTTCGTCAGGAAGCAACACAGGTTCAGGCAGTGCCAGTGAAGGAGATTCCAGACTAGAGAATCTGCCTGCAGGAGAAAATAAATCAGAGAGTTCTCAAGGAACCGGAAACAGTGGGGATGGTGTACAATCTGGTGGGGTGCAGTCTGGAGGCGTACAGCCTGGCAGTAGTACAACAGAAAACTCATCTTCAGAAGATAATAATGATTCTGGAAGTTCTGGCTCAGGAGAAATTGAAGATACGATTATTAATAATGGATTTGAACAGACAGTTTCTAATGTTTATGTATGTCAGCAGAATGGGACATATTATGGTGAGATTATAACACAGAGTAATGTGACTATTATATATATTAAGAAACGTAACAGTGAATTTGACAGCAGGATTAATAATGTAATCGAGAATCTCATTCCTGGTAATTCACAGATGATATGGAATAATTATCTTTCGGCTTCAACAGACAGAACATTTACAGTTGACGGAAGAATGGTAAGGATTGTAGTTGCTACAGGTGGCGGACACTCTCAAATTGTAATATACAATTAAGTAAAAATATGTTATATTTAAACATATGCAGGTTAAACTTGTTTAATGAGGTGAATAAATTGCTTAATGAGAATAAAATCAAAATGATGACCAAGATGGCAATATATGAGAAGAATGAAGGAAAAAGCATGTTGAAAACTGCCAAGTATTTTAAGGGTGATTACATCGCTTTTGGAGTATTAAAGACAGTGATTGCCACTACATTTGCAGGAGTGATTCTTCTGGCGATGTATTTCTTGTGTAACGCAGAAGGAATGATAAGGGATATCAATAACCTGGATTATATAGGACTTGCCAAGAAGTTTGCATTGTATTATGTGATTATGCTTATCGTATTCTGTGTAATTGCCGGGTTTGTATATTATTTCAGATATGAGAATACCAGAAAAGGTATTAAGAGGTATTTTTCAAGGCTTAATAAGCTGGAAAGATTCTATACAGGGCAGAAGAAGAAATAATTATTTGGAGGCATAGATGGCATTTTTATTGGAATTAAAGGAAAGTTTTAAGAAATTTTACAACAGATATAATACATATGTGGTACCAGCATCAAAGTTTATTATTGCATTGATATGTTTTATTATGATTAATACAAGTATTGGTTACATGGATAAGTTGAAGAATCCGGTGTTTGCACTGTTACTTGCTGTTATATGTGCATTTCTTCCGGGTGGTTTTACACTGATAGTTCTTTCAGCGTTTATTCTTATACAGTTGTATGTAATTGCTCCGGAATTTGCATTACTGGTATTGTGTGTAATGCTTCTGATGTATCTTCTGTATTTCAGATTTGCACCTAAAACAGCTTATATACTTATTATTACTGCTATGTTCTGCTGGATGAAGATACCATTTGTGCTTCCGGTAGCGATTGGTCTGTGTTCGTCAGTTGCGGCAGTTATCCCAGTGAGTTTTGGTGTTATTATGTACTACATAATAAGAACTGCAAGTGATTATGAGGCTGCTATTTCTGATGATTCTTTGTCAGAAAGTATGAAACAGATATCTTATCTTATAGAAAGCCTTTTAAAGAACAGACAGATGCTGGTGCTTATTATAGCAGCTGCAGTTACTATTATTGTTGTATATATTATCCGAAGACAGAAAATCGATCATTCATGGAAAATAGCTATTATTGTGGGAAGTATAACACAGTTCCTTATTCTGGTTGTAGGACAGATAGCTTTGAAATCAGATTTTAATATTGTTCTTATAATTATAGGAACTATACTGGGGGTTGCAGCTGCATATATCTGCAATATTGTTTTCTTTGCACTTGATTATAAGAGAACAGAGTATGTACAGTATGAGGATGATGAATATTATTATTATGTAAAGGCTGTACCAAAGATTAATGTTGCAAATGCTGATGTAAGAATTAAGCATATTAATGCTAAAAAGACTAAGAAGACAGATGATATCAGACAGATGAGAACCGGCGATACAGCTAAAGATAATGGATATGCAGTATCTAACGAAGAAGATGATGATATTTTATTCTATGATGATGATAAGTAATCATCAGAATATATTTTGCTAGTTTTATTTAGAAGATTATAAGAAGAACGGAGGCGATAATACAGTGAATAATTTCATAAGGGATTATCTTGTTAAATTATATATTCCGCGTATAACATGGACCGATATTATTGAGATTGTGATTATTGCTTTTGTTATATATAATGTCATGGTATGGATTAAGAATACCAAGGCATGGGTATTGCTTAAGGGAATTATTATTGTTGTTATATTCGCACTGATTGCGTATATTCTGAATCTTAAGACTATTCTGTGGATTGCAGGAAAGACAATCAGTGTTGGTATTATTGCACTTGTTATTATATTCCAGCCGGAGTTAAGAAGAGCATTAGAGCAGCTTGGACGAAAGAAGATTCTGTTTGGACTTTTCAGGTTTAATGACGGAAGAGAAAAGGGTGAAAGGTTTAGCAGTAAGACTGCAGAAGAGATAGTAAGGGCATGCTTTGATATGGGGGCTGCTTATACAGGAGCACTTATAGTTATTGAACAGGATATGGTTCTTGAAGAATATGAGAAAACAGGAATTACGGTTGATGGCCTGGTTACAAGCCAGCTGCTTATCAATATATTTGAGCATAATACGCCGCTTCACGATGGAGCTGTTATTATAAGGGGAGACAGGGTTGTTGCTGCAACATGTTATCTGCCTCTTTCAGATAATAACAATCTTAATAAGGCTCTTGGCACAAGGCACAGAGCAGGTGTTGGTATCAGTGAAGTGACAGACAGTATGACTATTATAGTATCTGAAGAAACCGGTAAGGTTTCGGTGGCTGTTGGTGGAGAACTTATTCATGATATTGATGCGGATTCTCTTAGAAACAAGCTGGAATATCTTCGCAGGAGAACTATTGATGTGAAGTCGTTCAAGATATGGAGAGGAAGGCTAAAGCATGAAGGAAAAGATGTTTAAGAACCTGAGCCTTAAGATTCTGTCGGCTATATTTGCGGTTGTTTTGTGGACGGTTATAGTTAATGTATATGATCCAACCACGAGTTATACATTCAGTAATGTGTCGGTACAGCTTATTAATACAGAGAGTCTGACTGATAAGAATTACAGTTATGAAATTGTAGAGGGTGGCAAGATATCAGTATATGTAAGTGGACCGAAGAGTATTGTTACTAATATCAAAGCAAGTGATATTGTTGCAACTGCGGATCTTAGCAAGATAAGCGCATTTGCTGATTATGTTGATATTCATGTATCAGTTGTTAAAGATGGACAGGTTCTTAATAATGTTGAAGCTACACCTAAAACATCTGCTGTAAGATTAAGCATAGAAAACAGAGATACTAAGACTGTAAATGTTGTTTCAGAGATTACCGGTTCAGCGGCAGATGGCTATGCAGTGGTAAGAAGAGTGCTTAATCCAACATCTGTTAAGGTTACAGGACCTTCGTCTGTTATCGATAATATAGACCATGCAGGGATATCTTTTGATGTGACAGGAGCGACTGCAGATGTGACGGGAACAGCAGATATTCATTTGTATGATTCTGATAATAATGAAATTAATGATTCTTCTGTTGAACTTACACAGACAAGTGTGGGCTATACTGCACAGGTTGTAAGGACTAAGACTGTAAGTATAGAAGTTAAGACGTCAGGAAAACCGGCAGACGGATACAGAGTTTCAGGAGTGACGCTTAATCGTGATAGTGTTGTTGTATATGGTGATACCAATATGCTTAACAGTCTTGATAAGATTGTTATTCCGGCAAGTAATATTAATGTAGATGGTTTGACTGAAAATAAAGTGTATAAGTTTGGTCTTTCGGATTACATAGATAAATCGCTTACAATTCTTGATAATGCAAGGATTGAGGTTACAGTAAGAATCGAGAGTACAGGTAATAAGACAATAACACTTAATACATCAGATATTAAGGTTAGTGGACTTGAAACCGGAATGAGCTACAGCTTTGAGGATAGAACATTTTCAATAGATGTTGAGGGTTCAGAGACTGCAATTGCTGCATTAGACGCATCTGCCATAACGATGACTGCAGATTTGTCTACATATACTACGTCAGGAATACAAAGCATTACATTGTCGGTTAAACTTCCGGATGGAGTTACATTAAAGAGAGCAGCATCCGTTAATGTGTTGTTTAAGGATAATACCCAGGAAACAGAAACTACTCAGTCGACTCAGGAAACAACATCAGTGACGACTAGAAATTGAGAGGTGATTCATATGGTAAGTGAGAAGATACTAGTTGGGAGTGCATTAGGAATACATCTTCGTCCTGCAGGAGCAATGTGTGATACAGCTGTTAAATTTGATTCACACATTACATTCACATTTAAGAATAAGGTTGTTAATGCAAAGAGTGTTATATCTATTCTTGCATCAGGCGTTGGTTGTGGAGATGAGATAACTCTCATAGCAGAAGGTCCGGACGAAGAAGAAGCATTGAAAGCAGTTTCTGAGAGCTTTAGAAAAGCTTTACAGGACTAATATAAATCAAGAAAAGAGGTAAAGGGTATGGGTTATATGGAAACTTACAAAGCATGGTGTGAGAATGAATATTTTGATGAAGACACACGTGCAGAACTCAAATCAATTGCAGGAGATGAGAAAGAGATTGAGGACAGATTCTATAAGGATCTTGAGTTTGGAACAGGCGGACTTAGAGGTGTCATAGGCAATGGTACTAACAGAATGAATGTATACATTGTAAGAAAGGCAACACAAGGGTTAGCTAATTTTATTATCAAGGAAGGAACACAGGATAAGGGTGTTGCTATTTCTCATGATAATAGAAGAATGTCAAGAGAATTTGCGCAGGAAGCAGCTCTTTGTCTTGCGGCTAATGGCATTAAGGTATACATATTCCCTTCATTAAGACCAACACCAGAACTTTCATTTGCAGTAAGAGAACTTCACTGTACAGCAGGTATTATGGTTACGGCAAGCCACAATCCTCCAGAATACAATGGATATAAGGTATACTGGGATGACGGATGCCAGATAACAGCACCTAAGGATACACAGATTATCAATGAAGTTAAGGCTGTTACTGATTTTAATGATGTTAAGACTATTGATGAAGAAGAGGCTAGAGTAAGAGGCCTGTATAACATTATTGGATATGATATGGATGATGCATTTATTGCAGCATTAAAGAAGCAGAGCCTTAACGGAGATATCATTAAGCAGGTTGCTGATGATATTAAGATTGTATACTCTCCATTCAATGGTACAGGTAATGTTCCTGTAAGAAGAATTTTAAGAGAGTTAGGTTTCAAGAATGTATATGTTGTTCCAGAACAGGAAAAACCAGATCCTAACTTTACAACACTCGAGTACCCTAATCCTGAAGACCCTAAGGCATTCACATATGCATTAAGACTTGCTAAGGAAGTTGATGCAGATATTATTCTTGCAACTGACCCTGATGCGGACAGACTTGGCGTATATTCTAAGGACACTAAATCAGGTGAGTACAAGTCATTCACAGGTAATATGTCTGGTATGCTTATTGCAGAATACCTTCTTTCACAGAGAAAGGAGAAGGGACTTCTTCATGAGAATGGTGCATTTGTAAAGACTATCGTATCTACTAACTTAGCTGATCTTATCGCTAAGGAATATAACTTAAAGCTTATTGAAGTTCTTACAGGATTTAAGTATATTGGTGAGCAGATTAAGTTCTTTGAGCAGAATAATACATACGAATATGAATTCGGTTTTGAAGAGAGTTACGGCTGCTTGGTTGGAACTCATGCAAGAGACAAGGATGCCATCGTAGCTGTTATGGCATTATGTGAAGCAGCAGCTTACTATAAGTCTAAAGGCATTACTTTATGGGATCAGATGATTAATATCTTTGATAAGTACGGCTACTTCAAGGAAGGACAGAAGGCTGTAACTATGAAGGGTGCAGAAGGTGCTGTCCAAATTGCTAAGATGATGGATGATTTAAGAAATAATCCACCTAAGAAGTTCGGAGCATGGAATGTTGTTGAGTTCAGAGATTATAAGAAGGATGAGTGTACAGTTATTGCTACAGGCGAGAAGAAGCCTACAGGACTTCCTGAATCTAACGTACTTTATTTTGAACTTAATGACCATGCATGGTGCTGTGCAAGACCTTCAGGAACAGAGCCTAAGATTAAGTTCTATATGGGTGTTAAGGGAACAGGTCTTGAGGATGCTGATAAGAAGTTAGAAGAACTTACTGATGCAGTTTCTGAAATTGTTGGTTTATAATCAGTTCAAATTTAATTAACAACTAAAACACAATATGAACACATTTCGTTGTTATATTACATGTATTGACAGTGAGATGTGTTCATTTGTTATGTATGGAATCTTCATTGTCATAATACAATGTTAAAAGGAGAGAATGATTATGTATAACGACAATAATGAGAATGATTCACAGTACCGTTACAGTGGCAGTGATATACCATATAACAATACTAATAATAGCAGTACAGCCAATAATAACACAGCATTTTCAAGTGCACCTTATGAAGCTAAGAAGCACAAGAAACACAAAGGCGGATTTGCAAAGAAAGCAGCATGCTTTGTTCTTTCAGCAGTACTTTTTGGCGCAATAGCCGGTTCGGTTATGTTTGGTGTTAATTATGCAGGCGGAAAGATTGCTGGCAGTAATAAGTCTGATGCTACAGGTGTTAATATACCAACAGTAAGTAATAATATTTCTAATGTTGCTAAGACAGATTCTTCGCTTACAGAAGATACTAATCTTTCAGCATCAGGTAAGATGGATGTAGAGGCGGTTGCTACAGCAGCCCTTCCTGCAATGGTTCAGCTCAATGGTACAACAACAGTTAAAAATTCAAGTTATTTTGGATATGGACAGAGCTATGAAGCAACATCAAGTGGTACGGGTATTATTGTAGGCAAGAGTGATACTGAATTACTTATTGTAACTAATGCACATGTTGTTGATAATATTGATAATCTTAAATGTGTATTCTCTGATGGCACAAGTGCAAGCTGTTCTGTTAAGGGTTCTAAGTCAGATCAGGATATTGCGGTAGCCGCAGTATCATTAAGTGATATTTCATCTGATACAGCGTCTAATATTGCAATTGCAGAACTTGAAGATTCATCAGATATTAAAGTTGGACAGCAGGTTGTTGCCATTGGTAATGCATTAGGTGAAGGCCAGTCAGTTACAACTGGTATAATTAGTGCAAAGGACCGTTCAATTACAGTCAACAATGTAACATTTACAGGACTTCTTATGACAGATGCAGCGATTAACTCTGGTAACAGTGGTGGAGCTCTTCTTAATTCAGAAGGAAAGGTTATCGCTATTAACTTTGCAAAAACAAGCAGTGATGGTGTAGAAGGTATGGCTTATTCAATTCCTGTCTCTAATGTTAAGGATATTATCGATTCATTAATGACTAAGCAGACAAGAAACAAGGTTTCATCAGATAAGGCAGCATACCTTGGAATTGCAGCAGTAGATATTACAAGTAATTATGCATCATATTATGGATATCCTGTAGGTATTCTTATAAGAACTGTAGCTGATGATTCAGCAGCAGACAAGGCAGGATTAGAGACATATGACATAATTGTCGGATTTGATGACCAGACAGTTACTACTATGTCAGGACTTACTAACATGCTTCAGTATTATTATGAGGCAGGTGAAAAAGTAACTATAGATTATTATCATATGGAAGGAAGCGAGTATGTTCTTAAGAGCACGGAGGTAACGCTTGGTTCTAAGAAGGCATCTTAAGGATATATTCCAAGTATATATTTATGGATAATACCAATGAGAATATGACAGAAGATAAGGATATTAATAAGAATAACAATGGGAATTCCGATGATTATGAGAAGATATGTTTTGTGTGCAGAAGACCAGAATCAAGAGCTGGTAAGATGATTGTTATGCCTAACAATATATACATCTGTCAGGATTGTATGCAAAGAACATTCGATTCAATTAACAGCAGCGGAATTAATTATGAAGATATGATGAAGATGTCAAACATGCCTGGAATGGGCATGTTTGGCAATTTTGGCGCTATGGATTCAGACCCGGTTCCAGAAAAGCAGAAGCTTAAGAAAAAGAAAGAGAATAAGAAGGAGTTACCAGCGCTTGACGTTTCTAAGCTGCCTGCACCACATGAGATTAAGAGAAAGTTAGATGAGTATGTTATAGGTCAGGACTATGCTAAGAAGGTAATGTCGGTGGCTGTATATAATCATTATAAAAGAGTTTCAGCAGATGCTAAGATTCTGGGTGACGTTGAGATTGAGAAGTCTAATATGCTTATGATTGGACCTACAGGAAGTGGTAAGACATATCTTGTTAAGACGCTTGCAAGGATATTACAGGTGCCACTTGCTATTACAGATGCAACAACACTTACAGAGGCAGGATATATCGGAGATGATATAGAGTCAGTTGTTTCTAAGCTTTTACTGGCAGCAGACAATGATGTAGAGAAAGCTGAACATGGAATTATATTTATTGATGAGATAGACAAGATTGCCAAGAAGAAAGAGACCAGAAGCAGAGATGTAAGTGGTGAGTCTGTACAGCAGGGAATGTTAAAGCTGTTAGAAGGCAGTGAGATTGAAGTTCCTGTTGGTGCGACAAGTAAGAATGCAATGGTTCCACAGGTAACTGTTAACACGAAGGATATTCTGTTTATATGTGGTGGTGCATTTCCGGATCTTGAGGATATTATCAAGACAAGGCTTAATAAGTCATCCTCAATGGGATTTAATGCTGACCTTAAAGATAAATATGATGATGAGAAGAACATCATGTCTTATGTGACGGTTGATGATCTTAGAGAATACGGAATGATTCCAGAATTTTTAGGAAGACTGCCTATCATATATTCGCTTGACAGACTGGATGAGGATATGCTTGTCAATATTCTGAAAGAGCCTAAGAATGCAATTCTTAAGCAGTATCAGAAGCTGTTAGAGCTTGATGAGGTGAAGCTTGAGTTTACAGATGATGCATTAAGAAGCATAGCAAGAAAGGCAATGGAAAAAGATACAGGTGCAAGAGCACTCCGTTCTATTATTGAGGATTTTATGCTTGATATAATGTATGAGATACCGAAAGACAGCAATATAGGTTCAGTTACAATTACAGAAGATGTTGTTGAAAAGAAAGGTGCTCCGGTAATAACTATGAGAGCATAATAGTTATAGCAGAATAATACAATACATTTCTGAATACATATAGCATGTACAGTGATTGCTTTATGTTAAGGAGATGTTATGGCATGTGATTTTGATATAACCAAAGAGAATATATATGATTACATAATAGAAGATACCCCAGGGGCTGATGAAGCTATTAAGGCATTGTCAGGGATATGTTCGCAGAGAGCTGATTCGCAATGGATTATAGCTCATGGAGAACTGCCTGATAACCGCCAGCTTAATATAAGCTCTCTGGGGTATTTTACTATTCCAAAGTTATATGGACTCATGGAAGGCGATGCGGATATAAGTGCACTTGATGAAATAGGTGCTTTACGGGTACTTGGACAGGATAATCTGCAGGCAGACGGGAGTAATGTTCTCATAGGGTATGTGGATACTGGAATAGATTATCTTAATGATGTTTTCAAGGACAGACTTGGAAATACAAGGATTCAGGCTATATGGGATCAGACAGATAAAACAGGTACTGATGCTGCAAATACATATGCACATTTTGGCAGAGTATATGAAAAGGATGAAATAGACAGGGCAATAGAGGCTGACAATAACGGAGAAAATCCATATTCTTATGTTGCACAAAGAGACACGTCAGGACATGGAACGCTGCTGGCTTCAATATCAGCAGGTTCATATACAGACGGATATGTTGGCGTTGCATCAGGAGCAGAACTTTTAGTGGTTAAATTAAAACAAAGTAAACAGTATCTGAGAGATTTTTTTCTGATAAAGGATGACGTTCCAGCTTTTGAGGAAAGTGATATTATGCTGGCTTTAAGATTTCTTGAAGATTACGCTATACGACTTGGAAAACCATTGATAATAATATTTGGTCTGGGAAGTGCTAATGGTTCAAGAACAGGCGCATCTCCTCTGGCAGAAATGATGGAGAATCTTACTAAAAAACCCAATATATCAGTTATAACATGTATGGGCAATGAAGCTAATAATAAATGTCATTATAAAGGGACAGTAATGTCAGCCCTGGTACCTGATGTTATGGAAATTAATGTTGATGGAACAGGAAAGGGTTTTACGATGGAAATATGGGCGGATAGTCTTGATATATTATCCGTGTCGATTGAATCACCGTCAGGGGAATATGTTCCAAGAATACCTGCAAGAATGGGTGCAAGTATGGAGTATACATTTCTTTATGAGGGAAGTACGGTTACGGTAGATTATCAGATAACTGAAAATGTTGCTGGAATGGAGGTTATATTCGTAAGACTTAAGACACCAGTTGAGGGTACATGGAAATTCTATATATATAGTCTCACTAATATAAAAGGAAGTTATAATGCATGGCTTCCATTAAAGCAGTTTTCCGGACAGGATATATATTTTTTAAAATCCGACCCTGATACAACACTTACGGTTCCAGCGGCAGCTGATGGTGTTATAAGTGTAGGAGCATATAATCATTATACAGGGGCTGCTTATTATGAAAGTGGGCGTGGATATAGCGCTGACGGAAGGATTAAACCTGATTTTGTTGCACCGGGCGCGGGGGTATATGGAATTGCTCCATCTGGAGGCATTAAGGTTACTGGAACAAGCTATGCAGCGGCTTATGCCGGTGGCTGTGTTGCACTATTATATTCATATCAGGTAAATGTAAAAAAAACTCAGATGATTAATCATAACGATATTAAAGCACAGCTTATAAGAGGTGCAGTACGCTCAGAATATATGGTATATCCTAACCCTGTAGCTGGTTATGGAAAACTGAATATATATACAACATTTAACATGATGAGAATATCTTAGGTTGAAATCACTGGTGTTATATGCTAAATTGTTCATACATGACGAAAAGAGGAGATAGAGAAGTATGAAATATAAGGCATTGGCACTGGATTTGGACGGAACATTAACTAATAGAGAGAAGAAAGTGCCAGTAGGTAATAAAGAAGCGATTGAGAAAGCGATAGATGCAGGTGTTAAGGTTATTCTTGCATCAGGAAGACCGCTTTTTGGAATAACACCAATAGCCAGAGAGCTTGAGCTTGACAAGAAAGGCGGTTATATACTGGCATATAATGGCGGCTGTATAGTTGACTGCAAGATGGGAAAGCAGATGTCTGCGACAATAATGCCACAGGACTGTATAGCAGATATATGCAGTCTTGCAAGAGCCAACGGTGTGTATGCTCTGACATATGCTGATACGCAGATAGCTGCTGAGAGTGATTCTGATGAATATGTAAAGAAAGAAGCAATATGCAACAGTACTACAATCAAGAAAGTAGATGATTTGCGCAAATTTGTGGATTATCCTGTAGAGAAATTTCTGGTTGTAGGAGAGCATGAAAAGCTTCTTCCCGTGCAGAAAGCCTTGTTAGATAAGCATGAGGGAGTAATCAATGCATTTTTTTCAGAGAGCTATTTCTTAGAGGTAGTACCTGCAGGAGTTGCAAAGGATGCATCTTTGGATAAGCTGCTCACAATGCTTGATATAACAAGTGAAGAACTCGTTGCATGCGGCGATGGAATGAATGATATTCCAATGTTAAAGTATGCAGGTCTTGCAGCGGTTATGGAGAATGCATATCCTGAAGTTAAGAAATATGCAGATGTCAATGCACCATCTAACGATGACTGTGGTGTGGCATATGTTATAGATAATTATATATTATAATAATGGATTATAAAAAATATACCCCCGGCGGTTTTATTGGCTGCCGGGGGTATGTTTTATTGATTAATTAGAATTGTTATTGAGACTGTCAACATATTCATCTACATCGAATACATCACCGTTCTGAATCTTACTCATAAGCTGGATAGCTGTATTAATACTGTCTGCATAAGGATACACAACAGAAGCACCTCTAAGACCAGTTATTTCGAGATAAGCAGGACCCTGTCCAGCGGGTGGCTGGGTTGATCCTTCAATACTGTATGTCTGGATATTCCATGCTGTACCGTCACTTAACTGAAGTTTAACAAGATCAGATATTGTACTTGTTGGAATATTAGTAAGGAACATATCACTAACAGCATCAAGTACGGCTGAATACTTGGTAAGTATTGCAGGAGAAGTAGCTTTTTGTAAGATACCCTTTATAGCTGCAGTCTGGTTACGTCCACGCTGGAAGTCTCCAGCAGCAAATGCATGTCTTTCTCTTGAGAATGCAACTGCCATCTCACCATCACATTCATTAGGTCCCTTGACGAAATGATATGGAATAGGAGAAGCATCTTCGCCACAAGTAAATTCTACTTCTGAGTCAATTGTGATTCCACCAAGTGCATCTACAACAGAGACGCAGCCTGTGAAATTAATCTTTACATAATAATCAATGTCAATGCCATACAGATTCTGGAGAGTATCCATAGAAGCTTCTACACCATAGTTTCCGGCATGTGTAAGTTTGTCGTAACCTTTTCTTCCATCAGGACCGGTAATCTTAATGTAAGAATCTCTTGGGGTTGTAACAAGAAGAATCTGCTTGGTTTCAGGATTAATAACGGCAACTATATTGACATCACTAAGTGCATTATTAGAGAGTGCTGAATCGGCACCATCTTCACTTGAAATACCGGAAACATATATTATAAATGGTTCTTTCTTTACATTAACGTTGGATTTCTGGACAGTAACAAGCTTTTTATATTCATATTGCTTAATAATCTTAACCTTGGTATCAAAATCTTCATACTGTGAGGCAACAACCTTAAGCATGGAATCATTCATAACAATTGCCTGAACCTCTGTATTATCATAAAAGGCAGTTACAAGGTCATCCCATGATTTGTATTCTGCAAGTTCTAGGCTGTTCTTGTTAAGCTCTGATTTAACAGAGTCAAATGCTGTCTTGACATTAGCGTTGCTTGCAGTTGAATTATAAGCAAACTTGTAATTGGCAAGATCATTTAAAGAGGAAGCCTTATCATCTGCAAGTACAACTACATCAACGATGTCAGTGTTAATCTCAGGAAGATTAAGTTTATTAAGGACAGAATCAAGCTTAGATGATACAAGGTATATGAAAACAATCACTCCTGACATAAGTACTGCAAGAATCTTACCTATAATATGTGCCTTCGTAAACTGTGATGTGAAATCGTACAGGAATATCAGCAGTAAAAATGCGTTGACCGCAATTAAATACTTCAATGGAAGAATATCTAACTTAAATATATTAAATAAAAGTAATCCCGATACAATAAGCTGTATCAGAACTAATATAAGACCAATAAGTGTGCCCCAGCCACGCCTTTTTCTTTTTCGTTCTTTCCTAGAAAGCTCTTCTTTATTCTTAAATAAATATTTCATATCGTCTTTACTTCTTGTAAAAAAATTAGACATAATTCACTCCTTAATTACACTAGGATAATAAAAAAATAACGAATACATTCTACCATGATTTTATCAAAAAGTAAAACTTAATTATCTTAAGCAAGAAAAACAACATACCTTAGATATAGGCTTATTTTAATTAATATTATTACAAATAACTTAAAGTTAATAGGCAAACACTATAAAAAACTTGCGGAAATTAACCAGAACAGATATAATAACGCTAGAATTGATGTGCAGTAATGTACAATCTTAAATAATAATTTAAAGGAGTGTTTTAAGGTTATGGGGTATGTTGATGAAGTATTAGACATCGTGTCTAAGAAGAATGCAGATCAGCCTGAATTTTTACAGGCAGTAACAGAGGTTCTTGAGTCTTTAAGACCAGTTGTTGAGGCTAACGAGGAAGTTTACAGAAAGAACGCTATTCTTGAAAGAATTACAGAGCCAGATCGTCAGATCATGTTCAGAGTTCCTTGGGTAGATGACAAGGGACAGGTACAGGTAAACAGAGGTTTCCGTGTACAGTTCAATAACGCTATTGGACCATACAAGGGTGGTTTAAGATTACATCCTTCAGTAAACTTAGGCATCATCAAGTTCTTAGGTTTCGAACAGGTATTCAAGAACTCACTTACAACTCTTCCAATCGGTGGTGGTAAGGGTGGTTCTGATTTTGATCCTAAGGGCAAGTCAGACAGAGAAATCATGGCATTCTGCCAGAGCTTTATGACAGAACTTTGCAAATATATCGGTGCTGATGTCGATGTTCCAGCTGGCGATATCGGAACAGGCGCAAGAGAAATCGGATTCATGTTCGGCCAGTATAAGAGAATCCGTGGAATGTTCGAAGGCGTACTTACAGGTAAGGGACTTACATACGGTGGATCACTTGCAAGAACAGAAGCTACAGGTTATGGTTTATTATACCTTACTAATGCTTTATGGAAAGATAATGGAATGTCACTTGAGGGCAAGACAGCAGCTGTATCTGGTTCAGGTAATGTTGCTATCTACGCTATCCAGAAGGCACAGCAGTTAGGTGTTAAGGTTGTTACATGCTCAGACTCAACAGGCTGGATTTATGATCCAGAAGGAATTGATGTTGCACTTCTTAAGGAAGTTAAGGAAGTTAAGAGAGCACGTCTTACAGAATACGCTGCTGCTAAGCCATCAGCTCAGTATTTTGCTAAGCAGAATGGTGAACACGGAGTATGGCAGTACAAGGTAGATCTTGCTCTTCCATGTGCTACACAGAATGAGTTAGACATCGAGGATGCTAAGATGCTTGTTGCTAACGGTGTTGTATCTGTAACAGAGGGTGCTAACATGCCTACAACATTAGAAGCTACAAAGTATCTCCAGGAGAATGGTGTTCTCTTCGTAGGTGGTAAGGCTGCTAACGCTGGTGGTGTTGCTACATCTGCTCTTGAGATGAGCCAGAACTCAGAGAGACTTTCATGGACATTCGAAGAAGTTGATGGAAAGCTTAAGGGAATCATGGAAACAATCTACGCTAACATTTCAGATGCTGCTAAGAGATATGATATGACAGTTGGTGGAAAGACAGACTATGTTGCTGGTGCTAATATCGCTGGTTTCGAGAAGGTTGTTGACGCTATGCTTGCTCAGGGAGTTTGCTAATTACAGGCTTTAATGTAATAATTGTCTTATAATATGATTTAATTGTAAGGTTCTGCAGACAATATGTCTGTAGAACCTTTTTTTACTTGGCAGATTGCGAAAAATGATTTATATTATATGATTGTAGAAGTATAAAAATGGAGGTCTGTATGAGAAAGAATATAGCAAGAGTATTGCTGTACGCAGCATGTGCAGTACTTGTTGTTTTTTACATATTAGTATTATGGTGGGGAAAGAATCCTAAGGTTGGAACAGAATACCGAATGTACTATCTGACACATGAGCTTACAGACTGGCCAGGTTATGGTAATCTGAAATATACATTTGGAACGAAAGAGATATGTACAGAACATAAAGACCGTAATGGTAAAGAACAAAGCAATGTCTGCAGTCGTAAAGGTCAGGGCTGGCAGAAATCTAAGAGATACGAAGGAACGAAGAATACAGACAAAGATTCATATATATACTATATTCCGGAGGAATCATCTGATAATATATATCTTGTATGTGATATTACGGAATATGATACAACAGCCTTTGGTGATAAAGGAATTGAAGTATATGTGAATGATAAGCTGATTGGAAATATAGACAGCAAGGGAACAACGAAGCTAAAGATAGGATATGTCAGCGGTGATGATCTTCTTACAGTGAAGTTTCATGCTGACAATGCAGAATATACTCTTTACAGTATAAGCCTTGATAAAGGTCAGGCTGAAACTTAAATCCAAAGATGACAGAATATGTGTAAATGTATAGAAAGGTAGAATTATATGAAGAAATCGGGATTTAAATCATTATTAAAAAAGATCAGACCATACGCAGTACCTGGTATAATAACAGGTCTGGTTATGATTGTAATACTTATACTTAAAGGTATATGGCCTTTTGGAAGCAGCAGAATAGATTATTTTGACAACATGCAGCAGGTAGCACCGCTTTATGCACATCTGTGGGATTTCATGCATGGTAAGGCATCAATATGGTTTGACTGGTATACAGGTCTTGGAACAAATGTGTCAATGAGTATATCAGCATTTTCAATGATTACACCGTTTAATCTTTTATTATATTTTGTTCCAAGAAGTTACATATTAGAGAGCATATCAATAATTACACTTGTTAAGATGATATTCATGTCAGTTGCAATGTATGCGCTTATTAATAAGAAATACAATAATCTTGTGTATGGATTAAAGGTTATGTTTTCATGCATATATGCCTTTTGTGGTTATGTAATTCTCTATGGTTCATGCTTTACACCATGGATGGATATAGTTGCATTTTTCCCTATTCTTATAATGGCATACGACAGAATGCTTGAGACAGGAAAGAAAATGTTCTATATATGCATGATTGCGTTGTGCTTCATAATTAATTATTACTTAAGTGCAATGTCACTTATATACATATTCCTTATCTGTGGAATAAGAATGGTAGTTATGCAGGAGAGAAAGCAGTGGAGGGAAACTGCATGGAATGTCGGTATAGGTACGATTGCAGGTATCGGACTTTCAGCATTCGTGCTTGTTCCTGTATTTGCACAGCTTTCTTCATCACAGAGAGGTGGTGCGTCTAAGGGGCTTTTATCACAGTATGCAGGCTGGATAACAAGTTCAATCGTTACAGATGGTGCAATGGCAGCACTGCAGCGCTGGATGATGCTTTATGGACTTGCATTCGTTATAGCAGTTATTATCATGGGAATGAAAATATATAAGTCAGACAGAAGACAGCTTATATATACTATAGCCATGCTTGTTGTTGCATTAGGTCCGGTGCTCATGGAGGCTACTAACCTTATGTGGCATTTTGGCTCATATAACGGATATACATTAAGAAACGGATATCTGATATCGTTCACGCTTATCTGTGTTGCTGCAGGAATGGCTGAGAAAATGTTTGCAGATATACCATTAAAGAGTGCGTTTTATCGCAGGCAGGCAGCGGTAGTAGCGGTAATTGGTGCAGTATATGTTATGATTTATAACATATTACCAATAAACAATGAAATGCTTGCAATGGCATTTTTTATAATGATATTTGCAGTAATGTTTGCAGTGTATATGTTTATGCTCATAAGGAAGAAAGAATTTAACTGCAAATCAGTTATCCTTGTTATTGCACTTGAATTGTTTATCGGTGCATATGCTCTTATAGGACCTCCTAAATTTTATACATATGAAGATTACCAGATTGGTGATTATGTACAGTATGCCAATGATGCGGCAGACAGCCTTGATATAGAAGAGTCTGCTACAGACAGAATAGTAAATCCTGATATCAGTCTTAATGCCAATTATCCTCTTATATTGAGAAGAGGAGCATTATCAAGCTTTACAGCAGCTTTAGAGGATGATACACAAAGTTATGCCAAGAGATGGGGATATTCTAAGTATTTCCTGTGGCTGTTAGATTCAGGTGGAACAGTATTCAGTAATGCAGTGCTGCATGTTACACAGGCAGTTAATATCAATGAACTTGACAGTGCTTTATATACATTAGAGAAGAAGGAAGGCGATTACAGCCTTTACAACACTAATTATAACCTGCCATTTGGATTCTGTGTTGACAGCAGCTTCAGCAAGCTTGATATGACTAATGTTGACTGGATTACATACCATAACAGAATGTATAAAGCAATGACTGGAGATAAAGAAACATTTGTAACAAGAATATATCCACAGGCAGAGACTGCTGGCAATATTAAGTCCATGACTATTAATGTCGGAAGCAGAAGTGCTATATATATGAATATTGCAGATGTGAAGAAGCCTAATGCGGATGCTAATGCATCTAAGCTTGAGAGCAGCATACATGTATATGTGAATGGTGAGGCAGTTGTTGTACCTACACTTGGGGATGTTAATAATACAGCATATTTTACGGATTATAATAATAATCTTCTTTATCTTGGCATATTTGAAGATGAAGATGTTCAGATTAAGATTGAATATGATAAGCCTAAATATATGAATCAGAGTAAGATGACTATCGGACTTCTTAATATGGAGAAGATGGATAAGCTCTGTGAGGATTTCGCAGATAAGCAGACAGATGTTTCATATACTAATAATACGCTTACAGTTAAGATAAACAGTGATGGAACTAAGGATTATGCCCTGATACCGGTTATTAAGAGTGCTAACTGGACCGTGACACTTGATGGAAAGACAGTTAAGACTAAAGAGATAGCAGGGCTGTTTACAGGTGTACAGGTTCACGAAGGCGAGAATACATTAGTGTTTACATTTGTGCCAAAGGGCAGAAATGCAGGACTGCTTATTACACTTGTGACATTGTTAATAACTGTGTTATGCCTTGTGATTAATTATAAGAGAACTATAAATGTTCCTGTATGGGCTAAGTACTGTGCACAGTATATATATATTGGATTGTTTGCAATAGTTGTGGCTGCAATGTTTGTAGTACCTGTAATAAGTACAATCCCGGCAGCTATATATCATATAATCCGTATATTATTGAAATGAGGCATTAGATGAACAGACTAAAAAATAATGAGAATTGCAGGCTTCTGTTAAAGATATTGATTATATTTGCGATATCAAGACTGATTATGCTTATCATGGTTCCTGTGTATAATGGAATTATGGGGACACACAGATCATTTCTGTTTCTTATGAACGAGTGGGATGCAAAGAAATATGCTTATATAATCAATCATGGTTATACACACCCTACGGATATTGATCCACAGGCTAACTGGGCGTTCTTCCCATTATATGTTATCGTGTGTGCAGCATTAAAGGCAGTGACAGGTGGGCTTATTAACACTTATGTTATTGGAATGATAGTATCTAATATATGCATAATTATTGCAGCATTCTTTGCTGTTAAAGGTCTTAAGAAGCAGACTTCTATTAAAGAAGAATATACTATGATTATGCCAGTGCTTTTATTTATGGCACCTTACACCTTCTATTGCAGTTCTGTATATACGGAAGCGATGTTTATAATGTTCATTGTACTTTTTTTCTATTTCCTTTTTGAGAAGAAATACATGGCAGCAGGAATTATGGCAGCATGCTCAAGTGGAACAAGAATTGTAGGCTGTATACTTGTATTTGCACTGGTTGTACAGCTATATATTGACATGGAAGGAACTAAGATAAGCTTTGGCAGGGTTAAGACATTTGTAATGGATATGCTTAAAGCACCCAAGAAGATACTGTCAGTGCTTGTGTGCCCGCTCGGTGCATTTGCATATATGGCATTTCTTAATTTCTTCTGTGGTGATGCATGGGCATATAAGAATGTCCAGATTGCATGGAGAGAGGATGAGTATTTCCCGATTATAGGCGTGTTGTGGAAGGCATGTACAGGACAGATTGAGCCAAGATATACATATATGGGGTGGTTCTGTATTGCAATACTGATACTTTATGGATATATGTTTTACAGAAAATATTACTCAATGGCAGTGTTCGGGATTATATCACTTCTTGTGCCATTGACATCACATGTTATGAGTACATGCAGATTTACGGCAGGAACATATGTTGCATTTGTGGGAGTGTATGACATACTTACAAGATGTAATAAGGCTGTAAGATACATTATTATGGCGGTTCTTATTGCAATCGAAATATATCTTTTGTTCTTATGGTACAATTCAGACTGCTGGCTTATGTAGCAGTCAGAAGAGGAGGCAGATATGTCAGATATAATATCAGAGATAAGCAGAATCAGTGAAGATGAGCTGCGAATGCAGATAGCGCTTATTGACAATGTTAATATATCTAATGCGGTTAAAGAGACCGGATACAGGCTGGTTAATGTGCTTGCAGATGTTGCCAATTCATTTACACAGAGTATAGGAATAAAGAATTCGATTGATTATGAGGTAAAAAAAGTATCAGATCTCGTACGGGAAGACTGTCTTCGCTATAAGGCGTTAAACAGGGAAAAACTTGAGAAAATGTTATATGAGCGGCTTGAAGTGATGTGTCCTGAAATTGAAGGAGACATGAAGGATAAGGAAGTAAAAGAGCAGATGTCCAGATACATTATTGATGAGGCGGCATCTGCATACGGAATTAATAAATATATGTCACCCGCTCATAAAATAGAAGAAATAAGCATAAGATATAACAATGCATTTTTAAATAATATTATGAACCAGATACGTAATCTTACAGCTGTCCAGAAAAAGTCATATGCTGAACAGGTTGGAAGAAAATTAGGGGTTGCTTCAATGGAGACTAAACGTGAGGTTCAAAAAAGTCTTATGCCAGAGAAATTCAATGGCGAGGGAATTATAGATGTACTCGGCAGACAGAGAAGTACGACAAAGCTTGAAGCTGCAATAAGACTTCTTGGGGAAGATGCATTCTGGTCGACAGAGGCGCAGGTAAAGACAATGTATCAGGCAGTCAGAAATATGACAAGAATATCAAAACTTCAGGCGGCGGGATACATATGGAAGGTAAGCCATGCAAATGATATCAAGTTTTATGCACCATCAGACCTTATGCCGTCTTATATTGCTGCGGACAAAAAGAAAGCCGCTGATGATAAGGACAGAGAATACCGTGTTATGTGTAATCAGGTTGAAAAGGCACGCAAGGAATTAGAAAAATGTGAAAAGGATGTTTCTGTAAAGACAGACAGGATGACTGAAGCACAGAAGAAATATGATGCTGCCATGGACAGGCTTAATATTGCACAAAATGATTTTGCAAAACTTGAAGATGTCAAAGATGATTATATTAATAACAGAAAGACAGAAGATGAATCAAAACGATATTATGCACAGGTTAATGATACAAAGAGGGAAATGGACAGAAGTCTTGATGATAGTGACAGGAAGAAAAAAAGACTTCAGGAGACAGAGAAAGAATTAAAACTTGCATGTGAGAAGGCAGAGGAGAGAAAGATATATCTTGAATCTGTACAGAAAACGGCAGATGAAGAGACCAAAAAAAGAGCAAAGGAACTTAAGATAAAATGGACAGCCTTTTTCTTCAAATATTCATTTGATGATGAAGTATTTGAGTCTGCTGTGAGTATATTTAGCAGGGAAGAGTTACGATATATTGAAGAAACTTTAAAAGAGGCACATGATTCGGCTTCTATGCTGGCAGTAGGGGATAATAATGTGATAAGGGCATATACTGGTGGAAAATACACAGCTGTTATCACATATGAGGACAGACATATTATTTCTATACAAAGTATGTGACATCCGGAAAGGAAAAGATGAGACATGTATAATGAGATTGTGAATAGTCTTGACAGTATAAGTCAGTTTGCATCATCTACAGGATTAGAAAGAGGCAGACAGTTATTACATGATATGAATAATCCAGAGAAGTCATTAAAAATAATACATGTTGCCGGTACTAATGGAAAAGGATCGGTGTGTGCTTATATTGCAGGAATTTTACAGCATAATGGTTATAAGACAGGACTTTTTACATCTCCTCATCTTGATGATATAACAGAACGTATAAGAATCAATGGAATAATGATTTCACAAGAGGATTTTGAAGAAGCATACTGGTATGTGGAAGAACACAGGACACAGGAGCTTGCGTATTTTGATTATCTTTTTGGCATGGCAATGTATTATTACAGTAAGCATGATGTGGATTATGTTGTTATGGAAACGGGTCTTGGCGGAAAACTGGATGCAACTAATGCAGTTGATAATCCGGTTGTCTCAGTAATAACAACAATATCGCTTGAACATACTGCAATTCTTGGTGATACAATAGAAAAGATTGCAAATGAAAAAGCGGGGATAATTAAACCGGGAATACCGGTTGTGAGCAGCGGCATAGTGAAAGAAGCTGCTGATGTGATAAGAAAGCGTGCAGCAGACTTTGGATGCGACTGTCATGTGGTTGACGACAATACATTTGAACTGATACAAAATACATACGGGTATATTGATTTTTTAATTCATAATGAGTATTATAAGAATGATTGCTTCCGGTTAAGTACAAATGCGTTGTATCAGATGGAAAATGCAAGTATTGCACTTACGGTATGTGCTAATCTGTGTGACAGGGGGATGATTAAGCTTGACAATAAAGCAGTCAGTATGGCAATGTACGATACACACTGGGCAGGAAGAATGGAACTGTTAAGAGACAATCTGTATGTTGACGGAGCGCACAATCCACAAGGGATTCAAAGCTTTGTAGATTCAGTAAACAGTCTTTATGAAAACAGTCGGCTTGATAAGGCAACATTACTTTTTTCAGTAGTAAGTGACAAGAATTATGACAGAATGATTAAGATACTATGCAGCTGTAAGCATTTCAGACAGATATATGTTACAATAACGGGCGGTGTCAGAAAGCTTCCAGCTGATATAATAAAGGAAACATTTGAAGCACATATTAAGGATACACCGGTATATGTATTTGAGAGTGTTGAAGAAGCTATGAAAAAATGGGATAACAGACTGATGTTTGCAACGGGGTCGCTTTATTTAGTTGGTGATGTGGACCGTGCATTGGAAGGAAAGGAAAATAATCATGATTAATTTTGATGAAGAGATACAGAAGTTTCAGCCAAGTCTTGAAGTAGAAGATGCTGAGGACGCAATATATAACAATGATGTACCGGATATCACAGATCTGATATCACAGATACTTAGCGGAAAGAATACAGATAAGTAGTGAGGGGTGGACATATGAGATGTTATAAATGTGGAAGCTTCCTTACAGATGGTGATACATGTCCACAATGTGGAGAGAATGTAAGAATATATAAGAAGACAGCCAGAGTATCAGATGCATATTATAATGCAGGACTATATAAAGCAAGAGTGAGAGATTTAACCGGTGCAGTTGAATCTCTTAAGATAAGCCTTATGATTAACAAGTACAATACCAATGCAAGAAATCTGTTAGGTCTTGTTTACTGTGAGATGGGGGATGTAGTTGAGGCGTTAAGCCAGTGGGTCGTAAGTAAGAATTTTACACCTGAAGGCAATATTGCAGGACACTATATTAAGAAGATACAGACTAACCAGAACAGATTTGAGATGATTACAGGTACTATCCGTAAATATAATCTTTCTTTGAAATATGCCAAGGAAGGCAATCTTGATATGGCTGTAATACAGCTCAAGAAGGTAGTTGCCAATAATCCACAGCTTATTAAGGCACATCTTCTGCTTGCACTTATATATATTAAGCAGGACGAGCTTTCAAGAGCAAAAAAGATGCTTAACGCTGTTCTTGCAATAGATAAGAATAATACACTTGCACATATTTATCAGAAAGAGATAGCAGAAAGAAATGCAGCAAAGAAAGCGGAAACATCAGGCTCTTTCCTTCCTAAGAGAAAGGAAAAGGATATTGATAAGAAACCGTTAAGCGGCAACGATGTTATTCTTCCAAGATCGTCATATAAAGAACCAAGTAATGGTGCAATAACAATAATAAATGTATTGGCAGGTGTTGTAATAGGTGCAGCATTAATATGGTTTCTTATTGTTCCGGCAAGGAATAAGGGACTTACACAGGATTATAAGAAAAGTCTTCAGGAGTATAGTGAGCAGTTATCTTCTGGTAATGTGGAACTGAATTCTATGCAGAAAGAACTTGAAGAGGTTAAGGCGCAGAAGGATGCACTTGAGCAGCAGCTTGGCGTTGTTAATGGAACAGAGGGAAGCAACAAGCTTTTGGTATCAGTAATAGAGGCAGCAAGTGATTATATTGCAAATAAGCCTGATGATGCTGCGAATAAGCTTGTTGATATAGATGTCAGTGCACTTCCAAGTGAGTCAGCAAAGACTTTATATAATACAATAGCAACGGCGACACTTCCGGCAGCAGCACAGACCTTCTATAACACAGGAATGACAGAGTATTACAAGTCCAACTATGAAGTTGCGGCAGATAATCTTGTCAAAGCATACAAATGTAATAACAGTGCAGATTCAGCTTATTATGCAGCTAAGTCATATGTAGCATTAGCAAAGACTGATGATGCAAAGAAATACTATAAGTATATTGTGGATGATTATTCGACTAGCGGATATTACAAAGAAGCCAGCGATTACGTTAATTCACATTGATGAGGTACTAAAAGATAAGCCCCCGGCAAAGATAATTCTTTGCCGGGGGCTTTGTTGCAGAATTAGTGAAGTGTAAAAGCAGAGAGGAAAGAGGAGATTATTATGTCAAAACAGGTTAATACAGCGGATGAGCAGGATGAAATCCAGCATATGGATTATATATACATGGTTAATGATGACAAGCTTATGATACGAATGAATGCAGAACTTGACCATCATCTGGCAGAAGAGATGCGTCAGGTTATAGATGATGTAATAGATAAAAGAGGCGTAACTCATATAGTATTTGATTTTACTAAAGTGGATTTTATGGACAGTGCAGGAATAGGACTTATTATGGGGCGCTACAAGAAGGTTATGGATAAAGGTGACATAACAATCGTGGGAGTCCGTGAAAGTGTTAAGAGGATACTTCTTATATCAGGACTTCATAAGATAGTTAACATATATGAGCTTAAAGGACAGGAGGCATAAGTATGATGGAGAATAACAATGTTGAATTATTATTTGAAGCCAGGTCGGAAAATGAAGCATTTGCAAGGGTTGTTGCGGCAGCCTTTGTTACATATTTAGATCCAACAATCGAAGAATTGCAGGACATAAAAACAGCAGTTTCCGAGGCAGTAACTAACGCAATAGTCCATGGCTATGATAATGGTCCGGGAAAAGTAAGAATGAGATTAAAGGGCATACAGAATCAGGTAATAATAGAAGTGCACGATGACGGTCTTGGCATGGAAAATGTTGCAAAAGCAATGGAACCTCTGTATACAACCAAGCCTGAACAGGAACGTTCAGGAATGGGATTTTCGTTTATGGAGGCATTCATGGATGATTTAAGAGTTGCGTCGGCACCGGGCAAAGGAACAACAGTTCTTATGAGAAAGAAAATAGGGGAGTAATTGATAGGATGTGATGCTATGGATCAGACTAAGGATTGTACCAGGGAATTGATCGCTAAAGCACACAATAATGACAAAGAGGCTAGAGAGAAGCTGGTAACAGATAATCTTGGGCTTATATGGAACATAATTAAAAGATTTAAGGGGAGAGGAACAGAACAGGAGGATCTGTTTCAGATAGGCTGTATAGGGCTTATAAAGGCAATTGATAATTTCAATCTGGATATGGATGTTGCATTTTCAACATATGCAGTTCCTATGATAACAGGTGAGATAAGAAGATTCCTGCGGGATGACGGAATGGTAAAGGTAAGTCGTTCTATCAAAGAAAATGCAGTAAAAAGCATGAGAGCGGCGGGACAGCTCCGTGACACGTTAGGCTGTGAACCGACAGTAGAACAGATAGCAGCTGCCTGTGAGTTGTCAGTTGAAGACATAACATTGTCAATGTCTGCATCAATGGAGGTTGAATCAATATATAAGACAATCTATCAGGGTGATGGAAGTGAGGTCATGCTGATGGACAAGTTAGAAGACAAGGCAGACATTGGGGAAACTGCATCAAGTAAAGTGGCACTTGCACAGCTTATGGAAACACTTTCACAGCGTGAAAAAGAGCTTATCAGAATGCGTTATTATGATGATTACACACAGATGCAGGTTGCTAAGGAGTTCGGAATATCGCAGGTGCAGGTGTCGCGGATGGAGAAGAAGATTTTAAGTGGCATGCGCAAGCGGCTGTTTGCGTGAAGGATTCATTCATATATTAACGATCCCGCCGCTGTGTCCGTCTATGGCATATGCCCTCAGGATTTCTTCATCTAGTGGGAGTAAATGCCGCCATCTGTATAGTTTATTACGGTGTGGATAAACAAACGCGCTTCGCTTGAACGAGTTTATCCACACCGCCCTTTTACAGACAGCGGCATTAACTCCCACACGATTCGAAATATTCGGACATATGCCATAGACGGACACAGCGGCGTAGTTTTATGCTGAATGAAAACAGTGATGGGACTGTTTTGTGCCGGTATGGAGTGCGGTGGGCTAGGGCAGGCTGTTGCAGAAATAAAAGCTTCATGAATAATTCTGCGGGCATGTACAATACTAGAGTGTGGAGGGAGTTGTTATGTCAGAGAAGATTTATTTGAAGATTGACCAGCAGAGATATGTTAAGAAACCGAAGGTTGATATAGGGGATGTGATGACTGTTTATTGCAGTGATAAGGATATGATTGAAAAAATCGGACATATAACGCTTGTGGAGTTTACGCTGGGCAAGTATGACAGGAAGGTGCTTGATGCACTTGATGTTGTGGGCATTATTCAGAAGGAGTATCCGGATGCAGATATTGAATGTCTTGGGGAATGTGATTTTGTTGTTGAGTACAAGAAACCGGAGAAGGAAGGCACAGTGCATTGGATTAAGGTAGCTGTTATATGTTTTATAACAATGGTTGGAAGCGGATATGGAATTATTGCGTACAACAATGACGTAAGTACGACGGATATATTTGACCGGGTGTACGAGCTTCTTGGAGCATCTGCATATAAGGCAACAAATGCAATGGAGATTGCCTATGCTGTGGGATTGTTTATTGGAATTGTTATATTTTATGATCATTTTGCAGGACAAAAGCTGTCAAAAGCACCAACACCGCTTGAGGTTGAAATGGATAAATATGACAAAGATATATCAGAATCTGTTATTGACAGGGAAGGTGGAAAATGATAGCGGTTATTATTTTTATAGGGGCTATGTCGGGAGTGTTTACTGCTGCAGGACTTTTTGCACTTATAACCAGCGTTGGTGTTATTAACAGATATGCTGATGTCAGCGGGACGAGCAGACATGTGTCTCTGTATGAGGAATGTATAATAATCGGTGCGACGGCAGCTAATGCTGTATATGTTCTTGGAATCACGGTTAGAATAGGAATGACGGGCTGTATTATATTCGGGTTGATATCCGGGATATTTATAGGCACATTTTTAATAAGCCTTGCAGAGACAGTCAAAGCATTACCTATATTCGTTCACAGGGCAAAGGCAGGCACCGGTCTTGGTTTTATTGTGGCGGCGACAGCGGCAGGAAAAGCACTAGGACAGCTTGTATATTACTTATATATGTATTGATTTTGCATTGCAAAAAGGGAGGATTTATGCACGATATTAATTCTGAAAGCGGTACCAAAGCTGATATTGAAAAAAGAAATGAAAGCTATAATGCTTATGTAAAAAATGTTACGCCTAAAGGAAGCTGTGTGGCAAAATGCTTTAAGGCATTCATTGTTGGTGGCTGTATATGTGTTGCAGGACAGATTATTTTAAATGTATGCAAGTGGATGAAAGTGCCTGACACGGATGCAGCATCTTACACAACACTGATACTGGTATTTTTAAGTGTAATTCTTACCGGACTTAATATTTATCCGTCTATAACCACATTTGGCGGAGCAGGAAGTCTTGTTCCGATTACAGGATTTGCAAACAGCGTTGCTGCACCTGCGATTGAGTATAAGAAGGAGGGACGGGTGTTCGGTATTGGCTGCAAGATATTCACGATTGCCGGTCCTGTTATTCTATATGGAATATTTTTTAGCTGGTGTGCAGGACTTATATATCTGGCTTTAAAGCTTATACATGTACTGTGATTCTTGATTAAGAAACATCTGTATGGTAGAATCATAGGAACTGTTTTAAAGAAATGCGCAGGATACGAGGATAATATGGGAACTTTTTTAGAAGATTATTATAATAAATTTAATGAAGAAAAAAGACTGACTTCAAGACACGGACAGATTGAATTCCGTACATCGATTCATTATATACATGAGTGTATTGAAGAATTAAAGAGAGAAGGCAGAGAGAATATAAAGATTATGGATATAGGTGCCGGGACAGGCAGATACAGCGTTGCACTGGCTGAGGAAGGCTTTGATGTAACTGCAGTTGAACTGGTAAAGCACAATCTTGGAATATTGAAATCTAAGAATTCATCAGTTAAGGCTTATCAGGGCAATGCACTTAAGTTAAAGCGTTTCGAGGATGAAACGTTTGACATAACCCTGCTGTTCGGGCCGATGTATCATCTGTTCGGACAGGAGGATAAGGTTAAGGCATTAAAGGAGGCGGCCCGTATTACAAGGAAAGGTGGCTTTATTCTTGTCGCTTATGTTATGAACGAGTATGGTGTAATTACATATGCATTTAAGGAAAGACATATTAAGGAGTGTATGGAACAGGGCAGGCTGACAGAGGATTTCCACACGATATCTTCAGAGCAGGATCTGTATGATTATGTGCGACTTGAAGATATTACAAGAGTTAATGAAGCAGCAGGATGTGAACGTGTGAAGATTGTGACACCGGATGGACCGGCTAATTACATAAGACAGTTTGTGAATCAGCTTGACGAGGAGGAATACGAGATGTTTTACAGGTATCATCTTGCAACCTGTGAAAGAGCTGATCTGCTTGGTGCTGCTGCACATACGCTTGACATAATACGAAAATAATACATAATTAATACATTTTTGGACAGACTACTTATAAAGACTAATGGCACATGAGTATGTGCGGAAACGAGGATTATGACTGGAAAACAGAGTCTGTTATTTGACAAAGATGTATATGTGAGATGCACAGCGACAGTGGTTGGAAAGAAAGAGGCTGATGGTCCGCTTGGTGAAATGTTTGATGTGGCAGTAGAAGATGATATGTTTGGAAAGAAAAGCTGGGAGGAGGCTGAGAGCCACATTCAGGAGATGGCGGTTGACAAGCTGCTTATTAAAAGCGGCATGGCTGCGTCAGACATAGATTATATCTATGCCGGAGACCTTCTTGGACAGCTTATAGCAACATCTTTCGGTCTTATGAGATATGAAATACCGATGTTTGGTTTGTACGGAGCATGTTCAACGATGGGCGAGGCATTATCACTTGGTGCAATGTGTGTTAATGCCGGATATGCGCAAAATGTAATTGCCATCGCGTCAAGCCATTTTGCAAGTGCTGAAAAGCAGTTCCGTTATCCGCTCGAGTATGGAAATCAGAGACCAGTTGCATCTACATGGACAGTTACAGGAGCAGGGGCGTATATCGTCGGCGATAAGCCTCTGGATAAGAAAAAATGTGTTCTCATAAAGGGTATTACAACGGGAAAGATTGTTGATTACGGCGTTAAGGATTCAATGAATATGGGAGCATGTATGGCTCCAGCAGCAGCAGAGCTTATAGAAGCTAATTTCAAAGATCTTGATGTTGATAAGGACTATTACGATGCAATATTTACAGGCGACTTAGGAGAGATTGGCAACAGGATATTGTCTGAGCTTCTAAAAGAAAAAGGTATTGATATTGCTGATAAGCTGTATGATTGTGGAATGCTTATATACGAAGGGGAAACTAAGTGTTCAGGCGGAAGCGGCTGTGGCTGCAGTGCAGTTGTTCTTGGAAGCTGTATTATGGACAGGCTTATAAGAGGAGAATATAAAAGAGTTCTTTTTGTTCCTACAGGAGCTTTGTTATCTACCGTAAGTTACAATGAAGGAAAAAGTGTGCCGGGCATAGCCCATGGTGTAATTCTTGAAGGAAAGGAGAGTTAAAGCCATGGATTTTGTTAAAGCATTTGTATGTGGGGGGTTAATATGTGTTCTTACGCAGATTCTTATGGAAAAGACAAAGCTTATGCCAGGAAGGATAATGGTCATTCTTGTAACAACAGGAGTTGTACTTGGAGCAGTTGGAATATATGAGCCTTTTGTTAAATTTGCAGGAGCGGGAGCAACAGTTCCGCTTACAGGATTTGGCAATGTCTTATGGAAGGGCATGAAGAAAGCAATAGATGAGCAGGGATTTTTAGGATTGTTTACAGGAGGATTTACTTCATGTGCAGTCGGAGTATCAGCAGCACTTATATTTGGATTTATTGCATCACTTATATTTGAACCTAGGATGAAGAAAGAATAAAATAAAAGGATAGTGGTTCGCTTAAATTGAACCACTATCCTTTTTTAATGATTAAGGCCGTTTGTCAGATGAATTAGTTTTACCAGATGTCTCTGTTGAGGCAGCAGTTGTTTCTTTAGAATTGTTTTTGTTGCTGCCTGTTCCGGGTGTAACCTTGGAAGGCTTGGTTGTTGCACTGTGAATAGTGCATAACTTAGATAACTCAGTATCTGTAATTGAGATATCAGCATCCCATGTCTTGAATTCAGAACCGTCTTTATCCTCGCCAAGCTTATCAGCAGAAGATTTCTTTCTCATAATCTTAGTTGTAACACTTGGACAACTGGAAGTAGCAATATCTCCGGATTCATTACATATTGAAACATTAACATGTGTTGTACAGTATTCAGTAGGAACTGTGTCTTCAGTGAAATATTCTGTTATAACACAGTTTCCTTCAGGGTCCTGGTCACATAAGCCCTCAACAGGAAGAAGCCCTGACTTAGAGCATACAGCCGCCTCTACAATACCAGATGGCTGTTCATAACTTCCAGTTGGAAGATTAAGATTTTCATGAATTGTCTGCATAATTGTACGCCATATAACATTGTGGTTGACAACATTTCCAAGCTCTTTGGAGTTATCATCATAGCCTGCCCATATTACGGCTGTGTAATATGGAGTGAAGCCACAGAACCATCTGTCGCTGTCGAACTGTGTTGTACCTGTCTTACCTGCTACAGGCTGGCTTGAAAAGTTGGCTGTACGTGCAGTACCGTCAGTAGCAACAGAGCGTAATCCCTGAATAAGAAGCCAGTCAGAATTCTCATTAAGTACCTTATGCGTTTCAGGTACAGAATTATCGATAATAATGTTGCCTTCTGAATCAAGCACTTTTGTGTAGTAAATAGGCTTTGTGTAAGTTCCTTTATTAGCAATGGCTGCATAAGCGGAACACATGTCAATATTGGAAACACCTCGTGTCATACCGCCAAGTGCAAGTGATTGTACAACATCGTGTGCACCGTTGATTGCATTTTTAGGAGAAACCAGCGTTGAAATACCGAATTTCTCAAGGTAATTATAACCAACCTGGGGCGTAAGCTTTGAAAGAATCTTAACAGCAGGTACATTCTGTGAAACAGTAAGAGCTTCTCTTAATGTCATCAGACCTCTGTATTCACCTTTTGTAAAGTTAGTAACAAGCTTTGCATCAGTTCCTGAATAATAATAAGGAGCATCATCAATGGCAGATGCCAGAGAATATGTCCCTGTATCAAGGGCGGGACCGTATACAGCAAGTGGCTTAATACTTGAACCCGGCTGTCTTGCAATGTCATTAGAAGCACGGTTTAAGCTTCGGTTAAGAGTTTTATCACCGCGTCCGCCAACCATAACTTTAACATGTCCGTTGGTCTGATCCATTACAGTAAATGATATCTGGGGCTGTATTGTAAATGTAAGTGTCTCAGCATATATTTCACCACCCTCTTTAAGGAGCTCCTGTTTATATGCTTCAACATAACTTCTAGCAGCATCTTCATCGGTCATCGTAAGACTGAAACTGGTATCTCCAAGAGTCTTTGTGTACCAGTTAGCCATTGAATTGTGTGAATAATATGAAAATGATCCATCAGTCTGCTTTATTGTTAAAGCATAATTGATAGAAAAATGTGTATTATCATTGTAGTTGCCAAGATCATTGATAACATCGTCAGCAACTTGCTGCATCATTGTGTCCTGAGTTGAATAAACCTGAAGTCCGCCACGATATATAAGGCTTGTAGCCTGTGCTTCTGTATATCCCTTCTGTGACATAAGGTCAGAAGTAAGCTGATTGATAAGTTCATCAACAAAATATGAATAAGTTGTAGTTGATGTTCCGGCAAGTTCAATCCCTTCAAGTCTTGCATAGACATCATCGGAAACCGCTTCATCATATTCTTCCTGGGATATATATTCCTGCTCTTTCATATTGAGAAGGACCTGACTCTGCCGGTCTTTGTTTCTGTCGGCATGCCTTATTGGATTAAGACCTGTAGGACTTTTAGTGATGGATGCAATTACAGCACATTCACTGATAGAAAGCTCTGATACATCCTTGTTAAAATATCCTCTGGCAGCAGCCTGTACACCATAATATCCGTTACCAAGGTTAATGGTATTAAGATAATTCTCAAGAATGGAATCTTTAGACATTACTGTCTCAAGCTTTATAGCCAGATATTGTTCCTGAACCTTTCGCTTAATCTTTTCAATTGTAGATTCGTTAAAAGCATTAAAAACATTATTCTTTAGAAGCTGCTGTGTTATTGTACTTGCACCCTGTGACATCTCACCTGATGAAAGTGTAATTGAAGCAGCTCGTAAGATACCTCTCATATCGATACCATTATGCTCATAGAAACGCTCATCTTCTATAGCTATAAATGCATGCTGCAAATCTTTAGGAATCTGGTCAATTGTTACATATGTCCTGTTAGCTCCGGCAGAAGAAAGTGTCTGTATTTCATTCTCATCTGAATCATATATCTTAGTTGCAAAGCCTTCAGGCGAAACATTGACAGATGCAATGTCAGGGGCATTCTCTATAATTCCCTGAAAGGAACCTAATACAAGGCATGAGCCGGAAACAACAACAGCTATAGCAGCAACTAAAGCCAGTTTTATGAAAAATATACCTAATTTGGTGCCCAGCTTGGTAGTAGCTGAATTAAGCAGTCTTTTCTTTTGTTTTATGCCTTTACCACCATAATTCATATATTGTCCTCCTTAATAAAGTCATGATATTATAACATAAAAAGGTATGACAGGCAATCAATAAGGCTGTATAATAACTAAATATACATATATAAGAAGGAATCAGATAATGAAGAAGATAATATCAGGTGGAACAGGTGAATTTATAGATAAGAAATCAAGATTTATAGCTAACATTTATCATATTGAAGATGAAGATATGGCAGTGAAAATAATAGAACAGCTTAGAAAGAAATATTGGGATGCACGACATAACTGTTATGCATATGTTTTAGGAGGCAAGAGCGAGATACAGAGATTTTCAGATGATGGTGAGCCGTCAGGCACAGCAGGTAAGCCGATACTGGAAGTAATTACGGGAAATGAATGCGGAAACTGTCTGTGTGTTGTGACAAGATATTTTGGAGGTGTTCTGCTTGGAACAGGCGGGCTTATAAGAGCGTATACTAATGCTGCCAAGGAAGCACTGTCCGTCTGCAGACTTGGTGAGCTTACAGAGGGTGTGCATGCATTCCTTGATGTTGATTATAATTATGTGGGAAAAGTGCAGTACATATGTGCACAGAATGATATAACAATAGTTAATACAGAATATGCCGATGGCGTTACATTTGAACTGATGATGGAGAATGCAGCAAGAAATGTTCTGGAAAAGAATATGACAGAGATGTCATCGGGAAAGATATGCTTAAGGGATACATGCAGCATGCAGATGTACAGAGATGATACAGGAAAATTGTGCAGATGATACCTGAAATATGAATAAATTATTAACAGTGGTAAAAAATCACAATACAATGGTCGGATTCTGCTTTAAAGAGTATATAATGTGTAAATGTGATGTAAAATAATCTAAAAAAAGCAAGGCACATAGTGCATTTTTTACATAAAAACACAAAGATTATATGAAAAAAAACTATTCTCACGAAATGATTTTTGATAAAAATTTCAAAAAAATGAAAAAATTATGAATGCAGGAAATGGCATAAATACTGGGATTTCACAGAAAAAGCAAAAAAAAATACAATAATTGTTAAAATTAGCCTTGTTAAAATAGTACAAAAATGCTAATATATCAATGTCTAAAAACGAAACGGGGAGAGAATCCCCGCGAACCAAATTAAGGAGGGTTTTAAGGTTTATGAAAAAGACATTAAAGAAGTTTGCTGCAGTAGGTTTATCACTTACTTCAGTTATGGGTCTCGTAGCTTGTGGCTCTAACAGCGGCAATCAGGACGCAACAAAAGCAACAGTTGATTGGGCTAACGTACAGAAGCCAGAGCAGTTCACAGTTATGGTTGATGGTACAGTAGTTAAGGAAACTAACGGCGCTCAGGAATTCTACAAGTATCTTGGTGACCTTACAGGTCTTGATATTAAGTGGATTCGTCCAGAACATTCTAGCTACTATGATTCAGTTAAGAATGCATTCGCTTCAGGCGATATCCCTGATGTAGTTCTTCTTAGCTCAGATTACCTTGCTAACTTCGCAGCTAACGGATATCTCTGGGATATGACAGATGCTTGGAATCAGTCAGCAACTAAGAACTCAGGAAGACTTATCGATCAGGCTGAAATCATCGAATCAGGAAACATGGTTGCTGGTCCAGACGGAGAGAAGGCTCTTTACGGATTCTCACCAGCCCGTGGTAATGGATGTTGTACATACATCAAGTCTTCAGCTTTAACAGCTGCTGGATATAATCCAGAGGAAGTTGCATCTAAGACACTTACATATGATGAGTACTACAAGATGCTTAAGGATATGAAAGCTGCTTCAGCTAACCAGAACTTCGTTATCTCTTGTTCAGGTTTCATAGCTGGTGGTAACTCTGGTACTCCAGAAGCTCCATATACTAACTATCTTCCAGAATTCTATCAGAATGCTAACTTCACATTCTACTATGATGAAGCAGCTAAGGAATACAAGGATGGATTCGCTCAGCAGGATATGAAGGATGCACTTACAAGACTTAAGACAGCCGTTGATGATGGTATTCTTGATAAGGCTTCACAGAACCAGACAACATCAGATGCTCGTAATAAGTGGAATGCAAAGGATGCTTCAACAGCTTCTTCAGTATTCACATACTGGGCAGGTACATGGGCTTATACACTTCAGAACTCTATGGCTGATAAGACAGATAAGATTATCGCTATTAAGCCTATTAAGGAGCTTGGTTCATATAAGGAGCGTCTTGCTACTGCTTGGTGTATTACATACAAGGCATATGAGAATGGTAAGGCTGAAGGAATCTTCAAGTACTTCATCGATACTATGCTTGATGGTGGAGATATCCAGATTGCATGGCAGTATGGTGCTAAGGGAACTCACTGGGATGATAAGGCTGAGACAGTTACAGTTTACAACTCAAAGGGTGAGGTTGATGAGAAGAAGACTAAGACATATGAAGAAGGTGTATTCCACTTCCTTCCAACTCCAGAGGATAATACAAAGCTTATGTCTAAGAACCACATTGATAAGAGCTTAGCTATTGCTACATTTGGTGATAACACAGATCCAGGTAACAAGAGCGTTGACCCACTTATCACAGAGAACTATGCAATGTTCAATGCTAACAGCAAGCTTGAGACTCCACTTTGGAACACAGAAGTACTTAGCAACAATATCTCTGATATCAATACTAAGAGACTTGAAGTTGTTTCACAGGTAGTTCTTGGCGAGAAGACATATGATGAAGCTATGGCTGATTACAAGAAGCAGGTTGGTGCTAAGTGTGATGCAGTAGTTGAGTCATTAAACGAAACACTTAAGAAGTAATTTAAACAATAATTATTAGATGTTTATACATCTTATGTTAGTATGGCGGCGCAGAGAAATCCGCGCCGTTTATACTGACAAAAAAGGATTTGCTTATGAAATTTATTTAATAGGCATACGATAATAATTAGGAAAGAAGGTAAAAAAATGCAGTGTCCATCTTGTAACACAGAGCTTCCTAAGAAAGCTAAAATATGCCCTAAGTGCGGAACAGCAGTAGGAAAGCCAAAAGGAAATATTAAATTGATGGCCATCATCGGACTTATTATCATGCTCATTGCCAGTCTTTTACCTCTTGTTCAGTCAGGAGAGAAGATTAAAGAAGGCGTTTATCCTACAGCATATGCTTTCAGTTACATGAATATCAGTATGCCAGTGTTATGGTATTTATTCATCGCATGTATCGTTGTTGGTATCATTCTTATTGTAGCCAGAAAAGAATTCTTTTCTATCATTACTACAGTAATAGCAGCTGTTCTTACAGTTGTTTCTGTATTTGCAGTTCAGTTTACACTTGTTAATGGTAAGGTAGCAGGTGGTGGACTTAAGTACGTTAATGTTAACCTTCCAGATATTCTTAGCAATGGATATAATGGCAATTCATATCATATTGGTTGTGGATTTGTTGTACTTGCGATTGGTATTGTTATAGCAGTTGCAGGTTGCTTTATAGATATTGTTAAGCCTTTCAAGAAAGATCTTCATGTTGATGCTAAGTATCTTTCTAACTCATTAAACCAGAGCCTCACAAATAAGATGTATTATTACAGAGGTTTCTACCTTATGTTCGTGCCAGTTTTCGTTATGATTATGTTATTCAATTACTGGCCAATGCTTGGTGTTCGTTATTCGTTCACAAAATATGTTATCGCTAATCCATACTACATTGGTCTGTATCATTTCCAGACTATGTTTACTAACGATATCTATTTCTGGCAGGCATTCAGAAACACATTAATTTTGTCATTAATTAAGTTGTTCTTAAATACAGGTGCAGCAGTTATTATCTCACTTCTTCTGAATGAGATTACTAACATGATTTTCAAGAAGACAGTACAGACAATTATCTATCTTCCTCACTTCATGTCATGGGTAGTTGTTGCTTCAGTATTTAAGATGTTACTGGCTCCATATGATAGTGCTCCAGTCAACTCAATTCTTATAAATATGGGTGTTATTGATACAGCTGTTGATTTCATGAACAGTACAGCTTACTGGCGTGGAACATTCTATATCATGAATGTTTGGAAGGATACAGGTTGGGGAACAATCCTCTTCTTGGCTACATTGTCAGGTATCAGCCCAGACCTTTATGAAGCAGCCCAGATTGATGGTGCTAACAGATTCAAGAGACTGATATACATTACATTACCAGCTCTTGCTAATACAATTATTACAGTATTCATTCTTAACCTTGCTAAGGTTATGAACCTTTTCGAATCTGTATTCGTATTACAGTCACCTATTACATATGCTAAATCACAGGTTTTACAGACATATGTATATACTAAGACATTCAGTGGTGGTAACTCAGATTATGGTTATACAACTGCTGTAGGTTTATTTAAGTCTTTCGTTGGTATGATCTTAGTTCTCGGTTGTAACTGGGCAAGTAAGAAAGTACGTGGACGAGGAATTGTATAGGAGGGAATAGATAATGAGTGATAATCAGACACTAGTTTATAAAAAGAAAAAGAAAAAATTCAAAGTATTCCCAATTGTTAATGCAATTTTATTCATTATCATTGCATGTGCAATTATGATTCCTATTTACAAAGTAATTATTACTTCAATAGATGCATATTCATCATATGATTTTAAGTGGCTTCCTCAGAAGTTCTCTTGGGGTGGTTACCGTGCTATTATAACAAGATCAAACCTTTATCATCCATTCTTAATCTCAGTTATAACAACTATTATAGGTACATTCGTTGGACTTTTAGTTGTTACACTTGGTGGTTATGTATTAATCCAGTGGGAGATGCCAGGAAGAAACTTCTTCGCTTACATGCTTCTCTTCACAATGATTTTCGATGGTGGTATGATTCCTAAGTTCCTTGTTATCAAGCAGTTAGGATTAATCAATACTTTGTGGGCGGTTATTCTGCCAATGGCTATTAATGTATATAACTTAGTACTTATGAGAAACTTCTTCGAAGGTATTCCAGAATCACTTTTCGAAGCAGCTCAGATTGATGGATGCTCACCAATGGGTATCTTCTTCAAGATTGTACTTCCTCTTTCAAAGGCAGCTCTTGCATCAATTGGTTTGATGTTCGCAGTAAGCTTCTGGAATGATTATACAAACTTCAAGTTATATATTAATAAGAATAATCTTTACAACTTCCAGATTCAGTTAAGAAGTATGGTTGTTGATAGTGATATTCCTAATGATGGTGCTGTTAACCCAACAACAATTTCTAATGCAGCAACTATCGTAGCTATCCTTCCTTTCATGATCATCTACCCATTCTGTCAGAAGTACTTCGTACAGGGTGTTAACGTAGGTGCCGTTAAGGAGTAATGTTAATATTTTGAATTTATTTTGGACGAGCCTTAAAAGGCTCGTCCTTTTTTGCGCGAGTAGCGAAAAAACTGTATTTTTATTCGTCATTACCAGTCAAATAGTGGAATAATACTGTTTAACATGTTACAATAAAATAAATATTGGTTAGGAGGAAAAAGGCTTGGATAAAAGTTTTGAAATTAAAGGATACATTAATAATGTATTAAAAGAAACCGGGCTTGAAGGAGCAGATGCATTTGATAAGGCACTTCTTCTTAATGCTTTAGGTAAACTTGAAGCAGCAGAGCATAGTGATGAATATAAGGATGTTATTACAGGTGAATTAGATAAGCTTATACAGGATAATACTATTAATATAGGCGAGAATGACCTTGTTAATTACATGTATGGTAATGCATGCTATAGTGTTGGAAAGAATGATATTGCTGTTAATATTGCCAAGCAGACAGAGAGACAGTCAAGAACAGAATCAGGATATTTTACAGGAGCTGAAGGTAGCAGATGCTTATGCACTGCATTTAAGGCTTTAAGCTTCTATATGAATTATGAGACAAAAGATGGTGGGAAAGAACATTATAATGATATAATCGCACAGTATAATGCAATATATGCAGAATGTTTTGAGAACGCAGGAAAGGCAGCACATGATGGTGATGCTAAGGCTGTAAAAGCACTTGCTTTATTTGCTGCAGGAGCAGTTGATACACTTGAAGTTATGGACCAGGCGTTGTATGAGATATTTGCAAGAATAAGAGAAATGTATAAAGCAGCAGTTTCAGTTCTTAATGATACGATTGATAATACAGATTCGCAGTTTGTAAAGCTTATATATGCATATGCAGTATTGAAAGGATGCCGTATGAAGCTTATACAGACAGAAAAATATGCATCCAAGGCTGAGGAAATCTTTGAAAAAGCAACTGATAAGCATGTTGCGGATAAGAGCAGTGTGGCTGTATCAGCAGCATACATAACAGCTTACAGTGAGTATATAAGAAACAGGGATTATCAGGATTACGGATGCAGCAATGGAGGTGTATTATGGAGTTAAAGTTAGTTATCAAGACAGGAAGAAGTGCTGTAGTAGAATTTGATGACGGTGGAAAGTATTATTCTAAGGAAGAATACACACTCCTGATTAATGGAGAAGAATATGGCAAGACAGAAAAGGTTGTTACAACAATATATGGTCTTAAGCCAGATACAGAATATAAGATTACAGCGGTGTATGCAGGAAAAGAATACGGACCTGTTGAATTTAAGACGGATTATGAATATGTAACACTTAATGTCAGAGAATTTGGTGCGTATGGTGATGGAGAGCATGATGATACTAATGCAATCCAGTGTGCGATTATGGCAGCTCCTATGGATTCCAGAGTATTAGTTCCAGAGGGGGTTTATAAGATATCAAGTATATTCTTAAAAGATAATCTTAATCTTGAGCTTGCTAAAGGAGCAGTACTTTCAGCATTTACAGAAAGAGATAAGTTCCCTATATTACCGGGACAGATTGAGACATACGATGAGAAAGATTATTACAACCTTGGTACATGGGAAGGCAATCCTCTGGATATGTTTTCAGCAATTGTATGTGGTATCAACTGTTCAAATGTTACAATTACAGGTGAAGGAACTATTGATGGATGTACAACTCATGATAACTGGTGGAAGAATTGTAAGATAAGAAATACTGCGTGGAGACCAAGATTATTCTTTATCAATAACTGTAGTAATGTTACTATGCATGGAATTACAGTCCAGAATTCACCATCATGGACAATCCACCCATATTTTAGTAAACATCTTAAGTTTATTGATGTTAAGATTCTTAATCCTGCTAATTCACACAACACAGATGGTCTTGACCCGGAAAGCTGTCAGGATGTTCTTGTGCTTGGAACATACATTTCAGTTGGTGATGACTGTATAGCAATCAAGTCAGGCAAGATATATATGGCTCAGAAGGAAAAGACTCCTACAGAGAATATGACAGTACGCCAGTGCTGTATGAGAGACGGACATGGTGCAGTAACAGTAGGAAGCGAGATAGCTGCGGGAGTTAAAGATGTTCATATCAGAGACTGTATGTTCATGAATACAGACAGAGGTTTAAGAGTTAAGACAAGAAGAGGCCGTGGTAAATTATCTGTACTTGATGATATTTCGTTTGAGAATATTGATATGGATAACGTTATGACACCGTTTGTTGTTAACAGCTTCTATTTCTGTGATCCAGATGGAAAGACAGAATATGTTGGTTCTAGAAAGCCACTTCCTGTTGATGACAGAACACCTTCAATCAAGAGCCTTACATTCAAGGATATCAACGCGAAAAACTGCCATGTTGCAGGTGCATATATATTCGGTCTGCCAGAGAGTAAAGTTGAGAAGCTTACATTTGAGAATATTAACTTCAGCTATGCTAAAGATGCAAAGCCGGGTGTAGCAGCAATGATGCTTGGCTGTGATGAAGCAAGCAGACAGGGACTTATTGTAAGTAATGTAGAAAAACTTATATTAAAGAATGTCAATATTGAAGGCTGTGATGGAGAAGCAATTGTGGCAGATAATGTTGATAAGATTGAAAGAGATTAGTATAAATATACAGAAATATGAGGAATAATCATGAATTTACATGCACCAAAGGGAATTGATGTTGAGAATTGGTTCATTGAGTGCTATAGGAAACATAAGGGGCATCCGTTAAAGATACTTATAGGGCTTTATAAGGGAAATTATAATAAGTTTTTTCTTGCGGTATTATTTTTCTTTATAAAGCATGCCCCTGTGTGGGTTCTGCCAATTGTAACGGCTAATATTATCAATGATATTACAAGCGGTTCGCCGGATACTATACAGAATATTATTATTCAGGCAATAATTATGGTTGCATTAGTTGTTCTTAATGTGCCAATGAATTATCTGTATACAAGATATAAATCATTAGCAACGAGATATGCAGAAACAGGACTTAGAAAAGCACTTGTAAGGAAACTGCAGCAGCTTTCAATTTCGTACCACAAAGAGACACAGTCAGGCAGGCTGCAATCAAAGATAATGCGAGATGTGGAGGCGGTTGAGACACTATCAACACAGATGTTTTTAAGTATATTAAATATTGCACTTAATATTGGAGTTGCACTTTTTGTTACGGTATCAAAGAGTCTTATAGTATTCTTATTCTTTCTTCTTACTACCCCTCTTGCAGCGGCAACTATGGTATTTTTCAGAAATATTATGAAGAAGAGAAATACCGAGTTCCGTAAGGAGATGGAAGAGACATCTGCAAGGGTTATGGAGATGGTTGAGCTTATTCCGGTTACAAGGGCACATGCACTTGAAGAGGAGGAAGTAACCAAGATGAGCGGACAGCTTTTTGCAGTTGCGGAGAAAGGCTATAAGCTTGATGTTATACAGGCATTATTTGGCTCGGTTGGATGGGCAATATTCCAGGTTTTCCAGGTTGTGTGTCTGGGATTCACAGGATTTCTTGCTTTAAAGGGAAGTGTTGGTCCTGGAGATATTACACTTTACCAGAGTTATTTTGCAACAATAGTAAGTCAGGTATCATCACTTATGTCGCTTATACCGGTTATTGCCAAGGGAGTTGAGTCGGTTAATTCTATTGGAGAAGTACTTCTTGAAGAAGATATTGAATGCAATGATGGGAAAGAAGCACTTAAAAGTGTAGAAGGCGAGTTTGATTTTAAAAATGTCAGGTTTGCCTATAATAATACAGATAAACCAGTACTTCATGAGCTTAATCTTCATGTCGATAAAGGACAGACGATTGCACTTGTGGGAGAATCAGGAGCTGGTAAATCTACAATTCTGAACCTTGTTATAGGCTTTAATTTCGCTACAGACGGAGTTGTTACAATTGATGGACATGATATGAGAGATATTGATCTTAGAACTTATAGAAAGCATCTGGCAGTTGTACCGCAGACATCAATATTATTCTCAGGAACTATAAGAGATAATATAACATATGGAATAGATGATTTCGATGAAGAAGCCCTTAATAAAGTTGTGGACGCAGCTAATTTAAGAGATCTTATAGATTCACTTCCGGATGGATTAGATACAGTTGTGGGAGAGCATGGTGGAAAGCTTTCAGGAGGACAGAGGCAGCGTGTATCGATTGCAAGAGCACTTATGAGAAATCCTGAAGTAATAGTTCTTGATGAGGCAACATCAGCATTAGACAGTATATCTGAGAAGCTTATTCAGGAGGCACTTAATAATCTTACTAAAGACAGGACAACATTTATAGTTGCACACAGATTATCGACTATAAAGGGTGCAGACAGAATAGCGGTAATAGCAGATGGTCACTGCGTTGAATATGGAACATATGATGAGCTTATGGAACTTAAAGGCGAATTCTATCAGATGAAATCAATACAGAGCTAAAAAATAAAAGGAGGCGGGAATATAACCCGTCTCCTTATTTATATGCCTGTCGGTTTTAATTACTTATTCTCAGCAAACCAGATTCTGAGTGTAGAGATAAGCTTTTCCTTAGAATCAACATCTAACTTCTGTACAATCTGCATGATTTCATTGTCAAGAGCTGTATTCTGGTATGACTTGTCAACGCTTCCTGCAAGATAATCAAGAGAAACTCCTGTAAGCTCTGCATAATATGAAAGCATTCTTAATGTCATAAGGTTACGGCCATTCTCAACGTTACTTATGTAACCAGGTGTAACCTCTAATGCCTTAGCAACGTCTTCCTGTGTAAGACCGTGTGCAATTCTTAACTTCTTAACTTTAGCTCCTAAATCGCTATCCATAATTCAAACCTCCTAAAAATAATTACTTTTTGTTTGCTCTGTAACGAGCTGTGTGATCAAGAATCTTCTTACGGATTCTAAGACTCTTTGGTGTTACTTCAAGTAATTCGTCTGTGTCAATATAATCCAGTGCCTGCTCCAAGCTAAGAATTTTAGGTGGAACAAGACGGAGAGCCTCATCAGCACTTGAAGAACGAGTGTTGGTAAGATGCTTTGTCTTGCATACATTAACCTCAATATCCTCAGTACGAGGATTTTCGCCAACGATCATTCCGGCATATACCTTCTCACCAGGTCCGATGAAGAGAGTACCTCTTTCCTGCGCATTGAAAAGACCATAAGTGATAGCATCACCGCTTTCGTAAGCAATAAGAGAACCATTCTTTCTGTAAGAAATGTCTCCTTTGTATTCTTCATATCCTTCAAAAGAAGAATTGATAATACCGTTACCCTTAGTATCAGTAAGGAATTCACCTCTGTATCCGATAAGACCTCTTGAAGGAATAGAGAACTGAAGTCTTGTGTATCCACCGTTAATTGGTGACATACCAAGGAGTTCGCCCTTTCTCTGGCTTAACTTCTGGATAACAGATCCTGTGCAGTCATCTGGAACATCGATATAAGCAAGTTCCATAGGCTCAAGCTTCTTACCTCTCTCATCTGTGTGGTAGAGTACCTCGGCTTTACTTACTGCAAATTCATAACCTTCTCTTCTCATATTCTCAATAAGAACTGAAAGATGAAGCTCACCACGTCCTGAAACCTTAAATGAGTTCTCAACGCCAGGTGTTTCCTCAACTCTTAAACTAACATCTGTATTAAGTTCCTTGAAAAGTCTGTCTCTTAAATGTCTTGAAGTAACGAATTTACCTTCTTTACCTGCAAGAGGACTGTCATTAACCATGAAGTCCATAGAAAGAGTAGGCTCTGAAATCTTCTGGAAAGGAATGGCAACAGGGTTGTTAAGTGAACAGATTGTATCACCGATATGAATATCAGCAATACCTGATACAGCAACAATTTCACCGATTCCTGCTTCGTTAACTTCTACCTTATTAAGTCCGTTAAATGTATAAAGCTTAGTAATTCTTACACGCTTCTTAACGCTTGGATCATGGTGGTTAACAATCATAACCTCCTGATTAACCTTAAGGCTTCCATTATCAATCTTACCTACGCCAATTCTACCAACGAATTCGTTGTAGTCAATAGTAGAGATAAGCATCTGTGTATCTGCATCAGGGTCACCCTCTGGTGCAGGAATGTTATTGACGATACAGTCAAAGAGTGGCTGCATGTCTTTCTTTTCATCATTAAGGTCAGCCATAGCATAGCCTGACTTAGCTGAAGCAAAGATGAATGGACAGTCAAGCTGATCTTCATTAGCATCAAGGTCAATGAAAAGCTCTAAGATCTCGTCAATAACTTCCTCAGGTCTTGCTTCTGGACGGTCTATCTTGTTAATACATACTATAACAGAAAGATTCATGTCAAGAGCTTTCTGTAAAACAAACTTTGTCTGAGGCATAACACCTTCGAATGCGTCAACAACAAGAATAACGCCGTTAACCATCTTAAGTACTCGCTCAACCTCGCCACCGAAATCAGCATGGCCAGGAGTATCAATAATGTTAATCTTAGTATCCTTATATGTGATAGCTGTATTCTTAGAAAGAATAGTGATTCCTCTTTCTCTTTCGATATCATTGGAATCCATAACTCGTTCAGCGACTTCCTGATTGGCTCTGAAAGTTCCGCTCTGCTTTAACAGCTCATCAACAAGGGTTGTCTTACCATGATCAACGTGGGCAATAATTGCAATATTACGAATATCTTCACGCTTTGTTTTCATTAATAATGTCCTTCCTGAATTAAACTTAAAATATCTTCTATGATTAGCAACTTTTATATTCTATCACAATATTCTTAAAAAACAATACTAAATATATAAAAATTTTTTCATTTTTTGAACACAGATTATTCAAAAAGTTTTTGTAATATTTGCGAAAACGACAACATATACATATTAGAGAAAACAAAGCACATGCCACAACACATTAATAATAAGGTGGCAAAGAAGGGAGAAATACAGAATGCTTGATAAAGTAATTGAAAACAACAGAGTGTGTATCATTGGAGAGATTGTCTCAGAGTTCACTTTCAGCCATGAGGTCTTTGGAGAGGGCTTCTATATTGCTAATGTATCAGTGAACAGATTAAGTGATATGGTGGATGTCATACCACTTATGATATCTGAAAGACTCATTGATGTTACTAAGGATTATAGAGGAATGAAGATTGAGGTTGCAGGACAGTTCCGTTCATATAATAGACATGAAGGAACTAAGAATAAGCTGGTGCTCTCAATATTTGTAAGAGAATTAAGATTCTTAGAAGATGACGAGATGCCTGAAGAGCAGTCTAAGTCCAACCAGATATTCCTTGACGGATATGTATGCAAGCCTCCTATTTATAGAAAAACTCCATTAGGAAGAGAAATTGCAGATATCTTAGTGGCTGTAAACAGACCATATGGCAAGTCGGATTACATACCATGTATAGCATGGGGAAGAAATGCAAGATTTGCAGGAGGTCTTGAAGTAGGTGCACATCTTCAGGTTAGCGGACGTGTACAGAGCAGAGAGTACACTAAGAAAATAGGAGAAGAAGAGGTTGAGAGAAGAGTTGCTTATGAGGTATCAGTAAGCAAGATTGACCTTGTTGAAGATGAGGAATAATTAAGACAACATTTATGTTCTTTAGTTTAAGGATATATATTGACATAACATTATCAGAGTGATATAGTCACATTAACTGTAAGGGTTTCCCCTGCAGCAGGTAGAGGTCGCACGATTCAAGAGTAATTATCCTGATGTCCCGGAAGACATATGAAGGATAGTAAAAGGGGAAAGTGCCGAAGAGGATTGTTTCCGGAGCAGTCTTACTGGGCGTAGGATTAATAGTTTTACGACTGTCATCGAATAGATGGAGAGCTACTTAAAGGACTATTACTATGATTTCTTTAAGAGCCAGTCTGTTTGAGCAGATTGGCTCTTCTATGTTATTGAGCTACCCACATAGGTAGCGATGAGAATAGACAGGAATCATGTACATAATAATAGCTGTTAACAGCGGAAAGAAGGATGGTATGTCAGTATTTACCGGAGCCGGTGTAGCGATTATTACACCAATGAAAGCTAATGGAGAAGTTAATTACGATAAGCTTGGAGAATTCCTTGATTACCAGATTAATAACTCAACAGATGCAATTATTATCTGTGGAACAACAGGAGAGGCATCAACACTTACACATGAGGAGCATGTAGAAACAATCAGATTTGCTGCTGATTATGTAAAGAAAAGAGTTCCTGTTATTGCAGGAACAGGTTCTAACTGCACAGAAACAGCTGTATGGCTTTCACAGGAAGCACAGAAGGCAGGAGTTGATGGATGTCTTGTAGTTACACCATATTATAATAAAGCAACACAGAAGGGCCTTATCCAGCACTATACAGCAGTTGCGAAGTCAGTAGACCTTCCTATCATTATGTATAATGTTCCTGGAAGAACAGGCTGCAATATCCAGCCAGAGACAGCAGCCAAGCTTGCTAAGGATGTTGACAATATCGTTGCTATCAAAGCTGCAACAGGTAACCTTGCACAGGAGAGCAAGACAATGGCATTAGCTGAGGGAAGACTTGATATGTACTCAGGTGAAGACGGACTTATTGTTCCTCTTATGTCAATTGGAGCAAAGGGTGTAATTTCAGTTTTATCTAATGTTGCTCCTAAGCAGACACATGATATCTGCGCTACATTTGCAGCTGGAGATGTTGCTAAGGCTGCACAGTTACAGTTTAAGGCATTAGAGCTTGTAGATGCATTATTCTGTGAGGTTAATCCAATTCCTGTTAAGCATGCACTTAACCTTATGGGATGGGATATGGGACCACTCAGAAGCCCATTATGCGAGATGGAAGAGGCTAACCTTGAGAGATTAAAGAAAGCAATGGTTAACTACGGAATACTTTAATTGACAGGAGAATGAACATGACAAGAATAATTATGCATGGCTGTAACGGCCATATGGGACAGGTCATTACAGGAATAGTTGCTAACGATGCTAATGCACAGATAGTAGCAGGAATTGACCTTCGCGATGACGGACATAACTTATATCCGGTATTTGCTTCATTAGAAGAATGTAATGTTGAAGCAGATGTTATTATTGATTTCGCATCAGCTAAGGCAGAGGATACACTTGTTGACTATATTAAGAAAACTAAGATTCCTGCTGTAATATGTACAACAGGATTAAGCGATGAGCAGATTGCATCAATCAATGAAGCATCAAAGAGTGTTGCAATATTACGTTCAGCTAATATGTCACTTGGAATCAATACATTATTCAAGCTTTTACAGGATGCTGCCAAAGTGTTTGCGTCAGCAGGCTTTGATATTGAGATAGTTGAAAAGCACCACAACCAGAAGCTTGATGCGCCAAGTGGAACAGCTCTTGCACTTGCAGATTCAATGAAGGAAGTGCTTGATGATGATTATTTCTACAGATATGACAGAAGCCAGTTAAGACAGAAGCGTGATCCTAAGGAAATCGGAATCAGTGCCGTAAGAGGCGGAACTATTGTTGGAGAGCATGAAGTAATCTTTGCTGGAGAAGACGAGGTTATAGAATTCAAGCATACCGCACATTCTAAGGCTGTATTTGCAAAGGGTGCAGTTGAGGCTGCCAAGTTCCTTGCAGGAAAGCCGGCTGGAATGTACGATATGAGAGATGTTATTGCAGCTAAGAACTAGTTGTCAGAACAGTTAATATAATGATATTCAATGCGGCTTGCTTCGGCGAAGCCGCATTTTTTATATAATGCCACAGCTGCCCTGTTATTGCTTGTTACATTAAGTACGAGTGGAAGTGAAGCAATGTTAAAGTAGTCTTTAAGAAAATGCTTCATAAGGCATGTACCAATGCCTTTCCCACGAAGCTTCTCATCAACGAATACTCCGTATACATTGACAAATGTGTTCTGTGTATCAAGATAAAGAAGCGCCACAGGTTCTTCATATTCCGGCAGATACATAAGATAATCCTCACCCTCAAGATAATATTCGGCATTGTCAGGCTCTGCAGCCTGTATTGATTCTAAGTTAAAATGTGCTTTATCAAGCTGGTACAGATATTCGTAGAAACATACATCACCACATAAAGAACAATTAAGAAGTTCTCCGCTTATAGGCGCAATAAGCTCTAAATTGCCAGCAGAGCTGCTTTTAAGCTTTCTGTAACAGATGGATAGCATATTATGAAAATGTCCTCTATGGCGAAAATCAGGTGCTACAAGACCTGAAACTTCAACATATCCGCATTCATCATTGATAAGCAGTCCAACAAAGCCATACATTACAGGTGAATCTGTGCTGTCATCAACAAGCGCACACTGGATAAAGCTGTCGTTATGGGAATCGCAGTAATAAGGCTCGTAGCCGTCACATTTGTTAATAAGTTCTTCAAGAGCATTCATTAAAATGCTGTCCAGATAGTCAATCTCAATATATTTCATAGTGGTTCTCCAATAAAAGTTTATAAAAATATTACTTTGAAATAAGAAACATTTGTTTACAAAAGTGTCAAAATGCCTTACTATATAAAGGTATATACATCAGTATAACAAAATAATTGATTTATCAGCAATAGGTTATTGGGAGGATTTACATGGGTAAAGTTGCCATACTTACAGACAGTAACAGTGGAATTACACAGGCTCAGTCTAAGGAGCTTGGAGTTAAAGTTATACCAATGCCGTTCTTTATAGATGGAGAACAGTATTTTGAAGATATTAATCTTACACAGGAAGAGTTTTACGAGAAGTTAAAGCAGGATGCTGATATATCTACTTCACAGCCTTCTATTGGTGAGATGCAGGACGCATTTGATGAGCTTCTAAAAGAATATGATGAACTTGTATATATTCCTATGTCAAGCGGGCTCAGCGGAACATGTCAGACAGCTACTATGGTTGCTGATGATTATGATGGAAAGGTTCAGGTTGTCAATAACCAGAGAATTTCTGTAACCATGAGACAGTCTGTTCTTGATGCGAAGGAGCTTGCTAAGAGAGGTAAGTCTGCGGCAGAGATTAAGGAGATTCTTGAGAAACATAAGATGGAATCAAGCATATATATTACACTTGATACTCTTAAGTACTTAAAGAAGGGCGGAAGAATAACTCCTGCGGCAGCTGCTATTGGAACTATGTTAAAGCTTAATCCTGTGCTTCAGATTCAGGGTGAGAAGTTAGATGCATTTGCCAAGGCAAGAGGTAAGGCTTCTGCGAAGAAGATTATGCTTAAGGCAATGCAGGATGATTTAGATACAAGATTTGCAGAGTTTGCAAAGGATGGAAAGATGCATATGGAGGTTGCCTATTCAGGTAATCCTGAGGAGGCGGAGGAATGGGCTGCGTTAGTTAAAGAGACTTTTCCACAGTTTGATTTCCACATGGATCCACTTTCACTTTCAGTTGCCTGCCACATAGGACATGGTGCACTTGCGATAGCGACATCTGCTTATCTGCCAGAACTTGATTAATACGAATGATAAGCCTGTGACAGCGCATGAGTTGTTGCAGGCTTTTGTTTATAAATGCGGATATTACCGCAGGTTAATATGAATGGAGGATTGTTATGCCAGCAAGAAGTGAGATTGATGATAAGTTTAAATGGGCTGTGAGTGATTTATACAGCTCTGATGAAGCATGGGAAAAGGATTATAACAGTATACTTGAACTGACTGACCAGCCAAGTGAGCTTAAAGGCAGGATGGGCGAGTCTGCCGGCATGCTTTACAAGGCACTTAAGGAGTATGAACAGGTAGAATACATTACTGAAAGAGTGTATGTGTATGCATTTATGAAATATTATGAGGATACAGGCAATTCAAAGTATCAGGAAATATCTGGGAAAGCCCAGATGGCTGCGATGAAGGTGTCAGAGAAGTATGCATTTTTAGAGCCTGAGCTTATATCAATAGATACCGATGTGCTTGATAAATATATCAGCGAGGATGAAAGGCTTGGAATGTATAAGCATTTTATTGATGACTGCCTCGCAGGGAAAGAGCATACGCTTTCTGAAAAGGAGGAAGCACTGCTTGCAAAGGCATCACAGATGTCAACTGTGCCTAATGAGGTGTTCTCTAAGTTTAACAATGCTGATGTTAAGTTTGGCAAGGTGAAAAGAGAGAATGGACAGGAAGATGAGCTGACTAACGGCAATTTTGCCACATTTATGGAAAGTCATGACAGAGCTGTAAGAAAGGCGGCATTTGAGGCGTTGTATAAGCAGTATGGGGCGTATATCAACACAATTGCGGCAGCGTTTTATGGCAATGTCAAGCAGGCAATGTTCTATGCAGACGCAAGGGGTTACAAGTCAACACTGAACATGTATCTTGATGGTTCATTTATTCCGGAAAATGTATATAAGAATCTTATTAAGACTGTCAATGACAATCTTGACAAAATGTACCGCTATGTTGATATCAGGAAGAAGGCACTTGGCGTTGACGAGCTGCATTTTTATGATATATATGCACCGATGGTAGAGGATATTGACTGGAAGATAAGCTATGATGAGGCTAAGGACATTGTTGTGAAGGCACTTGCACCAATGGGTGAGGAGTATGTTTCACACATTAAAGAAGGCTTCAATAATGGCTGGGTAGATGTGTATGAGAATACCGGAAAGCGTTCGGGAGCATTTTCATGGGGCGCTTATGGCACACACCCATATGTATTTCTTAATTACTCAGATACACTCAATGATGTATTTACGGTGATTCATGAGATGGGGCATGCAATGCACACTTATTATTCCAATGCAAACCAGCCTTATATCTATGCTGGATATAAGATATTCGTTGCGGAGGTTGCGTCAACCTGTAATGAAGCACTTCTTATGCAGTATATGTTAAAGAATACTGATGATGAGAAGAAGAAAAGATATCTGCTCAATCATTTCTTTGAGCAGTTTAAGGGAACTCTTTACAGACAGACTATGTTTGCAGAGTTCGAGATGGAGGCACATGCAAAGGCAGAACAGGGTGAGGTTTTATCAGCAGAGAGCCTTTGTGCCATGTACAAGAAACTGAATGAGAAGTATTTCGGCCCGGATATGGTTATTGATGATGAGATAGCACTTGAGTGGGCAAGAATACCACATTTTTACACACCATTCTATGTATACCAGTATGCAACAGGCTATTCCGCTGCAATTGCAATATCAACTAAGATACTTGCAGGCGATGAGCAGGTTATAGCAGGTTACAGAAAGTTCTTGTCAGGCGGCTCTTCAATGCACCCTATTGAGCTTCTTAAGCTGTGCGGAATAGATATGACAAGACCGGATGTTGTGCAGGAAGCATTGGATGTGTTTGGGGAATTACTAAAACAGTGGTAATGCTTAATGTGTTGTGAATATAAAGATGATTCTGGGAGATAATGCGTCTTCCAGAATTTTTTTATGGGATAAATGTAACTATTGCCGAAATAATCCGTCTCTAATTATGAAAGGGTTAACGCTTAAAAAAAACAGCGAGTACAGACAGTAATGGATGATAAACAGATAATCGATTTATTTTTTCAAAGGGATGAAGATGCAATTAATGCAGTTGATCAAAAATACGGTTCTAAGTTAAATGCACTGGCAGCCAATATGCTGCAATCAAGAGAGGACGGGCTGGAATGTGTCAATGACACGTATATGAAGGCATGGAATAGCATACCGCCTGCAAGACCAGAGTATTTATTCGCATTTCTGGCAGCATCTGCAAGAAATATTGCGATTGATATGATAAGAAAAAACAATGCGGGAAAGAGACAGGCCAAAGTGGTTGAATTGACAAAAGAACTGGAAGAATGCATAGGTGATGGCGGATTGCAGACACATCTGGACAAGGAAGATATTGGAGAGATGTTATCGCATTTTCTTGAAACAGTTGATAAAAATAAAAGAATTATATTTCTCAGGCGGTACTGGTACTCGGATTCAATTAAAGATATTTCAGAAAGGATGCAGATGAGCGAATCAGCAGTGAAAGTTACTCTTCACAGAACGAGAAAAGAATTAAGAAGATATCTGGAAAGCGAGGGTTTATATCTATGAAAAAATCAGAGGCAATGGATTTATATGAAGGACTTAATGAAATTAGTCCGCAAATGATTGAAGAAGCGGGAAATTACAAGAAAACTGCCAGTGTGGATATCAGGTATAAAAAGAGCAATAATGTAAAGAAGATAATTGCAGCAGGTCTTGTGGCAGCAGCGGCTGTTACTGCTGTATTGGGAGTCAGAGGACTGAAACCTTCTGTGACAGGAAACGGAAACCAGAGCAGTAATCAACTGGCATCAGAGCAGACAGGATTTAAAATTGCTCATGTTATGAATGTGTATGCAGCCGGGCTTGATGACACATCAGAATGTATTTTTTCTAATGATGAGAAAAATGCTGGTGTATCAGGAGTTGTGGCTGGAATTTCAAGCCGGGTTGGAGATTCATCTGTGATGGGGCAGGTTATGGCTAGTATAAATGTAACGGGCGAAGATATCTCAAAGATTAAGTATTCTATAATGGGAAATGATTCAGATGTGACATATAATCTGGCAAGGATGAAAGAGGTTGACAAGGACAGCCCTGAGTATCAGACATCTTCTGAAAAATTCAGAAAACAGACGGAGAACGGCTATGCATATTACATTATTGAAGATATCGGGGAAGAGTATGAGGAGAGCGGCAACAGTCAGAGCGAGGGCATACAGATTGTAGAGTTTTCAAAGCAGTTAGAAAAAGAATCTTTGTATCAGGAACGTCAGGTATACAATGAGATGGTTAAAAATATGTATGAAGGACTTACGTTAAGCGTAACTGTGACATATGAAGACGGAACGATAGAGATTGTTGATGTGGGATTCAAGGCAGCTGAAGGCAGTGATGACCTGGAAAAGGTTTCAGACAAAGTGATTGTGTATGTGAAATGACAGTTGATAGAAGAGTGCAAGACGAAGAATCATGTGTCTTTAAGTTGTCTTCAAACAAATTGAACACAAACAAAAAAGGAAGCCGCTTAAATGCTGGCTTCCTTTTAAAATTAAAAAGAGCGCGAGACGGGGATCGAACCCGCGACCCCCTCCTTGGCAAGGAGGTGCTCCACCACTGAGCCACTCGCGCATAATTAATGTTCTTTAATTAAATTCTCTTGTGAACACAAACAAGATAATACACATAAAACTTTAATCTGTCAAGTGTAAAATTAAAAAAGTTGAATCTATAATGCTATAGATGAGGGGGATACCTACTAAGACTGCTAAATATGATGAAATGGTAGGTTTATCAAGAGGAAATTCTGAGGAGAATTAACGAGAATAAAGAAAATTACCTACTAAATTGATGATTTATGCGAGAATAGTAGGTTTTTTTTCAAACCAAATCTGTCTGATATTACAGATATGAGAAAAAAGACATACTAAAAGTGTGAATTATGACAAAATAGTAGGTATTTAAGTTGGGAAGAAGCATTACATACCAGCTAACAATAAGAAAAAGACCTACTGGATTATGAAAATTGATGAGATAGTAGGTTATTTATGTGTGCTTTGCGGCAATCATAATGTCTTGAAACAAATTGAACACAAAAAAGAGAAAGTCAGCATGTACTGGCTTTCTCTTAAAAAATAAAAGAGCGCGAGACGGGGATCGAACCCGCGACCCCCTCCTTGGCAAGGAGGTGCTCCACCACTGAGCCACTCGCGCAAACACATTTAAGATAATAATGGCAAAATGATATTTTGTCAACACTTTTTTAGAAAAAATATTTTAAATTCTAATTTCTGAAAAATTAATATATGGGAAAGGACGTCAGGGATTTCTATTTTTTTGATAATATGGTATACTTTGCATGCTGAGTAGCAGAATTAGAAAGAATGGAGATTATTATGAATCCAGCATCAATTATGAAGCTTATGAGTGCCAAGAACAAGTTTCAGAAGAATCATCCGAAGTTTGTGGCATTTCTTAACAGATGTTTTGCAGGAGGTCTTAAGGAAGGAACTATAATTGAGATTACAGTTACTAATCCTGGAGAGGCACCTATAACATCTAATATAAAGGTACAGCAGTCTGATTTGGAACTGCTTGAAGAATTAAAAGAAATGGGGAGATAGTTTGCTTCGCAAAACAACGCGAAATAATAAGGAGGATTGGAATGTTTGGGAATGACAAGTCCAGAAAGAACGGACTTAATATTATAGTTGTAGGAGGCGGTAAGGTTGGTGCCACTCTTGTTGAGAGACTCAGCAGGGAGAACCATGATGTTACTCTTATTGATAAGAACAGGGTTAAGCTTGATGCAATAACAGGTGCATATGATGTTATGGGAGTTGAGGGCAATGGTGCTAGCTTTGCTGTTCAGAAAGAAGCCGGTATTGACTCAGCTGACCTTCTTATATCGGTAACTGATTCTGATGAGCTGAATCTTTTATGCTGTACACTTGCAAAGAGGGCTGGCAGATGTGAGGCAATTGCAAGAGTAAGAACACCTGAATACAGTCAGGAGGCTGCATTTTTAAGAGACAGATTAGGTCTGGCAATGATTATTAATCCGGAATTTGAGGCTGCAAGTGAGATAGCACGTGTGCTTTACATGCCGACAGCACTTGAGATTGGAACATTCGCACATGGACAGGCAGAGATGATTAAGATAAAAGTCCCTGAGGGTAACCAGATGTGTGGCCATACTCTTGCGGAGATATCTAAGGCTTCATCATCTAAGGTTCTTATATGTGCAGTTGAGAGGGATGGGGAGGTGTTCATTCCATCAGGACATTTTATTATAAGGGCAGATGATAAGTTATCTTTCATTGCATCAAGAAAGAATGCAAGGACATTTCTTGCAAGTGTAGGTTTTCAGACACATCAGGTCAAGAGTACCATGATTGTCGGAGGTGGAAGAGTTGCATATTATCTTGCAAAACAGCTTCTTAACATGGGAATTGATGTAAAGATTATTGAGAATGACAAGGAACGCGCGTTAAAGTTAAGCGAAGAGCTTTCGGGAGCTGTTATTATCAATGGTGATGGTACTGACGAGAGCCTTTTAAGAGAAGAGGGGATTGAGTATGTGGAGAGCTTTGTCCCTCTTACAGGGATTGATGAAGAGAATGTAATGCTTACTCTATATGCAAGAAAAGTATCTGAAGCCAAATGTATTACGAAAATAACAAGAATGGGATTCAGCAGTGTTATTAACAGCCTTGATCTTGGCAGTGTGATTTATCCAAGATATATAACATCAGAAGCTATCATTGCTTATGTAAGAGCTAAGAAGGAGTCTATGGGAAGCAATAACATACAGACCTTGTATCATTTGTTTGACCAGAAGGCGGAAGCTATAGAGTTTAACGTTGATAAGGAATCAGGAGTTACGGGCAAGCAGTTTATGGAACTTAAGCTGAAGGATAATCTGCTTATAGCACTTATTAACCGTAATGGTAAGATTATTATTCCAAGTGGTACTGACAGCCTTATGGTTGGAGATACTGTGGTTATTGTAACAACTCATACAGGGTTTGATGCTATAACTGATATTCTTAGATAGGAAAGGCTGGGAACATTGATATGAACAGTTCTATAGTAAGATATATTCTTGGACATGTTTTAAAGATAGAAGCGGCTCTTATGGTCATTCCTGTGATTGTTGGCGTTATATACAGGGAGAAGGCAATATCTGCATTCTTGATAACAATGGCATTATGTGCTGTATGTGGGATTCTTATGACAATTAAAAAACCTGCCAATACAGTTTTTTATCTGAAGGAGGGGTGTGTTACAACTGCACTCAGCTGGATTCTTATGAGTATATTTGGCTGCCTGCCTTTTTTTATAAGCAGGGAAATTCCTTCATTTACAGATGCACTTTTTGAGACAATATCAGGATTTACAACAACAGGAGCAAGTATATTAAGTGAAGTTGAAGGACTGTCACAGAGCATTATGTTCTGGAGATGCTTTACTCACTGGATTGGTGGTATGGGAGTTCTGGTATTTCTGCTTGCAGTAATACCTCTTACAGGTGGCTCTAATATCAATCTTATGAAAGCAGAGAGTCCGGGACCATCAGTGGGTAAACTTGTTCCTAAGATCAGATATACAGCAAGAATACTGTATATTATATATTTTGGGATGACTGTACTTCAGACAATTCTTCTTCTTTTTGGAGGAATGACATTCCTTGATGCACTTAATACAGCCATGGGAACAGCAGGAACAGGTGGATTTGGTATCAGAAATGACAGCTTTACAAGCTTTTCACCTTATATCCAGTGGGTTGTAACCATATTTATGATATTGTTTGGCGTTAATTTCAACGCGTATTATCTTATTGTTCTAAGACAGTTTAAGAAGGCTGTTAAAGTAGAAGAGGTAAGATGTTATTTCGGAATTATCCTTGCAGCAACAGCAATTATATTTGTTAATATATACAGAAGTGTAGGTGCTGTTGAACTTACACTGAGACAGTCAATGTTTCAGGTTGCATCTATTATAACGACAACCGGATTTTCATCAGTGGATTTTGATATGTGGCCGTCACTGTCAAAGTCGGTGCTTGTTGTACTGATGTTTGTGGGAGCATGTGCCGGAAGTACAGGTGGCGGAATTAAGGTTTCCAGGTTTATAATAGGGATAAAGACAATATTCAGAGAGATTCAGTCATATATTCATCCTAAGAGTGTTAAGGTGATTAAGACAGAAGGAAAGCCTGTTGATAGTGAAACATGCAGGTCGGTGAGTATATATTTCATAACATTTATCATGATATTCACAGCGTCTTTACTGCTAATATCTATTGAAGGAAAGGATATTGTGACGAATTTCACTGCAGTAGCAGCGACTATTAATAATATAGGTCCGGGGCTTTCGGCTGTCGGACCGACACAGAATTTTGGAAGTTATTCTGATTTCAGCAAATATGTACTGATGTTTGATATGCTTGCCGGACGACTGGAGTTATTTCCACTGATAATTCTGTTCACACCTTCAATATGGAAGGATCTTGTAACCAAGAAGGTTTCTGAAAGGAAAATGCGTAGAATAAGAAGGGGTTAAGTATGAGTAATGTATCTGATTATTTGAAATGGAGAGGTGACCTTGATTTTAGCCAGGCACCATTTAATGACGTGGACAATTTAATACTTGCGCAGATTGCATATGTTGATTTTACTGATATTGTACCGGCACCGGGAAGTATCGAGACTATTACAATTGCGGAAGCGGCAGACACATTTTTTGATACCCATGATGAGAAGGAGATTAAGAAATGCAAATCTTTCATAGGAAAAGCTCCGTATCTTTTAAGGGAGGCAGCAGCAACAAAAAGATTTGGTTCACTTATACTTACTAATTATGTTGATTATGTCGATGGCGGCAAAGAAGAACAGTTTGCAGCATTTCATGTAAGAATCGATAACAGACTTACGTATATTGCTTTCAGGGGAACTGATGATACACTTGTGGGCTGGAAAGAGGATTTTAACATGAGTTTCTTATCCCCTGTTCCATCGCAGAAGGATGCGGTAAGATATATTGACACAACCGTGCAGCGTTCAGAAGGAAAGCTGATTCTTGGCGGACATTCCAAAGGTGGTAATCTGGCAGTATATGCATCAGTATTTGCAAGACCATCAGTGAAGAAAAGAATTATTACTGTTTATAATAATGATGGTCCGGGATTTGACAGTGATTTTGTAAAGCATCCGGATTATCTGGCAATTCTGCCTAAGATTAAGAGTATTGTTCCTTATGGCTCAGTTGTTGGAATGCTTCTTAATCATGATGGGGATTATGAGGTTGTAAAGAGCAGCCAGTCAGGTCTTATGCAGCATGATTCTATGTCATGGCAGGTTATAGGACCAGATTTTGAGACTGAGCAGGAGTTAAGCCCTAAGAGTAAAAGGTTAAATGCAGCACTGAGCGCATGGATAGACGGGCTTACAAGAGAACAGAGGGCAGAATTCGTAGATACATTATTCTCACTGGTAACTGCAAGTGGTGCAAAGAACCTTTCAGAGATAAGTACAGCCAGGTTTAAGAATATTAATGCCGTTCTTAAGTCTTTCAGGGAACTTGACAAATCAGAACGTGCAATGATACTTAAGATATTTGCTTCACTTACAGGTGAGATTGGAAAAGCTTATAAGAGCAATTAATAAGGAGATAAAGAATGGGACAGGTTATATCAGCAGGAATATTGTTAGTTGTGGTTGTTGCCATATATATTGCAGTTTCATATAAGCACGAAAAAAGCGGTCTTGGGAAGGGCTGTGATGGTAATTGCGGCTCATGTGGATTAAGAAGCTGTAAAACTGACAAGAAGTGAGGCTTTAATGCGTAATACGGGGGACAGGTTAAAAGAATGCCGCATTATGAAAGGCTTATCCAGAGGGGAAATGTCAGAAATGCTGAATGTCAGTACTGACTATCTTGCCCGTTTGGAGACAGGGACACAACCGGTTACATACAGGATTATAGAGAAGGTGGCAAAACTTGAAGGCTGGAACAGCGATTATATCCTGCATGGAATAGATAATAATAATCCATTTTCAGAGTTGCACACACTATGCCCTGATTTCAGGAAAAAAGTTTTTATAAGAAATCTGCTATGTTTGTTTGACAGCATGCTTCAATTCGGGTATAAGAAAGAAAGGGTAGTGGCATATTACCATAGAATGATACTTGAGATTGTTAATGGAATGGAACTGGATGTTCCAGATAATGTGCGTACAGGATATACACTTACAGAGATAAGACGGATACATGATATGAATAAAAAGGACATGGCAAATGTGCTTGGAATATCAGAGAGAAGCTATTGTACATTAGAGAATGGTTTATCAAGACCAGATGTAAAGACTTTACAGATAGTATATGATATGTATGGATTTAATGTGCAATATTTTCTTACGCGTAATCCACTTGATTGTGAGGCTGTAAACAATATATACAGGTGTTTTGATGAACCTTTAAGAGATTTTATTATGAGACGCATCAGGGACGACTATGATGAAATAATAATTATGAAAGGCCGGACTTATGGTAGAGATATATAGAACAGACCAGCAGGTATTAAATACATTGACAGATATTCAGGATGGATGCTGGATTAATATGGTAGATCCGACAAGCAAGGAGCTTGAGCAGATAGCAGAACGCTTTGAAATAGAACCTGAGGATATCTCATCGGCACTTGATGAAGAAGAAAGTTCGCGTATAAGCCTTGAAGACGGATATACTGTTATACTTGTGGATATTCCTACACCTGAGGTAAGACATGAGAAAAAAATGTATACAACTATTCCTCTTGGTATTATCCTTAAAAGTGAAGCAATAATTACAGTGTGTAAGGTAGATACACCGATTATTAATTATTTTGTAAGAAATAAGGTGAAAGAGTTCAGTACAAAGAAAAAGATGCGTTTTATATATCAGATGCTTTTCCGTTCAGCTTTCGTGTATCAGGCTAATCTTCGTCTTATTGATAAGAAAAGAATTGAGATAGAAGAGCGGGTTGATGGAGATACGTCAGATACCGATCTTATTGAGCTTCATGAGTTAGAATCTACGCTTGTTTATTTTGCAACATCTCTCCGGGCTAACAGTATTGTGTTAGAAAGACTCAGAAGATATAAAAGACTTGAGCAGTATCCTGAAGATATGGAACTTCTTGAGGATGTCATGGTCGAGTACCAGCAGGCTATAGAGATGACCACGATATACAGGGATGTCATTGATGGTACAAGGGAACTGATGTCATCAGTAATTGACAGTAAACTGAATAATGTAATGAAATACCTTACTTCAATTACAATTGTGATGGCTATTCCGACAATAATATCAGGCATATATGGAATGAATGTAGGTGGAGAATGGATGCCGTTTGCAAAGACACCTTTTGGATTTGAGATAATAAGTGGAATAATACTTCTGATATGTATAATAGTTTTATGGGTATTAAGGAAGAAGAAAATGCTATAAAAGCAGTGTCTGCATTGATTGCAGGCACTGCTTTTACTTACTTATGAGTATATATTATCTGTAATTTTTCTGCCAGCGTGATACCATTTCTAAAGCCTCATGCTCAGATGATACCTTAGTAATTATAACCCCATCAAGATAGATTTCGTACACAGGAAATTTCTTGGATGTATTGCCGTGACTTACCTCAACTCTGTTGTACTTTACGCGTTCCATTAAAAGACCTCCTCACATTTAATAATAGTGTTACTAAGTAAAAACCAACAATATGTTGTATTATAGCATGCTTTTTAATAAAAGGAAATACTATATTTGGTATTGGTACTAAAGTACCAAAAAATTTGAATTAAACGCACTATTATACTTGTAAAATCGACATGTATATAATATAATTTTTATAACATGTAGAAAGATTAAGTACGTATAACTAATAATAAAAAATATAAGAGGTACATTAATATGAGCGATAATTATATTGCTGCCAGTGAGAAATTTGAGATTGTTCATAAGATGAGTAGAAGAATAGCATCTGTTGATAAGTATTGTGTTATAAGTGTTGCGAATAAAGCATTTGAAGAATATTTTGGAGAAATTAAGGAGACTCTTATAGAAGTAGTTGCACCTCAGGATAAAGAAAGACTGATGGATTTTATAGAGAAGTATGATGGAACAGCTAAGAGCGGAATGTTTAAATTTATTAACGCACAGGGCATAGAAAGATATAATCATTTATTTGTGTATGAACGAAGAGCTGTGGGCAATGGGCATATGAGAGATATTGAACTTGTTGATGTTGAGTCTATAGAGGAGGCTAATAAGAGTTTAAGAGATGATGTTTCTAAACATAAGATGCTGCTTGGACTGGATAGAGAATATACATTTACATATAACAGAGATAATGGCATATTCAGTATGTACAGGTATGATGTTGACTCAAGAGATGTCATATATAAGTCTGATATTGATGAATGGAAGAAGAGGATGCTTTCGGAGGGATATATTGACGAGAATGATAAGGAAATCTTTGCTAATTTTATATCAGAAGTACGCTCTTATACGCAGACATTTTCTATAAAATTCAGAACAAGCATGCGTACATATAAAAGGGTGAAGGAGACTTTAAGATTTAAAGGAACTGTAATGAATAAAAGCGATGGAAGCAGGATTGTGATAGGTCGTGTTGTCCCTGAGGCAGACAGCCATGGCAATTATAATCAGATTACTGATATGATAGAAGAATTACAGTTTGATTCTCTTACACATGTGTATAACAAGAAAACTATTACCGCATATGCTGTAAAATGTCTCAAGGAAGAGCAGAATAACAGAGTTACGATAGCCGTTCTTGATGTTGACCATTTTAAGAAGGTTAATGATGTATATGGTCACATGTATGGTGATAAGGTGCTTGCAAGGGTTGGAAGAAAGCTTAAGGAAGTTGTAGGCGAAGATGGAGTTGTAGGACGTATCGGAGGAGATGAATTTGTTATTATATTCAATGGTATTAATGATGAGCATGAGTTAAGGGGGATGCTTCGTGCGATAAGAACCCAGATTAAGTGGGAATTTGTTGATGATTTTGAAGATTTAATGATAACATGTTCGATTGGAGCAGCATACAGTCCTAACAACGGACATGAGTATGAGGAGCTTTTCAAGAAAGCAGATTATTGTCTGTATGTAGCGAAAGAAAAGGGAAGAGACAGATATGTATTCTTTAGGGATGATCTCCATAAGGATTCATATGAGAATTCTCTTAATACAAAGGATAAGAATGTCAATGATGGCAGGGAAATGAAGGAACTCAGATTTCTTACAGGCATTATGGAGAATTTTTCAGAAGATGGCAAAGCAGCTATTAAAGAGCTTATACATCATATGTATGATACATTTAAACTGGACAGCATTAATCTTTACTGGGGAGCTAATCTGAACCGTGCATACTATATGGGTGTTGAGCTTGGCGGTTCAATGAATGCTGATTATGTTAAGACAGAAGGTTTTAAGAAGCTTCTGGATGGAAAGAATCATGCTGCTGTGGGATTCGTCGGAAGGCAGACAGACCTTGCACCTGAATTTGGAACAGCCATGAGAGAAAAGAGAGTGTTTTCTACTGTACAATGCATAATAGGATCACCAGATAATGTGAAAGGATTGTTTACTATTGACCGTTGTAAGGAGTCTGCACAGTGGGCTGAATATGAGATTGAGATGGCTGTTGTAACGGCTTCTCTTATCAATATTCTGGCTGAAACTGAATGTGATGATAATTAATATATATAGTTTTTTATTACAAGATATTGTGTTTTCAATTGACTTGTCAAACTATATGTTGTATAATCAAATCTGCTTGGGAAACAGCATAAACACTGCGTTTCCAGCAGATTTTTTTAATGTAAAGGAAAATAGCCTGTATTGCTGAAAGCAGTATATACAGGGATATGATGGTCTTTTTGTGAGGGTTTGAAGTATGAAAATTATTAAAAGAAGTGGTTCAGAGGTAACATTTGATATCAGTAAAATTATGGATGCTGTATCAAAAGCTAATATGGAAGTTGTCCATAGTGAGAGATTATCAGAGGAACAGATTGAGACAATCTCTAATAATGTTGAGAGCATTTGTAAAGAGATGAACAGGTCTTTAAGCGTTGAAGAGATTCAGGATCTTGTAGAGAATCAGATTATGAATTTCAGAGCATTTTCAGTTGCAAGAAAGTATATTACTTATCGTTATAAGAGAGCACTTGTGCGTAAATCTAATTCTACAGATAAGCAGATATTAAGCCTTCTGGAGTGCAATAATGAGGAAGTAAAGCAGGAGAATTCTAACAAGAATCCTACTGTAAACAGTGTTCAGAGAGATTATATGGCTGGCGAGGTAAGCAAGGATATTACAAAGAGATTCCTTCTTCCTCCAGATATTGTAGATGCGCATGAGCAGGGACTTATACATTTCCATGATGCAGATTATTTTGCACAGCATATGCATAACTGCTGTCTTGTCAATCTTGAGGATATGTTACAGAATGGAACTGTAATAAGCGAGACTATGATTGAGAAGCCACACAGCTTTTCTACTGCATGTAATATTGCAACTCAGGCAATTGCACAGATTGCAAGTTCACAGTATGGCGGACAGAGTATATCTTTAGCACATCTTGCACCATTTGTCCAGGTAAGCCGTGAGAAGTTTATCGGACAGGTAAGAGATGAGTTCGAAAAAACCGGAATAGATGCTTCAGAAGAGAAGATTAAAGAGGTTGCAGAGCTTCGAGTAAAGGATGAGATTAAGCGTGGTGTACAGATGATTCAGTATCAGGTTATCACTCTTATGACAACTAATGGACAGGCACCTTTTGTTACTGTTTTCATGTATATTGATGAGGTTCCGGAAGGTCAGACAAGAGATGACCTTGCACTTGTTACTGAGGAAGTATTAAGACAGAGAATGCAGGGCGTTAAGAATGAACAGGGTGTATATATTACACCAGCATTTCCTAAGCTTATATATGTTCTTGAGGAAGATAATATCCACGAAGATTCCAAGTACTGGTATCTTACAGAAATAGCTGCACAGTGTACAGCTAAGAGAATGGTTCCGGATTATATATCTGAAAAGAAAATGAAGGAATTAAAGGTTGATGCGAATGGCAATGGTCAGTGTTTCCCATGTATGGGATGCAGAAGCTTCCTTACACCATATATTGATCCAGAAACAGGAAAGCCAAAGTATTATGGAAGATTCAATCAGGGTGTTGTAACTCTTAATCTTGTTGATGTTGCATGTTCATCAGGCAAGGATATGGATAAGTTCTGGAGTATTCTTAATGAGAGACTTGATCTGTGTAAGAGAGCACTTATGTGCAGACATTACAGACTTAAAGGAACTCCTTCAGATGTTGCGCCAATTCTCTGGCAGAATGGAGCACTTGCAAGACTTAAGAAGGGCGAGACAATTGACAAGCTTCTTTATGGTGGATATTCAACAATTTCGCTCGGTTATGCAGGTCTTTGCGAATGTACTTATTACATGAAGGGTGTAACTCATACTAATCCGGAGGGAACAGAATTTGCCCTCAAAGTAATGCAGTATCTTAATGATACATGTAAAAGATGGGCAGCAGAGACTAATATTGATTTCTCACTTTATGGAACACCGCTTGAGTCAACAACTTATAAGTTTTCAAAATGTTTACAGAAGAGATTTGGTAAGATTGCTGGCGTAACAGATAAGAACTATATAACTAACAGCTATCATGTTCATGTAACTGAGCAGATAAATGCATTTGAAAAGTTAAAATTCGAATCACAGTTCCAGAAGTTATCTCCAGGAGGAGCTATCAGTTATGTTGAAGTTCCTGATATGCAGAATAACATTCCGGCAGTACTTAAGGTTATGCAGTATATATATGAGAATATTATGTATGCAGAGCTTAATACTAAGAGTGATTACTGTCAGGAATGTGGATACACAGGTCAGATTCAGATTATAACTGATGATGACGGAAAGCTTATATGGGAATGCCCTAACTGCGGAAACCGTAATCAGGATAAGATGAATGTCGCAAGAAGAACTTGCGGATATATCGGAACACAGTTCTGGAATCAGGGAAGAACTCAGGAGATTAAGGAGAGAGTGCTTCATCTGTAAGATTAAATATAATATGGCAGGACATGGAACCGACCCTCAAAAGTTAGACTAAAAATCTAACGATTGGGAGGTCGGTTTTTTCATGTCCTGCCTTTTCTTAATAAGTGCTGTATGTGAATTAATATTCTGGGAAATATTCATGCTCTCTCATGCCATAAACAGCTGCAATAAGAATTGAAAGTATTATGGCAGGTATTGCAAATATAACAACAAAGCCAATGTCCTTGATTGTCATTATGAGTGCAATAACAGTCCATATTCCTGTATATATAATCTTGACAATCAGATTGCGGCGTATATGCTTTGGGTTGTTGGTTGCTTTATATAATATGATTCCTATATAAGCAAAAATAGTAATCACAGTAACGGGTAATCCAATTATGACAGCAAGAACAGCAAGAATATATAATAGAACTATGGATGAGCTTCCCATATAAATATGTCCAATTAAATTGAATAAATTGTTAATACTAAATGTCTTGTTATTAATTGCAGAAAATGATTCATACAAATTATTAAAGAATTTATCAGGATAAATATGAGTCATGATTAATATAATAATTGACAGAATACTGATAATAGTGTAAATAATTGTGAATACCTTATCCGTCTTTCTTGCAAAGTTCATTGTAATCGCTCTCCTCATAAATAATTGATAGTATCACTATATCATATTTATTCGTTATGAACAAGAACTGACTATAATAATGAATGTCAGATATACCGATATATATTTAAACTAATGTGATTCCCAAAAAGGAGTTTGGGATAGGATTATGACAAGGAGGGCATATGTCACTTACGATAAGAAGTACAATGAATAATCAGACAGCTGCACAGGGAATAGATAATACAGATAAGAATACTGATAATTCAAAGCAAACCAGGAACAGAAAGACAATCAATGCATCAGAGCTTAATCTGAAGCCATATAATGATAACCAGATTGATGCTAAAAGGCTCAGAGCCAGAAAGCAGGCTATGAAGCTTATATCTGATGCATGGAAATCTTCTAATATGAGAGATAAGAATATTGAGGATATGAAGCTCGATAAGCTTAATAAGCTTGATGAAATCACAGAACTTAAGAATAAGGTTAGTGATTTGGAGAATGAAAAAGAGGCTTACCGCGCAGATTATGGCGTTGATATGAATTCACAGGAACAAAAAGACCTTGAGTTGCTTGAAAAATACCAGAATAACAGATATGGTTCGGCTGAGGACACATTTTCAAAAGAAGAACTTGACCGCTTAAAGGAACTACAGAATACTCCGCTTACAGAGTATCAGGAGAAAGTGCTTAAGCTGAATTCATCACAGATACATTTTAAGGATGAAATTGGTCAGAAGGAGCTTAAGATTGCATGCACGACAGCTTCAATTGCACTTGCCGAAATCGACAGGGATAAATCTCAGGAAATGCTAAAGGCACAGGATTCAGCAGACCAGATAATAGGTGCTGTTGAGGGTGAGGTTAAGAATCTGCTTGTAAATGAAGGTAAAGACAACATTGATGACAAGGTAGAAGAGAATAAGGAAAAAGCTGACGAAGCAGAGAAGAAACAGGAAGAACAGCAGGAAAAGATTGACGAAAAGCGCAAGGAAAGAAAAGAACAGGAAGAGATTATTGAGGGACAGGCAGAGGCTGACAAGTTAGAGATGAATGCCAATATAAGAAGCAATGATGTCGACCATGTAACTGAAGCCCAGAAGCAGATAGTCAGGATAATGAAAGATAATAAGATGCTTAATGAGGATATTAAGGGAATAGATATTGATTTGAATTTCTAGGAAGCTGTCAGGAAGGACTATGCATGGCGGGATTGTTTTGGTGGGATTTGGTTTTCCTATAAGAAAACTTTTTTACATGATTAATAGGCCATTTACAGTACAATCTTAATAAAATTCAGAATAATTTCCTATCAGATAGTGAGTTAAAGCTATTTGATAGGATAATTTGTCTTTTTTAAGAAATATTTTGTGAGAATAAGAAATATTTTTGGAAAATCTGGTAAGGAAGGACCTATAAGAAATCAAAAATGCGACTATAAAAAGGTATCATATAAGAATCATATAATCTGATAAACTATAGAAGGTATGCCCCACCTTACAGAATAAAAGTAAGGCGGGGCATACATGTATCAACAGAGATGACTTTTTATCAAAGAATCTATGCAGTTAGCATTGATTGGAGTATTAGCGGTTTCAAATGTTGCTATGAAGTTCCTTCCAAGGATATATCCTGAATTAGCATAATCACTAATTTTTTTGATGGCATTACAGGCATATTCTGCATTATCCATAATGCCAAAATGTTCCCATATATATTCCTGCCTTGTTTTAACATTAAGACAGGTAAAATCCGGGTGTGTTATGATACCAGATTGCAGCTGCAGAGGATATTCGTATCGATAAGGGATATTATAGCGATAGAGTTTGTTAGCTATGATAATTTCAGACTTAGACCGTACGCGTTCACCATTATCAGTATAGTATTCAGCGCAGTCAGGAGTGAATCCTAAAGAAGTATATTCTGAGGCTTTCCAGTTTGCAGTAAAATCTTCATCTGATACAAAAACTGGAGTAACCATTTCTTTGCGGAAGCTGTTAAGTGAATCATAAATATGCTGAATTTCTGATGGATTATATTTCTTAAGTATGACTTCAAGAAAGTTTAATTCTTTCAGCAGGCATTGTTCAATTCTTAAATCATAATCTTTTTGTGCAAGTTCAATTGCAAGATTATAGTTATGCTTTTTGATATATGTTCCTTTGGTATCATTTACTTCAACCTTATGATAATATTGGCAGCCATGAGCTTTTCTGGCAGTTCGCAGAGAACCTTCAGGAGCATTAGAAATTCTTCCTTGTATATCAGCTAGTAAAAGAGACAATTGTGAATGCCTGCACATAACAGACTCTTTAATCGTGTCAGGTGCTAATGTGTCAACATGTTCCATATTATAATTCTGTATATCTCTCATTAAAAACCCCCTTTTGCAATTACAGGCAAAAACTGTTTAATAAATATACTATACAAATATATAAAAATCAATAGCTTGATATATTAAAAATATGTAAACATACTGAGAAAAACAAGTCTGGGCAAAATATGATGATAAATAAAGGAAGCTTCATACGCAGACAATACGTGATACCTATAGGTAGTCGCATAATAAAGTCTCTTATAGGAAGATTTTTGGGAAAATTTATGTGATTTTGTGGATTTACAGATTGTGGAGAGCAGTTTTACCTATTAAAGAATAGAAATAATGAATCTTATAGGTTGAGAAGAAGCTTTGGGATTGAATAGGCGCAAAATGTGCCTATAAGAGAGCAAATATTATGAATATATAGGTCGCAAGCAGCCATCACGGAAAATACAGAGCCAACGGGGTCAAGCAGCCATCACGGAAAATACAGAGCCAACGGGGAACACGCAGCCTACGCGGGAAAAAACAGAGCCTGTGGCAAAACAGAAAAATGGAATTGTGTCAGCGAACAGAGAAAAATAGCAGCCAGGCATTAGCAAGGGATACAAAAAATATTGGGGATATCGAAGATATCCCCAATACAGAATTAAAAATCCACCTGCTGCACAGAACCGGCGCTGCCGTCTTCATGAAGATACATGCCGCTGCTTCGTACTTTAGCTTTAAGATTGTTATCATCATCAGTTACATGAAATGTTGTTTTGGAGCTGCCAAGACAGATTGCACCGACATTGGCTTCCTTAAGTGATAAGAGCTTGTCCTTGCCATTCTCATCTTTAACCCAGACCTTTAACTGGTCATAGACTTCATCATTTTCATCAATCCATCCGTTGCCGTCAGAATCGTATTCTGCAAGCTCGGAAAAGCCATTACCGGTCTTGGTTCCAAACAGCTCGCTGCCATCATTGATAATTCCGTCGCTGTTCTTATCAAGAGCAAGAAAGCCACTTTCAGGATTCATCTGTGCAATAGTCTCGTCTTTACCATCACAATCAATGTCAAAACTGAAGGACTTATCAGAAATAGAAACAGGATTGCATCCAAGATTAATAACAAGTGGATCTGTCAGTACAGTGTCAAAGCTGGAAACAAATTCAATGCTGTGTTCTTCCATGTATCTGCGCGACATGGTCATATCAAGATTAAAATTAAGTTTCCTGCCGTCTGCTGTTTTAACAGTTCCAGTTGTTGAAAATGAAGTGCTTTCCTTTTCTTCATAGGTTGAAGAATATCTGGTTCTTACAGTCCACACAGTAGGAGAAATCTGGTTAGTAATAGAAAGGGTTTTTGAGGCTTTGTCAGATGAAGATGTGTCAGAGACTGAATTGCAGGATAAACTGTCAGTATCATGAAACATTCCACGGAAAGACAGAGATTGAATAAAATCCAACAGGGACATATAAACCTTTCTTGTTATTTCTGTGTAACTGAAGCTTACATTCTGCCGCATAGAAACTAAGCTGGCTTTGTTGTAAGCAGGTGTTAAAGCCTCCGTGCCTTCTGGTGATTCCTCACCAGCCAAATCCGTTTTAGAAGAATCGTCCGGGACATTAAGTCTGCCAGAACGATTGTAGAGTGGCATCATCAGAAACATGTCGTCATACTTTCTGTCCGGAGAATCAGAAGAATTACTAAAATATGATTCTTTCTGGCTTAAGCTGCTTCTTGCCTGGCTCATTCCAAAACTAAAGGAGTTACCAGATCTGCCTGCTGCGACCATGCCGCTTGATACCTTTTGTGAGTAGTGTCTTCTTGAAGACATACTCATGTTGCTGTCTGCAATTATCATAAGTATACCCGCCTTTCATCTTCAGCAATGAACACGGTTATATATAATATCGGTTTAAGCACAGAATACTTAATAATAAAATGTCAACTAAAAAACTTTTATAAAATAACTTTACAAAAGTACTGGAAATTCTTATTTAACTGTTGTAATATGATAGCAGAGAAATATCTGCATAAGCAGAAATAAATTATTGAGCCGTAAACTGGCAGAAAGAGGTCATATATGTGGACAGCAGATTTAGGAAATGGACGATACAAGAATCCAATACTTTACGCTGATTATTCAGATCCGGACGCAATCCGTGTCGGTGATGATTATTTTATGATATCATCAAGCTTTTCTAATGCTCCGGCTATGCCGTTGCTTCATTCTAAGGACCTTGTAAACTGGAAGGTTGTTAACTACATTTTGACTGAAATTCCAGAATTCAGATATAGAAATCCAATTCATGGATGCGGAGTGTGGGCACCTGCAATAAGATATCATGAGGGTACATATTATGTGTGCTTCCCAATGCCGGATGAAGGAATATATATGACTACAGCAACAGACCCTTATGGTGAGTGGAGTAAGCCAGTGAATATAAGACCAGGCGCAGGCTGGATTGACCCATGCCCATTCTGGGATGAGGACGGAAAGGCATATCTTGTTGCAGGAGTTGCCAAGAGCCGTATCGGATACAAGAGTGTGCTTCATATGGTAGAGATGCAGCCAGATGGAATGGGGCTTATTGGTGAGGAAAAGATTATATTTGACGGTAACTTAAATGACCAGATTACAATAGAAGGTCCTAAGATGTATAAGCGAAACGGATGGTATTATATATTTGCACCGGCTGGCGGTGTTAAGACAGGCTGGCAGACAGTGTTAAGGTCGAAAAATGTGTTTGGACCATATGAGTATAAAGTGGTTATGAGACAAGGAGATTCGCCTGTAAATGGACCTCATCAGGGTGCATGGGTTGACACAGTTACAGGACAGGACTGGTTCATACATTTTCAGGATGTGTATGCAGCGGGCAGAATAACACATTTGCAGCCAATGAGCTGGGAAAATGACTGGCCTGTAATTGGAGTTAAGAAAGATGGCAATGATTACGGCGAGCCTGTGATGGAGTACGAAAAACCTAATGTCGGTGCCGTTTATGAAATATGTGAGCCAGATACTACAGATGAATTCACAGAAGATACTTTGGGACTGCAGTGGCAGTGGAACGCCAATCCTGATAGTGACTGGGCACAGTCTGGCATTGATGAAAGCGGAAATGTGTCTGATGATGGTTCTTATATAAAGCTTAATGCGGTTGGCAGAGCATCAAACAGACCAATTGGCGATTACAGAAATCTTCTACTGCAGAAGTGGCCGGCACCGGAATTTAGCTGTATTACTAAGATGAATATAAGCGGAATGGCTGATGGTGATAATGCCGGATTCATTCATATGGGAATGAATTATCTGGCAGCAGATGTGACTGTCAAAGGCGGTAAGATGGAAGTGTATGCAGTAAAGGGTGTGCAGCAGTTTGACTGTGACCAGGCTTATACTAAAGAGACTAAAGAATTGCTTGCTTCATACGATAATCTTAAGGAAATATATTTCAGATACACAGTTAAAAAGACAGGAACTAAAGATCATGTCGAGGGTGGACTTCCTGTTAAGGAAGCACCTGTTGAGACAGTAACAATAGAGATAAGCACAGACGGAAAAGAATACACCAACCCTGTTTCCGTTATTGCCAAAGCCGGAAGATGGGTTGGTGTAAAGAGCGGTGTATATGTATCACATGATAATTCTGCCAATAGTGAAAACAAAGGTTTTGTTACGGTAGATTATGTAAGATACAGCCGTTAAATATTCTTAATGTTTTTCTTAGCCCACAATTCAAGGGCTTTCGCATTATTGGAAATAAGGTCGAGGGATTCAAGTATCTGCTTGAATTCCTCCTGTTCTCCAATATCAACCTGGCCATCAGCAGAGATATTGATAATAGAAGCACGCAGGTTTTCAATATCATTCAAAGAACCAAGCATTTTTAATGATAATCTGTCAAATGAATTAATCTCGACTTCCTTCATTGTAAGCCTTCCAATCGGACATTCGTTTGAGCAGTAATTGTAGCAGAGTTCAGGAGCGTTGTAGCATTTTGACATAGATACAACCTCGTCCGCATAAGGTGTTACATTGCCAAGTTCAATTCTTGCAAGTCTTGTTCTGTCTATACCTACGACATCTGAAGCTGCTTCACGGCTTTCAAATTCAGTATTTTTCTGTGCTGCAGAAAATCTTGCCTGATAATATCTGTTATCAGATGCTTTAGTTGCTTTCTTCATAGTTAATAATTCTCCCCTTGGTATATTTAATGAGTTAGTAAAATACATGATCTCCGATAACGGTTCCGCCCACATCGACAGAACTGTCATATACATGAAAATATAGTGCGTTAATATTGATATAACCATTAAGTACATCGACGGCTGCCTGGGTGCAGGCTGCATTCGCACCTCTTGCAAGGACTATTGCAAATCGTCCGCTGGCAACAGGTGAAAACTGGTAAGGTGCATATATTACGCCGCTTATGCTGTTGGCAAAGCGAGGGTCTGCAACTCTGTTGATAACAACGCTTCCTACAGCACATTTGCCCTCATATGACTGGTTGCCGGCTTCACATTCAATAATTGCTGCGAGCATTGCAACATCTTCAGCAGTGTGATTCTTAAGAACATTGTTAAGAGCGTTCTGGTCAACCATAGCAGAGCCGGAAGATGAATTATTGCCTGCATTACCGGCGCTATTGACTTTGTCAGCCTCTTCCTGAGCTTTTTTTGCAGCTTCAAGGGCTTCCATTTCACGGCGCTGACGCTCTAACATTTCCTGTTCAATTTGCTTTTCGTATTCAAGTGCAAGTGCTTCTGCATCAGTAATGCTGTCGCTTGTAGTGTCAAGCTCTGTCTGGCATTGTGAGAGAAGCACAGCAAAATTATCAGCTTCGCGGGCTGCATCATCTTTAAGAGTGACAAGTTCGGTCATCTCTTCTTCAAGCTTTGCCTGAGTTTCTTTAAGAGAAGCCAGAAGGTCACTTAATTCCTGCATCTTCTGGTGGTCATAATTAGAAATCTGCTGGATATATTCTGACTTGGATAAAAGGTCAGAAAGGCTTTCAGCCGACAGAAGCGTTGACAGGATAGTAGCATTATTATTCTCATACATAAACTGAATACGAAGTTTCATGGCGGCGTACTGCTGGTCAATCTCTTCCTGCATGCTTGCTATATCTTCATTAGAACGCTCAATTTCAGTCTGCTTGGCATTAATCGCATCTTCAATAGAGGCAATTTTTTCACCGGAAGCAGACAGCTTCTCGTTAAGCTCCCCGTAAGATGCATTGAGTTCGCTCTGTTTATTTCTTAATTCTTCAAGCTGTTTATTAACAGCGTCGAGGTCATCCTGTGTATCAGCCATCAACTGGTCAGGATAAGCAAAAAATGGAACAGCAAATGTAGCTGCCATTATAAATGTAAGACCAGCGGCCGTTAATTTCCGTAATTTTAATCTGATAAAATGTTTCACATAGACTCCTAGTAATCATTATATTTTTATAAACAAAAATCAATATTAGTATAAAATGTGCTGGAATAAATTGCAAGCCAAGCTTTCCATGGTGTATATTAATTGAGGACTGCAGATTGGGAATTGGTCTGCGTCTTAAATGTTGTGTATATCAGTTGCGGTGTCTGACTATAGCATACGCTTGAATAATCCAAGCTGTGTGTAACTTAATGTCGCTATATACATAAGGGCGGTGCGTCAAATCTCGTTCAAGCGAAGCGCGTTTGATTTGACACACCGTAATAAACTCTGTAGATAGCGGCATTTAGTTACACTAAGCGCAGGATTCCTGAAAGCGTATGCTATAGTCAGATGCCACAACGTCATGTACGCAAGTTGAAGGATGCAGACCAATGCCCAATCCGCAGCCCGCAATAAAATAAAAGGAGTATTCCATGCTTGAATTAAATGATATAAAGAAAGACTATGTGTCTGGTTCTACTACTGTGAGCGCACTTAAGGGCATTAATCTTAGGTTTAGGGACTGTGAGTTCGTGTCGATTCTTGGACAGTCCGGATGTGGTAAGACTACTATGCTTAATATTATAGGCGGACTTGATAAGTATACGAGCGGCGACCTTAAGATAAATGGAGTGTCAACTAAGAATTATAAGGACAGAGACTGGGATTTTTACAGAAATAATTCTATTGGTTTTGTGTTCCAGAGTTACAATCTGATTCCGCACCAGACTGTTTTATCTAATGTAGAGCTTGCACTTACGCTTTCAGGTGTATCTAAGGCAGAGAGAAAGAAAAGAGCGATAGAGGCACTTGAGAAAGTTGGACTTGGAGAGCAGATTCACAAGAAGCCTAATCAGATGTCAGGTGGACAGATGCAGAGGGTTGCTATTGCAAGAGCACTTGTAAATAATCCTGATATCCTGCTTGCCGACGAGCCTACAGGAGCGCTTGACACAGAGACAAGTATCCAGATTATGGAGCTTTTAAAGGAGATATCAAAGGACAGACTTATAATTATGGTAACTCATAATCCGGAGCTTGCCAAGGATTATTCTACAAGAATAGTCAGATTGCTAGATGGTGTGATAACTGATGACTCTGATCCATATTCGTTAGAAGATATGGAAGCTGATATCAGGGCTAAAGAGGCTGCTAAGGTTAAGATATCAGAAAAGAAGATTAAAAAGTCAGGAAAGAAGCAGAAAACATCTATGTCATTCTTTACAGCACTTTCCCTTTCCTTTAATAACCTGATGACTAAGAAAACAAGAACGATTCTTACTGCATTTGCAGGAAGCATAGGAATTATCGGTATTGCAATGATTCTGTCTATCTCAAATGGTATCCAGTTATACATAGACAGGGTTCAGAGAGATACGCTTTCGAGTTATCCTATAACACTTCAGGCGGAAGCTATTGATATAAGCAGTATGGTATCAAGCATGACAGGTAATTCGGATTCAGAAGAGCATGAGGATAAGTCTAAAATATATTCTAACGATATCATGGGTGATATGATTAATACCATGGTAAAGGAAGTTAAGAGCAATAACCTTTCTGAGTTTAAGAAATACATTGAAAACGGCAGCTCTGACATTAAGTCATATGTAAGTGATATACAGTATTCATATGATGTTCCTCTTAACATTTATATGAAGGATACTTCTAACGGTGTTGAGCAGTTAAACCCAGGTACAATGTTTGATTCGATATATGGTGAAGGTGCAACAAGCGCATCTTCTTCAATGTCATCTGGTATGGGCATGGGAATGTTTTCTAACAGCAGTGTGTGGAACCAGCTTTTAGGAAACCAGCAGGTTCTTGATGAGCAGTATGATATCCTTGCAGGACACTGGCCAGAGAATTTCAACGAGGTTGTGCTTGTTGCAGATAAGAATAACGAGGTTGATGATTATACACTTTACTCATTAGGTCTTAAAGACCCTGAGGAAGTAAGAACACTCTTTAAGAAAATGATGGTTGGTGAATCATACGAAACAGAAAAGGATATAAGCTATACATTTGACGAGATTCTTGATACAGAGTTTAAGCTTGTTATGCCTACAGACATGTATAAGTACAATGATGTGACTGGTACATGGGACGATTACAGCAAAGATGATAAGTATATGACAAATGTTGTAAATAACGGAACTGACATTAAAGTATGTGGAATAATCAGACCTAATGATGATGCAGTCAGTACTTCACTTTCAAGTGGAATCGGTTATACAGCAAAGCTTACGGAATACATTATCGAAGAAGTAAAAAACAGTGAGATAGCCAAGGCACAGCTTGCTGATACAAGTGTTGATGTATTTACAGGAGTTCCATTTGACAATGACAGGAATACAGAGATTACAATGGATGATGTAAATGCATATATGGCAACACTTTCACCAGAGGAAAGCGCTCAGATGCAGGCAATGACAAGTGGAATGAGCGATGATCAGATACTACAGCTTTTCTCAGCGTCACTAAAGGCTAGAACAACAGATGCAACATTAGACAGCAATAAGTCGAAGCTTGGAATTACAGACCTTGATACACCTTCGCAGATAGATATATATGCAACTGATTTTGATTCTAAGGAGAAGGTTCAGAATATTATTAAGGATTACAATAAGCTGCAGCATGACGATGGCAAGGAAGAAAATGTTATTAACTACACAGATTATGTTGGAATAATGATGTCATCAGTAAGTACAATTATTAATGCAATTTCATATGTTTTAATAGCATTTGTTGCAATATCACTTATAGTTTCTTCAATAATGATAGGTATTATCACATACATTTCAGTACTTGAAAGAACTAAGGAAATTGGAGTATTAAGAAGTATTGGTGCTTCTAAGAAAGATGTTTCAAGAATATTCAATGCAGAGACACTTATTGAAGGTTTTGTCTCAGGCGCACTCGGCATTGTTGTAACTTTATTGTTGTGCATACCTGCAAATGCGTTGATTAAGCACCTTACAGACATTTCCAATGTTGCACAGCTTCCGGTTGCAGGAGGAGTAATACTTATAATAATAAGCATGTTCCTTACATTTATTGCCGGACTTATCCCAGCAAAGCTTGCAGCTAAAAAAGACCCTGTTGTGGCATTAAGAAGTGAATAATGTCTTTACTTCAAAACTTCACTGTGTTAAAATTTAAAAGTAATAAGCCAATGTTATTTTTGGAAAACCGGGGTGGATAATTATGAACAATAAGTTAAAGACACAGGCTGTTGAGCAGCTTTTTCAGGCAATATTAAGTCTTAAGGATTTAGATGAAGCATACGATTTCTTTGAGGATGTATGTACAATTAACGAGATTTTATCCCTATCCCAGAGATTTGAGGTTGCCAAGATGTTAAGAGAACACAGGACATATCTTGATATTGCAGAGAAGACAGGTGCGTCTACTGCGACAATCAGCAGGGTAAACCGTTCGCTTAATTATGGTAATGACGGGTATGACAGAGTATTTGAAAGACTTGGCATGCTTGAGAAAGAGTCAGAAGATAATAAGTAATATATGAAGCAATGTAAAAGGGAACTGTCAGTACTGGCAGTTCCCTTAATTTGTATGGATTATTTCTTTTTGTCTGTTTTATCAGATTTTTCAGGATGCTTTGGCGCATGCTTGGCAGAGTAATCATCAATCAGACTTTCAATCATGTTCTTCTTCATGTATACATCAAAGCTTAAAAGGCATACAAGGCTGAAGAACTGTAAGAATTCTCTGTCATCATCATTCTTTACATCTGAAAATGCATTGCTTGCCTGTTCAGACTTTGCAAATATATCTTTAGATAATGGCCTTGCAAGAGAGGATTCCATTGAAAAAATCTCTTTATATATATAATCCAGATCCGGCTTGGAACCTTCATCAAAGAATTTCTCAGTGAGAGGATTGAGCATTTTCTGTATATCACTTATTGAGAGAATGTTCTTAAAGTAATAGATAAATGTAAGGATATATATGTGTTCCTTAGAGTACTTTTTCTTTACTGGTGATGGCAGCAGATTGTTTTTGGCATAGTTGTTAATCATTGTTTTGGTTAGTACTTTATCATCAGTGGTACGCTTTGTATCGTGAAGATGTTCATACATAAATGTTGTAACCTGATCCATGTACAGATTGATGTTAGGCACATCTCCGGGTTTTATATAGTTAAGAGCGGACATATCTTTAAGAATACCGCTCATAAGCTCTTTAATATCGTTGTTCATATGTTCCTCATTTCTTTAAAAATGCGTATTCATGAGAGAATACATTTATATTAATGCTTAAGCTATATTATATAGTTTTTAAAACCACATTTCAAGTAGGAATAATATAATGAACTTTAGCATAGTGTAATGTGCATATTATGATATTTTAATTTTTATTACAAGAATATAAAATATGTTTCATAGGAGCAAATATTCGTGACTTTTTACTCCTGATATATTATAATGAAAAAGGTTTTTTAAGAATTCTGGGAGACAGAATTCGGATGCACCAGAGGGTGATATGTGCCAGAAAGCGGCACAGGAATGGAGGATTATTATGGGTATTTTAACAAGATTCAAGGACATTATGAGCGCTAACATCAATGCACTTCTCGATAAGTGTGAAGATCCAGAGAAGATGATTGACCAGTACATGAGAAATCTTGAGAGCGACCTTGGAAAGGTTAAGGCAGAGACAGCTTCAGTTATGGCTGAGGAGACAAGATGTAAAAGAGAGCTTGATGAATGCACAGCAGATGTTGCCAAGTATCAGTCATATGCAGAAAAGGCTCTTAAGGCTGGCAACGAGGCAGATGCAAGAACATTCCTTGAGAAGAAGCAGCAGTTAGTTTCTAAGCAGGCTACATTACAGCAGACATATAATATTGCAGCAGACAATGCAGCTAAGATGCGTCAGATGCATGATAAGCTCTGCAAGGATATCCAGTCTCTTGAAGCAAGAAGAGATGCAGTTAAGGCTAAGGTTGCAGCAGCTAAGGCTCAGGAGAGAATCAACAAGGTTGGTTCAAGTGTTAACAGTGTTGGAACAAGCATGGATGCATTCGGTAAGATGGAGGCTAAGGCTAATAAGATGCTTGACGAGGCTAATGCAATGGCAGAGCTTAACCAGACACAGCTTGAGGCAGATGTTGACAGTCTTGCAGCTAAGTATGATGCAGAGCCAGCTAACACAGCAGTTGATGATGAATTAGCAGCACTTAAGGCTCAGATGGGCTTATAATTCAGAAGCACATTTATAATGAGATAAGCAATACATAGATAAGGAGAGGGAACATGGGATTATTCAAAGGGCAGTTTGCCAACGTAGTTGAATGGGAAGAGTACAGAGATGATATAATCTTCTGGAAATGGACCAACAGAGAAATCAAGAAAGGCAGTAAGCTGATTATCCGCGCCGGCCAGGATGCAATCTTTATGTACAATGGTAAGATTGAAGGTATTTTTAAGGACGAGGGAAGCTTTGATATTGAATCACAGATTATTCCATTCTTATCAACACTTAAAGGCTTTAAGTTTGGCTTCAACAGTGGAGTAAGAGCTGAAGTTTTATTCGTTAATACTAAGGAATTCACAGAGAAGTGGGGAACTAAGAATCCTATTCTTATTCCAACACAGGCACTTCCAGGTGGCATGCCAATAAGAGCTTTCGGTAACTTCTCGTTTTCAGTATCTGATTACATTACGCTTATAGACAAGGTAGCAGGTGTAAAGCAGATGTACACTGTTGCAGATGTTAAGGAAAGAATATCAGCAGTTCTTGACCAGCTTCTTATGAAGTGGATTTCTAAAGAAGGCAAGGATATGTTTAATCTTCAGGCTAATGCTTATGATATCTCAGCAGGTATTAAGACAGACCTTGATATGGAGATGAGCAAGTTAGGAATCACAATAACAAGCTTTACTATCTCAAGCTTCTCTTATCCGGAAGAAGTACAGAAGATGACTAATAAGGCAGCTTCTCAGGCAATGGTTGGAGATATGAACAGATATACACAGATGGCTATGGCTGATAGTATCGGCAATTCAAGAGGCGGTTCGAATATTGCCAGTGATATGATGCAGCTCCAGATGGGAATGCAGGTTGGACAGCAGATGATGAATAACATGAATACTGCAATGAATAATAATGCAAATGTGTCAGGTGGCACAGCACCTAAGTTCTGTCCTAACTGTGGAACACCAACTAATGGCGCTAAGTTCTGTTCTAACTGTGGAACAAAGCTTGCATAATCTGACAATTAGTAATATGTGAATTTAATAAATAACAATTAGGGATGTTGTCATATTGGCTTGGCAACATCCCGTTGTTTTTGTATAATGTGGTAGTTGGCAGAAATAAGGTGGATATAGATTTCACATTTGCATGAAGGTGGATATATGAGATTAGAAGATTTGAATGACAGCCAGAAAAGGGCAGTTAAATATACAGATGGCGCGCTGCTTATTATTGCCGGGGCAGGCTCTGGAAAGACGCGTGTGCTTACGAACAGAATTGCATATTTAATAGAAGAATGCGGAGTAGACCCATATAATATTATGGCAATTACATTTACTAATAAAGCTGCAAGAGAGATGAAAGAACGAGTTGAGACTACTGTGGCACAGGGTGCAGGGGCTGTATGGGTAAGTACATTCCACTCAACATGCGTGAGAATTTTAAGAAGATACATAGACAGAATTGGATACGATAATAACTTTACGATATATGATACGGACGACCAGAAGTCTGTAATCAAGGATATATGTAAGAAGATGAATATAGATACGAAGATGCTTAAAGAGCGTGCAATTATGAGTAAGATTTCATCTGCTAAAGATGAGTTAAAAACTCCTGATGAGTTCGAGCTTGAGGCAGGTAACGACTATAATCTTAGAAGAATTGCAGGCGTATACAGAGAATATCAGAAGACGCTTAAGCTTAACAATGCACTTGATTTTGATGACCTGATATTCAAGACGGTTGAGCTGTTCCAGAGTGATGCAGAGGTACTTGAGCATTATCAGGACAGATTCAGATATATAATGGTCGACGAGTATCAGGATACTAATACATCACAGTTTAAGCTTGTTGCAATGCTTGCAGCAAAGTATGGCAATATATGTGTGGTTGGTGATGATGACCAGTCGATATATAAGTTCCGTGGAGCAAACATTTATAATATTCTTAACTTTGAAAATGTGTTCACAGGCGCTAAGGTTATAAAGCTTGAGCAGAATTACCGTTCGACGCAGACTATTCTTAATGCTGCAAATGCGGTGATAAGTAATAATATTGGCAGAAAGAGCAAGTCACTCTGGACTGATAACGGAGAGGGCGAGAAGGTCAATTATACTCTGTATGAGAACGGGTATGATGAGGCAGAAGGCGTAGCGAGTGGTATTGCAGAGTATGTAAGGGATGGCTGGAATTATAATGATGTTGCCATTCTTTACAGAACTAATGCACAGTCAAGAGCGCTCGAAGAAAAGCTGATGATTCACAACATTCCATATAAGATATATGGCGGACAGAATTTCTATCAGCGAAAGGAAATCAAAGATATTCTTGCTTATCTTAAAACTATTGATAATGGTCTTGATGGTCAGGCGGTTAAGCGAATTATAAATGTTCCGAAGAGGGGGATTGGTAATACTACGATTGACAGATTGCAGGAATATGCAGATTTTAATGATATTACCTTCTGGGAAGCACTTGTCAATGCAAAGGATATTGACACAATAAAGAATGCGGCACTTTCCAAGTTAGAGCCATTTGTTGACCTTATTGGAAGACTGCGTGCCAAGGAAGAATTTATGTCATTAAAGGAGCTTGCTGAGGCTGTAATTGAGGATACAGGATATATTGAGAGCCTTTCACAGAATGAAACGGTGGAAGAGGTTGAGGCAAGACGCGAGAATCTGGATGAATTCATTAATAAGGTTGTAAGCTATGAGGAGAGCTGTAAAGAAGCAGGCGAAGAGCCTACACTTTCAGGACTTCTTGAAGAAGTTGCCTTAATAGCGGATATTGATAATCTTGATGAGTCAGAGCCTCATGTAATGCTTATGACGTTGCACAGTGCGAAAGGTCTGGAATTTCCAATCGTGTATATGACAGGAATGGAGGACGGACTTTTCCCAAGCTATATGACAATTGTGTCAGATGATTCAACTGAGATAGAGGAAGAGAGAAGACTGTGCTATGTTGGAATAACAAGAGCAGAGAAAATACTTAATCTTACAAGTGCCAAGTCGCGTATGGTACGTGGTGAAACACAGATGAATAAGGTTTCAAGATTCATTAATGAAATTCCTAAAGAATATATGCACATAGAAAACAATTCCAGTGGGTATGCTAAAGGCAGGATTGCATATGGCGGGACATCAGATGAGCCAGATACAACAGGCATTAACATGCGTGCAACAGCCAGATCAATTCTTAGCAGCTACGGAAGCGGCACACCAGACGGAAGGGCAGCAGGAACATATAGCTCAAGAAAGGTTAAGATAAATGGTGGTTCTAATCCGGGATTTGGAAAAGACCCTATGGAATTATTTGACCTTAAGAAACCAGAAAAGAGAAAGACTCCGGCAGATTCTGTAAGAAGTGCTTATGCAGGAATGCCTACACGAAGCGGCTTATCTTCAAGAAATGTAATAGGTGCTGCAAGAGGTGCAGATATAAGTGCAAAATCTTCAGGCGGACTTGGCTACAGTGTCGGTGATATGGTGAGCCATGTGAAATTCGGCGAAGGAAAGGTACTTGCTATAGAGGATTCAGCAAGAGACTATATGGTAACAGTTGAATTTGCAGAGTACGGACAGAAGAAAATGCTGGCAGGATTTGCCAGACTTAAAAAACTATAATGACAAATGTTTAACGCTATGCTATAATACATTTATTAAATCCGTGGTATGAAAGGAGATATTGTTATGAGTAAAGAAAAATTAGATGAGCTTATCGCAGCTACTAAATTAGGAGAACTTATTAGCAAGAAGGAAGATGAAGATAAGAAATGCTGCAAGAAGTGCAGCACAATTATCATAGCTGTTCTTGCTATCGTTGGTGCAGTTGCAGCAGTTGCTGGTATCGCTTATGCTGTATACAGATATTTTACACCAGATTATTTAGATGATTTCGATGATGAAGATTTCGAAGACGAAGATTTTGATGATGATTTTGAGGACGAAGACATCGAGAAGTAATGTAATAAGTGCGATATGATTGAAAGCCACAGCCAGCTTGATATGTCCATTAGGATGTGTCAGCCGTTGTGGCTTTTTTATTGCATAATATTTAATTATTTCTTAATTGACATAGGGGTGTAATCAGTGTTATATTACTCAACCCTGTCATTAAGCAAAATTTAAGGGGAGGAAAGGAAAGCAGGAATTTATGACATTTTATCAGGAGTTACAGTTAAGCTCGGCTGGTTCAAAACAGCTTATTAAGAACACACAGGATTCTAAAGAGAAAAGAAGACATATTTTTATATATAATTTCAAGGTGTATCTGGTTATGATATTCTGCGTTGCAGTAGTTACAGTATTCAGTAAGCTGCTGGGGAATAATAACAGTGTTGTCGGAGTTACAGTGCTTCTTGCGGTGCTGGTATTAAGACAGGCGGATTTTGGAATTAAGACATCACATGGGTTGATTTCAATAATGGGAATATATGCGATATTGATAGCAGGACCGAGGGTTTCCAATATGGTACCGCCAGTTGCTGCATTTGTAATAAATGTTGTGTGTATTATGCTTCTTATGATAATGGGATGTCACAATGTAATTATGTATAATCATTCAACATTCGTTCTTGGGTATCTTTTACTACAGGGATATGATGTCACAGGCCATGAATATATGATGAGAGTTGTGGGACTGCTTGCCGGGATGTTAGTATGCATGATTATTTTCTATAAGAATCAGAGGAATAGACCATATAGAAGAACATTCTGGGATTTGTTTAAGGAATTTAATATTAATTCAGCAAGGACAAGATGGTACATTAAGCTTACATTTATCGTATCAAGCGCTATGCTGATTGTTTCACTGATGAGACTGCCTAGGGCAATGTGGATTGGAATTGCGTGCATGTCAGTGTGTCTGCCGTTTTCTAAAGATGTTGATAAGAGAATTGGAAACAGGGCATTGTTTAATGTTGTTGGATGTGCGATTTTTGCAGTGATGTATATAGTTCTGCCAGAATCAATGTATCCGTATATAGGCATGATAGGTGGTATCGGAGTCGGATATTCCGCTGGTTATGCATGGCAGACAGCTTTTAATACATTTGGCGCATTATCAATTGCGGCGGGACTTTTTGGAATGTCTTATGCAGTTGCATTACGTATAGGACTGAATGCTGCCGGGGCTGCTTATACATGGCTGTGTGACAAGGTACTTGAAAGAATACATTCTGCAGTGCAGGCAAAGAATGTCAGCGTGGCGGAGTAAATGTGACTACTATACTTTAGCACATTTTTCTGATAAAATTATATAAGGTATGCCGTTATGTGAATAAGTGCTGCCAAAAACTATTAATATGTTAATAACAGGCACAATTCATGTGCGGAATGGAGTATAGATTGAAAAAAGGAAGCGTATACGAAGGTAAAGTTGAAAAGGTTGATTTCCCAAACAAGGCGACAGTGTGGGTGACAGATGAGGACGGACAGAAGGAAAAGGCAATCGTCAAGAACGCAATTCCTGGACAGACTGTCAGATTCTGCGTGAATAAGAAAAGAAAAGGACACTGCGAAGGCAGACTTATGGAAGTTGTTGAGAAGAGTCCGCTTGAAACCAACCCGGCATGTCCACATTTTGGCAAATGCGGTGGCTGCACTTACCAGACAGTAGCTTACGAGGAACAGTTAAAGATTAAGAGCGCACAGGTGGAAAAGCTTCTTAGCGAAGTTGTTTCGGGTGAGCTTTCATTTGAGGGGATAATCGGAAGTCCGGTTACAGAAGAATACCGTAATAAGATGGAATTTTCATTTGGCGATGAGTACAAGGACGGACCTCTTGCACTCGGACTTCACAAACGAAACAGCATGTATGATATTGTTCCGGTTACAGAATGTAAGATTATTGATGAGGATTACAGAAAGATTCTCACATGCGTTCAGGATTATGCAATAGAGAAGGAGCTTCCTTTCCAGCACAAGTTAAGCCACGAGGGGTATCTGCGTCATCTTCTTGTAAGAAAGTCAGTAAAGACAGGACAGATTCTTGTTGATATCGTAACAACGACTCAGATTGAGCATGATTTCACAGAGCTTGTAAACCGACTGACATCAATTGAATATAAGGGCACTCTTACAGGTGTTCTCCATACATTCAACGACAGCCTTGCAGATGCAGTAATTAACGAGAAAACTGAACTTCTGTATGGTCAGGATTATATTGAGGAGGAACTTCTGGGCTTACGTTTCAAGATAACACCGTTTTCATTCTTCCAGACCAATTCTCTTGGAGCAGAAGTGCTTTACTCTAAGGCGAGGGAGTATGTGATTTCTGGCGGATTTGGAGATGTGGCTGGCAGCAAGCCGGTTATATATGACCTATATACAGGTACTGGTACGATTGCACAGATGTTATCTCCGGTTGCCAGCAAAGTTATCGGTGTTGAGATTGTTGCGGAAGCTGTTGAGGCTGCTAAGAAGAATGCAGCCCAGAACGGTCTTACTAACTGTGAGTTCATTGCAGATGATGTCTTAAAGGCACTTGATAATATTGAGATTAAGCCTGATTTCATCGTACTTGACCCACCTCGTGACGGAATCCACCCTAAGGCACTTGAAAAGATTATTGATTACGGTGTTGACAGAATGGTGTATATTTCATGCAAGCCTACTTCGCTTGCAAGAGACCTTGTTACTCTGCAGGAGAGAGGGTATAAGGTGGAGAAGTGCTGTTGCGTGGATATGTTTCCTAATACGGGGCATGTTGAGACGGTTGTTCTTTTGTCCCAACAAAAACCAGATGACACGATAGAGATCGACTTAGACCTGGACGAGCTGGATGCCACCAGTGCCGAGTTGAAAGCAACCTATCAGGAAATCAAAGATTATGTGCTGAAAGAATTTGGCTTGAAGGTTTCAAGTTTATATATTTCTCAGGTAAAACGCAAATGTGGAATTGAAGTGGGAGAAAACTATAATCTTTCAAAATCAGAAAATGCAAGAGTTCCGCAATGCCCGAAAGAGAAAGAAGATGCTATCAAGGCTGCCCTGAAATATTATGCGATGATCTAAGGACATCGCTGATTTCAAGGAGGAATAACACATGAAAAGCACATTTGAAAAAATGGGTGGAACCTACACACTTGGCGCAGACGGAATTTACTATCCGAATCTTGTCAGTACAGATGAAGAACCGCATTATGGGAAATATGGAATGATGCGGAAAACATATCTGAAAGAGCATCGTCCGGCAATGTATTCACTGTATATGCTGGAAGACAGACTGACAGAACATCTGAATACTGTGGACGATGAAGCACAGGAGAGAATGGATATTCTGGTGAGTCAGATGATGGAGAAGCAGGGCATTACGGAAGAATTGAAAGCTCGTGACCAGATGGAATGGGTTAGAGCGGTAAATAATGTCCGGAATTCTGCAGAAGAGATTGTGCGTCATGAAATAATTTATAAATAATAGCTGAGGGACTGTTGGACAGTCCCTTTGTTATTTCTTGGCAGCTAAAATTGGTGACAGGTGTTAATGACATAATTCGCGTTAAATACATATATTTTATTTGATTTTTATTGAAATGAGCTATGGTAAAGCTGAAAATCGTAAAAAAATACGAAAATATAAAATAACTATTGACAGATTGGATGGGGGAAGGTATAATCCAAGATGTAGAAAGGTATGGTGTAATTATGTTTGTTTCATTTTCAGTAGGAAATACAGGTCCATTCAAGGAGATAACTGGAATCACAACCCTTGCGGAGAATTTGAAAAAAGAGTTCTTAGAGGAAAATACATTTGAAGTCTCTGGACAGAACTATAATAAAATTTCATACATTTATGGAGCAAATGGTTCTGGAAAAACAAATTATTTGGCAGCACTTACGAAAATGCAGAAGATGATAATAATGTCTACTGTGTTGGGAGCTAATAATAATAAGCTATTAGAAGTTCCTGCAATTAAGAAAGAACTAGCAGCACCAATCGAAACTTTTAAGTTTGATATTGATTGTAAAAGTAAAGAGACGTATTTTGAGATTCAGGTGATTATCGAGGAAATTTTATACACTTATTCATTTGCAATTCAGGATGGAAAAATTCAAAAAGAGCTTTTGACCAAAAAGAAGAAACGGACAGAAGTACTTATTAAGAGGACTTCTCCAAAATATGAAGACATAGTACTTCGCTCCGGATTGTCTAGTTTCAAGAATATGGTATCTGTTGTTAGAGAAGACGCATTATGCTTGGCAATGGCGGCTATGTTAAACAATCCTTTAGCAAGTATGATTCTGAATGAAATAATGAATTATCGTGTGATAAATATGGCTTCGGTTGGAAATGCACCGGATTTTGATGAAGAAAATACTAATGAGGAAGCAATAGAAAGATATCTCAAGTATTTAAAAATAGCTGATCCCACATTGACAAATTTAAAGGTTGATTTGGAATCAAAAATGGATAAACATGTATTGAGTGAAGACGATTTAGAGAACAAAGAGCTGGTCATCAAAAACATACATGTAAGTGTTCAATCACTTCATGCTACTTACAAAGATCATAAACAAGTTGGGGAGATAGAACTTCCATTTTTGAAGTATGAATCAAATGGAACTATTCGAATGCTGAGAGTTTTACCTGCTATTTTTGAGGCATTAGATGCTGGAAGTACGTTATTTATTGATGAAATAGAGAATGGTTTACATCCTAATTTAGTAAAGCTTTTAGCTGGTTTGTTTAATTCTAATGAATCTAATCCGCATCATGCACAGTTAATATGTACAACACATGACACACTGCTACTCGATGGAGTACGGAGAGATCAGGTATGGTTTACAGATAAGAACCAGTATGGAGAAACAAGCATGTGCAGATTAAGCGATTATCCAAATGTGAGAAGCAATGATAATATTGCTGCGAAATACTTACAAGGAGTATTTGGAGCGATTCCCAATACTCAGAATTTGTAATAAAAAAAGAACCAAAGCGCCAACTTTGGTTCAGGTGGTAGATATCTACCAAATGTAGTAACCATGGGCGAAATGACCATGGCGCAATATAAAATAATCCAAACCAATAATACCATGGTTACTACAAACTTTCAATAAAAATTTAATACAGGAGAGATAAAATATATGACGGAATTGTAGTAATATGGTAGCTATTGCGCCATTAAATTTATAAGTACTTTGGTCATTTCTCCTTTTCATATAGATATATTTTTTATATAAAATGGAGGAAATAATTTGATTATTAAAAAGAAAAGAATTAATAGTTTATCATGTTTGAACCATGTTGAAGAGGGAAAGAATCTGATGATGGTACTACGTGATGCAGCGAGATTTAAAGGGATATTAGTGAAACTGGGATTTTCGGAGGATTTAATTGAAGGCGAGAGAGTTTTACCATCCATGTTAAATCCGACGCTGAAGAGAAATGCAGAGCCTTTTTATATTAAGGATAAAACAAAACCGAAAGAACAGTATACACAAACTTTATGGTGGACGCGACATGAGTGGGCAGGCCGTGGAGAGACAAGAGAGGTGACGGATTTTGTTACCATTCCTCGTGAGAGATATGCAAGAATAAAATTCGAGCCATACAGTGTGGAATTGTTCTTGAAATATGATGAACAAGGCCAGTTGATGGTAATGACGGATTTCATTTCATATTGTCATGATAATGAAAAGTTGCTGATAAATACGATTAATATTTTTCTTACTAATTTTGAAGAGTGTGAAATATTAACTGAGAATTTTGAAAATGTGATGCCTACCCGAATTATAAAGCTGAATTGGGAAGTGTTACCAAGTGGAGATTATCCGTGGAAAAGGATGCAAGATGATTTACAAAAAGTATCTGCTAAAAGTAGTAAGACTGCGAAAAAATTGCTAATTGATAAATGTGAGTTTATAAATTCTTTTCAGCCTGATTTTAGAGCATATGGGAAATCTGGATTTCATGGGTATGTGATTTTTGGATTCATGCATAGGAACATATATGTTTTGGAAAGCGTTTATCCGAACAATGCCACATATGTTTTTGGAAAAAATTGGGAAGAACTTTCAAAACTTACTAAAGCCGAAATTTTAAAAGAGAATTTGCAAGATGTACGAATAATTCATAATAATAATTGGCAACAAGAAATACGTGATTTGTTGGAGGTAGCATAAATGGGAAAAAATCAACATGTAACGCCACATAAAGAAGGTGGCTGGCAAGTTAAGGGTGAGAACAATACAAGAGCAACAGTTAGAACTGATACACAGGCTAAAGCTATACAGAGAGCACGAGAAATAGCTAGGAACCAAGAATCTGAACTGTTTATTCATGGAAAAAATGGGAGAATTAGAGAAAGAGATTCATATGGAAATGATCCGTTTCCGCCGAGAGGATAAACTATAATAAGTAAACAAAGAGCTGAACAGATAGGACGAAAACTCCTATTTGTTCAGCTCTTGTGTTTATAAGAGGTCAAAGAAGAAACAAATTATAATTCCATATCATGTGACCTTTTCTTAGATCGAATAGGCTGATTTCGTCGCATCTCCTGTTTCCTCTGATATTCAAGTTCCCATGCACGATGAGAGAAAACATCAGGATCCTCCACATTGAGATAATCCACCTCATCGGCTGCAATATCACGGCGGTGATAGTCATAATACTTACCGAAAGTACCTTTGAGCTGTTCGATCAGCTTATCCCGAAAATCAGGACGTATCTGGATTCTGGTGTCCAGCAATTCTGTATACTGTTCAGGTTCAGGACGAAATTTTTCTTCTCGGAAAGCGGCAGCATCTTTTTCAAGCTGTTTTTTGAGCGAGATGCCCTGAGAATCTAGGATATCAAGATTGTTCTTCATCTGGTCGTATTTCTTGGATAGATTCGTCATATCTTTATCTGTAGAGCATTCTGCCTGGAAGATTAGCTGCTCTTTCCTTGATTTCAGTTCTTCGATTTCTTCGGTAATAGTGGTAAGCTGCTGATTTAATTTTATATGCTGGATGGGATTCAAAATACTGGTTTTATCCTTTTGCACATTCAGTTCTTTCCGTTCTGTAACTTTAGCTTTGAGTTTCTTTTTAACGGTGTTGTATTTATTCAGTATTGGATTAAAATGATTCATCCAGTCATGGATCACTTTTTTTTGCATCTCATTGTGGAGCAAATGATATTGTGTAAAAATCATGTGATTTCGGATTGCTTCCAATGTTTCTGCAATTATTGGAATAGACTTTTCTACAGCTTCAGCCAGTTTTGCTACTTTTGCTTTTAATTCTCGGAGCATTTTGTTATCCGCACGAATCTGACGGTTGATTTCACAGCGGTCTGCTATCATGCCTTTCTTTTCCATATTCTGGGCAATGTAGCCTTCATGGATAGTTGGCTGTTCGGTGATTCCCTGATCTGCAAAGCTGCGGTGATCAATGGTAGCATTTATCTGATTACGTGCAAGCATTTTATTTACAGCATCTGCCCAGTTTGCCCGCCAGATGCAAAGTTGTTCATCACTGTTCCATTGTTCGGAAATAGGATTCTGTCTGCCATATCGGCTGCTCTTGGGGTGTTTATCAATCCGTTCATATCCTTTTTCCTGTGCGGCAGAGGAAGTCAGATATTCTTTCTTTTTCCCAACTTTATAGCCATATTGCTTTTCCCATCCCTGTTTCTGAGCAGTTTTAAATTCAGAAGCAGTAAATCCTTTTTCTTCTCCATCTTTGATACAGAGATATTCTTTTTCTGTTTTATACTGCCATGTTCCATTTTCATTTAGTGGTCGGACAGTAAGAAGAATGTGTGCATGGGGATTGTGACCATCTGTATCGTGAATGGCAAAATCAGCACACATCCCCATATCTACAAAATTCTTTTTAATAAAATCCTGAAGAAGAGAAATATTGCTGTCTTTATCCAACTCAACAGGGAGTGCGACAACAAATTCTCTTGCCAGTCGGCTGTCTTTGGTCTTTTCGGTTTCTTCCACAGCGTTCCAGAGTTGTTCCCGGTCAATCCATTTGGATGGAGCAATTGGAGGAAGCATCACTTCCTGATAGATCAGCCCATGCTTTCTGGTATAGTCATGCTGGATACCATCATAATCATTGTACATCCGGCTGCAGCTCATATAAGCAGAAGCTGCGACAGCGGAACGTCCGGAACCACGGCTGACAACTTTGGCTTGCATATGATAAATTGCCATATCTGGCACCTCCTTTCGATGTTGCCTGCAACAGCGGAAAAGCCCTCGGCAGAGCGCACGAGCCCCGTAGGGGATACCACCGCCCGATTTATCGGGTGGTGAGTAAGTGCGCCCTTCGGGAGTAGAACTTGTGCGTTTACATTCCTCGTAGCCGGATTATCAGCTCCCGTTTCAGGGAATCCAAATCCATTTCTTTAATATGGGGAACAATACTTTCCAAAATGGCTCCTTCCTGGACTAATCGGTGTGTTCTGGCATCACGTTCTTTTTTGCGATTTCTTGCTTCGGCTTCTTCTTGGCGGTGTCTTGCCTGTAAAAGTGCTTTTTCTTCTGGTGTCATGATTTTTTTATCTGCCATATCTGGCACCTCCTTTTTATGCCCGTATCCGGGCAGTATTGGTTTTAAAATCTTATGGTTTGGTACTATAGTTTCGGATAACTGACAGTGGCATGTTTCTGGTGATAAATAAGGAAAGAAAGTAGTACCACTGTCAGTGAAGAATAATTATCGTGTTATGCTTCTTTGCTTCAGTTCTGGTTCGGAGCATGATTGTTTAACAGAATTCTTTTTGCCTGTTTTAAATTAGCTGTTGCATTGTCCTGACGAATATTCCGGTTATTGATACGGACAGGAATACATCTCTCCAGAATACGGTCATAAATTCGTTTGTGTGCGATATCAGCGGCGTTATTCAGCTCTGATAAAGTGAGATTGGTCGTTATGATCAGGGGCTTTTTACTGCGGTAACGACTGTCGATCACATTGAATACCTGTTCCAGTGCAAAGTCAGAGTTCCGCTCAATTCCGAGATCATCAATAATCAGAAGACTGTAGCGGTTTAAGCTGTTGATGAACTGGTTTCTGTCTTCAAAATGCATTCCGGTAAGGGTATTTAGAATTCGGGAAAAGTTGGTCATCAGTACAGGAACGCCTTTTTCCAGAAGGGCATTGGCAATGCAGCCTGCAAAAAAAGATTTTCCAGTACCGACATCACCCCAGATGAGAAGTCCGGAAGCATTTGCTCTCATCTCTTCCCAGTTGCTTACATAATTGTGTGCCAGTTTTATTTCCGGATTGATGCCGTTATCCCTGGCAAAAGTGTAGTCATAGAGTGCTTTGTCCTGTAAGCCGCTGGTTTTAAGATGCTCTATTTCCATTTGTTTTTCATGAAGTTTTCTCTGGGCTTCTTCCTGCTCAAAGATTTCCTGCTGGCATTTACAGCGGATGGAAGGAATAAGAACCTTTCCCTGTAATTCATGCCTGCATTGCCTTGGCGTATTGCATTTGGAACAGTAGATCAGGTGGTCTGTTTCGTTAAAATATTCATCAGACTGAAGCTCTCTGTTTGGGGTTATAGCTGTTGGTTTTTCTATAAATTTTGTCATAATGTTTCGTATTCCTCACTTTCGTAATTTCGTTGTCGGGAAGCAGGATGATCCTGTCTTGCCCAACTGATGATGGTAGCTGCGTGGTTCTGATATTGCTTTCCGGTAGAAGCCATATAACCGGATAAGCGTTCAATATAATCCTTCCAGTCAGGGATTGTCTGCCGGATATCTTCAAGCTCTTTTTCTGACAGAAAAACATTTTGAAATTTTCCATAGGGTGAGAGTGGCTCCTTACTCCCTCTTATTGCTAAATTGTTCTTTTTTATCTCTTTCTTATTACCAGACAGTTTTCTGTCTGTATCAGGGAAAGAATCCTGTCTGTCAATAGGACAGTTTTTTGTCTGTCTTAGGGAAAGAAATCTGTCTGTATAGTGGATGGTTTCTTTTGGGAGTTTTACATAAATCCGATTGGGCTGTCCGGGACCCTGCCGTTTTCGGAAGATAAGCTCCTGTTTTTCCAGTACTGCCAGAGCAGTTTTAACCGTCATCTGGCTTTTGTGGAGAACTTCTGCCAGTGCTTCAATCGTAAAGTAAATGAACACATGACCGTCTGTATCTGACCACCCCTCATTTTTCTGGGAAAGCCTTGCCCGGTCGAGCAGGATAATATAAAGCATTTTGGCAGTTTCGTTTATTTCCATGTCCAGAAGGAAACGGGGAAACATCATATAAGATGGCAGGTTGGTGTCTGCTGTCAGAAAGTCAGTCATGTGCTCACCTCCAATCAAAAGGGTTTATTCCCCAAGAAAATCCCAGTCTACATCACTATCTGGCTGTGAATTTTCAGGTGCTGGAAAGGATGCCCTGATTTGGGGCTCCCTTTGCGCCATGCCTGCAGTCAGTCCGGAAAGAAAAAGTGGCAATGCCTGTTTCAGACTGTTTTCCACTGCATCTACAATCTGTTTCACAAAAAGTTCTTCCCGTTCTCTTGTTTCCAGATAAGGATCAGCCTGTGTGCGGTAGTAGCGGTCAAAATAATCTACCAGTGCAAGAGAGATTACCTGACTGTAAGATTTAAAATCCTGCCTGTCCATCGTCTGTAAATATTCCCAGGCTCTCCGTTGCTGTTCTTTGTCCAGATTAAAGCGCAGGTTTGTGTTGCGGATATTGTTCTGCATGGTTTATCCCCTCCTTTTCAGGCTCATATAAGCCAGAGATTCGTAACCTTTGGCGGTGGCGCAGATGTCATCAATGATGGTGACTCGTAATTTGTCATACGTTCCGAAGTTACGGATCAGACATCCACCGCCGCCAACTACATACAGGCGCATTAGGTCAGGATTGTATTCATATTTGCGGAGTGTGGAAAAAAGTTCTGCCACATACTGTCTGGCAATAGAACTGATACAATCCATATATGGTGCTGAAATGTCAGCTGTTCCAAACCGCAGAATCTGTTCTACTGTAGATTCTTCAATCTTCACTCCAAATTTGTCCAGAACAGCGTTCTTTGCAGCAATCATGCATTGGTTTACACCAAGTTTTTCTGTCCAGCATCGGCTTTCTTGTGCTTTCTTATTGTTGATATACAGAATGTTCATGGTTCCGTTTCCGATATCTGCAAGGAGATTAGTTCCCTTGAAATTTCCAAGGTGGTTTACAATAGCCGGATATCCCTGTGGGTAAAGGTTACATCCCACAAAGCGGAGATGATATTCTTTGCCGTTGAAACGGTAATGGACTTCTGGATTCTGGAGCAGATAGGAACGAAAAGCTTCTCTTTGATTTCTGATCCATGTCAGAGGAAGTCCGGCAGCCAGATGAACATCTGCTTCACGGATGGAAAAGACATTCAGTTCCCTTGCAATAGCCATTAGCGTCAGAAGATAATATTCTTCGTCCATAGCTTTATCCGGGATAAATTCTTTGTGTCCTTCGCCGATCCGGTAGTAAATGCCGTTGTATTCCAGAATATTCCCGGTGAAGATTGGTTCAGTTTCATAGGCTTTGATGCCGGTTGGGGTGACGGTGTTTGCTGTTTTCATATTGCCGTAGCCATGATCTACAGCAATGATTTTGGTGTTTCTGAGTTCTCGCATAAAAAATACCTCCGTTTTCGTATTGATTGATTCAGCAGGTCGTACCGGTGTGGTACTGCTCTGCTGTGGGATAAGCATACGAAAATCGGAGGAAAAAGGCATTGAGGGGAAATTGAGCAGGAATTGAGAAAAAAGATATATTGTGCTTACGTTCTTCATGTACTCTTGTTGTGATTTCATTGTTTTTTATCGTATAATATGGATACTGGAGGTGGTTTGGATGAAATACAAGATTTTAGTTGTCGATGATGATAAAGAATTGGTGAAAATGCTTTGTAGTTATTTTAATATGAAACAATATGAAACCATTACGGCTACAGATGGAATGGAAGCATTAAATAAAATAAAAATGAAACCGGATATTATTTTGTTGGATATCAATATGCCACGCATGGATGGGATTGAAGTATGTCGTCTGATACGCAGTAAAGTGTTATGTCCAATTTTATTTCTGACAGCAAGAGTTGACGAAGATGATAAAATTAATGGGTTGCTTTCAGGTGGGGATGATTATATTACGAAACCATTTAGTCTTCGGGAGTTGGAAGCAAGGATTGTCACAAACATAAAGAGAGAAGAAAGGCATCAACAAAAAACGGAATACCGTTTCATGGATGAAATGCTGATTGATTATTCTGAAAAAATAGTAGCTATAGCTGGACACAGGATGGAGTTCACAAAAATTGAATATCAGATTATTGAATTCTTATCCATGCATCCAGGGCAGGTGTTTGATAAAGAACGTATATATGCACAAGTCTGTGGATATGATGCGGAAGGGGACAGTAGAACGATAACGGAATTAGTACGGCGTATAAGGAAAAAAATAGCGGATTATTCAGAAAAAGAATACATAGAAACTGTATGGGGGATTGGATACCGATGGAAAAAATAAGAAACTTGTCACTGAAAAAAACAATTCTGCTTTATTTTGTGATCAGCTTAACGGCAGCATTTCTGTTATCTGGATTTACAGTTCATTTTGCAGGAAATATGCAGAATAAAATATGGGAAAAATATATTGATTATGCAGATTATACGGACGTGTTTCAGCAATATGGAAAGAAATACGAGATTGAGATATCAAGACCTAATCAATCGCAGATGAATCGTTTGGACTATCATCTTTCGGAAATGTGTGACTTTATGGAAACATATTCGGTACTGATTTTTTCGATTGTTGGGAGTGTTGTTGCGGTATTCTTTTTTTATAAAAATAAGTTAAAGACACCTCTACAGGAACTAAAAGATGCCTCACAAATGATTGCAGATAATGAACTGGATTTTCATGTGTCCTATGAAAATAAAGATGAGATGGGAACTTTGTGTAAAGAATTTGAAATGATGCGAAGTGATTTAGCAGATAACAACAGAAAGATGTGGCGAATGATTGATGACGAGAAGGCTTTGCGGAATGCAATTGCACATGATATACGTTCTCCACTTTCCATATTGCGTGGGTATCAGGAAATGCTCTTAGAGTTTGTTTCTGCCGAGAGTATAAAAACAGAGGATGTTATTGATATCTTACAAACAGGCATGTATCAGATTGACCGTATAGAGCATTTCACGGAAAACATGAGAAAAATGTCCCATTTAGAACAGAGGGAACTGCAATGCTCAGAGATAGAGTTATCGGAACTGGCAAAAAAGATTGAGGCAGAAGCTGCCATGCTGTCCAAGAAGGAAAGTAAATTATGTAAGGTAGAAAGAGTGCAGGAACAAAACATTGTGAAAGTGGATGAGGAACTTGTCATGGAAGTGACAGACAACTTACTGGAAAATGCGGTTCGATATGCACAAAAAAGTATTGCTTTGCAGATAAAGAAAAAGGATGGTTTTCTTATAATTTCTGTTGAAGATGATGGAATAGGATTTGTGGATACTGAGGAAAAAGTAACAGAGCCATTTTATCATAAGAATCCACAAGATGATTTAAAGCATTTTGGCCTTGGTATGTATATTTCTCGTATTTTCTGTGAAAAGCATGGAGGAAATTTGAAAATATATAATGCCAGACAAGGCGGTGCTCATGTAGAAGCTCTTTTCAAAGCTGAATAAAAATACTTTATAAGGCTGAAATCGCAAATAAAGTGGTTTTAGTCTTTTTTGTTGTGAATTTATTGAGAATTGATTTGTATGATGTTGTTAAAGAAATAAAGAAAGGAAGAGATACAATGAAAACAATCATAAAAAGAAGTATACTTGATTATTTCAAGAACCCTGTTTTGTGGATTGGCTTGATTATTATAGTTGCCAGTATGTATCAATGTCTGTCATCGTATTTGCAAATTCATTATATCAAACAGAATGAACAGATCACACAAAATGACGTAGCATTGGAAGATGCTGATGTCATGGATGGGTACATTCCCACATCTGATGATAAAGAAAGAAGAAGGGAGTGGGAAGATACGATCAAAGAGACGTTAATGGACACCTCCAAAAATGGTTTTGGATTTAGCAGGCAGGAAGCAGATCATGTAATGAAAGAAATTCAGAATATGGATGTAAAGACTGCTTCTGAGTTTTTGGAATCCCAATATGGCTATTATAATGCAATATATGCTTATGAGGACCTTGAAATTCATAAGGGGACAGCAGAAGAAATCAATCATTATATCGAGCGGAAATTATCCGAACATTCTTTTTCCTGGTACTTTGCCAAAAAATTTACGGATTTTGCAGGATTGCATATGGCCTTTTTTGCAACAGTCTTGCTATCATTTTTATTTATTCAGGATACACGAAAAAGTACCTATGAATTATTACATACAAAGCCTGTTACGGCAGTCCAATATATATGTGGGAAAGTAATAAGTGGATTCATTAGTATGCTGGGAGTATTAGTGATTTTGAATGTTATATTCTTTATGCTGTGTTTGAAAACGTCTTTAGAATCGGGCTTTCCAGTAACACCAATTGATTTTTGCGTGAATTCTCTGATCTATATTATTCCGAATCTTTTGATGATATGTTGTGTCTATACAATTACAGCAGTAATATTTAAAAATCCGCTTCCGGCAGCACCAATCTTGTTTTTACACATTATATATTCAAATATGCTGACCATGAAGAATGATATTTATTATATGAGACCGTTCTCTATTATGGTGCGATTCCCTGGCAGATTTTTTGAAACACATGTAGCCAAAATGTCAAACATAAATCAGATTATTCTTGTAATTTCATCAGTTATATTAGTATGTATTTCTGTTACAATCTGGAAAAGGAGGAGGGTTCATTGAAAACGGAACTAAAAAACTGCCTGTCGTTATATAAGATTTTTTATTCATGTGCATTTATACTGATATTGTGTGCTATTCATCCGATTATATACTATGAAGAAATCGGTTCAGCGATTCAGTCGCCAATAGCATTTTTAACAATTATTTTTTGTAGTGACACATATTTGATGGAAGTAAAAAGTAAGCGTGCCGATGTATTTCATTTGTATGATCAAAAAAAGCAGTTAAAAGTAATATCGCAGAGAGTGGGCGTTCAAATATTATATTTATTAATACTTTCCTGTGTTGGATATGTTTTGTTTTTCTGGCAAAAACCGGGCAGTGTAAACGAAGGCATTTCGGGTATTCAGATATTTCTTTTATATTTCATTGCAATGTTTGGAACTATCTGGCTTTGGAGTATATGCTCTGTGATTTTGTGTACATTGCTTCGAAATATGTGGGCAGGTATTGGATGTTTATTTGGAATTGTCATTGGACTTATATCAAAAGCGGGAAGTTCATTTTTCGGAAATCTGGGATTGTTTTCTTTCAGCTTTTGTGAACCTACTCAATTAATGTCCGAGAGTTGGATTTATGGAACGCTTGTGTCTTTTATAGCGGGGCTGTTTTTATTTGCAGTATTACCAATGACTTTAAAGAAAAGAGGATAGATTATGAGTATTAGAATAAATGATTTAACAGTTAGATTTAAAAATGGTGTAGTTGCAGTAAATAAGGCATCTCTTGAAATACCTAAGGGAATTTACGGACTTTTGGGTGAGAATGGTGCCGGAAAAACCACTTTGATGAGGGTTCTTACAACTGTTTTAAAACAAACGGAAGGAATGGTTTCCCTTGATGGAATTCTGTATAACGAGGGAAATTATGAGAAAATACAGAAAAAGATTGGTTATCTTCCACAGGAAATCGACTTATATCCGAATCTTACGGTGAAAGAATGTCTTGTATATATGGGGGGACTGTCAGGAGTAGCCAGAAATGACCTCGAACAAAGAATTACCTATTATCTGGAAAAGACTTCTCTTACAGAGCATCAGAATAAAAAAATGCGGCAATTATCTGGTGGTATGAAGAGACGTGTCGGACTCATACAGGCACTTCTTAATAATCCGGATTTTTTGATTATTGATGAACCTACCACCGGGTTAGATCCGGAAGAAAGAATCAGGATCCGCAATCTTTTGGTTGATTTTTCAAAGGATAGAACTGTGCTGTTTTCCACTCATGTAGTAGAAGATTTAGCAGCAACCTGTACACAGCTTGCCATTATGAAAAAGGGAAGTTTTTTATATTCTGGAAGCGTGAGTGGGTTGCTGGAAAATGCAAAGGGCTGTGTTTGGAATTGTACGGTACAAAATGCAGAAGAAGCCCGTTTGTTAGAAGCCAATTATTCTATATCATCTAAGCAGTATGTAGAAAATGGAATTCATATGAAAGTATTAAGCAAAGGAAAGCCAAATGAGAATTGTGTCCTGGATAATGATATCACTTTGGAAGATGCATATATTTATTTGACGAATAGTTGAATATAACGGCGGGCAAGTTGCCCGCCGTAAATTATGCTTATTTTGTTAAAAGACCGGATAGATTTTTTCCAATGCAAAATCCAATCTGTGGATATAACTCCTGAATTTCCTGATATTTTGCTTCAATCATTTCTGGTTCATCAGCCCAGATCTTTTCATATATTTTGAAAGCTCTTTTAAAATGTGTTTTGGCTTGCGGAAGATTGGCAGTCATCAGATAAATGGTTCCAAGGGTTTCCTGTACTTTGGCATAATCCAGACAGTCATCGGAATGGTATTCCTTGATGATGCCGGATAATTTTTGCAATTCAGAGATGCCTCTTTCGGGTTCCTGCTGTTCTGTCAGGAACATTGCATAATTGGCAATCTGAGGTATGCTGTCATTTATATGAAGCAGGTTAAATTGGTCAAGCAGTGAGATACTTTTTTCCATGTGTTCTCTTGCAAGATCGGGATGACCGTTCATGCGGTAAAGTCCACCGAGATTGGCATGAAGGTTGGAAACAAGGCGAGCATTGTCAGCAGTGATATTTTCTATCTGGGCAAGTGCATCCTTTTCCAGTTTTATTGCTTTTTCTGGCTTGATTTCAAGAGTAGCCTGAAAATCCAGTAACAATGCCCGGTCAGAATCGGTGCCAATGTCTTTAGGCTTCAAAAAATTTTTTAATTCCTGAATGATTTCTTTCATACCTTTCTGGTAATTATAATTATCCATATATGGAAAAACATTTTCCAGAAAAAGTAGATATTTTGGTATATCATCTTTTTCAATCAATTCTATGATGTTTCCTGCTGTCTGAAACAGCTTCTTGTAATAATCGACTTCAATTCCATGCATTAAACATATTTTCTGTAAAGAATCCAGTAATATGTGACAGCTACTTACAGATGGTTTTGTCTCTGAAAGGGCAATTTCCTTAATCATAGGATGCAGGGAGATTGTGTGACGTGTAGTTGTCTGCACAAAACCAGTTTCAATCAAGTCGTTAATTTCATTTAAGGTAGGCAGTTCCAGCCATTTGGCGAATATGCGGGCAGAAATACCAGTGTAAGGAAGAAAACACAAATTGCACATGATATCCTGCTGTTTTCGGGATAAAGCATATAGTGAAAATAGAGTATGGATATGACTATAATAAGTGGCTTTACTGCTTTGACCATCCTTGATTATCTTAATTTTATCTTCATTATCGAGAGATGCTCTTTCTTCCTGAAGTTTTGCTAATAACTGACCTGGAGTTGAAATTCCATTTTCCAAAAGTTTTGCAGCCAGTTCTACAGCAAAAGTATGATAGTGTACGGTCTCTATGATTTTTTCGACGGTCGAACGATACTTGTCTGCTTCTGAATAAAATGCAGATGTCAGTTGGAAAAGAATGTTTATATCCTTTATTTCTTTTAATTGAAAAGTACAGTATTCATTCAGATTACTTCTGGTCGTAAATAAAATCTGACAGCGGTATTTTAATACTACTGACAGAAAACTGTCCTGTGTAGCTGTGACATTAAAATTATCTATGATAAGCAGAGTATCGGATTTCAGGGAACGCAGAAAACGGTTATGTCTTTGAAACCGTTCCTGTTCGCTGATTTCTGGTGGATCATCAATAAAATCCATGTCAGTAATGTCCTGATGAAGATCACCTGTATATTCTACATATAGAATGTTAGTGTAATGCTTTTTGTAATGTTTTGCGTAGGCTTTGGCAAGTTCGCTTTTACCAATACCGGCAATTCCGCAAAGAAAAACATGACGGTTTTCCTCAAGCATGGTATATAATTCTTCTAGTTCTTTATCTCTTCCGATAAAATGACGGCATGGTTTCGGAACCTCACTGTCCATAATATAATCCAGCACAATGGGTGACAGGGCACCTCCGGCAATTAATTTTTGATTTTTAGTATCACGTTTGATAAATTGTCGCTCCATGCCAAAAGAAATCAGCTTTGCAAGAAAAAGCAGACGTGAGCTGGCTGGTTTGTACAGAGAAGCCAGATTTTTCTTTTTGGCATCGGAGATGGTGTCATCTTGTATAAATAATGTGTATATATCCTGCATAGCCATATTGCAGTCAGACATCAATGGAAGCAGATTCTGGTGAATGGTTTCTGCCAGTTTTTTCTGATTACTGGGTTTGGAATAGTAGGCAGATATTTTGGGACTGATCTTTGCTTGACCGGTCAGCCAACGACAAACCAGACCATTATCCATAGAAAAATCCTGATTTGCCGGATCATCCATAAAATCTTCAAATAATTCGTATAAAAAATCAGGCTGACTCATTTGATTACTTTCGCTGATATGATTTTTTAAGCAAGTGCTAATAGAAGAAAAATCGCATCGATTCAATAGAAATTCCCCTTTCGTAGTTAAGATTAAGTATATCTATCATAACACGAACATATATTCGATTCAAGAAAATGCGGATATTTTTAAATTGATTGTGTCAATTTACAATCAATTTCTATTCAATGTGGTTTTCCGGCAGGTTCTGTAAAATAAGCTCAGATCAAAACAATAACGGGAGGAGCTTATGCAACAGAATATTGAATTTGAGCGGTGCATTGATTTTCTGGTACGGATGATTGATAAGTACGGCGCTGAAGTCCTCCGGGAGTTGGAGGAAGAAAAACAGAATAAGGAAGAAAAAGAAGCGGCAGTTTCCTGAAATACAAAATGTAAATCAGACTGTCGCTTTTTTCATGCATTTTTAAATCAAATAAATTTTAAAAGCTGATGCAGAGTGTGTGGCTCATTATTCTGAGAAGCGGTAATACGCGTATCAAATGGCTTGAAATGATTCTGCGTATAAAAGCTCAGAAGAAATTCATTATCTTCGCATTCAAGAAACTCCATAACGCCACCTACGGAATATTTGAGACTGGATATGGTTTCCAGTGCAAATCCCAGTAGAATATTTCCAGGAATTCGTTTTTCCTTTGGAAGAGAATAGTTCTTTCCCAACTGGGCGATCAAGTAAGCTGCGGTAGTATAGGATTGTGTTTCTTCATCCAAAATACTGACACGGGACAGTTTTTTTGCCATTGTCTTGCTGATATTTGAAGCACGGACAGAGATTGGTTTTATTGTAAGTGAAAAATAACCAACCAGTGAAGCATCTTCAGCATCAAATACCAGATAAGTGATAGATTGATCTTTTTTGGTAAACTCAATCGCATTATGTAATAAAAAGTATTCCACATCGGGATTTTTGGGACAAGAAAAATCGGAGAGTAAGTCGTAAAGACTTTCCTCTCCGATATATGTCGGTTCGTCTTTATCCAAATATGCCCGAATATTAACGGTAAAATATTTATCAGACATGTTTTTTCTTCCTTTTTGACATTAAAGCTAAGATTTCCTGTGGGTTCGTTAACTGACGTCCGGGAAGTGTCTGCTTTGGTGTGCGGTCACGGTCGGCTTCGTCAATTGCTGCGACAAAACGCTTTACGCTATTTGGATTGGATACGACAAAATTATGAGTAATACTTGAAGTAGCCATACTAACACCTCCTCTTTTTTGGCTTTTTTGTGTATTTATAGTATATGCAATGTGTGATAAAAACACAATATCAAAAACAGAAATTATTTCTAAATAATTTTCAAGCCGGACATTTATTAGACGCTTCCGGTAAGCGAACAATATTTTCGAGCCAATCATTTATAAGTCGCCAATGGTGGGCGGGCAATATTTTGATAACAGAAATGCTCTGTATCTAACTTAATTATACGATTGGCGAAGAAATGCGTCAATACGGAAAATAAGTATTGAAAATAGTTGGAACAAGTACTAAAATAAGGTTGGGACAATAAAACAGAGTTATACTGCGAGGAAGATTATGAAGAATAAAAAGATTAAATGCGATATATATACCAGAGTATCCACAACCATGCAGGTAGATGGCTACAGTCTGGATGCTCAGAAAGAAAAACTCAAGAGATATGCGGAATTTCAGAATATGGAAATCGTAAATGAGTATTCAGATGAAGGTAAGTCTGGAAAGAGCGTAGAGGGCAGACCGGAATTTCAGAGAATGTTGGATAATATTGAGAATGGAACAGATGAGGTACAGTTTGTACTGGTGTTCAAGCTTTCCAGATTCGGTCGTAATGCAGCAGATGTATTAAACTCTCTGCAGAGGATGCAGGATTTTGGAGTGAATCTGATCTGTGTAGAAGATGGAATTGACAGCTCAAAAGATAGTGGAAAGCTGATGATTTCTGTTCTGTCTGCGGTGGCAGAGATCGAACGAGAGAATATCCTTGTTCAGACAATGGAAGGACGTAAGCAGAAAGCCAGGGAAGGAAAATGGAATGGTGGATTTGCTCCGTATGGTTATGAATTAGTAAATGGAGAATTGCAGATTGCAGAGGACGAAGCAGAGATTATTCGTCTGATCTATGACAAATTTATTCATACCAATATGGGAATCTCTGCGATTGCCGCATGGCTGAACCAGCATGGATATAAAAAGAAAAAACGACAGAATAATACACTGGACGCATTTGCCGCATCATTTATAAAAGGCGTTCTGGATAATCCGGTATACTGTGGAAAGCTGGCTTATGGACGAAGGAAAAACGAGAAAGTTTCTGGTACAAGAAATGAATACCGCATTGTAAAGCAGGAAAATTATATGCTGCACGATGGTATCCATGAAGGGATTGTTTCAGAAACAGACTGGGAGCTGGCACATCAAAAACGGGAAAAAACAGGTGTGAAATATGAAAAGACACATAGTCTCGATCATGAGCATATTTTATCTGGAATATTGAGATGCCCGTTATGTGGAAGTGGTATGTATGGAAACGTGAACCGAAAGAAAAAGAAAGACGGAACTTTATATAAGGATTATTTCTATTATGCCTGCAAACATCGTCGCCTGGTAGATGGTCATAAATGTGGATATCGTAAACAATGGAGTGAGGAGAAGATTAACAATGCAGTGGAAGAAGTTATTCGGAAGCTGGTGAAGAATCCTAAATTTGAAGAAGCAATTCTGAATAAAATCGGTTCAAGAATTGATACAGAAGAAATAGAAAAAGAGATTGAAGGATTGGAAAAGCAGCACAGGCAGCTGACCGGAGCAAAAGCAAGACTTGGACAGCAGATGGACAATCTGGATATCATGGATAAATTTTATGAGAAGAAATATCAGGATATGGAGACAAGGTTATACCGTTTGTATGATGAGATTGAAGGCGTGGAGAACAGTATAGAAGAAGTCAAGAACCGCCTGCTGAATATCCGGCAACAGAAAATATCAGAAGAAAACGTCTATCAATTCCTTTTATATTTTGATAAACTATATGATAAGTTCACCGACCTGGAGAAGAAAGAATTTCTTAACAGCTTTGTAGAACAGGTGGATATTTATGAGCAGGAGCAGCCGGATGGCAGATTCCTGAAGCACATAAAGTTCCGTTTTCCGGTGTATTTTGGAGACAGGGAAACACAGGAACTTTGTTGGGACAACGAAAGTACCGTTGAAACTGTTTGCCTTCTGTCACGAAAACCGCAGTAAATCAAAGGTTTCTGCAATTTTGGAAGAAAAATAGATGTGTGTTTCAGTTCCCGCAGAGTGGCTATGAGGGAATTGATTTACCCAAGGGGATAGGCTTTGGGGAACGGATGATATATAATTTGGCGAAAGGATACTTTTTGGCAAAATAGTTTGTAAAAGAAATTGATATAAAAAACGAAAGTAGGGTGATTGGGTGAAGATGTTTGAATTTACAGCTTTAAAGTTATTGCACAAAGATATGATAGCAAAAGGGGAAGAAAGAGCAACTTTTCCATTTGAATTTAATGGAAAAATTTTTAGTTGCATTTTTTTGACAGATATAATTCCATATCGTTTGTATTTAACAACATTAGGATTATCACCAAAAGTATTCGAACTTGAGATAGAAAAAGGCTATAAAACCCAAAGCTTCATTGCGGATTATAAAAAACTGATAGCATATCTTGAAATAAAATACGACCCAACACATAAGTTTGTTCCATTTAATTTTTTTGAAGCATTGAATAGAAGAATACCAAAGGAATTTAAAATGCGTCCGAATTATAGAGAAGTATTAGAAGTTGCCGCTAAAAGGAGAAATATTGAAGAAGAGGCTAAAATATATTTTTGTGGTTGGAGAAGGAATGCAATAGGGAAAAATGTAACAGAAAAAAATCTCGAAAAAACAAGGAGTGCTTTCGGAGATACAAAAGCAGAAATGTGTAAAAGGAAAAATATTAGTTCTTGCTGGACAGACCGTGATGTTGAAGAAGATTTGAGAAAATTAAATGATATAATTTCAATGTGATTTTGGGAGGAAGAGAGATGAATACAGAATTATTAGAGATAATGAAAATGGATATAAAGCGATGTGAGGAGTCTCAAAATTCAAATGAAGGTACACATCGTTTATATCAAGCACTAATTGCAAAGTATAATGGAATATTTGAAGGGTTTGAAAAGGACATACCAACCTCCGGAAAGGCTGCTTTTGGTGGCGGGGAGTTTAATTATAGACCAGAACTTAATGCAATTAAAGAAAAATTGGAGTTGCTTATTGCGACAGATAATGAGAAAGATCCGTTGTTTAGCTTTAAAGTTATGTATGAAGAAGACTTGGAATCTCTGAGAAAGGCTATTGCAGATTCTGCTAATAATGAAACACCAGAATCAGCAAAGCTGCAGTTATATAAAGATGTAACTGCAAGGTATCATCCGTATGTACCAAAACTTAGCGATGGGTTATATGACTATATTCAAGCATATGCATTTTATGATGATGTTTCGGGAGAATCGCTATTCCATAATCTTAAACAAGTATATAATAAGTTGCTATCTTTCAAAGCTTTGGGGTATCCTTCTTTAAAGGAGGCAATTCCACAAAGTATGCCAATGGTTCAGATAACAAATACAAATGAAAACAAAGTTGATATCAATATTTCCTTTAATGATGTTAGAAAAGAAATTGAAAATATGTCGGCATTGCCAGATGGCGAAATAGAAGAAATTTTGAATAAGATAAATGAGTTAGAGAAAATTGTTAAATCTTCAGAGCGTAAATCAAAAAAGTGGGAGAATGCAAAAGGCATTGTTAAGTGGATAGCTGATAAAGGTGTGGATGTAGGGATTGCATTATTACCATTGCTGCTACAGATTAAGTAAAGATACATAAGTAAGTGGTGTTGCCAATTTTATAGGGGTAAATTCGTTACCCCACTTTTGACAAGGCAGATATACTTTCCCTATGTAGTATAAAATAAAACTCCAGGGGAATATTGAAACCGTTTGTCTGCTTTCAAAGAAACCTTGATTTTCTGCGGTTTGTGGGAGATTAAGGAAAGAAAATGGATGTGTGTTTTCGGGTCTTTTGAATGAAACATTTGAATAATGAAGCAGTGGGGTGTTTTGAAACTCTGCTGAATAATAGGCTTTTGCTAAATGGTATCGCTTTTGCGAAAATGTATGATACTTCCCGGCAGAAGCCTTTTTATATAAAGATAACTTGACTTCTAAATCTTACTGATGTAATATTTATACGAGTGCAGTAGGATTGCGGACAAAATTTTTTTACCACGAAATCTTACACATGTAATAAAAAGGAAGGAGGAATGCATAGTACGATATACCAAGCAAAGTGAAATTTTTTTACTTCAAAATCTTACGAATGTAATATTTTGAAGATATAGTGTACATTGAAAATAGAATATGACCATATCAGCAAAGCAAAATGAATGGAGGTTAATATGAAGAAAAGAAAAAGCAGAAATAAGCGAAAGAAAACAAGAAGCAGGCTCCTATGGATTGCGAGTGCTGCTATAGGAATAGCTGCGGTAATTTCTGCAGTATGTGTGGCAGGAATGATAGCAACAAAGAAAAATGCGTGGAGGACACCGGAAGAACTTTTGGTGGAGTACATGGATCATATTCCAAAACAGGAGTATGAAGAAATGTATGCGATGCTACATATTGAGGCATCGGGAAATGTCAGTCAGGAGAATTTTGTAACTCGAAATTCAGCTATTTATGAAGGTATAGAAGCCCGGAATATGGCTGTCCAGATTATTGCATATGATGAGGAGCAAATGTCGGTAACCTACCAGACTGCTTTCGATACAGTTGCAGGAACTATCAGCTTCGAGAATGAAGCACTTTTCCTAAAGGGCGAAGACGGATACAAGTTGGTTTGGGATGATTCCATGATTTTTCCTAATCTGACTTCTGCAGATAAAGTAAGAGTTTCCACTACACAGGCAGAACGAGGAGAAATTCTGGATAGGAACGGACGTGTCCTTGCAGGAAAAGGTACAGCATCTTCTGTTGGAATCGTTCCGGGAAAGTTGGAAAACAAAGAGGAAGCTATTGCAAAGATTGCAGAACTATTGGAAATTGCACCAGAAGTGATAGAAAAGAAACTGTCCGCGAAGTGGGTAAAGGATGATTCTTTTGTACCAATTAAAACAATACCGAAGGTTGAAAAAATCGAATTAATGAAGTATAAACCGGACCAAAAGGTACTGAAAGAAAATGAAAGACATGAAACATTGCTGGAGATTCCCGGAGTGATGATATCTGATGTTGAAGTGCGTGAATATCCATTAGGGGAAAAGGCTGCACATTTGGTGGGATATGTTCAAAGCGTTACAGCAGAAGATTTAGAGGAACATGCAGGAGAAGGATATACAGCCAATAGTGTAATTGGCAAAAGTGGAATGGAAGGTCTGTTTGAGAAAGAACTGAAAGGGAAAAACGGTTGCCGAGTTTACATTGTAAATTCGGAAGGTAAAGAGAAAGAAGAACTTGCTTATATTTTAGTACAGGATGGTCATGATATTAAGCTGACGATAGATGCTAATTTGCAGAGTTCTTTATATGAGCAGTTTAATGAAGATAAAAGCTGCTCGGTAGCTATGAATCCTTATACGGGAGAGGTATTGGCTTTGGTCAGTACACCTTCCTATGACAATAATGATTTTATTATGGGATTGTCGAGTGAGCAGTGGACTGCACTTAACGAGGATGAGAATAAGCCAATGTATAATCGATTCCGGCAAGTGTGGTGTCCGGGGTCTACATTTAAGCCAATTACTGCTGCGGTCGGCTTGGAATCAGGAGCAATCGATCCAATGGAAGATTACGGGAACGTAGGCTTAAGCTGGCAAAAAGATGCATCGTGGGGTTCATATCATGTAACAACACTCCATGCATATGAACCAGTCATTTTAGAGAATGCCCTGATATATTCCGATAATATTTATTTCGCAAAGGCGGCATTAAAGATTGGTACAGAAGAGATGGAGAGTTCTTTGACTGGACTTGGTTTTAATGAGGAACTGCCATTTGAGATTAAGATGGCAGAGTCGCAATATTCCAATACAGATGGAATTGAAACGGAAATACAGTTAGCTGACAGTGGTTACGGTCAAGGGCAGATTTTGGTGAATCCATTACACATGGCATGTATCTATTCTGCTTTCTGTAATGAGGGAAATATTATAAAGCCTTATTTGGTATATCAGAATGAAGAGGCAGCTGAGTATTGGATTCTAGGAGCCTTTTCTAATGAGACAGCAAGCTGGGTGTTAGAAGGAACAAAGAAAGTTGTGAATGATTCTACTGGAACCGGATATGCAGCCCATCGAGATGACATTGTATTGGCAGGAAAGACAGGAACAGCAGAAATCAAGGCATCAAAAGAGGATACGTCCGGTACGGAATTAGGATGGTTTGCTATTTACACAGCAGAGAAAGATATAGAATGTCCTATATTGATTATCAGCATGGTACAAGATGTGAAAGGAAGAGGAGGAAGCGGATATGTTGTTAAGAAAGACAGCCTGGTTCTGGAAGAGTGGTTTAGCAGTCATTAGTTTTGTACTGATATTTAGTATTTCGGGGTGTAGCGATACACCCCCGGAAGAAGATACAGTTTCGGAAACAGTAGTTGATGTTCAGGACGTTTCAGAAGAAGAACAGGAGAATGAAAAAGAAATTATAAACATCTGCATAGATCTTTATGAAAAGGCAGCAAAGGATAATAAGATGGCTGATTTGGAAACAATTCGAGGTATTGTAAATCGTCTTGGAGAAAATGGATATCCGGCTGTTGACAACAGAAATCAAGTGAATATGACGGAAGCGGAGCAGGTATTGGAATTTTGCAAAAAAGTGGATGCACAGGAAGAAGCAGAATTAACAATTCTTGAAATCAGTTATTTGGGCGGATTTGTAAAATATGATTTGCATACAAAAGACGGAAATGTAGATGTGGTCAGAAGCTATTACAAGTATGAAGACGGGGGATTGCAAAGAGAAGTTACTGGAAGCTATCAGGCGGAGTATTGGAATTATACAGAAGAGGGTTACCTGATGTTTTCCGGTGTCTGGTTTTCAGAAGAATTGTACATTCTTACATTGAGTGGAGTAGAAGAGCATACCGCATTACGAGTACAGCCATTGGATGAAACATATAGGGAACTGAGCCGGAAATATCTCAACTTTATCAGCTTTGAACGGAATAATATGTTCATTGTGGATTGGAGTGAAGAAGATTTTGGTGATTTGAATTTCTATGATATGTATGACATTCTTTATCCAAAAGTGAATGGTCAGTATTTTCCTTATGTCGCGGATGGCAATTTGTCAGTCGGTGCAGTTTATCGGATTCCCAAAGAGGAATTTGAAAGTGTTATTATGAAATATTTCAATATTGATAGTGAAACACTGCAATCCAAAACAGTCTATGATTCGGAGGATTCCACATATGAATACAAGCCGAGGGGTTTTGAAGAAGTAGAGTACCCGGAATACCCATATTCAGAAGTAATCGGGTATACGGAGAACAGTGATGGAACAATTACACTTACTGCTAATGTGGTATTTCCATATTCGGGAAATTCCAAAGTATATGCTCACGAGGTTGTGATTCGTCCTTTGGAGGATGGCAGAGTACAATATGTATCCAATCGGATCATACCTTCCGAGGATAATAGTGAGGAAACATGGCACACACCCCGTTTGACAGCAGAGGAATGGGAAGAACTGTATGGAGGCGAATGATGGAAGATGTAAATTGGCTGTTGAAGAAATGGGGATTTCCGATTTTGATGTTGCTTATTGCGGTAATAGCAGGAGTGCTTTGTTGTGGAAAGCAGCACACGGAAGAACAGAAGGCGGCAGAAGAAGTGTGGGAGCCTCCGGTGGAAATCAAAGACAGTGAAACGATAACGGAAGAAGAAAGTGATACGGAAACTTCTATAGATTCAGCATATTGGCTTATTCCGCAAGCCAGTGATTGTCTTATTTCTGATGAGGAAAAGCAACATCTACAAAGTACAGTTTTGTCGGCAGCAGAATCGGTTAAAGAAATCTATAAAAATGTGATAATTAAAGATGCTGCGAATTATTCCTCCGGTGTTAGTGAATTTACAAGCGAACAACGGAAAACGGTTGTGGAGCAGTTAGGAGCGGCCGGTTTGGTAAGTGTTGAAGAAGATACTAATATGCAGAACTCTGAAAAGATAGAAATGTTTTACGCAGATTATCTGAATAGGCAGGATTCAATGGTTACCGTATTCCAAGTGCAGCGGGATGGACTGATTGGAGCATTTACTTTTATCTATCGGAAAGGTGAGTTACAGACCTATTACATAGGAATCCGGTGGAAAGAAGGAGGTATGCCGGAGATACAGGGAACTTCGGTAAATAATGTGGCTGAAATTAAACTTACGGAAAAAGGGTATTTTATCTATGCGTATGAATATGTGATTGCACATGCAAGTTTGAGACAGTATTGGAGAATAGAACCACTTTCGGAAGAATGCCGGGAATTGACGGAGAAATACATATCAGGACTAAGTTATGTGAATTACAATGTGCTTGTTACCAACTGGGATAGAAGCAATGTGGAGGACATACTGATGCCTTGTATGTATGAAGATATCTATCGGATTTATACAGGCGAAAATCTCAAAACTAAAGATTGGAAGATTCCGGCAGAGGAATATGAAAGGATAATGACCACTTATTTTCCGGTATCTGTGGAACAATTGAGAGAAAAGTGTGGGTATGATGAGGGCAGCAACAGTTATGAATATGAAATGATTTATGCCAGACCATATCCGCCTTTTGGAGAAGTAGTTGATTATACGAAAAATGCGGATGGAACGCTCACACTTATCGTGGATGGTGTATGGCCGGATTATAATTCTGACCTCGCTTTTCGGAATACAGTTGTAGTTCAGCCGTTTGAAGACGGAACTTTCAGGTATCTTTCTAATTCTATAGAGCAAATAGAATTGGAATTGCCGTCAATAGCAAAAACACAGCAAAGGTGATTTCGAAGGAAAGGATAATTTTATGGTATTAAAGAAAATGAATATTTTACTGATTACGGCATTTCTGATTGGGTGTTGTGTGTGTGCCTGTGGGAAGGAAGATAGTATTACAAGCGAAACTCTTGAGAAAGATACAGAGGAGGTATCTTCCACAGAGGAAACAAAAAGTGCAGAGGAAGAGGCTACAGAACAGTGGGAAAAGGGCTACAATCTTCCCGTGGACGAACAGGAAGCGGTGGAAGCTGAAAATGACTGTATAGAAATGATGGAACGTATTTCTGACATTTATGGAGATGCAGATAAAGGAGCAGCTTCTAATGTTGTTTTGGAAGATGAAACAATTTTTAAAATGCAGAAGAAAATAATGGAAACAGGATGCCCGGTTGCTACATTGGTTTTATATTCTAATATGGGAAATTATGAAAATGTAGATAATTTTCTCAATGAATGCATGGATGGAAAAAGCGGAGCTGTAGTAATTTACGAGATATATGATGATGGTGGCATAGGAAGAATAAAATTTATTTTCGATGGTACGGATATGTACATCGTAAGTACAAGAGGCGTTTGGAATGATAATAATACACCAGGAACATCATACATTTCTTACACCAGAATCAAAGAGTGGAAATATACGGGTAAAGGGTGGTTTTGTTATGAACTATGTGTACCAGAGTATCCGGAAGTAACGGAGATGGTGGATGGGAGCTGTCTGATCAGAGTAAAGCCAATGACAGAGGAACAGCGTGAAATGTCTGAAAAATGCGTGCGTGGTCTGGGGTATCAGGGAAATAACCTCTTATGTTCTAATTGGGATACAGAGCATATGGAAGAACTGGATTATAATGGGATGTATGAATATCTGTATGCAATGAAATATCAGGAAAAGTTTAATTCTGAGAATTACCCAAATGGAATACCAAAAGAGGAATTTGAAAATTTAATTATGGAGTATCTTCCGGTGACGGCAGAGCAGATACGGGAATATGCAGTATTTGATGAGGAAAACCAGACTTACGCTTGGGTGCGTCTTGGTTGCCTTAATTATGCACCAACGTTCTTTGGTACTTCTTTGCCAGAAGTAATTGATATAAGAGAAAATGGAGATGGAACAATTACACTAACCGTTGATGCAGTTTGTGATATGGTTATATGTGATGATGTAGTTATAACTCATGAACTTACGATAAGGTTTGCAGAGGATGGCAGTTTTCAGTATTTAGGGAATGAAATTCTGAATGACGGAATTATGCACATACCAGACTACCAATACCGAATTAAAGAATGATTTGATAATAGTTGTGTTTTGTGGTAATCTTACAGATGTAAGAAAAGAAAGGAGGGCACATGAAGAAATTAAAATTAGTTGGAATATTGGCAGCAGTTGTATTAATAGGCGGTGTGATTTCAATTCCGCTTATAAATAACCACACTGCTTATAAAGTGGAAAAGAAATTATGTGAAACACCACTGCCAGAGAAAACGAAATTGATAGAGTCAATATCACGGGCAGGGAAGCTGACAGGTAACGGAAATGGAATGCAGTATTTCGGAGCAATTTTAATTCGAAGTGATTTGTCTTTGGAAGAATTGGATGCTTACTATTCAGGGTACAGAAGTAATGAGTGGGAATATCTTGTAGATATCCAAGAAGGACAAGAGATTGAAGTGGTCGATCATAGTACATTGCAATTTGCGGAGCAGATAGAGAGTAAAGGATATTACATTGTGTATTCGTGGGGAGATGGGAATTCTTTGTTGAAAGGGATAGATATTCGTGGACACTAAAAAGGAGCAAGATGAATTATGAAATATATTTCCAAAATCAGTAAAATCAGTAGCTTCATTTTTTACATATTTCTATTGTGCCAATTATGGCATTTATGCCAATATGGAAGGATGGTGTAAAAATGATTATAAAGTCTATTATGACCGATGAAGATAGAAAAGCATTAGAGTATATGCTTTCGTTAGAATATGCTATGCCATATCAATTACTTAAGACAAAAAATAATAGAAGGAAAATTATTTATATAATGACACCAGTATTATTTTTGTTATCAATCGGTTGCTATTTTGTAAAGAGTTATCCGATGTTTTATGTGGGAATGGGGATTTCTATTATTGCATTGATTTGGATTATTTGGTTTCAATCTAAGGGAAAAAAATTTGAAAATAATGTCCATGAATTTGTATGGAATAAATCAAGATATAACAAAGTGGAAATTGATGTTCAGGGAATAAAATTAGAAGATAAAAAGATCTGTGAACTTAAAGAAATAGATAGAGTCTTTTTGTACAAAGGTTTTTTCTTTCTCATAACGAATGAAAAGAAGTTACTTGTACTAAAAACAGTAGGTGTAGAGACAGAAGAACTTATTAAGATTATTAAAGAAGCTGATATCTTATTTGAAAAAAGAGAAGAACCATTTAATATTTATGAATATTGCAAAAAGTAGTAATTAAAAAAAAGAAAAAACATTTAATATTTATAAGCTTGAATTATTCATGATGACGTAACCCTCATCAAATAATTCCTATTTCGTTTTTTGAACCGCTAAGCAGCTCGTGCAATCCATTTTGACCTTAAAAAAGGGTAAGCCCTGCATCGGAGAATAAATCGCCTCCATCAAAATTTAATTTCAGATACTTGTTGCTTTCTAAGACGGTGTCGTTTAAAATAGTCATTGAAAACTTCTCCTTTGTTTTTATTTGGCTTTGACACCTAAATTTTAACAAACTTGAAGTTCTTTTTCTATGAAAATTTCTTCACCCGTTAAGTGAAAGTAAGGAGTATCAAAAACACAAGCAACTATGCGACATTGACCGCATTAAAATGAATTACCATGAATAATTCAGGTTTAGTAATACAATAAAGAAAAAACTTGCCAGAGTAAGTGAGCTGAATGAGCAGAATCATACATATAATATGGCAGCTTACTTGATAGCACAGCTTGGCAAAAACTATAACAATGGTGCAAATGATGGTTACTACAGATGCGGAAGAGAGTAATGAAATCATATTTCAATCCAAAGATAATGGTGCTACATGGGAATATAGTGGAAATACTCAAAAGATGAATTAGAGATAAGATAATGGAAAAAAACGAGTAAAAGTTAATTCTACAGTTAACCTTTACTCGTTTTTGTTATTTCTGTGATACCCAGATATTCATGTCGGATAAGATAGACATGGTTATTTCAGTTGCGTTGCCGCCAGTAGCATCGCTGTCTGCACTAATGTTGGTGGCAAAAAAGTATGTATTATCTGCAGTTTCGATATAACCGATGAACCATCCGTTTACATACTGTCCATTCACACGGCCAGTTCCGGTTTTTCCGTAGAAGGTTCCAGCATCGGAAGAAGAAAGGCAGATGGCATCTTTTACTGTACTGATGTTTTCAGGAGCGAAGCCGAAGCTGTTGTTCTGCAGCTTGGCTAAAAGTTCGACCTGCTCTATTGGAGAGATCTCCAAGGAGGATTCCATCCAATAAGTGGAGAAATCACCACTCATGTTTTCGTTACCATATCCAATTTCTTGAATATAGCTGTAAACGTCAGAGGCTCCAAGCTGTTCATCTACTGTCTGGAAATACCAGTTCACGGAGGAGTTCATTGCAGACTGTAAGGTCTGATCTGCGTTCCATGCTTCAAATGGATAGATTTCTCCATTCCATGCAATGAACGAATTTTCTGGTGTAATGACACCTTCTTCCAATCCGAACAAAGCGTCGTATATCTTGTAGGTGGAGTTTGGTGCAACTCGCAGGGTAGCATGATCCTTGTTGTGTATGCTCCATGCATCATTTTCTAAATCGTATAAAACAAAGCTGCCTTCGTATTCTCCGAAGTATGTGGAGAGGTCTACATAGGAAATATTCTCAGAAGAGGAATCCCATTGGTAGTGGCTTCCATCTGCTGCGTATGTAGAAATAAAAGGTGCGAATCCAAGGAGAAGGACAGCAGTCAACATGAATGCAGTCATACCTTTTACTCTTTTTATAAATGTCGGCTTCTCATAAGATGCAATGTTGATAATTCTCCGTTTCATCTGCTTCATGTTTCCACCAAGACCGGCGGCAAACGGAAATGGAGTAAGTGAAATCTTTTCCGCAAAATTGATCAGTGTATTACCATAATCTGCATATTCATCCTCCTCAAGCATCTTTAAAACAGAGGTGTCACAGGCAACCTCTCTGTCATTACGCATTTCTTTCAGAGCATACCAGACAAGAGGATTGAACCAATATATTACTCCGGCAAAGTTCATTAGATAGTTGGCAATAGCATCTTTGTGCTTATAGTGCTGTAGCTCGTGTAACAGCATGTATCGCATGTCCGATTCGTTATAATCTGAGATGAGATGAATCGGCAGATAAATACAAGGTTTCAAAAGCCCAACAATAATCGGAGATTTCAAAAATGCAGTACTGTAAACATGGATATTTCTGTTAATTCCCATTTCTTTCATACATCGATGATATAGTTTTCGGACTTCCGGGTTCTGAAGGGGAAGTGCAGATTTTTTCAAGTTCTGTAAGCGGATAGAGGATTTGATTACCAATATAATCATTGCAAGGATGCCTACAAGCCATATTCCAAATAGTATGTATCCGATGCTGGATGGAGTCTCACTATTTACCGAAAGGGCAAAGTCATTCATCCAGTCTGCATTTCCGGCTGGATTGATCCCCGCAGCTTCTCCTATGGCGGTTCTGGTGTCAGAAGTAGGAGAACTTTTCAGGCTACTGAGCCACGAGAGGATTTGCGGAAACCCAATTAAACGGAACGGTATAAAAGGAACTACTAACAATCCAAGTAGCAGGAACCACAGATTATACTGCATCCGGCTGGATAGGTTGCCTTTGAATATCCGCTTGGCTATCAAAAGAATTCCGATGATACCGCTGATAAATACATTGCATATTAAAAAGCGTATCATAAAATCAGCCATGTTAATTACCTCCTTTTTTTGACCTCTTGGAAAGAAGGGAGCGCAGGGTGTCGATGTCTGTTTCAGACAGTTGGTCATTTTCTATGTACGCAGACAGCATGGCAGTAATATCTCCATCATAATAACGATTCAGAAAAGAAGTACTTTTTTGACCGATGTATTCACTTTCTTTAACCACTGGGGTATAAACAAACACACGGCTCTGCTTTTCATAAGTTAGTGCGCCTTTGGTCACAAGGCGTTTGATTAAAGTCTGTATCGTCTTAGGACCCCAGCTTGTGGTCTGTAATAATTTATCTGTTATTTCATTGGTACTGATCGGCGCATGTTTCCATACGATTTTCATAACTTCAAATTCAGCTTCAGAAATCTGTGGTAAATCGCTCATTTCAAATCCTCCTTAAATCTTACGACTGTAATAAATATATTATAGACGTTATTTATGTGGTTGTCAATTTCAGAAAAAACATATTGAGTTAAAATTTTACCTATGTAATAATTAAAATATTACAGGAGTAAGAATTAGAGATGGCAACAAAAAGAAAAGAACCAGAATCATAACGGATTGGCTGGTTCCTTTATTCGTTTATTAGGAAATTTCTCCCTTCGGAGAAAGAACTAAATCTGTCCGTCAGCACGGTCAAGCGAGCCATCAGTGACCTCAAAAAAATGGATTTCTGAGAAAGAAACAAAGGTGGCGTGAAAACGGAGGCAGGAGCAGTGCAGCACTTCAGCAGCAGAAACAGGACATCCTGACACCGGAGAAAGCAGTACAGAGGAACTGACAGCACTGATTTTTGAACGGGCGGTGGAACGCTACAAAACCCTTGAGGTAAGGGATGAGGACATCCGCTCAGAGGAGATGAAAGAGACACTTGCCGGCAGGGAAGAAATTACAGAATTTGATGAGGAACTGTACCGGAAGCTGATAAAGCAGATTTTGGTATATAAAGATAACTCGGTCAAAGTCATTTTTCACAATAACAACAGTATAAAGATTGGATACGGAGAGGAATAAAATCCCTGCCGTCCGTATCTGGGAAGGAGGAAATATGCCGGCTACAGCAGTCCAAAAAAAGTATCCATAATTCCGGCAAAACCCCAGTATGATAGAAGCATCAAGTTGTCAGAGAAGAAACTGCGGGTAGCTGCCTACTGCCGAGTCAGCACCGAACTGGAAGAACAGGAAAGCAGTTATGAGGCACAGGTAGAATACTACACCAGAAAGATACAGGAAACGGAGAACTGGAAACTGGCGGGCATCTATGCCGATGACGGAAAGAGTGCCACCAACACCAAGAAGCGTGACGATTTCAAGGCCATGATTAAAGATGCAGAAGGCGGTAAAATCGACATGATACTGACGAAATCCGTCAGCCGTTTTGCCAGAAACACCGTTGACTCCCTGCTGACCATCCGCAGGCTGAAAGAAAAGAACGTGGCGGTGGTCTTCGAAAAAGAGGGCGTCAACACACTGGACGGAACAGGGGAAATCCTGATTACCATCTTAAGCAGTGCAAATGCTAATATAAGAATGTGGCTTTTTTATCATATAAGAATGTCGGAAAACCTACATTCTTATTTTGTATTTATAGATGTATTGTTACACTTCCTTTTGGAGGTGAACATTACATGAATAACAATCTTAAATGAGAACTGGCAGTTATGGACAGTCTTGGTATCAAGCCCAACTATGCTGCTCTGGGAAGAAAGTATGGTATGGACTGGAGGACAGTTAAGAAATACCACAATGGTTATGAAGGGAGGCCTGATAAACGAAATAAAGGAAGCAAATTAGATGAATTCAAAAATGAAATAGCAGATAAACTAGCAATCAAAAGAATTACAGTCCAGGGCGTATATCAGTTTATGTTAAGGAAATATGGCACAAAACGGATAGGTTCATATTCCAACTTCAACAGATACGTTACTGTAAATAAGCTGAAACAGAAAGCTAAATCACAAGGACACCCCAAATTCGAAAAGAACCCGGGAGAACAGGCACAGGTAGACTGGAAGGAGGATATTCATATAACTAACATATACGGAGAGGTATTCATTATAAATGTTCTGCATACAACTCTGAAATATTCAAGATATGCCCATCTTGAAATGACAGCACAAAAAAGATTCGATGATGTTGCAAGAGGACTTATTAATAGTTTCAGAAAGTTTGGAGGTATTCCAAAAGAATTACTTTTTGATAACATGTCGACGGTTTCTAATACAAATGTGACGCCGAAAAAGCCTACAGATTCTATAATGCTGATGGCAAAGGACTTTGGCTTTAAAGTGCGGCTGTGTAAAGCACGTTCTCCACAGACTAAAGGTACTGTAGAAGCAAGAAATAAGATAATTGACTGGATCAGGGCTTATGAAGGCGAATTCGAAACAATAGAAGAACTGGAGGTGCTTATCAGTTCAGTTAATAAAAACATGAACATATCAATTAATCAGGAGACAAAAATGTCACCGACAGCGCTCTTTTACAAAGAAAAAGAGTATCTGAAACCACTTCCGCATAAAAGCATTATTGACACCTATCTCACACCAAATAGATACAGAGTGTCATCTGAAGCACTTATCCGCTTTAATGGCAACAGATACTCAGTTGATCCAAAGCTCATTGACGAAGAAGTTACAGTGGACTGCTTAGACAACAGGCTTTATATATATTATAACGGAAAACTTGTAACAATTCACGCATTAAATGACAATCCTGTCAATTATAAAAAGCACCACTATGAACAGCTGATGAAAGGCAAAATTAATGATGCAGACATGGAAACAGTAGTTACAGGGAATCTAAAGATGATGGACAGATTATTAGATAGCCGGAAAGTCACTGTGACTGAAAAAGATGCAGTAAAATCTGAGGAAGCACTTATAGCCTATATTAACCAGAGTGATTATGGGAGATGGATTATAAATAATTATGCACATTTGTCAGACACAGATAAAGTAACTTTCAGAAAAGGCATAAATGAAGTGCTTCCGTACATTGCTGACCGGGAACTATTCATATCACACATCAAATATTCCATGAAATCAGATATGTGCAGGAATCTTGCATATGACTGTGTTATGGAAGACTGCATGCGTATGGATAATTCGCCATCAATTCTTCGCAGAGACGGATTTGAGCACCTTTATGATAAATACAAAGACAAAATATATGAAGAAATGCAACAAATGGCAAAAGACTGGGGATTAGATGATCGTAGAGAAACAATACTTCCCAAAGATTCTCATAAACCAGATATGAATGTTTCCACAACCACTGAATTACCGTTCGATACAGACAAGGAGGATTGACTCCACAATGGAAAGCGAGGCTTCTCAGAAAGAAACACTGACTGGAAAAACGCTGGTGGTCTACTTTTCTGCCACAGGCAACACGGAATCGGCTGCGAATTATATTGCACAGGCAACTGGCGGCGACTTGTTCGAGCTGGAACCAGCAGAACCCTATACGGATGAAGATTTGAATTATAACAATGACAACAGCCGTGTGTCCAGGGAGCATGAGGACGAGTCTTTGAGGAATGTGGAACTTGTGGCAGATACCGTGGAAAATTGGGATGACTACGACACTGTATTTATCGGATATCCCATCTGGTGGGGTATTGCAGCGTGGCCGGTAGACAGTTTTGTAGAAGCAAATGATTTTACCGGCAAAACAGTAATTCCGTTTGCAACCTCAGCCAGCTCCGGCTTGGGGCAAAGCGGCAAACTTTTAGCAGAATTGGCCGGAACTGGCGATTGGCAGGAGGGACAGCGTTTCCGTTCCAGTGTCAGTGAAGAAGATATACAGGCGTGGGTAGTGTACCACTTGCCATTTTCTTTTACTATAAAACGATAGATGGAAAATATGAAAAGGTAAAAAAGGATTTGATTAGTCTGTTTTCAAGGTATATTGGTACAGGAAATAAGTTATCTCTTTTTTATATATCTTCTGTTATCAATGCAAAACTCAGAGAAAATAATTTGAAAATAGACTGTATAACTACAAATTCTATAATAGAGGATTTAATAGTTGAAATTATTTCCAATCCTTTATTAAATAATGAGGCAAAAAAATCAATTCTTTATGATTTGGAAACACTCATAAATCCTGTTGTTTCTGTTCCCAATGGTAAATTAGCAGGTGGAAAAGTTCTATCTAACGAGGAATTAGATGATACAGCCGAGCGACGTAGAAAAATTGCAGAAGCATTGAGAAATGGTGAACCCGTTGTGGTTGAAACAAGAAAAGGATAAAATGCAATTAGATAAGAAAATACAAATAATAACTGGATGGGTAGGTATTATAGCTACTATTTTGTCCTTCTTAATATCAACAGGACAAGTTACCGAAATTTTTAAAATAATAGATTTAACTAATACAGTTTCTCAAATTTTGTTAGGTGTAGTTGCTTCAGTGATGGCAGCATTAGTAACGTTTTTAATTGAAAAAGTTCGTAGAAAGAAATGAATATTATTTTACATAGCCGAGAGGTTTTCACTTAACGAAAACCCATCGGCTTTTTCTATTTTAAGGAGACAATTTTACCCATTGAGAAGCAATAACCCTATGTGCAGCTTGACCCTGCCGTGCAAGCCGAGAATGAGGGATTATATGAGAAATATCCATAGGTTTTCGGCGTGTTTGATGCGGAAAAATCTGCGGAGCTGACTAAGGAAGAATGTGCAGCTCTCATTGAGGTAATGGAGCTGAAAAACAAGCTCACGGACTTGGAAATGCAGTCCGTTTATTTCCGTGGCTGCTATAACAGCGTAGGGTATCTAAAAAAGCAGGAATTTTATGATGGACTAACCGAAAAAAGACGGTGTTGGCGTGAAACTGATGCCGTCTTTTTCTTTCTTTAGTAGAATTTGGGGAGATGAAATGTTATAATAAAATTATTCTGAGTACGTAAATCATTTTACAATCAAAGGAGAAAATTATGAAATTAGTATCTTTTTCGGTTACAAATTATAGAAGTATCACAAAGGCTCATAAAATTTCGTTAGGGCAGTATACTGTGCTTTTAGGTAAAAATAATGAAGGGAAAAGTAATATTTCAAATGCTTTGAATTGTGCAATGAATATTTTGCTTGCACATTCAAAGATGACGAGAGTTCGTTATAATAGGGAATATAATTGGATAAGAGATTTTCCAATTCAATTACAAAGTGGAAAAAGAAATTTACAATCAAAATTTAGATTGGAATTTATATTAAATGATGATGAACTTGCAGATTTTTATTCGATTGTAGGTTCAAAATTAAACGGTACCGTAACTATTGAAATAAGTATTGGGTCAGATAATAAAGCAGAAATCATTGTGCCAAAACGTGGGAAAAATGCGTCAATGCTTACTCGCAAGTCGGATATAATTGCTAAATTTATATCTGAGAGAATTTCTGTTAATTATATACCTGCAATTCGGACAGAGAATGATGCTTTACACGAAATAAGAAATTCTGTAGCAGAAAGACTTGATGTATTAGAACAAAATGAAAGCTATTTGGAAGCAATGGATACCATCAACCAATTACAGCAAGATATATTAAATGACATTGCTGTTGGTATAAAGCAACCATTGCAAGAGTTTATGCCTAAAATTAAAGAAGTAAAGTTGCAAATAGCAGACGAACGAAGAAGAAATTATTTCAGAAGTGGGATAGATATTATTATTGACGATGGAAATCCTACTAATATTGAATTTAAAGGTGATGGAATAAAGAGCTTAACGGCAATTGCGTTGTTAAAGGAACATGCTTTAAAATCAAGTACACCTGTTATTATCATTGAAGAACCAGAGGCACATTTGCATCCAGAAGCAATAAACCAATTAAATTCTATTATTGAGGGATTATCCGAAAATAATCAGGTTATTGTTACGACACATAATCCATTATTTGTAGTTAGAGATAATATTTCAAGAAATATAATAATTGATAATGGAACAGCCAAGCCTGCAAAAAATTTGAAAGAGGTACGAGAGGTTTTAGGAATTAAAGTATCAGATAATCTTATTAATTCTAAATATGTTTTAGTTGTGGAAGGGAGTGATGATAAGGAATCATTGAAACACTTGTTACCTAAAATGAGTGAAAAGATAGGAAAAGCTATGAAACAGAATTTATTGACAATTCACGAATTGGGTGGGGCGTCAAGTCTTAGCTATGCATTAAACCTATTCAAAAATATGTTATGTTCATATGTTGTTTTATTAGATGACGACGACGAGGGAAAAAAGGCTTATGAAAAAGCAGAAAAAGAAAATCTAATTAGAATTAAGGATATAACATTTACGACTTGTATTGGAATGGCAGAAGCAGAGTTTGAAGATTGTTTAAATCCAGCTTTATATCAAGAGAGAATTAAAGCAGAACTAGGATGTGATTTGTCTATAATGCCAGATTTTAAGAAAAATGGAAAGTGGTCTGATAGAGTAAAAACTTCGTTTAAAAAGGCGGGAAAGCCGTGGAGTGATACTGTAGAAAAGAAAGTAAAAGCATTAGTAGTTGAAGAAATAAAAAAGAAAAAGGATTTAGATGATATTTTTATTGCTCAAAAAAAAGAATTTTTAAATGGTCTTGTTAGTAATATTGAGAATATGATTACAGAATTTTAATATTAAATTTTACATAGCCGAGAGGTTTTCTTAACGGAAAATCCCTCGGCTTTTTCTATTTTAAGGAGGTGATTTTACCCATTGAGAAGCAACAGACCCTATGTGCAGCTTGACCCTGCCGTGATTGAGCAGGCACGGCAGATGGACTTGCTGACCAATCTTCGGAACTATGAGCCGAGCAATCTAAAGCGTGTGGCAGGCAATGTTTACTGTACCGCATTCAGAAAATATAGCCCCAATTTCATTTTCATAATCTTTTCTTTTTCAGTAGTAGATTTTGAAGTATCAGATTTAGGGGCAGAGCTGCGGCAGTAGTAAATGAAGGGGTATTCAGCTTGATGGAGCAGTTTGGCAACTTTGCCATGAAACGTGTCATAGCGGTAGCCTTTGACCGAGCATTCTTTTTCCGAACCGATATAAGGATAGATTCATACAGCAAGCTATTGAGAAGGATATAGCCAGTCTTGAGAAGAAAAGAAAGAAATTGACCGATATGTATCTCGATGATAAACTTACTAAAGAAGCATACCGGATGCGAGAGACAGATATATGAATCTTTATAAAGCAATTTAGTCGATTAAAAATTGAGGTGACAAGATGAAAGATAACAAGCGTGAAATTAGCATTGTTCGTTCTTCAGCAGCAGAGTATCTTACATTTATAACTGCAACTGGAGAAGGAGATGTTAATGCTATATATTCTGATGAAAATGTATGGCTTACCCAGAAAATGATGGGGGTATTATATAATGTAGAGACAAATACGATTAATTATCATCTGAAAAAAATATTTATGGATAAAGAAGTAGATGAGAATTCAGTTATTCGAAAATTTCGAATAACTGCTGCAGATGGAAAAACATATAATACTAATCATTATAACCTGAGTGCAATCATTGCAGTGGGTAATAAAGTGGATTCTCCAAGAGCTATCCAGTTCAGAAAGTGGGCAAATCATATAATTGAGGAATATACAGTTAAGGGATTTGCTATGGATGATGAGCGGTTAAAAAATTTTGGAACTGTCTTAACTAAAGATTATTTTAAAGAGCAGTTAGAAAGAGTACGGGAGATTCGCCTTTCAGAAAGGCGCTTTTATCAAAAAATCACTGATATATATGCAACAAGCATTGACTATGATTCTCATTCTCTGACAACAAAAAAATTCTTTGCAAGAGTACAGAATCAGCTTCATTGGGCAATTCACGGAGAAACTGCTGCAGAAACAATTTATCATAGAGCAGATAGTGATAAGGAAAATATGGGGCTGACAACATGGAAGGATGCTCCAGATGGTAAAATTCAAAGATTTGATGTGGTTATTGCGAAGAACTATCTGACAAAAGAAGAGTTATCTTCAATGGCAAGAATAGTCAATGCATATCTGGATTTAGCAGAGCTGAGGGCAGAGGAAGAAGTTCCGATGACTATGGAAGACTGGGCTGAACAGTTTGAAGGGATTTTAAGACTGAGTAAGAAAGAAATATTAACAAATGCAGGTAGTATATCTGCAAAGATAGCAGAAGAACATGCACTTACCGAGTTTGAAAAATATAGAGTAAAACAAGATAAGCTGTATCAAAGTGATTTTGACAAAATTCTGATTGGAGAAGTTGTTGACAATGAAATAGATGATACTGAGGACAATAAAAACAACAAGGATGAGCTTTAAAATGAGCGATAATCACGACTTGTTGAATGATAATGATATGTATTCTTTTTCGGGTTACGAGGCAGATGATATGTGTTTCAATAACGATATCGCCACATGTGGAGACTGTATGTTTATTGTCCCAACTGAAATAAAAGCCGGATGATTATATTAATGTCACGATTGAACTTGATGATGTGGATATAACATCTGCAGAGACTAAGGCAACATATGATGAGATAAAGAAGTATGTGGCTGAACATAATGCTGGCATGAAGGTTTCTAATCTGTATATCTCACAGGTAAAGAGAAAATGCGGAATTGAGGTTGGAAAGAATT